>Ga0209979_1000120_pt1 | contig 128750 bp, 132 predicted proteins | sample AnhtaG_FD_183114 | JGI IMG/M metagenome (GOLD analysis project Ga0209979, IMG submission 183114) | Deep subsurface microbial communities from Anholt, Denmark to uncover new lineages of life (NeLLi) - Anholt_01485 metaG (SPAdes) (version 2) | ecosystem: Environmental > Aquatic > Marine >...
TAGTAAGCCCTTGTTCCTTAACTATTTGGTCCAAACAATTCTTAAACCGGGTGTAGGTTTGGTACATCATGCGCCATAACGTCACACTTAGATTTTCAAGTTCAGAATTTGCCATTATATTTAGCGTCTCCTTTACCTTCAGAGTCTTCTTTAAGTCAATTATAGCACTTGCAGTGGGAGGCATCAAAAAATAAGTGATGAAAGGTATTAATCAGAGAGAGAATTCACTTCAAAATGCTGTATTTGGTTATTGAGCTATTCACCCCGTTGAACAAAACTGACGTTTGTGCAGGCTATCCGGGTCATGCTATTTGCCTTGACAGATAAAAACAGCCGCTGTACTCTTGAGCCAAACTGGATTGACAGGTCAAATTACTGTACCGCTGGACGACGGTAATAGCAGGAGGTTTCCTTACCATGAATTACGAGAGTGTGACACTATACAAGCTGGCTCTTGCTAGTGCCATGTATGATTCCCTAACCCCCTTCAATAAGTCACTTAGACTCTTGAATGATGATACGGGCAATAACATAGACTTGGAAAATCCCGAGCACCGCCGCTTTCTGCTGAGATGGTTAAACGACTGGGGGTGCCGGCATCTTGCCCAAGACCAGCATGATGTAGCCTCAAAAAGTATCCGGGACTGGTACCGGGTAAACGGTTCCACTTTATTTACAGATAAGAAACCGCTATGGGAGCTGGAAGACCGTGAGTTAGAAGCAGCCGCGTGGGCTTATGGCACACTCAAAGATATGACGGGGGCCCGGCGTATTCATGTCGGTAGAAGTTTGGAAATTAGTATTGGGGCGACGGCCGCTTCCAAAATTCTCTTCGCTATCAGGCCGAAAGCATTGATGCCCTGGGATGAAGCAATGCGAGTTGCTTTCAAATGTGACGGTAGTCCTGAATCGTATGTCAGGTACCTGAAACAATCAGAAACCTAGCCTTCCACATCGGAGACCTATGCCGGAATAAAGGCTTCCAAATTGACGAGCTTCCCCACAAACTAGGGCGACCAAACTCAACAGTGTTAGCACTTGTCAATGAGTATATCTGGGTTACCGAGACTAGAAAGGTTAAACTACCCTCGTCGGAAACCTTTGCGCAATGGGTATCACTCGGTTTTGTTACCCACCAGCGCCATCTTAGCAGAGGCAGGCGGCTTAAGTTCCATGGAATAGCGATTGATGCAACGCGGGCAAGGTACTTGCAATTTCTATTCCGGTTGTTTCTTGCAGTCGATGAGATATTAGGATGCCTACCTCTGCTATAATATGCCCCGGATGTTGTAACGGCGAGGTCAAGACAAATGATACCATCGAACATAACCCGACATCACGTTCTTGATGCCATCCGTGAAATTGACAGAGACGGGATTCCCCCGGCGCGTGAGTCAAGAGATTTCCAGCTGATTTTCCAAGGAAGAAACTACCCACCAAAGTATGTAGTGTCCCTAGCCAATCGTTTCGTCAACGGTAAAGAGCTTGATGCCTCTGAGTTTATCACTCATGAAGCGAATCGCTTTATACAAAGGCAGGGATTTGAAGTAGTAAAAGCTCGGCGCCCTGGACAAACTATAAAGCCAAGCTCGATCCTGAAACGGCCCGTCAGTCAAACGAATTTTGCCCATGACGAGCGTTGCCCAGAATGCAAGAAGACCATCGAAGCAATGCTGAGGAAGACCTATGGAGTCGTTAAGAGCAATTACAAGTTTGAAATAAGCGCGAGGATTGAAGACTACAAGGCATTCGCATGCTACTTGGACCTTCAGGAGGTTTTCACGGCGCTTCAAAACCACAGGGGATATCAATCCTTCGTAAGAGCCATGACACTGCCTCACTGCGACTTTTTCATTCCGAATCCCGGTTTTGTCCTTGAGTTTGATGAATCACAACACTTCACGATTCCCCGAAGACTATCTCTCGCACACTATCCAGACAGTTTGAAGGTGGGTTTTGCCAAAGAAAGCTGGGGTCGTCTTTGTGAGCAAATACAAGCCAAAGATAGGGATCCTCCTTTTCGAGATGAACAACGTGCTTGGTATGACACCCTGAGAGACTTCTTGCCGGCAATAAAAGGACTCCATCCTACCGTCAGGCTCTATCCGAAGGAGATGCAATGGTGCAGTCTCGACCCTAAGGACACCAACGACGTCCAAAGGTTTAGAAGGCTCATTGAAGTCAGACGAGCGAATCCTAAGGGTGACTTTGTCGCAACGGTAGTTCTTCAATCCAACGGCGTTGCCACCAATAATACTGAAAGAAGAAAGGCGCTACTGGAAATCATCGAAAAGGTAGTACGGGAGACAGATAAGGATGGTATTATCCTGTTTCCCGGTGGTTATTATAGCGCTGGGAAGGGTAAAGCCGACCCCCTTTTCGATTTTGTGGAAAAACAGATAGGTGAAGCACTAAGGAAGATAGAGCGGGATATCGTTGTCTGCCTCGGGATCGATGGGCGTGTTAGGAAGTATGCTAAAGACCAAATTGCTATTGCCGTCGGCAAAAATGGTGTCAGAGCTATAGGGCGCAAGTTTCACTACGCACCTCAAGAAAGGGGGCATATCGAACTTGCCACCAATCATCTTTCTAAAGAGAGCGGTTATTCTCGCATTTTCGACTTCAACGGGAACCAGTATTTCCTTGCCGCTTGCTATGATAGTTTCGGAATAAGACAGAAGCTCATACCGAATCCAGGGGTTGACGTGATACTCGATTTCATTCATGGGTTTCATCTGAAGGGAGAAGGTGGATCTGGTGATGTTTATTTCGCCAAGCATGGTCTCGCTGGGGCGGCAAAACAATGGAAGTGCCCGGCTTTTGGAGCTGCTGTTTTCTTTAATCGTGATATTCCGCAAAATTGGCCTTCCGGCATTTACTGGAACCAAGGAAACAGAAGCACTCGAAGCTGGCGGTATAAAGATAACCCTGTCAAAGCGGCTAGGAGTGTCTCCTGTAGTATCCCCGAAGGTAAGGCACTGATTAGGATTTATGACCTCACTGATTGTCTTCAGGTGCAATAATGCCAGCCAACAATCACTCAATTTGTTCAGCGAGCCCTCTTTAGACGAATTAACGCTTCGTGCATCCAAGGCTTGAATTAAAGCTCACTTTTCTTTACAGTCAAGACAATAACGGGCTGTGTGAAATTATGTTACACTCATAACTAAACCTATAACTAAACCGAGCCTGAGACAGATTAGGTTTGAGAGAGTCTTGGTTAGGAACTAGAGACGAGACACATCGGGAAAAAACTTATGAAAGTTATCGGATTAATCGGAGGCATGAGCTGGAATTCTACATTGGAGTACTATCGAGTCATCAATGAGTCATTTACCTCAAGGCTGGGCGGTCTTCACTCAGCCCGCCTAGTTCTTTATAACTTAGATTTTGATGAGATTCAAAGAGCTCAGCATGAAGGCCACTGGGATGAGATAACCCGTGTTCTTGTCGATGCAGGCAATGCTGTTAAGCGGGCCGGTGCTGACTTCTTGGTAATCTGCACAAACACTATGCATAAAGTTGCTGATGGCGTAGAGGAGAAAGTTGGCCTGCCTCTACTTCACATTGTTGATGTAACTGGTGATGCCGTTAAGGAACGAGGGCTGTACCGAATAGGACTACTGGGGACACGGTTTGTAATGAAAGAACCTTTCTATCTGGAGAGGCTTCGAGGCCGCTTCGGTATCGAGGTGCTTGTGCCTGGAGAAGATGATATAGATACTATCCATCAAATTATTTACAATGAACTCTGTGACGGGAAAATTAAGGCCTCTTCCCGTCGTGTTTGCGCCGACATTATTAACAGACTGGTCAATGAGGGTGCCGAGGGTATTGTGCTCGGATGCACTGAACTCTCCTCGCTTATCCACCCTAGTGACATACATGCTCCGACATTTGATACTACACGGCTCCACGCGGAAGCAGCAGTCAACCTGGCACTCGCTGAAGGTTAGGGCTTCTGCCTCTATTGGTATGTTGTTGCACATGTCCTCAGGCATTGAACATTAGGACATTTAGTTATATTGGATAACCTAGCTAGATAATCCTCCCCTCTCAGCGATGAAAGAGATGTTTTTCTAGGGAATGAAAAAGCCCCACCTCCAAGGCGGGGCTTCGCATGACGAATTACGGGCAGGTGCTAGACTGGCTGTCGCCTACGACTCAGGGTTGGTGCCTTCTTTGAATACCTGTGCTGTCTCCTGTTCTCTCTGAAATATTCAAGCCCTCTCTCAGGGTAAAGGGTAAGCTGTGGATTAGACCACTGATGACCAGGGGCTTCGATACCTCGAGTGGTCAGGCGATACAATCTCCGCGGCGGGGCTGGCGGATAGTGGTCTTGCATCGCTGCTATCTCTTCCTCACCGGTAAACTCCACCCACCCAAGCTGCTTCAGCCAGTGGAAGTATCTCTGAAAGCTGTGGTAGCGGCATTTGAATAGCTTATAGGGCATTCTGCTCATAAAGTAAGCTATTCTTTCCCCATATTCCTCTTCATTGTAAATAGGCTTACCTTGTTTAATTCTTTGTTCGTTTTCATAAGCAATAGCATCTTCGGCATAAGCTTTATGCAGAGCTATCTTGTAGTGGTAGAAGATGTCGGCCTGACAGGCACCCCTCTGCCGGTTTATCTTAGGAGCTCCCTCAGGTCCATGACCCAAAAGGAATTCCCTAATGAACCAGCCGCAGCCAAAAGGCCTGAGAAAGCCACCTCTATCAGGTCTGAGATCCACCTGAATTTACCTCTTTACTCCACAATTTGTCATACCAGTTTTTCAGTTCATCCCCAGCGACCTTTCTGTATTTCGCAGTGGTGTTGAAAGATACATGACCCAGCTGTTCCTGAAGCAGTCTCAAGCCGTCACCAGAGTCATCAAGTTTCACCGCATGTATAGCAAAGGCATCCCTTAGCCTGTGAGGGCTAACATTTTGTAGTTTGCCTGTCTCAGGATTGACTAGCTTAGGCAGTCTTGCTCTCTCGGCACATTCCTTGACAATCTGCCAAGCCCTATGCCGGTTGATGCCAAAGAGAAGCCTCTTCCCTCCCTGTTTAACCGGACCTCCCCGTTTGATATAATCCCCTAGCATCTCCAAAGTATCGCTATCCAGGGGTAGCGTTCTCATTCTGCGGTGCTCTTGCTCCTTAGCTAATACTTCTTTCACCTTGGCACCACACTTGGGGCAGAAGCTATGGCTCTTACCCAATCTGGCGCCACACTGAGGGCAGACTAGCTTTACTCTTGCTTTAAGGTGTTGTATGGTAACAGTGCCCAGGCTAAAGTCAATGTCGTCCATGTTGATGCCCAGAGCCTCGGAGATGCGACAGCCAAGGTGAAACAGCAGCCGGATAAGAAGCCTATCCCTCAAGTACTGAGTGGCCTCTTCCAGTTTCTCCATTTCTGCTGGTTCAAGATATATCCTGGTCATAGGCTGGATCCTGAACTATCTAGAGTGAATACTATAGTAGTTGTTGCCTCCGTCTGTGGCACTCTCCATGACCCCATCCACGGTCAGTCATGCATCTACTGGCATATTCTTTGGCTTTCGGACTTGTCAGCGCTACCGGCTTGCCACAAACGCTGCACGGATAAGTAACCATGAAGTGGTTCTTAGCCTCTTCATAGCCTGCTTGCCTTGCCTCGTCGATGGGTATTACCTTGACCTCAAGTTCACCAGCAAGGATCTTCAGGGCGTCTGGCAAAGTCATGCCCATCTTCTTTAGGTTTAAAAATAGATTGCGCCGCGTTTCCTTTGGTATTCGAGCACTTACCGTAGGATTTTCCCTCTCGTACCTTTCTCGTGATGGTGATTTTTTCTTATTACTCGTTCCTTTTTTCATTTCCTTGGTTTACCTCCGCCAGCATTTTCATAAGGGCAGCTTTGGGAACTACGAGTCTGCGCTGCCCGCATCTTATTGTCGGAAGTTGCCCCATCCTTGCCATCTCGTAGCCAATATTTCTTGATACACCGAGCAACTTGGCGGCAGCGGTTACACTGATGCACAGAGGCTCATCCGATTCCAGATAGTATTTTCCAGCCATGGCAGGTCCACTCGCACTAAAATAGAATAATTTTCTTCGTCTCCTACGGTTACCACTTGACAAAGACGAAATATAATGCTATAATTATTTCGTAGCATTAACTACCCATATTCACTCAGTATAGTTCATGCATGTTTATTTGTCAAGAGGATATTAGCGAATATTAGTGAAGGAGGATATATGAAGCGCTATAGTTTTGAGGTGAAATTGTTTGCTCTTGATAACCGTCGTGAGGGAAAGGGATGGGGAGATATTAGGCGTGCCATTAAGGAAGAATTCAAAATAGAGCCACCCACAGTCAGGGCAATGCAAAAATGGGAACAGGGGTCAGACCGAGAAGTCCTTAACAGGGCACTCAAGGATAAGGCCAGAAAGGAAGCGGAGGCTACGAAGGAACAAATTCTAAATCGCGTGGCTCAAGACCTCCTTCCCAGATTGTGGGAAGCCAGGGATACGGGTGAGGATGTAGAGTATGCCGGCTGGAGTTGGTTCTTTTCTATCATGGAAAATACGCTGGGGCCGGAGAAGTTTAAAGGGTTCATGACTAGATATCTCAATGAACACAAAGAGTAATTTAGCTTAGAGATGACACCAAGGATACGATCCCAAAAAGGAGTTTGATATGAAAGGATACATTCGGCAACGCTCCAAGGGTAAGTGGGAAATTACCATTGATACCGGCCGAGATCCATCAACAGATAAGCGATTAAGGCACTTTGAAACAATTGTTGGTGGTAAGAAGGAAGCCCAACATCGACTAGCTGAACTATTGTTGAATATCAGGAAAGGTACCTATATTAAGCAGCCAAAGCAGTTAACCGTGGCTTCTTGGTTGAGACAATGGCTCGACAGTTATGTGGCAAGTAATCTATCACCGAAGACGAGGCAAAGCTATGAACAGGAATCAAGATACTACATCATCCCTAATTTGGGAGGGATACGCCTTTCCGACCTGCGGCCGCATCATATTCAAGATTATATTGCCAAAGCGCTATCGGAGGGACGCAGGCACAGGACCGGCGGTCTCAGCAGTCGTACCGTACAATACCATTATCGTATTTTGAGTAAATCCCTGGATGACGCCATAAGAATGGGTTTAATAGCGGTCAATGCATGTAAAGGAGTGAGTGCACCCCGACCGGTGCGAAGAGATATCCCCTCAATTGGTCTGGAGGACGTTACTAAGCTGCTAAGCGCCATAAGAGAAAGCAGCTACTATTTGTTCTACTACACGCTTTTGCTTACGGGTCTACGCAGAAGTGAACTTCTGGCCCATAGATGGAAGGATTTAGATATTGATTTGGCTTGCATCTATGTAGTGCATAGTCTTCATAGACTGGATGATGGCTCAATTATTATTAAAGAACCGAAGACTTCTCGGAGTCGACGCCCCGTTGACTTGCCATCTTCCCTAGCCATATTGTTGCGTCATTATAAGGTTGAGCGCGAAGCAGAGCGAATCATAACGGGAAAACGTTTAACCGAGGATGATTTCGTGTTTAGTCACGCAGATGGTACACCTCTGAATCCAAATACTGTAAGCCATACTTTCAGCAAGATTGCGGCACGGGCAGGTTTATCTCACTCGAGGCTGCATGACTTACGCCACATTCATGCTACTCTGCTATTGAAAGCGGGAACACATCCTCTGATAGTTCAAGAAAGACTTGGGCACAGCAGCATTGCCACAACGCTAGATATTTATTCTCATACCGTGCCGGGGCTACAGAAAGCGGCTGCAGAACGCCTTGATGCCCTGCTTCCGATGCAAGAACAAAAAGAAAATGTCGGCAAAAGGAGGTGAAAAGGAGAGTAGGCCGTACAGGATTCGAACCTGTGACACCCTGATTAAAAGATACAAGAGGTTTGTCCCTGAACGTGAAAAGAAGTAATTCCTGATACCTTTTTACTGGCGATTTAGCTTCAGGTGGTGCTGTTTAGTACCATCTTGTTATTTATGGTGGTGAAAAGTTCGTTAGCAAAAATGTTAGCAAATCGGAATCTGGTAAAATAGCAATCTATTATTTTGATTTGTAAGCATGAAGCAATGTTCTGGAATCTTCATGAGCTTTGTCAGGTTCATACCCAGCATTAATTAGTTCCTTCGTCAAAGTTGTGATATTCGGCGACCTCTCGAGTAATAACAAATAAAAGAGATAAAGAATACCTACTGCTCTCATAAGAGCATATTGGGCTATATTTTTCTTTGGGGCATTTTTCCTTAGGAAAGGGGGTGCAATTTTAAATATATCATTCTTACGAGTGTTTAAATACTCAGATAATTCTGCGATATTTTTGATATTAATATAATTAAGTCTAGGTATTTGGGTTATTACAAAGTCGGGGGAGATATTTTTGTGTAGAGTAGTACCAACTTGTGATGCTATTTCATTATCTATTTGAATTAGAATTTTGCTTTGTTCTACAAAAGTGAGTAAAGATGCTTGGTAGAAATCCAGTCACCGCAGTACCTGGGCTCACCCCAAGATCCCCAGTAACCACGGTAGCACCGGTGTTGGTGACCGTGGAGCCAGCCAGAACCGCGAAATTGCCGGCCGACCCAAGGTCTACTGGCGATTGAGCGGCCGCCATCGCCGGTGCTGCCATTACCAGGCTCAGGCTCAATACCAGCACCAGGGCGAATAGAATACTAAAGATTTTCGTTTTCACGTTATAAACCTCCTTCATTTACTTCTCCTTGATAGTTACCTGTCTCATCTTATTTAGTATCAGCTTATTCATTACCCATTGTCGTCACCTCCTTAATGTAAGTGGCTGGGGCCTAAAGCCCCAGCCACAACTCGATGCTCCCCTTCGCTGTTAGTTGGGGTACGTAAAGTCATCATCACCGGTGTGGGTGAGGGTGATCGGAGCCGAACCAGTCGCAGTCACATTGACAAGACCGTTTCCAGTGTTGGTAACTGTCACGAAACCAGTCGCCGTGCTGTTAATCGTCATCACACCATTGCCAGTGTTGGTCGCGGTAAGCCCACCGCCATTATTGACAATGTTGATCGTTCCTGTTCCGGTTTGAGTAGCCGCAACATGGTTACCATTGTTGACCACGTTGATGAAGCCGCCGCCAGTTACCACTGGGGCCACATCGCCCGCATTGGTACCGGACACCGTAATATTGGACGCTGGCGGTTGAACTGGTGCTACACCTGTGGTAGGCGCTGTAATGGTATTGGCGATTAATGTAACCGCAGTCTGTGCCAGCGCTCTGCCGTTCAGCGTTGCGCCGTCGGTCATCGTAATATTTGTTTTGGCCAATATATTTCCATTGAAAACAGAGGCTGATCCAAGAGCCACTACGTCTGCAACCTGCCAGAAGATGTTCTTGGCCTGTGCGCCACCACTCAGAATAACATGGGCATCGTTGCTCACGGTGAGAGTTCCCGCTATCTGGAAGATCCAGACATCATCCGGGCCGCCCGAGAGGGTGACATCCGTTGGTATTGTCACACAAGAACTCCATTTGTAGAGTCCGGGAACGAGTGTCAGCCCGCTAATATCTCCGGCGCCCAGTTCTGTAAAGTCGGGTAGTGTCCGTCCAGCGGCGTCGGTGTACGCAGCTTGCATGTCGAGTACAGCTATGCCTAGGTTAGTAGGAGTAGGCTCCGTATAATCGGCTGCATATACTCTTCCAGTCACTAGAACTGATGTCGAAAATGTATTCGTGCCATCAGGTACTACAGGTATTAATGAAAATCCTGTGATAGCGGCATAGGTGATTGGACTCACTCCAATATCTCCAACAATTGAGGTGGTTCCAGTGGTTGTGATTCCTGATTCTGCTAGAATCACGAAACTACCGGCCGACCCAAGGTCGACTGGCCCTTGAGCTGCCATTGCCGGCACCGCCGATATCAGGCCGAAGCTCAGCACCAGCACCAAGGTTAATAGAATACTACAGATTTTTCTTTTCACTTTTTCTCCTTTTTTTGTTTATTTTTGTTTATTTCTCCACCCCAGAAATATTTGGGGTGTTTCTTATCGCCCAGGACCGACCGGCACTCCCCTTACGATGAATGCTCCATGGGCAGGTATAATCCCACCAGCTAATATAAGTATGTACCCTGTATCCCGGGGCCGCAAGCCTCTTAGTAGGGTATGGGACAGGTATGTTAGTGCTGGTCGACTAATTTAAGCGATGGTATGTTAGTGCTGGTCGACTAATTTAAGCGATGGTATGTTAGTGCTGGTCGACTAATTTAAGCGATGGTAACTAATAGCATTTGACAAAACCCCCGGGGGGGGGTAGAATGATACCCAGAAGGCGCACTGAAGTAGTACATAGTAGAGGGGTAGACTGGTATCTAGAAGGCGGCACTAAAGTCTACCAAGGAGGTGCCCCACGATGGCAGACAAGCAAAGCGAACTTAAAAATCTGAGGGTCCTGCTGATTGGCTTCAGTCCGGTTATTCGGGCGGGCTTACAGGCTATCCTGGCTAAAGACCAGGGAATTGAAGTGATGGGAGATGCTGCGGATGGACGTGGAACTCTTCCGCAGTTGAAACAGCACTATGCCCAGGGGCGGCCCATAGACGTGGTGTTGACCGAAACGCGGCCCAGGCGTTCGGATGGCGTGCAGGTGACGAGGCTGATCAAGGAGGAATTCTTAGGGGTCTCGGTCCTGGTGCTGACGGAGTTCGACAACGATTCCAATGTCATTGACGCCATCCAGGCGGGCGCGGGGGGGTACATCTTTCTCAAGGACATGACGCCGGAAACGCTGCTGCAGAGCATCCATCAAGTGGGCGAGGGCGGGGCGCAGGTGAAGACGGAATTACTGCGCAAGGCCGTGGACGACCTGATTCAAAACGGGCGGATGACGCTTGCCGAGCGCACGGCTGAGGCTGCTCACCTCACCCCCAGGGAGGTCGATGTGCTCAGGCTCATGGGGAACGGAGACTCGAACAAGATAATCGCCGCAACCCTGGGTATCACCTTGGACACTGCCAAGAAACACGTCGGAAACGTTATCGGCAAGCTGCAGGCACGTAGCCGCACCCATGCGTCGATCATCGCGGCCCAGGCAGGCATCGTGGGCAAGCCTATCGCTACTATCGTTGAAGCCCAACCTGAGCCGGGGTCAGGTGCCTGAGGGTCACGCTGCGACGGTAACTGACCCAGGAAAGTGGGCTGCATCCAGGCGTGCCCTGAGGATTCTCATTTCCTGCTCCCGGTCCACCAGCGGCTGAGCCCACTGTGGCTCGGGACTAGGAATCGTCTCAGTAGCTTTCCCCTCGGTTGGCACTTCCACATATGTGGGTCTGGCTTCGGGCGTCTCAATCACAGACTTGAGAGCCTGCGAAAGCTCACCGGCTGACTGGTAGCGTCTTTCCGGGTCTTTGGCAAGAAGCTTCAGGATGACCTGCTCCAGCGCTTCGGGAATCTCGGGGGCTAGTCTTCGGGGCATCATGGGCAGGTCATTGATATGGCTGAAAATGATTTTAAACACCGGGTCATCTCCGGGGAAGGGAGGCCTGCCAGTGGTCATCTCATAGAGAACGCAGCCCAAAGAATAGAGGTCTGACCTGGCATCGGAGCGCTTTCCTAGGGCCTGCTCAGGAGGCAGATAGGCGGGGGTCCCTACTATCACACCTCTCGGTGTGAGCTTAGGTCCGCGTAATGCGCTGGCCAGGCCGAAGTCCATCAGCTTGGGCAGACCCTCGGAGGTGATCATGATGTTCTCCGGCTTGATGTCTCGGTGGAGGATGCCATGAGAATGCGCATATTCCAGTGCCTGGCAGACCTGGCTGCCGATTCTGAGCGTGGTAGCGGCATCACAGCGTGCACCCCCAGGTTGAGAGCTGATCAAACCGCTTAGGTTAGGGCCATCGACGAACTCCAGGATGAGGTAATGGCTCTCGCCCTCCTGGCCGATGTCGTATATGGCGACAATATGAGGATGAGAAAGGCCAGCGGTGGCCTTGGCTTCCTGTTCAAAGCGGGCAAAGGACTCCTGGTCAAGACCTTCGCCCTTAATGACTTTAATGGCTACGGTGCGGCCGAGCCTGGTGTCCTCAGCCTTGAAGACAATACCCCTGCCGCCCTCTCCTAGCTTCTTTGCGACCTTGTACCTGCCGCCCTGGAATGATTCAAACACCGCTCATCTCCTACCACCGTTAGCAGATCCAACCGCTCAAACTTATGAGCAATTGCTGCATAATTTATATAATCATACTCGTGGGTGAATATGGAGTCAATACTCCCTGACCCGGCGTGCTGACACCCTGATTCTTTCCAAAATGCGGCGGAGAGTCTTGTCTGGTAGCTTTGGTGAGCCGTGTGGGAGTCGAACCCACGACACCCTGATTAAAAGTCAGGTGCTCTACCAACTGAGCTAACGGCCCATAACTTTGTGAACTATGTGCAGCCTATTTTTCTACTGTCAAGAGATTGGAAAGGTAGATAGCGAAAGCGGGGTGAATGTCGCAAATAAATCCCTCGTCAACTGCCTCCACAGAGAAGGTTACCCTATTTGGCTTCCTGAGGGGATCGCCAAATTTATTAAGCCCCATTTCATCCCACGGCATATTGTGGCCTAATATTTCCAATAGGCCCTTAACATCCCGCGGGTCTTCTACTATCACTTCGAAAGGAAGCTGATGTGCTAACCCTGCCAATTGGTTGATATCTAGCTTTATCCTCATTTTCTAATTTTCTATTTTTTGCTTGTTTTGGTTATCAACACAGCGGGTGATGGGATTCGAACCCACGACGTCTTGCTTGGGAAGCTAGTAAGTAAACTGAATGACTATTGACATATAGAAACGTCATATTTTATGGTATGCCAAAGGGGTTGAATTGTCAAGGTAAATAAAAACATTAGAGGTTTTAGAAAAAGTTTTGAAAGGCAAGAGGTTGAAGCCTAACACCTAAAGACATTATCGTGATGCGTTGGGTTCGTTGGCTCGGTATTCGGAAGATTGGCCTGTTAGTGGCGTGATTATTAATGAGCGGTTGGCGTCTTTGGAAGGGTATGCCGATACGACGGTAAAGATGTGGTTTGACTTTGTCAATGCTGCCGGTAAGTATATGCAGAAAGGTTATAAAGTAAATAATCCGTGTGCCGAAGCTGAGAGGCCGAGGGTAAGTAAAAAGAAGCGTAGGTACTTTACCATTGACGAGCTGGTGGGGATAATCAAGGCTTGTGCGAATGAATTTGAGCTTTTATTGGTGCTGACGTTAATAGATTCTGCCTGCCGTATAGGTGAGTTAGTGCATTTAAAAGGTGGCGATGTAGGTGATGGGTTTATCAATGTGATAGGCAAGACCGGGCAGAGGCGTTATAGGCTTGATGCAAAGCTGTGTGAGAAGTTAAGGAACTTGGCTGGTGGTGATGATGAGCCTGTGTTTAAGCAAAAGTCCGGCGGGTTTTATCAGGATGGTGATGGCCTGGGTCATAGAGTTCGGTATGTAGTCGAACGTGCTGGTATTAAAGGGAAAAAAGTAGGTGTGCACACGCTAAGGCATAGCAGTGCTTCGTTGGTAGCACGTGAGACTGGCCAGGCGTTAGTGGTAAAGGCTCTGCTTCGGCATGACGATTTGAAAACAAGTATGGGTTATATCCATGACGTTGAAGATATAATGCAGGATAGGTATAGTCCTCTCAGGCTGTTGGGCGAACAGTATAAAAAGGCTGGTGGTGATAATGGTGGAATTAAGGTTGAGCAATTACAGTTAGCTGAAGGTGAAAGTATTAGCGAGTCTGTAGCTGTAGTGCCAGTTTCTCGTGAGATAATAGATGGAGCTGATATAGATGATTTGGTTGGTGATATGTTCCCGAAGGTAGCGGAAGGTGTAGCGGTGAGGACTGTATTAAAGTATGAAGACCTGCTGAGGATGTGCAAAGTCCTTGTGTGGTATGCGAGGAATAATCCTGGTGATAGTGATATAGCTTGGGCACGTGAACTTATGAAGCGTATGCTTCGTAAAGGTGGTAGTGAATTCTACGCAAGGAAGACATGATGTGAAGAGCGGATTTTGGAAAGGGGAATAAAATGGCAAGTGGCTTAACTCCGAAGCAAAAAAAGATTATCAAGGAATTAGATGAAATTTATGCAGCGATTGGTCTAGATTACTGGAACATAGAATATTATGATAGAGAAAGTCGGACTGCTGTTCTCGAATTACAGATGCGTAAGGCTATTGTAGGTGAAATTATCGTACAGTACACATTAATTGATGAAATGATGAACTGGGCGATTTGTAGACACTTCTTTGGTACCGGCAGAAGTTCAATAAAGTTGTGGAGAACGAAGAAATTCCAGAACTTTAATTACTATATTTTGGAAAGTTTATACCTGCTTCAGAAATTGAAATTGATTCAGACTTTCCGTAGAAGAATACCTAAGAATATTGTAGAAGATATATGCCTCTTGAATGACTTAAGAAATGCTGTAGCACATGCGTTTTTCCCTGAAAACTTAAGAAGGTACAAGAAGTGGGGCAAGGCTGTTTACAAAGGCAAGGACATCTTTACAGTGGAAGGGATGAATCTGTTTATAAATGATATGGAGCGTGTAAATGACTTTTTCATTAATAAGTTGACGAGATAACTTTGATAGGCCCACCAGCGGATTTGGAGAGGTAAGCAGAAAATGGCATGTCAAAGTAGTGTTGCTGGTAGTGATGAGTTTAGGTGTAACAAGTTATTCAAGCGTATGCTTCGTAAAGGTAGTAGTGAACGTTACTCAAAGAGGAAGTGATGTGAAAGAAGAGCTGTATATTGAGGGTGGTATAATTGGATTAGGATGTGTCCCTAATGAATATATATGAAATTCTTATAACGGTTGGCTTGACTGTAGCAGCCGCAGCAGTAATAGCATACACCACATTCAAGATACAAACAAAGCATAGGGAGCGGGCCCTTTTCCGAGCTTTGCTAGATGAGGTTAACCTAAACATTACACGTGCTCAAGTTATTAAGGCTACTCTTAAGTCTGGGGATAGTGAACATTTTGTGGTATACCCAGGATTACGTACCGAGGCCTATGACAATGCTAGATTAGCAGGTGTGCTGCTGAGCTTGAAAGAGGATGTTCGAGAGAGGGTGCACTATCTCTACGAAATGATTGTTATGCATAACCGTGAAATATCTGCCCGTGAGGGATGGGGTGGAAGGCGTTATGACGTGAGACTTGATCAAATCATTAAAAAACTAAAATTAGTGGAAAATGATTTTGCTAAAGAGGTACGGAAGCCTACTAAAAGAAGTGATTATGCACAAGAAAGTCTGTTGCCTAGATATATTATGTTGCAAGTATCAATCTTTTTCTCTTTTGGTCTGCTTTCGATATACGCGTACTATTTAGCGGAGCTAGATAGTAGTGCAAATATGTCCATGTGGAGTTGGGTGCAAAATATAGCAAGCCGGGCACTGGTGCCTATTGGTATAGCATCTATAGCATGGGCTATTATCTTATCTATAGTGGGTTTGAATTGTAAGGTGCCAAGAATCCTAAAGAGGGTGAGGGAGAAAATAGCAGGATTTATTAGGGATGGAAAGGATAGGCCAATTGTCTACGTTGCTTCGCTGGTGGTTTTCGGAGTTAGCTTTATAACAACTTGGGCAGACCTATCGAGAACTGACATTGGTGTCCTATACAGGGACATTTTATTGGGCATCGCCGTGGCATTAATAGGTGTTTTCGTTGTGGATAACATACTTAGAGCTAGGCATCGGCGAGCGCCTAAGAACGAGCGGTGATAAGTGAGGTTAGATAGCATCAATGTCCAGGCTTTAAGGAAAAGGGATTGGATGAGGCTATCGATTTGGTAACATTGAGGTAAGGGGTATGAATAGTTGGGTTACCCCGTTCTTGTCTAGAACGGAAGTCATGGTCTTAGAGTCCTGAGAGAAAAGAGAACGAGGTTTGCGGAATGAACTGGGGGGGGGGAAGCTATGGTTGAGCTGGTTAATAGGCTTTTAGGGAGATTAAAAGTGCCTTTCAGGGCATATTGTTGAAAAGCGAGAGGCGGTGGCGGTCGCTTGCGACATGCCACCATGGTGGATATATTATTTATTATATAAGTAAGTTATATACTATAAATTATTAGTACTTAAATTATATATCTTGACATATATCCCGTATCAGGAGATTTTGAGAAGAAGGGTCTAAGCGGTATCGGAGGATATAAGTCTTGTATCGGAAAATAAGGGTGATTGATTGTGAGGCGCAATGTCTGAGGGGGATCAGAAGTTTTTAGTGCTGTGTCTTGCGAAAGATAAAAGTGAGCTTGATTTTGGGGCTATTAGAGGTTACCATTAAGTGAGGAGGAAGGGAAATGGCATATAATGGTAGTGGCAGGGGCGGGTTGCTTACTGCTGGTGGAATCTTCAGCATAATAGGAGGGGCATTTGAGGCAGGGATGTTGGTGATTTCAGTAATGAGCAATGTTATAGAGAGCTGGGTGGGGTCATTACTCCCAAGTGGTCAGTTTGAAATACATTTCATCCCAACTTGGTTGCCTATTGCTTTTCTAGTTTTGGGCATAATAGCCATAGTAGGTGGCGTCTCGGCCCTAAGAAGGAAAAGTTTTGGGCTGTCCTTAGCCGGGGCTATCTGTGCCCTTCCATCTCCATCAAGCATTTTTGGGATACTGGCAGTTATTTTTGTCGCCCTGGGAAAGAGAGAATTTGAGGCCGTCAAAGGTTGATATAAAATAAGGAGGTAAAGAAATGGAATCTAATAGCAATAGTAAAAGCGGGTTACTTACCGCCGGCGGAGTCTTGAGCATAATAGGGGGAGTATTGGAGGTAATTGCAGGAGGGATAGTGGTGGGTATAGGAATACACAATATTATAGGGGGATCGTTGTGGCCTAGTCCGCGTATGCCGTGGATACCATGGGGTGAGATTGGGGTAGTTTTCTTCCCAGCTATATTTATTATTGTGGGAATACTTATTCTGGTCTTGGGCGCAATAGGCGTAGCGGGTGGCATCTCAGCTGTGAACAGGAAGAGTTTTGGCCTGTCCTTAGCGGGGGCTATATGTGTACTTCCAACAGTCCTTTTGGGTATACTGGCAGTTATTTTTGTCTCAGCATCAAAGAAAGAATTCTGATAACAGAAATAGATGCCGAAGTGGCGGGCTGGCAGGGGTGAAATGGGCAGTTGGTTAAGTGGTTATGATAGCGAGTAGGGAAGTGAGCGGGAGACGGGACTCGAACCCGCGACCCTCTGCTTGGGAAGCAGATGCTCTACCACTGAGCTACTCCCGCGTGAGTGCTGTAATGGCTATTGGTGCGGAGGTACTTTGGTGAGTACACTCCCCAATGACTATTCAAAGCTTGCTTGGGAAGCAAGCACTCTACCGCTGAGTTGCACCCGCAGTTAATTATAACTATATTATCAGATGGAAGAGCCATTGATGTCAAGAAAGGGTTTCGGGTGGTATAAGTGTCAACAGTTTCCTGGCAATTTTGGGATATTTGGCGATGAAGAGTAGTTCATCCTCGACTAGTGGTTTTTGTGCTTCAACGTTAGCATACCTTATTAATTCCAGGATTTCTTCAGCTTGCCTGGCATCGTCAAACGATATCGACATCTGGCCCATTATATGTTTGAAGCCAGATATCCCACTATATTCTCCCGAGCATATCTCCCTCCCAGTCTCTACAAGCTCAGGTTCACCCCTACCTAATTCGTCGAAGCTGTATAGCTCGTAGTTCTCGGGGTCTTTCAACACGCCATCAGCGTGAATACCAGAGCTGTGGGCAAAGGCATTGGCTCCAACACCAGGCTGGTTTACGGGAATGGGAACTCTAAAAGCATAGCTGGCAAATCTGGCTACTTTCCAGGCCTTTGTCAGGTCTATGGGCATTGCTAGTTGATATTTTTCAGCAAATCCCCTGGATTTGGTGACAGCTAAAACCGTGGCCGTAAGGTCAGCGTTGCCAGCTCTTTCTCCAATTCCATTGACGGTGGTGTTGATATAAACGTCTTGACCGCCGTCTATGGCTCCTTTGGCCCCGGCAAGAGAAGTAGCTACAGCCATTCCCAGGTCGCCGTGACAGTGAATCTCAATGGGCATTCCCACGTTCTCCGCCAGCGTCTTGACACTCTCGTAAATAGTAAATGGGTTGTCATAGCCCAGGGTATCGCAATATCTAAGTCGGTCAGCCCCGTGTTCCTTGGCTGCCGAGGCGAATCTAATTAGAAAATCTATTTCAGTTCTGGAGGCATCCTCGGCATTTACACCTATGCTTTCAGCTCCATGGGCGCGAGCCGCTTCTACAGCATCGACCATCATATTTACGATATCTTCTCGACTCTTTGTACCTTGAAATTTGCCTTGAATCATTTGGTCCGATGTGGAAATAGAGACATTAAGGTGCTTAATATTGGGGACAAACTGGAAGGTCCTTGCCACATCAGCGGTAACTGCCCTTATCCAGCCCCCTAAACGGATGAGTTGCAGGACTCCCATGTCAGCCAATTCCAGGTTCGCCTGAAGATAAAATGATTCATGTCTCGTCGTAGGGAAACCAAATTCGGACTGGAAGATACCCATTTCGTTGAGGTACATATTTATCATGGTCTTTTCTAGCTTGGACAGACCGAGGTTTGCGGTTTGAACACCATCGCGATTAGTAACATCTATGAAATAAATCTTGCCCATCTTTAGCCTCCTGGGACTGATAAACTGGATAAGGATAGCATTGTCCCTTCAGGTTCTCAAATTTTGGCTCTGGAGATGACGCGTAATTTAGAACTTCCTTTGTTTCCATGCTTTAGATTATACTAACAGCGATGACAGCCGAAGCAATAGAATGGCTTGATGGCAGGCTAAGGATACTGGACCAGAGCAAACTTCCCCGCGAGCAAATCTTTGCCGACCTGGATAATTACCAGGATGTAGTTCTGTCTATTAAGGAAATGAGAGTTCGCGGGGCGCCGGCCATCGGGGTCGCTGTTGCCTATGGCATAGCTCTGGGGGCATCAGGTATTACAATAGAAAACAAGAATGAATTTCTCGCCCGATTGAATCAGGTCATGCAAACTTTTGCTGCTTCCAGGCCTACCGCGGTCAACCTCTTTCAAGCTATCGACAGGATGAAAAAAGCTGCCAGGGGAGACGGCGTTGCTGAAATAAAAAATTCGCTTGTCAATGAAGCAAAGCGGATTCACCAGGAGGAAGTAACCGCAACCAGGCAGCTCAGCCAGCTAGGCACCGAGCTCATCAAGGATGGTTTCACCCTGCTTACTCATTGTAACGCCGGTCCTCTAGCCACCGCCGGCTATGGCACTGCCCTGGGTGTCATCAAAGCGGCTAACGAACAGGGAAAGAAAGTGAGCGTCTTGGCCACAGAAACCCGTCCCCTTCTCCAGGGAGCCAGGCTCACTACCTGGGAACTAATGCAAGAGGGCATCCCGGTGACTTTGATAACCGATTCCATGGCTGGCTACTTTATGCAGCAGAGGAAAATAGACTGTGTCATTGTGGGCGCCGACAGGATTGCTGCCAATGGCGATGTCGCCAATAAAATTGGCACCTACACTCTGGCAGTACTGGCTAAAGAAAGTAAAATCCCCTTTTATGTCGCTGCTCCTACGAGCACTATTGACCTTTCCTTAAGCTCGGGAGACAAAATCCCGATTGAAGAGCGGAGCCCTGAGGAAGTAACTCATATCCAGGGGATACCCACTGCTCCCGAAGGCATAAGAGCAGCCAATCCTGCCTTCGACGTCACTCCCCATAGTTATATAACTGCCATAATCACCGAAAAGGGTATAATAAGAGAGCCTTATGGAAAGGAGTTGCTAAACATAGCAAAGTGATCTTGGGGGAGAGAAGACTAAGGATGAACAGGAAACCTCCAATATGGCAGCACCCCGGCGGGAAGCTCAGAGAGCTTGGTGCAGAAACATTGACCGATGCCGAGCTCCTGTCCATCCATTAGTAAATTTCTGTTAATGCTAGTTGAGAGAGGCCGTTTCAATCATTTGCTCAACTTTAATTTTGGCTTCCTCTAGTAACTCTTCTGCCTTCCTTCTAGCCCCATGGCATTGTTGAATAAGCGAAGTAATCTTCTGCTGGGTTTCGGGAGGTAGAAGGGGAATTTGCAACCTCTTAATTTGTTCTGGTTTCCAGTGGGTTATTACTGAGCCCCCACCATCTCGCTCAACCTGCAGTTTTCCTATTATTGAATCTATGCAAAGGGCCAAGTATTCTTTCTTGACCTGGCTTTCGTCTATCGTCATTCTCAGGATGCCACTAGAAATAATCCCCTCAATTGATTCTTTTAATACATAGGCTATCCCTGGCGTAGCATCTTTAGTTAATAGTAATTCTCCGATTTTCGGCTCGTAATGCTTTGCAAGCTCTACATATAGTGACTCACTTATGTATTTCTGGTCTCGCTCAATGAGGCCATCGACCGACAGGTTGCTAACTCTAATGAAGGGTTTGCCCTCCTCTTGGTATTGTTCTCCTCCAACCTCAATACCCTTTTTGATATCCATCAAGAAATTACTAAGAGGCTTTAACTCAACTCTTGTAGCCAGTTGCTGAACCAGCTTGTCATAAGTGGGCTGAAAATATTCAGCATCTACACGGTGAGCCTCAAATGCTTTAGAAAGATTAGCAGTGTAGGAAAGTTCATACTTTGGCTTGAAGTCCTTTAGCCGTAGTTCTTCCAAAAGTAGATTTTCGGCTTGGGAGTAGAGGGATTTCGAGTTGTCTTGCCAAGAAAAGGCAAGTTTTACGTTGTGCTCTATGTCGGATTGAAAATCTTCGCTTATTTGGGGGATTAACAATTCCCTAACTGTCTCTGTTTCAATGGTTGGTTGAGCTACAATTTTTAGCGTCCTTTCTAACTGCATATAGCCGTATTTAGTATTCATGAAGATGCAGACATAGTAAGGATTGATTAAGTTTCTATTGAGTTTTACTGCAATAATATTTGGACTAATCGTAACTCCACCATCGAAATTATCAATTATTCCACAACGAATATCGCCGACTCGTGAGAAGACAATATCCCCGTTTGAGTATGTCTTCAGATTCTTTGCCTTGACGTCTTCTTTGGGAATGTAGACTATATCCTCATCATCAACTCTACAATCCCTGACGTTGAAAGGGCGTATTACCAAAATTCCCCCTGGTGTATATGTGTCGCACAGAACAGTCGAGCCAAAAGGGCCGCAGTTTATCTTTCTTGACAGTGCAGAAAGCTTGCGGCAAGTCCTGGTAGCGAGGAGTGAACCAAGCTGCAAATACTCTGGTTTATAATACTCAGGGTCTAGTCTGTTTCTACTACCAAAGTTAGCTCTATGAACCACACTTATCAGTGCCATAAATTCCTAATCCTTCCAAAAATCAAACCCTTGCTCTTTGGCGAATGTAACAAAAGCCTCTGCTATCTCATCTAAATCATGGTCTATTACTGGGTATCCATATTTATCTAGTATAGGCTCGCCATTTGGACTCTTTTTGTATCTGTATTCTCCGCTGTTATCCTTAACCGGTTTTTCATTCACAGCAAAGAATACGGGATAATCTATTTCTTTTAGAATCTTGCCTTCAAGCCAGAATTTCTTAAACTGCTCTGTTATCTTTTCTTCATTCAAAACTAAGTAAACCTGTCCGCCTAATGTCCTCTCGGATATTTCACGATGCAGTTTCTTCATTTTGTTCCTGATAGTTTTTATCTCTCTTTGTGTGCCTCTTTTTTCTTCTGGTGACTTTGGCATTTCGGCCTCTTTTTCTTTCAATACTTCTTCCCATCCTTGTAACTCATCAATCAAAGTCTTAAGGGGCTTCAATCTTTTTGTCTCAATTTGTTCTGGTTCTTCGCCCTCTACTTCCTCTGGTGCCTCATCCTCCAAGAATTCCTGGGTAGTCCCAAAATAAGCTTCAATAAAGCAATTTAGTTCTTCTGATAATTCTCCTTCATTGACCTCGGAGTTCCAATTCGTGTCTTTATATTTCTTCTTTAATTCACCTATAAAATCTTCCCATTCCCCCTCATACTTGGCTTTTATTCCTTGGATTCCATATCTCTCTTCGTTTGTATACTTCTGTAAAAACAAAACGCTTGTTTTTGTCCCGGTATGGGGCTTAAAAGTATTGCCGTGTAAGCCGACAACCGCCAAGATTCGAGCTTCATCGATAACAAACCTGCGTATATACTCTGCATTAGTGTTGTTTAATAAGCCCTGAGGTAAAACGATAGCCATTCTGCCAGCAGGCCTTATACATTGCAGCGAACGGTTCAGAAAGAGAATGTGCCTGCCTATTTTACTTACCAATCTACCGTTTTTCTCAGCCAATAGGTAAAGCCTTAAAATCTCTCTTTCCTTGACTGTCCCTGCGAAAGGTGGATTAGTCATGAGGGCATCAAAGTCGAGATATAGAAACTTATCTTGGTTTTCTCTATCCTTCTCCGGCTCCTCAAGGAACCTCAAAAGTCTTGGTCTCAATCCCGCCTTGCTCTCATCATTCCAGGTTTGTGGAGCTAATGAGTTGTCTTTATATACATGAGATTTGCCATCCCCAACTATCAAATTGATAGCTTTCGCGATCATCACCGGCTTCTTTGCGAAATCAATTCCTATAATGTTGTTTTGGGCAAAGTTTCTCGCAGGGGGCGGAAGCTCTTTACCAGTAATTACCCCGCCAGCAATCCACATAACCGAATGCAAAAGAAAGCCCGCTGAGCCACAGGCAGGGTCTATAACAAATTCGTATGCTTTAGGATTCAGCATTTTTACAACCATATCCTCAACGGGTCTTGGCGTGAAGAATTGCCCTTCTTTCTTCTTTGAGACTTGGGGTATCAGATACTCAAAGGCTTCATCAATTATTCGAAGGTTTGAATTAAACAGTTTTACTTTCTCAAGGAAAGATACACAGACCTTTAGGTGTTCATCTCTTAATTCTATCCTGTCAGTAGGCTCAAAGACTCCAGCCCATGTCCTCTTCGCACCTTCAAGCAGATTAGTAATAGCCCTTTTTACTTGCGCAGGACTTCTATCTCCGACAAAGAATTCCAACTGGTAGCTAGGATTGTTGATGCCTTGCCACTCATCATATAGCTTGGCGTAAATTAATTTGAAAATCTCCTCAAATGGATCAACCCCGGCATTGCCTAAAACAAGCTCTTCAAGGTCTAGAATAATCTTTTTAAGGGTCGTCTTGCCTTGCTTTAATTCATCATGCGCTTCTAACCATTGCAGAGTCCATCTTTCAGTTAAAATATCTCGCAGAGTTTCTAATACTCTAGGAATTCGTGGAATTTCTACAAAAATATTTGGCTCCTCTCGGTGGAGCCTTATCATTTCGTTTCCGTTAGACCATACGCCGATGGGCGCACCTTCCGCATTACAGTAACTTTTGAGCTGCTCCCGCCCATCAATTCTTCTTGGTCTTTTTACCTCAAATATGATGTAAGGGTGGGTTAAATCATCATGTAAAACGACAATATCTGCTAATCCAGAATCACGAGAGCCGAAATAGACAACTCTCTCAACATCAATTCGGTCTTTTGGATAGCCATATTCTGTAAGTAACCGGTAGACCCAAAGCTGCCTTACGACTTCCTCCGGCTTTGCTGCCTTGTATTTATCCTTAATCTGACATTTGATGGAGAATTTTTCGTCACTCTTTATAATTAGATTTCCAATCTCGTCCAGTTCCTCATTACTGAATAAGGAAAGGCCGTGCTTTACCTCAGGAGACTGAAAAATCAAATCCAAAGCACGTACCGTAGTTTTTATCTGATCCTCCATGGTTACTCCTCCACTTTTGAGCTTTTAGACGGCTTTTTTCTAGCAGTTTCGTTCTTAGGTGACTCGTTAGTTGAGTATTCACCTAGGCCCTCAGAAACTAAGCTAGCCACATATTCCTGAATAGAGGTATCTTCGTATACACACTTAACCTTCAACTTCTTATAGAGGTGTTCGTCTATCCTTATGTGTAGTTGTTTCTCTTTTTTGCCCATTTCTCAAATATGGTTGTAATATACCTTGGTATAAATATACCACAACTTAGTAAACATGTCAATAGTTTTTATGGAGGAGATTTAAATTTCTTAGTTTTTGTAACTCGGTTGATGCTCAGCTATTGATGCTATAGAATATCTGACTTGCGATCGTCTAAGAAAGAAAATCCACGAATTGCTAAAAACATTGGCAATGTGGGCGAAGCTGGGGATGGATTATAGAAGGATTAAATGTAACTGCGTATGGTAAAGGCATTGTAATAGACATGTGCTATACTAAAAGTAGTAGTTAAAAGAGAGATATTATGAGAGAAGAATTTACTGTTATCATCGAGCGCGACGAGGAGGGCCTCTTTGTGGGCACTGTACCTTCCCTTAGGGGATGTCATACTCAGGCACGCTCTCTGGATGAACTTATGGAGCGCATAAAAGAAGCTATCCAATTGTGCCTGGAAGTAGAAGGCGATCTGGCTCCTGAACAACTACAACTTATAGGTGTCCAAAAGGTAGCTCTATGAGCCGATTACCTCACCTAACTGGCAGTGAAGTAGTTCGTACTCTACAAAAGGCAGATTTTGAAATAGTCCGTCAGCGAGGTAGCCATATTTATATGAGGCATGCTGATGGGAGAGCTACCGTAGTGCCAGTGCACAAAGGTGAGGATTTAGGCTCTGGTATTTTGTCTTAAGATTCTACGAGATGCAGAGATGAGCCGTGAAGAATTTCGCCAGTTATTATAGAGTGCTTTAAAAGCAATTAAAGCAATGTGGGCGAAGCTGGGGATGGATTATAGAAAGATTAAGTGCAACTGTGTCTGGTAAAAACGATAAGAAATTATTCTTTGTGGAATGAAAAAAGCGGCCCCTGCGAGCGACTAGCTTACAGCTAGTTTATGACACCTTCCGGTGACACACTTAACACAGGACTTACCCGCTATCATAAACTTAGCACGATAGTGCCGATGCCATCAAGTTGTTTGCGACGTGATATCTGCTTTCCCTTTTAGGAGTTGCAGTGATAAAATGATATAAAGGATAGCAATGTCAGGACATTCTAAGTGGTCACAGATTAAGCGGCAGAAGGGAGTAGCTGATGCCAAGCGCGGGCAGTTATTTACCAAGCTTGCTCGAGAAATCATAGTTGCAGTGCGACAAGGTGGAGCTAATTTAGAAAGTAATTTACAGTTACGTTTAGCAGTACAGAAGGCCCGTGATAATAACATGCCTTTGGAGAATATCGAGAGAGCCATAAAGCGGGGTAGCGGTGAAGCCGAGGCATCTGCCTTAATTGAGGTGAAACTCGAAGGCTATGGGCCAAGCGGGATAGCAGTTTTGGTGGAAGCCTTGACCGATAACCGTAATCGCGCCATTCAGGATGTGCGCCGTCTCTTCACTCGCCACGGTGCTAATCTTGGTGAGAGTGGTTGTGTCTCCTGGCTCTTTGAGAGTAGAGGAGTGATTACTGTAGAAAGCAATACCTCAGATGCCGAAGGAATAGAGCTACGAGCTATCGATGCCGGGGCTGAAGATTTTAAGACCGAAAAGGGTTATGTGGAAATTTACACGCAACCACAGGATTTAGAAAAAGTAAGAAAGGTTATTGAAGAGAAAGAGCATGTGATTTCGGCGGAGCTCTCGCTAACGCCTAAAACTACAGTCTTGCTGGAGGAAAATAAAGCAGTTCAGGCCCTGAAGTTCCTCGACGAGCTAGAAGGATTAGACGATGTACAGCGTGTTTCCTCCAACATCGATTTTTCTGAGGCTACTTTAGAAAGGCTGCGCAGTCAAACCTAACATGCGCATTCTCGGCGTTGACCCTGGTACTATAAATTTAGGCTACGGTGTAGTAGATGGCGAAGAGGAAATGCATATGGTAGATTGCGGAGTAATCAATCTCCCATCCCGGCTTCCTATGGAGGAGAGACTGCGCTCTATCTACAATGAATTAAGCAAAATTATCGCTAAGCATAAACCAAGCGAAGTAGCCATTGAAGAGCCCTTTATCGGCCACAACGTAAAGTCAGCGCTCGCTATTGGCAGAGCACAAGCTATAGCTATCCTAGCAGCAGTCAACCAGGGATTGCCCGTCTACTATTACTCACCAGCCAAGATAAAGCAGCAAATAACCAGCTATGGGCAAAGCGATAAACAACAGGTTCAAGAAATGGTGAGAATCCAGCTCGGGCTCTCTGAGCTACCTCAGCCTAACGATGCTGCTGATGCCCTGGCTGTAGCCATTTGCCACATTCAACAGAGTCGGCTGAACCGATGGCTCACTGAACACACGCCAAAATGATAGCGACATTAGAAGGAATACTGGAATCTCGTGGTAACAACTCCATCATCCTTAATGTCGGCGGGATAGGTTTTCAGGTATATATCCCCACCTCCACTTTAAGCCAATTAGGAGCTGTTAAAGGCAAGGTTTCCCTCTATACTCATCTCCACCTCAGGGAGGATAATGTTTCTCTTTATGGCTTTGCCTCTGGCGAGGAATTAGCTTTGTTTCAAAACCTCATTTCTGTCTCAGGCATTGGCCCCAAGGCAGCTTTGGGCCTACTCTCTGCTTTGAATCCTGAACAGCTGGTTATGGCTATAAGCAGCGGCAATATAGACCTCATCGGTCAAGCGCCCGGCATCGGTAAGAAAATTGCCAGCCGCCTTGTCGTTGAACTCAGAGGCAAGTTGGAAAAGGAGTGGAAAGATATAGCCCTGCCCTTAGGCCCAGAGAGTGCCGATGCCATAGCTGCCTTAACTGGCCTGGGTTATTCCCTAACAGAAGCCACCAATGCTATCTCTAAGCTCCCAGATTCTGAAGAGCTAAGCTTAGAAGAGAAGATTAAAATGGCGCTGCAGCAGATGGAAGGAGGATAGGCTGATCGCAATGGGGCCAAGCGGGAGAGGCAAAAATCTCTCTTCTTCTGGCCTCGCTGAAACATGATATAATTTGGTTTTGCTTTTTAGGTTAACTGCCTGTAAGCAAGGATGCGGATTTCACTGAGGTGGCATGTACGAATATGACCATACTTTGTAAAGCGGAGGAAGAACCATGAAGTTTGTGAAATGGTTTGAAGAGATTGGAGCAAAGGACATAGCTTTAGTCGGTGGTAAGAACGCATCTCTTGGCGAAATGATAAGAAATCTGGGTAAGAAAGGGGTAAACATTCCCACTGGTTTTGCTATTACTGCTGAAGCATATAAGTATGTGGTAGAGAAAGCAGGCATAGGTCAAAAAATCCAGGACACTTTAGCGGGCCTGGATACGCATGATATGGAAAATTTGGCGGAGAGGGGCGAAAAGATAAGGAATTTGATAGCAAATTCTCCCTGCCCCAAAGAATTGGAGGAGGAGATAGGAATTTGCTATGGAAAGATGGAAGAGAGATTTGGAAAGAACGTCGATGTTGCTGTGAGAAGCAGTGCCACCGCTGAAGACTTGCCCACTGCTTCATTTGCTGGGCAACAAGAGACTTATCTGAATGTGCGGGGCGAACAGGAACTTATGGGAAAGGTCATGGACTGCTTTGCATCTTTGTTCACGAACCGGGCAATCTCCTACCGGGTGGATAAAGGTTTTGACCATCTCAGCGTTTACCTCTCGGTTGGGGTGCAAAAGATGGTTCGTTCAGATTTAGCCAGCTCCGGTGTCATGTTTTCCATAGATACAGATTCGGGCTTCAGGGATGTGGTCTACATAACTGCTGCCTATGGTCTGGGAGAGAATGTGGTGCAAGGAATTGTTGACCCAGACCAGTTTTATATTTTCAAGCCCACTCTAAAGGAAGGGTTCAGACCCATTGTGGAAAAGAAGCTGGGGACGAAGGAAAAGAGACTGGTCTACAGGAGAGATGGAGCTGGAACGGAGCAAAGAGAAGTCAAGGTTGAGGAGCAAAGAAAGTTCGTATTGAGCGACGATGAAATCTTGGTTCTCGCCAGGTGGGCGTGCGTTATAGAGGAACACTATGGTCTGCCCACGGATATTGAATGGGCGATGGATGGAGTAACCAGTGAACTTTTCATAGTCCAGGCCAGGCCAGAGACAGTGCATTCGCAAATGGACTTAGCTTCGCTCAGGACTTATGTGCTTGAAGAAAAGGGGAAGTTACTGCTCAAAGGGGAAGCAGTGGGGACAAAGATAGGGCAAGGCGAAGTGCATGTAATAAAAGAGAGTAGCGAGATCCACAGGTTCAAGAAGGGTCAGGTTTTGGTCACCGAGATGACAAACCCCGACTGGGAACCGATAATGAAGATCGCTAGTGGCATAGTTACAAACAAAGGTGGCAGGACCTGCCACGCAGCTATCGTGAGTCGTGAGCTTGGGGTGCCCTGTGTAATCAGTACCGGCAAGGGGACGGAGGTCTTGAAGGAGGTAAAAGAGGTCACGATAGACTGTTCGCAGGGTGAGGGCAGGGTATATGAAGGGAAATTGAAATACAGAGTAGATGAGGTAGAAGTGACCAAGATTCCCAGACCCGACACCAGGATAATGATGAACTTTAGCATTCCTGATGGTGCGTTTATTCAAAGTCAAATTCCCAATGACGGCGTGGGTTTGGCCCGGGAAGAGTTCATCATCAATTCTTACATCGGCATACATCCCATGGCGCTGATAGAATATGATGAGTTGAAGAAAGCAGCCAGTAATGACAAGAAACTGGCAAAGGTGATTGAAGAGATAGATAAGAAGAGCGCGCCATATGAGGATAAAAGTGAGTTTTTCATTGATAACTTAGCCATGGGGATAGCGAAAATAGCGGCGGGGTTTTATCCCAACGAGGTCATCGTTCGGTTTTCTGACTTTAAGACAAATGAGTATGCCAATTTAATCGGGGGGTATCGTTACGAGCCGGAGGAAAGTAATCCCATGATAGGGTGGAGGGGGGCGTCTCGCTATTATGATGCAAGGTTCAAGCCCGCCTTTGGTTTAGAATGCCAGGCAATAAAGAAAGTAAGAGACGGGATGGGGTTGACCAATGTGAAGGTGATGATTCCTTTTTGCCGGACGCCGGAAGAAGGGAGAAAAGTGATAAAAGCCATGGCAGAGTGTGGCTTAGAGCAAGGAGAAAATGGGTTGGAAGTGTACGTAATGTGCGAGATACCGTCAAATGTGATTCTGGCTGAAGAGTTCGCCAATGTGTTTGATGGGTTCAGCATAGGCTCGAACGACTTAACGCAGCTAACTCTTGGCTTAGATAGGGATTCCGAGCTCGTGGCACACATATTTGATGAAAGAGATGAAGCGGTGAAAAGGCTGGTAAAACAAGTCATAGATATTGCACACCGCCACAAACCAAGGAGAAAGGTAGGGATATGTGGTCAGGCGCCGAGTGATTTTCCCGAATTTGCCGACTATTTAGTTGAATGCGGAATAGATTCAATGTCTTTAAACCCGGATGTGGTATTGTCAACGAGGCTAAATATCGCAGAGGTAGAAGATAGGATAAAATCAAGAACCAAAAGAAAACGTACGTGAGGATGTGAGGGTACTGCTGCTATAAATCGAAGATTTTGCCTCGACTTACTACGATTATAGTGATTCCATGGTTAACAAACTCAGTATACGCGAGCAGACAGAGAAGAAGGAAGAAGCCCTTTCTCCTTATGCCTCTAAGAGTAAGTCCAGTCGTGGTCGGCTGAAATGGGAAGAGCCATGCCCCATAAGAACCAGTTTCCAACGTGACCGTGACCGTATTATCCATTCCAATGCTTTCCGCCGGCTGAAACATAAGACACAGGTTTTCATTGCTCCCTTAGGTGACCATTATGTCACCAGACTTACTCACACCCTGGAAGTATCCCAAATAGCCAGAACCATATCTCGAGCTCTAAATCTCAACGAAGACCTCGCTGAGGCTATCGCTCTGGGACACGACCTGGGACACACGCCTTTTGGTCACATAGGCGAGGAGGTTTTAAATGAGTTGTATCACGGTGGATTCAAGCATAATGAACAAAGCTTACGAGTAGTTGATTTATTGGAGAGGGAGGGACAAGGGCTAAATCTCACCTGGGAAGTACGAGACGGCATCCTCAATCACTCCAAGGGACAAGCTAAGATATTAGGAGAGGAATGGGGAGATGTCAATACCTTGGAGGGTCAAATATGCAAGATAGCCGATATCGTGGCCTATGTTAACCACGACGTCGAGGATGCCATAAGAGCTGATATTATCTCTCATAATGATTTGCCCAAGCCAGTAGTAGCAACCCTGGGACATGGGCATTCACAGCGAATTAATACCCTGGTTTGTGACATCATAAACTGCTCCTGGCCTGTCAGTGGCAATGGCAATTTAACCAACCAAACTATAGGCATGAGCTCTGAGGTCCTCAGGGCAACTAACCTACTCCGCCAGTTTCTATTTGACAAAGTATATTATCCCAGCTTGGCGGGAGAGGAGGCAGTAAAGGCGGGAAGGGTATTGCGCCTGTTATATTCTCATTTCCTGAAGCACGAGGACAGATTACCTCGGGAATTTGCCTCTTTGCCGGATAACAAGGAGCGCAAAGTCATTGATTACATTGCTGGGATGACCGATCAATATGCGCTAAGATTAGCTGAGGAGATATCTCGATGAGCGTAATCACGGAGGTAAAGCAGAGATTAGATATAGTGGAGCTTGTCTCTGAGTATGTTACTCTGCAAAAAGCAGGGCGTAACTTCAAAGGCTTATGCCCCTTCCACAGTGAGAAACACGCATCCTTTTTCGTCTTTCCTGAGCAACAAAGCTGGCATTGCTTTGGTGCCTGTGGAACTGGCGGCGATATCTTCTCTTTTATCATGAAAAAGGAGGGCATTGATTTTGGCCAAGCTCTTCATCTTTTAGCTCAAAAGGGAGGCATAACTTTAAGCCCCCGTGAGGCGCCAAGCAAGGCTGAGGATGAGAAGAAAGAGAGAATATTTCAGATTAATGAGGCAGCCGCTGAATACTATCACCACTTACTTGCGAGCACCAAGGCAGGCGAGGCGGCGAGAAGCTATCTGGCAAGAAGAAAGGTCATGCCCGAGACTATCAAAGAGTTCCGTCTCGGTTACAGTCCTGATACCTGGGAAACCATTAAGCATTACCTGCTGGGTAAAGGTTACACAGAAAAGGAGCTGGTAGAAGCTGGTCTGATAATCGAGAAGGAGGCAGGCGGTAGTTACGATCGATTTCGCAACCGGCTGATGTTTCCTATATGTGATACCCGGGGTCGAGTCACCGGTTTTGGGGCCAGAGTTCTGGATGATTCCCTGCCTAAATATATCAACTCACCTCAAACATCAATTTTCGATAAGAGTAGCAGCTTGTATGGAATTGATAGGGCTAAATCTGCCATTAGAAAGAAAAATTTAGTAATAATCGTAGAAGGCTACATGGATGTTCTCACTGCTCACCAACACGGCTGGCAAAATGTAGTGGGCTCAATGGGAACTTCCTTAACCGAGAAGCAAGTAGAAAGCATTAAAAGATTAACCAATAACATAATCCTGGCACTCGATGCCGATCTTGCCGGAGAAGAAGCTACCTTGCGAGGCAAAGCAATATTGGCTTACTCCAATGCCGAAGCAAATGTCATCCTATTACCTCCAGGCAAAGACCCAGACGCAGCAATAAGAGAGGACCCTGCTCTCTGGCAAAAACTGGTAGAACAAGCCATGCCTATTATGGACTTCGCTTTCCAATCTGCAATAAGCAAAGTGGATATCAATAAAGCCAGGGACAAGTCCCTGGCAGTACAAAAACTCCTGCCCTCAATTTATGAAATAAAGGATCCCACACAAAAATTCCATTATGTGGAGAAACTGGCTCGTGCGCTAAAAATCAAAACGGCGGACGTAGAAGCTGCCTTACAGAAATTAAAGACTGCCAGAGCAAGGCCTCAACTTAGCAAGCCAACAGAACAAGCTCGCCTTGCCCGCCAGTTTGTATCCAGTCGTAGTGAAGAGGATTGCTTGGCACTTCTCCTTCAGTTTCCAGAACTCCGTTCCTTAGCTCAAGAGCTATCACCAGAACACTTCGAATCCACGGAAAATCGCGAGGTCTTTGTCAAATGGGAAGGTTCTTTTGATATATCGGACCTTGAAAGTAAACTTGACACGAGTCTATTAGAACATTTATACTATTTGGTTAATAAAAATTTCCCGCCAGTCATACAGAAAAGCGAGCAAACACGACACCGTCATTTAGACGATTGTATTCTCCGTCTCAAGGAGGAGTTATCCCGGAAATCAGAAACTGAGAAGGAGGCGATGCTTGAGCTGGAGAGGGAAAAGGGTGGTATAAGCTCAGAGGTGTCCAAACTAGAGGAGCAAGGAATAAAACCCGGGCAACAACTTCAGAACATCTTTGTTAAAAAAGGGGGGAAATCACGGATTCAATGAAAGAAGAAAATATCAACCCGAATGGTGAGGAGGTAGAGGCTGAAGACTTACTCAGCGATGAAGCTGAAGTGGAGGATGTCACCACCTTACCTGAGGAAACTGAAGAAAGCGAAGAATCCCTGCCTGAGGAAGCTGAAGAAGTCAAGCCTCCGCCACCGCCAGGAGAATATGATGTAATTGACGACTCAGCTCGCATGTATCTTCAGGAAATCGGCAGAGTACCACTTCTCAACGTCAAAGAAGAGAAGTTTCTATGCCGGAAGATAGAGCTGGGCAGAAGCTTAGAAAGAATCGAAGACAACCATTTCAGAAAATACAAGAAATTCCCTTCACCCGTTGACATGGTTATTCACATAATTTCTCAATTATCCAAGGTAGCCCCCGTTGTTCAGATTATCGAAGAGTATACTGGTATCAAGCCCTCCGGCGATGTGGTAAAGACGATCAAGAATCCTGAATTTCGCTCCGCCATTGATGCTGTTATAGACCCAGCGTTAATAGCAGCAGCTGCGGAAGGGATAGACAAAGGAAACACTGCAGCCGAAGAAGCCATACTAAATCTTTCCATAAACAGTCACTTGCTGTCCCCGCAGTTGCTAGAGCTCCTGGCTAGAGATAAAACTTCATGGCAAAAGCTAAAGACTCTCTTGACTGACGAGAAGTTCCTATCTCAAATCGAGCCTCATAGCAGTGAGTTCAAAGCTTACTTTGAACAGATAAAGACTGAAGCAACAGCATCAGAAAGGCACCTCACTGAAGCAAACCTACGCCTGGTGGTGAGCATAGCCAAGAAATACATCGGGCATGGTATGCCCCTCCTTGAGCTTATCCAGGAGGGAAATATTGGCCTTATCCGAGCCGTAGACAAGTTTCAGTATAGAAAAGGCTACAAGTTCAGCACCTATGCCACCTGGTGGATCAGGCAGGGTATCACTCGGTCTATAGCTGACCAATCCCGTACCATTCGCATTCCGGTACACATGGTAGAAACAATTAACAAGTTGTTACGCGCAACTCGGCAGTTAATTCAAGAACTTGGACGCGAACCAACTTACGAAGAAATTGGCAGCCGCTTGAGTATATCCCCGGAAAAAGTAGAAGGGGTCATGGCTTTGTTTTTCCGTGAGCCAATGTCGCTAGACATGCCCATTGGCGAAGATGGTGATAGCCGCCTAGGTGACCTTGTTGAAGACCACACCAGTTTAGCACCGACTGAAGCCACTTCACACCAGCTACTCAAAGAACAAATAGATAAAGTGCTTGATGAACTTACTGAGCGCGAAAAAAGGGTGCTGCAGCTTAGATTTGGACTTAAAGACGGACATGCTCGAACTCTGGAAGAGGTGGGCAGAGAATTCGATGTAACTCGAGAAAGAATACGCCAGATTGAAGGCAAGGCTCTACGCAAGTTACGTCATCCCACCCGCAGTCGAAAGCTCAAAGGCTATCTAGATTGATTTCATCTTAAGGGACTGTCAAACATAGTACCCATCTTTTTAGATAACTTGCCACGCGTTAATGACTTAGTCAACTTTTGTATCTCACGAAACTGATTAAGAAGTTGATTAACATCCTTGGATGTCGTGCCGCTCCCCTGAGCAATACGGGCGCGCCGTCTGCCATCAATAATGGCTGGATTACGTCTTTCCTCGTAAGTCATAGACAGAATAATAGCTTCTATCTTTTTTAACTGTTTCTCCCCCTCGACATCTGGCAACTGAGAGGCGAATTTAGAGAAGCCCGGTATCATCTCCACCAGTCGCCCTAAAGAACCCATCCTGTGAATTTGACGCATTTGGCTGAGGAGATCCTCAAGGTCAAAATCCCCGCTGCGCATTTTTCTTTCCAAATTCTTTGCCTGTTGCTGGTCAAAAGCCGTCTCAGCCCGCTCAATGAAGGTGAGCATATCACCCATACCCAAAATACGAGACGCTAAACGGTCGGGATGAAATACTTCCAGAGTATCCATCTTCTCACCCGTGCCCAGGTATTTGATAGGCACCCCGGTAACAAATCTAATAGAAAGAGCAGCTCCACCCCGGGCATCCCCGTCCATCTTCGTCAGAATGAGTCCCGTGAGCCCGATGCGACTGTGAAATTCTTGAGCCACTCTTACGGCATCCTGCCCAATCATAGCATCCACCGTAAGCAATACCTCTGAAGGCCGTATCAGGGATTTGATCTCAGCCAATTCCTTCATCATGGCCTGGTCAACATGCAGTCGCCCTTGAGTATCTACTATAACCCAGGTCATTCCCCTTTCCTTAGCTTGCTTCAGAGCACGCTGGCAAATTGTTGTTGCTGCTACGTTAGCATTCTCACTATATACCGGGATATCGTGTTGCTCACCCAGCAATGTGAGTTGTTCAATAGCAGCGGGTCGGCGAGTATCAGCAGCTACTAATAGAGGTCTCTGCCCCAGATGTTTGAGCTGAACAGCTAGCTTCACCGCTGTAGTGGTCTTACCAGAGCCCTGTAATCCCACGAGCAAAGCGACCGCTGGTGGGTCAGGAACCGAAGCTAAACGACCAGGCTCACCGCCCAAGATAACAATTAATTCCTCATTGACAATTTTAATAATCAGCTGGGCTGGTGTCAGGCTGCGCAATACTTCAGAGCCAATGGCACGCTCTCGCACCCTGGGCAAGAATTCCTTGACTACCTTAAAATTTACGTCTGCTTCCAGAAGCGCCAGGCGTACCTGGCGTAAAGCCTCGTCAACATCAGCTTCGCTCAGCTTGCCTTTCCTGCCAAGCTTCTCAAATACACTGGTCAGTTTTTGGGTCAAGATTTCCAGCATGTCAGCCCCCAAGTATTTTATGCCTAGCTAAATCTCATAGTCAACTCATTTTGCCATATTCCTGATTTCTCATCTCAAACCAAAAACCCATTGCATTTAACTCAGAATCAGCATACTATATAGGTTCGATGGAATATCTTTGGGCGCCATGGCGAATAGAATATATACAAAGAGCCCCGAAAAGCGGCTGCATTTTATGCCAGAAACCCAGGAAAAATAACGACGAGGCAAATTTTATCCTTTATCGCGGTCAATACAATTTCATAATCCTGAACGCCTTTCCCTATAATCCAGGGCATTTAATGGTCGCTCCCTATCGGCATATAGCAAATTTACAGGATTTAGGAGATGAGGAAGCAAAGGAGCACTTTGACATTATCAAGAAAGGCTTAGAACTTCTCAAGAAGGTAATGAAGCCGACTGGATTCAATATCGGCTTGAATGTGGGCAAAGTGGCCGGAGCTGGAATAGCAGGGCATATCCATATGCACATAGTACCCAGGTGGGAAGGTGACACCAACTTTATGCCGGTGTTGTCTGATACCAAAGTCATTTCGGAAGCCTTGATTTCTACATACAAAAGGCTGAGAGCGAAGTTATAAGAATAGTTACCAGCCTGCTACAGTATACTGCAAAAATAGCTGTATTGTGTCATTGCGAGGAGCGAGATTCCTTGCATGTGCTTCGGAACAAGCTCCGCAATCTTTTTGAGATTGCCGCGTCCCGAGATCCCCGATTGAATCGGGGACGGGACGGACTCGCAATAACGATTTGAGTCTAAATCGCTTCAGATAGCCTGAGGATAGGAGCCAAGTATCTTAACGAAGGCGGCCTCTCTCTGTAACTCTAGCACAGCTTCTTGGTAAACTTCTCCATCCAGGTGACCCTCGAAATCGGCATAAAAAACATATTCCCAGGGCTTAGTTCGGCTTGGTCTCGACTCCAATTTTGTTAAATTTATATTCCTGGTGGCGAAGATGCCCAAAATTCTGTATAGAGAGCCAGGCTTATGTTCAGCAGCGAAAACGAGGGATGTTTTGTTTCTCTGCGCAGGTTTAGCTTTCTGCTTTGAGATAGCCACGAATTTGGTATAGTTATTGACACTTGTCTCAATTTCCGGTGCCAGGATCTCCAGTCCATAAATATCGGCAGCTCTTTTGCTAGCTATGGCAGCACAGTTCCTCAACCTTTTCTCCTTTATCATTTTGGCACTGCCCGCAGTATCATAGGTAGGTATAATTTCAACTTTCAGTTTACTCAAGAATTCATCACATTGAGCTAAGGCTTGAGGATGGGAGTAAATCGTTGTTATATCAGCCAGTCTTTCGCCGGGCAAAGCCATCAGGCAATGGCTTACTTTGATAATAACTTCAGCAAAGATGTTGAGAGGATATGCCAATAACAAATCGTAGGTCTCGTTGATGCTGCCGGCTTGAGAGTTCTCCGCAGGAACTATCCCAAATTCAACCTTATCCTGCGACACAAGTTCAAAAACCTCTTTCAGTCGCATACAGGGCAAAACACCAATGTCCCCGCCAAAAAGCTTTGCCGCGGCATCCTCGCTGAATGCACCTCTCTCCCCTTGGAACGCAACTTTGACCATAAACCTATTACAAAGTATAACCTGAACCCCCTGTGAACTTCCACTGTAGCTTGATTAGCCTTTCCAAAAGCGGGGGGCAAATATCATAAAAACGGTAAACAATTCCAGCCGCCCCAACCACATACAGATAATCAAGATGACCTTGGCTGCGTCAGGGAGCCAGGCATAATTCAAAGTGGGGCCCACCCCACCCAAGCCAGGTCCCACGTTCCCCAAGGTGGCAGCCACTGCTGAAATCGCTGTCTCCAGGTTAAGCCCCAAGAAACAGAGTGCTATGGAAGCTACAACAGCGACAAGAAGATAGAGAAAGAGGAAGGAGATTATGTCTCGAACTATTTCCTCTGAGAGAGGCTTCTTGTTAAGCTTCACCCGAATTACAGCTTTGGGAGAAATAGCCTTCCTCATCATTACCCCGGTATGTTTCATCAGGGTTAAAGCCCGCATGACCTTAATTCCTCCACCAGTAGAGCCACCGCAGGCTCCGATGAACATCAAAGCCAGAAGCACTATTCTGGCGCCAGAGTGCCAGGTACTGAAATCAGCAGTGACAAAGCCTGTGGTAGTCATGATTGATATTGCCTGAAACATCCCCTCTCTGTATGAGTAAATGCCTTGCGAAACTATCAATAGAAAGACAGCGACTGCCAGAATAATCAAGTAGAGTCTAAATTCCTCGCCTTTGATTGCTTTCCAGTTTCTCCGCAAAAGCTGATGATGGATTATGAAACTTGCGCCTGCCAGAAACATAAAGATCATGATTATGTACTCTGCCAGGGGACTACCGTATGCCCCAATGCTTGCCGCGGTAGGGGTAAATCCGCCGGTGGAAAGAGTGGAGAAGGATATGCAAACTGAGTCAAAGAGCGGGAGCCTAGCCAGGAAATAGAGGAGCGCTATCTCAGCAGCAGTAAAACCCGCGTAAATCGTCCAGAGAAGCCTTGCCGTGGTTCTGAATCTGGGACGTAACCTTTCGGGTAATGGTCCGGGAAACTCACGGTCAAAGAGCTGAGAGCCTCCCACCGCCAATCTGGGTAAGATGGCAATAAAAAGAGCTATTACTCCCATCCCACCCAGCCATTGAGTAAGGCTACGCCATAAGAGAGCGCTCTTGGGTAATTCTTCTACCACGTTTAGTATGGTAGCCCCGGTGGTAGTGAAGCCTGACATGGTCTCGAAAAAGGCATCGAGAAAACCCAATCCCAGAAATACGTAAGGGAGTGTACCAAGGAGGGGAATGAGAAGCCAGGTGAAGGCCACTATGGTAAAACCATCGACACGCTCTATTACCTGCTCGGTTTTGAATCTAAATTCAAGAATTAGTCCGATACCGAGAGTGAGCAGTAGGGCATACAAGTAGATGTGCCACTTCTCGCCATAGTAAATAGCCACACACAAAGGGATAATATAGGCTAAGGCGAAGTATTTTAGAAATGAGCCAATGATGTGGAGGGTTAATCTTACCCTTTGGTGAACCATTTATTCATGAACTCGGTCCCCTTTTTGGCAGATTCCCGATTCACAATAAGAGTCAGCCAATCTTTAGGCTGTATCTTACTATTCTCATCCAGATACTTTCCCCCTCTTTGCACCACGAGGACCTTTACGCCGTTTGGTGTCGTTATCTCAGCAATGCTTCGCCCGATACATTTCATGCCCTCCGTAATCTCTATTTCAAAGATCTCTGCTCTTTCAAAAGAGATATAGTCCTTCACGTAAGGCTGTGAAATCAGGCGGGAGATGTATTCGGCTGCTACCATGTGGGGGTTAACCTGCAAACTAACCCCAGCCTGTTCGAAGGTTTCCTCATGCTCTGCCGCATCTACAAGGGAAATCACCGTTTTTGCCCCAACCTCCTTGGCTATCATACAAAGCATTAAATTCTCCGAGTCATCGCCAGCTGCGGATACAAAGGCATTAGAATTCCTGACTCGCGCCTCTTCGAGGACAGCCTTCTGGCTAGCATTTCCCGCGATGACCATCACGTCAGAACCCTCTGCTATTGCAGCGCACTTCTCCGGGTCTCGGTCTATAACCAGTACTTGATTCCCTTCTTGAACAAGGAGTTCTGCCAAATTCTTTCCTATATCGCTTAAGCCTGCTATTACAATATACATTACTTCTCTTCAATAGTGCAGTAACTTTGTCATACTTTCAATAACCCAACGGACTCTTGCTGAAAATGGGAGTTTCAAATCAGCGAGTAAATAAACTTGAAGGTTGACTTAGAATACCAGACACTCTCCATTCATAATTACTTCGCTATCTCACTGCAGCTAATCGTCCAGCGATTTTAATCCTCCCCAATATGATTGTCAAGTGCCGCTTACATGGCGGATTTCTTTTTTTACCTCTTTAAGCCAAGCCAGTGATTTAAGCTCCCGCTGCAAAATATATCTTATATACTCGTGCAATACTTGCTCCAAGTCCACGGATAATTCCGGTTTTACTCTGACTCGCCTTGCAGTAGCATAGTCACAGCTCTGCCACAAACGAAGAACCTTCAAAGCCTCGACCGAAAGAGGGATGGATGTTCTTAATGAAATTGCTTCGATTTGCTCGTAACGGTTATTTTCTTCAGACTTACAATGAGGACATAGAAGCCCACCCTTGCCAAGACTGAAAAAATTGACTATCGGCTTGAGGGGCAAATCACAGCTAACACATCGGTGCAACTGGGGACGGTAACCAAGATAGTGAAGAAGGTGTAGCTCAAAATAACGTAAGATAGTCTCATCACTCTCAGGTTGGCTCAACTGATTCAGGATTTCGAGCAATAAATCAAACAAAGGAGGATTCGCACCGCCCTCAACAGTAAAGGAATCCATGAGCTCCAAGATGTAAAGGCCACAGGCCATACGCCATAAACCACTTTTCAAAGCCAGGAAACCATTTATTGTCTGACTCTGGGTAACAATATCGAGATTACGCCCTTTAGCCAGCAACATCAAGCTATGCGTCAATGGTTCTACATTGCCACCCAATTTGCTCTGGGGGCGACAAGCTCCCTTAGCCACTGCCCTTAGCTTGCCAAATTCTGGAGTATAGATAGTGAGAATCTTATCGAATTCGCCTAGCTTAGTTTGTCTTAAGATGATGCCTTGTGTTTGATAACGCCGGGGTGTATCCACCTTAAATCTCAGGCTCTAAACATTGAATGCCGAAAAATCCAATATCCACCCTTAAGGTTCAAAATTCTAATCCATAGTATAGCACTCCCCTGTACTCTCAAGCATTTTGCGGCTTTACTTTGGATTACGTGAGAAATGGTCTCACAACCCCCCTGTGACTTCAGCATTAGAATTGGGGAGGCCTGGTGAAAAGAGGCAGAAAGTGGATATTGAAGCTTCAGGACTACCAGTTTATTCGAAAAACATGAGCAAGGCTACATACACAACCAAGGAGATTGGCAGTTCCTGAGAAGCATCTGCTATCAATCATAATTACAGTATTTCCAGTCTGACTCTGGTTTCCTCTTTAGCTGCTTTTACACGAAGTAGCGTTCGTAGTGCTTGAGCTACGCGACCTTGCCTGCCGATAACCCTTCCCTTGTCATCGTCAGCAACCTCTAATTTAAATAGCAAGCCCTCATCACTATTTTCTTCGGTGATCTTAACCGCGTCAGGTTCTGCCACAATGGCTTTAATAATGTATTCCAGCAGGTCTTTCATTTCGCCTCCTTAACAGTTAGTTTTGGCCTCAGGTCGGCTTAACTTTATCCATAATGCCTAGTATGGCAAGAAAGCTACGCACCGTATCTGTAGGCTGAGCTCCATATCTAAGCCACTTTAAAGCTTTTTCTCCATCGATGCTAATAGTTGCGGGGTCAGTCAAAGGATTGTAATGACCGATAATATCAATGAATTTACCATCACGGGGAGAGCGACTATCGGCTACTACCACTCGGTAGAATGGTTTGTTTCTCCTTCCCATACGGCGTAATCTGATTTTAACCATTTTAATAAGGTGATTATCTCTTAAGTGCCAATGTTTGTCAATAGCTTGTGCTGGCTGACCACATAGGTAACACTGGGCTACGGATTTTAGCAAGTTCCCTTTCAATATACTCTACCGGAGTGAGCTAGGCAAGAGATTGGTGCGGGCGGTTGAAGTTATATTCTATCAGCCATTCGGTTAGCCGGGGATTGAGCTCTTCAGGGTCTAAAGATAGATTGAAGTTGTAAAGCCACTCATACTCTAAGGTCTGATTAAACCTTTCTATCTCCGGGTTATCCTTAGGGGTTTTGACCCTGGAGAAGTACCTTTGAATACCTAATTTGGCGGTAGCTATTTCAAACTCCCAGGCGAACTCACTTCCATTATCTGTCTGTAAGTTTTCAATAGGCTGGTTAACAAGGTAGCGCAGACGATAAAGAAAATCTGCTGCGGATCTTGAGCTCTTATTTTTGTACATCCGGGCATAGCCTAACCTGGTGGCATGGTCCACGGCAGTCAGGATATATCTTTTGACATTATTCCAATAGATAACAATGGTATCAAGTTGAAAGAGGAAACATGGACTTCCTTCCTTCACCAGCTGGATAATCCTCTTCTTCGGCTTCTGGCCAGCTCTGGCTCTCTTTCTGGCAGTCTTCTCTGCCTTCTTTTTGTCAGGGTAGAGTTTATACCTACGTATCACCCTTTCGATTTTCCAGGTAGAGATCTCCTCAGAATATTCTTTCTCATAGAGAGCTTTCAGCTTCCTCTTCCCATAGTAGGGATACCTCTTTCTCAAGCGCCTTATCCTCTCTTCCTGGATGAGGGTCACCTCCCAGTTCCTTTTATGGTGAGGGGCTCTGGATTGGTCAACCAGACTCTGGACATTGTATTTGGAGTCCCTAAAGCGCTTGAACCACTTGTAAAAGGTCTTTCTGGAGATACCGAAGTGCTGAGCGGTGAGACTGGCATTCTCCTTCCCTGCTGTATAGTAGAAGACCATCCACTCCACTCTCAATCTCTCTTGGGTTGTAAAACCCAAAAGGTCTGCCACTCCCCTCCACAGTTCATATCTACCCTTCTGGACAATGGGTTTTCTCCGATGAAATCAGAGTAGAAGCTGGCTGGCTTTCTCATTATGGTAACTCCTCACGGTAAGTTATTACCACTAACCATACCATGAATGTTACCCATGTATCTCAGCCTCCGCAGGAGTCAATACCGCGTCCTTTGCCCTAGAGGGCAATATGTCATAATAGTTTTCCACATAAATCACTCAATACTAACTGTCATGGCGAGCGAAGCCAGGCAATCCCCTGCCTCGCCAGGATTGCCTCGTCCCGATAAATCGGGATTGGTCGAAGCTCCTCGCAATGACCCTTGTGCAGCTATTTTTGCAATCGACTGTAATTCGGCGGCACAGAAATAAGAAAATTGTATGGTGGTCATGCAGTTTAGGCAACGATTTTGGGAGAGAATACATATACGGTTGTTGTTTTGAATTTCCTCCTTAACAAGGCTAGTTGTGGTTTATATATCCTAATCCTTCTTTCCTCGCATGTGACCGGCATATTAAGCGCTTTTGATACGATTTTCTCCTCTACTTTTCCCTCGCATTTCGATAGAATCGGGATGGTTACCTCAGCTTGATCTGCCCCTAGCGCTATGAGCATGGGCAAGAGCAACGCTTTTTGCTCCTCAGCATCTATCATGCTAGCAAGATATTCAAGTTCACTCTTCTTAAAGAAATGTGTACTGCCGTCGTTACATATCACATAAGGATATTTCTCATTTAGTAAGTCCGATAGCCGTTTTTGGCTCTGTGGCAACCCAGCATTTACTACCCTGAGTTCGCCTCTCAAACAATTCTGAAGCATCTTTTCATAGGGGGATTGTCCCGATTGCACCGGGGGGACTTCATCTTGTAATGGCTCAGGCATCGGACTATTCTCGACCGACCAGGACTTTCACGCGTTTCAGCCGTACTTTCTCTTCTCTGTCTCTTTCCTCAAACTTCATATTTAAGTAATTTATCGTCACCTGTAGTCCCGGGATTACTATATATTCTAGGGCATTGGTTATCCTTTTTGTCCTATTTATTTCCATTGCCAGCAATTCAAAATTCCTCTGAAGCTCAGCCAACTCCACAATGGCTCTAAGGCTTTCCTCAGATAGCTGTGCTGTACGGTCCAGCCACGAGGAGGTATCAACCAGATTATATCCTCTCATTGGCTTTGTATCGTCCATGAGCTCAAATGACGGAATTCGCACACCTGCAACATTTCTTGAGCCAGCGGTGATTTTCAGGTCAGCCTCAGTGGCTATTAGTTCCTTTTCCAGTGCTATGTATCCATGATACCCAGCGGCAACTGATAGTGCCTTATAAAGTTCAGAGAACTCATCAATTAGTTTTCTTTTAGCTTCTGCTGTTTCCCTCGCTGTCTGTAAGAATTCCATAGTTAGTATTGAAAGCCTCTCCTTTACTATCTTTTGTACTCTTTGGGCCAAGGAAAGCCTGCGCTTTAGTTTTATCAGCTCAATTTTTGTAGGTCTAACTTTAATTAATTCCGGCATTTCCTCTGCACCTGATTCTGCTTAACTACACAGCCTCCTCGCGTCACCCTGAGCGAAGCGAAGGGTCTTCGAGATTCTTCGGTCGCCCCGATTTCATCGGGGCTTCCTCAGAATGACGTTAGTGTGAGTAATTACGCTTCTACTTCCGATACTTGGGAAGGTACTTTTTGATGAACTCCTCTTTAATGAGTTTCAAGTCTTCTTCAGGCAGTGCTGAAAATAGCCCCCAAGCTATATCCAGGGTGTCTTCTATCATTCTTTTCTTCCACTCGCCTTGAGATATGAATTTCTTCTCGAATTCGTCTGCGTTGGTCAAATATGTTTTATCCCTCTCTCCTAACGCCTCAGCACCTATGATGGTGGATATCTCCCTGAGATAACATCCTTCTGCATAAGCAGCATAGGATTGCATAAAGACATTGTTATGGTCCTCTCTGGTCTTACCCAGCCCAATCCCCTGTTTCATCATTCGGGAAAGAGATAAGAACACATCTATTGGTGGGTATATCCCTTTTCTTTCTAGATTTCGGGAAAGGACAATCTGCCCCTCAGTTATGTAGCCGGTAAGATCAGGGATGGGATGTGTTATGTCATCGTCAGGCATGGTCAAAATAGGCATTATAGTTACTGAGCCTTCTTTACCAGAAATCCTGCCTGCTCTCTCATACATCGTGGCCAGGTCGGTATACATATAGCCAGGATATCCCCTTCTGGAAGGTATCTCTTCACGCATGGAAGAAAGTTCGCGGAGAGCCTCGCAATAATTAGTCATGTCGGTGAGTACGACCAGCACATGCATATTCTGTTTCCATGCCAGATATTCGGCTGCGGTTAAAGCTAGTCTTGGTGTTGATATTCGCTCGATAACAGGGTCTGACGCGGTATTGATGAAGGCTATAGTTCTCTCCAGTGCACCTGTCTTCTCGAGATTTCTCATGAAAAAGGAGGCATCATCGTAACTGATACCAATAGCAGCAAATACTAGAGCAAACCTTTCCTCCCTGCCCTTTACGGTTGCTTGCCTGATTATCTGAGCTACAATGCGGTTGTGCGGCAGGCCTGAGCCACTAAATATGGGCAATTTCTGCCCTCTAACTAGGGCGTTTAAGCCGTCTATCGCCGAGATTCCCGTTTCAATAAACTCTGCCGGAGGCTGGCGGAGCGCAGGGTTTATGGGCTCACCGTTAATAGCTAGGTAATCTTCGGGTATCACCCGTGGTCCTCCATCTATTGGTTCTCCCATCCCATTAAAGATCCTCCCTAAAATGTCAATAGATACTGGCAACTTTAAGGTTTCGCCTTTACACCTTATCTTGCTTCCGATGAGATCCACTTCGCTGACGCCACCAAATACCTCGATTATAGATGCTTTTTCACTGATGTCTATTGCTTGACCACCTTTGACCTCACCATTTCTAAGTTGAACGTCGACCATCTCATTAAATTTTATACCAGGTATGCTTTCAGCTATGAGCAAAGCACCCTTAGCCTTACTAATTGCTCTTCCTTCTTTAACATAAAGTGAGGAGAAATCCATAAAAGCCCTCCTTTTCTCAGGGAACGCGTTTGCCAGGTACCAAGCTTTGTTCCATCTCCGACCACAATTCCTTGACTCTCTGTTCAAAGTCCTCGTTGGGTATATCCTTCATCCTGGAGATTCTGTACACCATTGGCGATGAACGGATGCTCTCAATGCCTGCCCCCGAATTTAGCATCTCCTGAGCTAGTTCATAAAACTTCATGATGGTTTTAAGCATGAGTCCGGCTTTTGCTGGCACACAGTAGGTATCGACTTCATGATAGGCGCTTTGCTGGAGAAAGTCCTCGCGTATCATTCTGGCGATAAGAAGCAATAGTTTATCACCTTCGGGCAAAGCTTCGGGACCTACAAGCCTGACAATTTCCTCCAGCTCAGCCTCCTGCTGCAATACTCTCAAGGCGCTAGCTCTAGTATTCCCCCACCCTGGATCGTACTCATTCCACCAATCTTTAACTGCGTCTACATAAAGGCTATAGCTGGTGAGCCAGTTTATGGCTGGGAAATGTCTCCTGTTTGCCAGCGAAACATCCAAGGCATACAAGGCATCTATTATTCTGAGTGTGTTTTGGGTTACTGGTTCACTAAAATCGGCTCCGGGAGGACTCACAGCACCGGCTACCGTCACTGACCCATTTCTTTCGGGATTGCCCAAGCATGCAACCATACCTGCTCTTTCATAAAAAGAGGAAAGTCGAGAGCCCATATATGAAGGAAAACCTTCCTCCCCTGGCATTTCCTCCAGTCTTCCACTCATCTCCCTCATGGCTTCAGCCCATCTCGAAGTTGAATCAGCGACCAGCAAAATATCGTAACCCATGTCCCGGAAGTACTCGGCCATAGTAATGCCCACAAAAATACTTGCTTCTCTAGCCACAACAGGCATGTTAGAGGTATTGGCTAGAAAGATCTCTTTCTCTTGTAGCAGCCTTCCTGTGTTAGGGTCTTTGAGCTCTCTAAAGCTAGTAAGCACGTCAGACATCTCGTTACCCCTTTCGCCGCAGCCAACGTAGATGTTCAGATGTGTCTGGGCCCATCTGGCTAGCTGCTGCAGGGCAACGGTTTTTCCAGTACCAAAACCCCCGGGTATCGAAGCCTTGCCACCGAGAGCCAACGGGAACATGTAATCTAAAATGCGCATGCCGGTAGTGAGCAAGCCCGAAGGATCGAACCTCTGCTTGTAGGGTCTGGGCTTTCTCACCGGCCATCTTTGCATCATCGTCAGTTCTTTCACTTCCCCATCATATTCCACCCAAGCTATAGGCTCTTCTATAGTGTAGTCGCCTTTGCGTATCTCCTTTATCGTGCCTCTGATCCCCGCCGGCACCATTATCTTATGTTCTATCAGGTTGGTCTCGGGAACTATACCTATAATATCTCCCTGGCTAACGTCATCCCCAACATTGACTTCAGGTGTAAACTGCCATTTTTTGTCGCGGGGAAGTGCTGAGGCTTTGATACCTCGTTTTATGAACGGACCGATATCTTCACCCAGGGCAAGTAAAGATTTTTGCAGCCCATCGTAAATAGAACCCACGAGTCCAGGACCTAGCTCCACACTTAAGATTCTTCCTGTTCCTCTCACCACCTCGCCAACTTTCAATCCCAGAGTATCCTCGTGTGCTTGAATTATCGCCCTATCTCCTTCCAGTCCTACTATCTCACCGACAAGCCCCTCTTCACCTATCTCGACAACTTCATAAACCTGGGAACCTTTCATGGCATCGGCGATAACTAGGGGACCTGAAACTCTCCATATTTTGCCCATGTCTTTATCCTCCTACTCTTGCCATAATCTCAAATTTCCACTTCAAACCCTATAGATTCTCTGATAAGCGCCCTGTAATATTTCCTGACATCGGGGTACTTTGCGCCAAACTTCGACGGGACTTCAATGATGACAGGAGCCATTCCCTTCCCTCGTCTAACTTGGACCACCAAATCGGCAACATATTGTGCGTAGTCTTCCAATATAATTGCTATGCCGACATCAGGCTCGGCTAGCAACTCGGTTAGAGCTTTTCTTACATTTTCACGGACATCATGCTCGCCTTTTATCATGTAATGCTTGCTGATACCGGCCAACCTCAGTGCATTGACCAGTTCTTCATCTCCTATAACAGCTATATCTAAGTGTCGGATAGGCATCATGTCACAGCACCAAATAATCCCTTATTTCCTGTACAGAAACACCATCAACTATTGCTTTTAGAACTAGCCGCAAATTTCGTATCTCAACTTCTTTCAGGATTAAATACCAAACCATCACTAATGGAGATAGCACTCTTGGTGCCAAAATTTCCTTGAGCACCCTGAACCTATGCTTATCGATAATTTCATCTACAGCCGTGATGCTTCTGATTTTATCATAGCTAATTAGTATTTCTTTTGCTACACCTGAGTATTGAGTATTATCCAACCTGGCAGGCATCTCAGCCATCTTAAGAGACAGCAATTCTTTAATAGTGTCATCCGCAATTTCATACCCACCAGCAATAGTAGATTCGGCAGCATCGAGTCCTATATCTCCGATTACAGCTCTTGAGGTGATTTGCAGGTTCGTTAGGTCTATCATTAAGCCGAAGGCTTTGGTCAGTACAGAGCCATCTTTTATCCTTCTTGCCGTATTTAACATATTTTTATAATACTCGCTGTCCAGCTTAGCCTCAAGACGAAGCTTTGACTTCGGGCTTTTATCTGCTTTGTACTGTTCTAGGGCAGGTACATAGTCCGCCAATTTACACTTGATAAGTATCTGGACGATGTCATCTACACTTTCAGTGTCAAAAAGTTCATCTAGTAATCCATTATTATGAATTATCCCCATCGGTATCATCTTAGCTTTTCTGGCAGCCACAACACCTTCCAAAGCAGCTTTGACATTGAAGATGTCATACTTCACTCTATATGCCCTCAATATCTTCAGCACATCCTGCGGCACGAGTTTGAACCACTCTATATAAGCAAAGCGTTGTGCAAGATATTTCCACAGACATCCGTCTAGATAATCAAAGGTTCTAACAGGCAATTCTTCCAGATAGCTTCCTACATCGGTCTCCCGTATAGTTGCCAAGGCATCCTGCATGCTGGGCGCTGTTAGCAAGCTATCTATATGCTCAGAAGTCACCAGTCTGGCTTCCTGCCCCTTCAGATAAGACGATATAAATGCATACTTTACACTAGGCACGGCATTCCTTTACGGAGCTTCAAAGAGTTTCTTACTTATCTCTGGCAATAGCCTTGGTAGCAGCATCTCCAATCTGGTTTCGTAGGTGTTATCTATTCTGAGTTTGCCTTCGACATCTTCAGCTATGACTCCCCCCAGGCAATTCGATTCCCTGACCTCCACTATCTTGTCAGATAATTCTTTGTCTGCTTCAAGAAGCTTTCTCACAGTGCCTACATCTTTAGGTGTCACGTAAATTCTGACTTTCGCAGCACCGAGTCCCTCGGTGGCTTCCCTGGCCAAGTTTAGAAAATGGCTTTCATCGCTTGAAATTCTCGCCAATTCCTCCCGTGCCGCTCTAACTATCTTAGCAATTATGTCAACTTTTGCGCTCGATAGCTTCTGACGTGCTTTAATAGAAGCCTGAGCCAAAATTCTAGCAGCCTCCTCCCCTGCCTCCGCCAGTATTCTGCCTCTCTCTTCCTCGAACTTCGCTTCACGCTGTCTTTTAGCCTTCTCTATCTCCTTCTGTGCTTTCTCCTTAGCCTCATTTGTTATATCGCTAGCTTCCGCCTTGACCTTGGAGATGATGGCGCCTTTTATCTTATCCATTCCCATAAAGCACCTCTACATAAGATCAAGCAGGGTAAATGCCATTATTGTGAACACCAGAGCAAGAACAGCTATCAACTCAACAAAGACTGCCAACATCATAGAACTGGTTAGAATTTTCCCTCCCGTCTTAGGTAACATTGCGATACCTGAGGCACAAACCATACCTTGATATACCGCCGACAAACCAAAAGCAATAGCAGCTATGAGACTAACACAAAGAGCAACAGTACCAGCACTGCCCTCGGCAGGTATATTGGGAAGTACGCTTGTTAATACCAGTATGAGCACTATTAGCCCGTAAAAGGACTGTGTCATCGGTAATGATGCTAGTATCAGCACATTCCTGAACTGCCGGGGGTCCTCGGACAGTGTAGCCAGCCCACCCGATGCAGCAGTGGCAATCCCGATAGTCGAACCGACTAAACCAGCAATCAACGCCACTGCCCCACCGATACTAGCTAATGCGATTGGATCTATCATCTCTTTATACCTCCTGTTTTAAGCCTTTCCTTTTATAAGCACGGGTCGCATCTTCAACCTGAACGGACTATACGCCTCACCACCACCTTCGTAAAACTTGGATAGGAACTCAACAAAGCATAGTCTCAGGGAGTGTACGAAGCAACTGATACCGCTCAGAGCCAGGTTGATAAGATGCCCGAAGACCAGAACTACAACTGCTAGGATAGCACCAATGATAACCCCGATTACGCCGGGTATCATTCCGGAGAACAACTGCGCCAGCATATTAAAGCTCGACGCCAGGTAAAATGTAGCCAGGCCAACTCCAGCCAGTCTGGCATACGACATTACGTCGCCAAGAAGACCGGTCAGGTCAAAGATCCAGAAGATAGCCCCCAGACCACCTCGCTGCATGAAAGATGACACTACTATGGCTACTACACTGGCTCCCACAATATACAGAAAGATGGTGTACACGCCTGGGCTTACCGGCAGCGATATGTTGAATAACCACAGCAGAATCACAGGGATGCCGAAGATCTGGAGCGCGAAGAGCGCAATCTTACTGACCACTATGCCTTTGTCCTTTTTTATCACCCCACCAATCAATGCCATCACATGAGCTGTGTTTACATGAATAAGCCCCACTATAATGGAAAGGATTATGAAAGAAACGGGATCGGTAAGCCATTCTCTGACAGGCCCCAAATGCAGCACGCTGTCAACCCCAAACAGCAAGTAGTACACATCGCCGAGGTAATTCCCGGTCAATAAGCCGAGTACCAGAGCCACTGCCCCACTGATATAAAGCACTCGCTGAAATAACCTGTAACCCTCAGAATAGGGGTCATCAACAAATTTACGTATTAAAAATCTCGCAGCCAGTATAATGCCAATAGCATAGACAACATCACAAAGCATGAGACCAAAGAAGGCTGCAAATGAATAGGCTGTTAGCGGTGTGGGATCCCATTCTCTATACTTTGGTGTACCGAACATGTTGACCAGGACTTCGAACGGTTTAAGCGCAGCTGGATTCCTCATCTTGGTGGGCGGTTCTTCTGCTTGTTCTGGCTTCCTCGTGTCAACGAACACAAGGTCTATGTTCTCTTTGAGCTCGGAAATTGTAGCCTCAACATTACTCTCTGGAATCCACCCCTCGATTAAAGTGACATATTTTGCCTCACAGGCTTTTTCTAAAACCGCTAATCTTTCAGTTTCTGCTGATAGCGCCTCCCTGAAAAGGACGAGCTTTTCCAGATTCTCCCTGGTCTTACTTTCAATCTCGGTATGAAGCTTTGCCAATTCCTCTTCAAGGCTGTGAATATTACCGTCGGCTATTTCAAGAAATTCTCGCACTGTCAAATCTTTTTCCGGTATCTGTAGAATCTCGCCACCACCACTCTTAACCACAGACTCGACAATTTTTTGGTCTCCAACCCTGGCAATTATGTAGAAGATGGTTTCATTTTCCAATGTAACAGCAATGCTCTCAAGCAGGTAATCCTTAATCTTGTGGTATAGAGGTTGATATGCCTCACTGGAAAGAATGAAAACCCGGGAGAAAAGATAACTCCCAGAAAAATCTAAATCTCTCAATCTAATATCAGCCAGCTGCCCCAGAGAGTCAAGATACTTGCTTAGCTCTTTTAGCTCCTCAACCTCTTCGCTAAGTTTGGCGGCTTTTTGATGCATGTTGCTGAGCTTGGTGCACAGTAACCTTACTTCGCTGTCAATTTCGTCCAGGGGCCTGGTATATATAATCTCTACATCCTCTCTCGGCGATGTTGTTTCGCCTTCTGGCATGTAAGATAAGACATCGTTAATGTTTGTTAGTAATTCACCGATTTCCCTTCGTTCCTTTTCAAGAGCTTCTCTATCCACAGGCTTTAGTTCCTCACTTTTTTCAACATGAAGCACCCCAGCAGTATGTAGAGTTTTGAGAGTTTTGGTGGAATCGTCTTTGGTAGTCAATACCCTGACTTTGGTCATAGGGTCGGGTGTATTGACTATTAGAGGTATCATATTAACGTTTGCCCGTGACAATATTTATCATGAGCTCCGTAATCTCTCTTGCTTTCTTATCAGCGTTGGTGCTGATTTCGACAGCTTTCTTCTCAGAGTCCCTGATTTTTTCATCAGCCTCTGCTCTAGCCCTACTCGCAATCCTGTCATATTCAGTTTTTACCGCATCGAGAGGCAACGGAGAGGAAAGTATTTTCCTAGCCTCTTCTCTGGCTTCAAGGAGAATTTCGTTGGCTCTGGTCCTTGCCTCTTCAAGCATCTTTTCAGCTTCGACCTCGATGGCTTCTACGCTATTGGCGATTCCTTCAGGCATAACACATCTCCTCAGTAGTTCACCGGGTTGGTACCAGACAAGGTTTGCACATAAGCTGTTTCCACAATCGGGCAGATAATCATTCCAGTAACTAACGACTTATTACATCCGTGATTATAGCAAAACAGTTTATTTTTGCCAAAAAGATACCTTCGTAAGCATCCATATTCCTTACATATCAACAGCCTCAGAGTTTGCTACCAAAGTGAAATGCTCTATAATTCAAGATATGAGGGTGCAGGCATTGCACGGGTGGAAGGTAAGCGTTGCCCGAGCCAGGGAAATACAATTGAGCTTGGCAAAACGGGTGATAACTGAAAACGAAGTTATTGACCCATGCCTTGTTGCCGGTGTTGACATCTCTGCCCCCGATACTCAGGGCGTAGCCAGAGGAGCAGTGGTAATTCTCCGTTATCCTGAGTTTAGCATAGTCGAGGTGGAGATAGCTGAAGATAAGATTGCATTTCCCTATATTCCTGGCCTATTGTCTTTTCGAGAAAGCCCCTTGATTCTGGCTGCTTGTGAAAAGCTACATAATATTCCCGACCTCGTCCTGGTTGACGGTCACGGAATTGCTCATCCCAGGAGGTTTGGACTCGCTTCACATTTAGGGCTTTCTCTCAATTTGCCTACTATAGGCTGTGCAAAATCTATCCTTTGTGGCCGGCATCGGCCGGTAGCAGAAGAAGCTGGCTCTCATGCTGAACTACTTGATAATGGGGAGCTTATCGGAGCAGCGTTAAGGACTAAATCGGGAGTTAGGCCGGTGTATGTCTCCGTGGGCCACAGAATTGACCTGGCATCGGCTTTACAATGGGTGATAAAATGCTGCCATGGTTATAGGCTTCCTGAATCTACCCGCCTGGCTCACCTTGCTGCCGCGGGCAAACTACCATTGGAGGGAGTTTGATTATGGTGACAGGTAAAATCATATCGAGATTTATATGGTTGACCATATTATCAATGCAGGAGGGATAAATGCAAGAAGAGAAGGAAAATCTAGAAGCCTTGCTTCGTCAAATTTCAGACATCATGGTGCATCTTTGACATCCCTGGCAAGGAAAAGGAAATTGCCGGGATAGAGGCAGAGTCAGCCCAACCTGATTTTTGGAGTGACCCGGCTAAAGCCCAGGCTATCATGCGGGAATTCAGCGGCAAGAAGAATCTGGTCAATGCTTGGCGTGAACTGGAGAAGAAGGCTGCCGATCTCCGGGAAATGATTGGTCTGGCTATAGAAGAGGAAGATTACTCCCTTCAGGAAGAGATACAGCTGGAGCTAAAAAAGCTGAACTCACGGTTTGAACAGTTGGAGAGCCGACAGCTTTTTACTGGCGATTACGATAGTCGAAATGCCATGCTAGCCCTTCATGCTGGTGCCGGCGGCACGGAGTCTCAAGATTGGGCAAACATGTTGCTCAGGATGTATTTGAGGTGGGCGGAGCGGAATGATTATGAGGCTGAAGTCCTAGATGTCTCCCCGGGAGAAGAGGCTGGTATCAAAAGCGCTATCGTAGAGATTAAAGGAGATTATGTTTATGGCGCTCTCAAAGGTGAGCACGGGGTGCACAGGTTGGTGAGGCTTTCCCCTTTTGATGCTGACCATGCTCGCCACACGTCTTTTGCCCTGGTGGAAGTCCTCCCTGAGGCTGAAGAGACAGTGGATGTCAAGATAAACCCGGAAGAACTAAGAATAGATACCTTCAGGTCCAGTGGTCCTGGTGGACAACACATGCAGAAGACAAGCAGCGCTGTCAGGATAACTCACTTACCCACAGGGTTAGTATCTACTTGTCAGGGTCAGAGGTCTCAGCACCAAAACAAGGAAGCTGCTTTGAAAATCCTTTACTCTCGCCTCCTGAAGCTCTACCGCGAGAAAAAAGAGGAGGAAAGAGCCAGGCTAAAAGGCAAGCGCATTGAAGCGGGTTGGGGGAATCAAATTAGAAGTTATGTTCTTCACCCTTACAAAATGGTGAAAGACCACCGCACCGATTATGAGGTTCACGATGCTGAAGCCGTGTTAGATGGAGAACTAGATGGATTTATCACCAACTACCTTCGGTCTAAAGTAGGAAAATGATTAAACGCATCGCCCTAATAATTTCAGTGCTTCTCTGCCTTCTAAGCCCCTCCCTCGTCGCAGCCGAGGCTGGTATTACAATTATAGCGAGCGAGGTAGAGATAAATTTCCCAAGCCAGGCTGTGTTCACCCTTGAAGCTGAAAGCAGCGCTGATATCGCTGATGTCCGTCTTTATTACCAAGTGGATAAGATGAACTATGTTGAAGTTGTCAGTGAAGGTTGGGCTGATTTTACTCCGGCAAACAAGGTGACGGCTAGGTGGGTATGGGATATGAGGCAAGCAAGTTTGCCTGCCGGCGCTGAAGTCACATATTGGTGGGTGGTTGAGGACGCCGAGGGGAACAAATTGAAAACTTCCCCCCTGATAATGCATTTTGATGACGACCGTTTTTCCTGGCGGAGCTTGACCAGTACTGTACCTCAGGGTGGCGGCGAGCTGACCCTTTTCTGGTATGAGGGGAGTGATTTCTTTGCTCAGGAATTGATGAATGCTTGTGAGAAAGGGCTCGCCAGATTAACTGAGGATATTGGCACTTATCCAGAAAGACCTATAAAAATATACATTTATGCCTCTACCACTGATTTACAGGAAGCTATGATTTTTCCTCAAGAATGGACCGGCGGCGTTGCCTTTACCGCATTTAGCACAATCGCTATCGGTATTTCCCCGGCGAGACTTGATTGGGGCAAGCGAGCCCTGGTTCACGAGTTAACACATCTCGTTGTTCATCAGGCAACTTTCAGCCCCTATGGACAGCTTCCTCTCTGGCTGGACGAAGGATTGGCTATGTATAATGAAGGCAAACTTGAGCCTCAATATCTCACCCGCCTGGAAGAGGCCATCCTGGAAGATAAGCTTATTTCTGTGCGCAGCCTGTGTAGCCCCTTTTCTGCCGAGCCTGAAAAAGCTTACCTCTCCTATGCTCAGAGCTATAGCCTCGTGGAGTATCTCCTGGACAATTACGGACAGGACCGGATGCTCGATTTGTTGACTCTTTTGAAAGAAGGTGCTACCTACGATGAAGCTTTGACCGAGGTTTACGGTTTTGACATAGACGGTCTTGATGCTAATTGGCGAGCAACGCTGACGTCTCAGACTGTCATTGCGAACGAAGCGCGGAAATCTCATCCCGCTTTGATTGCCCTGTCAGCTGCATTAGCTACAGTACTGATTTTATGGGGTGCTCGGGTGCTGAAGAGACATACCTTTTGGAGGTCATCCCGAAAATCAGGCGAGGAAGGAACGTAGATGGCGTTTAGTAATGTCATTCTTCGCTCCACTCAGAACGACAGGGGAATATTATCAAACAATGTGGAAGGCAAGTTATGAAAGACTCTTTTACTGTCCACGATTTACCCCTCAGTGAGCGTCCCAGGGAGAGGCTGCTAAAACTGGGCAGCGAAGCTCTTTCCGCCCAGGAAATTCTAGCTTTAATCCTCGGTCGAGGCATTAAAGGTGAATCCGTCATGGTGACTAGCCAGAAGCTGTTAAGTCGGTTTGGCAATCTCAAAGGCATTGCCAATGCCTCTGTGGAGGAGTTGATGCAGATAAGTGGCATTGGTCCAGCCAAGACGGCGCAGATTAAAGCTGCCCTTGAATTGAGTAAAAGGCTGGAAGCCGATGTCGGTGAGAAACCCAAGCCGATGCTCAAGTCCCCGGAGGATGTGGCTGCCGTGGTGAGGAGCCAGTTGAAAGGCAAGAAGAAAGAGCATTTTTTGGTACTTTGCCTGGACACTAGAAACAGATTGATAAATTGCAAGCCAGTTTCCATAGGAAGCCTGGATACAAGCATTGTTCATCCCCGTGAAGTGTTTAAGGAAGCCGTTTCTTCTTCTGCCTCCTCGGTAATCTTTGTGCATAATCATCCTTCGGGTGACCCCGAGCCATCACAAGAGGATGTCGAGCTGACCAAGCGGCTGGTTAAAGCTGGAGAAATCATAGGCATTGATGTCCTCGACCACATCATTGTCTGTGATAAGAGCTACTTAAGCCTGAAAGCTAAGAATTTGTTGTAAATCAATTTATTGTTATTGCGGCCTAATTCATGAGGTATGCTATTGGCAGATGAGCATCATGCAGATTAACGAAAGAAGCGAAGTTCCCTTTTTCCCCTATGCTAAGGATAAGGCTTTCCTCAGGGGGTTGCGAACTCTTTTCTCAAGAGTAGCCAACGTCGTCCCTGAGGGTGATGCAGTAGCGGCGAAGGAAGAAAATGCTTTTGGCATTTTAATTTGTAATTCTGATTTTTTGTCTTTGTTTTTTGATATTCCTTAGGATTTAATCTCTGAGGGTTTGTGCGTGATTATTTAGAACACTATGCGGAGTAACATGGAAGATATAGAACTGGCTCGTTCTCTTCTGGAGGAAGAAAATTTAAATCTTATTATAGTGAAAGGAGGACGCGTCCTTTTCAGTTCTAAGGAGAGCGGAGTAGCTCCTCTTTTCAGGGCTGTTCAGAGTATGGGAAAAAGTTTGTACAATGCTGCGCTGGCTGACCGGATAGTGGGCTCGGCCGTAGCGATGCTTTGCCTTCATGCTCGGATAACCTCGGTATACGCTGGCGTGGCAAGCCAGGGAGCACTTGATATGTTGGGGAGGCAAGGGGTTACCATCAATGCTAAGAACGTAGTTCCTCATATCTCTAACTACGATGGCACAGACCTGTGCCCGTTTGAGAAGATGGCAGCAGGCTGTCAGAAGCCCTCTGAATTGTTTGCGGCATTGCAGTCCCTTTTTGCTGAAGGTGAGCAATGAAAAGAATCTGGCAGCTTGTATTATTATGTCTTCTCGTCTCTGCCTTATTGTCTTTGCCTTCAACTGCCTGCCTGCCTTTCAGCGGTCAGGGCGTCCTCCGCCTCTTGGATATCGGCCCCATGACGCTCGACCCGGCGGTTGCTGCCGACTTCCCTTCTTATACCTACGTCGTGCACATCTTCTCCGGCTTGGTTCGCCTTGACCACGAGTTGAACGTTGTTCCCGACATTGCTGAGAACTGGGAGAAAAGCCCTGATGGCAAAACATATACTTTCTACCTGGGACAGGGAGTGAAGTTTCATGATGGCAGGGACGTCAAGGCTGCCGATTTCAAATACTCCTGGGAGCGAGCCTGCCACCCTGATACTGGCTCTGGCACAGCTGCTACCTATCTGGGCGATATCGTCGGTGCCAAAGATATGCTGGCGGGGAAAACTGACGAAATCTCCGGCGTCGAGGTCACTGGTGACTATACTCTTCGGGTTACCATTGATGCCCCCAAGGCTTACTTCCTGAACAAGCTAGCTTATCCCACCGCCTTTGTGGTTGATAGAGCTGATGTGGAGTCCGGGCAAAACTGGTGGCGGGAGCCAAACGGGACAGGGCCATTTAAGCTAAAGGAATGGAAGGAAGGACAGCAGCTGATTCTGGAGGGTAGTCAGCTTTATTACGGCGAGCCAGCTAAACTGGAGCAGGTTGTCTTTTACCTTCTGGCTGGTATGCCCCTGGCGCTGTATGAAACAGGGTATATTGATGTAACCCCTGTTTCCATGAGTTACATTGACCGGGTGCGTGATGCGACTGGCCCGTTTTATCCCCAGCTAGCCGAAACACCTGAGCTCAGCCTTTATTATATTGGCTTCAACACTGCCCAACCTCCTTTCGACGACATCCATGTCCGCCGTGCCTTCTCTCAGGTTGTGGATAAAGAGCGTATCGCTGAGGTGATATTGAGGGATATGGTGGGTGTAGCTGAGGGTATTTTGCCGCCGGGTATGCCCGGCTACAGCGAAGCTCTCGAGGGACTGGACTACGATGTGGAAAAGGCAAAAGAACTTATTGCCGCCTCGAGATACGAAGATGTCTCGAGCTTTCCTCCTATCACCCTGACTGTTTCGGGCTATGGCAACTACATTCCCCGTTATCTAGGCGCCATCATCCAGGAATGGCAGCAGAACCTCGGCGTGGAAATCTCGGTGAGGCAACTGGAACCAGAGATTTTCATTTATAACCTGAACCAAGAAAAGGATGACATGTTCATACTGGGCTGGATAGCTGATTATCCTGACCCGCATACTTTCCTGGATATTCTCTTTTATACCGGCAGCGAAAATAATTTCTTCGAATACAGCAACCTCGACCTGGATGCTTTGCTTGACCAGGCAGCTATAGAACAGGATGAGGCTACTCGCCTGCCTATGTACCAGCAAGCTGAGCAACTGGTGGTTGACGAAGCTCCTTGTCTCCCTCTGTGGCATGGCACCAACCATATCTTGGTAAAGCCTTATGTCAAGGACTATGAGCTCAGCTCCCTGGGCGTCCCCGATCTGAGTCGCGTGCATATTGACAGGTCGTAGGGCAGGGATTTACTCCCCGCCACATACAAAGCAAGCGTAGTGTCAGGGCTCGTCCCCAACCACACCAGCGGCAGACAGTCTCGGAGCTATGTTAAGGGAGTTCATGGTGGTATAATGATAAGGGATGGAAAGGGAGGCAATGCTCTATGAGACACTCCCTGGCGGCCGCGTGAGGTGTCATGTTTGCCAGTGGAGGTGCCTTATTAACCCCGGCAAGCTCGGCGTCTGCCGTATGCGCATCAATCGGGATGGCACGCTGTATAGCATGAATTATGCCGAGATATCTTCGATGGCGGCCGACCATATTGAGAAGAAGCCTCTGTTTCATTTCTTCCCCGGCACCTACGCCTTCTCTTTAGGCACCTGGGGATGCAATTTCCACTGCAAGGGATGCCAGAACTGGGAGATTTCCTGCGAGGATATCCCGCGAGGTTCTCAGCAACTGCTCCCGGAAAGAGAGATAGAACTAACTAAAAGATATAATTGCGCAGGCATTGCCTGGACCTATAATGAGCCCACGATTTGGTTTGAATATACCCTGGATTCAGCCAGGCTGGCTAAGGAAAATAATCTTTACACCGTATATGTGACCAATGGCTATGCCACGCCTGAGGCTCTGGATACCATAGGCCCCTGGCTTGATGCCTGGAGAGTGGATGTCAAGGGCTTCGCCGACGGATTCTATCGCCAGCTAGCCAAGATTCCCCACTGGCAGGGCATCTTGGATGTCGCCAGGCGGGCTAAAGAGAAATGGGGCATGCATATCGAGGTGGTGACCAATATCATTCCGACGATGAACGACGATGAAGAGCAGCTTAAGGGTATTGCCGACTGGATTCGAGATTCTCTGGGTGAGCTTACCCCCTGGCATGTAACTCGTTTCCACCCCCTGCATGAATTTACCCATCTGTCAGCCACACCACTATCGACTTTGGAGAAGGCATATAAGATTGGGAAAAAGGCCGGGCTGAAGTTTGTCTATCTGGGCAATGTGCCGGGGCACGAGTATGAAAATACCGTGTGTTATTCGTGTGGCAAGACGGTTATTCGTCGCATTGGCTATGATGCTCAGGTAGTTGGGCTGGACGGCTCGAGATGTAAACTCTGCGGGGCTGAGCTTAATTTCCGCATGTTGTAGTTGCCCAATTTATTGGGCAGCCCCCGACGTAATCGGGGCCACTGCGGATGTATTAGGAACAACGGAGACTGATAAATCAGGCAACTACAGAGGTATTGGAGCGACGGTGCAAAGTTGAGATTGCAGTTGTCCAATTCATTGGACAGGCCTGATAAATCGGGGCAACTACAGAGCTTGTTACCCTCACCTCGATCCTCTCCCGTCCAGGGAGAGGCAAGGGCGAGGGATGGGAGGTGCTTATGGCAAGGGAACTTCATCCTGTAGTGAAACTGGCTAAAGAGACGGTGGAAAGCTATGTCCGGGAGGGCAAAATACCCAAGCCGAAGGAGTTAACTCCAGAAATGAGAGAGCGGGCGGGGGTTTTTGTTTCCCTTCACAAGCATGGACAATTAAGAGGATGTATCGGCACCTTCGAGCCAACCAGGGAGAATGTTGCTGAAGAAATCATTGCCAACGCTATTAGCTCATCTACCAAGGATCCTCGCTTTCCCCCGGTGACTGCATCTGAGCTTGATGACCTGGAATATGGCGTGGATATCCTTACTGAACCTGAGCCAGTCGCAGATATCAGCCAGCTTGACCACAAGAAATACGGTGTTATCGTGGAGAGTGGCTTGAAAAGGGGACTTCTGCTGCCCGATTTGGAGGGTGTAGATAGTGTCGAAGAGCAGATGGCGATTTGCCGACTCAAGGCAGGCATATCAGTCGGTGAGCCAGTTAAGCTCTATCGCTTTCAAGTGAGAAGATTCAAGTAGAATTGGGCATCATGACGTACACCTGTTAGGGCGACACCGGGCGTTACAGGGGAGCCGGATGCTAAGACCATGGTTTCTGTTAGTGAAGAAACATATGGAAGAGCGAAAATGTTAGCCTTTGAGAAGGACACTTCGACTGCCGGGTTAATTTGTAAGGCTGTTGACATTGAACAGCCCTTCGACAGACTCAGGGCGAATGGGTTGCTAAACGGTCTCACTTATAATAAGCTTGATGGGCTCTTTTAATGGACAGGATGCCTCTTTTCGACCTGCCTGAGGAAAAGGATTCGCCTCATAGTATGCCCCTGGCGGCAAGGATGCGACCGCAGACTTTTGACGAGTTCGTGGGGCAGGAGCATTTAGTTGCCGCGGGACGGGTATTCCGAAAATGTATCGAGACAGACCAGCTACCCTCTATGATTTTCTGGGGGCCGCCGGGCAGCGGCAAGACGACTCTGGCTCACATTATCGCCAATATCACCAGAGCACAGTTCAGTTCTTTGAGCGCCGTCAGTGCCGGTGTGGCCGATTTGCGGCATGTTATTGGGGAAGCCGAGAAAAGGCTAAAACTATCAGGTCAGAGAACCATTCTTTTCATTGATGAGATTCACCGCTTCAATAAGGCACAACAGGATGCCGTATTACCTTTCGTGGAAAGTGGTACAGTGACTTTTATTGGAGCAACTACAGAAAACCCCTCCTTCGAAGTTATCGCACCGCTCCTTTCTCGCTGCCGGGTTTTTCGATTAAGCCTGCTCAGCGATGAGGAGGTCAGACCCATCGTGGAGCGAGCCATTAAGGATAAAGAAAGAGGACTGGGCAAATTCCAGATTGCCATAAGCGAGGAAGCCCTGGACCACCTAGTGACCGCGTCCAATGGGGATGCTCGTGTGGCATTGAACGCTTTAGAGATGGCAGCGTTTGCTACTGTGTCTGACAGCGAGGGCTTGCGGTCAATAGACCTGTCGGCCATTGAGCAAGCACTGCAGCACCGTGCTTTGCTCTATGACAAGAGTGGTGACCAGCATTATGACCTGATTTCGGCACTGCATAAATCGTTACGCGGCTCCGACCCGGATGCTGCCTTATATTGGCTAGGACGTATGCTTGAAGCCGGTGAAGACCCTCTCTACATCGCCCGTCGCCTCGTACGCTTTGCTTCCGAGGATGTCGGCGTCGCTGACCCTCAAGCACTGGTAATAGCGGTAGCCGCCCAGCAGGCGGTGCACTTCGTGGGCTTACCCGAAGGCAACCTGGCTTTAGCGCAAGCAGCGGTTTACCTGGCAGCCGCTCCCAAAAGCAACTCGCTGTACCAGGCTTATTCCCGCGTCCAACAGGATATACAACATGGTCGAAGTGAGCCTGTGCCACTCCACTTGCGCAACCCGGTAACCGACCTGATGCGCAAGACGGGATATGGGAAGGGCTATAAATATGCCCACGGTTATCCCAACCATTTCGTCAGGCAACAGAACCTGCCGCCTTCTCTTCAGGGAAAACGCTATTATGTCCCCAGTGACCAGGGCTATGAAAAGGAGCTTGCCGCCAGGCTGAGGAAGTGGTGGGGAGAAGATAAGGGCTAGCCTACTTAAACGCTCCAGATCGAAATTCAAAAATCAAAGGTCAATCCCGATTTAATCGGGACGTAGGGCAGGGATTTACGTCCCGCCGGTGGCGGCATATAAAATGCCACCCTACAGTATGCTCTGTGATGTTGCACTTTTATTTTTGCCTTTTGCATTTTCCAATGATTTGGAGCGAATGGTGTGCTATAATACGCAGCGCAGCCCAAGAGAACTTTGGGACGGGAGGCATGTATTGACAGAGGTATACTTTGGTTAAATTTCCCCTGACCCCCAGAGACATGGGATTCTATAACCTGTTTGAACAGGACACGAGCAATCTGGTTGCTGCCGCGGAAATGCTGGTTGACCTCTTTGACAACTATGAAAATGTGGAAGCGAAAGCCAGGCAACTTAAGGATTTGGAGCATAAAGGCGATACTATAACCCATGACATAATACAGAGGTTGCATCGCACCTTTGTCACTCCCATCGACAGAGAGGATATTACTCTCCTCGCCAATAGTCTGGATGATGTAATGGACCTCATCGAGGCTGCGGGCAGAACAGCTTGCCTGTATAGTATTGCCCAACCCACAGAAAGAGCCCGGCAGCTAGCCCGAATCGTAGCCAGGGTAACACACAAGCTGAATGAAGCCATGCCCTACTTGCGCCGCCATGACCAGTTCCCAAGGATTATAGAGCAGTGCGTGGAGATTAATACCTTAGAAAACGAGGCAGACGATGTGGAACATGCTGCCCTGGCTGAGTTGTTCGAGGTTTGCCATCTCGATGCCTGTGAGGTAATCAAATGGCGTGAAATCTATGACCACCTGGAAAGTGCCACCGACCGGGGTGAAGACGTCGCCAACGTCCTCGAGGGTATAGTATTGAAGCATGCCTGAGCCCGTCCTGCTGGTTTTGGTAATTGCAGCAGCCATCGGCTTTGGTGTAGCTAATGGTTTTAATGATGCTGCTAATAGCGTTGCTGCTTCCATTGGCTCTCGGGCCCTTTCGCCTCGAAACGCCATAATACTGGCTGCCTTTTGTACCTTCGCTGGTACCGCTACCGGACTGGAGGTTGCCAGGACAGTAGGTAAAGATATTCTGGTCCCTGAAGCAATATCATACCTGACTTTGCTTGCTGCTTTAGTGGCGGTTATTATCTGGGTTAACTTAGCTAGCCGCTATGGTCTGCCGGTAAGTTCGAGTCACAGTCTTATCGCCGGGCTGGCAGGAGCAGGTATAGCGGTGACAGGAGGCGCAGAGGCAGTGCAATGGCATGTCATGCAACCGATACTGATATCGGTGGTCAGTGCCCCCGCCCTTGGTTTTGTCGGCGGCTTTGTGGTGCTGGTTATTCTACTTTGGGTCTTCAGGCAAGGCGCCCCGGCCAAACTGCGAGTCATTTTTAGCCGTCTGCAATGGCTTACTACTGCTTTTTTGGCATATAGTCTTGGTAAGAATAATGGTCAGATGCCCATAGGCATTATCGCTACGGCACTGGTGCTTTATTACAAAGATGAAGGCCTGTGGGACCGCCTCTCGCTGCTGGACGCTGGCACCTGGTGGATAATAGTTGTATCAGCTCTGGCTATTAGTTGGGGTACCACTGTGGGTGGCTGGCGGGTCATCAGGACGGTGGGCTTCAGGATTTCTGCCCTGCAACCGATTCACGGCTTTGCTTGCGATTTCTCAGCGGCTACTGTCATTGAGGTTGCCTCACAACTCGGTATTCCTGTAAGCACCTCTCATTGTGCCACCGCAGCGGTAATAGGGGTGGGTGCCACGAGACGCCTTTCCGCAGTAAGGTGGGGAGTAACCCAAAATATCGTGATAGCCTGGGTCTTGACCCTCCCGATATGTGGTGCTCTCGGCTGGGCAATAGCATCACTTCTCCAGATTGCCTTTTGAAGCGACAAAACTCCTTTGCCACTTTAGAACACCTGTGCTATGATGGGCCTGTGAAACTATTGCCGGTGGCCCTCCAGAAGCAAGATTACAACCTGGCAGCTCATGTCCTCATCTATGGCTTGGTCAAAGCCTCGGTGAAAACCCCCAAAAATTCTGCGAATTTTCGGGGGCCTCGTAAGTGTTATGGCAGCAGAAGGAAAAAGCAAGCGAAAGCGTAGCCCGCGGGGTTTCTATGGCCGGGCTCTGGATGAGGCGGAAAAACTCGAGTTGGAAGAAGCTTCTCATATTGAGGGGATTGACGAGGAGATTGCCCTTCTCAGAGTAAAGCTCAGAGAACTTTTGGAAGAGCAGCCAGAGCGAATTGACCTGCACTTCGAGGCAGCCAATATCATAGCCCGGCTGGTACGAACCCGCTATCAAATTACCAGAGAGCAGAAGAAGTCTCTCAAGGAAGCTATCCAGAAAGTCCTGACCGAAGTCGCTGTGCCCCTGGGGGTTGGAGTGGGCATAAAGGTGGCCAGCCGGTAAGCCTTAACCGACAAGGGCGGCATTTTATATGTCATCTCTAAAAAACAGAGATTCAAAAACCCAAAGTCCAGGGCTCTAATGACCAAAACTTTTCTGGGCGGGTACCAGACTCGTCCCTAAAAGGAATGTAGTGCGAGGCTTTAGCCTCGTGCTGTGGGGTGGCACGACCCTGAAGCCTTCCTTGGAACAGGCTCCGCTATCCTCGAGATTGCGAGTCCCGATAATGTCGGGACAATATCGAAGCACTAATGGCCTAAATTCCAAAATGGTTTGGTATTTGAGCCTGGCATTTTGAATTTGTTCAGGATTTAGAGCTTAGATATTGGGATTTTATTCTGATGAAGCTGAGACCTTATCAAATCGAAGTAGCCCGGGCGGCTATGGACTCTATCCAGAAGGGAAGGGGACTGATCCTTTCGGTGGAGATTGCCAGACAGGGAGGTAAAAACGAGCTCTCAGCGCATCTGGAACTTCTACTGTTAACACTGTATATGGCCAGAGGAGGCAATCTTATCAAATGCTCCCCGACCTTTAAGCCTCAGACCGTTATCTCTATGGAAAGGTTGAAACAGAGGCTGGCTGATTTTGGTTTCGATGGCATTTATCGTCTCCACATGGGCTATATTGTCCAACTCGGCAACGCCGAAACCATCTTTTTGTCGGCTGAGGGCTCGTCTTCAGTGGTAGGGCATACCGCTGACATACTTCTGGAGATTGATGAGGCACAGGATGTCAGCAAGGAAAAGTACACCAGGGAATTCCGCCCCATGGGTTCAGCCGCCAATGTAACCACGATTCTTTATGGCACCGCCTGGGACGATAGCACCTTGCTGGAAGAGGTAAAGCAGGCTAATCTGGAACTGGAAAGAAAAGACGGCCTTAAGCGCCACTTTAGGTATGATTGGCAGGAGGTCGGCCGCTACAATCCCGACTATATCAGGTTTGTCCAGGCAGAGCGGCAAAGACTGGGCGCAGACCATCCCCTGTTCAGGACTCAATATGCTTTATTACCCGTCACCCACGGCGGGGGCTTCTTATCACGACAGCAGATAGCTCTGGTGCTGGGAGAACACCACAGGCAATCGCATCCTGAGGAGAAAAAGACCTATATTGCTGGCGTAGATTTGGCCGGGGAATACGAGCAGGAAATAATGGGAGGAGCGACCGCTGGCAATGAGAGGGGCAGAGGACATGATTCCACGGTAATCACCATTGCCGAGGTGGATGCCACTAACCCATCGCAGCCGGTGTTGAAAGTTGTGGAACAATACCAGTGGACGGGAACGCCCCATAGCCAGCTTTATACCCAGATGGCGGATATCCTCGGGAATGTCTGGAACTGCCGCAGGATAGTGGTGGACGCCACCGGCATCGGTCAGCCCGTAGCCAGCTTTCTCAGAAAGGATCTGGGGAGCAGGGTCATCCCATTCGTCATTACCACAAAGAGCAAATCCGACATGGGCTTTGAGCTATTGTCCTTTGTCAATTCCGGCAGGCTTAAGCTCTACGAGCAGGATGGCTCCCGTGAGTATAAAGAGACCCTGTTTGAACTGGAAAGAGCCAGGGTGAGGTATCGCCCCAATCAAACGATGAACTTTTATGTTGACCCTCAAGAGGGACATGATGATTTTCTCGTGAGCCTGGCTCTGGTGGTCCAGGCCGCCAGGGGTCTCGTCCCCAGGGAAGCAAAAGGGTGGCTCAGGGAAAGCTAGGGAGGGAGCCCTATATTCACTCGTAGGTGGCAAAGCGTAGTATCCAGGAGGATCCAGCAGGGTGGGGCGGGACTCGAGAATGAGGCTCTCCCTCTAAATATCCCCCCTTAAGATAAGGGGGGATAAAGGGGGGTTATGAATGTTTCCCAGCCTCCTCTGTAATCAGTTACCCTACCCCCTCGATGTTTTGTAACACGTCGTTATTCCAGAATCTTATCACACGAATGTTCAAATCCCTGAGATACCTATGACGATGAGTGTCATGTTGTTGGCCTCGTACATCTGCATGTTGTCCTCCATCAACTTCAATGGCTAATCCTCGTTCAGGACAGTAGAAATCCAGGATATACGGGCCTACACTATATTGTCGGAAAAACTTAAGACCGGCCAACCGCCTGCCTCGCAATATACTCCATAATTTTCGTTCAGCATCGGTTGCATTCTTTCTGAGGCCGCGTCTCTCTGATTTTGTAGTTGGGTCGTTATAGAGGTGTTTACTCATAACTCCCCTTGCCCCTCTTATCTTAAGAGGGGGGGTTTCGGGAAGACTTACCTCGTACCAGAATATTCATTTCCAGGCACGGTGTTCTTCATTCCAGGCTGGGCAGGTCTTTGCTCAGCTCAGCCAGTGACGCAATCCTCTTCTTAGTTTCTTCGAGCTGTCCCTTATGTTCTTTGGCATACTGCGTAGCTTGCTCGTAAAACTCTTTTATCCTGGGCACAAAGGATAACTGGGATAATATCAAGGTAACGTCGATAAAGTGCCTTTCTCCGGGAAAATCGCCGCCTCGAATCAAAGCGTTGGATGCCAGTTCCTTGATGTAATCGCTGATGCTCTTGACCATGTCCATATTCAGCTCTCTTTCCGGACCGGATATGATGTATATAGCTTTGCCGGCATCCTTGGGGTCGCAAGTGAGCGAAAGGTCGGAGATGGTAGCGTCCAAGGCTTGTGTCCCTCTGAAGCTTTCCAGAGCTTTATCGCGGAAAGTTTTCTTCCTTATCTCCCAGGGGAAGCGGAATGAAGGAAGTTCCGTTCTACCCAGGCCAATAGCCGTCCATCCCTCCAGACTCGCAATTATGTCCCCGGCGTCTATCGTCCGCGAACCCACATATTTGGCCTTGGTTACCTCACCGGCGCACATCAAGTCATAGAAGGGCTCGGCAATCATCCTGTTTATTCTATCTATGTTACTCACGAGACTGGCATCTTTTCTTACATATCTCTGGTTATCGGCGAGAAAAATGGCGTCCACTACATCATAAGTGGATTTCAAGCAGGTGGCGGTGTTATATGTGCTCCTGGACTCCGTGTTCTGCTCATGCTCAAAAGGCAAGACTACCAGGGCATAAACGGGCTTGCTTATGTATCTATCTTTAACTGCCCGGGCTATTATGGGCAACGCTCCCGACCCTGTGCCTCCAGCAGCGCCAGCGATAAGAAAAAAGGCATGTGTCTCGTAAAACTGTGGCGTAGCCTTCACGGCATCCAGTACCTTATCACTGTCCTCCTTGGCCAATTGAGCTCCCAGTTCGTTTATCTTGCCTACCCCGTGTCCCAGGGTCTGGCGCAAGCCCAGGAGCACCCGGTGCATGTAGTCGTTCTTGATAAACCTTAGCCCGGTCAAGTCCGCCTGGTCTGTATTCACGGCAATGATGGTGGGGGCTATGGTTGCCTTGCGCTGAGCACGCGCCTTGAAATTCAGCCTGGCAAAGTGGTCAGCAATCCGGCATCCACACTGCCCCAGTCCAATAACTGTTAACTTCATTTTTCCCTCCTTCTCTCTGTACCTTTATTTTCCTCTTTTCCTTCTATACTACTCCCTTTTATTTGTTATTGCGAGCCCCTGAAAGGTGCGCGGCAATCTCCTTGCCCCTCCGAGATTGCTTCGCCCCGATAAATCGGGACTCGCAATGACAGGAGGGAACCATGCCTCGCAATGACGTTCCTTTAGTAGTAACGTATTCTTTTCCTTATTACGAAAAAGTAAACCGCAGCACCGATGGCCCCCACTATTGCCACTATGCTAACAATGAATGCCCATAGAGGCAACAGCCCAGCACGGAAAGAATAGACCGCCGTCCAGTTGCCTCCGTTCTCCGCGCCATCTACGGCTTGCACAATCCAATAATAGGTGCCATATCTCAAGGCTTCTGTCTTCTCCAGCGTATAGTTCGTTCCCACTAAGCCTTCTTTGGAAACTATGGGGTCAGCGAATTCTCCGCTGGCGGTAACATTGGCACTGGTTGATATTTGCAGGCTATAGTACACTCCACTTTCATCGGATACCTCCGACCATTCGAATATCGATCTCACCTTGCCTATGAATCCCACCCTGTCTCCGTCGGCTGGTGAAATAAGCTCCGGTGTGTCCGGCGGGTCTGATTCCATGGTGAAGATAGCGGTGGCCTCCGTTTCGCCACCAACCTCGGCTGTTATCTGGCGCGCGCCATGTTTGCTCTCAGGCACGGGAAAGCTTACCTCAAAGCTGCCCTCTCCGTTGGTCCTGGCTGCCTCCACCTCGCTACCGTCGTACTTTATGACCACAGTTTCATCGGGGGCAAATCCACCACCGGTGACGGTCATGTTCATGCCCACATGTCCTTCGTAGGGGGACAGTACCAAGCCAGGCTCTATCTCGAAGCTGAGCTCGTTGATGTCTTCTTCTGGGGTATATTCTCCTTCTGCGGTGACGCTATAAGTGCCTGTGGGCATCTCGGGTACCTCAAAGCTTGCTTCCCAGTAGCCGTTTTCGTCGGCTCTGATTATCTCCGGCTCCGTCTCCGCCTCCTCCCCCACAAACAGTATCTTAATATACCTGTCTCTAGCCTCAAATCCGCTGCCCGTCATCATTATATTGTCGCCCACGCTGCCCGATGGCTCATCTACGACACTACCTGATGGTCCGTCTAGAATGTTTATCGCTGGCGTTACTTCGAACGCAGCCTCCTCGACATCTCTTAACTTGCTGTCAGCACCTTGAGCGTCTATGTAATGGTCTCCCCTGGCAGAAGAAGGAATATGGAAACTAGCCTCCCAGTAGCCATCGTCATCAGCCGTAGGGATATTATGGGGTAGCACTTCGCCGTCGAAATAGACCTCGATATCCTCCTCTTCCTCGGCAAACCCATGGCCTTCCACTTTAACAATAGTGCCCACAGTCCCTTCTTCGGGGTCCACTGTTAGACCCGGCTCTACGGTAAAGTAATCGTAAGCATCGACGTTATACGTGTCCTCAGCCAACACCTTGTGGTCTCCGGTGCAGCTTTCGGGAACGAAAAAGTCAGCCTCAAAATATCCATCTTCATCGGTCCTGACGTCTTCACTGGGGGTTCCATCAACGTAAAGGTCACGTAGCCGGCTACCATCATAATAAATGTCAACATACCGTTCAGGTGTAAAATTATGGCCGTATATGGTGACTTTCTCCCCGGGAACTCCGTCGTCGGGGGAGAGATAGATAGAAGCTCCGTCCTGAGCTTCTGCGGGCGCAGCCGGCAGGGTAACAGCTACAAGGCAGATTACGAAAATAGCCAGCAGTCGATAGAGCAATCGCATTTGACCGACCTCCTTTTTGCTATTATAAACGAAAATGCTGATAAAAAGTAAGTACCTTGACCCTTTTACTACCCTCACGTCATTGCGAGCCCCGATTTATCGGGGCGTGGCAATCTCCTTGCCCCCACCGGGATTGCTTCGGTTGGCTAAAGTCAGCCTCGCAATGACAGAAGAGGCGTCATTGCGAGCACATTCTCCATATTGTCATTGCGAGCGAAGCGTGGCAATCTCCATGCCCCACCGAGATTGCTTCGTCGCTACACTCCTCGCAACGACGGGGGGGAACTGTTGCACTGAATTTTGTAGTGCGACCCTCCAGGGTCGTGCCATGTTGCACGAGGCTAGATTCTCGCACCTATCCCCCTTAAGGTAAGGGGGATAAAGGGGGTTATGATTCTTCCTACCAGCCATCATAATATATGGTTCGCTTTATGATGAGAGCACGAATTAGGAGGATCAGCAGAACTACCGCTACGGCTATGATGAGAATGAATGCCCACAGGGGTAGGAACCCGACACGGAAGGAACGGGCTGCTGTCCAGCCGCTCTCGTTCTCTGCGCCATCTACGGCCTGCACAATCCAGTAGTAGGTGCCAAGGGGCAGTGCTTCTGTCTCATCCAGCGTATAGCTCGTTTCGCCCAAGCCCGCAACCGAAACCATGGGATCAACGAATTCTCCGCTGGTGTTGACATTTTCACTGGTTGATATCTGCAGATTATAAAGAACTCCACTGTCGTCGGATACCCCCGACCATTCAAACGTCGGCGTAACCTCGCCCATGAATCCTACTCTGCTTTCCTTGGACGGTGAAATGAGTGTGGGCATGGGAGGGGAGTCCGATTCCATGGTGAAGATAGCATTGGCCGCGTTGCCGGTACCATATCCCGCTGTTACATTGTGGTCGCCGTACTTGCTCTCAGGTATGGGAAAACCCGCCTCTAAGCCGCCCTGGTCGTTGGTTTCGGCTGTTGTTACCTGGCTGCCATCGTACGTGATGACCACATCTTCGTTGGCGGCAAAGCCTTGACCGGTGACGGTCAGGTTCATGCCCACATGTCCTTCGTGGGCGGACAATACGATGTCGGGCTTTATCTCGAAGCTGAGTTCGCTGATGTCTTCTTTATCGGTCTGCTCTCCCTCGGCGGTGACGCTATACTCGCCTGCAGGCATCTCGGGCACCTGGAAGCTTTCCTCCCACTCGCCTTTGGAGCTGGCTTTGATGTCTGTGACCAGTGCCTCTCCATCGAACAATATTTTGATATTCTTCTCGTTACTACCAAATCTGCTGCCCGTCATGGTTACGGTGTCGCCCACGATGCCCGATGATTTATCTATGCTTATCTCCGCCGTTACTCTGAAGGTGGTCTCCTTGATTTCGTAAAGCTTGCTCTCGGCACCCTGGGCATCTATCTCATGTTCTCCCCTGGTGGAGGGGGGAATCTGGAAGTTCGTCTCCCAGCTACCCTTGCCATTGGCTGCGATATTCCTTTCTATCGTTTCGTAGCTGCCATTGAGGTAATACATCAACTCGATGCCACCTTCTTTCTCGGCAAACCCTCGACCCTTGACGGTTACCATTGTGCCTACAGGCCCTTTTTGCGGACTTACTGTCAACCCCGGCTTCACACTGAAGTAAGCATCTGCTTCGCCATACCCTACATCGGCGTGCACCTGGTAGTGTCCGGTACAGCCTTCGGGAATGCGGATGACGACAGTGAAATCTCCATTGCTATCGGTCTCTATGCCTTCGGTTACCAGGATTCCGTCATAATAAATGTCAACAGGCCTGCCCTCAGCAAACTGATAGCCGTGGACGGTGACCTCTGTTCCGGGGACTCCCGAGCTGGGGATGAGCTCGATATCATAGGGTACGCATATGGCTTGTGCCGGCAAGGCCAGCAGAGCGTTGGCTATGAGGCAGATGACGAAAATGACCAGCAATCTAAATAGTGAGCGCATTTGTCCGCTGTCATTATTATAAACGAAAATGCCACTAAAAAGGAAGGCGAGGACAAATCTCGCTTCCCTAAATATCCCCCTTAAGATAAGGGGGAGTAAGGGGGTTATGATCGCTGCAAGGTATTTACTCGTAACTCCCCATAGCCCCCTCTTATCCTAAGAGGGGGCTATGAGAAAGGGGGCGACTTAGAGTCGCCCCCTTTGGGAATTCGGGATCAGGTGAGTGTTATCACACCCGTCTAGTCCTGAAGATGAGCACTATGACCACAATCACCAGGACCGCTCCGATGGCGATAACCACCCAGACCCAGAACGGAGTTTCCACTGGCGGTGGAGGAGTTACTTCCTCTGGCTCAACCATCGTGCGGAATGTGCCTACGGCGCTCGAGCTTATTGCAGCGCCTTCATTGTAGGCAATCACCTGCCAGTAGTAAGTAGTGTCGTACTCCAGGGTCTTGGTGCACCCGTAAGCTGCGGCTTCCAGCCCGGTCTTGCTTTCGACGGGGGAGGAGAAGTCAGAATTGTCATCAATCCGCCAGTCGAACGCATCGGCTTCCGCCAGCATGTCCCAACTGAAGCCCACGTCGGTGACGGCCACTTCCATGGCTCCGGGCTCGGGAGAGACAAGTGTGATTTGGCCAGCAGCCGTGCTGGGGGCAATTGTGACGCTCTGTGGCTCAGACCACCAGCTGCGGATTATTTGGCCGGTCTCGGCGTCGGAAGCCCTGACCCTGTAGTAATAGGTGAATTCACAGGTAAGTTCTCCGCCCGGGATGTGGTAAATGGGAGCGTCTCCTGCGCCCGGCACCAAGTGCACTTCACTGAATACCAGTTCTTCGAAGTCCTCATCCATTGCAACCTGGACATCATAGGAACAGGCATCGCACAGTCGGTCCCAAGCGATGTTAAACGGCACGTTGAAGCATGAGCATGGGTCAGCAGGGACAACGAAGCCGTCCTCAGGAGATGTAATCTCGGGGGCCTTCTTGGCGTAGCAGTCCTCAAACCACCAGACACTGCCGGATTCGTTGTATATCATGTCATAGGAATTCCAGCCGTCAATGGCGAAGAGCTTGCTGTTGCTGTCTGGAGTCAGGCAGCCGCAAATCTTCACTGCGTCAGGGTACGCATTAAAGCTCTCTACATCAACGCCGTCGTCAGTGAGTCCCTCAATCAGGTAGTCCCACTCACCGCACTCCCCACAGATTACCTCTTCAGTGGGGTAGAGGCGGCGGGCCACGCCGGTGAACCAAATGTCTGTCACATTGGTTGAGACGGAGCCGACGTAGCTGGCGTAGATAACGCCGCCGGTGTCAGCGCCGGTCATGGGGTTGCCGTCGGCATTGTCCACCACCAGGCCGGTGACCTGCAACTCTACGGTTTCATCGTAAATGTCCCCGTCGCTAATGCCGATCTGGGACTCTAAAGGCTCAGCCCTGAGGTCTTTCCACTCTTCGCTTTCGCCGATGACCCAGCGGTAGACGCCGCTGTCATCGCCGCTAGCCCAGGCTAGGGCAGCATAGATTGTGTCGTTCTGGTCGAAGTAGCTATCAAAGGCCACGGTGACAAAGCCATCGGTAGCGACATCCTCCATCTCGGTGAAGGTCTCGCCGCCATCGTCGGAGTAGGAGACATCGCCAGATTGGCCGCCGACAAGTATGTGGTCGCCCCAAACGGCGATGGTAGAACCATCAGCAACCTCGCTGGCTACCTCTTCCTGCCACTCATCGTCATCGAACATGGCCACGTCTCCATCATCGCCCAGGGCATAGAGAGTATCTGCGTCCTGCGCCGCCAGGTCCACTATGTCAGTTACTATGGTAGAAGCTATGGGGTCCCAGCAAGCCAGGCCTTCCAGGTCATTCCAGTAAACGTTGCCGGTCCCGTAGTCAACCAGGAATACGGTGTCGCCCGTGGTTTCCTCGGGAGCCAGCCTGAGCAGGCCCCACTCCCGCTTACCTTCGAGCTCGCCGCACCAGGTCCTTATCCACTTGCCGCTGTACTCGGGAGCCTCGGGGAGGTCGTCGGCGTACAGCCAGACGCTGTCGCAATTGCAGTATTTGTCGCCTGCTTCGTTAACGCTGACCAGCATGGTCTTGTTGCAGTCGGGCGATACGGCGACGTCCGAGAAGTAGTCAATCACGGTGTCGATAAGGCTGAGCTGGTTCCAGGTATCGCCGTCGTCGAAGGTTACCGACCAGGCACCTTCGTCAAGAGCGAGTTCGCCCTGGAGAGCAACGGCGTAAGCCTTATCTTCGCCGACATAGGATACCGCCATGGCGGCTACGCCGGTGGGCGGCTTGCAGGCATCTTCCCATCGTATGCAGCAAATGTCCATGTTGGCGATGCCCGTATTGCGGTAGACCTGGACGCCGTCGCAGCAGTCTTCAAGGCCTCCAACTCCATCGCCCAGCACGCCAGCTATAGCCTCACCTTCGGCGATGGTGCCCTGGTAGGACACGTTGGTCAGCCAGACTTCGCCGTCCTCGACCTGCCCCATCGGGCCGACCGGGTCGGCAGAGTCGTCGTCCACCCGCATTATCTCGCATGCGGGATTCATACCGTCATAGTAGTTCACCCAGACCCAGAGCACTCTGTCATTGCTGTCCTTGCCGTTGTAGTCCTCGGGCAGGGTTATGCCGGCTATTCCTCTGGCGTCCATAGACATAAGCCAGACCGGGATGCCTACACTGTCTTTTATGGGCACAGCCTCGATGCCCAGGGTAGACTTCTCGTTCCAGCCCGGGCTCGTTCCCCAGCTACCGGACTGCAGATGGACATCGCCAAGCTCTACAGACGAATTGATAGCGTCGTCATCAACATCAACAGTGGTGACCAGGATGGTCTTGTCATCGTCCCAGTTGGGCGAGAATATGATGTCGGTGACGAGCTCCGAGTCTATGTCATACGAATGACTATAGCCAGGCCACTTGTTGTCCCAGCCGGGATAGTCGTCGTTCCAGTCCGTGGCATCCTCCCAGGCACTGGCCGAATCTCCGGTAACCGTGCAGCGGAAAAGCCCCGCGTCACCGGGCGTGGAGTCATCCATACCGCCGATGGCGATTTCCCGCTCGCCGTCGTCTTCGTAGGAGACGGCAAGGTCGGAAACCAAGGTTAGGACGCTGCCGTCCGCGACTTGTTTGGCGTCCTCGAAACTATCGCCGCCGTCAATGGAGAAGAACACATGGATGCTACTTCCAACCACATCGAGGGCAACAGCCACGAAGTCGGGGTCCTCCCAGTCGGTGGCGACCGACACCAACTCGACTATTGACTCGCCCGTACCGAGCTCATCTTCCAGTGCATCGGTGATATCGTTCCAGGTGGCAGCGCTGTCGTCGGACTTCAACAGGCGATAATCATAATTCATCCAGTCCTCGTCATATGCCTCCACGACAGCATAGGCCACGTCTCCGCCGTCAGCCAGTGCGTAATCAATGATTACGGAGTCAGGTGCCAGGACCCAGCCCTCTAAAGTGGGAGTAGAGACCCTGTCCCACTCGGCGTAGACATCAACCTCGGCACTCACCTTCAGGGCGGGTGCCGCTGTAATTATCAGACCTATGGCCAGTGCCGCAGCGATGAGTATATACATCGCCCTCACCGGCCACCCTCTTATTTTAGTCATTCAATTCCTCCTTTGTTAGGTATCCAATCTAATTCCACTCTCGCCCGGATTCGACTAATCCAAGCTCGAGTTATTGGAAACATTTTTATTCAGTAAACCCAGTTTTAAGCCTGCCTCATTCACAGGCTGCCCTTTTTCGCTCTGTAGTGCGACCCTTCAGGGTCGTGCTCTTTTTGTACACCTGCACCCCGACAGGTCGGGGCACTACGTTGATTTTTGTATTTATCTTTGCCCGGGCCAGGCATCCTTGCTCTTCCCCTCGGCGAATCTTTGAAGATTGCTTGTAACTCCCCTGGCCCCTCTTATCCTAAGAGGGGGATCTACTGGGTCTTATTTTAACCGGGGAGCAAGAGCAAGGGCGATTCGCTTCGGGACTTTGCCATAGGCATCACCTCCTTTTCGATTTCATTAATGTCATCCCGATGGGTCAATTCTTGTGGCACGAGGCTAAAGCCTCGCACTACACTAGCCTCGATCGGGATGACAGGCAGTTGTCATCGCACGATATTCAATTATTAACGTTCAAACAAACTTAAATATCTCGTCTAAAGCCATCATAATAGGCTCAGGCCTATTTAACCTTCTACTATAAAACTCTTTCCTTATTTTGTCAATAGGTAATTGGTAATTCACCAGATAACCTTTGTTTATTGTAACAGCTATCATCTCCTTGTCAATACCTAGCAGGACGATGTGTAAACGGGTCGTGGGCGGGTATAAGCCCCGCCCCTACCGTGGCACGACCCTGAAGGGTCGCACTACAAACTTCCATGCAAGATGCAGCACAGAAATGTAGTGCCGGGCTTCAGCCCCGTGCTGTAGGGTGGCACGACCCTGAAGGGTCGCACTACAAACTTCCATGCAAGATGCAGCACAGAAATGTAGTGCCGGGCTTCAGCCCCGTGCTGCAGGGTGGCATGCCTCTGAAGGGTCGCACTACATGTATGAACACGACAAAATCGCCTTGCCACTTTAGAACAAAGGTGCTAATTTATGGTTGCCAATGGAACACAGCTTAATGTGGGATTTACTGCCCGAGGAATTTCCCTACGAAGATAAGGGCTGTGAGCTGTTTCCCTCCTGTCTTAACTGCCCCTTTCCCGATTGTCTTAAGGAGGAGCCCTGGGGAAGGGAAAGGTTATTAAAACGCAGGCGGGCCGAGAGGATGCTGGAGTTGAAGCAGGAAGGGAAAAGCGTCAGGGAGATTGCCCGCATATTTGAGGTCAGCCCGAGAACTGTGCAGAGGTGGCTGAAGGCAATCACCAGCCAGGAGTCGAAAGTCGGGGCTGATAACTGAGGAGAAGCAACCAGAAATCCTGGGTACGAAATTACAAATCTCATGCACCAAATCCCAAATAATATCAAAGCACCAAATATGAATGACCAAAATAATCACTACGTCATGGCAAGGCATTCTTCCTCTCTTGTCATTGCGAGGCTGACGAAGTCGGCCGAAGCAATCTCGCGGTGGGGCATGAGATTGCCACGCTTCGCTCGCAATGACACTTCCTCCCTGTCTTTGCAAGTCCCGCTTTGTCAGGACGAAGCAATCTCATCCCAGGGCAGCCAAAGGAGGCTTAAGAGATGACTGATTTCACCCCGTCACAACTAGCCCGAATGGACACCGCCAGACTGACGGCCTACCGCCAGAACCTCGATTTCTACCAGGGCGCCCACTGGCCAACCACGTCACGCCACCGCCAGCTTGTGTTCAACTACGCCAAGGTCTCCATCGATAAGGTTACCAGCTTCCTTATGCAGGGGTTAGGCTTTGCCTGCTACCCTGGCCAGGAGACCGACGAGATGAAAGCCCGGGTCAGGAAAGCCGAGCAGCTCCTCCACCAGGTCTATGAGCAGAACAACCTCCAGCAGCTCGACTACGAGACCGAAGTCGACGCCGCCGTCCTGGGGGACGGCTGCTATAAGGTGATCTGGGATACCGACGAGAAGCGGATACGCATCACCGCCCCCGACGTCTCCGGCATCTTCACCTGGTGGCTGGGGGACGACACATCAAGGGTGTGGAGAGTGGCTTCTCGATATCCTCTCACTCAGGACGAGGTCCAGTTTCTTTATGGTCGAGCCATCGAGAAGAAGATCGCCACCATAACCGAAGCCTGGACCGACAAGAGTCTTGACCTTTACCTCGACAACGACCTTATGGAGTCCAGGCCCAATCCCTACGGCTTTATCCCCTTTATCATCTTTCCCAACGTCAAGAAGCCCAAGCACTTCTGGGGTGAGTCGGATATCCCGATCATCATGCAGCCTCAGCGGGAGCTCAATAGAGCTCTGAGCCAGTTGTCCAGGATATTAGAGCTCTCCGGAAACCCTATCGCCGTCCTGGAGAACATCGCATCGGCCGAGGATATCAAGGTCCAGCCCGGCGCCCTGTGGACCATACCCGAGGACGCTAAGGCTTATCTGTTGGACTTGCTTCAGGGAGGCGGAGTCAGGCTACATGTGGACTACATCGATTTGCTATACCGTGCCCTGCACGACGTGTCGGAGACGCCCCGAGCCGCCTGGGGAGGCGTGGAGAAGGAGCTCTCCGGAGCCGCCCTGAATATCGAGCTGGGAAGTTTAATCCAGAAGGTTATACGGAAACGCACTATCAGGGCCAACGCCTACCACCAGCGAAACGACATCATACTTAAGCTGGCCGAGAAATACATGAACGGAAACTTCGAGCAAATAAACCACCGGGTAGTCTGGGGGCCGATATTGCCCCAGGACACAGCCCGCCAGGCTCAGAACGAGCAATTACTTGTCCAGGCCGGAGTCCACAGCCGGAGGACGGCCATGGACGAGATGGGGATCCAGGACCCCGACGAGGAATTTACCAGGTGGTTGGAGGAGAGGACCAAAATCCTGGAAATGAATCAGGAGTTTAGGGCACAGTCTACGAGAGGCGGAGCGAGAGAGAGAGCGGTTGCCTCAGAAATGGAAGTGCCTGAATAATAACTCAAACCAAGGAGAAACTTATGGAAAACGAAACCCAAGAAACTCAAGAAACTCAAAACACTCAAGGAACCCCAGAAACTCTTGAGGCCATCAAGGCCCAGCTCGAGAAGGAGCAGAAGGCTAAGGCCGCGGCCCAGGCAGCCTTGACCGAAAAGGACACCCGCATCGCCGAACTCGAAGCCTCGCTAAGCGAAGCGAAGCAGGGAAGCGAAGCCTCAGCCGCTGAATTGGCAAGCACCAAAGAAGCCAAAGACGCGGCCGCGGCCAAGTACCTCGGTATGGCCAAAGCCCTTAATCCCGCCATCCCCGAAGACATCATCGCTGGAGAGTCTATCAAGGAGATAGACGCCTCCGTTGAGAAGGGCAAAGGCATCGTCGAGGCTGTCAAGAAGGCCATGGAGGCCGAGGCTTCCAAGGCTAAGGTCCCCGCGGGGGCACCACCCAGGAGTGAGATATCCCTTGAGGGCTTAACCCCCAGGGAGAAGATCGCCGCTGGAATCCAGCAAAAAGGAGGAAACCAGAGTTAATAGAGTGAATAGAGTGAATAGAGTTCATTGAGTTAACTCAAGCAACTCAAGAAACTCCACAAACTCAAGAAACTTTACCAAAGGAGGAAATATGAGCATGTCTTTAGACGAAGCAAGCAAGCTCTCGACCGATATCCTGCTTAAAGGAATCATCGAGACCATAGTCAAGGACAGCCCCATCTTACAGGAGCTGCCCTTCATTCAAATCGTGGGCAATAGCCTGAAGTATAATCGGGAGAGCGTTTTGCCCACCGTGAACTTCTACGACGTACAAGACACCTGGGTGGAATCCACCCCGGAGTTCGAGGCGGTCACCGCCACTCTTAAGATCCTGGGCGGAGATGCCGACGTCGATAACTTCCTTAAGGCTACCCGCTCCAACGTCCAGGATCTCGAGGCTGCCGTCATCGAGCAGAAGGCCAAAGCCTTGAGGCACGAGTTTGAGAAGAGCTTCATCCAGGGCAATTCCATCACCAATGCCAAGCAGTTCGATGGAGTTCATAAAGTGGCGGGAGGTACAGCCTGGAAAGCCAGCACGGCTTACGTCGCAGGAGATGTTGTCGTTCCCGAAGCAGGAGAGGAAAACGGCTTCCGGTATGTCTGCACCGTGGCAGGCACTTCCCACACTGCCAATCCTGTCTGGCCTAAAGTCGAGGGAGGTACTATCGCCGAAACTACCGGTGTAACCTGGGTCTGTCGCTATGGAGGTAACCTATCTGCCGGCACAGGTGCAGCCGGCACCGTCACTCCCGGAGCCCTTTCCCTTACCAAACTCGATAACCTTATCGACCTGGTCAGGGGAGGCAAGCCCGACATTCTCCTAATGAGCCGCGTGAGTCGCAGGAGAATTGCGGTTCTAGCCAGGACCGCCGGCCAGAACCTTGAGGTCGGCAAGGGCAAGCTCGGTGAGACAGTCCAGTTCTATAATGGCATCCGTGTAGCCGTATCGGATTGGGTTCTTGACAATCTCGGGCCAAGTAGCAACTGCACCACCATCTACGCCTTCCAGATGGGAGAGGGCGCTGTCTGCGGCCTCACCAGCCCCGAGATGATTCAGGTCGAGCGTCTCGGCTCATTGGAGACCAAGGACGCAGCGCGCACCAGGATTAAGTGGTATTGCTCACTTGCCCTCTTCTCCACCGTGAATGCAGCAATGCTTTCCTGGATGAGTTCTTAAGATCTTAAGAAAGGAGGAATTGAACCATGGCTTTTGTAGATAAAGGAACAAGCCGCAAGATTTTGGAGGGCATGTGCCCCATAAAGATCACGCTCGCAGGGGCTGTAGTCGCTGGCGACCCCATAATGTACAGCACAGGCTGGAAGAAGGCGAACAATACTACGGGAGCTCCCGCGGTGTTGATCGCTGGCGAGGACGGAGTGGCAGGCGAGGTCATTACCGCCTATGGCATGGCCATCATCGAGTGCGCCCATCTTGCAGCCGATGTGCCCACCATGGGAGAGCAGATTGCCGTTGCCGATACCGGCATCTATGCCCCAGACGGCACAGGCTTGCAGGACATAGGCTACGTGGTCGGCATAGACGCCGACAACTTGCATAGCCAAATCCTGGTCTGTGGCATCATTGTAGAGCTTGATTTGGCAGGCACCACGTGAGGAGCCTAATGCCTGTGCCAGGCAGCATTGTCATTCAAAATGTAGTGCGAGGCTTTAGCCTCGTGCACCGTGGCCATGCCCTGGCACGCCGTGTTTTACCCCCTTTCCGTACAAGGGAGGGAGGGGGGAGGTCGAACCCCCTCCCTATCCTCACTCCCCCTCTTAAGGTAAGAGGGGACAGGGGAGTTATGATATGAACCTGACCGAAATGAGAGCCCGGGTCCGTGAGGACCTCCAGGACATCGACGCCGCCAATTACCGCTGGACGGACGATGAGGTCGACGGCGCCATCGACAGGGTAGTTGCGGAGTACTCTCTCCGTGCTCCCATCGAGCAGCAAGACGATATCGCCACCACCGACGGAGACACCGAGCTCGATATCTCTTCCCTCACAGGCTTGCTCGAAGTCGAGTCCGTCGAGTTCCCCATCGGTCAGATCCCTAAATACTACCAGCGGATTGTGTACTGGGCTGGCCACCTTGACATGGAGGATGAAGGCAACGGAAATGATGCCCGGGTAAGGTGGCTTGAGAAGCACACCCTGGACGCTGCCAGCACCACCATCCCCGCCGAGCACGAGGAGATTATAGTCCTCGGCGCCACAGGCTACCTGGCCATGTCAGCCTCGGCCTACACAGTGGACAGGGCCAGCATTGCCGGCCGGCACGCCACCATCAATTTCAAGGCCTGGGGCAAGGAACGGCTTGACCGCTATGACAGGAAGCTCAAAGCCATCTCCCGTTCCAGCCGCATCATCTCAAAGGAGTTCTACACCGACGAATAAAATAGTTCCCCTCTTAGGATAAGAGGGGGTAGGGGAGTTATGATTGAAGCGTAGTGCCAGGCTTTAGCCTCGTGCCTCGTTCCCCTCTTAAGATAAGATGCAAAGTGATGTAGTGCGAGGCTTTAGCCTCGTGCCTCGTTCCCCTCTTAAGATAAGAGGGGCCAGTGGAGTTATGACATGCTAGAAATTGGAGTCCTCAAAAACTTCGACAGTGGTACCTATAAGGCCGGAGTCCAGCTCGCAGGCTCGCTAACCACCTATTTTGACGATGTCAGCGTCGCCCGCAACATCGCCTCAGGCGACATGGTAATCGGCAGAAGTGTAATCGTCGTCATCCCTGAAGCCAACCCCAGGGACGCCGTAGTCATCGCAGTGTTCACCGTGTGATATGTATGTATAAAGATAACAACGTAGTGCGAGGCTTCAGCCTCGTGCCATCCCCAAGGAGGAGCCATGCCTAAATCGAAAGTAAAAGAAGCACTCGAAAAGGAGAAGACCAAAGAGGGGCTCCCCAAGGAAGCCTTCGCCATAGTGGGCGACCCCGAGGATCCCGAGACCTGGAAGCTTCCCCATCATACCAAGGCCATTTGGCGGGCTCTGCGCGGCCGAATCGATATCGAAGCCACCGTGGACTGGGACCGCATGCCCGCTGCCGTCGCCGCCCTCAGCCCTGGCGGTTACCGCGGGCAGAGGGTTCAGGCCTCCGAGGAGGACATCATCAAGGCCGCCCGCCACCTGGCCAACCATTACGAAAAGGCAGGCAAGTCCGTCCCCGACACCCTGGGCGCCCTGATCTAAAATGCCGTAGTGCGAGGCTTTAGCCTCGTGCAAAAAGCCGAAGGAATGAACCCCATGAGTATCATAAGTGGTAAAAACGAAAACAGGGGCTTTCTCGGGCCTCTCAGAGCCTGTTTATAAGGAGTGAGAATGCCAGCGAACTCAAGCAACTCAAGCAACTCAACAAACTCTAATCCCGACCTGGTGACCGTTTTCACTAATTTCTTCCGGGCCGTCACCCGCCCCGCCGTCACCATCATCTTCGCCGCCGTCATCGCCCAGGTCGTCATCGAGGGGATCGCCGCCCCCCAGTGGTTCCTCGCCCTGGCCACCGCCTGTATTCTGTGGTGGTTCGGCGACAGGACGGTGCAGCACATCAAGGAGAAGAAAGGAGATACCGATGCCCAAACGTGATGGAACAGGTCCACCCGCAGGAGCCCGAGGTCCCAGGGATGGCCGTGGAGGCGGCAACCCTGGCAGGCCCGGGCCCGGCTCCGGCGCCAAAAGCGGTGGACAAAAAGGCACATGCAAGTAAAACAAGCAAATCCCCCTCTTAAGATAAGAGGGGTTAGGGAGTTATGAACTCAAAAAACTCAAACAACTCAACGAACTCAACGAACTCGGATAGAGGCTTCCTGAAAGGAATCAAGCTCTCAGCCTTCATGGACGTCTACCAGGAGTGGCACGCTTTCGTCGAAGGTCTCTGTGAAGTCCTTTGTCCCTGGCCAGCCAGGCATAAACTCTCCCCAAAATTACTGGATGATTTGAGGGGGGATCATCACTACTACGTGTTCGGCCGAGCCATGGGCGTCATCGCCTGGCTCATAATTGCCAGAATTATCCAGGAGGTATTCTTCTAACCAAAAATGTAGTGCGAGGCTTTAGCCTCGTGCCATGAAAAGGAGGAACCATGGCCGATTCAGGAATCAGACACATAGACGTCGGAGCAGAGCTCACCAGGACCGAGTGGGAGAGCCAGGAGAGTCACGAGCTCTTACACGGCACGGAGTTTCCCGCCTCACCCGTTGAGCGCCAGCTATTCTACCGGGACAACGAGCACAAGTGGTATATCTACGACGGCACAGACTGGGTCTGGCTGGGAGGAGGAGGCGGAGGCGGTGGTATGGAAGTCCATGGCAATGAATATCACGACCCCGACTTCGAGCAGGAAGGCGTGGCCATACCCAAGTCCCTCTTAACCACCAGGGGCGACATAATCTATCGTGGTGCTTCGGCTGCTGAGAGGTTGGCTAAGGGGATTCCTGGAGCACCGCTGGTCATGAACGCCAATGACCCTCAATGGAACTCGCCATCCCTTGTTTCATTGGAGGCGAAAACATATTACATAGATGCCGAGAACGGAGACGACGGCAACAGCGGAGAGGCTTCCGATGACGCCTTCAAGACCTGGGCTAAAGCCGAGACCATGATACCCATATTTATCCTACATGCTTATGAAATACTCATTCTGACCGACTTGTCAGAGGATATTGTATTAGAAGGGAGAACTACCATATCAGGAGGAAGCCTGATGGTTCATGGTGATGATGAGACAGCTCCTTACAATGCGGTTAATAAAATTGATGTGCTTTCTTGTTTTGGGACCATAGCAGTTCAGTATCTCCGCACTACTGTAGACCGCACCTTCGTTGGTTATTCCATGCTACCACGTCTAGAGGGCATTCGATTTATCCACAATGATGTCGAAACCGCCCGCGCCTTCGATTTAGAAGCATGTGTTATGGGTCTGCGGGACTGCGATGTAGGAACGGACAAAGCTATAGATGGCATTTTCGCTACCAACTGCCACATAGTCAGCCACGATAACAGTGGTAATGCTACCAGATATGGTTTGTATTCAAATAATGGTGCAGTAATAGCTAAGAGGAACGGTCAGCCTACAGGTACAACCGCCAATGAAAACACTGCTTATGGAGGTGAAATCCGATGAAACAGCTATGGGTAAACTCAAAGCCTCTTCTAGACGATGAAGGCGGCCCCCTTCAAGCTGAAAGAATCGAGTTCAACGACGACGAAATTATCGGCTACATCGCCCCGATAGGATCGGGGGAAGTTTTTGCCTTGCGGGGACTTCACCTCGATAGAAATACCTATGAAGTCAAAGACGAGAAAGGCGAGCAGGTCGCCCCCGATAAATCGGAACTCGACCAGCTCAAAGCCCGGGTCGACACCCTGGAGAAAGCAAAGCCTCAACAAGCTCAATAAACCCATGAAAACTCTATCAACTACTTTGCTCGCCGCTCAGAAGAAACCCCACCGCCTCCACTACGTCGAGGCCGAAATCAGGGACTTCGAGCAGGGCATTAAACGCCTCACCTGGCAGAGGCTTTACGAAGGCAGCGAGCCCGACAACCATCACGGCATCGCATTCGACGGCCAGGGGAACATACATCGCATCCGGGCCCAGGGCAACGACCTCTATTACCAGAAGCAGGGATTGCCATTCGCTACCCCCTTTCCTTATACCTTCCCCATCGAGCTGTGCGAGCCCCCCGGGTTCGACACCTGGACCAAAATCGCCACCGACTGCGCCGGTCCCTGTGCTATCGCCGCCTGCGGTGCCAAAATTTACATCTTTTATAAACCCAACGAACCCAACAAACTCAACAAACTCTACAGCCATGATTACGGCCAGACCTGGGATGATGCCCAGCTCGTGGACTATGCCGATGTCCTCTCCATGGCCGCCTGTTGGTGGGGCACGTCCGACACCGTCGTCTGCTTTACCCTTAAGACCAACGAAATCAGTGCCGTCGTCCTCGATACCGACACCCAGACTATCGTCCAGCACCGCACCGTGACATTTGCTGTGCCGCACACCCACATCATCACCGATACTTTTGGCATAGGCGCCACCTACAACCCCTTCTGGCCTCAGTGCGACATCGTCTTTGCCGGCCTTCAGGAATCCACGCCCTACAACCACTATAACCTGTTCCGCACCTGGCTTTCTTCCACTTATAACTTCGGCACCCTCGAGAGCTTCCTTATGTCCCCGCAGGGAGAGGATATCACCTACGAATACCCCGACTGCCACCTGCCTTCAGGCGCCCAGGACTATGAGGCCAACCGCATCGTCGCCGTCGAGAAGTATGCCGGCATCGCCCCCTATAACCGTCCCTTGACCTGTCACGTGGTCAAGGGCACATATTGGGGCGATACCGCCTTCACCGAGCCCAGGCCCTTCCTGGACGAAACCTCGGTCTATGGTCTCCGTTTGTCGTCCACTGCAGGCTATTGGTGGATGGAGAGGCCCGACGGAGTGTGGAGAGCACCCCGCCCCGCCGACTCGCCCCTGGACATCTCCAAAGACATCGTCTCCCTCACTCAACGAACCCAATCAACTCAAGGAACTCAACAAAGCCTCGTGCTCGAGCTCGACAACTCCAAAGGCCAGTACGCCCAACCCGCGCTACTCGACAAACTCAACAAACGCTACGAACTCGTATTGAGGCTTGGCTACAAGACGACGGCAGGCAGCGAGACCTCCGAGGCCGGTACCTACTGGGTGGATGGGTGGCAGTACTCAATAACTCAACAAACTCAATCAACTCTTAAACTCTTCTGCCTGGACGGCTGGTCCCTGGCCAACCGTTGGACGCCCCGCTACCAGATGCGCTGGAACCAGCCCGGGGCAACCCCTCGTAGCGTCTGGCAGATCCTCTATCAACTCCTGGCCCGAGTGGGCATCAAACTCACCAACACCCCGCCCAAGCCCCAGTCCTCCGCCATCAACAATTTCTACCCCGACTTTACTATTCAGCCAGGAACTCAAGCAACTCAAGGAACTCAAGCACTCAACAAACTCCTCTCCTTCGTCCCGGACAGGCTCGTATTTCGAGGCCAGTATGCCTTCACCAAGAACCCCCTCGCCGATGAGGAAAGCTGCTACTCCTACTCAACAAACCCAAGCAACCCAACAAACTCGCATGTCATTCTGAGCGGTGAATACCGCGAAGAAACTCATGCTTCCCGGGCCCGTGCCATCGGCCGGGACGCCTCCGGCAACCGCATCCTGGAAGAAGCCCTGGACTGGGACTTCCTCCAGCTCGCCATTGACATCCTGGAGCAGGACTATGACCCCAACCTTGAAACCGCTACCAGGGCCCAGGAGAGGGCCGACGCCATCCTCCGCACTCAACAAACTCAAGCAACTCCAGCAACTATTGTAGTCCCCACCAACGTCGGCCAGGAGCTGCTCGATGTCGTCGAGGTTACCGACGCCCGCTGCGGCATCTCGGAGAAAAACTATCGAGTCCAGGCTATCCAGACCGACTACGACCGCCGCCATGGAATTTACACTCAGCGTCTGGCGCTCTGTGCCCCATGACAAATTATTGGGAATGTTTAGTAGTGTCATTCTGGGGAGTCCAGATGAATTTGGATGATGAAGAATCTCGGGGATTCTTCGCGGAGCCTGTCCTGAGCAGCACAGGATTCTTCGGTAGTGAGTCAATTTGAAAATGGTAAAAGTCTTTGAGCTATCCTGAAACGAAGGCCGTGACTTGACAAATAGACAAGTTTTGATATAATAAAAACAGTTATCACTATGAAAAGAGGCGACGTAGGGTTTTGTCCCTACGAAGTCTCTTTTCGGTTATATAGGTCTCTCATAATATCGTCCAAGTAGAATATTCGTATTTTGTCATGCAGTTTTCTGAGCAAATAAGAACATCCGCCTCTACTACAAGCTATTAATCATTCTAGTTTTCCCTTATCGTGCAGGTATTCAACTAAACAAGCATAATCACCATCACTTGCTATTATTACTGCTTTTGCATAATTTTCATAATCCACCATAGACTGCAATGTTAGATTTACGTCTACGTTACCTTTAATTTCATCTTCGTGGGTAGCTACTTCTTTAAATTTCAATTCATATCCCTGCCTTCTTAACTCATCGTATAAACTCTTGTTCTGTGGCACATAACCAATAAAATAATAGGCAACCTTAACAGCACGTTTTTCTGTAAGATAAACCCGGAACTCGTTTAAATCCAATTTTACTTCAAGTGCTTCAAGTTCCTCTTCAACTGCTTCGAGTGATTTGTAAAAGTTCTGACCATCAATGAAGGCATAATTTGCTGGTACTTGATGTATAATCTATCAACCTCACAATTTCTTCTATTGTCCAAATGTGGTCAGCTAATTTGACTGCCATTACTGGTGTCTTTGGATAAAGATTGGTTAAAGCCTTGGGTGGCCTAGCGAAGTTGCAAAATGGATTTCTCATGGGCTACTAATTAGTGCTCGCTTCAAATCATTGAGCCTTGGGATAAAAGCTTCAACGAGCCTCTGCCTGGCTGGTTGCCATTTATGGTCGGCCTCGATATTGATAGCATCCACTGCTGTTCCTGAGATTCTCAACCGGTGCAGGTTTTCCCGGTAGTCGCTTTCCAATTCCTGCCTTATCCCTCGTTCTGCCCCCTCATATTCTTGAACAAGTTTGCCTATCTCCTCTGCCTTTGGCTGCAATTCAGGCTCTAAGCTGCTTATCCCCTCGATTATTTTTTCCACGCTATTTCTACCCTGGGCGGTTGTAAGCTCGATAACCCCTATCAGGTGCTCGATTACGGCCTGCTTTATTATTTCTCTGTCTTTCTCTTCGTGCTTGTTTAGCTCCGCAGTCATATCCAGTCGTTGGGAACTGTCAAGCCATTTTTGTGCCAGCACCTGACCGATTTGGCGATACCTTTGTCTGTCTTGCTGTTCCTTTTCCTCGGCTGACAGCTTGCCCAATCTATTTGCTTTCTCTTGAGCAATTTCCCAGGCACTCTTTAGCTCACCCATACAGTTCCTTCTCCCTGCGTCATTGCGAGCCGAAGGCGAAGCAACCTCACATACACATTCCTTGAGATTGCTTCAGCACTACCGTGCTTCGCAACGACAGGGTCGTGACATTATTAGCGTTAGCAGTGCATTTTAGCCTATAATATTGGGGGGTTCAACAAAGTGAGTTTGGGTGATAATGATGATTTATCATAAATCCGTGAAGTTAGCGGAGAAATTCTACTGCTATATATGGCAAGGCAGAGGAAATAACTGCAATGCCATCCTCTTACCCGCGGTTTTGAGGGGGGAGAGTCCACACGTTTTAGTTGACCCTGGCCATGCCGGGAATGAGCTTGGGGAGCCTTGTTTTGATTCACTGACTCAGGCTATGGAGGGGGATGGCTTCAAGATGGAGGATATTGGTCTGGTGATTGCCACCCATAGCCATCCTGACCATATTGAAGCCACTGAATTGGTGGTGGAAAAAAGTGGTGCTTTGTTTACTTTATCCCGTGAGGAGGATGAATTTTATCGCACGATGGGGATGACTTTCTTTCAAATGTTCGGCGGTAAGCCGCCGCAGGTCGATCCCTCCTTTTATCTTAAGGAGGGCGATTTGTCTCTGGGGGCTAAAAATGATAAGGTAGCGGGCCAGGTTTTCTTTACCCCGGGACATTCTCCCGGTTCTATCTCCCTTTATCTAGAGGAGGAGAAAATATTGATAAGCGGTGACGTGGTCTTTGCTGGCAGCATAGGCAGGACTGACTTCCCTGGTGGCAGCTCTTCCTTGCTAAGGAAGAGCATTGATGAGTTGTCTCAGCTTGATGTAGAATACCTTGTTCCCGGTCATAGCACCGAAATGGGCAGCATAATTGCCGGCAAGGATAAAGTAAGGCGTAACTTTTACACGGTCAAGATGTTTCTTTGAAATATAAAAGGGTAGAATTGCCATGGAGACGGATGACAAAATTAAATATGCTCTGGAACAGACGGAATTAATCCGAGCACCACGGCAAGAGCTGGACACTTTTGGCAGCTCTGTCATTGATTATTACGTTGTCACGGAACTGGTGGGAAACCTTAGTGTGGTCAGGGATGGGAAGGTAATTGCGGAAAGGCCCAAGATTGTCACTCCTGCTTACCTGGTCAATGTCGAAGGCTTTAGCGAGCAGGCAAAAAGATATATATCTATGATGGCTCAGGAACGCCCTTATGAATCGGGCATTTTTTACCGATATAAGAACGAACCCGGGGGGATGAATGTTGTCTCCGAGCCTATCAAGCAGGTAATAAACAAGCTCAGCTCCCAAGTAGAAGAGCAGCATAACCCATTAAGCACCATAATCAGGGGGGTGGAAGAGCTATGGGATGTGTCCTTGCTCATGTTCATCTACGGGCTAACTACCAAGTCGGTTCGCACTAATATGGCCGAATTCGATCGCAGGGGCTTTTTAGACACAGATGTCAGCGGAGTGCCCCAGGGTGCCCGAGATTATATTGAAGAGCTTTTCGAACAGGTAAGTCGTAACCTCTCTCGAGCCCCTGAGTTGGTGATTGAGTTGAACCGCTGGGGCCTATTCCCGGAATATCAAGACCGGTTCCTTGCTCTGTTCAGGAGAAGATAACCCCGCCCTGAGTCACATCAGTCCCAGGTACCAGCTTAGTATATTATTTCCCCACAGCAAGGTTATCATTGACGCCAGGGCCAGGAAGGGACCAAAGGGAATTGTCTCCCGCCGTTTTCTCTTTTTAGCTATCACCAGAGCCACGGCCACTATACCACCGAGGATGGCTCCCATAATAATGGCCAGAAAAACCAGAGGGAAACCTGTAGCCAGGCCAATCAAAGCCGCTAGCTTAACATCTCCCCAACCCATGCCGCCACGGGAGACTATGGCAATCAAAAGGAATAAAGCAAAGCCAATGCCTCCGCCCAGAGCGGCGTAAGCAACTCGCATGCCTATGGATTGTGTGAGCCAGGGCCACGGATATAAAGCCAGGAGGAAAGCCACAACCATGCCGGGATAAACCACCTTGTTCAGGATGAGTCCCTGTTCCAGGTCAATGACAAAAATGACGATGAACAGACAGGCGTAGAAAGCCATAATCCCCAGTGCGGGACTTAAGCCATAATGCCAAGAGAGTAAAGCGAATATCAGGGCGGTGGCAAGCTCCACCCAGAATAACCTCCGGGGTACGGCAGCCTGGCAGTATCGACAACGACCGCGAAGCCTGAGGTAGCTAAATACGGGGATGAGGTCTTTGGCGGCTAGCTTGTGCTGGCAAGCTTCGCAATGAGAAGGTGGAAATACAATAGACTTGTTCAAGGGCAGACGGTCGATGCATACATTGAGGAAGCTGCCTACTGCCAGACCCAGAAGGGCGAATATCACTATCAAGAGTATTTCCACGGGTGCTTATTGTGGACGTATCACGGGCCTGAAGTCAATAGGCAGTAGGTACTAGTGCCCGGCGCAGCTTCTTCCGTCATTGTGGGGCACCTTTTGTCGTTGCGAGGGGCGAAGCCCCGAAACAATCTCGTTGTGAAAAAGAGTCGACCTATTTTGCTTCCCCACCTGTCATTGCGAGTCCCGATTTATCGGGACGAAGCAATCTTGTTTCTGAGACTGGACACCAGATTATGATAATAATATAGTAATGTTGTTGCCAAGAATCGGGGGTAAGGGTGATTATGTCAACAAGGTACTATGTTGGTTGCAGTGGCTGGCATTATGAGCACTGGCGTGGACTTTTTTACCCCGCGAAACTGCCCAAGCCGGAGTGGCTGTCATTTTACGCCCAGCAATTCGCCACCGTAGAGCTCAATAACAGTTTCTATAAGCTACCTTCGGAGAAATCTTTCACCACCTGGCGGGAATCCACACCAGACAACTTCATTTTTGCTGTCAAAGTGAGCCGCTTCATCACGCACATAAAAAGGTTAAAGAATTTAGGTTCGGCGGTGGAGAACTTTTTATCTCGGGCTGTTTTGTTGGGAGAAAAACTGGGTCCTTTGCTGTATCAACTACCTCCTAACATGAAGCGCAACGATGAGCTATTACAGAATTTCTTATCTCTGTTGCCGCCAAAATATCAGCATGTAGTTGAATTTCGCCATAAATCCTGGATTGATGACGCTGTATTCGATATTTTACGGGGACACAATATTGGGTTGTGCATTTTTGATATGCCTGGCTTTAGTTGCCCCCTCGTAGCTACCAGCGATTTCGCCTATATCCGTTTCCATGGCAGCAAGGGTCTGTATTCCAGCTGTTACTCCGACGAAGAGCTTTCCCAATGGGCGCAAAGAATTGCCCAGCTGGGCCAAAATATTAAAGCCAGCTATATCTATTTCAATAACGATGCTGAGGCATTTGCGGTCAAGAATGCTATAACATTGGAGAATTTCCTAAATACTCTTTAACTTTTCGTGCCAAAGCCAAAGTTATGCCTTCTGTCTGACTGAGTTCTTCCGAGGAAGCTTCCTTGATAGCTTCAATTGAACCAAACTTTTTTAGCAAAGCCTTCTTTCGCTTTGGCCCGATGCCGGGGATGCTATCCAGGGCAGACATGATGCCTTCTTTGTGGCGCAACTTCCGGTGGTAACTTACAGCGAAACGATGGGCTTCATCCCTGGCTCTTTGTAGTATATGGAGGGCTGGGGAATCTTTAGCTATATAAACTGGCCGGGGGTCGCCCGGTATAAATACTTCCTCGTTTTGTTTAGCCAGGCTGACCATGGGAATGAAGTCCAGCCCTAATTCTTGCCTCACCTCCAGGGCAGCGTTAAGCTGCCCCCTGCCACCATCAACAAGGACAAGGTCGGGAGCTGCCCATGCATCTCCGCCTGTCAGACCCCGTTTAAACCTGCGCCTCAATGTCTCTTGAATCATGGCATAATCGTCAGCGCCAGCCACAGTTTTGATGCGGAAACGGCGATAATGCGCTGGTTTAGGCCGGCCCTTTTCCAAAACAACCATGCTACCCACAGCCAAAGCGCCCTGAATATTAGAGATATCATAACCTTCTATTCTCCGAGGCATTTTGGGCAATCGTAGTCTGTTTTTTAGCTCTTGTAAGCCGGAGCTTATAGCCTCTGCCTTCATCTCTGTAGCTTGGGCTAGTTCCAAACCCTTGGCAGCATTTTCGGCTACAGTGTCCACCAACTTTTTTTTGGTTCCCCGCTGTGGCACTTGAAGCTCCACACGACTCCCTCTTTGCTGCCCAAGCCATTCAGAAAGCATTGCTGGCTCGTCCACCTGGTGCTGAAGCAGTATCAGCAGTGGTATATATGAAGCTGAGGCATAGTATTGTTTCACAAAACTGGTCATTACTTGCCCGGGAGGCTCGCCACGGACGCCTTCCATAATAAAATGATCCCGGCCAATGAGTTTGCTGTTACGAACAAAGAAGAGCTCGACATAAGCTTGACTGCCATCTTGTGCCAGAGCAATGATATCTTGTTCCCCCTGTAATGTTATAGCAATCCTCTGTCCTTCTATGACTTTTTCTATAGCCTGTATTTGGTCGCGCAGCAAACCCGCCTTCTCAAACTGAAGCTGCTGTGCTGCGACTTTCATTCTGGCTTTTAATTCACGAAGGACAAGCTCCTGCTTTCCCTGCAAAAACAAGATGACCTGGTTTATTACTTCACGGTATTCCTGTTTTTCCACCGCCCCGATACACGGGCCCAAACAGCGGTGGATGTAATAATTAAGGCAGGGCCGCTTATCTTTGCCTTCAATGCGCTTGCTGCAACTACGAAAAGGAAAAATTTTCTTCATTAACCTTAGGGTTTTGCGTACCGAGCCGGCACTGGCAAAGGGTCCAAAGTATCTAGCTCCATCTTTTTGAATCCGGCGAGTGATATAGACACCAGGCCAATCTTCGTTAACGTTTATTTTGAGGTAAGGGAAAGTCTTGCTATCTTTAAGGCGCACATTATATCGGGGGACATATTTCTTTACCAAGTTACATTCCAAAATAAGCGCCTCTTGCTCGGAATTGGTAACTACGAACTCGAAATCCTGTATCTTCACCACTAATCGTTGAATCTTGGATGTCAGGCTAGAGGGAGCACCAAAATAACTCCTTACCCGACTGTTCAAGTTGGTAGCCTTGCCCACGTAGATGACCTTGCCCTCCTTATCCTTAAACAGATAAACTCCGGGCTTCGCTGGCAAAGCTCTTAATTGCTCTGATTTCACGGCAAATTTATTGTAGCAAGTGGCTTGTATAGAGGCAAAAAAAAGTTGGATTGTGTTAAAATAACTATGATGAAGCTGGATATCGCTGCTTTCCTTCAATATTTGACCCAGGACAAAGGTTATTCCCAGAATACTGTGGCTGCTTATCGCAATGATTTGACTCAAATGGCAGCCTTTATTGCCGCAGAGAAGGCAAAGGGCATATTCCAATCCTATGATGAACTCTTGAAGGGCTATTTGCTTAAACTCAGAGAGAAGAGATACTCTGCGGCAACAACCGCCCGCAAGGTCGCATCAGCCAAAACATTCTTCCAATTCATGGTTGATTCGGGGAGGATCAGGTGGAATCCAACACAAAATTTGCCTTCTCCACAAGTTAGCAGGCGTTCACTGAACTTCTTATCTTCCTCCGAGTACCAAAAGTTGCTTGCCGAGCCAGCAAAGCTATCCACTCCAGAGGCTAACAGAGATGTGGTGATGCTGGAATTACTTTATGCCACTGGTTTACGCATAAGCGAATTAGTATCATTAAATGTCAAAGATATTGATTTGAAGCAAACTTGTGTACATATTAATTCCAGGAGAAAAGTGCCTTTCGACCATAACTTAAGCCTGATTTTGGGAAATTTCCTCAGGAATGCCAGGCTGGATTTATTATATGACGAGAGAGAGGAAGCCCTATTTCTTAACCGGCGTGGTAAGAGGCTGACCAGGCAGGGGTTCTGGCAGATTATTAAGGATTATGCTTCCAGGGCAGGACTGAGCAGTAAAGTCACACCGCAGGCCTTGCGTCATAGCTTTGCCAGACGCAAATTACAGAGTGGGACTGAACTCCGCCAACTCCAGCAACTTTTGGGTCATGCATATATTTCCAGCACAAGAATTTATGAACAATTTCCTTCAAGGCAAGGGTAATGACGAAAAAATCACGGCGTGCTAAAAGCAAGCATCGGGTTACAGCGGCAAGGCTGGCGGCTGGCAAGTCTTCACAACAACCAATGCCGCTGCCCACTGAGCTGCAATCGCCAGCCCGAGTATCCCCGAAAGCTCAAGATTCGCCCAGCCGCTACGAGTATGTTATACCTGAAGTAAAACGCATCGGCATCATTGCCGGTGCCATAATTCTGGTCCTCATAATACTATCTTTTGTTCTTGGTTGACATCCCCGACTGGTGAACTGCGGTGGATTTAGAGCAGGCTAGAGAGAATTTATTCAAATATCTTGATCACGAGATCGCAGACAAACGTGTAATTGAAGCTATGCAGCGTGTTCCTCGTGAAGTTTTTGTGCCACCACAGCAATATCATTCTGCTTATGATGATAGACCCTTAGGCATTGGCTTTGGGCAAACTATCTCCCAACCATTCATTGTGGCGCTGATGCTACAAGCTTTAGAACTCAGAGGGGATGAAAAGGTACTGGAACTGGGTACGGGAAGCGGCTACGAGGCAGCCATATTAGCTGAGTTAGCGCAGAAGGTGGTTACCGTAGAGTGTATACCCGAATTGGCGGAATCAGCTAAGGAAATTCTGGACAGGCTTGCTTATTCCAACATCGAAGTTCACGTAGCTGGCAGACCTTTGGGTTGGCCGGAGGAAGCCCCTTATGATGCTATTATAGTTTCTGCCGGTGCTCCCACCGTGCCTCAAGTTCTTTTGGAGCAACTAACCTTGAATGGGCGATTGGTGATCCCTGTCGGCTCTCGCTGGCAGCAAGACTTACTCAGAGTCACCAAACTGAGGAAAGGAAACGAGATAGAAAACTTGGGTGGTTGCTATTTCGTGCCGCTTATTGGTGAAGATGCCTGGGAGAATTGAGTAAAAGGAGGTTGCAACTATGGAAATACTGGAAATAATAAGAACGAGGCGAAGTATTCGCCATTATGAATCTCAGCCTGTAGAAGAAGATAAGATTAATACGGTACTGGAAGCAGCTCGCTGGGCACCATCTTGGAGTAATACCCAATGCTGGAGATTCATAGTAGTTAGAGACGAGGCAATAAAATCCCGGTTAGCTGAAACCCTTACGCAGTGGAATTCAGCCCGTTCTGCTTCTAGCGTCACACAGGCGCCGGTAGTTATTGTAGCTTGTGCTGAACTAGGAAAGTCTGGCTTCAAGGATGGCGTACTCAGTACAGACAGAGATGATTGGTATGTTTTTGACGTAGCTTTGGCCGTCCAGAACCTCGTCTTAGTTGCTCATTCATTAGGTTTGGGAACACTACACATTGGTGCCTTTGATGCTGGAGAGGCAGCTCGAGTCTTGAAGGTACCGCCGGGAGTGGTCGTGATAGAAATGATTCCCTTGGGTTACGCCGAAAGAGTAGGAAAAACACCACGCAGGAAGGAACTCTCTGAAATAGTATTCTATGAGTCTTACGGGCAAAAGTAGAGTGCCCCCAAGGGGATTCGAACCCCTGATCTTCAGCTTGAAAGGCTGATGTCCTAGGCCTCTAGACGATGGGGGCAACCTTAAGCATTTTAAGGATAAATGGCTCAATATGCAAGCCCAGATGGCTAAGATTGTTTGCAATGCTTATTCACTATTCTGAGCAAAGAGAGCAATTTCTCACCTACTCTCTCGCTCGAAGAGAGAGGAATAAGAGCAGGCGATAAAATAAACACCCTGCCCACTTCCAGCTTGCTAGTAACTCGGATATAAGTTATCATGTGACAGTTATTATGCGCCCACAACTGGTAGCCTGAAAGCGTGTTAGTATAAATTCCAAACCGATTTATTGTACTCCCAAGAAGTACCGGGTATGTCAAAAGCAACAAGGCAATCCCTCAAATTAGCTCGTATTAGCGTCCGTGGCATTGTTCAGGGTGTCGGCTTCAGGCCTTTCGTCTATGGACTGGCAGTCGAACACAGTCTTAAGGGATGGGTTTACAACACTTCAGAGGATGTCAAGATTGAGGTAGAAGGTGAAACAAAAGCTCTCAGGCAGTTTGAGCTGGAGCTGCAAACAAAAGCCCCACCGCTGGCTCACATCGAGAACATAACTATTGAGTATTATCCACCCCGCGGCTATAAAAACTTCGAAATTCGGCATAGCCAGGCTCTGCCAGGGAAATATCAGCTTATCTCTCCGGATATCGCTACCTGTCAGCCTTGTCTTAGCGAGTTACTAAACCCCGAAGACCGCCGCTACCGCCACCCCTTTACCAACTGTACCAATTGCGGACCGCGCTTTACCATAATCGAAGACATGCCCTACGACCGCTCAAAAACAACCATGCGCCGCTTCCAGATGTGCCCCCGATGCCAGGCGGAATATGATAATCCTTTGGACCGCCGTTTCCATGCTCAACCTAACGCTTGCCCAGAATGCGGCCCCCAGGTTGAGCTGGTTGACAACCAGGGCAATACAGTAACCCCAATTCTATCGGGGTTGACTCCCGTAGCCGCTGCCAGTCAGTTCCTCAAGGAAGGGAAAATTGTGGCCATTAAAGGCTTAGGGGGTTTTCTCCTGGCTTGCGATGCCACAAACGATACCGCAGTTAAAACGCTGCGGCAGAGGAAGAAGCGCTCCTCCAAGCCGTTTGCCATCATGGTTACTAACGTAGATGAAGCTAAGAGGCATTGCTATGTCTCGCCGAAGGAGGAAAATTTACTTACCTCACCTCAAAGCCCCATCGTGCTCTTGAGGTGGAGGGAGGGTTCCTCTGTGTCTCGTGAGGTAGCGCCGAATTTACGGTTCTTGGGGGTTATGCTGCCATATACGCCGCTTCACCATATGCTGCTCAGGGATACAGGCTTGCCTTTAGTGATGACCAGCGGCAATCTCAGTGAAGAGCCTATCGCCAGAGACAATGATGAAGCCTTAGGGAGGCTTTCCGGGATTGTCGATTACTTTCTAATCCATAATCGGGATATCTACTCCCGCTACGATGACAGCGTTGCTATAGTGGAAAGGGACACAAGCCAGCTTATAAGGCGGGCTCGTGGCTATGCCCCCCATCCCCTCCACCTCTCATTTGGGGCCAGGCAGGTACTCGGTTGCGGCGCTGAGGAGAAGAATACTTTCTGCCTGACCAAAGATAACTATGCCTTCTTATCGCAGCATATCGGCGACATGGAGAATATGGAAACCCTGGAGCATTTCGACAGCACCATATCCCTGTATAAAAGGCTTTTCCATATAGAGCCTGAAATCGCTGCCCATGACCTCCACCCCGATTATCTGGCTACCCAATATGCCCAGGAGTTAGGCGAGTCTGGTATAAAGCTTATTCCTGTGCAGCACCACCACGCCCATATTGCCAGCTGCATGGCTGATAACGGGCTTGACTCCCTGGTTATAGGAGTGGCCCTCGATGGCACGGGGTTGGGTGCGGACGGAAATATCTGGGGGGGAGAATTCTTGGTCGCCGACTATCGTGATTATAAAAGAGTAGGACATCTGGAATACCTTCCTTTGCCTGGAGGAGACGCTGCGGTAAAAAGACCCCGTCGCACCGCCGTCGGCTATATTCTCACTCTATTAGGGGAAAATACCTTAAACGCTGTCATTGCGACCCAGAACGAAGTGAAGGGGAAGCAATCTCAATTAGCTTCTATCGGACAAATGAGCGAAGTTGAAATAGAGGTTACCAAGCGTCAGATAGAAAGAAAGATAAATTCACCGCTTACCTCAAGCATGGGACGCCTTTTTGATGCCATATCAGCCCTGTTAGGCATAAGGGGCGAGATAGATTACGAAGCACAGGCAGCGGTGGAACTGGAGATGGCTGCTCACTCTTTTGTCATTGCGAGAGGACTCGACAAAGCAATCGCCGGGAATAACGAACGCTACCCCTACCGCATAGTAGCAGCCGAAGGAATAAGAATCATACACCTGAAGGATCTCCTCTCAGCCGTAATAGAGGACTTACGTCAGGGCGTCTCGAAGGGGAGGATATCAGTCAGATTCCACAATACCGTAGCCCAGATGGTAAACGAGATGTGTCACTTAATAGCCGATGAAAGTGGCGTCAGGCAGGTAGCCTTAAGTGGCGGCGCATTCCAGAATCGCTTACTGCTGAGAAAAACAGTCAGCTTACTGGAAAGCAGCGGTTTCCGGGTCTTTACTCACAGGCAAGTACCCTGTAATGATGGTGGCATCTCACTAGGGCAAGCAGTTATTGCCAATTTCGCCGTATAAAGGGTTAACTCCCTCACTGTCCTTGCGAGTCCCGATAAATCGGGACGAAGCAATCTCGGTGCGAAGGTAGGGTTGCCGCCTTTTTATTGCCAGCTCAGGAAGGGATAAGTCACTCCATTGACGATATTCCAGATATAGGCGGGGTTAGTCTGGTTCAAAGCGACTGCGGTTATGTTCCACCCCACCCCCGAGAAGGTGTCACTGTCCTGCATTTCCGCAGTGATCTTGCCTATCCCCCCGACCGAAGCAGTTTGTCCGCTGGTTTCCGTATCCCAGAAGGAATTGCTCACGGTTCCATCACTCCATCCCACCAGACCGCCAACCTCTGAATTGCCAATCACGCCGCCTGTGGAATAGGAATTGCTTACAGTGCCGTCACTACCTCCCACCAAACCTCCAACATGTGAATCGCCAGTCATGTTGCCCGTGGAATAGGAGTTGCTCACAGTGCCGGCATTACCTCCCACCAAACCGCCAACATGTGTATCGCCAGTCACGCTGCCCGTGAAATAGGAGTTGCCTACAGTACCGCCACTACCTCCCACCAGCCCGCCGACATATCCCTCGCCAGTTACGTTGCCCGTGGAATAAGAGTTGCTCACAGTGCCATAATGTGTTCCCACCAGATTGCCAATATACCACTGGCCAGTCACATCGGCGTTCACTACGCCGATATCTTTGATAGCCCCTCCTTCACCAACAGCACCGAAAAGCCCCACATCTCTTTCGGCAGGGCGGTTGGCAAACAGGTCACGTATCTCGTATCCCTGACCGTCGAAAGTCCCGGTAAATGGGTTAGCAGGAGCCCCAATCGGCTGCCAGCCTTTTCCCTCATTGGCTGTCTCGCTGGCCAGTTCCTCATAGCCGGGAGTGGTGGAATCAAGGTCGTTCATTAGAAGGTAACTGCCGCCCAGCTTGTCTCTGATGGCATCCAAATCATACCAATCCCGTATTTCCACGTGTTGAGGAGATGGACTACAGCCTACCATTCCGGCGATTAAGGCTACCGTAATCAAAATGACGCTAAGTCTTTTCACGTAATATTTTATTTCCAACATCTCTAGCTTATAGTATTATTATATCACATCCTATGCACCGTCAGGGGATCGATCTGGCGTGTGCGCCAGTTGGGATATCACCTCACAGACAAGCCTACTTCTCTCGCCGTAGAAAGAGGAACATGAGCAGGGCGGCGATGCTTTTGGCATCGCAGATTTCGCCCGAGGCAATAAGTCGGGGTATCTCGTCCCGGGAAACGCGGACCAGCTCAATATCGTCAGTATCCTCAGCCACGAGACGAGCGGGCACAAGGTCGCTAGCCAAAAAGCAATGGAGGTACTCCGTGCCATAGCCCGGGATAGCGTAAAAACCCCCCAATTTGTCTATTTTCCGGGGGAGGTAGCCAATTTCTTCCTGTAATTCGCGGCGCACAGAATCAATGGGCCCCTCACCAGGATCAATACCACCAGCCGGTATCTCCAGAAGAAACCTGCCCAGGGGATAGCGGAATTGGCGAACCAGAAGGACATTATTTTGTTCATCAAGAGGCACCACAGCTATACAATCGCTGTGCTCCACCACCTCTCTGGTGGTTTTGCTGCCATCAGCTTTCCCCACGGTGTCCACGCGCATACTTACCGCGCGCCCTTGATAAATCCGTTGGGTAGCTATCTTCTTTTCCTGCTTCACCATACTCTTGCTACTTAGCTAAAATGACATCGTTTTGCTTGCCGAGCTTCAAAGGTAGCGAATAAGAGCGACCTCATCGCAGTTGGGAAACTTGGGGCAGCGATAACATTCCGCCCATACCTTTTGGGGCAATTCCGTTTTGTCGATTAGTTGAAAGCCATGTTTTTCGAAAAAAGCAGGCTTGCGAACGAGACAAAAAACCTTGGGTATGCCCAATTCCTTAGCCTCTTTGAGACAGGCCTGGATAAGCAAAGAACCAATCCTTTGGTTCTGTTCCTGTTCAGCGACAGCCAGAGACCTGATTTCAGCTAAATCAACCCAGGTAACCTGCAATGCGACACAAGCGACAACCTGGTCTCCCTCCTTGACTACAAAGTACTCTCTGATACCCTCATATATATCAGATAAGGCACGAGGTAACACCTCCCCTTTATCAGCAAAATAACTGATCATCCGATGCATGGAGTTAGCATCGCTCACCCTTGCCTTTTCAACCTTTATATCAGCTTTCATTTCTTCCTCCTCCCAGTTTCTGCCAGAGCGAGCTATAAAAGTAGGCTGGCTCGTGAATTCTTAAGAAGCGAGCTGCGTGAGGGCTGAGCTTCACTTTGATATTCTGCCCGTCTGATAGTGGCAAATCAACTTGTCCGTCAATGCTAAGTATGACCTTTTCTCTGGGGGCAACCTTCAAATCAACTATACTCTGCGGAGGCAACACCAGGGGATGACTCAATCCCAGGTGACAGGATATCGGCTGGAGGACTATTTCTCTGGATTGAGGGTGAAGAATCGGTCCGCCAGATGCCAGGGAATAGCTGGTGCTTCCGGTAGCTGTAGCCATGATTATGCCATCAGCGCGGTAAGTGGTTAACGCTGTGCCATCAATTTCTACCTCTATGTTAACCAGGCGTACTGCCACACTTCGTAGCACCACATCATTCAAAGCATGAAAGCTCTTATCGCCAATCTGAGCCTCGAGCATAGCCCTTTCCTCAATCCAGCCTGCCCCCTCGAGCAAATCAGGCAAATTAGACAAGACTTCATTGCCGTCTATTTCTGTGATAAATCCCAGCCTGCCCAGTTTTACACCTAAAATGGGCACGGATAGGGGAGTTAGAATTCGAACAGTACGGAGGATAGTGCCATCTCCGCCAATACTGAGAATTAACTCCGTGCCCGCCACCTTGGTTTTAGCTTCATCCTCCTCCCAAGCTGAACATCGCCACGAAGTGACTCCCTGAGAGGATAGCAACTCTTCCAGTTTCTCAGCTAAGTTTCGGGCTTTCTCCCGTAGGGGGTGATACACAATACCAATACGCTTCACAGGTGAGCGAAGTGTAGCACTGGTAAATTCTGGCTGTCAAACCGTTTAACATATCCGGGGTAGTAATTCCCCGGATAGCATATCCACGATTCGGGAGGGGCCGAGCTTTGTTTTCATTACCAGCTTTCCCTGGTGCTCGTTGGTTACCTCGCCGATGATGGCAGCATCTCTACCATAGTTATTTTTTTTCATGCTGGCAAGAATCTTATTGGCATCGGCGGGGTCAACTACAGCTACCATCTTACCTTCATTTGCCACATAAATGGGGTCCAGGCCCAGGAGCTCGCAGGCGGCTTTAACCTCCCCCTTCACTGGTATCTTGGCCTCTTCCACTACAACGCCCACCTTCGATTGCCGGGCCAGTTCGTTGAGCGTGGTTGCTAGCCCACCCCTGGTGGGGTCGCGGAGGCAATGAACACTGGACGAGACCTCCAGCATCTGAGACACCAATTTGTTCAATGGAGCACAGTCGCTTTCCAAAGTCATGGAGAACCTTAGTCCTTCACGCTGACTCATTATAGCAATACCGTGGTCGCCAATGGTGCCACTCAACAGAACTTTATCTCCAACTCTAGCGTTAGCTCCTGAGATATCAACTCCGGGAGAGATTATCCCTACTCCCGAGGTGGTGATAAACAACTTATCAGCTTGTCCTCGGTTTACTACCTTGGTATCCCCGGCGATTATACTTACCTCGGCTTCTTCAGCAGCTTTCTTTACTGATTGCACTATCTGCTCAAGCTCACTTAAGAGAAAGCCCTCTTCTATGATTGCCGAGAGACTCAAATATAGAGGCCTGGCTCCATTCATGGCTAAGTCGTTCACCGTGCCGCAAACGGCTAGCTTGCCGATATCGCCGCCGGGGAAAAAGATGGGATTTACCACGTAGCTATCGGTGGTGAAAGCCAGACGCCCGCTGGCTTCGAAAACAGCTGAATCATCTAATTTATTCAACGCCGGATTAGCCAGGAAGGGGAGGAATATTTTCTCCACCAATTCGTGGCTCAACTTGCCACCACTGCCATGGGCTAAAAGAATGCAATCATCCATCAGCCTGCTCCATATCTACTTCTAAGCCCTGCAAATTTTCAAGAGTCCCGTATTGATAATAGGCGGCGCAGGCGCCTTCGCTGGAGACCATGCAGGGACCGACAGGGCTTTCCGGGGTGCAGACTTTTCTAAAGAGTTTGCACTCAAGTGGCATAGCTGCGCCACGGATTACATCCCCGCACCGGCATCCTTTAGGCTCCCTCGGTGGTTTCGGGCTCACTGAAAAAGCCTTGTCGGCGTCAAATTGCTCGTATTTTCCTCTCACTTTCAAGCCACTTTGAGGGACAATTCCAATCCCCCGCCAGTTAGCTTCCCCAATTTCAAAAACATTCTCCGTAAGTTGCCAGGCCTTTCTATTTCCCTCTGGCTTTACTCCTCGGGGGTAAGCTATCTCCACCTTGGGCTCGCCCTTTTCAATTTGTTCCACCAGCTTATCTATGCATAGCAGGATATCCAGTGGTTCAAATCCCGAGATTACACAGGCAACTCCATAATCTCTGGCGATAAATTCATAGGGATGAGAACCGATTATAACACTAACATGTCCGGGGCCGATTATGCCATCTAGCTTTACCTCGCCTGAGTCGAGCAGCGCTTTCATCACCGGTGGGGTCAGCTTATTGAGGGATAAAACATAGAAGTTTTTTATTTTATCCTGTCGTGCCTTGAGTATAGAAGCAGCTATGGTTGGAGCCGTGGTCTCAAAGCCGATGCCGATGAAGATAACTGATTTCCCAGGGTTGGCTTTGGCTATCTCTACAGCATCTATAGTAGAATACACTATTCGGACATCTGCTCCCTCGGCCTTTGCCTGTTGCAGGCTAGAATAGCTGCCGGGCACTCTTATCATGTCCCCGAATGTAGTGATGATAACATCAGGCAGGTGTGCCAGGGCGATGGCCTTGTCCAGGTCAGCGGTTGCTGTAACACAGACGGGACAGCCTGGCCCCGACCTCATTTCCACCGTTTTGGGGACTAACTGACGAATTCCATATCGCAATATGGCATGCGTGTGCCCACCGCAAAATTCCATTAGTCTTATGGTTTTGGTGGAGCGCTGAGCAATTTTGTATGCCAGCCCCCTGGCTAGCTCGTTGTCCTGATACTCGTCAATAAATTTCACTTAGACTTGCTATCTCTTCCAAGAGCTTCAAAGTCTCCTCGGCTTCAGCCTCATCTATAACACCTATGGCATATCCCGTATGAAGCAATACATAATCTCCTACCTTGGCCTCCGGAGTCAGGGCAATACTAACTCGACGCCTCACCCCGGCGATTTCTGTTTCGGCCTCATCTCCGTCTATGGAAACAATCTTTACCGGCACTGCTAAACACATGGCTTCCCGTATTGTAGCCCAAAACCGCCTATGATACAATCAATGCCTTAAGCCAAAAAGATATCTCAATTGACGCTAGCCAGGTATTGTGTTATGTTATGCGACATCATTCATTTTTGGGAGCACAAATTAGATGCGGAGCGACATGATAAAGAAGGGAATCGAGCGGGCGCCTCACAGAGCATTGTTGCGGGCTGTAGGTTGCTCTTCAGATGACTGGGGTAAGCCTTTTGTTGGAGTAATCAATAGCTTTAGTGAAATTGTCCCCGGTCATATCCATCTGCAAACAATTGCCAAGGCGGTAAAAGAAGGTGTCCGCAGTCGAGGCGGAGTGCCTTTTGAGGTCAATACCATAGCTGTTTGCGACGGTATAGCTATGAACCATCCGGGCATGAAATACAGCTTGCCCAGCCGGGAACTCATTGCCGACTCGGTGGAAATCCTGGCTCAGGCGCATGCCTTCGATGGCCTGGTGTTTATCCCCAATTGTGACAAGGTCGTGCCCGGGATGCTGATGGCCGCCATCAGGCTTAATTTACCCTCTGTCTTTGTAAGTGGTGGTCCCATGCTGGCCGGGAGGCTTGTCCAAGAAGACACTGCCAGGTGTGTTGACCTTATTACGGTCTTTCAAGCTGTAGGCGAGGTAGCTAGGGGTAAGATGACCGAGGATGAGTTGCAAGAACTTGAAATGGTCGCCTGTCCTGGTTGTGGAAGCTGTGCCGGGATGTTCACTGCTAATACTATGAATTGTCTCAGCGAAGCCCTGGGAATGGCTTTGCCGGGTAACGGCACGATACCCGCAGTGGAAGCACGGCGCAGGCAACTAGCTTACAAGGCCGGGCAGCAAGTCATGGAAGCTTTAACCAAGGATATTCGGCCTAAAGATGTTATAACCAGGGATTCCCTTTATAATGCCTTCACCGTGGACATGGCTCTGGGGGGGAGCACAAACTCCGTGTTGCATCTTACTGCCATAGCGCACGAAGCTGAGATAGATTTCCCCTTATCTCTGATAAACGAGATTAGCGACTCCGTTCCTCATATTTGCAAATTAAGCCCGACCGGCGATTATCACATTGAGGACCTGAACTTAGCCGGTGGCATTCCTGCGATAATACACGAGCTATCGGGATCGCTGAAGCTGGAGGCGAACACCGTTTTGGGCAAGCCATTAGGTGAAATAGCAAAGAAAGGCAAAGTTAAAAATAGAGGGATAATCCGCCCCCTGTCACAACCTCATGCCCCTACTGGTGGTATTAGCATATTATTTGGCAATTTGGCGCCTGATGGCGCCGTGGTGAAAAGCGCTGCAGTAGATTCTGAGATGTTAGTGCATCGGGGTCCAGCGAGAGTTTTCAATAATGAGGAGGAAGCTACGGCGGCAATAATGAAAGGCGAATTTAAGTCAGGTGAGGTAATCGTCATTCGCTATGAAGGCCCCAAAGGAGGGCCAGGAATGCGAGAGATGTTAGCAGCCACTTCCCTCCTCAGCGGTATGGGTATGGATAAAGAGGTGGCTCTCATTACAGACGGACGCTTTTCCGGGGGCACTCGAGGAGCAGCCATTGGTCATGTCTCTCCCGAGGCGGCAGAAAAGGGTCCGATAGCGGCTTTGCGGAATGCTGATATAATTAACATAAACATACCTGACCATAAATTGGAAGTGGAGTTAAGCCAACAAGAGCTAGAACAACGCTTGAATTCACTACCTCCCTTTGAACCCAAGATTAAAACTGGCTATCTCAAGAGGTATAGTGATAAGGTAAGCTCGGCCAGCACTGGTGCGGTGTTTGCTGCGTAAGGAGTTATTCTATGAAGAAAACCGGTGCTCAGATTCTTTGCGAGAGTTTAATTAAAGAAGGGGTAGAGGTGATTTTTGGTATTCTCGGTGGTGCCGTCTTACCGATATACGATACCTTCCCCCAATATCCTCAACTACGACATATACTAGTTCGCCATGAGCAGGGAGCGGCTCATGCCGCCGATGGCTATGCTCGAGTTACACATAAGGCTGGAGTGTGTATTGCTACGTCGGGGCCGGGAGCTACTAATCTGGTTACCGGTATCGCCAATGCTTATATGGATTCGGTACCTATGGTAGCTATAACTGGCCAGGTAGCTACACCTGTTATTGGTAAGGATGCCTTTCAAGAGACGGATATCACCGGCATCACCATTCCAATTACCAAACATAACTATCTTGTTACCGATGTTGCTGAGCTGGCTAAAACGATTAAAGAGGCCTTCCACATTGCTCAGACAGGAAGGCCGGGCCCTGTGCTTATTGACATACCACGGGATGTCCAGCAAGAGCAAACGGACTTTGTTTATCCCGATAAGCTTGATTTGCCGAGCTATAAGGTGCCCTCTCGCGGGCATCCAGCTCAAATTAAGAAAGCAGCAAAGCTCATTAACGAAGCTGCGCAGCCTGTTATCATCGCTGGCAGGGGGATAATTATTTCCCAGGCCTTCGATGAGTTTAAGGAATTTGCCGAGAAAGCACAATTACCAGTGGCTCATACTCTCCTTGGTCTGAGCTCATTCCCTGGAAATCATATACTCGATCTTGGCATGCTGGGGATGCATGGCACACCTTGCGCCAATATGGCAGTACAGAACGCCGACCTTCTTATCGCTGTTGGCATGAGATTTGATGACCGGGCTACAGGGAATACCAGGGAGTTTGCTCCCCATGCCCGCGTCATTCACATCGATATCGACCCCGCAGAGATTGGGAAGAATATCCCCACCGGGGTCCCGGTAGTCGGGGATATAAAAAGCGTGCTCACAGTCCTGAATGAGGTGATTGAGAGAAGAGAGCACGTGGATTGGCTATCTCAAATAGAACAGTGGAGGTATGAGCACCCATCACTAGAAATCAGGCAAAGTGATGAGCTATTGCCTCAATACATTGTTCATCAGATATACGAGGCCACACAAGGGGATGCTATGGTGGTTACCGGGGTGGGGCAGCATCAAATGTGGGCGGCACGGTATTTCGTTTATACCAAGCCCAACAGTCTTATTTCTGCGGGGGGGTTGGGGCCCATGGGGTTTGAACTACCCGCGGCCATGGGAGTCAAAGTCGGTTGCCCCGAGGAAGTGGTATGGTGTGTTGCTGGCGATGGCGGCTTTCAAATGACTATCCAAGAGTTGGCTACCATAACACAGGAGAAAATTGCTATAAAAATAGCTATCATTAACAATGGGTATTTAGGCATGGTAAGACAGTGGCAAGAGCTATTCTATGGACGGCGCTACGTTGACACGAAACTTTGGAATCCCGATTTTGTCAAAATTGCTGAGGCTTACGACATCCCTGGTCTTCGGGTGACACGAAGAGAGGAGGTCATCCCGGCTATACAGAAGGCCATGGAGTACCCTGGACCTTTTCTCATCGACTTTCTTATCGAGCCAGAGGAGAACATTTATCCTATAGTGCCACCAGGGGAAAGCCTGGCCAGATTTTTGGACACATCAAAGCCAGAAATGGTGAGGAAATAAGATGCTTCCAAGGAGGCAAATTGGCTAATACAAAACACACTTTGGTAGCTTTAGTGGAGGATAAACCGGGTGTACTTAATAGGATAGCTAGTTTATTTCGACGGCGAGCCTTTAATATCCGAAGCCTTGCTGTAGGGGGTAGCGAACATCCCGGCTTATCTCGCATGACCATTGTCGTTGGCGGTGATGCTGCTCAAGTAGAGCAGGTGAGAAAGCAACTGGAAAAACTAATCAACGTGGTTAAAGTCTCCGATATAACTGAAGAAGACATGGTAAGCAGGGAGTTGGCCTTAATTAAGGTGAAGACTACCACCTCGACAAGGAGCGAGATAATGCAAATCGTGGGTATTTTTCGGGCTAACATAGTTGATGTCGGTCCGAATTCACTGACGGTAGAGGTCACTGGCAATGGGGATAAGGTAAATTCTCTGCTCGGACTCCTGCGTGGTTTTGGTGTTAAGGAGCTTTCACGGACTGGCAGGATAGCCTTGACTCGGGGGAGCAGTTCTTGAGGAAGAGGCACTAATTACTAATATTTAAATCCTATAGGAAAAGGAAAAAACAAAGGTAAAAATGCAAAATGAAAGAGTAAAATCTAGAAATTAGTTTAATAAAGCCTTTTTGCATTTTTAATTCTACGTCCTATTTCCAAGAGACCTCCATGTTTGAGATAAATAACTACGTAATCAGTCCAATAATGGTTACAAAGACGACTTTATATTTGTTTTTGATACCTTTTATCGATACAAGCTGAAACACTTGCTATAATATTTGTTAACTGGGGGTGTGGTTTCATAAATATTCCACTGAATCTGATTACAGGATAGAGGAATTCATAAGTGTTTGCGATACATGTAGAGAAGCTAGTCAAGACATATAATAGCCGGCGTGTGCTCGATGGAGTTAACCTTGATGTGGCAGAGGGTGAGTTCTATGCCCTGATGGGGCCCAATGGTTCGGGCAAGACTACACTGGCTTCAATAATTGCTGCGGTGAAAACGCAAGATAACGGTATTGTTGAAGTCTATGGAAAGAAGCCGGCACAGGCTAAGGAATTCATAGGGTATGTACCCCAGGAGAATTTCTCCTCGCCCAAGCTTTCAGGAAAAGAAAACCTCATCTATTTCGCTGGTCTCCTGGGATACTCCCGGCTCCAGGCAAATCAACTGGCGGCTGGAATGCTAAACAAACTTGGACTTTCTGAAGAAGTGGATAAGAGAGTGGCCAAGTACTCTGGTGGGATGAGAAAGAGGTTAGAAGTTGCGACAGCAATCTTCCCTGGCATAAAGGTTCTTATCCTGGATGAGCCGACGACTGGTCTCGACCCCGCTGCCAGAAGAGCCTTTTTCAGTATGCTCCAAGAGATTATGGATAGGAAAACCAGTATTATCCTGATTACTCACATCGGGAGTGACGCCGAGCTAGCCTCGAGGGTAGGTTTAATAGACAATGGCAAAATGATAGCTGAAGGCACTCCTGATGAGCTCAAGAGGAAACATGCTGTCGAGGATGTGATTACCGTGGAGACAGCTGGGAAGACTGATAGCGTGCTCTCAGTATTGAAGGGCTTTAGCATCAATGGAAAGGTAGCGGAGTCAGAGGCTGGCTATAAAATCTACTCGCGGAATGGGGACAGAGCACTGGCAGATGTGGTGAGGAGCCTTGACCAGGCCGGGCATAAGGTTATGCGTATCGAAATGGCGCGGCCCACCCTCGAAGATGTTTTCTTCAGACTGACCGAAAGGAACTTACAGGAGGCAACCGGATAATTGAGGCAGATATCTGCAGCCTATATCAAGACAGTCAAGGAGCTACTCAGGGAGAAGTCGGCACTGTTTTGGACCATAGCCTGGCCGATAATCTTTGTACTCATTGGAAGCTTCATATTTACAGGTAGCGCCCCTCAAGAAGTGATTCCCTATATCAAGGGTTCTATTGCTATTTCAATGATGGTTTTCGCGCTGATGATAGCCGGCATGTCCAACCTTCCCGCCAGTATTGCCGGCGATAGAGCGAACGGTTTACTTTCCAAACTCATATCAATGCCCATAAAACCTTACAAGGATTTCATTGGCAGAATCTCTGCTGTTATTACCCTTTCTTTACTGGCAGCAGCTCTGGTTATAGTAATTGGTATTGCAGTCGGTGCACGTTTCACAGGAACTGGAGTCGAGATTCTACAGGCGATTGGCTTCGTCTTTCTGGTAATCTGTGCCTCTGCTGGAGTTGGGCTTATAGCCGGCACATTGATTAAGAATCTTCAGGGCGCGATTATGACAGGGGTCGGCATTGCGGTAATAACATCTGCCATATCGGGCCTATTTGCTCCATACGAGGTCCTGCCGGTGCCACTTCAGGTATTTTCTCGAGTCTATCCCATTTCCTCAGCACAGGCATCAATCGTACACCTACTGGCCGGACCAGATATGATTGCGTATAATCCTTTAACTTCTGGCCAGATAACTCTCACTATAGCTCTTTCTTTTGCACTTCTCTTTGCCGGTACAGTCTTATACTCAAGACTCGGTTGGAGGCTCGATTGAATTATAACCCTGCTCTTTGCTATATTAGTTAGGATTTTATAAAGGAGGTATTATGGCTAAAATTTATTACGACAAGGATGCGGACCTGAATTTGCTCAAAGGAAAGACAATTGGCATTATTGGTTTTGGGAGTCAGGGACACGCCCATGCCCAGAATCTAAGGGACAGTGGCTGCCAGGTCATTGTTGCTGAGCTACCAGGCACTGAAGTCTGGGAGGCGGCAAAGAAAGCTGATTTTGAAGTAGCCACTGCCGCTGAAGTAGCCAAGAAGGCAAATATAATTGTTATGCTAGCTCCGGATACTTTGCAGCCCAGAATCTATCGGGAGTCAATTGAGAAGGAGATGGCTAGGGGCAAGACACTTATGTTTGCGCATGGTTTTAGTATCCACTTTTCTCAAATCGTGCCTCCAGCTGAGGTTGATGTTAGCATGATAGCGCCTAAATGTCCGGGGCATATGCTCAGAAGGCTTTATACCGAGGGTTCAGGAGCTCCGGCCTTGGTGGCTGTCTATCAGGATGCCTCGGGGAAAGCCAAAGACACAGCTCTGGCCTATGCTAATGGTATTGGTTGTGCCAGAGCCGGGGTTCTGGAAACGACTTTTACTGAAGAGACTGAGACCGACCTCTTCGGCGAGCAAACGGTGCTTTGTGGAGGGGTCTCCTCCCTGATAAAGGCAGGCTTTGAAACATTGGTAGAGGCTGGCTATCAACCGGAGATCGCCTATTTCGAGGTTTGCCACGAGTTGAAGCTCATCGTTGACCTGATTTATCAAGGTGGTTTGAGTTATATGCGCTATTCGGTAAGTGATACAGCAGAGTACGGTGATTATACTCGGGGACCACGAGTTATTGATGATTTGGTCAAGGAGGAAATGCAGCAAATCCTGGCGGAGGTTCAGAGTGGCGGCTTCGCTACAGAGTGGATTTCGGAAAACGAGGCCGGCCGCCCCAGCTTCAATGCTATGAGGCGGATGGAAGCTGACCATCCCATTGAAGCTGTAGGCAAAAAATTAAGAGACATGATGCCCTGGCTGAAGGGCTAGATATTATTAGAAAAGCTTACCACTGATATACCACTGTAAGCTCTAAATTTTTTTGTAAAACCCGGCAGTGCTCTGCTGGCGCACACGTTACCCTGCTTCGACAGATCCCCCCACTCTGTCAACTCATAATTAGCTTGTCAAAAAGAGGAACAACAATGAAAATGAGCAGGATAAACATAATCAAAGTAGTTATTCTCTGTGTGATTGGGGGGGGTGGCGATTGCTGTCGCCCTGCTTTATTTGGGAATTTTTACCCCTCATACGAAAATTGAAACCGCCGAGCACGCCAGGATCTCGGTAAATGAGAGCATTTAAATAGAGAGGCAAAGAGTTCAAAGTGATAATTGGCATTGATAAATAATTCCGGTGGGTTAGCTGTTTGTAGAAAAACCATAAGCTGGGTAGAAAGTTTGACGTACATGCTGGATGCGGGGTAAGTTTGCCCGGGATGAAGGCTGTTATTCTGGCCGGTGGGGAAGCGATCAGACTGCGTCCCCTTACGTGCAACACCCCAAAGATCATGCTCCCTGTGTTGAATCGCCCTTTCTTCGAACACCTCATTGACTATCTCAAAAAGCACAATATCACCGACATAATTCTCGCGGTAGGCAAGCTGTCTGAGCAGATCGAGCATTATTTCGGCGATGGCAGCAAGTTCGGTGTCAGTTTAGCTTACTCGACAGAATACTTTCCCATGGGAACGGCAGGAGCAGTGAAAACTGCCGAAAGGTTCCTGGACGATTCCTTCATTGTTTTTAACGGAGATATTTTCACTAATATTGACCTGAGCAAATGGAAAGGGGAAATAAGCTCGGGGGGTGAAAATGGCGCTTCCGTTTTCCACTATAAAAGGGTGAAACAATCCCAATTCACTCAGATATACCTCCTGCTCCACTATGGTCTTGGCTGAGCAAAATATGAGAGGTGTGCCACTTTCCTTGAGTCGGTTTATCATGGCAAGCGACTTTTCGTAGGAATAGGTTTCGGAGTCAAGCAAGGTGCCATCCAAATCAGTAAATACGACGTAGTGTAACATAGGACTGACATTTCTCCAGCGGCAGGCACATTGCATAACAGAAAGCAGAGAAGGAGAAATGCTATTTCAGGGAGTGGGAAAATCTCGGAAAACTGAAAAAACTATTGACAACCCCTGGGATAGTAGTACAACAGTACTATAAGAGGTGATATAAATAGTATAAGGCTGGTGGTCAACTGTATACACTAGGGGGTTGTGGCAGCTTCTGCGATGCTCAGCCCAGCACATATGGGCGTGTGAATTGGGCTCTTTTCCCCGTCTCAGTAAAATCAACCCTCCCTTCCGAAACCCGAGGCTGTTCAGAAAAGTACAGTTTATTACGCTCCCCCATTCGTCGTTACGAGTCACGATTTATGGGGAAAAAGTGATTCCATAAGGGTTATGAGCCTTGTAGGGCGGGGATTCATTCCTCGCCAAAAAGAGGCGACATGTAGGGTGTCGCCCAACGAAGGAGGGGAAATATGAAGACAATACTTAGCTCGAGGAGACATCATCGCACGAAAAGAGTTGGCATCTTTTTAATTACAGTAGCCTTAATTGTGGGAATAGTAGGCTGTAACGGTAGTTGTGGTTCTGCTCCTATTCAATACGACCTCACCGCCTCCAATAGTGAGGGCGGCGAGGTAATTATCTCCGGTGAGGGGACATATGCCGATGGACAAATAGTCACCATAGAGGCAGTAGCGGATGAGTGTTACGAGTTCGTTAACTGGACCGGCGCCGACGTCGCCGACCCCTACTCTCCCATAACCACCGTCACCATGGATGAAGCTAAGAGTATAATCGCCAATTTTGCCCTGCTGAGCTATGACCTTACAACAGACAGCACAGATGGTGGTGCAGTAACCTCTCCTGGCGAGGATATTTTTACCTATGACTGCGGCACGGTGGTTCCCCTGGTGGCTGCGGCTGAAGAGGGCTACTACTTTGTCAACTGGTCTGGCGATGTGGGCACCATTGCCAATATCAGCGCCCCCACAACCTCCATCACCATGATGGGAGACTACTCCATTACCGCCAACTTTGAGCTGATACCTACAGGACAATTCGTCCTTACTACCTCCAGCACCGCTGGAGGGTCGGTAGCCACACCTGGAGAAGGGACTTCCCCTTATGACGAGGGAACAACGGTCGACCTGGTGGCCGAGGCTGAGGAGTGTTACGAGTTCGTCAACTGGACCGGCGATACAGTAGCCGACCCCAACTCTACCGCAACCAACATCACCATGGATGAAGATAAGAGTGTGACCGCCAACTTTACCCTGCTCAGCTACAACCTTACAGCAGACAGCACAGATGGTGGCCAGGTAACCTCTCCTGACGAGGGCACTTTCCCCTATGACTGCGGTACGGCGGTTGACCTGGTGGCAGCAGCCGAGCTGGGCTACCATTTTCTCGAATGGACTGGAGCCATAGGTACCATTGCTGATGTTTATGCTGCCTCAACCAACATCACCATGAGCGGCAACTATTCCATTACCGCTAACTTCGGCCCGTTCTCCGGAGGGAACGGAACAGCCGAGGATCCCTACCAGATTGCGGATTGGTACCGCCTTGATGATGTCCGCAATTACCTGAGCAGCCACTTTATCCTCATAAATGACCTCGATTCCAACTCTATTGGCTATACGGAGCTGGCCAGTTTTTCAGCCCACGAGGGAAAGGGTTGGCAGCCGATCGGTGTAAATAACACATTCGTCGGGAGCTTCGACGGTCAGGAATATGAGGTATCGGACCTGTTTATCAACCGCCCTGATGAATCTATTGTGGGGCTTTTCGGTGTTCTAGACGATGTAGGGACTATTGAGAATGTCGGCGTAAACGGCAATGTGACTGGTAACGGAAATGTTGGCGTCCTTGCGGGTAAGAATGAGGGCACTGTAAGCAACTCCTATGCCACTGGCCGTGTGATTGGTAATGATAATGTTGGTGGTCTGGTGGGAAAGAATTTAGACACTGTGAGCAACTCCTATTCCACTGGTAACGTGACTGGCAATGGCGATGTTGGTGGTCTGGTGGGAAAGAATGATGACACTGTGGAGTACTCCTTCTGGGACACCGAGACCAGCGGGAAAGGTAGTTTGGATGTCGGGACCGGCAAGACTACGACCGCAATGATGGACATCCGGACCTTTAATGATCCTGACTGGAGCGAGGGATTAGAGGATGCCTGGAATATAATCGCAGTCGCTAATTCTAGCACGCGCAATACAGACTGCATATGGAATATCGTTGACGACGAAACCTACCCCTTCCTGAGCTGGCAGCCAGTTTAATACAACTAGAAATCAGACGTAGAGGCGGGGCTTGTCCCCGCCTCTACACATTAGCTCTGAGCGGCGAAGGATTCTCCGCGGCTTTTATATTGCATGTTGGGCACTTCGTACGGAAGTGAATTATGAAGACGATACTTAGTTCAGGGAGGCACCATCACCTGATAAGATTTAGCATCTTCTTTATTGTAATAGCCTTCATTGTCGGGGTTGCTGGCTGCGTTGGTGGTAATAATTCCCCTCTTTCCCAAAACCTGGAGATATGGGATTGGTATGATTTGGATGCCGTTAGAGACAACTTGGACGGCAACCACACTCTAATGAACGACCTTGATTCCATTACTGCCGGTTATATGGAGCTGGCGAGCCGGACAGCTAATGAAGGAAAGGGCTGGCAGCCGATCGTAAGTACTGCTGTAAATGACGCATTCGTCGGGAGCTTCGACGGTCAGGGGTACGAGATATGCGACCTGTTTATCGACCACCCTGACGAATCTGATGTGGGCCTTTTCGGTGTTGTTGAAACAGGAGGGGTTATCGAGAATGTCGGCGTAGTAGTAAACGGGTATGTAACTGGTTACGAGGCTGTTGGCAGTCTCGTGGGATATAATCGAGGCACTGTGAGGAATTCCTATGCCTGTGGCAACGTGACTGGCGACTTGGATGTTGGTAGCTTGGTTGGAGTTAATGACGGCACCGTGAGTAACTCTTATTCCAGCGGCAGCGTGACTGGCAGAGATGGTGTCGGCGGCCTGGTGGGAAAAAATGAGGGCACCATGAGTAACTCCTATTCTATTGGCGCCGTGAATGGTAACGACTTTGTTGGTAATCTAGTCGGAGTTAATGGTGGCACTGTGAGCAATTCTTACACCAGTGGCACCGTGAATGGCAGCGACTTTGTTGGCGGTCTGGTGGGAAGAAATGAGGGCGCTGTGAGTAAGTGCTATTCCACAGGCAGCGTGACTGGAGATGAGCATATTGGCGGTCTAGTGGGACAGAATTTGTATGGCGTTGTGAGTAATTCCTTCTGGGACACCCAAACCAGTGGACAAGATACTTCAGATGGAGGGACCGGCAAGACCACCGAGGAAATGATGGACATCACCACTTTCTCAGGGGCGGCGTGGGACATAACTGCCGCTGACCCTGGCGAGACCAACCCCACCTACACCTGGAATATCGTTGACACTGTATCTTATCCGTTCCTGAGCTGGCAGCCTGTTTAACACGTCTGGCACTCAAACGCAGGGCCGGGCCTCGTCGTCCGACCCTGCGCCCTGGCTCCCAGCGGCGAAGGGTCCTCCGCGGAGCTTGTCCTGCGTTACGAGATTCTTCCCCTTCACGGAGCCTGCCCTGAGCACCGTAAGATTCTTCGCTACGCTCAGAATGACATCTATATTCTGTCATTGCGAGGTTGACGAAGTCAGCCGAAGCAATCTCCATGGGGAGGCTATGAGATTGCTGCCCTACTATAAAAATCCGGAGTGCCTAGACATTAAATAAGAAGGTAACTACATCGCCGTCCTGGATGATGTAGTTCTTCCCTTCTGTCCTTAGCAGACCTCTTTTCCGTCCTTCAGCTAGATTGCCACAGCTTTCCAAATCGCTATAACTGACAACCTCAGCCCTGATAAATCCCCTTTCCATGTCGGAGTGAATCTTCCCTGCCGCTTTTGGTGCTGGAGTTCCGCCGGGGATAGTCCAGGCCTTTAGCTCAGAAGAAACCGTGGTAAAGAAAGAAACCAGTCCCAGAAGAATATAGGAAAGGTCGATAACCCGGTCAAGCGCCGGTTTGCTCAGCCCCATAGCTTCACGGAATTCTTTGGCTTCGTCGTCGCTGAGCTGAGCTAGCTCCATCTCCAGCTTGCCGCAAAGGGCTACCACGGCAAACTGGGGGTAGAGGGAGCTTATCTCGCCTTCCAGTTTTGAAGCCTGTGATATTTGCTCCTCTCCTATATTGAGGACTACCAAAATGGGTTTGGCGGTAAGAAATTGATAGTTGGCTAACATTTTGAGTTCTTCTTTAGCCAGGCCTTGTAGTCTTATTGGTATATCCTTCTCTAACTCCGCCTTAACCTTTTGAAGCAAAAGTTGCTCCTTTAAATAGGACTCCCGCTCTGCTGCTTTAGCTCCTTTTAGACTTGCCTCCAGCTTGTCAACTCTTCTCTCCATAATAGCTAAATCGGAAATAGCGAGTTCTAAATCTAAGGAAGCTATGTCTCGTTTCGGGTCTATGCTCCCTTCGGGATGGGGAACCTTGTCATCTTCAAAAGCCCTGACTACCTGGAGCAAGGCGTCAGCGGTAGTTAGATAGCTCAAGAATTCTCCCCCCGGTCCTTCTTTACCGAAGCCTTTGAGGGAACCGGCAATATCTATGTAACTCACCTCTGCGTGAACAGTTTTTTTGGGCTGGAATATGCCTTCCAGCACTGATAGTCGGGAATCGGGCACCTTGGCCACGCCGGTATTGGGAGCCAGGGTAGGGGAATAGGCGGCAACTTCAGCCTTGCCTCTGGTCAAGGCGTTAAAGATAGTCGTTTTGCCGCTCTCAGGTATCCCGACGATGGCAACCTTCATGATTATATCCTATCATATTTCGGTTTTGAGCTTCTGCCAGGAAAAACTGGTGCTGTGATAGAATACCAGGTAAATGTTCTACATTCTTTACGGTCAGGATGATTTCTCCCTTAATCAAGCTGTGGAGAAAATTAAAGCTGACCTGGGCGACCGGGAGATGGTAGCGACTAGCACCACCAGCTTAGAGGGTCAGCATCTAACTTTAAGTGAACTTAGAAATAAATGTGGTGCCGCTCCTTTTTTATCCTCACACCGCCTGGTTATAGTCGATGGCTTATTAGGGCGCTTTGAGGTAAAACAAAGCCGACCACGGTCTGGCAGAGGCAAATCTGGAAACGGGCTGGGGGAATGGGAAGGCCTGGCTTCTTACATTGAGCAAATGCCGGAAACGACTGTGCTGATGCTGGTCGATGAGGAGGTGAAGGGCCAAAATCCTCTATTAAAGAAGCTTTCATCGTTGGCTGAAGTAAGAACTTTCCCCTTATTGCGAGGCAGGGATTTAAAGGCCTGGATACAACAACGAGTAAAAGAGGAGGGCGGCGATATCGCCCCCCAGGCCGTGAATTTGCTCGCTGAACTGATAGGTGGAGACTTATGGGCGATGAATGGCGAAATCCAGAAACTGCTTCTTTATAGCCAGGAGCGCCCTATCAGCGAAGATGATGTTAGACAACTGGTAAGTTATGTCCAGGAGGCTAACATCTTTGCTCTGGTGGACGCAGTAGCCGAACGTCGTACCGAGTTAGCCCAGCGGATACTTCATCGGCTGTATCATGAAGGTATGGCGCCAACCCATATCCTGGTCATGATTACCAGGCAATTCCGCTTAATAGCTCTAGCCAAAGACTTGCCAAGGGGGCTATCCCATCTACAAATTCAGGAGAGGTTGGGGCTGAAAAAAAGCTATGCCTTAGATAAAACACTCGGCCAGGCCAAATTGTATGATCTGGAGGGCGTAAAGCGGGCTTACGATAAGCTTCTGGAAACCGACTTAGCCATCAAAACTGGCAAATACAGCGATAAATTAGCTCTCGAGCTCCTGGTGACCGAACTTGCCTGCCTGAATCCGTGAGTGAAGGTCCTGCGCCCTCTCTCTGTCATTGCGAGCGAAGCGAATGCGGAGCGTGGCAATCTCGGGGGAGGTATTCACTGGCTATTCTAGAGGCACAGTACCTCGTTTATGGTAGGCTTAATTAGTATTGTATCCTGGAATTCCAAGAGGAGGTTCATAATGAAAGCATGTGAAGGACGAATTGGCCGGGTTTTCGTAATACGGCTGGATGATGGGGATGTGGTGCCCGAGTGTATCGAGCGTTTCGCCGAGGAGAACGGAGTATCTGTGGGGCAGGCTATCTTAGTGGGTGGAATTGGAAGTGGGGACGTCGTTGTCGGCCCTCGACGTTCGGAAGAAAGACCACCGGAGCCCATGCTCCTGCCCGTTGACGGTGCACATGAGGTGGTGGGGGTGGGCGTGCTCGCCCCCGGAGAGGATGGCAAATCGACTCTGCACATCCATGCTGCGCTGGGGAGGGCGGGGCAGACCATGACTGGATGCCTGCGGCATGGCGTCACCACGTGGCTTGTGGGGGAAGTTATCCTCTATGAAATCCTCGGCGCAGACATGATGCGTATCCAAGATGAGCAGAGCGGCTTCGAGCTTCTGGAGCCTAGGGGAAATTAAAATTTCCTCTCCCTTGACGGGCTTTGTATCATAAGTACCTTCTCTATCAAAAGTCGGCTAGTTGCATCATCGGTGTACCATTTTTGTTCTGCACGAATAATCACCGCTCCCTAATTTCTACTCACCTATTAGTTGCAATGGTCACGAGCGTTTTACAACTGAGAATAGTAGACCCACAAAGCAAGCTACTATAATAGATTTTACAAGTATGTCAATCGCTAAATTAAAGTTGAAAAAAGCGATAATGGTTGCCACTATCCCTATTGCCACCGCTAAATAACCCAGAATTTTCATACTACGTTACCTCCTGATTTGCGCCCTTTGACGGCTACCTTTAGCATAACGCCTCTTTTTTGGTATTCGCTTCTTCTCCAATATTTTATCAAGCATAAGTAAGACAGATTTGACATTAGTAGGATGTCTCTTGCCAGCTTTCCAGAGTGCTACGGTAAGGGCAGTCACCCCTAGCTCATCTGCTATTGCTGCCAAAGTCCAACCTTTGTCAGCTAATTGGGCGATTCTTGATTGTATCTCAGTGTTCATTTTAACTTAAAATTACGCCAGGTATGCGGTCAAACTTTGTTAATTGGTCGTCTGAAGGAAGTAATGGTTTAGCTTCATTCGGTACATATACCTTCAAGCCTTTGATTCTTTGCATCAACTCATCATAATTATCTCGTAACTCACAGTAAATCTTACTCGACAATGGTTCGTTGTGCCATACTGTTGGTGCCCCGTCTTTCTCCAGATTGTTAAGTAGCTGAATGAACTCGAAGACTATGGAACGGTAATTTAAGGTAAGAACTCCAATTTCGTTGTATATTCCCATAATATCACCAATGCCGAAACTCTTCGATTTCTCTCTGTACTTTGCCAATCTATCGAAAAGTTGGTCTAGTTGCCAATTGAATAGCTTCGCTAGCTGAACTAACAAAGGCTTATCTTGGCACCATGCACTGAATGTGTTGTTGGCAAGAATTCCATTGAATATCTGTTTGATAGAACAACTGTAGGCCCCCGCACTTACCTTCTCTAGCTGTTCTGTGACTGACTGAATGTGCTTTACGATGTGGTCTGATACTTCTTGCAAATTCTTATTTCTATTTTTCTCACTAACTAGTTGGCTGGGAATATTCACTTTTCTGACGATTGGAAGCTGAAACTTACATTCACCAACAAGATGTTTCAGCGAATCCCCAAAAACATAGACCCCTGCCCCGACGAACATTAGCAATGCTGCCACCAAGAGAATGTAAGGCAATGGATGAGGTATCTCCACGCCACGCCTCTCCAAAATGTCCAGAGCCATTTGACAAAGAGCAAATGATAAGCCCGCGATTGCGATACCGATACCGATTCTTCGTTTCATGTTATGTTGCATTGTTTTCTCTTATAATAATATACAGTATATACCCATGTCAATACGCTAAAGGAAAAACTTTGGCATTTTAAAGGTATTCTGCGGACGTGATACCTGATTTGTAGTAGGTCTAATTAGTTGTTGTGTCCCTGGAATCCATTCGGCGCCATTTGCCATTGACACTTTCTAGCCTAGTGCTATAATTCAGCCGAGAGGTATAATGTGTTAAATAAAAATGCTGAATTTAGTATCACTTGCCCGAAATGTAAACACGATTTCTTAATTACAATTGGGCAAGTGCAGAGCGGAAAGACCATATCTTGTCCCCAATGCCAACAAGAAATCGATGCAAAAGATTTACAAAAAGCACTCAAGGAGATTGAGAAAAAACTGAAGGACCTTGGCAAGAGTACTAGCAAAACAATAAACATCAAGTTCAAACTCTAGCTCTTCACTTCCACTTTGATTCGCCCACTTATATGTGTACCTACTAAATTGTGGGGACATAATACCTAATTTGTAGCAGGCCTGATTAGTATAGTGACCCTGGATTTCGCAAGAAAGTCCTATTTTTGCTACAATTGAAAGCCGAGCAATGAGTTATTTTCTGGGCGTAGATATTGGCTCTGTCAACGCTAAGCTGGCGCTCATAGATGAGAACGGCAGGGTCGTTCAGTTTGATATCGAGAAGGTAATCTCCAGCCCCAGGGCCGCCGTCAGTTCACTTATCGCCAGACTGGGCGAGAGACACAATCTGGAAGAGATTGTCGCCGCCGGCGTATCTGGCTCTGGCAGGGCTGTTATCCCCAAAAAGCTTGGCTGGACGGAATACAGCAGCTCACTGGCGATTGCCTCCGGACTGCTCCACCGTTACCTCGACGTTAAGACTATCATACAAATCGGCGGCCAGAGCACCCTGGTGATAGAGCTGGAAGACGGCTTGAAAAAGCCCTGGAAGGTGGCATCCAATCCCCTCTGCGCTGCTGGCACGGGAAGGTTCCTGGAGCAACAGGCATACAGGATTGGCATCAGCATGGAGGACTTCGCCAGCCTGGCCCTGAAATGTAAAGGCACTCCCCCCAGGATAGCCGCCCGGTGCAGCGTCTTTGCCAAGACCGACCTCATCCACCTCCAGCAGAAGGGCGCCCCGCTGGACGCCATGCTCTATGCACTCTGCGAAAGCGTGGCCCGGATGGTCGCCTCTTTGAAGAAAGGAACTTTCCAGGAGCCGGTCTATTTTGTGGGCGGCGTTGCCGCCAATCCTGCTGTGGCCAAATCCCTCAATGACATGATTTCTGCCAGGAATGGGCATCCCGTTGAGGTAATCATTCCCGAAAACTACCTTCACATGGAGTCCCTGGGTTCGGCATTGCTTTCCATAGGGAAAACTTCTCAAGGCGTCATGCTGTCAAAGGCAGATGTCAAGCAGCACTATTTCGAGATGCCAAAGCTGCAAGTTGTCTCCATTCAGGATAAAAAGGACAGTCACAAGATAGCAGAACCATGTGTTGGCTATCTTGGAGTTGACGTGGGCTCCACCAGCACCAAGGCTGTGATAATGGATGAGACTGGCAAACGATTGCTGGGGAAGAACTACCTGATGACTGCGGGAAGACCGGTTGAGGCTATCCGGCAGGTCTTCAGGAACTTGCTTCGTGATGGCGCAGACAAGGTTAAGATAGCCGGCGTGGGAGTTACCGGCTCGGGCAGATATCTGGTGGGTGGCCTCATCGGGGCAGATTTGATTAAAAACGAGATAACGGCACAGACCAGAGCTGCCGCCGAGATGGACCCTGAAGCAGACATCATCGAGATCGGCGGACAGGACTCCAAGCTGGTCATCAAGAGAAACGGTGTTGTCGTGGACTATCACATGAACAAAGCCTGTGCCGCGGGGACAGGAAGCTTCATTGACGAGTTGGCTGAAATGCTCGGCATTTCCGTTACCAACGGTGAGTTTGCCGATTTGGCATTTGCTGCCCCCCATACCATTGAGCTAGGGACGAGATGTGCTGCCTTTATGGGTCAGGCAGTGGCCTCCGCACAGCAGGAAGGCGTGCCCCTGGAAATAATCACGGCCAGTCTGGCCAACTCCATAGCCAAGAACTATCTCTCCAAGGTGGTGGAGCACAGAAAACTGGGCGACAAGGTTATCCTCACTGGAGCGGTATTCTACAACAAGGCCGTAGTCTCTGCCTTCCACCAGCAGCTTGAAGGTAAAACACTGACCGTGCCGGAGCACAAAGAGGTCAGCGGCGCCATAGGCGCAGCCCTCCTGGCAAAAGAGGCCATGGCCGGCCAGGAATCGAAGTTCAAGGGCTTTCAGGATGTTGTGGATAGAGAGTGTAAGCTTACTACATTCGTGTGCAAAGGGTGCGACAACAACTGCACCATTACCCGGATGGAGATGCCCGGTGAAGAGCCTAGTTTCTACGGCAGCAGGTGCGACAAGTACGACGCCATAGCCAGCCACGCAAAGAGAGAGACCTTCTTCGATAAGCGGGAACAATTGCTCTTTCGAGAGTACAAGAAGGATTCCGGCACAGGGCCTACGGTGGGCATTCCCAGGGCATTGCTGGTCTATGACTATGCTCCGCTAATTATCGGGTTCCTCAATGCCTTCGACGCCAGGGTTGTCCTTTCCAGCCAGACCAACAACGCAATCATGGACCAGGCCATCGAGTTAAGCTACACCGACAGTTGTTTTCCCATGAAGCTTCTCCACGGGCACGCGGCAATGCTCAAGGATATGGATTACATCCTTTACCCCTGTGCCATTCGCCTGGGTAAAAAAGACGGTGATGAGAATCAGAAATACTCCTGTCCCTTAGTTCAGGCCTCCCCGTTCATAATACGCCAGACGGTCGACCTGGGAGAGCGGATATTGATACCTATACTTGATTTCAGTCGGGGCGATGCCGATGTGATAAAGAACCTTGCGGATGTCGCCGTGAAGATGGGGTTCAGTAGAAAGAAAGGCAAGGAAGCAGCCCTGGCTGGCATTGAATCTCAGCGGAGGTTCGAGGCTGACCAGGCAGTACTGGGCAGGGAGCTATTGGAGCAACTGCGCCAAAGCGATCAGTTGGGCGTGGTCCTATTCGCCCGGTCTTATATGTCGCAGGATGCCGGGGCAAATCTGGGCATAGCGGAGAAGCTCGCTCAGCTTGGGGTGGTGCCCATACCGCTGGACTTTTTACCTCTGGAGTCGGTGAATGCCAAGGATTACTCCGACCGCCCTTACTGGTTCTATGAGAACAAATATATAGCCGGAGCGGCCATAACTGCCTCAGACCCTCAGCTTTACGGGTTGTCGCTGACAAACTTTGGATGCGGCCCGAACTCCTTTATCCTCCACCTTGTAGAAGATATCATGGGGGGCAAGCCTCTGGGGCAGTTGGAAATAGACGAGCATGCTGCTGAGGCTGGTATCGTTACCCGCCTCGAAGCCTTCGTCGACACCATTGAGGGATTTGCCCGTTCTGCCGGGAAGCATGAACCCCCACATAAAGAAGATGTTTATCGGCTGGCATTTCCACCCGTCATTGATACCACGAAGACCTTCATTATTCCCAGGATGGCGCCGCACATTGAGCTTGTAGCTGCGCTTCTGGAAGGCAGCGGCTTCAGAGCGGTTGTGCTTCCTGAGGCCAACGAACGCAATCTACTTTATGCCGATAAGATAACATCGGGCGTGGAATGTTTACCCTATCGGGTAACCCTGGGCGACTTTCTGAGGTACTATTACGAAAATGGCTCTGACGTGAAAAACGTCGAGGCGGTTATGGCTGGAGCATATGGCCCCTGCCGCTTTGGGAAATATGCCCTGGAACAAATCAAGATACTCAGGGATGTGGGCATTGATCTTCCCATACGGACCACTGTGTCGAACAATGCTTATCGAGATACTGAGATTAGCCCTCGTTTTGCCCGCCTCGCCTGGAAGGGCTGCGTGGCTATTGACTATCTTCAGAGATTGCTCTGGCGCACCCGCCCTTATGAAAAGCGGCCAGGCTCAGCAGACGAATCATTTGACGAATATCTCGGCAAAATTGTCGCTCGTGTCCGCAACAAGAAAGGTTTCGATGATATCCTGCGCCAGGCCACTTCTGATTTCAAGTCTCTCATCGACCCAGAACTGCCCCGCAGGCCCTTGGTAGGCATTAATGGCGAAATCTTTCTGCGCTCCAACAGGTTTAGCAACCAGGACCTGGTCAGGGAGTGCGAAAAAGCTGGGCTGGAGGTCGTCGTTTCTTCAATAGGGGAATGGATGAAATATATCTTCTACCGGCACGTTGAGGATGCCGTCAGGGACCGCAAATTCCTGAAGGCGGTGATTAGCTACATCATAAAGCGTGTCTGGGAGCATGACGAGCACACGGTAGCCAAACGTTTCCAGGACCTGGTTGATGTGAAAGAACCCTCAACTGAAGAGGTGCTGGCATATACAAGCCACTGGCTTTCCCCAAAATGCGGAAGCGAGGCAGTTCTCAGTGTAGGTAGTGGAGTCGAATGGATGGAGAATCCTGAGTTTGCCGGTGTAATATCGGTCATGCCCCATGGCTGTATGCCCGGTGGAATTGTGGCTGCCATGTCCGAGAAGTTCGGTGCCTTGTATCGCAAGCCCTGGATTAACCTCACCTATGACGGCTTTGTGGAAAGCACCAACCTTACGAGAATCAATAATTTTGCTGAGATCATCAGATTTTGCAGCCAGGAAGGAAATTCCTCTCCGTCGAAGGGAGAGGACTAAGTCTGCCCCATACTGGATACGGGGGTGAGGGTGGATTTCCCGCTAGTGAAGTGAGATTTGTGTTGACAAAACGACACGGACTCATTATCATGTAGAATAGCCATTGACCCTTGAGGCAGTGAGCCAGAGAACCAGGCAGTCAAAAGTCCGCTTGGATCGGCGGTGACTGAGACGGACAAGAAGGGGCGCCATGATGACCCGCTCGGTTACGCCGAGAGGGTTTTTTAATTTATGGTCATGTGTAGCGCTCCGGGAAATTTAGATACGCTAGCAGCTAGGAACTTAAACAGATGTTGAAGACCGGCTTTATTGGCGCTGGAACGACGGGCAATGCCCTGGCAGTAAGGCTGTCTCAAAAGGGATGGCCGGTGGTGGCTGTATCCAGCCGAACTTTGTCCTCGGCACAGAAACTAGCAGGGCTGGTGCCCAATTGCCAGGTTTGCCATACAGCTCAGGAATTGGCAGATGCGGCTGAGCTGGTCTTCATCACCACTCCTGACGATGTTATAACTCAGGTATGTGACGAGGTTCAGTGGCACGAAGGACAGAGCGTGGTGCATTGCAGCGGCGCTCATTCTGTGGATATTCTGGAGCCAGCAAGAATACTTGGGGCGACTGTTGGCTCCTTTCACCCGTTGCAGACTTTTGCCGATGTTGACCAGTCCATAGAAAACTTACCTGGCTCTACCTTTGCCCTAGAAGCCGAAGAGCCACTATTATCAACGCTAAAGGAGTTGACTTCTCTCCTGAACGGCAACTGGGTGGAACTTAAGCCAGGAGACAAGGTGTTGTATCACGCAGCAGCGGTTTTCGCTTGTAATTATCTGGTGACCCTTGTTAAGTCGGCTCTTGATTTATGGCTGGATTTCGGAGTATCGCCCGAAGAGGCGACCAGAGCCTTGCTGCCCTTGCTCAAAGGAACGATAAAAAACATTGACACTATCGGCTTGCCTGACTGTCTCACCGGTCCTGTTGCTCGCGGGGATTTAGGCACTATAGAGAGACACTTGAGCTCTCTTGAGGCCAGGAATTCCTCTTTGCTCACCACCTATAAGGAGCTAGGACTTCAGACTATTCCCATTGCTTTAGCTAAAGGTAAAATTGATGAACGGAAAGCAGAAGAGATGAAAGCGTTGCTGAGGTGAGAGCCTTGTAGGGCGGGGATTTATTCCCCGCCAGCAAGAGGCGACATGTAGAATGCCGCCCTATAAAAAATATCCAAATTTGAACGGGAAATCGAAATTGAACAGCCCCACAAAAATTCGGAGGTAAGACAATGCGAGTTACTATTACCGAGATAAAAGAGATGAAGCAAAGAAAAGAAAAGATACCTATGCTTACCGCTTATGACTATGTGACAGCCAAGATGGTTGATGAAGCTGGTGTGCCTTTGATATTGGTTGGGGATAGCCTGGGGATGGTGATGTTGGGCTATGAGTCAACTATCCCGGTGACCATAGAGGAAATGATTCATCATACCAAAGCCGTAGTAAGGGGAGCTAAGAAGGCCTTAATAATAGGCGATATGCCGTTTATGACCTATCATGTCAGCGTCTCCGATGCTTTATACAATGCTGCAAGGTTCATCCAGAAAGGGGCGGCACAGGCGGTGAAGCTGGAGGGTGGTGAGGTCGTCGCTGAGAAAGTCAGACGCCTTGTTGACTGCGGTATCCCGGTCATGGGGCATATTGGGCTTACTCCACAATCTATACAGCAATTGGGAGGGTTTAAGGTTCAGGGCAAGGCGGTTGAGGAGGCCCAAAAGTTGCTCAACGATGCCCGTGTTCTGGAGGAAGCTGGCGCCTTTGCCATCGTTCTGGAATGCACTCCGGCACCTCTTTCCAAGCTGATTACTGAGAGGCTGACTATCCCCACGATTGGCATCGGTGCCGGGCCTGACTGCGATGGTCAAGTCCAGGTAATCAGTGATATTCTGGGCCTTTATACTGATTTCGTGCCCAAGCATGCCAAGCAATATGCTAGGTTGGCCGGAGAAATTAAGACTGCTGTTTCTAGTTACATATCTGAAGTCAAATCTCTCAGTTTCCCCACCGCGAAACAGAGCTACACCGTGGATGAAGGCGTCATCAAACAGCTAAAGGCTGAAAGCTAGCAATATGGAGACAGTAAACACCATACCAGACATAAGGGCATTAAGGCAGAAGCTCAACGGCGCAGTGGGTTTCGTTCCCAGTATGGGCCACCTTCACGAAGGTCATCTGGCTTTAGTAAAGCAGGCCAGAATGGAAAACTCCGCCGTTATTGTTAGCATTTACGTTAACCCCGCTCAATTCGGTCTGAGTGAGGATTTTGTCAGTTATCCCCGAGACCTTAATCGAGATTTGGAGTTGTTGCGGGGAGAGGGAGTGGATATCGTCTTCGTCCCCTCCGATGCTGAGATGTATCCACCTGAATTCAGTAGCTGGATAGATGTGAGGAAGATAACCGAACGGCTTGAGGGAGCATCTCATCCTGGGCATTTCAGGGGCGTGGCTACCGTAGTAGCCAAGCTATTCAACATTGTTCAGCCGTCAAGAGCTTACTTCGGGCAGAAAGATGCTCAGCAAATTGTGGCCGTTAAGAGAATGGTGGCTGACCTCAACATGGGGATAGAAATCGTAGTTGTACCTACGGTCAGGGAGAGTGATGGTCTGGCCATGAGCAGCCGCAATATTTACCTCGGCCCTGGAGAGCGCCAGGCAGCCGCAATATTGTTCAAGGCTCTCACCTTAGCCCGGCAACTATGGCGGGGTGGGGAAAAGAACGCTGAAAAGATTCGTCGGCAAATGACCTCACTTATCCAAAAAGAACCTCTCGCCCAGATTGACTATGTCAGCATTGCTGATGCCGCAACGCTGAAAGAATTGAACTTGATTGACCGCCCGGCTTTGACTTCCTTAGCCGTCAAGATAGGCAGAACGAGGTTGCTAGATAACATGTCCCTGGAATAAGCATCGCAGCTTGCCATTATGAGGCTCCTCTTCTTTGTCATTGCGAGGAGCGAAGCTCCGAAGCAATCCCTCAGTGAAATTCTAAACTCAAAGCACTAAATCCTAAACAATATCAAAGTCCAAAATATAAATACCCCAAACAGTTTGGAGATTTGAATTGCGATATTTGGATTTATTTAGAGTTTAGAAATTAGGATTTAGAATTTAGCTGCAGGAATTGCCGTGCCCGGACAAGTCGGGGCTTGCAATGACATATTCGATATGTTGACAGATTCTGACCTCAGAAATTGAAAATATTAAATTTAACCAAAAAGCAGTGCCTCCGACGTTGGGGTTCATTTGACAACAAAAAGGCTCTGTTGTATAATGTTCACACTCCTCAAGGAGAATGGTTTTGCACGTTAACAATTGAATAGGTTTTGTATTCCGCCTGACGTGGGTCAAGGGAGAAAGAGCATAGGGTGGATGCCTTGGCATCAGCAGCCGAAGAAGGGCGTGGCAAGACTGCGAAAAGCCTCAGTGAGCTGTCTAGCTAGCTTAGCTGGGGATTCCCGAATGGGGCAACCCACCCCGATGAAAGCGGGGCACTCCGATTATATCGGAGGGGGAACTGGGTGAATTGAAACATCTTAGTAACCCGAGGAAGAGAAATCAACCGAGATTCCCTGAGTAGTGGCGAACGAAAGGGGAAGAGCCCAAACCAAGGTAGCTAAGTGGGCTTGGATCCTAAGCTATTTTGGTGTTGTAAGACACAAGGGGCAGATTCCAAGGTCTGCCGCAGAGTTACAAAACTTTTTCTTAGTCGAATGCTTCTGGAAAGAGCGACCGTAGAAGGTGATAGTCCCGTAGGCGAAAAGGAAAAGTCTCTGCTTGTGTTCTTGAGTACCACGGGACACGAGGAATCCTGTGGGAAGCAGGGGGGACCATCCTCCAAGGCTAAATACTGCTGATGACCGATAGTGAACCAGTACCGTGAGGGAAAGGTGAAAAGCACCCCGGGAGGGGAGTGAAATAGAATCTGAAACCCTATGCTTACAAGCAGTCAGAGTCCCGATTTTATCGGGATGATGGCGTGCCTATTGAAGAATGAACCGACGAGTTGATCTATGTGGCTAGGTTAAGCAACTAAGTTGCGGAGCCGCAGCGAAAGCAAGTCTGAATAGGGCGAGGCCCCGGCTTTGTCGGGGCAGGTCGCATGGATCAGACCCGAAACCGAGTGATCTACCCATGGCCAGAGTGAAGCTCAAGTAAAATTGAGTGGAGGCTCGAACTTGTGAGTGAGGCAAAACTCTAAGATGAGCTGTGGGTAGTGCAGGTGAAATGCCAATCGAACTCGGAAATAGCTGGTTCTCCCCGAAATGCATTTACGTGCAGCCTCAGGAAGTAATTTACGGAGGTAGAGCTCTGGATGAGTCAGGGACCGTGAGGTTGCCGACCTCAACCAAACTGCGAATGCCGTAGATATAATCCTGGGAGTGAGACTGTGGGGGCTAAGCTCCATAGTCGAGAGGGAAACAGCCCAGACCATCAGCTAAGGTCCCTAAACGCAGACTAAGTGGAAAAGGAAGTTGTGCCGCAGAAACAGCCAGGAGGTTGGCTTAGAAGCAGCCATCCTTTAAAGAGTGCGTAACAGCACACTGGTCGAGTGGTACTGCACCGATAATGTAACGGGGCTCAAGTCTGCTACCGAAGCTATGGTATCGCCTGAAAAGGCGATAGGTAGGGGAGCGTTGTCATGGCTGCGAAGCTATGGTGTAAGCCATGGTGGAGCAATGACAAGTGAGAATGTCGGTATGAGTAGCGTGAAGGCATGTGAAAATCATGCCCACCGTAAACCTAAGGTTTCCTATGCAACGTTTATCGGCGTAGGGTTAGTCAGGCCTAAGCTGAACCCTAATGGGGTAAGCGATGGACAGTAGGTTAATATTCCTACACCGCCTAGCTTTTGTTTTAAGGCAAAGGGGGGACACAGAAAGGTAGGTTGAGCATGCCTAATGGACATGGTGTGTTCCCAACTCAAGGCGCATCAGGGCAGGCAAATCCACCCTGGTATTAAGCTGAGGGGAGGGAGAATTTGAGGGGCAACCCGATAAAACTCAACTGAGCCTATACTGTCAAGAAAAGCCTCGTTGCTAAAAAGTTAAGCGTCTGTACCGCAAACCGCCACTGGTAGGTGGGGATAAATGTCCCAAGGTGTTCGAGAGAACCCTCGTTAAGGAACTCGGCAATCTAACCCCGTAACTTCGGGAGAAGGGGGCCCGCCTGTAA
>Ga0209979_1000121_pt1 | contig 128617 bp, 101 predicted proteins | sample AnhtaG_FD_183114 | JGI IMG/M metagenome (GOLD analysis project Ga0209979, IMG submission 183114) | Deep subsurface microbial communities from Anholt, Denmark to uncover new lineages of life (NeLLi) - Anholt_01485 metaG (SPAdes) (version 2) | ecosystem: Environmental > Aquatic > Marine >...
CTTGTCGGGACCGATATCGATCCGAGCTGTCCTTGTGTCTTGCGCAACTGATTGATGAACAATCTTGATTCGACGAAAAGGAAAATAATATGCTATACTCATTCCGGACATCGTAGGCCTCCATGGGTGAATTTTTTAATGGAAAACTTATTCTACCCATTGGAGTTACCCGATGTCCATTTCCTTTTCGCAACCTAAAAGCAATGAGAATCATTCAACTTTTCGGGAGATGATCCACAAATATAGAAAGAAATTTAGTCTTCCCGAAGTTTAAAATGGACGCGATAATAGTAAATTATAATGTGGGGGATTTTAATTCCTATTCGAATACGATAAGCTAATTGAAGCGACTGGAAGCCAGTGACCCTGAAGCCCTGGTTTCCTGAGATTGAATAAAGACCTCTTATGAATGTGTTTGCTTGTACGACAAGGAAATTTTATGAGCAATACTGAATTTATTAGTTATTTGATGCAAAAAGGCTACGAATGGATAGTAGAGCAACGTAAGATGCATATTATAAATGCTCATGAGCTTTCAGAACAAGATAAAGCTTCTTTAGAACCATATTTTGAGCCGAATATCCTTAGTTTAGCAAAGATAGAACTTGTGGATAACATCGAAAATCCTCCATTTTATTCAGAATTAATGAAGCTTAGAATTACTAATCTTATAGATTTCACACAGATGGCCGGAATTACCTTTATCGATTGTATCTTAATATCACGTCGAATATCCCATAGTCAGAAATCTTGGATATCTCTTTTATTCCACGAGATGGTTCATATAGTTCAATATTACTTACTTGGTACAAAGAGATTTGCAGAACTTTATGTTATGGGTTGGGCTCAAAGTAGTTTTGATTATGAAAGTATTCCGTTAGAAAAGCAGGCTTATAATCTTCAACAACAATATGACCAAGGAGGAGATGTATTCTCAGTGGTACAGCTATTAAAAAAACAATTAGGGCATGTCGAATGACAGCTCATGTAAAGTTTTATACTGTTCACACAAATGCCTACAGCATTTTGCAAACACATAAAACATTATCTTTAGAGCAGTTGAACTTTGAGGCGAATGGAAGCCAAAGACCCTAAAGCCCTGGCTTCCCTGTTATTGCATGAGGAAGATCGTAATTACTCCTTATAAGGATAAACGAGTGAGGGAAAGGAAATTTCTCACCATGGAGGGGGAAAATTAAAAAACTAATTTATCTTGTCTTAGTTCTTTCCTTATTTTTTAGCTGTGGTCCAAAGCAGGAAAAAGTAGAGAAGATAATGGAAGACGGAGTGGAAGTTGTCATCAATCATCTGGAGCCTTATAAAGTAGAAGGCGAACCAAACAAACTTACTCTTGAGGAAGAATATATTATTGATTTTGAAAGTGAAGACCTTGCAGAAGTAGGAATGACTGATATTATGGGATTTGACATTGATTCTGATGGAAACATCTATTTCTGGAGTGTTGAAAGTCCAAGGGATTTCATCTTCAAATTTGATGCAAATGGAAAATTTGTGAGTTCAATCGGTCGTAGCGGCCAGGGTCCAGGTGAACTCGTAGCAATATTTCAAGTAAGAATTAATGAACGCGATGAGATTCTTGTTTCAGATGGGGTAAGAAAAAAAATAATTATTCTTGATGCAAGTGGAAATTTAATCAAGGAGATGCCAATTGCACCCAATCATCGTATTACAACGCTCCTTGAAATTGGGAAAATTCTCGCGATGAAAGCAATTTTTAAACCCGAAGAGGGATTTACTGAATTACCGATAGTCATATGCAACAGTGAGTTGGAAGATATCGCATTCCTTCATAAAGGGGAGAGAATTCCTAATTGGGCAAGGGCAAAAAGAATTAATGGCTTAAAGACAACAGCGAATTACTTTCCATGGAGTATCTCAAAAAGTCATATTTATATTGGCAATCCAGATAATGTGTATGAAATCTTTGTTTATGACTTTGATGGAAGATTGGAGAGGAAAATAAGAAAGAAATATAATCCTGTGGCAGTACCAGAAGATATCAAAGAACGTGTACTAAAGATATTCGAAAGTCCCCATTTAAAACTGATGAAGATAAAGAAAAAGGTGTTTTTCCCTGATTATATGCCCCCATTCCAGTACTTTTTTACAGATGATGAAGGCAGACTCTTTGTAATGACTTATGAAAAAGGAGAGGGTCCGAAAGAATTCATATATGATATCTTTAATCCAGATGGTGTTTTTATTGGAAGGACATCATTAGATAATAGCGGAAACGAAATAACAGCAGTATGGGGAGGACCTTTTGAAGTAAAGAAGAAAAATAAGCGGCTTTATTGTATGAGAATGAAAGATAGTGGATATAATGAATTAGTGGTTTATAGAATGAAGTGGGAATAAAAGAAAAAGGGGAAAAAAGTGAGAATATCTTCGTCAACAAGTAGGCTGTTCATACTTCTATTAATTTCTTGCATTGCATTTTTTATGCTTCAAGCACAAGAAATAAAGAAGAAAATTGAAAATGGTGTGACTGTCATCCGCAATCCAAAGACGCCTGTTCCGCCTTCCGGCTCCCAATCGAAAATGACCATGAAAGAGGACTTGGTCATCGGAAAAGATACGAAGAAGGAGAATTATTGGTTTTCGTCACTGAATTCTTTGGCGGTTGACGATTCCGGCAACATCTATACGCTTGATCCCAAGGAGATCAAAATCAGGATTTTCGACTCCAATGGAAAGCTACTAAGGACATTCGGTCGGCAGGGACAGGGGCCGGGCGAGTTTAGCGGGCCGGGTTGGATGAATGTTATGCCCGATGGAGACCTTATTGTATTTGATGTATTGAGCCGTAGATTTACCTACCTGACTCTGGACGGCAAGTTTCTGAAGACCGTTTCTACAAGTACGCTGCCTCCGGGAGTAGTCAGAATAGATAAAAAAGGATTCATCTATCAGCATAAGAGTAGGCGGGGAAGCAAGCCCATCGATGAGTTGATTAAGTATGATCCGAGCTTGAATCCGGTCATGAAAATCCACTCCTTTGAAAGTATAAGGAAGTCACGCGCGTGGAATCCCTTTTCAAAGCAATACTATTTCGATGTGACTAAAGAAGGCTACCTAATATGGCTATTATCGTCTACCTATAACATTCATGTCATCGATTCCAAAGGAAACACCTTGAAGCGAATCGTTAAAGACTATGATCCGGTGAAGGTAACGGACGCAGACAAGGAGCGATTAACGAAGCGATACTCCCCCTCAGGGGATCCGCTCCGATTAAAAATCGAATTCCCTAAATATTATCCAGCCATCGCGGGGCTTGTTTCCGACGACCAAGGCTGGATTTATACCCAGACCTACGAGAAGGACGGCCAGGGCGGAGTTTACTATGATGTCTTCAATCAAGAAGGCCACTATATTGCCCGCTTTTCTCTTCCAGAAAACGAGCGAGTGGTTGTCATCAAGAAGAAAAAGCTCTACTGCATGGTCCGGGAAAGTGAAGAGGGTATCCCCCTGGTTAAGAGATATAGAGTCGTAATGTGATAAGAAGCTCTCTGAAAAAGAACAGTTGAGATAATTATTAAATATATAGACTGCCCACACGGAAGCCAAAGAGCCTGAAACTCAAGCTTCACGAAGAAAAACAGATGAGAGAATATTTCATAAAGGGGATAAAAATGAAAAACAAAACAAAGATTGTTTCAATCGTATTATTTCTTTCAGCCTTTATTATGGTTATTTCCTGCGGAAAACAAAAAACTGAATGGAAAGGGACAATAGAGGAAGAAAATGGAGTCATAGTCGTTAAGAATCCGAAAGAGCCTATATATGGTGAAATTAATTTTGTATTGGAAGAAGATTTAATAATTGGTAAAGAAACGGATGAGAATTACCTATTCTTTAGAGCCGTTGGAATTGCGATTGACGACCAGAATAACATTTATGCCTTAGATTATGGAAATCATCGAGTTCAAAGGTATGACATGAACGGTAATTTTGTTCATAGTTTCGGAAAAAAAGGACAGGGGCCTGGAGATTTAGATAGACCTTCAAAACACTTCTTGAGTAATAATGGAGAATTTTTAGTGCTTGATAATCGGCTAATCAAAGTGTTTAACCTGGAAGGGAAAATCCAAAAAACTATTCAATTAAGAAACAGAATTTCAGATTTTTATGAAAATTCGGGTGGCTATATATTCAGTCATTACAGTTTTCGCGATGAAGAGAACAATGTGAGGAAGGCAATTATAAAAATTGATTCAGATGGCAAAATTATCGAGAAATTTGATGAATTTTCAGAAATAAAAACTTCTCATTCTATAAAAGAAGGAAAAATGACTTATACTTTTGGAATGTATAATCCTTTTGCACCAATTCTCTGTTTTTGCTCTTATGGTTCAAATGGTTTTTGCTATGCTTTTTCTTCAAAATACGAAATTTATATTAGGGATAATGAAGGAAAGCTTTTATATAAAATTCAAAAGGATGAGGCTCCTCTTTCAATCAGTGGCAAAGAAAAAAACACTTTTCTGAAAAGAGCCGAAGAGAGGAATAAAAGAATACCTAAAAATATCATAAGAAAAGCAATAAATTTCCCCCCTCACAAGCCTTACTTTAACAAAATATTATCAGATGAATTGCAGAGGATTTATGTAAGGAAATTTGGGACAATTACGGAGCCAAATGATACAAAGGTATATGAATTCGATATTTTTAGTCATGATGGGAACTATTTATACAAAACAAGATTACCGTTTTTACCTCGTGTTATAAAGAATGGATTATTATATAAAGTTGAATCAAATATCGATACTGGAGAAATCAAAATAAGAAGGTATAAGATTAAGAACTGGGACCAGATAAAAACAGGAATTAACTGACCCACCCCACCCGGAAGCCAATGAGCCGGGTGGTGGAGTAAGGCTTGACAAACTCCACATCTGAGACCTGAGTCTGTGATTTGACAGCAGAACGTTAGGATTTTAAACTGGAGGAAGGTGAAAACCAGTGCATTGGGGTGGAAAATGAATTTTAGGACTCTCTGTGTATCATTTGTTATTCTATTAATAATTATCTCATTCATTTCCTGTAGTCAGCAAAAAACTGAATGGAAAGGAACAGTAGAAGAAGTGGATGGAGTGACGGTTGTTAAGAATCCGTTAGAGCCGATGTATGGGGAAGATGTTTTTAATTTGGAAGAGGATTTATCCATTGGAAAAGCTAATGGTAAAGAGGAATATGTTTTTTCACGTTTATGGTATTTAACTGTTGATGATGAAGGGAATGTATATGCTATGGATCAAGGGGAGACTCATGTAAAAGTTTACGATAAAAATGGAACTTTTTTAAAATCGATTGGGAGAAAGGGAGGGGGCCCTGGAGAGTTACTTCATCCGAATAAAATATTCACAACAAGTGATAATCAATTAGTTATCGAGGATTTCATACGTAACTTAACCTATTATTCTCTTGATGGGAAATACATTAAGGCTCAATCAACTGCTAAAATATTTCCTGTTGGGATCTTAGTGAATTCCAAAGGACATATTTTGGCAATAACTAATATTAATGAGCCAAATAAATCAGGTAAAGAAATTGTCTTATATGATGAAAATTTAAATTATCTTAAAACCATCATTTCTATTCCTAAGCCAAAGCCTAATCCTCAAATTCTTAAACCATTTCAATCTGAGATTAACTGGGCGTTATCTAAAGATAACAACATAATAATTTCATTTAAAGGAGACTATGAACTTCAAGTATTCAATGCCCAAGGGGATCTAGTCAAGAAGATAACTAAAGAGTATGAGCCTGTGAGAATTACAAAAGAGGATGTGGAACAAAGAGTTAGAAGAGTACCAGAAAGTCGAAAATTAGTTGTCCCGAAAAATTTTCCACCTATTCATTCACTCACGACCGACGATGAGGGAAGAATCTTTGTGCGTACTTACGAAAAAGCTGAAGAAAGGAAATATTATAATGATGTTCTTGATTCTGAAGGAAGGTTTATAGCAAAAGTGCCTCTTAAAGACCGCCTGCAAGTTTGGAAAAAGAACAAGCTTTATACCATAGAAGAAGATGAAGATGGATTTCAGATGGTTAAGAGATATAAAGTCACTTGGAAATATTAGCGAATCTGAGGCGAGTGGAAGACAAAGACCTAAAAGCTCCGGCCTACCGAGAGTGAAAAAGACAGCTGAGCGAATTAACGGCTCGTAAAAAGGTTGAAGGGAGGGGGATACTCAGTATAATAGGAATAAAATACTGCTGATCTTTTTATATATCTAAAGAGGGAAGGAAAATGAAAAAATTTCGTATCATTACAATAGGATTATTATCTCTCGTGGGATTATTGTCCATTATTATTGTCTGCTTGTATATATACGGCTTCCATATTTCTAAACCTTCTTATGATGAGCAATATTTCACTCAAGAATACCTGGATAAATACTCATCTTTACCAGAAACCTACAATCATTGGCTTAATGCATTCATTTCGGGCAATATTGAATATGTGCAAGAGGTTCGAGGTAGAAAACTTGCAGAGAGAGAATTGAAATTATTCAAGCCCTATGAAGGAAAGAGGCCAAAGATTGTAAAGATAGAATCTGTGAGGTTTTCTGCTTATATAGTAACTGACAATAACTGGGGCCTGTTCTTTGAGGAGGTAAATGGCAGATGGGTATTCACACCCGAAGATTGGGGGGCAAATGTTCGGGGATTCTTTAAACTCTTATATTCTGGTATTAATAAAATGAGAAAATCTTATTAGGAGGGATGTTATGAGAAAAATTGCTTTTTTGGTTTTAACTATCCTTATTTCTGTTTCTTTTTCCTTCCCACAAGAAGTTATTGAAAATCCTGAGAAGCCTTTGAGTAGTAATGCAGGGAGAGTGCTTAAACTCAAAGAGGAATTTCGAATTACTGATGAAAGCGGGGAATTCTTTTTTAAGCGTCCGGGCCGATTAAAAATTGCACTCGATGGCTCCATCTACATCCCAGATGAAGATCAATTCCTGAAGTTTACACCTGATGGACAATTTATCAAAAATCTTTTCAAAAAAGGACAGGGACCAGGTGAGATCCAACGATTTTTTTACTTTGTGCTCCATGACAATAGTATTTATGTATATGATTCTATGGGCGTCAAGGTCATTCACATGGATAAAGAAGGAGAGCTGATTGAAGAATTTAAATTAAGAGAGCGATATGCTTATCTACTCGGTGTCTTGGACGACAATTTCGTTTTATGGAATGCGGACTGGCCTGGAGCTGAAGAAAGAACTGGGAAATGGCATGATGTGCCAAATTATTTTTTCATAGTATCAAAGGATGGAAAAGCTGTAAAAAAAAGCCCCAGTATTCCTATTAAATGGTACCTAGAACGCGGCATATCAATGAGTGCATCTCGCCTGTATACGGCATATAATGAAAGCATCAAAACATTCTTCGTCAATAGCACAAGAGAATATCTGATTTCAGTCTGGGACATTCAGAATAACAAAATAATAAAATTTAAACGGAACTATTCCCGAGTTAAATTAGAGAAAAAAAATAGTCCAAGACCGACCCGAACAAAACTCCCAGAATGGAAATATCAAAACGATATAGCTGGCTTAAACATTTTTAGAGGAAACCTTTGGGTTAGGACCTCCACTGAAGATAAGAAAAAGGGAGTATTATTTGATGTATTTGATCCGGATGGCAAATATATTGACTGTTTTTATCTGAATCTAAAGGGACCTATATTAACTACGCATGATAATTATATTTTTATCCGAGAGACTGATGAGGATGAGCTGATCAGCATTGTGAAATATAAGATTATTGAATGATCGTCGAAAGACAAGTGACCTGCCCCCCCCTAAAATCGATCTAGGTATTATGTTAGGATTTACCTAGAGTGGATGGAACCCAAATCTCCTAAAGCTCTGGCTTCCCGATACTGAAAAAGACAGCTGCGTGAAGAAGCGCCTCGTAAGCATCTCCATTTCCGTGATTAGAGAAGGTAAGGGCTGAGGGTTCAAAAAGGGGATAGGCAACCTTTTCTGATGAGCTCCCTGTTTTCGATAAAATAAAATTGTTTTCACTGAGTGTCTAACTGCGGTAAAATAAAACAAGGAGAGTAAAATGAAAAAAAGATTAGTTATTTTGATTGCTTTTATTTTTTTGATGACTCTATTAATGATTAGTATCGATGCGGATGAGGGGATGTGGCCTATCAGTGAAATAGGCAAGTTAGACCTTCGATCAAAAGGATTGGAGATTTCTACAAATGAAATATTTAATCCCGATGGACTCAGTTTGATTCATGCTGTCGTCCAGGTAGGTGCAACCGGGTCTTTTGTTTCTAAAGATGGCTTGATTATAACCAATCATCATGTTGCTTATGGTGCTGTTCAGGCTGCAAGCACCGAAGAAAAGGATTATATTAAACATGGATTTTTGGCGCGCGATCGCTCAGAAGAAATACAAGCCAGAGGACAGACTGCACGAATTACAGAATCCTACAGGGATGTTTCAGAAGAAGTGCTTGGTGTTGTCATAGAAGGAATGAGCTTTGCAGAGCAAACTAAGGCCATCGAGATGAGAATCAAAGAAATTGTGGCAGAGATCGAAAAGGAAAATCCGGGCAAGCGTGCCGAAGTAGCGGAAATGTTCAGCGGCAAGACTTATGTCCTTTTTATTTACACATACCTGAAAGATATCCGGCTTGTTTATGTCCCCCCTCGGTCAATCGGAGAATTTGGAGGGGATGTGGACAATTGGATGTGGCCTCGCCACACAGGTGACTTTTCCTTCATGCGTGCATATGTGGCACCTGATGGTTCGCCTGCTGATTACTCCCCAGAAAATATACCTTTTCATCCCAAAAGATTTCTGAGAGTTGATCCTAAAGGGGTGAATGAAGGAGATTTTGTTTTCATTTTGGGATATCCTGGAAGAACTTACCGCCACCGGACTTCACAATTTTTAGCTTATGAGGAAGAAATGCGAATGCCCTGGGTGGCTGACTGGTATGCGTGGCAAATTTCTTTCATGGAAAAAATGGGAGAAAAAGATCGAGCAGTAGCCATCAAACATTTGTCACGTATAAAAGGACTTTCAAATACCATGAAAAATTATCGAGGGAAGCTCAAAGGCTTGAAGAGACTTCATCTTGTGGATAAGAGGCGCAGCGAGGAGAAGGCTCTGCAAGATTATATTGAATCTGATGAAAAGCTAAAGGCCAGATATGGAGATGTCCTTGAGAAAATTGGAAAAGTCTATGAAGGTGTTCGAGAGCGGGCTGAGTATGAACTTATTTTGAACTATCTTCGGCGCAGCGTAAATATGGTTCATTTTGGATATACTGTCTATGAGGCAGCTATTGAACTCCAGAAGGAGGATCTCGAGCGGGAATCAGAATACATGGACCGAAGTTTTCCCCTCACAAAGAAGAGATTACAATTAACACTGCGAAACTATTATGAGCCTACGGATAGAGTGATCCTAAAGGAAATTCTAAAAAGGGCAATGCGCCTGCCAGAAAACTATCGAATTAGTGCAATAGATAAAATTTTCAAAGGCGAAGATTTTGAAAAAGCAATCGATGATTTCATAGAAAAAGCATACAGCAAGACAAGGCTCAATGATGAAAATATCATGATGGAAGCCCTTACAAAATCACCTCAGGAGCTCAAAATGATGGAGGAGCCCTTCATAGAGCTAGCCAGGGATTTATATCCCACTTACCAGGAACTTAAAGAAACACAAAAGACTCGAAAGGGCGCTTTGGATCAACTTTACTCTCAGCTTGTTGATGTGAAAAAGCAATTCCTCGCAAAAGATTTCATTCCTGATGCAAACAGAACGTTACGATTGACTTTTGGAAGGATCCGCGGCTATGAGCCTGCTGACGCAGTCTATTATAAGCCCATCACGACTTTGAATGGTGTTATAGATAAAACCACAGGCCAGGAGCCTTTTGATACACCACAAAAAATCCTTGATTTGTTCAGAGCAAAGGATTTTGGACATTTTATGCATTCTGAGTTAAAAAGTGTACCGGTTTGCATTTTATACGATATGGATACGACAGGCGGAAACTCGGGGAGCCCTGTTCTCAACGCACGTGGTGAGCTTGTTGGCGTTAATTTTGATCGTGCTTATGAAGCGACGATCAATGATTTTGGATGGAGTAATGACTACAGCCGCTCGATTGCAGTTGATATCCGCTATGTGTTATGGATTACTCAAAAATTTGGCGGAGTAGAATACCTTTTGAAAGAAATGAATATTTTGAGTGTAAAATAAGCACCAAAATTCCAATGACCGAAACTATAAAAAATATGGCTCATCTCCAAAAGAGTTGGTAGGATCATAAGGATTCAAGGGGTCAAGGAGTCAGGGGTTCGAGTAAATGCTTAAGAATTATAAGGAATTAAAAGTTTGGCAAAAGTCCTATCAGCTATGTTTAGAAATTTAAAAAATAACAAAAAGATTCCCTAATGGAGAAAGATACGGCCTGACATCGCAAATAAGGAGGGCAGCAGTCTCTGTTCCTAGTAACATATTTTCTGATTCGGGATAATATTTGATTTTTGTTATTATCTAATTCCGCGAGAAAAAATTTATAACAAAGAATCAATAATATTGCAAGACAAGCAAGACAGGCTAGTCTCCTGTCATGCGTGAAGTATCGTATCAGGCACTCGTCATTCCCACGAAGCTTGTGCCTGCGGAGGCAGGTAGTGGGAATCCAGTATTTCTGGCTACTTCAGGCTTCTGGATTCCCGCTTCCGCGGGAATGACGGTCATCTTTGCGACATCACATAGATGACAGGACACTAGTCTATTCACAATTTATTTAAATTAATATAGAATAAAGTAGGGTCTTAAATTAATAAAAAGCTTATTCTGTTTAAAATATTTTGTAACTTCTCAATAAGTGTGAGTAGTAGCTATGGATTCCCGCCTCCGCGGGAATGACGATTGAGTGTAAGTGTCTGTCATTCCTGCGGAAGCAGGAATCCAGCGATTAAAATATTTTCTATGGAAAAAAGGTGAATGGAGATGGACAGGCATACAGAGAAACATATTTATCAGAAAGCCTCTAAGAGTTACGACTGTTTAAATAAGGCTATTCAGGCTTTTATAGAATTATTGAGAGAGGATAATTCTTCAAGCTCTTCGAATTATTACCGAGCCCGAAGTTATCTTAGGGATGGAGAGGCCCTTTACAAAGAAACGCTAAAAGATGCTAAAAGACTTCTGGGACCAATACCAGAGTATGCATCACAAGAATTTGAAAAATGGCGGTCAGAATTACTGGAGAAAAACAATGTTTTAGCTAAGAGTCTAGCTCTTAAGGATTTACGATCCGAGCTTGACAATGATGAGTTTTTGATTGAATGGATGAGTATAGAGGAAATAGGCGCTTTTTTAGAGGAAAATTTTCAGGCCCAACAAACAGGAGGGAGAAAGCTATCGAATATAAAAGTCAGAATGATATTAGACAAATTGGAAAAACTTATCTCAGAAGCAAATGAATTGAAAAAGAAGGCCAAGGAAAAGCAGCAAGTGAATGTCTGAAATATCGAAGAATTCAGAATTTAGGATAAAAGAATAAGGTACTTAGGTAATGATTTATTGTAAAGTTGACAATGGAGAGGATTTTGAATGTTTAGACGACTTTTCCTTATTCTCCTCTTCAATTTCGACACCTAAAAGTTTGGCAGTCCATATGTATATCTGCTTGTAAGATTCTTTGGATTCCTGGAGTTTAGCCAGTTTTTCTCTAGCTATTTGAATCTCTTTTTCCATTTCTCCTTCAATACCTTCCAGTTGCTTTTTTGCTTCCTCCATCGTTTTTTTGTAAAGTTCTTCTTGTTCTTTGTTTAATGCCATTTCATTCACCTGTAAATTTAATTTTTCTTGAATAAAATTGAAATCGATTTCCAAACTTTTACCTTTACCCCATCCTTAAGGGCCGGCGTAAATTTCCATTGCTTGACAGCTTTTTCACTAGCTCTGTTAAAACCGAGGGGGCTCTTGGCTTCTTTGATTACAGAGGTTTTTATGACGTCGCCATTTTCGGAAATCAATGCCTTAATCACTACAGTCTCTTCGATTCCTCTTCCCAAAGCTGCTTGAGGGTATTGGGGCGAGACTTTTTTGATAGCCATGGGAAGAGTATCCACCATGTCAAGAGGAATTATATCTCCAGTCTTGATTATTTCTGTTGGAGAATTATTTATCTGAGCCAGCATTTTGCTTGTTATTTGTTCTTCAAAATGATTAGTTTTTTCACCAGGATTTGCTTGCTCTTTGAGTTCATTTTTAGAAGATTCACTCTCAAATATTGGCAATTCCTGTACTTCCACAAGAGGAGTATCAGGTGGAGGAATCGGTTCAATGTATTCAGAGGAGATTTCTGGATACGAGGGCTGTTTGGGAGTTATGTCGTCATTTGATGGTGAAGAAGAGATCACCTCAATTTGATTATTGGAATCGGTTTCAGCTTCACTTGAAAGAGGGCTTTCCTGAATTTGTTCATCCATTAATCCTTCTTCGAGAGTTTGTGATACAGATAAATTCTTTTCTTTTTCTTCCGTGTTAATAGGGAGTTGAGTTAGGTCTTCCTCTGCTGGATCATTTTTTTGCTCCTGTGGGAGGTTTGGCAAGATTAGCGAAGCATTTTCCATAGGATAAGAATTCACTCTTTTTGGCTTGAGGAAGTGGAAGCTGGCAAATCCGAGGGCCAATCCAGCAATGAATATAGGGACCACAAGTTGGGGAACAGGTTTTTTTATTTTCTTGAAGATTTCAATGATTGAGAGAGGGTGAAAAGGCTTTTTTGTCTTCGAAAAATATGCTTCATATGGGGTGTGTTCTTTTTTGTGAACTTCCTTCTCTAAATCTCCTTCTCCATCTATTGTTTTTTCTTTTTCTATAATTTCCTCTTTCTCAAATTTTCTCTGGTCATCATGGATATGTTGGGTTTTTTTATCTAAATTCAATCCAAATTCAGACAATGCTTCTTTGAGCATCTCATCTACTTCGCGTCTGATTTCAGCCTTGGTGTCTGTTTTAGAAATTCTTTCTGGAGTTTGAATTACTTCTTTTTCTTCTTCTATGAGTTTTTCTTCTGTTTTCTCTCCAATCAAATCTTTAATTGTGGAAAGAATTTCTTCGTTTTTACAAGGTTTTTCGAAAAATCTAGATGCACCAAAAGATTGAATGGCTTCGGTTTTATAATGTTCTCCTCGGTAATATCCAGTTACAATTATGATAGGGACTTTTTTGGCAGAATCATCAGATATTTTTTTGCAAAGGTCAAATCCGTGAAACTTAAGGAGCATTGGTTCTAGAATGACTAAATCGGGACTTTCTAATTCGAATTTTTCCAGCCCTTCTTGACCATCTTTAGCCGTGACAATATTGAAACCCTGATCTTGAAAAAATTTTGATAGAGAATTGAGACATTTTTCTTCGAAGTCAACAATTAAAATTTTTCTGTCTCTCACTTTTGAAAATTACTCCTTAAGGAAAATTTGTCTAACTGAGCAGACCAAGTTAGGTCTATTGAATGTGGAATAAATAAATTCAGTCATTACAGTTTTTCCACTCTATTTTAGTCGATTGAGGGTTAAGAACGTCAATCACCTTTAGAGGTGATTTTGGGGATGATTTTCTGGAACTAATTGCCATAATTAATTAACCACCCATGAGGAGTGAAGAAAAATCCCAAACCCCAAATTCCAAATAACAAACAAATCCCAAATCCCAAACGAATAAATTTAAGGTTTAAAGTTTAGGATCATCTCCAAAAGAGTTGGTAGGATCATAAGGATTCAAGGGGTCAAGGGGTCAGGGATTCGAGTGAAATGTTTAAGAATTACAAAGAATTAAAAGTTTGCACAGGAGAGGTTGAGAGGATGCTCAAAGCACTTACTAAATCGCTACAAAAAAAACACTTGAATCCTTGAACCCTTGAATCCTCGAACCCTTTGCATCAACTAATTGGGAGAAGAACCAAAGTTTAAGGTATTTAAATTACTGACTCAACGGACTAAACTGATCTCATCTCTCCAGTACCTTAATTTTCCTACTCCAGCTTTATCTGGACTAGCATCAAATGCTAAACCAAACATGGAGGGTTTTGCCTCCACAAGGGTCTTATTCCGGAAGAGGGCTTTTGTAAGGTTCACAATTGTGTAGTTTAGCTTTCTTCCTTTCATAGAGGCAAAAACAAAATCGCCGTTGGTTTCAAAATCACCAAATCGGACTTTACCTGCTTCATAAGTGTATCGCGGGCGTCTCCAGTCACGACATATATCCATACGAAGGTCGTTCTTGACAGCAACGATAAAGCTCTGTTCTCCCGCATGTATTTGAACTCCCAAACCGGCTCTTTCAGGCTGTATGGGAAGGATGCTTATACGATCTGCCCACTTTTGTGGGGATTCATGGGATGGATGAGGGATGAGCACTGTAACAAAACCAATTGTTTCTCCTAACTCAAAATGCTGGGCAGTTGTTTGATGGATGAGTAACTCATCTTGATAATGACGTTTTTCGGGTTCAACACCTTCCAGGCGGAAATGGGTCAAAGGGAATGCGATGAGTAGGTGCTTGTCTGTGGGTAATTCATGGGTTTGAATTTTATCATAGCACGTATCGTACCAGTGTTCCCCTTGAGATGTGATTTTACGGGTGTGCCAGAGGTTGGTGAGCGTCATGAATTCTTCTTTACGAGCCTTGACGATATCGAAGACAACAAATATCTCAGGGTTCTTTATATAAGTTATTACACGGTCCCACTCATATCCCATTTTGTCATCGATAAGCCGAGTGCGGCTGTAGTCGAAGTCTGGAAGAGTGAGGAAATCGATTTTTTGTGTGCGAATTATTCGGTAGGAACCTGCATTACGGAGGAAATCAAGGATAGATTGGCCTGGAACAGCATCTCGAATACTGTAGCGGTATTCGCCCTTTTTTTGTCCCATCCAGATTTTTTCCGCCCTGACACACAGACGGTTATGAAAGTAATCCTGTCTATAAGCGCCGAAAGGGCCGCTGGGCATATAATCCCGATAGCCGCCGTCGTGTAGAAGAACAGAACCACCTGACATGAGAAGCACGATGCTGTTCTCGTCTGCGTGTCCGTGGGTCATTTTTTCCTCTTCCACAGGAATGGTATCTCTTAAATAATCGCGGAAGTTTAAACCGCCATCCCCTTCATCTCTGTAATTCAGGAGAAAATATGTGGAGTTTTTGTCCCAGCCGTTTCGGAAAACGATTTTTTTGCCCTGAACATCTTCCATGACTTCTCTGGATAATGTTTTGGGTGGTTGGACTTTAATCTCATCACTTCCCCAGCAGTAACAGTCCAGAAGAAGATATCCCAAGCCGACATTGGTTGGATTATCAAAGTCAATGAATTTCCGGGCAATCATTGTAGCTGCCCATTTCATATGAGGATCTTTATACTGATTGGCTGCGGCCTCAAAAAAGACCATAAAACGATTCCAGCTTGACAGCCAGTTGGCGTCTCCAAAGTCTGGGACCATTCCTGCTGGACTCATTAAATTGAGGAAATAATGGGCGTAGTAATACATTTCTGGAGTTTTGAACAGCTCTTCCATCTTTCCAATGGCATCTGCATACCCGCAAAGGGCATACAGCCAGACACCGTGGTATATGGTTGCATCTTCTATCTGCCAGTTTCCCCAGTTGTCATCCCCCAGGGCCTTACGCTGTATCTCCCATTTTTTTGCGCTCGGATGATAGGGTAGGGCACGTACTGCCCATGCTAAAGATTCTGCACGCAGTGCCGCACGATTCATCGGCCCCCATTCCTGAGTTCTTAATAGATAGTCCATACTATCGGCAATGTCGTTTTCAATTTTTTGCCTCTCTGATTCAGTGAATACATTCAAGCAATTGAGAGTATCATAGGCGCGGATGTAGCGCATCACTGTGAAGAAATCAGGAAGAACAGGGACGCCGTCGGCATAATCCGTGCGCTTTTTACTAGCCCATTCAGGGTAGAAGGAACGGAAGTCTCCGTAAGTGAGCAGTACTTTTTTACTGCGCTCAGCGTATTCCGGTTTTTTTTCTTCTTTATACAGATGGGCATATATGACAGCCATTTCCAAAAGACCGCCTGGGGGGCGATAGCCGAAAACATTCTCTGGATCAAAGCGCTGTTTCCATCTGTTAATCACTTCATCATAATGCAGCCAGGTCCAGTCAGCAGATGCACGGGCATATGCCAGATATTTGGCACGGGGAACACTGTCAAGCGATAATCCCTGACTTGAAAGAACAAGCAGGAAAAAACCAATAAAAACAAAATAAAGAGATGCTTTCATTCTTTTTCTAATAGGGACACATCCTATTTTTCATGCTTCATGCTTTTTCTTTTGGTCCCTTTGACCCTTTAGGGTCGCCCCTCGTATTAAACTGTATGCTTGCCTCCTTCATAAAGAACATTATCGATTTGTTTTTTTATATCTTGATTCTTTTTTTAAAATGCTCATATTTATCTTCCATACCTTCTTTTTTTGACCATTCTTTAATCTCAGCATAATCAACTATATGGTCTTTGACAATCATTAAGGCTTGAATAAGAGATTGCTGGTCATTCCAATGGTAATAAGCTGCCAGCCTATCCATTACACTATGTGTGGGAGTGAGCAGCTTAAGATATTGATTTTTTGAAATAATCTCATTAAATTCATTTATAGGTTTATTGCCAATAGCCAGAGGAGGAGCAGGAAAATCAATATAAAAATCAGTTTCAGGGTGTTTAAAAAACCGGCCGTCTCGATAAAAACCAGTACCTTTAAAAGCTTCTTCTAATTCTTTGTATGAACTATAGGTGATAAAATCCAGGTCAAAAGACTGGTACTTATTATCAGTATAAATTGACACAACTGCTCCACCAGTAAGAACAGCATCGATATTGGCATCCTTCAATATTTTCCCAACAATTGCTGCCAATTCTTTTAAAGAAGTTTCTTTTGTGATATTAATCATTTCTTATCCCTTCTTCGAGGACGGGTACGCTGCCTGTAATACCTTTCCTTAATTACCTCAGGAAGATATTCAAAATTCCTTTCTAATAATTTTTCAACCTCATTTAAAAAGGGATAACGGGGATTCCATTGATAAATTCTGACTTTTCCCCTTAGTCGACTTACCAGCATTCCACCTTCTTCAAATTTGAATAATTGTTTTTGGATCATATTCAGTGGAATGGAGAAAATCCTGGAGATTTCTGTTGGATACCCTTCCTGGAAGACAAACAGATACATCAACACTCTTTCTGCGGTTTTGCTGCCAAACAATTTCTCAAGCACTTTTCACCTCTTTATTAGTTTATATCACCTACACTATAGGTTGTCAACGCTTTTTTTAAATAACTTCTAAATTTTGTTTTTCTATTCTTCCGTTAACTTTTTAAAAGTTACATTTAAATAAGTTACATAAATAGGGACACATCCTATTTTTCATGCTTCATGCTTTTTCTTTTGGTCCCTTTAGGGATAAGAAATTCCTTTTCGCGAGCGATGTCCGATTGTGAGTCTTTGCCTCGATTTTCCATCCATTCATCGTAAGGAATTATAAGTCACAGCTTAAAAAGATGTCAATCAGGGCTTGAGAGTGCGTGATGTGTCCCTGAAGCCGTTCGAGGCGCAAAAAGAGCGTTTATCCAAACAAATGGGAGAAGGGCCATCTTTATTATTGTATGGTGATTAGATTATACTAAAGAAGGGAAGTATCAAATATGCATAACAATAGCAGAAAAGCTGTTATTGCTGCTTTGTTTGGCAACTTTGGTATTGCAGCATTCAAGCTTGTAGCAGCTTTGTTCAGCGGTTCCTCTTCAATGCTTGCGGAGAGTTACCATTCTATATCAGACACCTTTAATCAAGTTCTCCTTCTTTACGGTTTGCGTCGCAGCAAGAAAGCCCCAGATGAGAGCCATCCATTTGGACATGGAAAAGAGCAGTTCTTCTGGTCATTCATGGTTGCAATTCTATTGTTTGGAGTTGCCGGAACTCTGTCAATAAAAGAGGGCTATCATAAACTTCTAAATCCTGAACCGATCAGAAGCATTGGCCTTGTGTACCTTGCAATTGCTGTGGGAATAATATTTGAGAGCTATGCGTTCAGAATTGCACTCAGGAACATTAAAAAAGAGATGAAGATTGAGAAGCACAAGAATCTCATTGAGGGAATAAAACGCAGTAAGGATCCAACAACTCTAACAGTTCTCTTTGAAGATTCGCTTGCATTAGCCGGACTTTTGATTGCAGCAGTGGCAATTGCTCTTGTACAACTTACAGGAGTCTTGATTATAGATGCTATTGCTTCGATTGTAATCGGGGTGTTGTTAATGGTCTTTGCACTCTTCCTTGCATATGAGACAAAGAATCTGTTGGTCGGGGAAGCAGTAACACCGCTCAAAAGGAGAAAAATTCTAAAGGCCGTCGACTCCTTTAAAGAGGTTAAAAAAGTAATAAGTCTGAAAACAATGCATCTCAGCTCGGATGAAGTGCTGGTTACACTTGAGATTAATTACCAGGATGACATAATCGTTGATGAGCTTGAAAAGGTGAATGACAGGATTGAAAGAAAGATAAAGGAGATTTTCCATAATGCTAAGATATACTTAGAGCCAGAAAACAAATAACCAGCAAACTACTTCTCGCTAATTTTTTTCATTCTTATTATTTGCTTTATTCAAACACCTGTTTCAGGATGTCAACAAGATCTAGGGCATATTCAATCTGGGTCAAGGGGATTCCTTTCTCTTTAGCTATGTCGCTAAAGCGTCCATCCTTGTTACTGTCATTGGTTACGATTAGGTAGTCAGAGAAAGGTGCAACTGCATCGATCATCCTTTCATTGTCGCCTCCTGGAGCCCCTCTTTTCGAAGTGCCCCCAACATGTGCTCCGATGATGAAGATTTTTTTCTCCTTGCAGTAATCAATGATCGCCTTTAATCGGCTTACTTCGCTTTCAACGGTGAGACCAGATGCTCCCATGCCTTTCAAGCTTGCACCGATAGCAATGATGATTGTTTTGTATGGTGTTCCCTCAGGATATTTGTCCAAGTCGCTGTATACTTCTGCATGAAATCCAGTGCCGGACTCTTTGCCACCTAAACCAACTCCAACATCTAGAATTTCAACAGTTGGAACATCGCAGTAATCGTATTTTATTCCCGCCTCTTCGCAAATAATATTAATTGTTGTCACATCTGGACTTTGGCCGGCAGAAGTTGTAAGGATAGGTAAATTGGCCTTGGGAATTTCTGTATCTGTCAGCCCAGGTACAGCCAGCATAAAAACAACCCCGCAAACGAGTATCAAAAATACACAATGTCTCTTTTTTGAACTCATATTTTTCCTCCAGTATTTTCGAGTTTAATGTTTAAGGCAATATATATTTTCAACCTTAAACCTTCAACCTTAAACTATTTCTCCTGTGGTTCCAGCTTATTATACTTTACAAGCTCCTTAAGCCACCATTCAGGATAGTTTAATCGGATTCTTTTTCTAGTTTTTGTATCGTATATCCACAGATGATTGTATCTGACGAGCAATTGGTCGCCCAAGTCCCACCAGGCATCTATGACTCTATTGGAGTTGTTGAGGCAGTAATCAGTTAGAAACTGGCTGGCCTGGGCTGGATCCTTCTTGTAAAGTTCTAGAGCGACTTTATCTATAGCTTGCACTCTAGTAACTGCACCTGCTTCCCACTTTTCCTGGGCCTTTCTGACATCTTCGATGGCTAAAGAATAAAGCACCTGGGTATGGAAATCCACATAATCAAACGCCCATCGGGCGGAGTCTCTGTTAAATTCCCAATGGTCTCCGAATTCGAAAGATTTTGGAATTTCTGTGATGCCTGCATAGAAAGGCATATAACAGGAGGTATCCTGGGCACCGAAAGCAAGCCATACGAGACCTCCAATGGGATTAGGTAACCATTCCCTGCACTGTGTGATAGTAATGTATTCTGCTCGATTTACGCTGATGACTCGTGAGGTGTTGTAGGTTTTTCCGTCAAGCTTAAAGCCATAGGGGAGATGGTTCGGGTTTCCGAACGGTCCACCTTGAAGACCCCTTGCCGGGTAATATTGTGTCCCTTCGTATTTGTCTCTAGTCATCTTCATAACGTCTTGCACTGAAATCTTCTTTTCCGCTTTTACAGAGAATGGCAACTCCATGTTCAGCGTTTCAGGACTGAATTTCTGGGAAGGAGCCGCAAGGTCAAAAAAGCGCCAGAGGCGAGCTCTTGATCCGTTGGAGTTTGCAGCGCTGTGCTTGCTGGGGGAATAGGCTTTCTTCCAGCTGAAGGGTTCACCACTCTTAGGGTCATAGTAACCGTGCTCTACAGCAAACGAGACAACATTTGGAGATGCTAGAAAATAATCTGGATTGTCCAGGTCAATCTCTCCGATTCTGGATTCATTCGGGCAGACGCAGACATGATCGTCAGGCACTCTTTGTGCACACCAGATTGCACCCGGTTTTCCACTCTTTGGAGTCCACAGAGGTCCTACAGGAAAAATCTCGAAGAGCCATAATTCGTTCGGGTCAGCCACTGCCAGCATCTCTCCTGTATCAGTAAAACCGTATCCATGCTTTTCACCCAATGATCCCATTAGTTTGACAGCCTCTCTTGCTGTCTTGCATCTTTCCATGACGATCAAAGTCAGCATGGTTATGTCAAATTTGGCAGATGGAGTAGGATTTTCCATCTTTCTATGACAGCCAATTGTGGATTCTCCTATGGCTAATTGTTGATCATTCATATACCCGAATGCACCGTGGAGATAGGAGTAGGTATGGGGTATTTGAGGAATTTCAAGGCCGGTATCATTATTCTTGTACAGCTCCCATTTTAATCCTTCCTCTGGGGGGAATGTCTTGAACTGGTTTATATGATAGATTTTACGCATCTCACCGGGCTTATGATCCGCTGCAGGTATATACCTCCATGTCCAGTCACAAAGACCACAATCACAGGTATGTGTGGTCATGACCGAGCCGTCAACCGATGCATCTTTCCCAACCATTATGACGGTGCAGCCATCTTGAGCTGCTTCCAATACTGTAGATTCACACGGTTCATCCTTCGCAGCAATGAAAGTCAAGGCGCTGAGCAGCACCACTACAGCAAGCAATATACTTAGGGATAAAAATAAGCGTTTTAAATTCATGTTTTACCTCCCATGTTTTTAAGTTTAATGTTTAAGGTTTAATGTTTAAAGTAATATACCTTCTGCCTTAAACTTTCAACCTTAAACTATTTTTCTTGTGGTATTAGTTTATCATATTCTACAACCGCTCTATTCCACCATTCAGGAGTCTGAATCCTCCCAGGTTTTCTTGTTTTTGGATCATAGATGCGGAAGTGATTGTATTTAACGAGCAATTGGTCACCTAAATCCCACCAGGCATTGACGACATTATTCGCATTATTGACACTGTAGTCAGTGATGAACTGGATGGCCTGGGTCGGATCCTTTTTGTAGAGTTCATGAGCTGCTTTGTCAATGATAGGTGTTCTTTTAATTGCTGAGCTTTCCCACTTTTCCTGAGCCTTTTTAACGTCTTTGATCGCGTAAGAATAGACCACCTGAGTATGAAAATCAACATAATCAGATGCCCATCTGGCGGAGTCTCTGTTGAAGACAAAGTGGTCTCCAATCATAAAGGATTTCGGCATTTCCGTTATCCCGGCGTAGAGAGGCATGTAACAGGCTGTATCCTGGGCTCCGAATGAAAGCCAAATAATTCCTCCTAAAGGGTCAGGCAGCCAATCCCTGCACTGTGTGAGGGTTGTGTATTCCACGCTATTCACACAGATTGGTCGCGGGCTGCTGTATCTTTGATCATCGAGCCTAAAGCTGCGGAAATAGTTCGGATTAGCGAAAGGCCCTCCTTTGATTCCCTTTGTCAGGTCATATTGGTTGTCCTGGTATTTGTCCCGGGTGAGGTTCATTACATCTTGCACCGAGAGTTTCTTGTCTGGCTTTACGGAGAAGGGAAAATCCATATCTTCAGTGTCCGGGCTGAAATTTTGAGAGGGAGCCACAAGAGTCAGAAAGCGCCAGAGGCGGCCTCTTCCTGCCTGAGTACTGGTTGCGCTGCCCATTGACGGGGAATATGCATGCTTCCAGCTAAAGGCTTTGCCGCTCTTCGGATCATAAAGGCCATTCTCAACAGCGTAGGAAATAACGTTCGAGGAGGCCATAAAGTAATCCGGATTATCCAGATCGATCTCACCAATCCTGGATTCATTTGGGCAGACGCTGACATGGTCGTCCGGAACTCTTTGCGCACACCATATTGCGCCCGGCTTTCCACTCTTTGGGGTCCATAAAGGTCCAACCGGCATAATTTCGAAGATCCAGGCTTCGTTCGGATCAGCCACTGCCAGCATCTCTCCACCGTCGTTAAATCCATATCCATACTCAGTAGCCAATGATCCCATAATCTTGATGCATTCTCTAGCTGTCTTGGCTCTCTCCATAGCAATAAGAGTCAACATTGTTAAATCAAGTACAGCAGAAGGAGTCGTATTTCTCATTTTGCGGTTGCAGCCGATTGTTGACTCTCCCATAGCCACTTGATTTTCATTCATATACCCAAACATTCCGTGCATATATGCATAGGTGTGCGGCACCTGAGGAATATCAATGCCGGTGTAGTCGTCCTTACATTTTTCCCATTTCAGCCCTTGCTCTGGAGGCCATGTCTTGTACTGTGAGACGTGATAGATTTTACGAACCGCGCCCTCTTTATAATCTGCAGCGGGCACATGACGCCACGTCCAATCACATATTCCACAGTCACATGTGTGAGTGGTCATTGTAGAGCCATCGACAGAGGCTTTTTTCCCAACCAGTATTGAGGTGCATCCCCTTTCTGGAGATTCCGATAATATTGATTCTACCCTTTCACTTTCCGGCACAATAAACACAAAGGCGCTTACAAGTACCACCACAGCAAGCGATATGCCAAGCAGTGACAATAATCGTTTTGGATTCATGTTTTACCTCCTTATATTTTTGAGTTTAATGTTTAAGCTTTAATGTTTAAAGCGACAGATGCCTTAAACCTTAAACCTTAAACTTTAAACCTTCAACCTTAAACTATTTCCCTCAGCTAGTTAAAAAATATATTGGCTTTGTCTGTTTTATCCGGATTATGGAAATAGTGTCCAACACCGTTCTTCACCACTTCAGCATACTTCGGGACATTGCGGATCTTTATTGTTCTATCTGGAAATTTCCTTGAATATTGGCGAATGACCTCTAACACAACCGAGCAGTGCTGCCCAACACGTTTTTCCATGGGCCATCCAGTCTCATCATAAGGAACAAATAGCTTCCTTTTCTTTGAAAGACTCAACAAGAATGGGTCTTTCCCATCCAGGAGTAAATTCACGGTCTTTGGACCGGTTGGCTGATCCAGGAAGGGGAGAGGCGCTTCCAGCAGAAAAGGCAAAGTATCTGAATAATCTCCAATCTCCCGGTGTGAAAGCCCTCGGAATCCCGATGGGGAAGGTTCAACATGATTCTCAAAACCTTCTTTAGCCTTTACAGTAAGGGAGGTCATTATTGCGATTCTTATAGATTTTTCAGGGGCCACGATACAGTTTGTCACCGGAAACATGGTCTCAGCCCCATGTACATCAAAAGCGACATCTACATTCTCTTCTCTCATGATCTGCATTGCGGCGTAGGTGACTTGTTCCATGAGAGGGCCATTAGGCCTTCCGGGCCATGTTCTGTTTGTGTTTCTAACATCGAGGAAGGACAACAACTGTTTATCTGGATAGTGAACATAAACATCTGGGTCTGGCCACTGGTCTAACGGAGAAGCTTCCCGGTTTCCTATCCTGAACTTTTTGCTGCCCCAGTCTGTAGGGATTTCGAAGTAGAGAGGATAACCGTCTCCTGGCCGGGTATTGCGGCCGCCGCTGTTATTAAACTGTGGAATGACAATTAAAGTTCCTTTATCGACAATGGTGTTTTCTATGAATATGAGTGCGGTCAGTATTGCTGCTGGCTCATTCGAGTGGGTATTTGCCAAGATGAGCACCTTGCCGCCTGCCTCTTTACCCTCAAGAAAAAAGACATTAGTATCTGCCATGGTTCCTTTCAAGCCTTCAGAATAATAGCTTAGCTTAACAACTTTTGTTACACCGGGCCCTGCCAATATAGGCATCATGTAATGTCGGTGTTTATAAAGCTGCAAGCCTGCAACTATCATTATTGCAATAATGACAATGAGAAATATTGTTTTTATTTTCCATATACGAGACATGCTGCCTCCTAATATAGTCTATTCCGTCTATTCAGTCTATTCCGAATACGGTCTGTTCCGCTTTTTAACCTTAAACCAATTCTCAGCTTTGAGTTTTGAGTTTTTCTTACACCTCACTCCTCACTCCTTACTCCTCACTTTACACGCAAGACCCTGAGAATGAGGGGGATCAATACAAGTAAATAGAGAAGCATATCGTCTGCGCTCTTTTTTTCCCTAATAAAATTCCACAGTAACATTGCTATCAAATAGACACAAATCGCATAATATATAATCATTATTACAGGCATCTATTTACCTCCTACTATGGTCTGTTCCGAATACGATCTGTTCCGCTTTTTAACCTTAAACATTAAACCTTTAACCTTAAACAAGTTCCTTAAGCCTTAAACCAATTCTCAGCTTTGAGTTTTGAGTTTTTCTTACACCTCACTCCTCACTCCTTACTTCTTTAGTTTTGAGTTCATCTTACATCTATCTTCTGACTTCTTACAGTAGTCAGTTACATGCTCCATCGCACAAGGAATTCTAAACGAGCACTAAAGATAACCATGAGAATTCCCACAATTGTGATAACCAGCCATGGAACCCAGGTGTTCTTCAAAAATGTCCAGTAAGAATCTTTGTAGTCAGAGACCATTACACTGAGCCTTCCTATGAGTGCTGTCGGGGGGAGTCCGTCACCTAACGGCCATAGCAAGCTCAGGCCTGCAATAGCCACAGTTGCATGCAATCCTATAGAGTCCAGGAACCAGATGAGAGGTATTCCAATGATTGCTGCTCCGCCATAAGTTAAAACGCCTTCTGACACAGGGATAATTACAGCTAAAAGTATGAACAGCAATATTAAAGGTATACTGATTACTGTAAAGGATATAAGACCCCGGACGCCAGTTGCAGTCATTATTTGTTGAAGCATGCCTACAACGACAATAGTTGCAAGCAAAGGGAGCAGGCGTTTCATAGTATCTCTTGATAAAGCAAGAATTTTGATCTTCTTGGGGCTTACCAAGAGTGCAACCAGGGCAGCGATAGTAAATTCCAGCGGTAACCCTAATATTGGTAAGGAAAAAGGCCAGATGCGGGATGTCACGAGTAATCCTAAAAAGACCAGGAATGGCAAAAGAACTCTCCACCAGCTCATCTTTGCAGGCACCTCGGGCATATCTTTCAGGGCTGCATCCAAATCCATCGAACCTTCTTTTTTCCATCCTAGGAATAGAACGGTAAAGGTTCCAAGGATAAGAACAGGGATGCCAAGAGGAAGCTCAAAGCCCACATAAGGTATGGCCGTTCCTGCAGATAAAATCATTGCCCAGATGTTAACCGGAGGAGCAGCAGCACTTAAACCGGCAACGATAAAGAGAATAGCAGCGACCTTTCGCTTTGGTATCCCCAGATAGCCAAGCGCTAATGCTATGGGTGCTCCTACGACAAGAAGAGAGACGCTTCCTGCTCCTGTTAGGGCGCCTGGGATAAGGATGATTATCATTAAGAGTATCAGGGCAATGATGCGCATGTTATAAAAGTATTTAATCGTGCCTCTGACAACATAATTCACACCACCTGATTCACTGACTATAGCCATGAATATAGTGGCTGTACAAAATACAAGGATAACATCCAGATAGGTAAAAGAACCCTCTACCAGGTGACGTGCCAACTGGCCTATTGGCGGGGAGTTTGTGAATGCTCCAGCTAAACCTCCTGCTATAGCGGCGGAAAGCATGCTTATTTCCACGGATAATTTCTTCCATTTAGCTATCGCATAAGCGATTACCATAACAACTAGAATGATTCCAATCTGTAAATACATAATCTTACACCCTCCGCAATTTTACCTTTCGCATTTTAATTTAGTCAAGCAATCTCATATTATTTAATGAATGTCAAATTATAAAAATTCCTGTTATTCCACTTTTGACTTGGAATTTTTACTGTGATATAAGCTTTTTATAATTAGAGATATATCTTTGTATGCACATGCGTGGAAATTTTTTAATCCATTTATAAGGAGCAAGAAAATGAAAAAAACACTTATGCTGGCTCTAGTTTGTTTTTTTGTTTTTACTCAGGTCAGTTTTGCTGCTTTAAGCAAGCATATTGTTGACTATCGAATCAAGGCTAAGCTTATTCCTGAGGAAAAAGCAGTAATAGGGGAAGAGACATTAACCTGGCTCAATGATTCAGATGAGTTTGTCTCTGAGCTTCAATTCCATCTCTATTTAAATGCATTTAAAAATAACCGCTCGACTTTTATGAAAGAAAGCAAAGGGGTTCATCGAGGGTTTAAATTAGGCAAGGAGAATTGGGGTTATTTGGAGATAAAAAAAATTCAGATTAAAGATGGCCCTGATTTAACTTCGACAATAGAGTATATTCAGCCTGATGATGGGAATAAAGATGACCAGACTGTAATAAAAGTAAGTTTGCCGGAATCGGTTCCCCCTCAGGAAAAGATTACACTTTTTATTGAATTTTATTCAAAACTGCCAAAGGTTTTTGCTCGTTCAGGCTTCTATGGTGATTTTTTCATGGTAGCGCAGTGGTTTCCTAAGATTGGTGTTTTCTGGAACGGAGAATGGAATTGTCATCAGTATCATCTCAATACTGAATTTTTTGCCGACTTTGGCGTTTATGAAGTAGAAATCACTGTTCCTGAAGAGTATGTAGTGGGCGCAACCGGATTAAGGATTAAAGAGTTAAAGAATGAAGATGGGACAAAGACTTATACCCATTATCAAGAAGATATTCATGATTTTGCCTGGACTGCTTGCCCTGATTTTATGGAGTTCAGAGAGAAATATTCTTTAGAAAATCCTCAAGTGAATACAGAAATGATTCTGCTTGTACACCGCAGTCATTTAAACCAGAAAGACAGATATTTGAGTTCTTTAAAAAACGGAATCGAATTCTACAGTCAAAATTACGGTGCTTATCCTTATTCTACAATTACCTTAGTTGATCCTGCACCCAAAGCATCTGGTGCCGGGGGTATGGAATATCCCACCTTATTTACTTCCATGACTTTCTGGGCAATGCCAAGGGGCCTGTATCTTCCGGAAATGGTTACTATTCATGAATTTGGCCACAATTACTGGTATGGAATGATCGGCTCAAACGAGTTTGAAGAAGCTTGGCTCGATGAGGGATTCAACACCTATTCTGAAATAAAAGCAATGGAAAAGTACTACGGAGAAGACAGGTCAATGATTGATATGTGGGGATTGAAAATGAGCGATTTTATTTTTCAAAGATTTCAGGTGATCGCCTCTGGCAAAATGGACCCCATTGTTAATAATTCCTGGGAGTTTTATAGCGGGGGAAGTTATGGCATGAATACTTATTCAAAAGCGGCATTAATGCTTTTAACTTTAGAGAACCATCTTGGCGATGGAGTTATGTCAAGAATAATGAGAACCTATTTTGGAAGGTGGAAATTCAAACATCCTACGACCCAGGATTTTGTTGAAGTGGCGGAGGAGGTTAGCGGCCGGGATCTAGGCTGGTTTTTTGATCAATTTTTATACAGCCCGGATAAATTGGATTATGCTATTGGAGATCTCAAGTCTATACTGGTCAAGAAACCTGAAGGAATATTTGAAGAAGAAAAAAGAGAGATTGAAGAAAGTCAAAATGGAGAAGGCAAAAGCCAGGAAAAAATATACAGGAATGAGGTAGTAGTTGTAAGAAAAGGGGAATTGATCTTTCCTCAAGAGATTTTAATTGTCTTTGAGAAAGGCGAAGAAATTTGGGAAAAATGGGATGGAAAAGAAAGGTGGAGAAAATTTGTCTATTTTAAGCCTTACAAACTTAAGTCAGCTCATGTAGACCCTGAATATAAGGTTGTTCTTGATGTCAACTTTATTAATAATTCCCGTATCCTGAAACCAAAAAAAATATCAATTTTAAAATATGCCTTAAGTCTTATGTTCAATTTTCAAAGTATTCTCTCTTTTGTTTCATTGTGACTATAGGAGGAAGACGTGAAAGTATTAAAAAGCTATAGTAAAGGAATTAGGGAGGCAACTCTACGGCCAAAGATGATATTCATTCTATGGCTCATAAATTTTATATTTGGCTCTGTCATCTATTTTCTTTTTTCCGGATTATTAGCGGATGTTTTAGGGAAAAGCAAAATAGCGGAAGGCCTGTTGAAAAAATTTGACTTTAATGTTTTGTTTGAATTGTTGGTACATAATGGAAGCACCATTCAAACGATTTTTTCTGTTGCCCTGATTTTAATTTTCTTGTACTTTCTGGTCTCAATTTTCCTATACGGCGGAATTCTCTTTAGCCTGGTTCATCCTCTCAAATCTGGTGATGTCGAAAGTAAAAAGCCAAGATTTGCACAGGTCTTTTTTCAAGGTGCTGGAAAGTTTTTCGGGCGATTTTTCCGGCTTTCCTTTTATTCCCTTATTCTTTGGATTGTTTTTATTGTTATCAATGTCTTGCTGAACCTTGTTGGTAGCATTTTTACTGCTAGCGGTGCAAATGAACAGGTTGCTTTTTATCTTATCTGGATAAGAATAGCGATAGGTCTCTTTCTTGTGTTTTTGATAAAAATGATTTTGGATTACACACGGATTAAAATTGTCACTGAAGATTCCCGCCTTGTTTTCCTTTCATTCTTGAAGATAATAAGATTTGTTTTTCAGAAATTCGGCAAAACTCTAGCATTATACTATTTACTGGTAGTTACAGGAGTAATCCTCTTCGGGATCTTTTGGGCCTTAAATTCAATGATTCCTTCCCATACTTTATTGAGCATTTTTATTGTTTTTATCATAGGTCAGCTTTTCATTGCCAGCAGGGGCTGGATAAAAGTTGCTTTTCAGGCAGCTCAATTAAAAAATTGGATGGGGGACTGAATGGGGGACGGTTCTATTTATTTTGGAGTAAGGACAATATAAGGTAACTTCTCAATAAGTGTGGGTAGTAGCTATGGATTCCCGCCTCCGCGGGAATGACGATTGAGTGTAAGTGTCTGTCATTCCTGCGAAAGCAGGAATCCAGTGATTAGTCACAAATATAATCTACCCCCAATTATTGAGAACTTACAATATAAGCGTCCAATGCTAATAAACTTTTTTCATGATTACTTCGTTTAAATAAGTAGGAAGCAATAAAATCGAATTCAGTGTTAAGCTATGGTTAAGTTTAAATATGGAGATTGAGCATTGACTAAATTTTTACTCTGGGTAATTTTATTAGTGATTTGCTGGCCCCTGGCTCTTCTGGCGTTACTTCTGTATCCTATTGTCTGGATTCTTCTCATTCCGTTCCGGCTTTTGGGCATCACAGTGGATGCAGCACTGCAATTGTTTAAAGCCATTATTACGCTGCCAGCCAGAGTCTTGCGGGGACCGAGGTAGCATAAACAATCGTTTTTTTTCTTTTTCTAGTCTTTGACCTCATCTTTTTTCATGTGATATGTTCACTTCAGGATTTCAGCTGACGAAAATAGAGGAAAATGGCGAGGAATTGGTGCTATCGCAAAAAGGAAATTCTTATCCCTAAAATAGTATATTGCGTGGATTTATATTAGTTCGTTTCTTCCTTTTCAGGAACTTGCGGCGGAGTAAAAGTATATCCTAACTGTTTTAACAAGCTCATCCAATCCACGTTATTCCAGATTTCGACACCCTTTCCCTCAACAGTGTGAAAAACAACGGTTCCTGTGAATTTCACATGATTTCCTGTAGCAGAAATGCCCAGGGTCGGAGAATCGCCTTCGTGTGTTCCTTCAAAGGTCCACCGCATGGCACCATTATCCCCATCCACAATAATCTCCTGAATTGTTAATTTGATGTCAGGATAGCTTGTGCGTTGGGCTGTAATGTACTGCTTGTAGGCCTCAAGCCCCACAACATCCGGATAGGGCGTGAGGTGATAAAGTACATCAGGTGAATACATGTCATCGAGCACATCCAGGTTGCCCTTGTTATAGGCCTCATTAATTTCCAACCGTACCCTGGCTTTGAGTTCTGCCCCGGGGTCCGTATCTTCGGCCTGCTTCTTACAGCTGAAAGCCAAACAGAGTAAAAAGACCAAAGACAGAACAAGGCTTGATCGAATCAGAGATTTTTTCATTTTCTCCTCCTTTATTAAATTTTTTAATAACTCCGGAATACATTTATACATTCTCTTGCACGCTTATTTATACCGTTTTATATGAAAGGTTCTATCTTATTTGAAACACAGGTGTCAAGATATAAAAAATATTGAGTCTCTCTGAGCTTAGTCTTTCTTTTTTTCTAAAGCAGGTTTAATAAACGGTTTAAAGATGACGCTCAGTCCAAAAAGGATGATCAATATGGGAAAAACCGGCAGGTCAACCGCGAAGAAATCACTTATTCCAAAAAGTAACGCAAGAATACCCAGGACAAACCAGAAACCGCTGATCTTTATACCGTAGAGGTAGCGGACAGCAATGAGCCCCAGTATGATGATCCCCATGCCGATGAGCCAGGTGCCTTCCGGAACACTTTCATCAGGAAGGAGCCAGAGGCAGCCGATCATGATCAGAAACAACGCCCAGCCGATGGAGTCCAGACGTTTGTCCAAAACACTTTTCTGTGTGTCTTTTTTATTTTCCGGTTGATTATTTTGTCGTGTCATTCAATTTCCTCCATTTCATGTTTTTTTTGCCCTGTTTAACTTTAAAAGAACTTTTTAAAACTGTAATTTGGTAATCCTGTGCTTTATAATAAGAAAACCAGGTATAAAAAGAAATATTCGGCCGAGGTCTCAGCGGCCGTGAGGGATTCCTGATAGGCGAGATGAGGCGGGGGAGGTTTGTCCGCGACAAATGTCAGCTTGAGGTGGGCGATGATACGATCGACCACGGCATAATCAGTGAGAAAGGCAATGATGCGCATTTCAGCCTGGCATTTGGGACAGGTCAAGGGATTAACCTCATACACTTTTCGGATCATCTCCGCCCAGCCGCGGCGCGGGACCCTCGGGCACTCCTCCTCAACGATGATGAATGGATGCTTGTCCGGCTGTCCCTTGCGCGCCTTACCCCGGTGAGCATTGGCGTAGAGGCCGAAGTAACGGACAGTGACCTGACCCTTGTCAGGGATATGGGAGGTCATCCGGGCGATAAACTCCAGACCTGCCTGTGCGTTGCACGCAGACAGGTAGTCCATCCGCTCCACCTCTTCGGCCTCTTTCCCATACCGGTAGCAGACCTTACCTTCCCGTTCATCGAGGGAGAGGTGTTCCAGGGAAAGGAGCGGGCGAATCATGTATTTTCCCACGCGCTCGACCACATCCTTGATGATGGGTCGGAGGAAACCGTACTCCTTTTCAAAACGATCATCGTATTCTCCAAGAAACCTCTCGAAATAATGAAAAAGCACCCGATAGAACACAGTCCGTTCCGGATGCCTGTCTGCGTGCGGTAACGCACAGGCAGGACGTTGACGATAAATCCCTGACACAGCAGGGATAAGTAAATGAGGCGGCCGTGAAAGCCATGCGTATGGGTGAGCCATTGGGAAAAAATGACCATATCTTCAAAAAATAGCATTTGTAACTTATTGATATTAAATAAGTTAACATGGTCTAGGAAATGACCAAATTGACATTCTCTAAATTATTGATTTAAATTGAGTTAGATTTTTGTGACAGGCCGTTGGATAAAAAGAGTTTAGAACCATTGATTGAACAAATGTCCTGCAATGAGGACAAAATTGAATTTCTTCACTCATAAAAAAGTTGGCATGACTTTTGCAGCTTTAAAGATGTAAAGGCGATTTTAAAAGTAACAATGAGCAATAATTCAGGAGGACAAAATGCAAAAGGCCAAAAAGAAATGGATATTTATAGTGTGTTTTTGCTTAAGCTTTACATTCCTTTCAGGAAGCACAAATTCGAAATTGGGTTTCTTTTACCCTTTTGTTTCTATTGAGAAGAATATTTTAGCTTCGGAAATTGAATATGAAGATTATTGGGAACCAACTGTGTTTACTCATTGGAACATGGTGGCTGGAGGAATAAAATACCAGAAATCAATATTTTTCTTTTCAATTTCATTCGCAGGGCTCTGGCACGAAAATAAATCTCTTTTTCTTCCGACTTTTGATGTAAGTCTAGGAATCAATTTAAAAAAATTTTATATATATGGAGGTAAAAGTTTTTCTCTTTTGAAAAACAACTCAAAGATTTTTGAAGATGAGCTTATTGAACTAACCAATCCTTTCTATATAGGAGGGAAATATCTCTTCCCAATAGAAAATATAGGCCTTGAGTTTGGTGTGCAGGTCTCCAGAGGAAAATTAAATGGGCTCGAAAAAGAGACCTATTATGCATACGCCTTAAATTCCAGAATTAGCTATAAAGTAAAAGATTGGTTGTTTCCTTATATCTCTTTAACGGTTGAAAAATATGACTTTTGTAAAGACCTATCAGTGAGTATTAGTATCGGCGCCTTTTTGGGGAAATCGAACAGATTATCAGGCATAAATCCACCCGTACAAATGACTTTTAGGACTATTGTTTATAAGCCAAATATTTATCTTTACCCAAAAAAAGCAACAAAAATAAAAGTCTCAATCAAACCTAATGGAAAGATCACTGCTTCAATTCCTCCCTATAAAAATGGTTGGAGTGTTTTAGCTCATCCCGATGGAACTATTGAAGACACGGCTGGATATTTATTTTATGAAGCGGATGTTTTTATGCATCATTCTGAAAAGGGATGGTGCATACCAATGTCTGGTCTGGTCATATTCTTCAAGAACACACTCAAGGAATATGGATTTAATGATGTTGAGATCAAAAACTTCTTAGATTATTGGACACAGCATCTGCCCAAATCCTCTTTCTATGCTATATACCCTATTACAGGCAAACCTTTGGAAAAAATCTGTCCGCTAAAAATAAAACCGTACCCAGATAAAATTCTAAGGCTTTGGTTTGTTTTTACTCCTTTATCTGAAATAAAATACTTAGATGCCCCGAAAATTCAATCCTTTGACAGGACTGGGTTTGTGGCTACAGAATGGGGTGGAATTATTAAGGAATAAACTGCTGCCAATCCATTTTGCGGCTTCTGTCGCAGACTGCTCGCCTTTGAAGGTTGTTTTCTGAAACAAAAAGAAAGAAAGAGCAAGACTCTGCTCATCCTCCCATAATTGAGGAGGAAATCTCACTTTTCATGCACAACGCCCTCCTCCACCCCGGGTCTTCCAGCAGGAACTTCTGATGGCAGCCGAGGAGAAGGGCGAGGAATTGGTGCTATCGCAAAAAGGAAATTCTTATCCCTAAAATTGGAGCAAGCTACATACTTCTCTAGAAACTTTGCTTGAAGAAAAATGGTCCATTAATTTTCTCCAGAACGCCTGAAGCTCTAAGTAACTTTCAAAGGGATTCTTTTCAGGTACAGCTTGGGTCTGAGCTAAGTAGATGTTTTTCATACTTTCTAAAGCTCCTTCTTTATCACCTTGGAGAATATAGTCAACAGTAAGCATCTGATTTGAACGGAAAATTCGGTCCTCCAAGTCATCCTTTAGGAATTCCCCCGGATAAGGATCAAGTTCATCTGGAGTAACCTGAAACATGTTATGTTTGGGTTTTTGGGCATTTATTCTGGTCCTTTCAAAAACAAACCTGAAAATATCCTCTCTTAGTCTCCGCCAATGTGGGTGCGATTTAGGTGGTGGATCGTGTTTGATATGGAGTTCGTTATCCAGGAAGAAGCTGAATCCAAACATTTTGCCACTAATAAGGAAATTCATATCCTCTCCTCGAGGTATACAAGGATCGAAAGGAATGTATGTGAACATCTCCCGATGAAGTACCATGTTTCCTCCGAATGCAAAAGGAGTTTCCTTGAGTCTTGGGCTTTGACTTATAATTTTTCTAAAGGCACGATTCATACAATCGATCTTATTCCAATAAGTCATCCAAGGAAATATTTCTCGGATGAGTAAAAAATCATCATCCGGGTTGATGTAATATCCGGCTACAGCTAATACTTTTTTGCCTTGATATGTGCTTCCTATATAATCCAATGCTTTATTCATGAACAAAGGGTCTTCGAAGATTTCATCGTCATCGATGAGCACAGTCACCTCAGCCCCCAATAGGTGAGAAATAAAGGTACAGAAGTTTCGAATGTTTGAGTATCCTTGGAGTTTCAGGAAAGGAACAAATTCCTCTTTGTCATGTTTTGCCAGATATTCATGAATTTTGCTTAATTGAGAATAAGAAAAGAAGAGGGTTTCTACATCTATTCCAGATTCTTTTATAATCGAGGATACTTTTTTCTCTACTTCCGCTTGGATATCCGGGGCCGTGGATACACCTAAAATTACGAGTGTGAAATTTTTGTTTTTGAGAACAGATATACTCTCTAGGAGTCGGCCTATAGTACCTTTTTCATTTAAAGAAGTAGGATGGTCGTAGACATCGTCGGTTTTCCGCCACCCATCTTTTATTTTTCTCCCCCAATAAGTTGGTACCACCATAGTTACTTTCATTTTTGCCTCTCTGTTTTCATCTTTTTTTTCAATAATACACTGTTTGCTACTAATTCGTTATCATTTTCTCTACCTCTACTCTTTTTTCCCCGTGCATATATTCAGCCCACCTCACATATATATATTATATGCTGTTTTAATATTTATTATCGTCAATGCTCATCTCCGTAGCGGCAAGAAAATATATTCCTCCGTATCAAGAAATTATCTGCTCGTCACGTAAACAATCCAAGGAGCTATAAACCAGAGCACAAGGACAGGAAGAACAAAAATAAATTCCTCGACAAACATAAAACAACCCACCCCCAGACATAGACAGATCACCAATGAAGGGAACATGACTGCATATATTCCAGAAATACTATATATTTTCCTTTTTCTCTTAACCTCACTAGCAGTAACCCAATCTATTCTGGGGCGCCTGAGTACTGATCCAGCCAAAATCTGCAATGTTCTTAAAAACTTGCGAATAATTCCTGGGTTAGGTGCTTCCTTCATCCTACTGAGTGATTCGTGTACATAGCTTCTTTCAGGAAATTGAAAAGTTATGCCAACCATTGCGGCTACTATAGATAAAGCTCTCTGTAGAGAGAAGGCTAGATACACAATAATCGAGAAAAGCCCATGTACGATTCCTACTAATGATACAACTGGAGATCGGAAGCTGATGGGTACTAAAAGGTAGGGAAATGCAATCATGCTCGCTAATATCAGTGAACTCCACTTTGCTGGTAGCTCTGGTACAAACCAACCCACCAAACAGAGTAAGATAAGAGATGGAACGCTGAGCTGCTTCTTGATTGGCCAAATTAAATTCCACCTGTTGAAAGGGGACAAAGGATTTCTTACACGTTCCCATTTTTTATTCGGAATCTTTGATAGTGCCCAATGGAGAGCTTGTTTGTCCCCTTTGAGCCATCTTTCAATCTGGTTCATCCCGGCAAGAAAATTATCTAACGCTTCTTCCATGATGATAACATCTGCCACAAACGCAGCTCGTAAAAAGCCGCTTTCAACCTTGTCATGGCTGAGGAGCTGATTGTCAGGGAAACGACCTGCCAGGACTTTAACATGTGTTTGTACGTCATAGATTCCTTTACCGATGAAGATACCTTCTCCAAAAATGTTTTGAAGAATCTGGAGGATGTAGTGGTGTGGACCATTGGGGCGGCGGTGCCACCCCTCCATCCGTGCATGCAAAGAGCGGGCGCAACTTTCCCTAGACGGTACTGGAAAAGGTTGAAGCACGCCATATCCCTGCACAACAATCTTATCAGTTTCATTTACCACAGGTTGATTGAGTGGATGCGCTGCCATTGCCACAAGACGGAATGCAGAGCCAGCAGGTAATTCATTGTCGCTATCGAGAAGGATTATCTTACTGATCTTTCCCAAAGCCTCAACTTTCCCAGCTATATGGCTGAAAGTCTTCCCTGGGCCATACTTGCGATATTCCTCGCCCTCGAGCTTTCCCAGGAGCCACTTGTTAAGCTCCTCTACTCCCCCACGTTTTCTTTCCCATCCTACCCATTTCCGGGAGGCAATGTTCCATTTTCTATCCCTGTGAAAGAGATAAAATGTGTCTTGGCCATGCTTCTTGTTGAGCGATTTAATAGCTAAAGAAACAAAGTTCAGAAGTTCCGATTCCTCTTCTGTCACTTCCTCTTGGGAAGAGTCTTTGAAATGGGTTAGGATAGCAACCGGAAGGTTTTTATCATTATTGTTTAAGTGGGCATTTACCATGTGCTTGAGTGTCCTGGCTGTAGCAGCTTTGTTAGAAAGCAACGTGGCATACACTATTAAAGTTCTGAACTCGTCCGGAATGCCCTCAGTAAACTCCATCTTCGACAAGTGATGCGGCTTAAAAAAAATGCTTATTCCTTTGCAGATGATTATTTCTGCTGCATCCTGGATAGGAAGAAGGGCAAGGATCGTCAAAATGATAACCAAGAATGGGCTGATGTTGAGCCTGACCAGCCAAACTGCAAAGACTATACTAACTGCGGCTGTAATGAATAAAACTCCTATCATATAGACAAAGAAAGGGTTGTCAAATACCGGATTCTTAAATGTCTTTTTAATGTTTTAACTCCTAATTGAGGTTTCAGAACTTGCTGTCAACAGGGATAAATTGCAACCCCCGCTACGAAGCATTTCGTAAAAATAGCATCCAGAGGGATGTTTGTCAATAAAATGAATAAAATGGGGACATTAATTTTTATTGACAAACACGTCTTTTAGTCATATTGTTTTTTTCTGCTTTTAGAAGACCGTGATTCATAATAAAATAGAGCAATTTATTAAAGGAGGGAATACTATGATTTCTTCACGGCATTTTTTTCTTTCACGGACATTATTTATTTTAGGAGTTTTATTATTAGTGGTTCTTTTTAATTCTCAAATGATGGCAAAGACACAGAAAAAAATCGAGTCAACTGATCCGGGACTGCGTTTGAAGTGGTTTGAAGAGCATGTTGCCATGAAAGACAGCTCCATTTTTAAGGATTTGAAATGGCGTTTTCTCGGTCCTGATATAATTAGTGGAAGATGTACTGATATTGCTGTCCCCAAAGGAAGCAAACACACCATATATGTCGGTGCTGCTACAGGAGGAGTGTGGAAAACCGTAAATTCAGGGATAAGTTGGGAGCCAGTAATGGATGATGTTGCTTCAATATCTGTAGGCGACATTGCTATCGCCGCGTCTAATCCAGATATTATGTGGGTAGGGCTTGGGGAAGCCAACATTTTTCGTGCCTCTGTGGCTGGGACTGGTGTCTATAAATCCACTGACGCATGTAAAACCTGGCAGCATATGGGACTTGCTGATACGCACACAATTGGCAGAATCATAATTCATCCTGAAAATCCTGATATCGTGTATGTTGCAGCTCCCGGTCACGAGTGGACTTACAATAAAGAAAGGGGAGTTTTCAAAACAACAAACGGGGGAAAGACCTGGGATAAGATTCTTTATATCAATGAGAAAATAGGGGCTGCCGACCTGGTGATGGACCCATCTGACAGCAATGTTCTCTACGCTTCCATGTGGAATAGAATACGCAGGCGCTGGAGTGATCCTATGCCTGGGCCAGGGGATGGTATTTTTAAAACCACAGACGGCGGCAAGACCTGGAAGCAGAAGACAAAGGGGCTTCCTGATTTAAAACTAACTGGAAGAATCGGTCTTGATATTGCAAGAAGCAATCCCAATGTTATATATGCGTTTATCGACAATCACAATCCCGGACGTATGCCTGAGAAGGGGGAACGTGATTCATATGGAAGGTTAAAGACTGGACGAGTGATCAAAGGGGCGGAGGTGTACCGTTCGGATGACAAGGGTGAAACCTGGAGGAAAGTAAGCCCGGATAATCGGATGATGGAAGGGTTTGGTGGCACCTATGGGTGGGTTTTTGGACAGATGTGTGTCGATCCCAACGATGAAAATACAATATATATTATGGGCCTTGCTCTGGCTAAATCCACTGACGGCGGCAAAACATTCAAAAGGCTTTATTTTCCTGGACTGCATGGTGACCATCACGGCCTCTGGATTGATCCTGAGGATTCCAACTACCTTATCAATGTCAATGATGGAGGTGTTAATGTCTCCTACGACGGAGGTATAATCTGGAGAGATTTTCATACAATCCACCCCGTAGTCCAGTTTTACAATGTGGCTTATGATATGGAAGAACCGTTCAATGTTTACGGCTCTGTTCAGGACCATGGTACTTACAAGGGGAATGTTGCCCATAATCTACCCAGGCAGCGCAGAGAGAGGCGCCCTGTAACACGGTGGGAATCTGCCCCGGGTGGGGAAGGAACCCATATTGCGGTCGACCCCACGAATTCAAATATTTTGTATTCTTCAAGTTTTTACGGAAGACTCCAGAGATCTGAATTTAAGAATGGAGCATGGGTAAGTGTCAATATCGTACCTAAAGCAGGTGAAGGCGAACCTCCACTGCGCGGTCAATGGATGGCTCCCACAATAATTTCTCCACACAACCCTTCAGTCATATACCACGGCATGCAGTACCTTTACCGGTCTATGAACAGGGGAGATACCTGGGAAAGGATCAGTCCCGACCTGTCCTACAATGATCCTGATAAGTTGGGGAAACTTCCCTTTGCCATTCCTCATCAATGCTTGACTGCAATTTCAGAGTCTCCTTTTCAATTCGGTCTTATCTATACTGGAACAGACGACGGGAGAGTACATATCACTAGGAATGGGGGAGTTTCCTGGACGGAAATTATCAAAGGGCTACCTTATAATAAACAAGTCTCAAGAATTGTCGCCTCCAAATATGACAAAGGAACAGTTTTTCTGACCCTTAATGGCAGAAGGGATGACGATTTTGCCGATTATATCTATAAATCTACAGATTACGGTAAGACCTGGGCCGATATCTCCGGAAATATGCCCGGAGGCCCTGTGAATGTAATCAGGGAAGATCCAAAGAACAAAGACGTGCTTTATGTAGGAACAGACCTTGGTGTGTATGTGACCATAGACGGAGGTAAAAAATGGCATGTGCTTGCAAACAGCTTGCCCATTTGTTTTGTTTGGGACCTTATCATTCATCCACGTGATAATGCCCTCGTCATTGCTACAAACGGCCGGGGAATGTATGTCATTGATGATGTTTCTCCAATTCAGAATTATGGGAAATAGCTTTTAATAATTTATTTATCCGACTTTTTATAGCTGATTGAGATGCCGCTCCAGCTTGTACGGTCAATGGTTGTTTCCATATTAGGTAAGCTTCTTAAATAATCAAGAAATTCTCTAATACCCCATTGGCGTCTTCCTGATACGTTATGGGCAGTGAAACATCCGCCTACCTCAAGTTTTGGCAACACTGCTATCAGGTAGTTTTTGTACCAGCCCTTATCTGCATCACTAAAGACAAAGTCGAAGGGACCTTTAAGTTTCGGAACGAGTTCATGGGCATCCGCAAGTCTTGCGTCAATGTAATCGGAAACTCCGGCCTCTTCAAAATTCGACAAAGCCTCTTTATATCGAGATTCGCTTATTTCGATTGTAATAAGTTTGCCGCCAGTTTTAGTGAGCGCCCAGGCAATCCATATTGCAGAATGACCTGTAGATGTTCCGATTTCAAGGGCTTTTGTGTAGTTATGTTTGATAATAAGATCATATAGGATTTTTCCATCATCTTCAGGAACATTCATATCTCTCCATGAATATCTATGGCTTTCAAGAAAGTTTTTTACTTTTTCATCAAGGCTTTGATTCTCTTCAAGCTTAAGGGAAAAACTTGATTTAGCCGATAAAATTAAGAATAATAGTGATGAAAAAATCAGGAAATTGGCTTTAGATTTGTGTTTCATTTTTCTCCTTTTTTTCCTTCATATCTTTTTTTAAATATAAAATATGCGGGGATTCCGGCTATTACAGTCAAGATTGCAATCGATGAGGGAATCGGGCGTTCAAGAAATCCCAAGAATAGAATTGAAACACCCGCTAGTATATAGACAAGCGGAACTATTGGAAAACCCGGCAGTTTATACGTGCTTTTCTTTAAATGACGTAATTTAAAAACACCAATAACAGCGAGGATCGGGAAGATTCCTAGGGAAAATCCCATATAAGTTAAAATTTGCTCAAAAGATCCTGATAACACTATTACTGCAGAGATTATACACTGTAGTAGTATTGATTTTGAGGGGACACGATATTTCGAATGAACTTCTGAAGCAAATTTAAAAAAGTACCTATCCTTAGCCATCGCATAATAAACTCTAGGGCCAAGAATAATAAAAGCGCTTAAAGAGGAAAAAAGAGCAAAGGATATAAGGACCGATAAAAAGCTCTCAAAGGATTTACCGAATAAATTGCCTACAGCAAGTCCTCCTATTGAAATGACTCCACTCATATCTTCCGGCGAAATGGCATAGACATAGAATAGATTCAAGCAAAAATAGAGAAATATGACTACACCAGTACCCAGTATCAAAGACCGGGGCAAATTTTTTAATGGATTTTTTATCTCTGAGCCAATGTAAGCAGATGCATTCCAGCCGCTGTATGCAAACATGATCCACATCAAAGAAAGACCTATGGTTTTCCATCCTCCGAAATTAAAACTGAAATCACTTCCCTGAGAAAAATGCCCCAAACTTCCTTTTCCAAGGGAAAATCCGATAACTACAAGACCTGCGATTAATCCAACTTTTAATAATGTTAAAAAGTTCTGCACTCTTGTGCCAAATTCAATCCCTCTTAGATGGATAAGTGTAAAAGCAAAAATAATAAGGATCGCATAAAACTTTTTTAAAACGACTGCCTCTGTAGGGGCTTCAAAAATTCCCAAAGATAGAAGCTTGGGAAAAGCTCTGGTGAAATATTCTGTAAATCCTATTGCAGAGGCAGCTATTGGAGCAGAAAAACCGACAAAAAAGGAGACCCAACCGCTCAAAAAACCAAACAAAGGATGAAATAATTTTGAAAGGAAAATATATTCTCCTCCTGCACGGGGAATCGCTGCACCAAGTTCCCCGTAGCATAGAGCGCCGCACAGAGCAATTATTCCACCTACAATCCACAGCAAAATCATCAATAACGGATTGCGCAGATCTTCCATCAGGAGTCCGGTTGTTGTAAAGATTCCGGCCCCGATCATATTGGCTATAACAATGTTCGTGACCGGGAAAAGTCCAAGCTTTCTCTCCAGCCCGTTTTCTATTGTTTTATTTTCCATCCTCGAATCCTATACTAACAATAACCATATTAAGAAGAAAAGAGTTTCCTGATTTTTGTAGTTTGGATTTTAGTTCTACTGAGGAGTGCGTCCTGGATTGTTGCAATCCGGATGCTGCTTCTAGATTCCAGTCTTCAATCATCAAGGCTATTTCAGAGCACACAAAAAATGCTTCCCAGAGTGATGACATAACACTTGTCGTCATCAAACGGAAGGAGAGTTAAGCTATTTGCCTGGCATGAGATGGAATTTCTGGGTATTCAGTATTAGTGGAAGCGGAAGCTTCAGCGGTGAAGAATCCTATAAATCTAGATCTCTGCGCAGTTATTTATTTTTTAGCTGATCACCGGCGATCTTACAACTTCAGGCTCACCTTTGCCTTTGAATTCCAGAACGATGACTGAAACAATCGGGTCAGGAGCTTTTTCTGGTACTAAGATGACTGCTGAGCCATGCTGATAGTCAATATTCAGTTCGATTTTGGGGTCAGCTAACAGATAGGCCGATTCAGCTTTATTGATCAGGCCTGGTACTTGGAGTTTGCCGTCGCTGGGCCAGTCAAATACATGTAAGTACAGTTTTCCTGGTTTTGTCGTGCTGCGGCCCCAATCCAGTTTTGAAAACAGACTGGCTGAAGTGTCATAAATGCTCTCGCCGTTGACCTTCATCCATTTGCCCATTGCTGCTAGCCGTTCTATGCTCGGTTGTGGGAACAAACCCTCGGCTGTTGGTCCAACGTTCAGCAGGAAATTTCCTCCCTTGCTTGCGATGTCAACGAGTTTGCGGATCAGGTCTTCTTTTGATTTCCAATTGTGATCATTTTTGTTGTAGCCCCAATGGTCATTCATGGTAATACAGGTTTCCCAGTCGTATCCAAGACCTGTAGCAGGTATTTCCTGCTCTGGAGTGCCGAAGTCTCCTGGAGATGTTTTGGGGTCATAGGTGCCTGCCATACCAGCACGTCCCTTTCCCACGCGGTTGTTGATGATGATGTTGGGCTTGAGTGAGCGAACATAATTGTAAAGATTTTTGCCTTTTTCATGGTCCCAGGTGCTTTCCCATTCGCCGTCAAACCATAAGACACTGATTTCACCGTAATTTGTTATTAGTTCCTTAACCTGGCCTTTCATATACTCGATGTAGCGGTCAAAGTCGGCTCCCTCAGAGGAGCGTTTTTCCCATTTGCGCCGAGGGAGATAATCCGGATGGTGCCAGTCCATGATTGAGTGATACCAGCACATCTTAAGACCCTGGCTGTGGCATTCATCCGAAAGTTCTTTCAGGATATCACGTTTGAACGGAGTGGTATCTATGACATCATAATCCGTAAGCTTAGAATCGAATAGACAAAAGCCATCGTGGTGCTTACTGGTGATGACAATATACTTCATGCCTGCGTCTTTTGCTGTTGTCACCCACTTTTTAGGGTCAAACTTAACAGGATTGAATTGAGAAGCGAACTTTTCATACTGTTTCACAGGAATCTGGGCCGTGGTCAGTATCCATTCGGCATGCTTTGTTTCTCCCTTCCACTCACCAGCCGGCACCGCATACAAACCCCAGTGAATAAACATGCCGAATCGAGCCTCCCGCCACCACGCCATCCGCTCATCCTTCTGCTTTTCTTTATCTGCTATTATTCGGTCTTTATCTCCTTCAACCTTAGTATTTTTTTCACCTTTTCCACCGCAGGATATAAGGCCTGCAATCAGACATAATAAAACCAAAAAATAGATTGACCTTCTAAACATACACTTTTTTTTCATTTTATCTTCCTTTGATTCTTTTTTTACCTTTTATCACTGGAAGAAATAGAATAGAAATGTCCAATGTCAAGGTTTGACCCCATCAGGCTTTAGGTGTTCGATAAAATAATCTACACGAGCCTTCCTGTATTGCTCAAAACGAATTCCATGCCTCTGTTCAGGATACATCATAAAGTCAAGCTTTTTGTTGTGCTTCAATAAAGCATGGACAAGTTGAATAGTGTTTCCAGGATGCACATTATTATCCACGGCTCCATGATGAATAGCCAGGTGTCCTTTAAGGTCTTTTGCATAGTTCATGCAGGAACCCTTGTCATAACCTTCAAGGTTATCCTGGGGTCTTCTCATATACCTTTCTGTGTAGATTGTATCGTAATTTCTCCAGTCAGTTACCGGGGCGCCTGCAACGCCCACATGAAAAACATCAGGTGCCTTGAGCAGAGCTATGCATGTCATGTAACCACCGTAAGAATGGCCGTAAATACCCACTCTTTTTTCATCGACATAAGGTCTTTGGGTGATAAATGTAACCGCAGCCACATGGTCCTCAAGCTCGATCTGCCCGAGATTCATGTACATCAGGTTTTGAAAGGCCTTTCCTCTTCTTGATATACCTCTGTGGTCAATCGAGAGAGTTATAAAGCCCAATTGAGCAAGTGCTTGATTTCCGTCATTCAAATTAAACCGGTTATATATCCTTTTGGCTCCCGGGCCGCCATAGACGGACATAATCAAGGGGTATGTTTTATTTTCATCGAAGTGTGCAGGCTTGTACAACATTCCGTCAAGGTCGTATTTTCCATCAGCAGATTTAAATAGGAAATGCTCGGGTTTTATTAGGTTAAAATCTTTGAATTCTTGACTGATGGTCGATTTGCCGAGTTCTCTAATTATTTTCCCATCAGCCCGATTAAGCGTATCTCTACGCGGTTTGTCAAAGGAAGAAAACGAATCAGTGAAGTATTTCGCACCTGGAGAAAGCCTTACAGAATGTGACCCGGGCTCTTTTGTTAATTTCGTGAATTTGGTTCCGTCGAGTTTTACTCTGTACGCGTAAGATTCAAGTCCTCTGTTTTCAGACCCTGTAAAATATACCCATCCTTTTTCTTCATCGACACCAAGAATACTCCCGATGGGTAGTTTTGTTTTGGTCAGTTGTTTCACCAATTTTCCTGAGAGGTCGTAGAGATATATTTCTTTCCATCCGCTTCTTTCAGATGTCCAAATAATATGTTTGTTATTTTTTAAGAACCTAAGGTCAAAGTTGGCATCTATATAACATTTATCTTCATCTTTTAATATACGCCTTACTTTTCCGGTATCCGGATCTGCCGCAAACAATTCAATGACATTTTGCAGCCTGTTGAGGCGCTGGTATATAAACTCTTTCCCATCATTTGTCCACTGTCCTCTAAACAGATAAACATTTGTTTCTATACCTGTTTCTATTCGAATTGTCTTCTTGGTTTTAATATCAACAATGAAGAAATTAATAATGGGATTGTTTGCGCCGGCTTTAGGATAACTCTGCATTTCGAGAGTTGGTACAGGGCTTACATCGTGAACAATTGGATATTTTCCCACAGGACTCTCATCAAACTGCATGTAAGCGATTTTTCTCGAATCTGGCGACCACCAGAAAGCAGCATATTGATTAAGTTCTTCAGGATAAACCCAGTCCGGGAAACCATTCCTCAAGTCTTTGTGCCCATCTGTAGTGAGAGCTGTTTCTTTCCCTTCAAGGTCCTTTATATAAAGATTGTAATCCCTGGTAAACGCACGATATTTAAAATTTGGAGAAAAGGCCTCGGAGTACATTCTGCCGCGGACTCCCCTAAATTCTCTTTCAGGCACATAAGATATCATTTTGTCTGTGTTTAAATCATAAATGAATGCTTTATTGGCAGCAGTAAATCTGATTTTTTTGCCTTTATCAATAAAAGTAAACATTTTAAATGGAAGTTTTTCTTCATTTTTGCCTGTTATTGTCTTATATGCCGAGATAATCTTAGCCTCGTCAAAGAGGCTGCTTTTTTCACCGGTTATGGGATCTACCTTTTTAAAGGTTTTATCTTCGAAAAGATAATAAGCATTCCCGTCAGGCATCCAGGTGACCCTGGCCAAGCCTTCAAATTTTATTAAGTTTTTATCGGTTCTCAGCTTCTCATAGAGAGCTTTGCCCCTTATTTGCTCCTGTGATGTTGCAAACATGGAAAATAAAAAGATAGAAATAAAGAGAAAGAGTAATAGCATTCTTAAATTTTTGTTCATCTTGACCTCCGTTTTCATTTTTTTAATTATTTATTAATATACAAAGGCAAGTCAACTCTTTGCTTAATTATCGTAAATAAATTTTTCCTAGGGACCTTTATTCAATAAAATTGCTGGTCTAAGGCCAGGAATAGTGCGGATTCTGAAGTCATCTTTTGCAAATTCAACAAGTTGGTGCAGCTAAGCTACAATTTCCCAATCAACAATTTCTTACAATTTCAGCTAATTTTATGGACAATTTTATGGATTTCATTTGAGGATTAAAAGCCATCCTTTTCCGGGTTCAACAGGGATTCTGTCTAATGGCTTAAAGATTGCTGCATCCTGAAAACCCTTAATCGCGGGTGCTCGTAAATGTGATTTTTCCGGGTCTAATCCTAAGGCCTCCCAGTCAATTTTCAGGCGGTAGTCTACAGTTTCTTTGGCCCAGCTTGCAATCGAAATTAACACACTGTCTTTTTTGACATAAGCAGTAGCCAGAACATCTTTGCTGTCCGTTTTAACCGGGCATGATGAGGCCCAGTATCCGATCATGTCCGAATCCTGCATACCGAAGTCATCCCAGACTTTCCAGATATGTGTTGGGTCACCTGCCCAGGGAAGGCGCGAAGTCATACCGTAGAGCATGCCGCGCCAAGGATTCCCGCCACCCTGAAGCATTTCACCCATGACTCCAAACGGAATACCCGACATTTCGACAAGCCAGTAATCAGGCGATGAGTCATAATCAAAATACTCGCCGAACCAAATGCGGTTTAAATAAGGAAAGTGTTCAAGATATAGATTAGCGCTGCTGGCGAATCCGTCCCTATTATTAAATTGATTGGCCGAGTGGAGGTCGATAAGAGCGCTGTCGCAGCCGCGGTCCAAGATTTTCCTCACTCTTTTCATCGTGGTACGGTCATAGGCAACATCGTCGATGTAAAGCCCATCAATCTCTATGTTTTTAACAAGCCAGTTTAACCCTTCAAGATAATAATTATGCCACCTGGACATACCGCTGTTAATCACTGCAGCATCTTTGAGTTTAGGAACAAACCATGCAGCGATGTAGTCTGAGCCAAGATGTTCCTGCAGCCATGAGTATCCGCCGCCAGGCCCGTGAGAAAAGATTTCGCTGCCCAGACTCCGCAGGGCGAAAATTTCAACTGCATGGTTTGAAAGCTCCCGTATCGTGTAATATATTTTGACTTTTATACCTCTGTCGTGGGCTTCATCAACATAATCTTTCATTTGTTTTGTGTGTATAAAGGGATAATTGATGTAAGGATTGACTTCATTGGCGTGGTGATTGTTTATTGTGTTCGCGCCGGTTTTTGCGATTTCTTCTATAGGTTTATAAGAATGATAGAAACGGGTAGCCCATTGTCCTTTTGTATCGAGCGTTTTAAATGGAGTTAAGAGCAGATTAAAATGAAAATAAAGTTCCTCACCAGTCTGGATTGAGCGCTCCCCGCTGTAGGCACTTATTAAAACAATATTATTATCCTTTTCCTTAATAGTGCACCCACCTTTCCCGTCGTTGTACCAGGAGGGAGGCATATTCAAAGGTTTGGAAAGGTAGAAATTCGTATTCAAAGGACGGGAATAATTTTCAGCCCTGAAAGAGCACTGCATACCTGCATTGACATCGCCTATCCATACAGAGTCTTGATTTTTCTTCTGGTCCCATTTCCATTGAAATTGTGCAGGGCGGAAGCCTCCTTTATGACCCATTCCCATCATATATTTAGCTACATCTTTGAAAATCGGGATTTCCAGGCGGATATCTTTGACTCTCATATTTTTCAAAGCACTTAATTTGACTTTAAACTCGATGAATCCATCAAATTCCATCTGGGCCTGACAGTTCAGAATCAAAACTCCTGCCTCACTTTTGGCTTCCCAGGCTATTGCTCCGGGTGTCCTTTTTTTTATTGTCACTCCCTCTCCAATCCACGATAAAATATTGCCATCTGCATCTTCTACTACCAACTCTATAGGAGCACATAAGATATCCCGGCCTTTGTTGAGAAGATGCGTAACTTCAGGTGAAAACATGCTCTGTATGCGTTTTGGGAACCCAGCCTTTCCGATTGTTACGCTTCTTCCAAGGCAGCTCACCATATTGCCTTTAGCTGTCATCGGTGTAAATGGAGGGACAATATCATCATCAAAGGCAATCCTTGAATCAAGCCAGCGCAGTCGGGAATGTCTCCAGAGTTCGCTGTCGCCGGCATCTTTGAGCACATCGTTTGTGACATTCAATACAATATTGATTTGGGTTTCTTTCATTCCTTTAGGAGAAACAGTCACAACCCCCTCATATTTACCTGGCGAGACATCCGCAGGAATCTGGATACTACACCAGAGCGGATAAACTTTCCCTTTCTCAACAGTACAAGTTTTTTCAAATTCCTCGCCATTCCAGTTATTTCCACCGGTGTTGATACAACACATCAAAGAGGCAGGAATTACTGCCCCGGCCGCAGAGCATTTCATCCTGCTGAAATGCAAATCGATATCTGCAATCGCTTCTCTGCAGGCATATACCCCAATTTGAAACGCATAAAACTCTCCCCGTGCTGCATCCCCTTGAAAGTGGTTTTGAGGTCCGCTCTTAATCCATCTTAAAGGCAGATCGTCAAACATCCTTACGGGATATTTGCGGTCTTCGGGAAACAAGAGATAGGGTGATTCCGGATTATGTGCCAGAAGATTTTTTATCTCCTCGGCCGTAGCAATGACCTCCATCGGATAAAAACTGTTAAATTCATCAATGGATTGAATTTCAACAATTTGAGTTTCAGAAAAAGTATTTCTATTTATACGCGATAACTTCTCTGTTGTTAGGCCATTACGCTTAAGCCAAGCAGCCTCAGCAGTGTATTCAGGATCTTGGTAAATCACAGTGGGATAATTCCGCCGGCCTGATATCGAATAGGGCATGTAATAGATGTAATACTTGCCGGGGATTGTCTGAGGCTGGAAGATGAGATCTCCAAATTCTCTGTTGATATCCACACGGCACATGTTTTTTACATGCTTGTCTGTTTTTGCGTCGATTATGATGATATTTTTTTTCTCAGGATTGAAGTCTCTTCTCCGCCAGGGGATATGAGCCCATACAGCATCGGCTTTTTTTGAGACATGAATAACCGCTCGGTGGTTGCCAAGCGAATCTGCCTGCCAGGAGCCAATTCCGTAGGGAACTTCTTCTGCAAAAACAGGATGTATTAAGGGGAGAATCATGAATATGAAAACAGTTGAATAAAAAATCATCTTTTGTGTAGGCGAAAAAATATCCATTTTAGCCTCCAGGATTATATCTTATATGAAATTTATCTATAAGGTCTATATATCACATTTGACATACATTTTTACCAATGGTAAAAGTTTTAAGAACCCAATTCCTAGTGACTAATAACAATTTATTCTCTACCCCTATCTCATAATTTATGGTAACGTATGTTAAAAGTATACAGGTACTAAGCTTATGAAAAGAATTGGAGTTTTAACAAGAGATTGTTCAGGGATTAACGCTGCTATAAGAGCAGTGGTAAGGACTGCCTGTTTTTACAACATAGAAGTTTTGGGAGTGCTTAGAGGGTATGAAGGCCTGATGAATGGAGAATTTATTCCTCTCAACAGACGCTCAGTCTCGGGAATAATTGACCAGGGCGGTACTATTTTAAAAACAGCTCGGTCAGAAAATTTTCAAACCAAGTCCGGACAGGAAAAAGCAGTCAAAGTTTTACAGGAAAAGGGTATTCAGGGTTTGATTGTCATTGGAGGGAATGGTTCTTTAACAGGGGCCCATGTTCTTGCAAGTAAATATGATATTCCAACGATTGGTATTCCAGCGACTATTGACAATGATATTAACGGCATAGACCTATCTATTGGTGCTGACACGGCTGTAAATGTTGCATTAGATGCCCTGGATAAAATAAGAGATACAGCAATGAGTATGGCGAGGATATTTGTTGTTGAGGTGATGGGTCGTGATTCCGGGTATATTGCTTTGCAGGTTGCCCTGGCAGGGGGATGTGAGGAAGTTTTGGTTCCTGAGAAAGACATGGATATGGAAAAGATGTGTGAGGAAATTGTCGAAGGGAATAAAAAAGGAAAGAAGAGTTGGATCATTATTGTTGCAGAAGGGAAAGCGAAAGCTGCTGACATTGCTGATACGATTACTCAGCGAACTGCCCTTGAGACAAGAATAGCTGTTTTGGGTCATATTCAAAGAGGAGGCCACCCTACAGCTCAGGATAGAATCATGGCTGCTCGTCTTGGAAGTTATGCTGTAGAAGTTCTACGGGAAGGTAGGATGGATGAATGTGTGCGCTTGAAAGATAACAGGCTGGATACCATTCCTCTGGAACTGGCAATAAAACCAAAAAAAATTGAGGAGGAAGCTTTTTATAAGCTGATAAAGATTCTTACTTAGATATGTTGCGATTTGAGTAAGGTGAATTAAGATGATTTACAGAGATCAAGAAGAATTGTTTAAAAGCTGCTCTATCGAGGTTGTTGATGACAAATTTAGAATTAAAGATTTAGAGTTATTCCGAGACGAAATCGTTGATAACCTCCATGATACGTTGATATTCAGCGATTCCGCTCATATTAAAAAGCGATGTCACTGGGTGGTGAATGAGGCTGCTCGTGAATTTGGCATAATTCCTTCCTCTATTCAATCTTTTTATGAAGCAAGGGCAAAAGAGAATTTGATCCGTTTTACCGTACCTGCGATAAATTTGAGAACATTAACCTTTGATTTAGCAAAGGCTGTTTTTAGAGCAGCGAAAAAGATAAATGCCGGTGCCTTTATTTTCGAAATTGCAAGGAGTGAAATAGACTATACTGGACAGAGGCCCAGAGAATATGCCTCCTCTATCATTCTGGCGGCGATCAGAGAAAGCTTCGCTGGGGCTTTATTTTTTCAAGGAGACCACTTTCAAATAAAACCAAAGAACTTCCTTCACGATAGGGATAATGAAATCGGCCAACTCAAGGATTTAATTGCCGAGGCCATCGAGGCTGGCTTTTACAATATTGATATCGACTCATCAACTCTGGTCGATTTATCTAAATCCACTCTTGATGAACAACAGCGATTAAACTATGAGGTTTGTGCGCAGTTAACCAGATTCATCCGAGAATTACAACCTAAAGGAATTGAAATTTCCATAGGAGGCGAAATAGGCGAGGTGGGTGGAAAAAACTCCACTCCTGAGGAACTTCGTGCATTTATGAAAGGCTATCTCACTCACATACAGGGGCTTAAAGGTATTTCTAAAATAAGCATTCAAACAGGGACATCGCACGGAGGAGTTGTGCTGCCTGACGGCTCGATCGCCAATGTAAAGATAGATTTTGAAACATTAAAGGCGTTATCTCAGATTGCAAGGACAGAATTCGACATGGCAGGGGCTGTTCAGCATGGCGCCTCGACTTTGCCCAAGGATGCTTTTTTTCGTTTCCCTGAAAATGAATGTGCAGAGATTCATCTTGCCACGCAGTTTCAAAATATTGTTTACCATCTTTTGCCTCTGGCTTTGAAGGAAAAAATTTATACCTGGCTGCATGAAAATCTGGCGGATGAGAGAAAACCTGAGCAGACAGATGACCAGTTTATTTATGAGACAAGGAAGAAAGCTTTAGGTCCTTTCAAAAGAGAACTTCATGCCTTGCCTCAGGACTTAAAGGACAAAATCACTTCGACCTTAAAAGAGGAATTTTCTTTTCTCTTTGAGAAGCTTAACATTAAGGATACCAAGCCTTTAGTCGATAAATACGTAAGTTCTCAATAATTGGGGGTAGATTATATTTGTGACTAATCAATGGATTCCTGCTTTCGCAGGAATGACAGACACTTACACTCAATCGTCATTCCCGCGGAGGCGGGAATCCATAGCTACTACCCACACTTATTGAGAAGTTACAAAGGAAAATGGGAAATAGATATCATGTCCCGAATTCGTGTTTTTTACCGAATTCGTGTTTGAATTAAGTATGCTGTCCCCCGAACTCTGAATCTTTTATTTCTTATCATATTATTTCAGTTAAAATTTTCTTATAAATCTCATCAGAGTTTTCTCTTGTCAAATAATGAATAAGCCCTTTATTTTTATACTTTTTTACAAATTTTTTGGATAGAGTGGCAATCACTATCTTATCTGAGTCAAGCACTATACTGATAGTCTCTCTAAACTTTTTTGAATAAAACTCCATCATTCCAATCTCATCGATTATGACATATTCTGAGTTTTCAAAGCTCTCTAAGAATTCGTCCATGATTTTATCAATACCTTTAATATTAACCTTGTATCTTGAAACACCTGGTCCGTGGTTTATGTTGACAGAAGCTAAAATCTCTTCCTCTCCTGAAGCCAAATCAATTATTTTAAATCCCTGCCTGACGCCATTAACCCTTATCTCAGGTGTTATAATACCAGAAACCTTCTTATTAGAAATTTCAGCCAATAGTTTTTGTATTAAAGTGGATTTCCCGCACCTTGGATTACCCGTAATAAAAATATTCATTTTACCTATTCTAACATCATCTTAAGGATTGTTTTACCCCTTGTTTTCATAGAGTTTTAGCCGGCCACATTTAATGTCCATAGCCGAGTCAGAGCCCGCAGCAAGCAATTGACATTGGCGTTTTGGGCGTGATAATCTCATTTCAGGGCATCAGCGAGTGAAAATAGCGAAATATGGTGAAGAATTTGTGGAGAGCACCAAAGTGAAATTTTTATAGTTTTCTAGGTATGAATGAATCGGTTAGTCTGTTAGCCAGTTAAATATTTTAGGAGGGAGACAATGAAAAAACAATCCACAGGCCTGTTGGTCTTACTGTTGGTCTTAGCCATTTGTGTCACAGGTTTGGCAAACGATCAATCCTTGACAGATGATCCAAGGGTAGCCTCAGCGCTCAAAATGATCGAAGTATGGGTGGATGCACAATTGGCTTACGAGGACATTCCTGGTATGTCCATGGGTATTGTCTATGATCAAGATTTGATCTGGAGTCGTGGCTTTGGCTTTGCCGATGTTGCGAAAAAGAGGCCTGCTACACCGGGCACAATCTACAGCATCTGCTCTATTTCCAAGCTTTTCACGAGCATCTCCATTATGCAGCTTTGGGAGCAAGGAAAGTTGCGTCTCGACGACCCGATCAAAAAGTATCTTCCCTGGTTCAACATCCAGGATAAGTATCCGGATGCTCCGGAAATCACTATACAGGGCATACTCACTCACTCCTCTGGTCTCCCTCGTGAGGCGGACTACCCCTATTGGACTGGCCCTGAACACAACTTTCCCACACGGAAACAAATCATGGAAAGACTCTCTGGACAGGAAGAGCTCTATCCGGCAGACACCTTTTATCAGTACTCAAACTTGGGAATGCTGCTACTGGGTGAAGTTGTTACTGCTGTATCCGGACGAGCCTATGATGAGTATGTCAAGCAGCACATTCTTGACCCTCTCAAGCTCAATGACACAACTCCGGAAATACCGGAAAATCAAAAGGGTAAAAAACTCGCCACTGGCTACAGCATGAAATTGCGCGATGGCAAACGAAGAGAGGTTCCGTTCTATCTTGTCAACAGTATTGCTCCAGCTGCAGGGTTTGCATCCACTGTGGAGGACCTGGCCCAATTCGCGTCATGGCAGTTCCGGCTGCTCGAAAAAGGCGGCAAGGAAGTTCTGGCTGTCAATACCTTGAAGAAGATGCACAGGGTCCACTGGTTCGACCCGAATTGGAAGACAACTCGAGGTCTCGGTTTTTCTGTATCTCGACAAGATGAGAAGATACAAGTTGGTCACGGAGGAAGCTGTCCAGGATACAAGACCCAACTCTCCATCCGTCCCAAAGACAAGATCGCGGTAATAGTCATGATAAATGCCCAGGGCGTAAGCCCATCAGCTTATGCAACGGAGGTTTTTGACATTGTCGCCCCTGAAATCCTGGAAGTCATCAATAATCCAGGCAAAGCAAAAAAGCATGATCCAAGCCTTGAAAAATTTGTCGGCCGTTACGACAGACCTTTAGGCGGAGAGATGCATGTATTCATCAAGGATGGGAAGCTTGTGATGATGTATCTCCCCAGCGATAATCCGAGCGACTCCCTTACCAAACTGAAGCACATTGAAAATAACATCTTCAGGCACGTTCGCGATGATGGCGAGCTTGCCGAGGCTGTCATTTTTGAGACAGACCCTGATGGGAATGTCACCCGCCTGATCCGCAACAGCCAGTACTACATTCGCTACCATAAGTGAGATAGCAAGGTAATAATGGCTGCTTTTTGACAACAAATTTTCCTTATGTTATGTATTCTAGCATTAACCTTGGAAAAAAAGTTAAGTCAGTAGGGTCGGAGAAAAAGGGCCTGAACAAAGGAGGTATTAAAATGTCACGAAAAAAAAGCTCTCTAATGGCAAAATTATCGGTGATTGCTGCGGTGGTTTTATTCATTTGTGCCGGGTTACTGACCAAAAGCTATGCGCAGTCAATAAAAGCCGACCAATTTAGCCAGCTTAAGTACCGCCACATCGGTCCACAGGGCAACAGGATGATTGCATGTGTTGGGGTGCCGGGTGATTCCAATATCTGCTACGCTGGAGCAGCTTCAGGAGGCCTGTGGAAATCTGTTGATGGCGGCATACAATGGAAACCCATTTTTGATGATCAGCCTGCTCAATCAGTCAGCGCCCTAGCCATTGCTCCCTCCAATATTAATATTATCTGGGCAGGAACAGGGGAGACGTTTATCCGCAGCAATGTCTCCATTGGTAATGGCATCTACAAGTCTACTGATGCGGGAAAGACCTGGAAGCACATGGGTCTTGATAAGACCGGAAGGATAGGAAGGATCGTTATCGACCCCCGGGATCCTGATGTTGTTTTTGCAGCAGCCATGGGTCACTGCTATGGACCACAGCCCGAGCGAGGTGTCTACCGCACCAAAGATGGCGGTAAAACCTGGGAGAAAGTGCTTTTTGTGGATGAGAAAACAGGCTGTTCGGATATCGCCATGGATCCCAATAATCCGAGGATACTCTTTGCAGGAATGTGGCAGGTGGATATAAAGACCTGGGGCCGCTGGAGCGGTGGACCCGGAAGTGGTATTTTTGTGTCAAGAGATGGCGGCACTACATGGATGCGCATCACTGGTCATGGACTTCCAGATTCTCCGTTGGGAAAAATCGCTGTGGCTGTAGCTCAAAATAATTCTGACCGTGTCTATGCCTTGATTGAAACAGGCCAGCGCGGTTCACTCTGGAGATCAGACGATGGGGGCGAAAACTGGATACTGGTTAATTACAGCCGCTTGTTAAACGAGCGGCCTCATTACTACACGAGGATGGTAGTAGCACCTGATAATTACAACGAGGTCTATTTCCCATGCAATGGTATGAGTGTGACATACGATGGAGGCGAAACAGATTACCAGGTGCGCTGGGGAGGCGATAACCACGACATGTGGGCTGACCCTAAAAATGCCAATAGATTAATGATCGCCGACGATGGAGGAGTTTTAGTCTCTCTCAACCGTGGTCAATCCTGGAACAGAGTCGTACTTCCAGTTGGCCAGATGTATCATGTGGATGTCGATAACCAGATTCCTTACTTTGTCTACACTAACAAGCAGGATGGACCTTCATACCGTGGTCCCAGCAACAGCCTGACGGGCGGTTGGTGGGGAGGACTCAGCTCAGGAATGTGGATTAATGTGGCTGGTTGTGAATGTGGTTTTGCCATTCCAGATCCTGTTGACAACAACATCGTATGGGGTGGATGCTATAATGCTGGCCTCGACCGATTTGACCTGCGCACGGGCCATAATCGTTCAGTCCGAGTCTGGCCGAAATCTCCTATGGGCTCTCCGGCCGGCCTGCTAAAGTACCGCTTCAATTGGACATTCCCCATAGCCATCTCACCACATGATCATAATAAAGTCTATGTTGGCAGCCAATATGTGCACATGACGACCAATGGAGGACAAAGCTGGACTGTTATCAGCCCTGATCTGAGCACAAATGACAAGAGCATGCTTGGAGATTCGGGAGGTCTCACATTTGACAATCTTGGCGTTGAATACGGCTGCATTGTTTTTGCCATAGCCGAATCACCTCTAGAAGAGGGAGTGATCTGGGCAGGCACAAATGATGGACAGGTGCAGGTGACCCGCAATGGAGGCGCAAACTGGACCAATGTCACATCTAACATCCTCAATCTGCCCCCTTTAGGTACGGTGAGCAACATTGAACCTTCCAAGTATGATGCTGGAACCTGCTACATCACAGTAGATTTGCACCAGGTGAACAACCGGGATCCTTTTGCCTATAAGACCACAAACTACGGCAAGAGCTGGAAATCAATCAGCTCGGATATCCCCAAGAGCGTGTTCAGCTATGCCCACTGCGTACGTGAAGATCCAAAGCGGAAAGAGCTGCTCTATCTTGGGACAGAAAATGCAGTGTATGTTTCCTTTAATGATGGTAAGAACTGGGTTCCGCTGCAGACTAACCTTCCCCATGCCCCTGTACACTGGCTGGTTATCCAGGAAAACTTTAATGACCTTGTTGTGGCCACCTATGGCCGCGGCATCTGGATCATGGATGACATCACTCCTCTCCAGCAGCTGACTCCCGAAGTCCTAGAATCCGATGCTTTTCTTTTTAGCCCCAGGCCGGCTTACCGTTTCAGGAACAAAACAGGACGCTCAAGCTGTCCAAATGATATGTGTGTTGGGCAGAATCCCCCTTATGGAGCTTCCATTAATTGCTATTTGAAGTCCGTCCCAAAAGCAGGTATAGAAATCACTATCCTGGATGATAAGGGGCAAACTATAAGAACACTTAGAGGGCGCGGAAGAGCTGGAATCAACCGATTGTAGTGGGATTTGCGGTATGAGCGGCCAGGGCGGCCTAAGCTGAGAACCATTCCGCCCGGAAACCCACATATTTGGGAAGAAACAAGATTCAAGCAGTCCGCCCAGGAAGGGTGGCTGCCTCTGCTAAGCTGGGGAATCAGCGGCGGGTATTCTGGACCTCTTGTAGTGCCCGGGACTTACACAGTAAAACTCAATGTTAACGGAAAGGAATTTAGCCAAAAGCTCACTGTGACTAAGGATCCGAATACAGCTGGAAACGAGGTGGATATCCGGATCCAGACAAAGATGGCGCTGGAACTTCTGGATAATATCAACACTGTTGTGGATTCGATTAATCAAATTGAATGGATCAGGAAGCAGATTCATGACCTGATTGAAGTTCTGAAAATTGACAAGAGCAAATTCTCCATCGTAACCGCTGCTGAAGAACTCGACAAGAAGATCAAAACCGTAGAAAATCTTTTCTTCCAGGAAATACTTGTAGAAGGCGATGCAAAGTCCTTTCGTGCACCCAACAAACTCTATAGTCAGCTTTGTTTACTTGCCGGAGACGTTGCCCAAGGTTCTGCCGACTTTCCGCCCACTGATCAGATGAATGAAGTGCATGAAGTATTAAAAGAGGAGCTGGCAGTTGCATCAGGCAAGCTTAACGAATTGATCGATAAAGATATCTTTGCTTTTAACACACTGCTCAACAAGAACAATCTTAAAAGCATCATTATTTGGAGTAAAGAGTAAAGAGGGGTCGCGTCTCAACATTTGACATTTCTTTATAATTATAAGGTTAGGGGTTGAATGTCAAATGTTGAGACGCGACCCCTTATATTATTTTATTCAGAATCAGTATGTTCCTGCATGTATTCCACATACAATTTATTAAGATCTTGGCCTTTAAGCTCTTCTTTTGATTGCAACATAACCATCTTTCCCTTCATCATGAATCCAACGTTGTCGGCAATATATTTTGCACGGAATATATCATGCGAGGACATGAAAATAGAGTTTCCTTTATCCCGCAGCTCCAACAGTAGTTCAAGGAATTCCTGCCCTGATCTCGGGTCCAGACCTGATGTCGGCTCATCAAGGATGATGTTTGGTGCGTCTTTTACTATAGCGATGGCGATCCCCAGTTTCTGACGCATTCCCTTGGAGAACTTTTTTGTTCTCATGTTGAATGCTTCCTCTTGCAGCCCTACGCGTTTGAACACTTGAGCATAATCATCTTTTGTGAGATTACGTTTGCCTGCCAGTTTAGAAAAATAACTGATGTTCTGGAATGCCGAAAAATTATCGTACAGCATGACGTTTTCAGAGACAAAGGAAACATAATCTTTCGATTTTAAAGGCTCTTTAGTAATGTCTATTCCCTCAATGAGAGCGGTTCCTTCGGTAGGCTGAATGAAATTCAGGAAAAGATTGATTGTTGTGGTTTTTCCCGCGCCGTTAGCCCCGAACATACAAAATATTTCACCTGGTTCGACTTTAAAATTCAGGTGGTCAAGAGCTAAAAGCCCGTCTTCATATTTCATTGTAAGATTTTTTGCTTCTAACATGATTCCCTCTTATTTATAAATTCATATTTGTTTTACCGGACATCGTATCTGATAAAAGATACATATGCGCCGATGAAAAATAGAATGATCAGAAAAACCATCAGCACAAGGTCAGGCATTATGCGGCTGAATGAATCGCTGAACCTTTCGGGCATAAACTCGTGCTGAGGCATATCATCTAGTTCAGGTTTTGGCTGTTGTCCTCCTTCTAAATTGAGAGACCTTATCATTTTTTCATTGATCCACTTGGTGAATATCGGCTTGTATGTTTTTACTGAATTGAGAAATCTTTCATGCTCGTTTATCCCGGTTCTGGCGAGGCTCATAGAAGAGAACATTAAAGCAGAGGCAGGAGAAATACGCGACAGATTAACAGCGAGCCTTTGCTGCCCTCGCATTTTGGTCTGGTAATCCCGCTCGATAGCGGCATTTTTTTCATCTATCTTTCCTGTTAAACTCTGTTGCAGATCTTCTGCCCATTTCCTTATATCTTCATTCCATTTTGCAATTTTATCTGGCTCTTTGGGGCGGGGATTGTCCTTGAAATACTTAGTTTGTTCTACCCCGGCTTCTTTTTGAATTTCCTGCAGGTATGCATCTTTTTGAGCAGTGATCTCATGAACAGATGGAATAGGATTGATCTGGCCTGCTATCATTATGGCTGCTTTAGGTATTATTGTGACAAAAGTCACCCAGATAAAAAGTAGGAGCAAAAAGCTTGTTGATGACCTGGAGGTTCTTGCTGAAACGAAGAGTCCGAGTGTAAAAAATACGGATAAGTATAATAGAAACATGACGCATATGATTCCAAGCCTGAGCCAGTCATCGCCGGATAAAGAAATATTCGGATAAATCATCAGAATTAACAGGCCGAGGACTACTGGAATGACCAAAGGGATTAAAAGACTGATGAAACCGCCGATGGCTTTACCAAGGATAAGCCTGTCTCTTGGAATCCTGTTGGAGAGTGCAAGTTTCAATGTCCCTCTCTCTTTTTCACCGACTATTGCATCATATGTAAAAAGTATTGCGAAAAGGCTTAGTACAATCTTTACAATGAATATTAAGTCAAGAGCACCGAATATAGCAAAAATTGGACTGCTGCTGTATTTTGAATCAATCATACTCGGGTCATAGGCGATGTTTACAGTTGCAACACGGCCTACAGCTTCCTGGACTCCGTTTACAACTGTGCTCAGCACCTGTGGTTTCCTGTTGATTTTAGTCCCCAACCCAGCAAGTGTTCCGTAGGATTGCTGGCTTTCCAGATTCTTTCTGTTTAGAGCCACAGCTGCACTGTATTCTTTTTGTTCTGCCTGGTAGTTATTTATTCCTGTGTATATCGATAACAGAATGAGGATAGTACAGAGCAAAAAAGTAAAGACAAACCTGGGGCTCATAATCATGTCCTGTATTTCTTTTGTGATGATGTCGCGTAACATTTTTTTCTCCTGCGTTTTTTTTAAATTGTAATTATACTTTATTTTCCAATTAATTTAAATACTGGGAATACTGGGGAATGTCCTCCTATTTTATTCCGTAATGATGAATTTTGAAATCAGATCCAGCATCTTTTCAAAATGTTCTGCTTTAGAGTAGGTGTGATCTCCTCCCTCAATAATTTCCAGCCTGCAATTCTCTATCAGGCTCGATATCTTTATGCTTTGTTCGATTGGAACCGTTTCGTCTTTGTCTCCGTGAACTATCAGAGTTTGAACTTTGATTTTTTTGGCACACTTGTATCCATTAACCTTTTCTGCATCTTTAAAAAAAGAGTAGTTTAGCTTATGATTTTCACCGTCAGGAGTTGGGACATAAATAAAACCTTTTTCCTTCCATGTTTTGATTTCTTGTTTATCTTTTTGAGTAACTATTTTACCCAAATAATCTGAGACAGGGGATTTTAATGCCAGGACATACAAATCATTGGTTTTCGAGGCAGTTATTATACTGGCCATTCCGCCAAAACTTGAACCAACAAGGCCAATTCTTTTGTATCCTGATTTTTTCAAGAATTTAATGGCGTTTAGGATGTCATCAACTGCTTCAGATGTTGTTATCTCCTCGAATTTACCATCGCTTTCTCCATGGCCGAAAAAGTCAAATCGAAAAGTGGAAACTCCATGTTCATTCAGAATTTTCTCTAATCTCACATAGGTGTTACCGTCCTTACTTGTTGAAAATCCGTGGCACAAAATTATAATCGGTTTCTCTTTTTCTGCCGTAGGATTGGATAATATTCCACAAAGCCTGTTTCCTTTGCTGTTTTTAAAAAATAGTTTCTCTTTCATAACTTTTTTCCTTTTACAGCTTACGGCTTACGATAAAGTGATTATTTTACAAGGATTTTGAATTATCATTGTGTATGACAAAAGTCAAGAACTAGAGGGGTCGCGTCTCAACATTTGACATATCAATCCTACCTTCTATATAAATAGATGTATCTTTTTTGAGATAGTTTCTAATACAAAAGATACAAAAGCTAAACGGCAGATCTTTTTGCTGTTGACATAATTTTTTTCCAGTGATAAAAACTGGTGAAAGACCTAATAATTGAAACTAAATCCCATACAAAAGGGAAAAAAGGAGGTATGAATGAAAAATTATAAAAATCGGAGATGGTATAGAAATACAATATTTGGAACTGCTGTCTTATTATCTTTATTTTTTGTTTGTTCAGGATGTAAAAAGGCAGGCATAGAAGATGAAACAATAAAACCCCCGGTTGCTGAAAAGATAAAAAAGGAATTAACCATTCATGGAGATACGCGAGTAGATAATTACTACTGGCTCAACGAGCGGGAGAATCCTAAGGTTTTAGAGTATTTAAAGGCTGAGAATGAATACAAAGAGGCTGTTATGAAGCACACAGAGGCTTTGCAGGAAAAGCTTTACAATGAAATAGTAGGAAGAATCAAACAGACAGATATGTCTGTTCCCTATAAAACCGAAGGTTATTACTACTATACTCGTTATGAGGAAGGCAAAGAATATCCGGTTTACTGCCGCAAAAAAGACAGCATGGATGCAGAAGAAGAAATATTATTGAATGTCAATGCAATGGCTGAAGGGCACGACTTTTATAATGTTGCAGGTTTTTCTGTGAGTTCAAATAATAATCTTATTGCTTTTGGTGTAGATACTGTTAGTCGAAGAAGATATACGATATATTTTAAAAACTTGAAGACTGGTGAAATACTGAGCGACCAAGTTCCCAATACAACAGGTCGAGCCGCATGGGCAAACGATAATAAGACTATTTTCTATTCTCTTAAAGATGAAACGCTTCGTTCATTTCAGATATTAAAGCATGTACTTGGAAGCGATACATCCGACGATAAAGAAGTATATCAAGAAGCAGATCCAACGTTCAGTACCTATGTCTATAAGTCCAAATCGAAGAAATTTTTATTTATTGGTTCGAACAGCACCTTATCTACCGAATACCGTTTTCTTGATGCGAACCGACCTGATGGAGAATTCAAGATTATACAGCCGAGGGAGAAAGATCTTGAATATGATGTGGCTCATTTCAAAGATAAGTTTTACATCAGAACAAATTACAAAGCCAAAAATTTTCAATTGATGGAAACTCATATTGATAAAACTTCTAAGGAGAACTGGACAGAGGTCATTCCTCACCGTGAAGATGTCCTGTTGCAAGGATTTGAAATCTTCAACAATTTTCTTGTTGTGAGTGAGCGAAAGGATGGCTTAGTACACCTTCGGATCATTAAGTGGAGTGATAAGACTGAGCATTATCTTGATTTTGGGGAGGAAACATACTCGGCTTATATATCCACTAACCCTGAATTTGACACCGACTTGCTGCGTTATAGATACAGCTCACTCACTACTCCAAGCTCTACTTTCGATTATGATATGAATACCAGGGAAAAGGAACTCTTAAAACAGCAAGAAGTTTTAGGTGATTTTGATCCTAATAATTATCATGCTGAAAGACTCTACGCAACAGCTAAAGATGGTACAAGAGTACCGATATCCTTGGTGTATAGAAAAGGACTTGAAAAGAATGGAGACAATCCTCTCCTGCTTTATGGCTATGGTTCATATGGCGCCAGCATGAATGCAAACTTTAGTTCTGTCCGGTTGAGCTTGTTGGATAGAGGTTTTGTTTATGCAATAGCACACATTCGCGGTGGACAGGAAATGGGACGATACTGGTATGAAGAAGGAAAACTGTTCAAGAAGAAAAATACATTTACAGATTTTATTACGTGTGCTGAACATCTGGTTGCTGAAAAATTTACCAATCCAGAAAAATTGTTTGCCATGGGAGGCAGTGCGGGCGGTTTGCTGATGGGTGCCGTCGTAAATATGCGGCCTGATCTTTTCAAAGGCATTATTACAGGGGTTCCCTGGGTTGACGTTATCACCACGATGCTGGATCCCAGTATTCCTCTTACAACCAGTGAATACGATGAGTGGGGCAATCCGAATGACAAAGAATATTACGATTACATGCTTTCCTATTCTCCGTACGATAATGTGGAAGCCAAAGATTATCCTGCGATGTTGGTTACGACTGGTCTGCACGATTCTCAAGTTCAATACTTTGAACCAGCCAAGTGGGTGGCGAAATTCAGAGCATTAAAAACAGATGACAATATTCTACTGCTTCATACCAATATGGAGGCAGGACATGGCGGAGTTTCAGGCCGCTTCAGAAGGTATAGAGAAACTGCATTAGAATATGCATTCATGCTCGATCTGATTGGAATAAATAAATAGTTAGCTTCACTTTCAAAGGGCCCTTTTATAGTCAAATTTTATGGTGTAGTCAAAACAATTATGCAGGACATACTTATTACAGGGGCAAACGGATTTATAGGGTCAAACTTATGCAGATATTTTCTAAAGAATAATTATAATGTCTATGGCCTAGTAAGAAAAACGTCCGATCTGCACTTTTTGGAGGATCTGAATATTAAACTGATTTACGGCGATTTAAACGAAGTGGAGAAGATAAAATTCCCGGAGAATTTGGATATTATCATTCATTCTGCATCGTTGGTTTCTGACATTGCAGATGATAAGAGTTGTGAGAAAAATATCTATTATATGACAAAAAAGTTTGTGAACCATATCATTGAAAGAGGCATCAATTTGAGGAAGTTTATATATATTTCCACTGCGCTGGTCTTGGGATACCATAAGCTAAATATATCAGAGGAGAATCCTGGGAAGTCTGCTCTTTTTCTTCCATATACAAAGTATAAATTGGAGACCGAAAAGTATCTTCTTGGAGCACATAGAGAACATAATTTTCCCGTAGTTATTTTGAGGCCTTCCGATGTCTATGGGCCCAATGATAGAACTACATGTATTCATATACTGAAGGGGATAGAAGATGGAATCCCTCCAATTGTGGGCCGCGGTAAATGGATTTTCGGATACTGTTATGTGGAAAACCTATGTCTGGCAGCCCGTCTTGTGTGTGAAACAACAGAGAATATTGAAGGACGGGCATATACTATAACCAATGATTCCAATATTACATGGAGAGAATTCTTCTCTGTCTTTTTAAAAAGACTTAATAAGAAACAGTTCATTTACACGCCTGTTTCGGTGGCGCATCTAGTTGCTTTTTCTATGAAAATTATTAGTTTTATAGTTCCCTCCTTTAAACCTTCTGTGACATTTTATAGAATCAGAAGAATTACGACTCATACAAGTTATGATATATCAAAGACTATCAAAGAGCTAAATTATATCCCTCATAAAAACACGGAGAAGCAGTTGAATTCAATTGTTGATTGGTATTTGTCCGAAAAATCTGCGGGGCATATTAAATAGTGAAAAAGGCGTGGAAATGTTTTCATTTTTGGAGGATGCCGTTAACAACTATTTATCGTTATATTCTTTATTATTTTTAATTTATGCAGTAAGTTTCACGCTGATATCATCCCTTTTTCATTATAAAAACCTGCTGAAAAAGTCTGATGATGATTTCAAGGCATTTATCCATTATTTTGTTTATTTTTCATTATTTCTTCTTATATTCCCCGTAATCGGAATATTCTTATATTCCTCTCATCCCCTCGAAGTACTGAAAGACCTGGGATTCCGGTTTGGAAATTATAAGATATGGCTTATTGTCATTGTAATTTCTATCCCGATTTCTGCTGTTTCCGGATATATTACATCAAATGACACGAAACTTAAGAAATTGTATCCTTTTTCAAAAAATGCCTGCAGGAGTTTAAAAACCTTTATTATTTACGAAATATTCTACTTATTTTTGTATTATATCGCTTGGGAATTCACTTTCAGGGGAGTCATTCTCTTTTCGATAGCGGAAATGATGGGTCACAGTAAGAGCGGAATATTGATTGCAATTTTAATTCAGACAATAATATCGACCGTGTACCATCTGGGACACCCAGAGAGTGAAATATTTGGATCGTTCGTCGGAGGGATAATTTTCGGAGTCATTGCATATACTACAAAATCCTTTTTGTATACTTTATTCATACATGCACTTATCGGGATTGTGAATGATACATTTATATATATTCGATATTATAAAAAAAATGAGATGTAAGAAGTGGAATTAAACGATGAAAATACTTGTTACAGGAGCGACAGGTTTTGTCGGGAATGTTTTGCTAAATGAATTGCCAAAATCTTTTTCCGGCAACCAAATTTCCGCATTTGTATTGCCAAATGATCCTCTTAAAAACTGTTTGTTGAAACATAAAGGATTAAACATCATTGAGGGCAATATTGTAAACAGGGAAGAGGTTCTGAATGCTGTAAAAGGCCACAATTATGTTATACACCTGGCCGGCTTTATTTCTTATTGGAGAAAAGATTACAAAAAATTAATGGACGTGAATAAAATCGGAGTTAAAAACATTGTAGGGGCTTGTATTAAATATAATACCTTAAACCTGGTTCATATTTCCTCAGTCGGAGCTATCGGCTTCTACAAAGATGGGAGCTTTGCCAGGGAAGATACTCCTTTTAACTGGCCTGACTACATATTTTATATGATATCGAAATATGAAGGCCAGAAAGTCGTTGAGAAGGCTATTAAAGATAAAAAACTGAAGGCAGTGATTCTTAATCCGGCCTCGATAATGGGACCGGGAGATCCAAATTTATTTTCCCCCCACAATCAATTGTATAATACGATTTACAAAAAGATACTTTTTGGATGCTTTTCTGGAGGGCTTGCGGTTGTAGATGTGAGGGATGTAGTCAGTATAATCATAAAAGCTTTAAATTCAGATCAGAACGGGGAGAAATACCTTATGGTCGGTGCAAATGTCGAGTATTCCCGAGTGGCAAAAACCATTGCAAAGTATGCAAAGAAAAGAGTTTATCCTTTTCCTGTTCCATCAATTTTTTTAATTATCGTTGGAGGCTTGCTGGAGTTAATGAGCTATATTACTACCAGGAGGCCCTTGCTGACATATGCATACGGAAAGATGAGCGGCTGGAAAACATATTATTCCAGTGAAAAAAGTGTGAAGGATTTTGATCACGAATACATCCCCTTTGAAAAAACAATAGAAGAAAGCTGCAGGTACTTTGAAAAGAATTTTCTATGAGTCTTGCTTAGAAAATAGTAAGGCGAGCGAGACGTGCAAGGCGAACAAGGCGCGAAATTATATTAACTCTTGCTCCTCATTTTCACTGTTCGCGAGTGATGTAGGCATCATGATGAATTAGAGGGTCTTCTCCTCGCTGATTGATTAACTTTAAGGCAATCGGATAGCAGATGGCACTCCAGATATATCCAAAGATGGGATCCATCGCATGATGAAGCCCCAAATAAACCGTAGAAAATCCTATACCAATTACTAGTGGCAACAATGCATACCCTAGTTTCCTGTTGTAGCGTAGAGCAGATATTCCCCAAACTACAGCGCCAGCTACATGAGATGAAGGGAAAGCTCCTCCAGGAATACCACCTACAGCCTGCAAAATCCGATTAATTTCAACAAACAAATAACCGGTTTGCTGCTTAATCTGGAGCGCCTGAAGTATGGGAACAAAAGGAGGGCGTAAAGCAGGCAGGAAAAGAAAGAATAAAAAGTTGCTAAAATAAGTGAAGGTGATCAAAGAAAACACGGCAAATGTTGCCTTCTTTTTCTTACGAACAAAAAGGGATAAAGGTATCAGAAAAAAAAAGGTGAAATACCCTGCATAAATAAAGTTCATTAATTCATCCAGCCAAGGATGATATAATTTTTGGACCCAAACAGTAGGATACACCCCAAAAATAAGTTTATCCCAGTGTATGATTAGTCCTGTTGCCCAGTAGGAACCAAAAAACATCGGTGCTAATACTCCCAATTCCTTCCATGCAAACAACAAAATAGGTACTGGATAAAACATCCGAAATATCAATAAGATCTTCTTGTGAGGATACTTTTCACCCAATCGCAGGATTTCCAAGATAGCGATAACAATTGCCGCGTGAATCAATACATAAAGCGGCCAGCGGATCACGGCCTTGTGGAAAAAGATTAAGAGGAATCCAATCAAGCCAATGTATGCCAAACAATTAATATCCATTAGACGGAAATGAATGTGGCCGTACCACAGCATCCAATAGCGTTTTAAAACATTCAATATAACAATTCCTCTCTTCATAATAGCCAAAAAAATCCTATTAAGTAAAATTATTTCATCTGATCCTATTTGATTAAGCGAGTCTAGCAAAACTTGCTTTTTTCATAATCCTTCAATGTGGCTTGGATACCTTCTTTTAAGCTGTAGTGTGTTCGAAATCCAAAATCTTTTTCTGCTTTTTCTGAAGAAAAAAGCCATGGAGTCTTTACCATTGCATGCCAGACTTTTTGCCCAAAAGGGAGTTTTATCTTTCCAGCTTGTTTGAGTACGTCTGAAAGTATGGCAGAGAAATTAATCAGGCTTTCAGGCAGAGGCAGAAAAAAGGAATTCCCCAAAATGTATTTTTTGAGAGTGAAAATTAATTTTCGCCAGGAATAGCCTTTACCATCAGTTAAGTAATATACATGGCCTGATGTTTCAGATGAAAGAGCTGCCTGGATGATGCCATTGACGAGGTCCTTAACATAAATGAGGCTTGTTGTTTCTCCTTTTTCTTTAATGATTGGAACAATTCTTTTGCTTATAAGTTTAATCAGAAGTACGATTTCCTGCTGCCTGGGCCCGTACACATTCGGCGGACGGATAATAGTTGATGTTAATGAATGCCAGACCTCTCGAACAGCTTCTTCGCCCTTAAGCTTGCTTCGTCCGTATTCAGAATTTGGGGCACTCGGTTGGCTTTCGTCAGAAAAACGTCCAGGAAGAGAAGGTCCGGCTGCTGCTATGGATGAGACGTAAATGAAACGCTTAAGACTCGGATTTTTAAGCAAACAGGCTTGGACTAAATTCCTGGTGAGTTGGTGATTGGCTAAATCATAGGTTTCTCGGCTTGTTGGGCGGATCCGTCCTGCTAGGTGAAAGATATAATCCTGGCCCTCTACAGCTTTCTCGAGGCTGTAGAGGTCTTGGGCTTGGCCTACGACCAGGGGAAGCGATAGTTTTTTGAGGAAATGAATGTTACTCGAAGGCCTGACAAAACAAGTAACATTCCAGTTTCTCTCTGCTAGAACTTCGATCAGATGGCTGCCAATGAAGCCAGTAGCACCGGTGACTAAGGCTTTAATATGCATTTTTTTCGATTCTTTGTCTTTTTTTTATATTTCTCAAAGTGGCGGCCTTTATTGTTTATATCATAATAGGAAATCATGCTCAACTGCAGCGCAGAATGTCCAACGATTCCGCAAGTTTTCACTAAGAGCCGAATGTCAATGCCAGTTGACTTCGGATTTTCTTCTCAATTTATTGACAGCCTCTATTCTTAAATTTAATATATACTCATGGTTAAGAAGCATGCCCCTGTGAATCCGCCCAGTCTTGATGATATTCGTATTGCGGAGGAGCGTCTCAAAGGGATAATCGTTCGGACGCCTCTCTTGCAGCGGCGCTTGAGATGCCTGTGAAAAAGCGAGGGAAGACCATTTGTATTGTCACAGGCGGCAGCATTGGACCAGAGGCACTTTCTACGATTATATCCGGGAAGTAACATTTAGGCTGATACTGTCAACTGCCTCAGGTTTAAATTTTTATGCCTGGAGATTTAGATTCTTTGATGCTGATTTTAATTACATAAGAGGAGTGCAAGTATGATTGATCGTGTAGATTTTCGAACCATAGATATTTCTCTCTTTGTCATCGCTAATCTGGTGAATATCCTGCTTATAGGGATTTTCCTATGCCGTCCAAGAGGATTAGCCAGAGTCGAGTATATTCTAGGGATTATTATTGTAGCCATGGTTTTGCCTGTTAGCATAGCTGTCATTTTGAATATCTTGGGAAAACGTGAGTGGTGGACAATCGTGTTGCCTTTGCTTCTTATTCTGTTCTTCCTGGTTGAGTTGCTGTTCGACTACATCTTAAACCTGGATTTTAGAAACACAGCCCTTCTCTGGCCCTATATCTTCATCTATTACATCAGCGTGATGGGAATGATAGGTTACTCTTTTTTGATAGGCAAACTGTATGGATTTGTTACTCTGTGTACCTATTTTATCAGCCTTTTTGCCACATGGTATGGTCATTCAGGGTAGACAAGGATGCTCTGCCTTAAAGACCAGTACCCCCGCCAACGCTGCCAAAAATGTGGCTTAGCATTTATTATAGAAAAACAGAATATTTTTTTGTATATTATAGGTAAGACATAGGCAAGACAATGAATTTTATTCTTAAAATACAAGGAGTTCAGGATAAGGAGTGCTCCAATGCCAATAATTATAAACCTTGACCTTATGCTGGTGAAGCACAAAATGTCCCTGACAGAGCTGTCCAAGAAAGTAGGCGTTACTATAGCCAATTTATCGATCCTTAAGCAAGGACATGCCAGAGCCATACGCTTTTCAACGCTCGAGGAAATTCGCAAAGCGCTTGAATGTCAACCTGGGGATATTCTTGAGTATAGAGCGAAAGAAAATTTTAAGCACCAAATCCCAAGCACCAAATCCCAAATAAATTCAAAGCACCACTGACCAAAACCTATTTTGGTTTAAGTTTGAAAGTTAAATGTTTAAAGAACTAAATGAAAAATATGAATACCTTAAATCTTAAACTAATTCGTTTGGAAGAAGAACCGCCCCTTTTCAGCTTGACCAATTGCCTGTTGCGCTGTATTATTTTACATATATAAAAGGAGGTTTCCATGGCGACAGAAGAGAAACCGAAACTTTCAGAAGAGGAATTCATCAGGCGGGCAATAAAAAAACTGAGAGGAAAATACAAAGGGATTCATACCGTCTACAGCGGGTTTAACCAGGCTTTTAAACAATATTTTGGAACAAATCCTATAGAGACTACACAAAGATTTGCCAAAGAAGGAAGGATCAGCATTCGCCCAGTTAAAGGAGGAGTGATACTCTATCTTCCCGAAGATGCCCCCAATAGCCCAGAAAATGTTTTGAATAAAATCCTAGAAGATGACGAATAGTCCTTTATCTACTACGATATGGTTAATTTGTAGGTAAATGTATTATTGTTTTTATTAAATTCCTGCACAACTGTTTCCCTCTACTTCCACCAGCCTTTTCCATAGCCATAATTTCTCCAAGTCAATCTTCCTAAGCCTCGTCCGCATGGACCTCTGCCCAATCTAATGCCGCTATAAAATCCTCTGCCATAGCCCCTGGAATTATTCCAACCTAATCTTCCTAATCCTTGTCCATAATAGCCTCTGCCATAACCGCGGTCCATTCCCTGTCTGTAGAATCCTCTGCCATAACCGGCCTGACCGAATCGGCCTGTTCCACGTCCATAAAAATCCCTGCGTTGAACAGTCTCAAATTGTTCTTTACTAATCTAATATTAATATGATGAATGTGGAGGTTATTTACTGAGTTAGCGCAGTTTTTAGAAAATCTCTGATGATTAAAAACAACTCATCCGGAGATTCAATGAACATAAAATGGCCAGAATTCTTTAAGATGACGAATTTAGACTGAGGGATATATTTATGAACTTTATATGGTCCTTCATAGGGGAACGGATCAGAATCACCGTGTACAATCAGAGTTGGACATTTTATAGCTGATAATTTTTCGTGAATATCATAGTTACCAAGATTTTTCATTAATAACTCGCCAACAGCTCTCTGATTCTTAGCTGTGTTCTTACCAAAGGTTAAATCCAATTGGCTTGCTAAAGATTGATCGTAGAAATAGGATTTTATTGAGATTCGAAAGTATTTCTGAATCGCTTCGATTTCCTTATTTTTAAATGATTCTGACTGTTCAATTTGTTTTAAGGCAAGGTGGTTCTGTGGAGATGTATTTTTCTTGATATTTTCAAAATATTTATCAAAAATCTTAAAACTTGCGGATGGGGCGAGTAAGATCAAAGTTTTCAGATTATCCGGATACTTAATTCCATAAAACATTCCCAGCCCAGCACCCCATGAATGCCCGATAACATTAATTTTTTCAAGATTCAGTTTTTTTCGCAGCTCCTCTAAATCCTCAACAAAATTATCAACCGTTATTGAGTCAGCATCTACATTCCCTGTAGAATTACCTGTTGCACGTTGATCGTAAAATATAACCTTATAATTTTCTGCTAGATCACTCATAGGAAGCATGTGAATATGGTCAAGACCTGGTCCGCCGTGCAAGATTAGGATGGGCTCTCCTTCTCCTAATATTTTATAGTAAAGTTCTACGTCGTTTATTTTTATAAAACCTTCTTTGATATGTATTGGTTTTTTCATGTTTCTTTTTATTATACTTTTAATACAATAGATAGGGCTAGGTAAGTTTAAAAGATTTAGAGCGAAAAAATCTGAATTTCTTTAAGAATGGGAGATAAAATGAAAAAAATCATAATTTTTATCATTGTCACTTTGATTTTGTCCATATGGTCAGAAGACTTGATTTGCCTTTTAGAAAAAAAACAAGTGTCTTTCTCTCTTGAAGGGCTGAGTGGATTAGAGAAAGTTTACTTATCTCCGGAGGCAAAGAGTTTACTTAAACAAAACGGTTTTGTTGTTACTCCTGGATTTGAGAAGGAAATATATGACATTTACGCCAATTGCAAGAAGAAGAATCAGCCCATTTTTGTAACCACTGATGCGGTTTTGCACACATCGCATATTTTCTTTGATTATCTCTTAAGAATCCTTGAGATGGAAAAACTCTATGATTTGGCAAATGAGCTCACAGATAGAATGCTTGATTTTTCTGAAAAACAATATAAAAAAGCTAAAGATAAAGCAGTAAAGCAGGCTGCTAGATTAAATTTGGGCTTTTTTTCTGTGTCTAAAAAAATTTTTAGTCCCGAGTATCAAGCCGGATATGAATTGGAGGATTTGATAAGTAAAGAAATTAACAATATGAATGCTCATGAAGGAATGAAATTCAGGGAGCTTTTGACATATGTGGAAAATCCGAGTCTTTTTGAAACTCCCTATGCATACGAGGATTACAGTCAATATATTCCTAGAGGCCATTACACGAGGAATGAAAAGTTCAAAAAGTATTTCAAAGCCATGATGTGGTATGGACGAATTGACTTCAAATTGAAACCGAAAAAGACTGAAAATGCGATTATTCATGGAAGAAAGATGACCCTCCAGGCCCTTTTGATAACAGATGCTTTGATGAGAGATGAGAGAGCATTTCAATTGTGGAAAATGATTTATGAGCCTACTGTTTATTTTGTAGGAAAAACTGATGATCTGTATGCCGGTGATTATATGAATCTTATTCGAGAAGTTTTTTCTTTCGAAGGATCTGTTGATAAATACAATGATAAGGACAAATTGTCTGAATTCATAAAAAAAGCCATGAGGCTTAAACCGCCAAAAATTCTCTCAGGAGCTGTGTATGTTGAAGATGGAGAATTCGATGTGACAACAAAAGGTTTCAGGTTTATGGGGCAGAGATTCATCCCTGATTCATACATGTTTCAAGAACTGGTTTTTGGGAGAAAGGGAAAAAAGCTGATTCTCAAATATACGGGCACAGGAAAGCCTTTTACCATGGAGATCATTCCAGTTGTAGGGCCGGTTAGAGCATTTCCCCGCGGATTGGATATCTTAGCTGTCCTGGGATCGAAAAGAGCACTTGAGATATTAGAGAAAGAAGGGGACACCAAGTATACTGATTATTATGAACAGTTGAAGAGGCTTAAGGAAGAATTTTCCTCTAAAAGTACTGAAGAGTGGAAGCAGAATCTCTACTGGAGATGGTTGCATTGCTTGCTTCCGCTTTTAGAGGAAAGTTTGGAAGATAATATCCCTAAGTTCATGCAAAATACAGCCTGGATAGACAAGTCAATTCAGGCATCCCTTGGTTCCTGGGCAGAACTGAGACATGATACTATACTATATGCAAAACAGAGTTATACGATGGTCACAACCGCAATGCCCAAAAAGCCCATATTTACCTATGGGTATGTTGAACCTTATCCTGAGGCTTATGCGAGAATTAAAGAAATGATGGAGGATATGAGGAATAGTCTCTCCAATCTGGGGATCTCCGTCGAGGGAATACCTGAGAAAATAAGCAAATTTGAAGAAATTTTGGGAAAGCTAGCAATAATTTCTGAAAAAGAACTCAAGGGAATGGAATTGAGCAGGGAGGAGTATGATTTAATATGGAATATTGGGAGTATCCTTGCTTCATTAAAGCGTTTTCCAAATAGTATTATGGAAAAAATAACATCTGGAACTGATGAAAGGATGGATGTTATAGCAGATGTCCACACAGACTTGAATACAAAAAAGGTTCTGGAGGAGGGAGTCGGTTCTCCGTTTAATATTTATGTGATCGTCAAGGATTTGAAGGGGTATAGACTGTGTCAAGGAGGAGTTTTTTCCTATTATGAGTTCAAACATCCGATGGATGATCGTTTGACGGATGAAAAGTGGCAGGATATGGGAGAGAAGAATAAAAGGCCAGGTCAGCCGGATTGGACAAATACTTTTATCACAAAAAAGAAGAAATGAAAGAGTTGCTTGATTATTTTTTTTGTATTATGCTTTTTGCTTTACTTTGTACAATACCCGACCAAGGTAGCCGGATTCATTGATTTCCGCTATATACAATCCCGGCTGGAGGTAGGCTTGCGTTCTTAACATCGGGGCTGAGAGATTTTCCAGAAGTGCGCCGGCTTCCCAATCCTTAATGCTATCGTTTAAAAGAATAGGTTTGTCATCTTTTTGAATTCTCTCTAGGATTTCTCTTAAGCTCATATCTGCCTCTCTTCATATTTATTTTTCCATTATATATATAAGACGTAAATTTGAGCCAATTAGTTGCTTTTTTTTTTAAAAAATTTTGCCATAAATAGCTGGCTCAAGAGTTTTGCTTACCTGAATCAGACGATCAATACAAGGGGAAAAGCTATTCCTCTAAGTTCTAACCTTTTTTCTCTATTAGCTTAAAAATTTCTTCACCGAATTGTAAACAGGCTTTTCTTTGAAGTCGGTCATAATCTTCGAAAGGTTGCTTGTTTCTCTTGTAATAGTTTTCCAAGCCTTTAAAGTCATCGGAGTTCAGCAGCCTCTTTGTTAATCTTCCAGGGAAAGATCTTTTAAGAAGGGGCTTTGTTCCACATAGTTTAGTCAACTCGTCAAGATATTGGTTGGCATATTCACTTCCTCCTCCACCACATACAACAAAAACAGCTTTCATTTTATTGGAAATTAAAGAAGTATTTTTCTTAATATAGGATTCAAGAGGTTGAGCGATTTTTCCGCCATAAATCCCAGAGCCTATAATTAAGTAATTAAAAGAAGAAAGATCTGGATTTTCCCTGGCATCAAAGACATCAGCAATTGCACCCATGCCTTCAGAAATCCAAATTGAAGCATCTCTATTGCTTCCGTATCGGGTGCCGAAAAGAACAGCCCATTTATTCTTACTCGGATTTGGGAAAAATTTTAGAGAATAACCTTCGGATACTAAAAAAGTTGTCCCTCCACAAGCCAAAATTGACTTCATGAATTTTCTTCGATTCATTTTCCCTCCTTTTTTCAAATTTCTTTCCAGAAAGCTTATACTAAAAGAAAAAGTTGAAGTCAAAATAATAGCAAAATATGGCCTCAAAATCTAATATGAAACAAATATTGTTCTTATTACGTATTACTTATATAAGTGCTATAATTCTACGCTTAGTATACCAACATTAAAAATATGTCTTTAATTGAGCAAAAATCAGGCCTTGACCCCAAGATTCAAAATTCAGGAGAAGAACGAGTAAATAGAGGGGTCGCGTCTCAACATTTGACATTTAAACCGATTCTTTATTATGCATGACTTATAATGTCAAATGTTGAGACGCGACCCCTATTAATGGAGAATTTAAAATGCCATCATTCAGCCATTCAAAAATAGTCGTTTTTGAGACTTGCCCTCTCCAGTATAAATATGCCTATATTGATAAAATAAAAGTGGAGGCAGAGGACACGGTCGAAACTTTTCTAGGATCAAGAGTGCATGAAGCACTGGAAAAGCTCTACAGGGACAAGAAGTTTGAGAGGTTGATGTCATTGGAGGAATTATTAGCATATTACAACAAACTATGGAAAGAAAAATGGAAAGACTCAGTCGTAATAGTCAAAAAAGAATATACTCAGGAAAATTACCGAAAAATAGGGGAGAGGTGCCTTTCCGATTACTATAAGCGACACAAACCATTCGATCGAGGCAGGATTATCGGCCTGGAAACAACAAATTTAATGCCCTTAGATGAAGAAGGAAAATATAAATTCCATATTAGAATTGACAGGCTAATGGACATGGGTAATGGTGTTTATGAAGTGCATGACTATAAGACTGGTTCTTCTTTGCCAAAGCAGGAGGAACTTGATCAAGACCAGCAGCTTGCTGTGTACTCATTATGGGTCAGGCAGCAGTTTAAAGATTTCAAGAAAGTCCGGCTGGTATGGCATTATGTGGCGTTTGATAAAGAGATGGATTCTTATAGAACAAAAGAGCAGCTTGCAACCCTGAGGAAAGAAACTTTTGAAAAGATCAAAGAGATTGAATCCGCTGAGGAATTTCTTGCGAATGTCTCTGGGCTCTGCGATTGGTGTTTGTATAAAGAAATATGTCCTATGTGGAAACATGAAGTTCAGCTAGAAGAAAAGCCTGAGAATGAATATCTCAATGATCCCGGTTTGAAGCTGGTTGATGAGTATGCAAGGATCAAGGGAGAGCTTGACGAACACAGGAGAGAGGCTGAGGAGAAGCTGGAGAAGCTTAAGCAAGCGTTGATAACATTTTGCGCAAAGGAAGGGGTTTCGGCTGTATTTGGTTCTGAAAACAAAATCACTGTTAAGGAATATGAATATGTTAAATTCCCTGGCAAGAATACAGAAGAGAGAGAAGAATTGATTAAGGTCTTGCAAAGCATTGGCAAGTTGGGTAAAGTCTCAGACCTGGATGTTTACGTTCTGGCAAGAATTTTGAAGAATAAAGAATGGGATGAACATCAGCTGGATTTGTTGAGGAAGTTTGAGACAAGAGAAAAAAGTCATAGGTTGAGTATTTCTAAGAAATAGGGTCAAGTAATTGGGGACGTTCCCCGAAGTACTACCCTGAAATAAATAATTCATGGATTTCCCATTAGATCTATTTAGCTCAATAATGGCCTTTGGGATTGCGACAATAGGAGCAACCCTGCAGGGATCAATCGGTTTTGGTCTGGGCCTTGTCGGGGTACCGTTACTCATCTTGATTGATCCTGTTTTCATACCAGGGCCGCTCCTGCTTGCAGGTCTAATGCTCACACTTTTAATATCATACAGGGAGCACCATGCGATTCATGTGCAGGGCCTGAAATGGGCAATTCCCGGACGAATTGCCGGAGCAGTCATCGGTGCCGCTTTACTAACAATAGTACCTCAAGATAGTCTTTCAATGTTGTTCGGTGCCATGGTCTTGTTGGCGGTAGCAATCAGTATTGCCGGTATAGATTTACCTCTGACTCCAGGGAACATCTTTGGAGCCGCAACGTTTTCAGGGTTTATGGGAACCACATCCTCGATCGGTGGAGCCCCGATGGCTCTGGTCTATCAGAGGGAAAAAGGGCCCAGGTTGAGAGGAACACTCTCTGGCATTTTTGTCTTCGGCACGATTATTTCCCTCATCTCACTAGTTTTTATAGGCCGTTTTGGCCTTAAAGAGATTCAAGTAGCGCTCGTAATGTTCCCTGGAGTCATCCTTGGATTTTTCTTATCAAGTCGTACAGCGAAGATTCTTGACAGAGGTTTTATCCGACCAGCAGTCTTGGTGGCCTCATCAATATCCGGCATTATCGTAATCATCCGAAATATTATCTAAACATAAGAATTTACTCTTTGTGCTTACTGCGATTTCTACTCATTTTTGTTTAATTTCTGCCCTCTGAGCTGCTGGAGGGTACAAATGATGTATCATCTTCAATGATTGGCGGAAAAAAGGAAAAAGGAGAAGATAGCCTTTCTATTCTTGAGTTTTTTCTTCTACTCTTCCGCCTAAATGTTTAGCCAGAAACTCCTCCATTGCTCTGTAGAAATCGAACCGATTTTCTTCGTTCCGGAAGCCATGCCCTTCATTTTCTTTGACCATGTATTCTACATCGATGCCGCGTTTTTTCAGGGCTTCAACAATCTGGTCTGATTCCGCTTTATTCACACGGGGGTCATTGGCTCCCTGAGCGACGAATAAAGGGGCCGTGATTTTATCAGCATGGAAAAGAGGAGAAACTTTCTCATACAGCTCCTTATCTTTTTCAGGATGACCCATCATTTCGTAAAACATTTCTCTCATGGGTTCCCAATAAGGCGGAATGGTTTTTATTAATGTGAAGAGGTTAGAAATACCAACGTAATCTACACCACAGGCATATAAATCCGGAGTAAATGCTACACCCGCAAGGGTGGCATACCCTCCAAAAGAACCACCATAGATACCCACACGTTCTGGGTCAGCTATTCCCTGGTCGATGAGCCATTTTACTCCGTCCGTTATATCATCCTGTATAGCAAGTCCCCATTGCTTAAAACCAGCCTCCCAGAACTTGCGTCCATATCCGGTAGAAGTTCTAAAATTCATTTGTAAAACAGCGTAACCACGATTAGCAAGGAATTGAACTTCGGGATTAAAGCCCCATGAGTCTCTTCCCCACGGGCCACCGTGTGGATTGACGACAACAGGCAGGTTCTTAAGTTTCAAGCCTTCGGGCAGGGTTAAATATCCATGAATGGTTAGCCCATCTCTGGATGTGTAAGTGATAGGTTTCATTTCAGCAAGTTCTTCCTCATTTAACCAGGGGCTGACATCCGCTAGCTTCATGAATTCATTCGTATCACGATTAAGGTAATAATAAGCCCCTAAAGATCTATCGCTGTAAGTTCTCACCAGGACTTTGGTTTCATCCTTACTCATATTGGCGACAGCAACTTCATAACCCGGCAGACGTTCTTCCAGGTCTTTCTGCAATTGTTCCCTGTCCTCATCAAAGAAATGATAATGTCTTTTTTCGATGACATAGGCAACGCCTGTAATCTTCTTTCGTTTATCCGACCTTAACAAACTGGCAACATCGACTTCTTGATGTTCAAATATAAGCTGGGTTGTCTCTTTATTTTTAATATCATATGCATAAATCGCTGTTTTATCCCTGCCTATATTGGAGGCAACATAAAGGTTTTTATTGTCAAATGTGAAGAATAAGGGGGTCAAGGTTTCTTTGAAATTGGTTGTGATTAAAGTTTGGAACTCATCCTTTTCGGTATCACGATACAGAACGCTGGTATTGACCCCATCCGTAGTCGTCGCTATCCTTAAATTGCCTTCATGATCGGTTTGCCAGTCTACAATATTCCCTGGATTTTGAGCAATCATATCCATTTCCCCAGTGTTTATGTTAATGCGGTATGCATCAAAGACTCGCACATCACGTTTATTCATAGAAATCAACATGTGTTCGTCATCATCTTTCAGCCTATCAATGGGCTGTACTCTTACCTTCTCAAATGGCGTGAGTTCTTTGATATCGGAACCATCTATGTTTACTGCATAGAGTCTAAAGTTCTCGTCCCCTGCTGTATCCTGCACATAGGCAATTCGATTATTGTTCGCCCAAAAATAGCCAGCAATATCCCTTTCAGTAGCACTTGTAATACGGGTCGCCTCTTCTTCTCCAATTTTTTGCACATGAACGTTTAAACGAGTTTCCCAGGGTTTTAAAAAGGCTAAATGCTCACCATTGGGCGAGAGAGAAAAACCAGTTTTTTCAGGATTACGGAAAAAATCCTCCATCGGGACAATGCGAGACATTTCCTCCTTGGGAGCACATCCAAAAATAAAAATGGATACTGCTACCAACAATAAGATCGTTCGCACACGCATGATTACCTCCTTAAATGATTTCAAATAAAGTCCTATCATCAAATAATTATACGCGAATGGACAATAAATAGTTCATTTTTATAAAAAGCTTATATCACAGAAAAATTTTCCTGTCAAAAAAACATGAAGGTTCCTACTATCAAGAGGATAAAATTGATGATCAACAAGATGATTATTGGACTGTTTGAGATTGCAATTAAAGATGCACTGACATTTTGAAGGATATTTTCATAGGATATAATCCAGGACATCCCCATGGAAGTCCCGATAAGCAGCATTACAATGGCTGTCGTGGAAGATGTGTCCAGCAGGATTTTGGGGATTTCTTTCCATTTTACTTCCCTGTAAATAAGGACGGATAGAATAAATGTATAGAGAACTGCGATGGCTGAGGCCTCTGTAGCTGTAAAGTATCCTGCGACAATACCGCCGATGACCAGAACGATTAGAAAAAGGCTGGGCAGTGAATCGATAAATCGAAGAATACCGTCCTTGAATTTTATTTTCTGGGCGATTGGATAATTTTTCTTATAGGCAATTATACCCGCAACAATCATCAATGATATCCCAATGACAATCCCGGGAAGATATCCTGCGACAAAGAGTGCACCAATAGAAACTCCGCCACTGGCCAATGAATAAACGATAAGAATATTACTTGGTGGAATGATGAGTCCGGTTGTAGAGGCAGTAATGTTTACAGCCGCGCTGTAATTGAGATCATAGCCCTCTTTTTTCATCATTGGCATCATAAATCCGCCGATTGCAGCGGATGAGGCAACTGCTGACCCTGAAATTGAACCAAAGAGCATGTTAGCCATGATGTTTACAAATGCCAATCCTCCCGGAAACATACCGACCAGGACCTTAGCAAAATTGATGAGCCGCCTTGCAATCCCTCCTCGGTTCATAAGCAGACCTGATAGTATAAAGAAAGGAATAGCCAACAGCGCAAAACTGTCCAATCCAGTTGCCATACGCTGTGCAATAGTTGTCAATGCAGGCCCGGTTTTTATGCTCAGCAGCATGGTCGAAATAGCAGCAATACCTATGCTGAAAGAAATTGGGACTCCAAGAAACAAAAGAAAAGCAAAACTTACTATGAGAATAAGTATGTGCAGGAGTTCCATTGTTATTCCCTGTTTTTGCTGTCATTCATTGTGTCGGGCTGGAGCTCCATTGTTCCTCCTGAGAATGATCGGATCTTTTCCGTAAAAAAGACAAAGGAGTAGAACATGATAAGTAAGCCGCTTATTGGAATCACCAGGTAGACATATCCCAGTTTTATTTGTAGGGCAGCGGATATTTGATTTAATATCAAGGTTATCGTTACCAGGCGAATGCCGCCGATAACCATCACTAACAGGGCAAAAAGAAATATGAAAACCTGGATATACAATTCAGCCAAATATCTGGTTTTGCTTTTTAGCCTCTCCAATACAACATCGATCGCCAGGTGCATTTTTTGGCCTGCGGCGTAGCTTGCACCCAGCAAACCGACCCAAATCAGGAGATAACGCGCCAATTCCTCTGTAAAGGAGCTGGGGGCCTTCAGGATAAAACGGGTAAACACCTGCCACAACACGTTTAATACACTGACTGCCATCAGGGTTATCAAGGCCCCTTCCAATGTTTTATTGACTCTATGTTTGGCTTTTTTCAGCATTATTTCACTGCCGGGATCTGCTGAATGAGCTGATATATTTCCGGCTGTTTCTTGTATTCTTCATATATAGGCTTTACCTTTTCTGCAAACAAATTTTTATCTGGATAATATATTTTCACACCGGATTTTTGAACCTGTTCCAAGGCACGTTGCGTAGCCTTTTTCCAGAGCTCTTTCTGGTATTGCTCTGATTCATACGCGGCTTCCTGGAGCAATTGTTGATACTTAGGAGAAAGATCATGCCAGATTTTCGTGCTGATGATAAGGACATCTGGTACAGCCGTATGTTCATCAAGAGAGTAGAATTTACAGACCTCGTAATGCCTTGAGAGATGAAAACTCGGAGGATTATTCTCTGCCCCATCCACCACTCCCTGTTGCAGAGCCCTGCGCGAAGAACATACTGACTGGAAGCGGTATTTTATGAACCGTCCTTATGAACCCTGGGATCCGCGCAAATATATCGAATACCGCCTCTTCTGGCCGTATTCATCCGGAATTCCCGGCCAATGGATGGTGCATCAGATTGATACAGTCCACTGGTTCACAGGCCTACCTCGTCCCCGAAGTGTGGTTGTCAATGGCGGACTCTATCTGTGGAAGGATGGTCGGAAGAACTTCGATACGCTCACGGCTGTCTTTGATTATGGTCCCCTCAGGGATGAGTCTAAAGGTTTTCAGGTTGTGTATTCTTCCCGGCAGACCAACTCAGCCGGAGGGGTAAAGGAGCTGTATTTCTCTAACGGCGGCATGCTTAACCTGCAGACCAACAGGATAACGCCCGAAGGCGGACTGACTCAGAAGATGGCAGAGGTTATGGGAATGAAGGGAAACAGACTGCTGGAGATGGATATTGCTGAAGCAGGAGGGGTGGAAACAGCTGCAAACACCGGAACCGATAACGCAACCTTTGCACACATGCGCAACTGGATGGAGTGTGTGAGAAGCCGTAAGAAACCGAATGCGGATATTCGTGCGGGTTATAATCACTCTGTAGCACTGTGTATGACGATTGCTGCGATGCATACCGGAAAGCGCGTCACATTCGATGACAAGAATCAGGAAGTGGTAATAAGATAAATTTCATAATTATCTTCACCAATAATTAATATCACTATATACGGCATGCTATATACGACATACTTTTTAAGGTGGGCTTAATCAAAATGACAAGCTCTATATTTCGCTGTTATCCACCCAAATGGGATAAGAGCCTTAAATTTTGACCAGTTCTTCTATTTTAAACGGGCGCTTCTGTTCTATGCTGCGGCGGGCAGCGATTCCAGTCAGAATGGAAAGCGCTCCTTCACGGCTCCCTGCAGCCTGTCCCAGCGGATCAGGCCTTGACTTCTGATAAAAAAAGCCTATGAACTCTTGACAGAATTAATTAATTTTTGTCAAATGTCAAGGTTTGACCCCAATGAAATTTCTTTAGTTAAAGGAGATAGATATGAGAAAGGCTTTGTTTTTTCTGTTTTTTATTTTGGCTTTAATGCTGGTTCTGACAACGATTGTTTGTAAAAAAGAAGAGCCTTCAGGAAATGATTTGCTGAACAAGAAGGTCGATAAGCTATTTACGGAATGGAACAAGCCTGATTCGCCTGGCGCAGCATTAGCTGTTATAAAAGATGGCTCGGTCATCTATAAAAACGGATACGGCAGTGCCAATCTTGAATATAACATTCCGATCACGCCTTCCACGATCTTCCATGTGGCTTCCGTATCCAAGCAGTTTACTGCCTTTGCAGTTGTGATGCTGGCGGATCAGGGAAAACTGTCACTTGATGATGATATCCGTAAACATCTGCCTGAGATTCCTGATTTTGGAAAAACCGTCACAATCCAGCATCTGGTTCACCATATCAGTGGAATGCGAGATCAATGGGAACTTCTGTCTATGGCAGGTTGGAGGCTCGACGATGTAATCACCAAAGAGCACATTCTAACCATGGTTAGACACCAGAGAGAATTGAATTTCAACCCAGGTGATGAGCATCTGTATTGTAATACAGGTTACACTCTGCTTGCCGAGATTGTGGAAAGAGTCACGGATCAGCCCTTTCCAGAATGGACAAAGGCGAACCTATTCAAACCCCTTGGAATGGTAAACACGCACTTTCATGATGATCATCAGATGATCGTGAAAGACAGGGCTTATTCCTATGCTCCTAAAGAAGGCGGAGGCTTTAGGAAAAGTGTGTTGAGTTATGCCAACGTCGGTGCAACGAGCCTGTTTACAACGGTGGAAGACTTGGTAAAATGGGCAAATAACTTCTTCGAAAAACGTGTGGGCGGGCCTGAAATCATCAAGCAAATGCACAAACAGGGTGTGCTCAATAATGGAAAAAAGATCAGTTATGCTTTTGGCATAAATATCGGGATGCATAGAGGGCTCATGAGAGTCTCGCACGGCGGTGGCGATGCAGGCTTTCGAAGCTATCTTGCCCTTTTTCCCGACCAGAAATTTGCTGTTGCCATCCTGAGCAACCTGGGTATGGTAAATCCCGGACGCCTGGCTATGGAAGTAGCTGATATTTATCTAGCTGACCATCTAGCAGCGGAAAAAAAGGGAGTGGAATCATCTGAACGGAAAATAGCGAAGATTGATCCATCAGTTTATGAGGTTTACGATGGCAGATACTTGCTTGAGGACGGATCCATAATAAAAATCACAAGAGAAAATGATCACCTGATGGCAGAACACTCAGCAGTGGCTGAAAAGGCGGAATTGTTTCCTGAATCAATGGCAAAGTTTTTCCTGAAAGTCGTTGATGCCCAGATCACTTTTTATCCCGAAAAAGATGGATATGTTGAACGATTGACTCTGCATATGAACGGCAGGGCAACCAAAGGGAAAAGACTGCCGGTCACGACTCTAACTTTAGACCAGAAGAAAGAATTCGCAGGTGATTATTACAGCGGCGAACTTGGTACGACCTATAAAATTATCATCGAGGAGGGCAACCTTCAGGCTCGGCATAGACGCCACGGCGATATTCCCTTGATTTTGACTAAAGAAGATGTGTTTACAGGAAGAAGATGGTTTTTTCGCAAGGTCCAATTCATACGAAATGAAAAACAGAAAATCACAGGATTCTTGTTAACTGGGGGGCGTGTCCGAAACCTGCGCTTTGAAAAGCGGGGCCTGCAATAATTGCAACAAATGCTGTGATTGCGGTTATTGCAGAGATGAAGAGGATGAAAAATCATTTCCAGATTAGTTACGTTATACTTTTTATTTTTTTTCTGGCTATCCTTTTCACTTCATGCGGAGAGAAAACAGATAGGGAATTGATCCTGGAACTGATGGGGGACATCGGCAGGTATGCAGAAAAAAAGGATATCAATAGTATCATGGTGCATTTTGCGGATGATTATTCTGATTTTGAGGGCCGGGGAATAAATGAAACACAGGATATGATTAAGGGATATTTCGACCAATATAGAGGAATCGTCATCAATATGTTAAGTACACGGATTGATGAAATTAAACCTATGGAGGCATTTATCCAGACCGAAGTGGCGTTGTCCTCTGGAGTCGCCAAAGTTTTTCGAAAGTTGGTAAGGTTTTCAACCGAAAATTACCGGCTGAAGATTAAATTAATTAAGAAAGATGGGAAGTGGCTTATCCAGTATGCCGAATGGAAATATGTCGGCTTTAAGGACCTCTTTCCCGAATCGCTAAATATTCTTAAGAAGCTCTTCCCTGATGTATTTTAATAACATTTCTCTATAAAAGGAGGGTTTCATTATGAAAGTAATGACCAATTTTTTTAAAACTTTTTTTTCGATTTTTCTCATTTGCCTTGTTGCTGCAGCATTTCTATATACTCATGATTTAAAAGGGAAACTATTGGATATGACTTTTCCCTATGATGAAAACACGATTTATTGGCCCACTGCAAAATCTTTTAAGCTAGAGAAAGTTTCATGGGGAATCTCTGAAGGAGGCTGGTGGTATGCCTCCAATGAATATAGTGCCTCAGAACATGGAGGAACTCACGCAGATGCTCCTATTCATTTTGCCGAAAAAGGGCGCACTATTGACATGATACCCCTGGAAGAATGGATTGGTCCTGCAGTCAAGATTGATGTCACTGGAAAATGCGAGAAAAATAGGGATTACCTTCTCTCTGCTCCTGATATCAAAACCTGGGAAAAGAACTATGGAAAAATACCAGATGGCGCCTGGGTTATTATGTACACTGGTATAGACACAAAATATTATCCTGACAAGAAAAAAGTACTAGGAACTGACAAGACAGGAGAAGAGGCTCTTTCTGAATTAAGTTTCCCTGGCTTCTCGGTAGAAGCTGTTGAATTCCTGATAAAAAAGAGAAATATCACGGGGATAGCCATCGATACTCCAAGCATAGATTACGGAAAGTCAAAAGAGTTTAAAGTGCATCAAGTGCTGTTTGCAGCTGATAAGCTCGCTTTAGAAAACATAGCCAATCTGGATAAACTTCCTTCTTCTGGAACAATGCTCTATGTTATCCCGATGCTTATCAAAGAAGGAACTGGCTCGCCTGCCCGAGTTTTTGCTATCCTTCCAGATTAGGCTGTCTTGCCTTTTTTCTGTTAGATTGCCGCGTTGCTTCGGTATCCGTGGTGTCTCTCATTTTGGTATAAGAAGAGTTGTAGTTGTGGCTTTAAAAAAAATAGAACCGTCCCTTATTTCCGCTTATTTATTTGATGACGATTTCCTTTGAGTCTTTGCCAGCTCTTTGCGATTTTACAGAAGCCTTTAAGACTGCCTTCTTGGAATCATCTTTTATACGCAGGATATAAGTCGTTTTTTTGCTTTCAGAATTTCCATTAATCTGTTCGAGTTTTACCTTCTCTTCACCGAGAAGAATTTCAATATTATCGTCTGGCTCTATCTCCAGAAGAACTGGCTTTACTATATTTAAAGCTTGAGCCTGTTCGGTTGCAGTTGGCAGAAATCCAGTGTTTTCAACAGTAATATCGACCTGATAGATTCCGCCCTTTTTATCGGTGATTTTAGTTTCACCGATCCTTATTTTTGGCGCCTGCCCTGCAAGGTAAATCACAAATCTGTTTCCCATTTCACACTCTTTCTGGATCAATTCGCCCTCTGGAGGACTGACCTTCCTCCTTCTCCATCCGCCGATTTCGACTTTGTCAAGTGTTGGGTGGTTGAATGGGTACCAATCAATGTATATCTTCCCGTCCATCTCTTCGTCATTCCACTTCAATCTTTCTTTTTCTGTAATTCTGCCGTCTTTATTGTAATCTGGAGTAGCCCAGTGTTCATCACCCATCGAGAAAATACCAAATAAATCATACATGGTATCGATCGAGCTTCCCCATGCGAAGTATCCATGGTCACTTTGATATTCATCCTCCCATCCGCTGAAATCAAAACCCGATTCTGCCTCATCCTCTTCCGGATACATCCCTCTTGGAGCATTCTTTATTTTACCGTCTTTATCACGGTAAATCTGGGTTGATTTTTTATTCGGTGTGCCGCGGGGCCAGTTCCAGTCAAACACCGATGTTGCTAAATCCCATCCTGAATGTTCAAGGCATCTTGCGCTGACTATCCTGAATAGTTCAAGATCAGCTTTGTTTTTAAACTCTTTATCTGTAGAAGTTGTTGGAGGCCGCAGGATCACTCTTCCACAGCAGTGATGCTGGACGTATAGAGCAATATTGGGATGCGCGACAGCAAAGTCAACTTCAGCTCTTGTTGTTCTCTCTTCCATAGGATATTTCCCTGCACCTCCTTGAATATTCTCTGGCCTCCAGTTTCCCGGATAATTCCTATTTGAAAGAAATCTTGTCCTGAACCCATCTTCATTAATTTTGCCGTCTCCATCATTATCTATTCCCTCGGAGTATATCTTATAATATGTCCCGCCCTTCTCATCAGGGGCTTTTCTAATCATAAGTCTTGGGTCTTTTTTTGAGATTTTCATTTCTCCATTCGGGTCTATTTGTCTCATCTGAACAATATATCCATCTCCATCAATGTCTTCAGGGGGGTCTTCGTCAAACTTAAAATCTCCATCATTGTCGACTGGGTTGGGATCTTCACCAGCAGGCTTTCCAGTTAGATATGCCTCTGCCCCATCGACATCGAGCCTTGGAACGATATACCACACGATATTATCTATAATCGCGGTTACATCTTCCTTTTTTCCGTAGTTTTCTAACAAATACCATATTGTGTAGCAGCAGGACATTGACGCGATAACCTCGCTTGCATGTATCTGATTTAAAAAGAAACCTGGCTTATCTTCTGGTTTGCCTGTTTTTGGGTTGTTTATTATCAACATCCATACATCTCTTCCCATTGCGGATTTGCACATAGATTTTAATTCTGTTAGGTTGGGATATGCCTTATTCATATCCTTTAAATAGTTGAAGAGTTCCTCATGAGTATAATAGTGATAAAAATCATATTTCCCTAGTGCTGTAATTTTCTTTGTTTTTCCGTGAACAGAGAGAAAAGAAAAGTGTAGTAAAATAATAAAACTCATAAAAAAGATAATTTTTTTACGCATATTCAACTCCTTTTTGTTTTTTTTGTTTTTTAATTGAATCTTTTCTTCCCGGAATGATGTGAAAAAATTAATGAAATATTTTATTAATGTCAAGTGAAACAATTCAGACGTCTCCATGTTTCCCTAGAAGAGCGAATTCCGAAGGCTAATCATCATGGTGTAAGCTTCACTCACAAATAAAAAAAATGAGATGTCAAATGCTACCAGTTTTTCTAAGTTTGTTTGAGTTTATCAACGGTTCTCTGTTTCATTCTTCATGGCTGTATGGCAGTATAGCTGTATAACAGTTTCTTTCAGCTTACGACTTACGGTTCACGACTTACGACTTACATCTTGCTTTCATGAAGCTCTGATTTTTCTTGCCTTAAACATTAAACATTCAACTTTAAACCAAAATAGGTTTTGGTGATTGGTGGTAACTTCTCAATAAGTGTGGGTAGTAGCTATGGATTCCCGCCTCCGCGGGAATGACGATTGAGTGTAAGTGTCTGTCATTCCTGCACCTGCTACCCGCCTTCGCGGGCACAAGCTTCGCAGGTGTAAACTTGTCCCCGCGAAAGCGGGGAGCAGGAATCCAGTGATTAGTCACAAATATAATCTACCCCCAATTATTGAGAACTTACGATTGGTGCTTGGAATTTATTGGCATTTGGTGCTTGAGGTTTGGTTTTTTATTTTCTAGGAATGCAGTTTATTAAGTATGGAATATAGAGATATGTTCCTTTTTTTGATATTATTTAAAAAAAATAAATAAAAAATAGTGATTAAAGGAGGTTTAGCATGAAAACACACAGACACTATCTATCGCCTCTTATAAGTCTAATCGCAGTCACAGTGCTTGCATCATTGAGTGTGCTTTGTGCACAAGAGGCTTTTGATATCAAGGCACACTATGAGAGAGCCGAATACATGATTCCCATGCGGGATGGCGTTAACCTCTACACCCAGGTTTACACGCCCAAAGATGAAAGTCAAAAATATCCAATCCTTCTTTTTCGAACGCCGTATTCCGTACGTTATTATGGAGCTGGAAACTACAGACGTGTATTAGGCCCGAATGATGACTATGCTAGGGAAGGCTTCATATTCGTGTATCAGGATGTACGGGGGAAGTTCAAGTCAGAAGACGAGTTTGTGGTGATGAAACCTCACAAGCCTGCAAAGAGCAGCCCCCAGGATACGGATGAAAGCAGTGACACATATGATACGATTGAATGGCTGTTGAAGAATATTCCTGGCCATAACGGTCGTGTCGGACAGTGGGGGATATCGTACCCAGGATGGCAGACAGTAATGGGCATGATCGATGCACACCCGGCAATGAAAGCCTCTTCGCCCCAGGCCTCTCCCTCTGATATGTGGATCGGGGACGATTTCCACCACAACGGCGCGTTTCGCCTCATGTATACATTCGGCTGGTTATCCTGGAACGCCCAGACAAGATCAGGCCCCTCTGGGGATCGCACTGTGAGGTTTGATTATGGAACACCCGACGGATACAAATTCTTTTTAGAGCTTGGCCCGGTCTCCAATGTCGATAAGAAGTACTTCCATAATCGTGTTCCCACATGGAATGAATACATGGAGCACGGCGATTACGATGAATACTGGAAAGTACAGAATGTTCTTCAGCATCTGAACAACATCAAGCACCCCATTTTGAATGTGGCAGGGTGGTTTGATGCCGAGGATTTCTATGGTCCAATGAGTATCTACTATACGATTGAAAAGAAGAATCCAGAGAATAAGAGCATTCTTGTGGTTGGCCCCTGGCTTCACGGTGGGTGGGCACGAATGGATGGTGATGCTTTAGGCAACATCCGATTTGACTCAAAAACGGGTGAATACTTCAGGAAAAAAGTTGAATTCCCATTCTTTAATTACTACCTGAAAGATAAAGGGAAGATGAATCTGCCTGAGGCATTGGTCTTTGAGACTGGGTCGAACCAGTGGAAATCTTATGGGAAATGGCCGCCCGATGAAGCAAAAGAGAAAAATCTTTATTTACATTCCAACGGGAAGCTTTCATTTACCCCGCCCTCTGAAGCGTCTGATAAGACGCATGATTCCTACATCAGCGATCCCAATAAACCGGTGCCTTTTTCTGCAGAGATTCGCACATCACAAGGTCACCTTTGGATGATCGAGGACCAGAGGTTCGCAGCACGCCGGCCCGATGTTCTGGTGTATCAATCCGATATCTTGACCGAAGATGTTACGATTGCAGGCCCTATTATTGCCAGCCTTTTTGTGTCCACCACCGGAACAGATGCGGACTGGATAGTCAAATTAATCGATGTTTATCCTGGTAATGCTCCTGATAACAAACCGAATCCATGCAATGTGAGAATGGGGAATTTTCAGATGTTGGTTGGAGCAGATGTCTTTCGGGGGAAGTACCGGAACAGTTTTGAAAAGCCTGAGCCTTTTGTTCCGGACAAGGTAACAAAGATCGAGTATGACCTCAGGGATAAGTACCATTGTTTTTGCAAAGGCCACAGAATCATGGTGCAGATTCAGAGCACCTGGTTTCCAGTGATAGGCCGGAATCCGCAGAAGTTCATGGACATTTATCATGCGGAAGAGAACGATTTGCAAAAGGCCACACATAAAATATACAGGTCGGCGAAATACAGTTCACATCTAAAATTGAAGGTCTTGGAGTAATCAGACAGAGAAAAAAAGCATGGCAAAGGACATCTACAAGAAGTTAGCACGCCATCTGGACAATCTTCCAGGCGGATTCCCTTCCACAAAGAGCGGAGTGGAGCTGCGCATTGTTCGCCGCCTCTTCACGCCTGAGGAAGCAGAACTGGCCCTCCACCTTACCCTTATCCCTGAGGAGTCCAGAGTGATTGCACACAGGGCCAAAATTACAACGGATGAGGCAGACCAGCGCTTGGAGGAGATGGCTGGAAAAGGGCTTATTTTGCGCATTGCTTCTGGACGGAGACAGCCCAAATATATGGCCGCCCAGTACGCCATTGGAATCTGGGAGTACCATGTTAATGATCTGGACCCTGAGCTAATTCAGGATATGGAGGAATATCTACCCACGCTCCTCAACGTTGATGTATGGAAGAAGGCTCCTCAGCTTCGCACCATCCCTGTAGGACGCAGCATAAGCCACCAGCTTGAGGTTCTGCCGTATGAGAAGGCCGAAGAACTTGTGCGTGCCCATAAGAGGTTTGCGGTAGTCCCTTGTATCTGCCGGCGTGAGCGCAAGATGGTGGGCGAGGGCTGTGACAAGCCTGAGGAGAGCTGTTTAGTCTTAGGGGGAGCTGTGGACTATTACTTGCGCAGTGGCATCGGCCGAATCATCGACCTGGAGGAGACCCTAGAAATACTCAAAAAGGCGGATAAGGCTGGTCTTGTCATACAGCCCAGCAACTCCAAGAAGATTGTGAATTTGTGCTGCTGCTGCGGGTGCTGCTGTGCTATACTCAGGAACATTAAGCGTCATCCCAAGCCGGCAAGCTTGGTCTCTACGCCTTTTATAGCCTCTGCTAACCCGGCGACCTGCGAAGGCTGTGGCGTCTGTGTAGAACGCTGCCAGATGGAAGCCTTGTATTTGGAGGATGAGAAGGTGGTTCTGGACATTGACCGGTGTATTGGCTGTGGGCTTTGTGTCTCCACGTGCCCCACGGGCTCGCTTTCCCTGGTGCGAAAGCCTGAATCCCAGCAGCCCGAAGTTCCCAGGAGCTTTCTTGAGACTTTGTTTAGATTGGGTCGGGTACGTGGTAAGCTTGGACCTATTAACATTGCCAAACTAAAGCTAAAGTCCAAACTAGACAGATACCTGGCCTCAAGGTAAAAAAAGTTAGATAAAACCTGAGCATCCTATTTAAATTTTCTTTAAATGAATATTTCCTCCTGAGGTATGCAAGAATAATTCCGGGCCGCCACCGTTTATTTTTGCTCTTAAGGCCCTTTTACTGATTTTTCCTTTAATTATAACTGGAAATTCAGTACTGACATGGCCACCGCTCGTTGATGCATCTACATTCATCCTGATGTCTTCTGCTAAATAAACAGTAATGCTTCCGCCTGAAGTTGTTAGACGACAATTAGAGCTGGGCTGCGTTGAGATATAGGCCTTTACAGAGCCCCCAGAAGTTCTTGCTTTAATTGTTCCCATCACTTCTTTGACTGAGATGCTCCCTCCAGAAGTATGGACATCAACAGTACCTTCCACTTTCCCAATTTTAATACTGCCTCCAGAGGTTCTTCCCAAGATGTTTCCCTTAATGTTGTTGAATTGCAAACTACCGCCTGAAGTTTTGGTGTTTACTTCACCTTCAAGGTCATCAACTGAAATGCTCCCACCGCTCGTTTTGAGTTCAACATTATAGATTCGAGGAACCGAGACGATATACTTGACCTTTAGACGATTTCTAATCTTATCAAAAAATCTTCCTAAACCATTTCTTTCATATTCGGCTTTGATAAATACGTCTTTGCCGCTCTGATTAAAATCGATTTTGAATCTGTCTAGTATCTCTTTTGCTGTTTTCTCACTTGTTGTTTTGACCTCACGAAGGACCTCAACTTCAATAGTGCTGCTTTCTACCGCCTTCACATTAATGGATCCAATATCAGTTTGTAGAGTCAGGGTGCCTCCTGGTCCCACTTTGAAGGATTTTGAGATAGAGTCTTCGATGCTGCCAAAAACAAATCCTGTAATTACAAGTGTAAGAGCTGCAACGGAAATAGTTAAAAAGCGAATTTTGTGTGATAAAGATTGCATGATTTCCTCCTTTTTAATATTTTCTGGGTCTTTCCATTCTTTATATTATTTGTTTTTATGTATAAGTTGATATCTTATTTGAATATACTTCACAGCTTCACTTTTATAAGACGCAATTTAATAGCAAAAGGTTCCTTTTTTTTCTGGACTATCCTGACAAACTTAATTAATGTAATAATAATTCAAGCATGATATTATTTTTGAAACCGTAGTATGATCGTATTAATCATTTTAGGTTGTATTTTTATTATTGTAGGAATAATTGGCTGTATCATTCCTGGGGTAGCCGGGCCTCCTTTTAGTTTTCTTGCCTTAATTTTATTATCCATCGCCAAGAAGTGGGAACCATTCAGTGTGCCATTTCTCATTTTAATGGCTGCATTAACAATTGTTGTTACTGGACTTGATTATATAGTCCCTGCCGCAGGGGCAAAAAAATTTGGTGCCTCGAGATATGGTTTTTGGGGAGCAGTTATTGGAATGATTATTGGAATAATTTATGTGCCCCCTTTTGGGCTAATTATCGGTGCTTTCATTGGAGCTTTTGTTGGAGAGCTGTTGATTGGCAAGCAAAGTTATGATGCCTTAAAGGCGGGTTGGGGTGTGTTTATGGGCGTTATGCTGGGGATTCTTTTGAAATTAATTGCATCAGGCATAATGACTTTCTATTTTGTAAAGGCCCTTTTTAATTAGACAGAAAGGAGATCAGTATAATGAGTAATAATGTAAAAGCCTTTTATGGGAAAAGTCTCATCTTTGGAATTATACCTATCCTACTTTTTATTTTCGCGCCTGGGTGCAGGGGGGGAGAAGAGCAAGGGGAGAAAATAAGAATTGCGGTTGCCACATTTTCGCATGAGACCTGCACTTTCTGTCCAAAACCGACCACTGTAGAAGATTGGGAATTCTACGGGCCGCCCACTCGTGACATCCTCAATTCGAATCGAGGATACATTGGGGGGTTCAAAACCATTTGTGAGGAATATGGAGGCATAGAGCTTGTCGGTATCCTTTCTCCTCGGGGTGCCCGGGGTGGTTCTTCGGGAAGCTGGATCACAAAGGATGCGTTTGACAAGTACTCTTTCGGCATTGTAGATGATCTGAGACAAGCCGGCGATCTCGATGGCGTGCTCCTTTCTCTCCATGGGGCTATGGCTGTGACTGGCGTCCCAAAACCTGAGGCTGAGATTGTGCGAAGGGTGCGGGAAGAGGTCAATAACATCCCCATCATGGTAACCCTTGACCTCCATGCAAACGAAGATCATGAGCTTTCAGATGCTGCTGATGCTGTTTTTATCATAAAAAGATATCCCCATTATGATACGACATTGATAGGGGAGCGTGCAGCGCGGGTCATGATCAAGACCATCCGTGGAGGCTATAAGCCAACCATGGCCACAAGAAAGCCAGGTGTTATCACACCCAGTGTTTTCCAGGGGACAGGTGTTTCCCCGGCCATGGATATTATGGAGCGGGCCCGAAGGTGGGAATGTCAGAATAGGGATGTCTATGTCTCGGTTGCCTTTGGGTTTGCTTATGCTGATGTTCCTGATGTTGGGGCTACGGTTATGGTTGTGACAAATAATGACCAGAAATTGGCTGATAGAATTGCCGATGATATGTCTGATTATATCTGGAGGATGAGAAAGGAATTTGCTGTAAAGAAGCTTCCCAAGACTAAAGAAGGTGTGGAATTAGCCATCGCGGCTGTCAAAGCCGGTAAAATCCCAGTTGTCATTGCTGATCACAGCGACAGGACAGGGGGCTCCACTCATATCCTCCATGAGCTTATAAATCAGGGGGCAAAGAATTTTTGTATTGCTACACTCCGTGATGAAAAAGCAATCAAAAAAATTCAGGCTGAGGCTAAAAAGGGTGATGCGGTCAGCATTGATGTAGGCGGTTATTCGGATAAATTTGCAGGAAATCCGGTAAGGATCCATGGGAAAGTTGAGTTTTTAGGTGATTATGGCAGAGAGGGTACAGTAGTTGTGCTTCTTTTTGGCGAGAATAACCGGGTCATTCTAACTCGCCAGCTTATGCAGGTGACAACTCCTGGGATCTTTGCGCGTCTTGGTATCGAGCTTGACAATCTTGATATCATCGTTCTCAAGTCCCGTGTCCACTTCAGAAGAGGCTTTCATGAGACTGGTCTGGCTGGTGCTATCTTCGAGGTTGATGCACCAGGCTGGGGTCCTTCTGACTTGACTTTGCTTCCTTATAAGAATATTCCTAAGGATATTTATCCGATATACAGGAAAGATTAGAAATAAGTTTAGTCCGTTGTGTCCGTTAGGTCCGTTTAGTCCGTTATTTAAATACAGAGGCAAGACAGGCAAGACAACTACGGTCTATTCGGTCTGTTTGGTCTATTCAGTCTATTCCGTATTTTATTATGCAAGACAGAGAGATAAGACAGGAAAAAATGGAATTGTCCCCATTTTTCGGCCATCAGGGTCATAAAGAGTATCTTGACAATTTAAGAAAACAGAATAAACTGAACAGACGGAATAGACCGAACAGACCGAATAAAAGGAGGAAAAATGAAAGCAAAAGCATTTAGAAGGAGTATCCTATCTGTTCTATTTGTTGTCATAATAGTCTTGGGCCTATCCGTACAAACGTTTGCAGCGCCGAAAATAGCAAAAGAAAAAAAGCTTGTGCTTGATTGGCTGAGTCAGCCCCAGGTGCTAGAAAAGTTTGGGAAGATCTCGGATGCCGTCTGGTCATACGCCGAACTTGGGCTTCAAGAGTTTAAATCGTCGAAACTCTTGGCCGACATTCTGGAAAAAGCCGGGTTCTCAGTCGAACGGGGCCTTGCTGGCATACCTACCTGTTTTGTGGCATCTTATGGATCAGGGAAGCCGGTGATCGGGATTCTCGGAGAATTTGATGCCCTTCCCATGCTTTCACAAAAGGGCAATGTACCGAAGCAGGATCCTGTTATCGATGGTGCTCCTGGACATGGCTGCGGCCACAATACAATGTGTACGGCAGCTGCTGCTGCAGCCATTGCAGTAAAACAAGCCATGGACAGGTATGGGTTCCAAGGGACTATAAAGGTCTTTGGCTCGCCGGCTGAAGAGACACTCATAAGTCGGCCGTACATGATAAGAGCCGGTCTTTTTGATGATGTGGATGCGGTCATTGACAACCACAGCAGCAGCAGCTTCGAGACAAGTTATGGCAAGGGTGGGAATGCGATGTTCTCGACTGTTTTTGCCTTCAAAGGAAGAACCTCTCATGGTGCGTCTCCGTGGGGAGCGCGAAGTGCTCTGGATGCAGTAGATATAATGAATGTTGCCACAAACTTCCTTCGTGAACATCTTTTCTACACTTATCGTATGCATTACGTGATCACTGAAGGTGGAGAAGCTCCCAATGTAGTTCCTGACAGGGCCAGTGTCTGGTATTTCATCAGGAACAGCGATGAAAGATTAGAAGAGATGTACGAAAAAGTCATCAATTGTGCTAAAGCAGGAGCCCTTGCTACTGGGACAGAATTGAGTATTCGATGTCTTGCTGCAGTACACCAGCGTAATGCCAATAAGGCCGCCGCAGAACTATTCCAGAAGAATATCGAGCTTGTCGGTATGCCTGAGTGGGCAGAGGAGGAGCATGCCTTTGCCAAAGCACTTCAGAAGGAGCTTGGCAGGTCGGAAGAAGGGATGCCATCCAAAGTAGGTACACTCAGAGATAGCCGCCGCAGCACATTTGTCGGAGGGGGATCCTCTGATGTGGGTGACGTCACCCTCGTAGCCCCCACAGCAACTATCAGGTTTCCAGGACAAGTCCCTGGAGCCATAGGTCATCACTGGTCTTCAGTGGCCTGTAATTATGGCTCGACAGCTTGGAAGGGCCTGAATGCTGGAGCCAAGGCAATGGCAGCATCTGCCATTGACCTCCTCACGAAACCCAAAGAGCTCAAGAAGCTACGGGATGAATTTGAAGCATATGCTGAAAAGCATCCTTACAAGCCGTTTCTACCTCTCGATGCAGAGCCGCCGCTCGATCTATATAAAGAATTGATGAAAAAGTGGCGTCCTTTGATGGAGAAATTTTATATTAATAATTAATCTGTTTAGTCAGTTTAGTTAGTTATGTCTGTTTAGTCCGTTATTTAACTTAGAAAGTCAAGGCGGTCTCGACTATCGGGATTGTCCAGATTTTTTTGACAAATTGAATAGATGGAATAGACTGCACAACCGGGATAGATTGAATAGACCGGAAAGGAAGGTGATAGATGTTATCAAGAAATAAAAAAAATATTAAAGAGTGGAAAATAATTCTGCTGACACTGATTTTTCTTGTCATGGCGAGCAGCATGACTGCTCAAAAGACCGAAAAACCTGTGCTTCACGGAAAGCATTGGGTAGCCATAACCGGTAAACCCTTGGGTGCTACTGCTGGGGCTATGATCTTTCAAAAGGGAGGGAATGCTGTAGATGCGACCTGTGCCATGCTTGGAGCTGTATGCACCATGTATGATGTGTTAAGCTGGGGAGGGGAAACCCAAGCCCTGATCTATAATCCTCACACAAAAAAAGTCTATGGCATCAACGCTTTAGGTGTAGCCCCCACAAGGGCAACTCCAGAATTCTTCAAGGAAAAGGGTATAGAATATCCGCCTGCCTATGGCCCTTTGGCTGCTGTGACCCCTGGTACACCTGGAGGTTTGATAGTCATGCTGGCAGAATTTGGTACCATGAGCCTTAAAGAAGTGTTGGAGCCCTCTATGCAAATGGCAAAAGGATATCCCATAGAAAAACAACTGGCAGATAGTATAGAGAGACAGAAAAAAAGGATCAAGGAGTGGCCCTACTCTAAGAAAATCCTGCTTCCACATCTGGGTGAGAAGCGTGAAGCTCCTCATCCTGGTGAGATCTTCCTCCAGCCGGACTTGTTGAATACTCTGCAGAAATTGGTCGACGTAGAACAGGAAGCTCTGACTGAGGGGAAGAGCCGCAAGGAAGCCATATATGCAGCTTATGAACGCTTCTATAAAGGAGATATTGCCGAGGAATTTGTCAGAGGATGCAAGGAACAGGGTGGACTTATAACCATGGGTGATCTGGCCAACTGGAAGGCCTATATCGAAGAGCCGGTTATGACCACTTATAAGGGAATAGAGGTCTATAAGCTGACTTGCTGGGTGCAGGGACCTGTTCTCCTGCAGATGCTTAACATGTTGGAAAACATAGACCTGAAAAAAATGGGCTTTAACAGTATTAATTATATCCATACTCTTTACCAGGTGATGAACCTGGCTTTTGCCGACCGGGATTTCTACTATGGAGATCCCTATTTTCCACCTGAGGAGCCAATTAAAGGATTGCTTTCTAAGGAATACGCGAAAGAACGGCTCAAGACAATTAACTGGAACGTGAATGACCCTAACGTCAAACCTGGTGATCCATATCCATTTGAGGGAAAGAAAAATCCATACCTCCATCTCCTTGAGAAGTGGTCAAGTGTTGGCAGTGTTGAGCAAGAACAGCGGAGTGCAGAACAAAGGAGAGCCTATGAGGAAAACTTCTTAGCCGGGACCACATCTATTCAGGCTGCTGACGAGGAAGGATGGGTCGTTTCCGTAACTCCCAGCGGTGGCTGGATTCCAGCCTGCATTGCCGGTAAAACCGGCATAGGAATGAGCCAGCGCATGCAGAGCTTTGTCCTTGACGAAGGCAAGAATCCATTCAATGTGGTTGCTCCAGGCAAGAGACCCCGTGCGACTTTAACACCGAGCATTGCTTTAAAAGAAGGTAAGCCATTCCTTTCCTTCGCCGTCCAGGGTGGAGACACTCAAGACCAGAACTCGCTTCAGTTCTTCCTGAATGTTGTTGAGTTTGGAATGAATGTCCAGCAAGCCTGTGAGGCTCCGAACATCGTGAGTTACCAGATGCAGAGTTCTTTCGGTGCTCATGTGGCCACTCCGGGTAGGCTTCGTCTCAATGAAAAGGTTCCTCAAAAGATAAGAGAAAATCTGGCAAACATGGGTTATAAATTAGATTATAGAAAATATACATCAGGCCCGCTCAATGCGATCTTTTTTGATTGGAAGCATGGTACATTCTGGGGAGGTTCCAGCAACTACGGTGAAGACTACGGAATTGCGTGGTAATAAATATGGCAAGACAACACTTTTGGCAAGACAATGCCCCATCGGGCGGCAAGATAAGGAGGCAAGACAAGCAAGGGAATTCCTACACAGAAACATTTTCTATAGAAAAGGGAGCTAATGATGATGAAAAAAAATCTAATTATTCCTGAAGGTTACAGTCCTTCACTGGATATTAGAGAAACAGAGAAAGCGATAAAGTTTATCAAAAACAGATTCCAAGATGAACTGGTTCTTCCTAAGGAAACCTCATATAGGCGAAGTACAGTCCAGTCTATGGCCTGCTGAAATGCTAAAAACTTGCAGAGAGGAGAAAATATTTTTGCTTTAATTAATGACGCAAGGATGTTATAGAACATTAAAAGTAAAAATGTATACGCTCATCATTATAAATCCTAACGCTGCCAACGGCCGAGCTGGGACTGTATTCGAACAGATTGGGAACCGGCTGGTCGAAGTATTGGGTGATTTTATTGTAGCTGTTACCAAGGCGCCAGAGGAAGTGGTTGAACACCTTGATACTGCCGCAGCTGCTGGCGTCACGCGCATCATCGCCATCGGCGGCGACGGAACCAACCACGCTATAATCAATGCCCTTGCACAACGCCCCAACTTGGCTATGACGTTTGGCAGCATTCCTGTTGGTACTGGCCGCGATTGGGCGCGGTCGCTGGGTGTACCAACTGACATCCATACAGCCATAGATTGGCTTGCTCATGCACAAGCTGTACCCTGTGATTTGGGTAAAATTGACTATTTGGATACTTTGCACGGCGGTCAACCTGCTACGCGCATCTTTCTAAACATCGCTAGTGCTGGTGTAAGCGGTGAGGTTGATGCCCGAGTAAACCGGATGCGCCGCCGTACTCATGTCACTTTTCTCAGGGCTACTATTGCCGCTTTGTTTAAGTACAAACCACAGCGAATTACTGTAGTGTGTGATGGAAAAACATTTTATACAGGACCAAGCTACTTATTAGCTGTGGCCAATGGTCGATATTTTGGCCGCGGGATGTGGATTGCACCCAAGGCCTTAATCGATGACGGTCTGTTTGACGTGGTGTTAGTAGAAGGCATGCCGCGTTATCGGATAATTCTTGCCATGCAGACTGTGTTCAGAGGCAAACACCTCCAGCGCAGCGATGTCCACCATACCCGAGCTGCCGAAGTGAAGGTGTACTCCGAGGATGGCCCGATGGGCCTTGATCTTGACGGTGAAGAAACACAGGGTCAGGATTTGCGTTTTACGGTACTTCCTAGAGCGATTAACATACTAATGGATTCCAAATCAGCCGCAGTGGCTAGCAGTGAAAGAATCAAATAAGCAAGCAACTTTGGGACAAAGCCTGGTAATGGCTCTTCTCCCATTTATGTGGATAAGCGCTCATATGAATAAAATTCCAAAATCCAAATCCCAAATCCCAAACAAATTCCAATTGCCGAAATCACAAAACAAACTTAGTAAGCCGTAAGCTGTATGGAGAATAACGAAGCAAGAAACTTAAAAATGCTGATAGCTTTTAGCCAAAACGGAATAGATCGAATAGACGGAATAGACTATTTGGATAGGAGCCCTAATAATTAATTATGAGAAACATAAACGATGAAAGTTACAGATCTTGAACTCACTCCCGAAGCCATGCTGCAGATTGGAGATGCTGCCATAAAGGCTGCTGTGGATCATATAATAGACTTGCCTAATGCACCCCGTTCTAACCTCGAAGGCGGTCCTGAAATCGCCAGATCTTTGCGTGAGCCTCCTCCAGAAAAAGGCACGGATTTTGAGTCTCTCCTTGATTTTTTAATGAACAAGGTGATACCTGTCTCTATCAATACGCCGCATCCGGCATACATGGGATACATACCTGGAGGTGGGTTGTATCCATCAGCGATCGCCGATTTCCTAGGAGCTGCCACAAATCGCTTTACAGGTGCCTGGTTTGCTGCACCGGTTGCAGCACGACTGGAAGCGAATGTTCTGGAATGGTTTTCACAGTGGATGGGCTATCCTGAGTCTGCGCGTGGCATTTTAACAAGCGGGGGCTCTTTAGCCAATTTTAGCGCAGTAGTTACAGCAAGGAGATATTTCTTGGGCGACGATATCAGCCGTGGTACTGTATATGCCTCCAATCAAGCCCATCACTGTGTTATGAAAACAGCCATTTTGGCGGGCATTCCGGAGCGAAATATCCGGCTTTTGGAAGTGGATGCAAATTTCCGCGCAATTCCAGATCTGTTTGAGAGGGCCATAAAAATAGATATAAGGAAAGGGATGAAACCGTTTTTTCTTGTCGCCAGTGCAGGCACCACAAACACCGGAGCCGTAGATCCTATGTCTGAACTCGCGATAATAGCAAAAAAATATGGGCTGTGGTATCATATTGATGCTGCTTATGGTGGCTTCTTCAATTTGTGTGAGGAAGGGGAGAAAATACTCAGAGGGATCGAACGTTCTGATTCTATAGTGCTGGATCCGCACAAGGGATTGTTTATTCCCTATGGTACAGGGAGTTTGCTGGTAAAAAAAGGTGAGCTTCTGCGGCGAGCACATATGCTGAATGCAGATTACTTGCAGGATCATACTACACCTGAAGGTGAGGTGAATGCCTCTGAATATTCACCAGAATTATCACGTTCTTTTCGCGGCTTGAGGGTCTGGCTTCCATTGAAACTATTTGGAGTACAGGCATTTCGCGAAAACCTTGCTGAGAAGCTCTATCTGACAAAATGGATGTATCAACGTTTTTTAGAAGAACCTGACTTTGAGTGTGTGGCAGTCCCTGATCTTTCAGTCATTGCATTTCGTTATCGTCCGGGAAGCGGTAGTGTGGATGTTTTCAATCGGCAGTTGCTGGATAAGATCGTGAAAAGCAAGAAGCTTTTTCTCTCGAGTACTTTGTTGGATAGAGAGTTTGTCATCCGAGTCTGTATTTTGAGTTTTCGAACCCATCAAGCCGAGGTAGAAGAGGCTTTTGAAATCATCAAAACAGCAGCACGAGAACTTGCGATGGACTGAAATAGTAAATAAACAAAAAATGAAAAGAGCGAAATCTACGGGATTCAGGAAGAAAATAATCATTGGCTTTGTCATAATATTGTGGGTACTGACAGCATGGTTGCTTTACCCGCTGATAAATCTTGATTCTGTAGATATGGAGAATGCAAAAGAATATCTTTACAGGTCAGCCATAGGAATCACGATTATGCTCATATTTTTTGGGAAAACCTTGATCGATCTCTTATTCCCTCAAGTAACCTTCAAAGAAACACCTCTTATGAATACAATATTTCTCACTATTTATTCCTTTGCTATAGCAGGAGGAATTATTTTTATGGTTGTGAGAATGATAGTTTTATATATGAAGAGTAGAAAGACTGGATTTTTATTTTGATTTTCATGTTTTTTTCTGATAAATTATTATGTAACTTATCAATAAGTGTGGGTAGTAGCTATGGATTCCCGCCTCCGCGGGAATGACGATTGAGTGTAAGTGTCTGTCATTCCTGCGAAAGCAGGAATCCAGTGATTGGTCACAAATATAATCTACCCCCAATTATTGAGAACTTACACATAACGGACTAAACGGACTAAACTGGAATGAAATGTCCAAAATGCTATTTTGAGAATCCTGCTGATACCCATTTATGTGGTAAGTGCGGAACAGAGTTACGCCGGAAAAGCCTGATAGAGACATCGGGGCCTACAGATAATGATATCCCTGTTTCCAATACCAAAACCCTTCAAATCCCTGTGAATAAGTTAGCCAGAGGAAGTACTTTTGCCGGAAGATATGAGGTCATTGAAGAGCTTGGGAAAGGTGGGATGGGTAAGGTCTACAGGGTTGTTGATAAAAAGATAGAGGAAGAGGTGGCGCTAAAAATCTTAAATCCTGAAATCGCGGCCCATAAGGAGACGATCGAACGCTTCAAGAATGAACTAAAATTTGCCCGTAAGATCTCTCACAGGAATGTGTGCCGAATGTATGACCTCAGTGAAGAGAAAGGAACACAATACATCACCATGGAATATGTGCCTGGTGAAGATTTAAAGAGCTTGATTAAAAGGGTGGGCTCCATAACTATAGAAAAAAGCATTTTTTTAGCCAGGCAGGTATGCGATGGGCTTGCTGAGGCTCATCGTTTAGGTGTTGTGCACCGTGATTTAAAGCCGCAGAACATCATGATAGATAGGGAAGGGAATGCTCGGATTATGGATTTTGGAATAGCTCGCTCGGCTGATACGAAAGGGATAACAGAAGCTGGGACAATCATCGGGACGCCTGATTATATGTCTCCTGAGCAGGTGGAAGGGAAGGAGGCAGACCAGCGTTCTGATATTTATTCTTTGGGAGTGATTCTTTTTGAGATGGTGACAGGCAGGGTCCCTTTTGAAGGAGATAATGCTTTAAGCGTGGCTTTGAAGCACAAAACAGAGGCACCTACAGATCCAAGAGAGTTCAATGATCAGGTGCCTGATGATCTCAGCCGTATGATTCTTGAGTGTATAGAGAAGGATAAGGAGAAGAGATATCAGGAAGCAGGGAAACTCCTTTATGAATTAGAAAAAATAAGAGTAAAAAAACCTGAACCTGGAAAAATCACTGAAATCAAGAGAAAAAAATCTATTGCTGTGCTTCCATTCACAGATTTAAGCTCAGAAAGAGACCAGGAATATTTCTGTGATGGGATGGCCGAAGAGCTAATCATTGCATTGACCAAAATCGAGAGATTGCAGGTAGCATCACGGACCTGGGCATTTCAATTCAAAGGCAAGGGTTACGACATGGATGAGATTGGCAGAAAGCTCAAGGTGGAGAGTGTACTTGAGGGGAGTGTGCGGAAAGCAGGAAATAGGCTGCGGATAACGGCGCAGCTGATTAACGTGGCTGATGGGTTCCATATTTGGTCCGAAAAGTACGATCGCAACATGGAAGACATCTTTGCCATCCAGGATGAAATCTCCCTGGCGATTGTAGATAAACTAAAAGTCAAACTCCTTGGAGAGGAGAAGGAAGCGCTGGTAAAACGTCATACGGACAATCTTGGAGCTTATAACCTGTATCTAAAGGGCCGTTACTTCTGGAATAGACGCTATGAAGGGGGTCTCCAAAAAGGCCTGGAGCACTTCAAGCAGGCTATAAACAAAGACCCGCTCTATGCGCTTGCTTATTCAGGAATAGCCGACTGCTATAACTTGCTTGGATTATATGGGTCGCTCCCTCCCAAGAAGGCCTATCCCAAGGCGAAGGCTGCTGCGGAGAAGGCAGTGGAGACTGATAACAAGCTTGCCGAAGCTCATGCTTCGCTGGGTTTTATAGGAATGTTTTTTGATTGGGATTGGGCTGGTGCCGAAAAAGAATTCAGGCAAGCCTTTGATCTTAACCCAGACTATGCAACGGCTCACGAATGGTACGCCTTATATTTAGCGATAATAGGAAGATTCGATGAAGCCCTCGCAGAAGTGAGGCGAGCTCAGGAATTGGATCCCCTTTCGATCATTATAAACGCCATAGTAGGACTCATCTTTTACCTTGCGCGCCAGTATGATGAAGCGATTGAACAATATGATAAGACATTTGAGATGGACCCGAACTTCTCAATAGCACATCTTTACCAGGGAGCGGCTTATGCGGATAAGGCGATGTGGAAGGAAGCGATTGCAGCCTGGAAAAAGCTAGTTACCGTTACAGAAGGCAGCCCATTTGCGGTAGGGTATCTTGGTTTTGGATATGCCATGTCAGACCAGAGGAATGAAGCGTTAGAAATGATCGATCGATTGAGAGAACTATCAGAGGAGAAATATGTCTCTCCTTTCTCCTATTCCTTGATCTACATGGGACTTGGCGAGAAGGATCAAGCATTCGACTATCTGGCAAAAGCTTATAAGGAGCGAGAATCCTTCATGGCTTTTTTCAAAGTTTGGCCTTTTTTTGACGGCCTTCGTACGGATCCGAGGTTTAAAGCGCTGTTGAGGAAAATGGGATTAGAATAATACCCTTATTTTACCTATTTCTTATCATCTTCCCATTTTGGCAGCTTGAATTGTTCAGGCTTTGATTTCAACACTTCTTTAAGCCATTTGGAAGGATACCCGACGCCGCGCGGGCGGCCCCTTTCGTCTTTTACATATCCATCATTGTATTTTGTCAGGAGATGCTCACCCAATTCAATCCAGCGTTTAACCACTTGCTCTCCGTGGCTGACAGAGTAATCTGTCAGGAACTGGGCCATAAGTTTAGGATCTGATTTGGACAATTCAAGCGCGATTTCCTCAATGCTTGGCTGCAGGGCGATGAAATTTCCTTCCAGTGTGGTCTGAACCTTTTGAATGTCCTTAATCATGTAGGAATATTTTAAATTGGCGATGTTTGCGACAAAATTAAATACCCACCATGCAGAGTCCCACGAGAATTTTTGGAGATCTCCTACAGTGAATGATTTAGGCAAGTCGTTAATGCAGCAATAGAGAGGTACATAACATGTTGTGTATGTGTCGTCCACACCGTACCAATAGACACCTCCGATAGCATTAGGGAGCCAGCCTCGCGATTGAGATATAAAAGAGAATCCTGTCTGTTGGGTAGAGATGGGCCGCTCCCAACTGTACTTGACACCTTCCACTTCCCAGGTAAGATTTCTCCAGCGGTTAGGGCTTCCAAAAGGCCCGGCGTCTATACCATTTGTCATGTCAAACTCTGTTCCCTCGTAGTGGTCACGCATAATAGCCATTACGTCTTGCAGAGAAAGTTTTTTATCGGGTTTGATCCACAAAGGATAAGGTTTTGTGCCTTTAACGCCGCGTTGAAAATCCGGAGAGAAATTTTGGGAAGGTGCGCTGCGGCGAAACATACTCCAGACACGGGCTGCGCAGGTCCTCAGGTTTGAAGGTGATGAAGGGTGGTAAGCATACCGGAAACTGAAAGGTTTGCCTGATTTTTTGTCGTAGTAGCCCTTTTCTTCGGCAAAGGAAATGACGTTTTTGGAATATATGCAATTATCTGCGTCGTTTAATGGAAATTCTCCTATGCGGGACATATTGGCATGTGCGGATATGTATCCATCTGGAATCCGCAAAGCCACCCAATGAGCTCCTTTACCTCCAGGGCCAGGACCTATCATTTCCATGATCCAAGCTTCATTGGTATCGGCGATGGAAAAGGACTCTCCTGAACTTGCATATCCGTATTCCCCCACCAGTTCAGTCATGACCTTTATGGCCTCCCTGGCAGTTTTCGCTCGCTGAAGGGCAAGTCTCATCATGAAAAAATAATGAAGCAGTCCGTCTGGATTGCGCAGTTCCCTGCGTCCGCCGAATGTGGTTTCGCCGATAGCAAGTTGATGCTCATTCATCAAACCGACGACTGCGTAAGTATGAGGGACTTGTTTCACCTTTCCCCTGAGCTTGCCATCCCGGCCTTTGATTTCAATGTACTCGTCAGGTTTATGGTTCTGTGCGGGGACATATTCGAGAAGTGGAAGGAATTCTCCGTCACAGGTATAGGTGATCATTACAGATCCATCTTTTGAGGCTCCTTTTGTCACCAAAAAGCTTGAACAATCATCCTGAGCCCATTGGTTCATCACCGATAAACTCAAAATTAAGATAAATACAGGAAAAATGTTTTTTAGTCTCATTGCAAGGACCTCCTTTTGGTATTGTGTTGCGTTATGACAAACTCTAGGAATTAACCTATAGCAGCTTTGAAAAAAAATCAAGATAAAAAGAAGGAGGGGATTGCAAAATCACCCCTAAATTCATCCTAAAAGGCTATTGAAACATTTTTTGTAGTGATGCAACATTTTATTTGAACTTATATTTAAGAGAAGTGCCAGAATAAAAACAGGTTTTTGATATATCTGTCTGAAGCTTCCATTAGTGGGGCATTTTTTCGACTAAATTATCTGGACCTGTGGAAGGAATGATGTTCAATGGATAACGAAAAGGCCAGAGTAATCGCAATAGTGAATCATAAAGGTGGCGTTGGGAAAACGACAACTGCTATCAATTTATGTACAGCATTAGCCAAGTTAAAAAAAAGAGTATTACTGATTGACATGGATCCTGGGGCTCATGCTACTTATAGCTTGGGTGTCCTGGCACACAAGCGGAAGAAAACAGTTTATGATCTCTTGAAAGGGGATGCATCTTTAAAAGAGGTAAAAGTAGAGATTATACTTGAGAAAGAAAGTTTAGATCTTTTGCCGTCATCCTTAGAGTTAACTGAAGCCGAAATCGAACTTTCAGGCCTACCTGGCCGCGAATTTCTTTTGAAGGAAGCTCTAGGTAATGTGATAGATTATGAATATATTTTTATCGACTGTCCTCCTTCCCTGGGGCTTTTGACTCTTAATGCCCTGGTTATTGCCAGGGAAATATTTATTCCTCTGCAAACAGAATATTTAGCTTTACAGGGGCTTAGCAAGCTTCTGGAGACGATTCAGGTTGTTAAGAACCGCCTAAATCCGAACCTTGCTATAACGGGAGTACTAGGAACCAGATTCGACAAACGGAAGCTATTGAATAGAGAAGTTGTTGAGAAACTCAGGGATTATTTTGGGGATAAAGTTTTTAATGTACTGATAAGAGAGAATATATCACTGGCGGAGAGTCCTTCGTATGGGCTTTCAATTTTTGAATATTACCCCAATTCGCATGGGGCCGAGGATTATATGGCGCTTGCAAAAGATATTTTAAATAGGGATAGAAATGAGCAATAAAAAAAGGCTAGGACCTCAAGATCCTTTAAGCTGGATCAGAGACACAAGAGGAGAAAAATTAGTGCATTATGATATGAAAGTGGCAACACCTGTAGAAGTGAGGAGATCAAAGATTCAAGTTGGAGAAGGATCACCTATGGATGTCACAGTAGTTATAAAAGGACAAAAGGCGGATCGTAATATATCTGTAGAGGTTAGATTAAAGGAGAAATAGAGATCAGATCTTGCAGAATAACATTTTCTAAATTTTGTTTCTTAGTTTCTTTTATTATATTATAAAATCTGATCCCATTTTTTTCATTTTTTTTCTAGATTTATTTCAAATCAACAGTAATTTTTCTGTTTGTATCTTCCTGAACAACAGTAAGGATAAAAATCAGGGAGAAAGAGAGTATCTAAATCCGCTCATAAGGCTTGTAAAGGAAGGAAAAACTTTATAGCGAGCTTGATATTTTTGTTCACTCCTTTTAACATAATCATAACAGTGAGGTGAAACATGAAAATAAAAAAATCTCTGTTTTGTGGATTAGTTGTGATTTTGGGATTGCTTCTTGTTCATGTCCTTTCCGGCAGTTCATCTTTTGGTGATGAGGGAATGTGGACATTTGACAATCCGCCAATTAAGCAGCTTAAAGAGCGCTACGGCTTCACGCCGACACAGGAGTGGCTCGACCACGTGCGTCTTGCCAGTGTGCGTTTTATGGACGGAGGCTCGGGCTCTTTTATCAGCCCCAACGGCCTGGTATTGACGAATCATCATGTGGCAGTTGGCCAGTTGCAGAAAATTTCGACGGCTGAAAAGGATTTTGTGGATGCAGGTTTTCTTGCCGTTACACCGGCTGAAGAATTAAAATGTCCTGATCTGGAGATAAACGTATTGATATCGGTGGAGAATGTGACTAAAAGAGTTCAGGCTGCCATTAAAAAGGATATGAGCGATGCGGAAGCTTTAAAGGCGCGAAGAGCCATTATGGCTAAGATCGAAAAAGAAAGCCTTGACAGGACAGGATTGCGTTCCAATGTTGTCAGTTTATATCACGGAGGAGAATACTGGCTGTACTGCTATAAAAAATACACGGATGTGCGGCTTGTCATGGCTCCGGAAAGGCAGGCTGCCTATTTTGGCGGTGATTTTGATAACTTCACCTACCCGCGTTATGATCTCGACATGGCTTTCTTTCGAGTCTATGAGAATGGTAAACCTGTAAAGTCTGACAATTATCTACAGTGGAATCCAGAAGGTTTTGAGGAGGGAGATCTGTTATTTGTGTCGGGGAACCCCGGTTCCACAGATCGGCTATACACATATTCACGTCTTGAATTCCAGAGAGATGAATATTATCCCATGATTCTGAAATATATTGAAAGATATATACAAGTCCTGCGTAAATATTCAGAAAAGGGACAGGAGCAGCAGCGGCGAGCATTAATCCGGATTTTCGGCCTGGAAAATTCAAAGAAGGCGCTGAGTGGAGAATTGAAGGGGCTGCTGGATGAAGAACTTGTGGCAAAACGCAGGGAAGATGAGGAAGATTTCCGGAAGATGGTTGTTCAAAACACCGAGTGGAATAAGAGCTATGGCGATGCGTGGGAGACTATAGCAGAGACGATTAAAAAAAGTGCAAGCATTTCAAAAGCGCAATTTTACCGCCGGCTTATAGGTTCACGGATGGCAGGTCTGACATCTACTATTGTCCGGTATGTAGCCGAAATAAAGAAGCCCGATGCTGAAAGGCTTCCGGGCTTTCACGACTCAGAGCTCAACGAGTTGAGATTCTACCTTTTTTCTCCGGCACCCATTTATAAAGATATGGAGGAGACACTCCTGGCTGCCGGATTACAGTGGTCTTTAAATGAGCTAGGTTCGGATGATGAGTTTATAAAGACTGTACTGAATGGAAGTTCACCGGAAAATACAGCAAAGAATTTAATAAGCAAAAGCCGGCTGGATGATGCAAGCTTCCGAAAATCATTGATAGAAAGTGGAGAAAAAGCTGTAAAAGAATCAAAAGACCCGCTTATTGTTTTATTAAGAAAGCTCGATCCCATGATGAGGAAAAGCGAAAAATGGTACCGTGATAACATCCAAAGTGTTCTTACTTCTGCAAGCGAAAAGATTGCCAAGGCGCGTTTTGCCGTTTACGGAAAGACTACATATCCTGATGCGACTTTTACTTTGCGCCTTTCTTACGGAGCGGCCGTGGGATACCCGATGAATGGGACAAAGGCACCTTTCAAAACTACTTTATACGGTCTATTCGACCGTTCCTTGAGCTTTGATAAAAAAGGCGATTATGCTCTTCCCCGGCGCTTCTGGGATCGCAAAGACAGGCTTGATTTGTCAACGCCGGTTAATTTCGTCAGTACCTGCGATATTATCGGCGGGAACTCAGGCTCCCCTGTGATCAATAAAAAGGCGGAATTGGTTGGCGTGATATTTGACGGCAACATTGAGAGTCTCTCAGGACGCTTTGTCTATAATGAAGCTAAAAATCGTGCTGTGGCTGTTCACAGCGCCTACATGATAGAAGCTCTGCGCAAGCTTTACGATGCCATTAACTTGGCTGACGAGATTGAGGGGGAAAATAAAAAATAAATCCCAGAGCCTGTGAACTTTTTTCCATTATTTGTTTTTTTGATGCTATTAATTATCATAATATCCGCTCAAAATTAACTCATAATTTCTAAAGAAAATATTTAGGATTTAGAGCAATGAATGCAGAGAACACCCTGTTGGAAAGTTTTGTTACTAAACCTGGTCTATCAGGCTTTATATACACTATGATTTTTTTTGTGTTTCTGTTCTATCCTTCTTTTCCAACTCAGGTGCTTGATACACCTAAATCGATTAATCAATATGTTCATGAAATCTGGACAACCGATAATGGCTTTCCTCAGTAAATAAAATTAATGTATTTGTCAATAATTTTAATTAATTTTATAGTTTATCTACAATTATTATAGAGTTAAACTACATAAATTATGAAATTAACTTGTTTCGAATAACCCCTTGCTTTTCAAGCTGATATGTCCATGAGAAGTAATTATAATGTGATCTAGAGGAGTTATATCAACGGCCTCGCATGCTGAAATAAGCTTCTTGGTTATATCTATATCAAACTGGCTTGGTTTCCTGCATCCAGAGGGATGATTATGCACAAAAATAACTGCACTCGCATTTTTATTTATTGCGCTTTTTATTACCTCTCTTGGGTATATGGAAGCTTGGTCTACAGTGCCTCTTGCTATAGTTACGACTTCCAAAATTGTATTAGCTTTGTCTAAATAGACTACCTTTTTTCCTTTTGTGCCTGACCGCAATAAAATAGCAATTAGCCCGGCATCAGAAACATAATCAGGGCCTTTCTCTAAAAACAATTCTCTCGGCCTCTCATATTTCGGCCAAAATCTTATGGAATTTTTTACTTTTTTCTTTTCATCATCCATTTTTTTACACCCTTAAAGAATGACGACAGAAAATGAAAACATTCTCTTAATTTAAAAATTGACCTGTTTTTCGATGTTAATGTATCAAAATTACCAATTCATCTGGAGATTATCGATAAGATCATCCGTCATCTCAAGGCTAACCTTTGCGGCCGAAACATGCGGTGGCCAGATGAGAGTGATCGCTTTCATAACCGATTATTCCGCAGTGGACAGGATCATCACCCTTCTCAAGCTCACTTTTCATGCCGAACGCCCTCCTCCGCCCCGAGTTCTCCAGCAGGAACTTCTGATGGCAGCTTCGCCCCGTTAGATATCTGGCATACATATGAATGAATATCAGTATCCGATAGAAATTGCTTTGATGATTGCTGCATAAAAATGCCGTTACTATCCAACGGGCTGAAGAGAAGGGAGAGTATTTCTGAGAGCCTCTATGGTTGCTTCTTCTCGATTTCAGCGGTTAGGTCTATCTTATGAAGGAGCGTTTTGCTGTTTATGTCGCCTTGGCTATAGCTTTCACCTGCTTAGGATGGGCAATAATAACATCAATGCTTAATGCATCCAGAAAATCTACATGGTATAGCTCGAGCGGCCGACTTCAATAACTGCTTTAACCTCACCGCTTCCATCAAGAAACCTCTCCAGCTCTGAGCGGTAATTTGCCACCCTTCCGGATTTGAGTTTTTTCCCCTTCTCATTAAGCATTGTGATGTGTGAGTATTGCTTGTGATGGTCAATTCCCATATAATTCATTTGTGCACCTCCTTTTTTTAGATTTGACCTTGTGGGTAATCTATCATACTTTCGACTCCCGCAGAAGGTGCATCAGATCATCATGTTACCTATATTTTACGAAGGAGATAGAAAAAGGACAATTCGAAAATATTGGTTAAATAAATACCCATTATAGTTGAAGGATTATTATGGATTTAGATCACCTCGAACAGATAAGGAAATATGCAATAATAGCAATGTTTTCCGATGATGATTTAATGGATATGTTAGTTTTGAAAGGGGGCAATGCTTTAGATTTAATTTATGGAGTTGCCGCGCGTTCTTCAATTGACATAGATTTGTCGATGGAAACCGAATTCGATGAAAAAAATCTTGATGTTATTGAAGCGAAAATTAAAAAAGTTCTTGAGGATACCTTTCAAGAAGCTGGATATATTGTATTCAATATAAAATTTATTGAGACGCCTCAAAATGTAACTCCTGACCTAAAAGACTTTTGGGGCGGTTATGAAATTGAATTTAAAGTCATTGAAAAAACTAAATATCCAGACTTAAAAAACGATATAGCTTCCTTAAGACGTAATGCATTAGTTGTGGGACCCAAAAATAGGAAAAAATTCTTTATTCAAATAAGCAAATTTGAGTTTTGCGGGCAAAAACAAGAGTATGATATAGAAGGCTATAGGATTTATTTATATTCACCTGAAATGATTGTATTAGAAAAGATAAGAGCTATCTGTCAACAAATGCCAGAATATAGGAAATTGGTAAAGAGCAGTCATCAAACAGCAAGGGCAAGAGACTTTGTGGATATTTATTATATTCTAAAGAAATACAAAATTAAGATAGATTCAAGGGAGAATATTGAATTATTGAAGTGCATATTTAATGTAAAAAGAGTTCCGTTTGAACTAATAGCAGAGATTAATGATATAAGGAATTTCATCGCCAGGATTTCGAAGCTGTGAAAGATACAGTGAAAGCAGGTATAAAATTAAAAGATTTTGATTTTTACTTCGATTATACAATTCGAATTTGTACAGCTTTAAAGCCCCTTTGGGAAAAATAGACCCCATTTCTTTGAATAACTCATATTTTTCATCTGGTGAGTTAAGTAGAAATCATATTTCATGTCAAATCTTTGCATCAAATTAATCTGAGACTCTTTGTAAACTTTGGCTTTATCTAAGTAAAAACCGATAGCCTGATGATAAGGATATATGTAATTCAGCTTTTCTAACATAGCTGATAATTTATTTATTGATACTTTTCCATGTGCTAATCTGTATGCTTTTAGGACTTCAAAAACTCCCCCAGAATAGACAGGTCTTATTGCAATATCAATGAGAGTCCTTTCAACGTTTGTAACATAAATTTCCCCCCCATTTGAAGTGACTGTTTCTATGACACCTAGTTTTCCTGTAAACATCCCGTTCAAGAGGCAAATTTTATAGTTCTTATAAGTAGATATATTTTGCGTTGTTCTCCATGGGCGCATAAAAGCTGATTTAATTCTTTGTTGAGAAAGGCTTCTATCTATTTTAGATCTCGCAGGTTGTTCAAAATTTATATAAAGGATTTTTGGTATTTGCTCAGTGAGTTCGTGTAGATAAACGGCAGTGTAGTGGGTGAAATATGAGTCAGGTTTAAGAGATGAAACTATCTTAAATATTGAAACATCGCCCCAGATGTATCGAATCACATTTCGGTTTGGAAATTCGAATTTTATAATTTTTAGCTTTGTCTCTTTTAGTAAAAAATCGATAAAATTTTGACCCGTGGTTGAAGCACTCACTCTCCAAAATCCTCTATTCTCAGAAAGTATTTTATCAATTTGCGTACGAGTAAGTACATTAGAAGGAAGACCCTCAAAATGATTTTTTATATCACGTTTTGCTATCTTTAATCTTGATATTCTCATTTTCTTTCTTCTATAACGGTTAAAAAATTTTAAGCTATCAATCAATCATTAAAAATATTCAAATAAAATGCTAATTTGTATATATACAAATTAGCACAAAATTCTATTACTGTCAAGAAGTATTTTGTTAGAATTTTAAAATTATGATCTATGATGTAGTATATATACTACATCATAGCCTGTCTGTCAAATAGATTAAAAATATTTGTCAAAGCAAAATGAAAATGCTCGGTTCTTAGCAACGTGAAAATATCCGTTTTACTCATTTACTAAATCCTTTCTAGATAGCAGTTATGGTGAAGGGATTGAGTAATATTGAAGTCATATGATGTATATATACATCATATGATATAATATTCAGTAATATTATTAATTTTGATAAAGGAAGCGAAGTGTTGAGAAAAAGATTTCAATATTATAAAACGGTGCCATAATTCTGAACATTATTTATTTTATTTAAGTGAGTTAACATAATAATTATTTATCTTACTCCCTTTGTAACTTATACATTCTAATGTTGTTAGAAATTTTATATAGTTCTTTTTCATTATTTTGACTACTTTGTTGCAGAATACGAGAACCGCTTCGAAAGAGAGTACGGCTATTTTCGTCCAGTGATTCAGGAAGTGACAGTATGTCATCACGAGGCCTGCAAGACCGTGGTGATCTCATAGTGCCTCGCTGAGGGCATGAGATTGCTTCGTCACTTTGTTCCTCGCAACGACGTCTTGACTGCCGGCAATCCGAAGTGCGGCTTTGCGCGGATCCGGTGTGGAGATTGTGGTACTGAGAGGTTAATTATGTTTTCATGTAAAAGCAGAGGATTCTGCCCCCCCCTGTCATGCCAAACACCCTCCTCAGCCCCGAGTTCTCCAGCAGGAACTTCTGATGGCAGCTGAGGAGAAGGGAGAGTATTTCTGAGAGCCTCCATGGTTGCTTCTTCTCGATTTCAGCGGTTAGGTCTATCTTATGAAGGAGCGTTTTGCTGTTTATGTCGCCTTGGCTCTATTTGCAGGCAATTGACATTGCCGTTTTTTGTGTGATATTGTCATCCTAGGATGTCAGCAGGTAGAAATTGAGGAAAATTATGAGGGATTTGTGGCGAGCACTAAAAGGAAAAAAACTCCATTGAGGGAAAAGAAAATACTTGCTATCATTTAGCTTGATGAATAAAGAAGAAATTATCGAACTCATCAGGCAGACTGAGTCCCCGTTGAAAAGGCAGCTCTTAACAGTTGCCCTTGTATCACATCTTCTTAAGAAAAAAGGGAAAGAGGTGCCTATTATTATCGGTGGCTTAGCCCTTTCTTATTATACAAGAGAGGTTTATTTTACGGCAGATATCGACCTAGCTTACTCGGATCGGGAAGCCCTCGATGAGGTTTTGAGAGAAATAGAGTTTGAGAAAAAAGGAAGGTATTGGGTGAGTGAGGATTTGAAGATTGCCATCGAAGTCCCTGTTGGTGTTTTAGCTGAAGAGGATTCCCCTCTGGAGATTGTAGAACTCGGTCCCGAGCTCCAATGCCAGATCATCGGGATCGAAGACTTGATAATTGACCGGCTGAATGCCTGTAAACATTGGAAATCGGAGACAGATTGTGAAATGGCAGAGCTGCTGGTTGTGAGGTATCTTAAGGAACTGGATTGGGATTATCTTGAGGAAAGGGCTAAGAGACCGGAAAATGATGTTCTGAAAGAAATGCAAGAATTAAAAAGAAAAGCAGAGGCATGAGAGAAAAAAAGCGTAAATACCAAGATCAATCCTCAGTGGAATTTCTCCTGCTCAGGGATAAACTGGGCCTCCAAAGATACCGAAAGCAGATGAAGAGGGATAAGGAAGAAAGAAGGATTTTGATTGATTTGGGGCTAAAAAAAATCCTGGAGAAGGAGGATAATGACTTCATCCTGATAGGATATAAAAGACGAAAGCTCGAAATCTAGCTTTCGTGCCTTAGTTGGTATTCTTCGAAGGTCAGCTTATGAGTTGATGCCGGGAGTGGTGGCGGTGATTCAGACTTTTGGAGATCGCATCAATTTCCATCCCCACATCCATGTCCTGGTGACCGAGGACCGAATCTATCTTAAACTTGATGGTTTGGAGGTTTCGGTTGATTTGTATCTTTTTTTTAGGCGTTGACCCTGTCGTTTTGGATGTGATACTCTTATTTCAGGATGTTAGGAGGTGAACCAAGTTTCTATAAAAAAGGAGGATCAGACAATGACAATCTTTGCCAAAGCTGTTCCTTTCCTGTTCTTCGCAGCGCTTTGTTTTTCGTGCGCTCCGCGTGAAGATGCCTCATCGATAGACTATTTCAAAGGGGATGACGGGACCGTCAAATCCGGCGGCATCAAGCTGATTCCCATCGAAACCCCGAAGGGAACATTCAAAGTGTGGACAAAGCGGTTCGGGAACAACCAGCGGGTGAGACTCCTGTTGCTCCACGGCGGACCGGGCGCGACACATGAGTACTTCGAGTGTTTCGAGAGCTTCCTTCCTTCTGAGGGGATCGAATTCATCTACTATGATCAACTGGGATCGGCATATTCCGATCAGCCGGGAGATTGTGACCTGTGGACGGTCAGCCGGTTCGTTGAAGAAGTGGAGCAGGTGCGGCAGGCCCTCGGGTTGAACAAAGATAATTTCTATCTGCTGGGACACTCATGGGGCGGAATCCTCGCCGTGGAATACGCCCTGAAACACCAGGAACATCTAAAAGGTCTCATCATTTCCAACATGATGGCCAGCTGTCCCGAGTACGATGCCTATGCCGAAAACGTGCTGGCCAAACAGATGGACTCGGCCGTGCTCGAGGAGATAAAGAGCCTCGAGGCGAAAGGCGAATTTCAAAATCCCCGCTACATGGAACTGCTGATTCCGCATTTTTACATGAAGCACATTTGTCGGCTTCAGGAGTGGCCCGACCCCGTCAACCGCGCCTTCGCCAGGATGAACCAGGAGATCTACGTCGTCATGCAGGGTCCTAGTGAGTTCGGGATCTCCGGCAGACTCGAGAACTGGGACAGGAAAGCGGCCCTGAAAGGCATTTCCGTTCCAACCCTGGTGATCGGAGCACAGCATGATACCATGTGGACCCGGAACATATGCAGTGGATGTCAAAACAGGTTCAGAATGGAAGCTATCTGTACTGTCTAAACGGAAGCCACATGTGCATGTACGATGACCAGGGCACATACCTAAATGGACTGATCAAGTTCATCAAGGCGATTGATGAGGGCAAAAAACATATCGATTTATCTCCAATCGAATAAGAAATGAGGAATGGGGTGAGTGTAAAACAGTCTATTATAATCTAAGAAATTGAATGATATCTTCTGCGACTTCCATGGCTGCAGGAAAATCGTAATTCGACAACACGATCACTGTATAACCTGATTTTAAATCGATTCCAATATGGGCGCTGATGCCAGGTGCTCCGCCGACTGCCCCGGACTTCGTCAGCCTCCAGGAGACCATCCACCAGGTGTTTCCTGAGGTTTTGGTCACGCCGGGCCTGGTGTTCGTGGCAACGGACACGCGCCACTACCTGGGATTGAGTGGTGATGTGTATCGCTTCACACCGATCTTGGCTCAGCCCGACGATACGAAGGGGATCCATGGCACCGACGAGCGGATCTCGGTTGAGAGCTATGAGCAGACCGTGAGGTTATTCATCCAGCTGATCCGCAACTCAACCTAGTCGAAACACCAATCAGGCGAAGTGTCCTCTTGAAGAGGTTTTTGGAGCCTGGGGAACTGAATGTAGAACGCATTCGTTGTAGTTGCGTGGTGACCGAGATCACCTCTAAATCCACCGGTATGCTTCGAAGCCCCGATGAGATCTACGTCAGGCGGGAATCATGGAGAGATGCCCTTGTGACTAGATCGGGATTTGAAGCCAGGCTGTTGTGTCGATGTAGCCGGATCTCCTTAGGTCAAGCATTGCCACTTGAATGGATAGCGCGGATGAGCGCGGAAGAATCTTGATAGGTATTCGTAGCTCAAAGAAGACTTGATCCTCGCTTGACTGAACATCGATCGCGCTCCCTATCATTCGCCAGTTCATCCCCCGACTCATGCAAGGTCGCCATCCGCATGCGTGTAGGATCGCCCGGATACGGATCGACCGGGAAGACATCGAGAGGCATGTCAGGCTGGAAACCTCCGTCAAGATCTAGAAGTGCATGAAGGGCAGTGTTTCGGCTCGCTGTGGACGTGAGAGATTCACGGAAACGAAGATGTACACATCATCAGCGGTTCCAGAGAGCTTGAGAAGAGCGGTGCTCCCAGAGCTTGCCGCATCGCTCGGCAAATCCTCAACTTCGATCCCTATTCCATCCCGGTCCGATGAGTCTCCAGCTACGTGGATCGGGGTGAACGGGTCCAGGGCTCCATAGGCGTGTGCGATAACGGCTTCAGCAGGTTTCACGCGGGGTGTGTGTCCCGGATTGCCGGTTCCTCCTGACCCAGCCCAGAAGATCCAATGTGCCCAGCCGAATCAGTACAAGAATGAGTATTCCTGTGCAATCTGATCTGTTCAATCCTCATGTCGTCGACTCACGGCCTTGTCTTTCGCGACTAGCCCAGCTTCCAGCGCAGGGGCTTCCCAAGCTGGGAGCTGGGCGGCTCTCGCTACGAGATCACCCTGTGTTTCTTTTACTTTTCGGTTCACTCTTCACATAGTAATGACAACTTTTCCTCGGGCGTGCCCTTCTTCAAGATACCGGAGAGCTTCAGCAACCTCACTTAACGGATAACGTCTATCTATAACAGGTACGACTTTGCCCGCTTCAAGAAGCTCTTTAATAAAAACCAAATCCTTTTTGTTTGGTTTCGTAATAAAGTTACCCATTTTCTTACTTCCGGTCATTGAAATCCATGGTCCTAGGAGCATAGCTTGGAAAATTTGAGCCATGGAACCTCCGGCCGCGACATAAATTCCCTTGGGACGTAATGCACGCTTATAATCCCAAATCGAATGATATCCGTTAGCAGCAAGAATCAGGTCATAACGCTGCCCATTTTTGGTGAAATCTTCTTGAGTGTAATCAATGACCTGGTCTGCACCAATCGAGCGCACCATGTCCAATTTACTCGTGCTGCACACGCCAGTTACTTCAGCTCCGAACGATTTGGCAATCTGCACCGCAAACGTACCCACACCACCAGACGCACCATTAATCAAAACCTTCTGCCCTGGCTGAATCTGTCCTTTATCGCGAAGCCCCTGCAGGGCGGTGACTGCCGCTAAAGGTACGGCCGTTGCTTCCTCGAATGTCATACTGGCCGGTTTCAACACCAATGCATCTTCACTAACACATACATACTCGGCAAAACCGCCCCAACCACAATCGGATATGTCCCCGAATACCTCATCACCTGGCTGAAACTGCTTTACGTTTCTGCCAACCGCTTCAATCCGCCCCGCTATGTCAGCTCCGAGTATCTTGTTTTTTGGTTTTAGAAGCCCAATGCCCATTAGGCGGACCAAGAACGGTTTACCTCTCAGGATATGCCAGTCAGCTGCATTTGCGGACGCCGCATGAACTTTTATCAAGACTTCATCGTCCCTAGGGGTCGGCTTTTGGATCTCTTCAAGTTCAAGAACATCGGGTGAACCATATTTGTGATAGACGATTGCTTTCATATGGGTATCCTTCCTTATTAGATCCACGAAAGATAAGAATTTCCTTTTTGTGCTCGCCTCAAATTCCGCACAATTTCCTAAAATCTCCACCCACTGATGTTCTAGAGTGAACATATCACATGAAAAAAGGTGAAGTCAACGGCTAAAAAAAGAAACAAAACGACACTTCCCAAAACAGCACTTACTGCCCCGGATACCTTTTAAAATTGTCTTCTGCTGAATTTTTTTTCTGTATTTGAATTTTTCATGGATCCTCCTCAATAGGATTCCTATCTGTTATACGGAGTATTCATACAAAAAATAAAATCTATGCATTGCAATATTTTTTTAAAATTTATAAATTAGCAGTTACTAGTGTCCTGTCATGCGTGAAGTATCGTATCAAGCACTCGTCATTCCCACGAAGGTGGGAATCCAGTATTTCTGGCTACTTCAGGCTTCTGGATTCCCGCTTCCGCGGGAATGACGATCATCTTTGCGACATCACATAGATGAGAGGAAACTAGCAATAAAAGGAGGCTTTTAATGAGGAAAATTATAGCGCAATTAATTGTCATTAATTTACTGCTGTTAAGTATGAGCTTGGGGACGGCATTTGGTGAACAGAAAAATTACAAGCTGCTTGATAAAGAGACTTTTATGGAAATGGAATCAGTCGGAAGTCCTAATATATCCCCAGACGGGAAACAAATTCTTTTCACCCGCGGCTGGATTGATAAGATGAATGACCGTTCAAGGAGCAACCTCTGGATAGTAGATATCGAAGGTAAAAGGGTCCGGGAATTGACACAAGGAAACTGGAGAGATTCTTCTCCTGTTTGGTCGCCTTGCGGGAAAAAAATCGCTTTTCTTTCGGATAGAGATGGGACAACACAGATTCATGTGATGTGGCTTGACACAAGGGAAGTTGCTCAGCTTACACATCTTGAGCGTTCGCCGAGCGGCCTGAGATGGTCTCCAGATGGAAAAAAAATAGCCTTTACGTCCTTTAACCCTGATAACAAGCCGATTTTGCCTGTAAAACAGGTTAAAAAGCCTAAAGGAGCCAAGTGGGCAGCGCCAGCTATAATCATCGACAGATTATCCTGGAGAAGAGATGGCCGCGGGCCTGTTCCAAAAGGCTACAGCCATATTTTTATCCTTGATGCAGAACTGGGTGGGACACCAAAGCAGATAACCTCAGGAGATTATTCACACAGCGATCCTCAATGGTCGAGAGACGGTAAAAAAATCTATTTCAGCGCTATTCGTAAGCCTGATGCAGAGTATCAGCGAGGTGATTCTGAGATTTATTCGGTTGATCTCAGCACACTTGAAATAAAAACCTTAACAGACCGGAAAGGTCCGGACAGAGGTGCACGCATATCACCGGATGGGGATTGGATTGCCTATACAGGTTATGATGATAAAAATTATACAAGCCATCTTTCAAGCCTGTATCTTATGAATATCAACGGAGGCAAGAAGCGTCTTCTTGCCGGAGACCTTCCGAATTCGCCGTCCAGCATCACATGGGCCGCAGATGGTTCCGGACTCTATTATCTTATGCATGAAAGGGGAGAATCTAACTTCTATTTTGTTTCTGTAAAAGGCAGAACTAAAAAAATTACTGAGGGAGTTCATTATTTCTCCGGGTTATCTGGTGCAATAAACGGTCAGGTTGCAACCATACGTTCTACTTTTCACAGGCCAGGGTATCTGGTTACTTTAAACCTGAATAATCCGGCCAAGATTAAAAAACTTGTCGATGTCAATGAAGATATTCTTGCCAATGTAAAACTTGGAGAAGTTGAAGAGATGTGGTTTAAATCCCCTGATGGACTTGATTTGCAAGGTTGGCTTATAAAACCTGCTGAGTTCGATCCAGACAAAAAATATCCTTTGCTTCTCTGGATCCACGGCGGACCATGGGCTATGTATTCAGTCCGTTTCAACTGGGCATGGCAAAATTTTGCTGCAAACGGGTATGCAGTTTTATTCATGAACCCGAGAGGAAGTACGGGTTATGGACAGGATTTTGTTAACGGCATTCAATTTTCCTATCCAGGAAAGGATGGTGATGATCTCCTGGCAGGCGTTGATGCGGCAATTGCAAAAGGTTTCATAGATGAGGATAACCTGTTTGTCTGCGGGGGCAGCGGCGGAGGAGTGCTTACTGCATGGCTCGTCGGGCATACTGACCGTTTTACGGCTGCAGTATCCATGAGACCGGTTATCAACTGGCATTCATTCGTGGGGAATACTGATGGGGCAAGCTGGTATAGGCAGTTTAATAAATATCCCTGGGAAGATCCGATGGAATACGCTGTGCGTTCGCCCCTTCATTATGTTGCAAATGTCACTACGCCTACAATGGTCATGACAGGGGAAGCCGACTTAAGGACTCCGATGCCTCAGAGTGAAGAATACTACCGTGCCCTGAAAATGCTTAAAAAGGAGACTCTTCTTGTAAGAGTGCCTGAGGAATATCACGGCTGGAGGCGGCCTTCTCACAGGCTTCTGCAGCAGCTATATCTTATGGCATGGTTTGAAAAGTACATGAAAAAATCTGAACTTAATCATATAATTTACTAAGAGGTATTAAGATGAAAAACAGATTCTTTCTCCTTTTAGCTTCTATTTTCTTGATAAGTTTCTTTGTTTCTTCCCAAATTCCAAAAAAGGAGCTTTTAAAAAGAGTAAGCATCCCTTCCCAAAAAGGATTAAGGGGACTAGTTGATTTAGTTGGATTTTCCCATTCCAAAGAGCAGATTGAATATGTGGTCAACTATCTGGAAAAAGAAGAGAAGGAGAAAATACTCGAGAACCAAAAAGAATATGGCTTCTCTTCTGAAACATCTTTAGTTGCTGGCATTTCTCCTCATGATGATTACTTTTATGCGGGAAGGGGCTATATCCAGATAATGAGATATATAAAAGCACCGAGAGTTATTATTTTTGGAGTTTGCCACTGGGCAAAAAGTTATAACTTGAAGGATAAGCTCATCTTCGATTCTTTTAAAAGCTGGCGAGGGCCTTATGGAAATATTGCTGTTTCACAACTTAGAGATGAAATCAAAAGCGGCCTCGACGAAAAAGATTATCTGGTGGATGATGAAGTTCAAAGCGTTGAACATTCTGTAGAGGCCTTACTTCCATTCCTTCAGCATTTCAATCGTTCAGTGGAAATAGTTCCTGTTCTCGTCCCTTATATGAAGTGGGAAAGAATAGATGAGCTCGCATCACATTTGGCCTCTGTTCTAGCCAAAATCATCAAGAAAAACAACTGGAAATTAGGCAAGGATATCGCATTTCTTATCTCAACCGACTGTGCCCATTATGGAGATTACGGTTGGGGCTATTATCATTATTGTCCTTATGGCACAGATGCCGATGGCTATAAAAAAGGAGTGGAACAGGATCTCAGCTTGATCAATAACTACCTTTGTGGAAGCCTCAACTCCTCCAAAATAAGAGATTTCTTTTGGAAGTGTGTTAAACGCGATGATCCATATACATACAGGATAAGCTGGTGCGGCCGTTTTTCGGTCCCTATGGGATTGAATTTTTTAGTCCACCTTGGAAATAAACTCAAAGAACAGCCTGCCACCGGCGTTTTGCTCCAGTATGGAACGAGCTTAAGCTTTCCCGCTTCCCCTTTTGAGAAAGTGAACTTGGGGACAACATATTACTCCAATTTACACCATTGGGTTGGATTCACTTCCATTGGTTATTTCCTGAAAAAAGAATAATCAGATTACATTTAGCCCTGATGCAGCCAGAGAAATAGGGATAGATTTTATCCCCTTCCCAAGAGAGTTTATCTCTTTGAGCATTTTGGTCCTCAGGCTTTTTTCTTTGCTGCTCAAAATGGTCAAAGAGCCGCCTTTTCCCCCTGCTCCGTTGACCTTCCAACCGCATGCTCCATATTTTTTTGCGATTTTAATTACTATATCGGCTTCCTCTGATATGAGTGCTGAATGAAGAGATCTCTGACATACATTGTTCTGGATCATAATATCACCAAAAGAGTCCAGATCGCTCCTGAGCAAGCGGTCTTTTGCTCGTTCGGCCAAGTCTCTGAGTTCACGAATAATCTTGAACTGGGAACCTTTTTTTTCAAGAAAAGCAATGACTTTTTCATGAAGTGCTGATGAGCTGTGGGACGTTCCCAAATAAATCAAACAGAGTCTCTGGCCCAATTCTTGCCTAGTTTTCTCATCAATCTCTAGCTTTGAAACATGGGCTTCAGGATAGCTGTACATGTGAATGAAGCAGACTCCACCGTAAGACGCGCATATTTGGTCTTGGATTCCACTCTGCAGCCCTAGCTTTTCTGTCTCCACACGATGGGCCAGATAAGCAATCTCTTGAGGTGAATATCTTTTAGGCGTGAGTGAGTCAAGAGCGCCTAAAAGAGCCACACATACAGCGGCAGAGGTTCCTGTGGAGCATGCAGCCGGGACATGGGAAAGGAGTGTGATATCGAGTTCATAGTCTTCTGGGATGGGTAGAGAATTGATGGCTCCTTGGAGCAGGGGATGCTGTGCATAATCAGGCTTTTCAGGATTTATCCAAAAGGTATCTTTATAGTTTTCTGCGCGGACCAAGACTCGATCCTCTCTCTTTTGCCTGTTTTCATACGCTTTGATTTGAACTTCGACTAGAGGTGAAACTGCAAAGTTTAAAACTTTGCCTTCCCCAGAAAACCAGGTGTCTGTCCAGCCTCCGAGGTCATTGATGCGTATAGGTGCTGTTGAGCGGACGATTTTTATTTGTCTTCTTTTTTCCATTCCTTCAGGCTTAGCATTTAGCATAGGAAAAATTTTAAGTCAAACTCAATAAACGTAAGCCGTAAATCGTAAGCCGTAAATCGTAAGTCGTAAGTCGTAAGCTTAAAGAAACTTTTATACAGCCATACTGCCATACAGCTATGAAGAATGAAACAGAGAACCGTTGATAAACTCAAACAAACTCAAACAAACCCAGACAAACTTAGATAAACTTAGACAAACTCAAACAAACCAGATGAACCAAAAAAACCAGAAAAACCGAATAAACCGTAATATTTGACATCGTGTTTTTTTGTGTGCTATAAGCTTTTTGCGAAGGATTTGAAAAACTTAAACTAAGTTAAATTAGTTAAGAAGGAGGTAATCAGTATGAAAAATTTTAGAAAATTGACTTTAATCCTTCCCGTTCTGATTATCGTTTGTGTTTTTTTGGTTACATGCAAACCAACTGAGCAGAATCAAGGGAGTAAACTCCGGTTTGAAATTTCGTTTGCAGAGGAGCAGAGTAAAGATGCCCTAGATGGTCGGGTGTTGTTGATAATCTCCACAGATGAAAGCCGTGAGCCGAGATTTCAGATTAGCGATGGCCCTAACACTCAGCTAATTTTCGGAATTGATGTTGATGGACTGAAGCCTGAAGAGGCAGAGGTCATCGATGAAAATGTTTTTGGCTATCCTTTAAAGAGCATTGCGGAGATTCCCTCTGGAGAATACTGGGTACAGGCTCTTCTTCATCGCTATGAGGCTTTTCACCGGTCAGATGGTCATACAGTCAAGCTCCCCATGGATAGGGGAGAAGGGCAGCACTGGAACCGGGCCCCTGGTAACCTCTACAGCACTTCGGTGAAGATGGAGATTGATCCGGGAAAAGAGGCAACGATTAAAATTATTCTTGATAACGAAATCCCCCCGATTCCTGAACCGAAGGATACAAAGTATATAAAGCATGTAAAAATCCAGAGTAAACTGTTAACGGAATTCTGGGGTCGTCCCATGCATCTTGGCGCCTGTGTTCTTCTGCCTGAAGGATTTGACGAGCACCCTGAAGCCCGCTACCCACTAGTTATTAATCATGGTCATTTCCCTTATACTTTTGGTGGGTTTCGTGAAACTCCACCTGACCCAGATCTAAAGCCTGAGTATAGTGAAAGATTTCATTGGGAGGAATACAACAAGACTGTTCAGGAGTATGCACATAAGTTCTATAAATATTGGACAGCACCCGACACTCCAAGAATGATCATTATAGAAATTCAGCATGCAAATCCTTATTATGATGATTCTTATGCTGTGAATTCAGCGAATTTGGGACCCTACGGAGATGCAATTACCTATGAACTGATCCCGTATATTGAGAAAGAATTCCGGGGAATAGGAGAAGGCTGGGCGCGGTTTCTCTACGGTGGATCCACAGGCGGCTGGGAAGCACTCGGCGTACAGGTCTTCTATCCAGATGATTACAACGGTTGCTTTGCAGCCTGCCCTGATCCGATCGATTTTCGGGCGTACACAGTTGTAAACATCTATAAGCATAAAAATGCCTATTATCTAGATAGCAAATGGAAGAAAACTCCAAGGCCGGGGAAACGTGATTACCTCGGCGAAGTGAGTTGCACCCTTAAAGATACGAACCACCTGGAACTGGTGCTAGGGACAAACAGCCGTTCAGGAGACCAGTGGGATATCTGGCAGGCAGTGTACTCACCCGTAGGCGAGGACGGTTATCCAAAGCCAATATGGGATAAGAAAACAGGAGACATCGACCATTCTGTAGCCGAATACTGGCGTGAAAATTATGACCTTAGTTATATCCTTAAACGGGATTGGAAGACTCTCGGCCCCAAACTTAAGGGTAAAATACATATTTATTGTGGTGACATGGATAATTATTATCTAAACAATGCTGTTTACTTGATAGAAGAATTTCTCGAAAACACAAAAGATCCCTATTATGATGGGGATGTGGACTATGGAGACCGGGCCGAGCACTGCTGGAATGGGGATCATACAAGGCCGAACGCTATTTCACGGTTGAGATACCATCAGATGTTTATTCCAAGGATTGTAGAACGTATTCATAAGAGCGCACCGCCTGGAGCGGATTTAAAAAGCTGGCGATACTAAAAGAGCTCAAAATAGTTAGGAGTAAGGAGTAAGAATAGCTCAAAACTCAAAGCTCAGAAAGCAAAACTTAAAACTAGTTGAAGGTTTCAGGTTGGAGGTTTAAGGCAAGAATAGAAATGGGTTTGGTGTTACGAGGCTTAGAGTGGAAAATTGGGAATGGTGAATGGGGCATGAAATTTGTTGAATTTTATTTGAATGAAACTTTTTCGTAAGGATTTCGTATTAGTATATAAATTGTATTTTAAAGGTAGAGTTCTATAAAATTTTAAAAGGAGGAGAACATGAAAAAAACTACGTCAACCGTTGCCTTGATTATTTTTATTTTTACCCTGTCCAGTGGAATTTCTTTTTGTCAGGATATCGATCTAAGCGGCACTTGGGTGGGTGAGACCGAGGTCCCTGATCAAGGAACGGACGAGATGACCTTAGTCCTTGAAAAGAAAGATGGAGAGTATACAGGTACAATTTCCGATTCTTTAGGCATGATTGATGAGACGGAGTGTGAGGATATCGAATTTGAAGACAGCAATTTATCATTCAATTTTTCTATTTATGACGGATACAGTACCATGACCGTGTACATAACTCTGACTGTTGAAGGAGATACAATGACCGGTTATTGGGAAATAGAAGACGGTACAACAGGATCAGTTAAGTTAGAGAAAGAAAAGTAGGCTCTTCTCCCGTTTGTGTGGATAACAGGGAAACATAGATATTATCATTTTGATCAAATCCGCCTTAAAAGTATATGGTCTTTTGCTTCTTTTTATTCCCTTGGCTTTGAGCCCACTACTTTTACATGCAGAAAAGGAACTTGATCTAAAATTAAACAAAGTCCTGGAGATCGGAAGGGAAGACCTTATGTTTGCCTCCATAGTATCTGTTTGTGAGGATGATGACTCAAATTTTTATGTGCTTGATAGGAAAGAACATAAAGTATTTAAATTTTCCAGGGATGGCAAATTGATTTTTTCCTTTGGAAGGAAAGGGCAGGGGCCTGGAGATTTTCAGCAACCAAACCGGATAACTTATTCCCTTAAAGGACACCTGGTTGTTGCTGATGATCTTTATAATGTGTCTTTTCTAAATACGGATGGTACTTTTGTAAGTCGTGTTCATTTAAACGGCAGGCTTGCATTAGGCTACATTGGGGAAGAACTTTTCTATTCATGGATATGGAGGCCTGAGGATAAGAGACAGGTTGTGGTTGATAGTGAGAACAATGTCGTGAATCCATTTTTTAAAATATCAAGGGGCTCATTTTCGGTTTCTGCGCCAGATAGCAGCGGCCGGCTTGTTATGTTTAATTACGGTCCTGATGAATACGCTCCCTCTCTTCTGTTTGCCCATTCTGGAAAGTATTCTGCTGTGGCTGTAAGTGACGTGTATAAAATTCTTATTCTGAATGAGAAAGGAGAGACGGTAAGCACTGTTCAGAGAAAGATCCTACCTGGTAATATCAGTAAGAAAGAAAAACAATATTTTGTTAAAGATATAGATGAAATTGGAAAAAGAAGAGGATGGCCCAAGAGTGTAATTCGGAAAATCGTAAAAAAAATTCCTGGGAAGAAAAATTATTTTGACTGCGTCCTGCTTTCAAAGCAGTATGTGTTTGTTTTCAGAATAAGGGAAGATGTTTCTGACGAAGAGGCCCCAGTTCTGGTTGATATTTTTACCTTAGAGGGCAAATTTCAGGGCACTGCTCGAGTAAAAATAAAGCCTATTTTTGCTTCAGAGATGTTTATGTATTTTGTGGAGAGTGATGAAGAAAACAATTTATTCCTTGTGAAAATGTCCTACGAAATCAGATCATGAGGTGTAACTTCTCAATAAGTGTGGGTAGTAGCTATGGATTCCCGCCTCCGCGGGAATGACGATTGAGTGTACGTGTCTGTCATTCCTGCGAAGCTTGTGCCTGCGGAGGCAGGTAGCAGGAATCCAGTGATTAGTCACAAATATAATCTACCCCCAATTATTGAGAACTTACCATGAGGTCTCCTAAAATCCCACCAATATTGTTTGTGATGATAAAATATTAGATTTTTTAGTAGATAAGCATACTACTTTGAGAAACTGGCTCATCACACTAATGAGTACCTGGAACAGTTTGGAATATCTTACTACAGGCAGAATCTGAGAAGGTTGGGGAGGAAATGGCGTTAAAAATCCGACTGGAGCGATGCCCTTCTCAGATTCTTCGGTCATATTGGCAATGTAATGTTCAGGTATCCACTATTGCGAAGAACTGGGAAAGTTCCCAATTACTAATTATTCTTTCCAGGCCCAGTCGTCGTCTTTTTCCATAACAATCTTTGTGATTGCCAAGGTCCCTCTTCCCTCATCGTCTTTTTCATTAGAGCCTAGACTGTAGACAATGAATCCAGAATCTTGTCTTCTATAAATAAATGGTTCGCCTGTAAAAGGATCAAGCAGTTCTTTTTTTAAAATATCAGGGACTAATTGTGATAGTTTTTCAGGGAATTCTCCTTGTTGATTTTTATAGATTTTACAGGCAATCCCGATTTGAGCTGAGAGCAGAGTTGCCTCAAGCATGGCTTCCTTATACATGGCTGTTAAAAGATTTGGGAAAAGAAATCCAGTCATTCTAAAATACCAGGGAATATCGCCATATTTCTTCTTAAACATTGCCTGGATATGTTTTGTTTCATAATAAGGCAATTGCGCAGCTCTTTCCCACTCTTCCCACAATTTAAGTGACCAAACTATCTCAGTTTTTATAACAGGTCTGAGAAGCCAATATAGCATTTTATCCATAAAACCAGCATCAATTATTGCTGTGTTTCTTCCTGAAAATCTGATACCGATATCAATAAATAAAATTTTTTCAGTCTCAAAACTCCACACAAGTCCTCTACGCCATGGGTCAATATCCAATTCTGTTAAAATATTCAAAAGAGTATGTGTCTCTATCTCTTTTCCGGCTGTTATCCTGTTGAGGCAGAAGATGAGTTGTTTCATGTTTGCTATTGCAACTAAAGAACTTATCAAGAAGGGTTCCATGAGATATTTACGGGAAAATCGCATCCCGACAAAGCACTGTTCAATAGCTTCATCGAGTTGGCTGCTTTCTGCCTTAAACACAGAATCTATTCCACAAAGACGCATAATGCTTATCATTTTTACTAAATTTGGAATATCAATCTCTTCAGGAGGCCCATCCCAGTTTTTTGGATATTTAAAACAGGGCTTGTCGGCTGCATCCCGAATAAGCTGCAGGACATTTTGATTCTTTGATAAAATTTTATTTAACTGTTTTCTGGTTTGTTCATTTATGGCTTTGGCATAAAAGATATCTTCGATTGTTTTGCTAAGTACTCTCTTATCATTACCCTCCATCGAGATCATAGCCTCTGCTCCTTTCCATATTAGTGCTGCATTATCTTGATCATCACATTCCGGCTCAAATTCTTTTAGTGTCAAACGTTTCCCTTCAGATTTCATTTCCGCCACAGCCTTTTCTAATTTCTTTCCGGTTGTGTAATTGAATATTGCCCTGGTTACAAGCCCTAAAAAGATTATTATCACCAAGATAATCACAATTTTCATAAGAATTTTTTTTGTTCTAATTCCCATTGAATTCCTCCTCTAAGGTCTTATATGTCTTATAATATTTAATGAAGAAGGAGTTAAAATTCAATCCATCTGCAATTGTTATGAATATTCTAGCTGAAATTTAGCCGAAAGTCTCATTGATAATGGCCATTTTAAGTTTTGACATCTTGTTTTTTTA
>Ga0209979_1000122_pt1 | contig 128552 bp, 112 predicted proteins | sample AnhtaG_FD_183114 | JGI IMG/M metagenome (GOLD analysis project Ga0209979, IMG submission 183114) | Deep subsurface microbial communities from Anholt, Denmark to uncover new lineages of life (NeLLi) - Anholt_01485 metaG (SPAdes) (version 2) | ecosystem: Environmental > Aquatic > Marine >...
CAAAGATATGGAGCCAGAAAGACTCAAGAAGGAATTTGGGGATAGGCTCTCTTTTTGGGGAGGAATAGACATTCAGCATGTCTTACCGTATGGCACGCCCGAGGAAGTAGGAGAGCATGTCGAGAGTCGACTGAAGGTACTTGCTCCGGGCGGTGGCTACGTTGTATCTCCAGCCCACTGTATTCAGAAAGACACCCCTCCTGAGAACATTCTTGCCCTTTTCAGAGCTGTAGATGAGTTCGGCAGGTACCCCATTGATCCTTAATCAGCCGAGAGGTCCTTCTTCATTCTCTCGAAATCTTCCCCGGTGATTTCTCCCTTCGCATAGCGTTCCTTAAGGATGCCCAAGGGTGATTCGTCAGGAGCAGCCGCCGGACCCGGCTCCCCGGTAATCCTTTCCAGTTGCGACTCCCAGTGCTCATGAGTCTCAAAATGAAGGTTCGGATCGCCGAAGAGCACGTACAGCCACCAGATACCCCACACAATATTGACCCCAGGAATGATCATCAAAACGATATACAAGGCCATATTTCGGGGAATGAGGGGGTGTACAATCTCGGAATCAAAGGAAATTCCCTTTTCCTTTAGTTTCCCCGAGACACGGCGAAAGAACTCTAGCTCGGCGCGCTCGTGGATAGCATAGTCAAGAGTAAGCCAGTACCACGCCACCAGGGTTAGGATGGACCCCACAATACCGAAGAAGTAACTAAACACGACCCAGAGGACGAAAAAGGCAGTGCTGCGGGGTTGTTCTCGGAGAGTCAGTTGCATATCAGAAAGGGCCCAGTCATTCAGATCAATTTGGTGTTTTTCTTTGAGCCAGCGGGAAAGACTGACCTTTAGCCTTTTGGCTCGCTCTATATGATCATTCCGTCTCGAGTATAGCCGCCACTGGTACCACCAGTGAACTACCGACATGGCGATTCCAATTACCACCATACCCATAATCCATCCGGTGATCCATCCAATCAGGTGAGGTGCAAACCAAGGATCAAAATCAAAATAGGGATTGGAATCAAGAGTATACTGGACCTGCCGGGCCATACTCTGACCCCAGAAGTGGAATCCCATTGTGGCAGCCACGGCAATTAAGAGAGCCAGCATAACCACAATGATTATTAGATAGACTCCGAACGAGAGTCGGCGGTCAGTCTCTTTCCTCCTTCTCAGTTCGGGAATACCATTAGGCATAATGATCCTCCTTTTCTGTGCCTTGCACTGCTGACGAGTGTGTCATTCTCGAGGTTTTCCCAAAAAGGTCCTTTTTCATTTTTTCCTGAGACTCCTCATTCTTTCTGGACCTCAAGGCTTGCCTCGGAGCTTTAGCTCTTCGCCTATTCCTTGGAAATGTCCTCCTTCATTTTTTCAAATTCCTCCTTGGTAATCTCTCCTTTCGCGTAACGTTTAGCAAGAGCTTCCAGTGCCTGCTTCTGGTGGCGATACTTTGGATGGCAGAAGCGAAAGTCCCAATGCTTACCCCACTTTGTTCGGTGAGTCATGATGCTGGCTCCAATTGCAACCAGGACTAGCGCCCAAAAAACACCCCACAGATTTCCCGCTATGGGAACTCCTAAAGTCTTTAATAGAAGAAGAATCCCCACAATGACCAGTACTATTCCAAACCACATCAGACAACCTCCTTAATTGGTATGGTATAAGCCAAGGGAGCACTGCTCACTATACCAGATTGCAGGAAAAGTCAAACTGAGCTGGCAGATGGTGCTCAGGAAAGGGCCACGGGGGAGTTTGACAAGCAGCGGGTTTCACCGTATAATGCGGAGAAATTGGAACAAGGGGGCTCACATTGCTGTGAGCCAAGGAGCAAAGGGCAAATCTTGCAAAAGGAGACTCAAAATGGCGAGAACATCAATGGATCTGGAGGAGAATATAGCAGCGCTCCTATGCTATGTCGTGGGTTGGGTAACAGCTATTGTTTTCTTAGTGTTAGAGAAGGAGAATAAATTTGTTCGGTTTCATGCCTTCCAGTCTCTGTTAACATTTCTACCACTGTCAGTATTGGCCTGGATACTGGGGTGGATACCATTCGCCGGATGGGTACTCGCAGGTTTGGTATGGGTATTGATAGTGATACTCTGGTTGATTCTGATGTTCAAAGCATACAAGGGTGAGAAATACAAGTTGCCAATTGTAGGAGACCTTGCTGAAAGGCAGACAGGATAGGATAAAGAGAAGAAATCCTCACGCACCCATGGACGGTGAGTAGTGACAAATTGCCCAACCTACTTCAGGGTATGCTCATAGGGGCAAGAGAAGATAACAAAGCGGGGAATAGCATGGAAGTATTGGATGATATACCCTTTCAACTGGACATCAGTGCGCTCTTAACGAGGCTGCACATCGACAGAGAAAGCCAAGACGTGAAAGATTTTCAACGTCTAGTCAAGAAGGCCACTTCTGTAGCCAAGCCAAAGGCTGTCTATGAGGTTACCTATATTGAATCCAAGAACTACGACAGAGTGGATGTTGGAGGAGTAGCATTCACCAGCCGCGTTCTTCGTGTTAATTTGGACAAAATAGAAAGAGTCTTCCCGTATATTGCGACCTGCGGAACAGAACTAGACGAAGCAATACCTGCAAGTGATGATTTTATGAGACTTTTCTGGCTGGACACACTAAAAGAGATGGCTCTAGAGGCCAGTAGAAAATATCTCAGTAATTATCTAAAAAGAAGATATGCGCTCGGGCAAATGTCAAAAATGAGTCCAGGGGAAGGATCTCAGGACGTATGGCGAATAGAAGAACAAAAACAGTTGTTTTCGATTTTCGGTAATGTAGAAGATTTGATTGGAGTTAAGCTCACCGAGAGCTTCTTAATGATTCCAAACAAATCTGTCTCTGGAATATATTTCCCCACGGAAATCAGGTTTGAAAGTTGTCAACTATGCCCAAGGGAAGTATGCCGGGGAAGAAGGGCATCTTATGACACAAATTTGTTAGAATCGTACTATAGAGACAAAGCTTGAAGCTTCCGATAACAAAATAGTTACGGCTTCACTGCCTTTCGCCCGGCTTATTGAAAGGAATCCAATGCCATCGCATAAGCGGAGCTTGATAGAAGCTAAGTTAGGCGAATCTCTTGAATCTTTCCTGATGAGGAGATTAGCCGCAAAACAGGGGACTGGAAGCATTGCGAGAGAAATCGGCGTTGATCCTGCCACTGTTAGATACTACAACAAAAAGTTCAAGCTCAAGGGGGAACACATAGATCGCTGCCTTTGTATTCTATGCACCAGCAAATGCGACGATAAAGAAAGAACCCATAAGCTAAGAAGGTGCGTTGTCTTCTGCGTTAATTTCAAGGGGAAACGGAGTGAAAAAAAATGATGGGGACTTTCATTTGCTCTCAAGAGGACTGATTCATAGGGGGACAAGAGGGGATCATGACGAAACAGACTGAACAGAAAGAAATAGGAAGGATTAGACTTACCGATACCAGAGAGCTCGTCGCCTCCCTCATAGACGATGAGAAGTTAGACTTGAGAATATGGGTGGACAGCGAGAGCTACAAAGGATGGACAAAGCAAGGTTTACGGTTCTATCTTCACGAGGGCAACTGGGATGAGTTTAAGAAGCTTATTGATAAGGTAGACCAGGCTTATCAGGAAATAGCGTGAAGACAGGGACTGTTTGAGGTAGCGCAGGCAATGAAGATGATCCGGACAATTAACCTGGAGGATAGAATTAAGGAAATTGACAGGCCGTGGTCTCCTATCAAGGTTTTGAAACTGCCAGAGTTTTGAAGAAATCAACCAGGCAGTTCTCTAAAAGCGCAGGTTTTGATTTGAGGATTCTTGCAGTGAGAACATCGCTACGTATTGCTCGCGTCCGGAGTTTCTGAGATCAACGACGCAAGAGTATTTATTCGAGGAGTGAGAGGAAGAAGAAGGGGAGAAATGGAAAATCTTACCATTTATGAAAAACCAGCTCTTGCGGGGCCGAGTTTGGTGATGGGTTTTTCAGGATGGATGGATGGCGGAAGTGTCTCCACAGATACAATAGAATATCTAAAGGACAAGCTAAGAGCAAAGAAATTTGCTGAGATAGACGCAAAGGAATTCTACGTCTTCAACTTGCCTGGAACGATGGAACAGGTATCGCAGTTTAGGCCTTATGCGAAGATAAGAGATGGCTTTTTGGTCGACCTTGCATATCCGAAAAATGAATTTTTCGCGAGTGAGGAAGGGGATGTAATACTTTTTTCCGGTAAAGAACCAAATCTTAGATGGGATGAGTACGCAAATTGCATGTTCGAGTTAGGAGAGAAATTTGGAGTGGGAAAAATGTACTTTGTCGGTAGCGTTGCCGGACCAACTCCTCATACAAGGGAACCAAGAATATCGTGCTCTGTCTCCAGTAGAGGGCTTAAGGCGAAACTCAAGGCCTATGATGTCAGATTCACAAACTATGAGGGCCCCGCTAGCATTACCACTCTAGTCAACAAGCTTTCAAAAGACAAAGGAATCGAGACAACAAACTTCGTCGCTGAGATACCGATTTACGTGCAAACCAAAAACCCAAAGGCCATTGAAGCAGTGATTAGGAGGTTGGTCAGATTACTGGACATAGATATTGATTTAGGTGAGTTAGCTAGAATGAGCAGCGAATTTGAGAAGGCTATGGACAAGGCTGTTGCAAAATATCCAGAACTGGTCAAGGAAATAAAAAAACTTGAGGATAACTACGACAAGGAACTTTTTGATCAGAAGGGGGATTTTGAAGGCTGGCTTAAGCAACAAGGAATTGACAAACTTTGAATTGTAACACTCACAAAAAATTCCAGTTCTTATCCGTTCGTGGATTTTCAATTTCTGGAAATAGGCCTATAGGGCGCTAGGGTGAACTTCCTTTCTTAGCGAACAGGATATTTATCTTCTTTGTGGCTTTCTCTTCTGCCTTGGGCGTCTATTCCTTCCCATTTTCATTCGCTTTTCCATACAGAAAATAGTTGCATATACCGACATATTGTGTATGCTATGGCAGCTGCAAAGAGAGAGTCCTAGCTTAGGGCAGAGGAGCTAGTTCAGTAAAGGAAGAGGAAGTTTGCGTGAACAAGAAACCCCCCGGACAAGACATGTCAGGCGTGACCTCCCCCAAATCTCAGACCGAGGGCGTTAAGACTCTGTTGGGTGACCCTAAGAAAGCCATCACCAGGCTCGCCTTGCCTATGATCGCGGCAATGTCCATACACATGATATACAATGTTGTCGATGCTATTTGGGTCTCTGGCCTGGGTGTTGATGCTCTGTCTGCGGTGGGCTTCTTTTTCCCGTTTTTCTTTATGGCCATGGCCGTAGCAACGGGACTAGGACTAGGAGGAGGATCCGCCATATCCCGCAGAATAGGCGCCAGGGATAAGGTGGGTGCAGACGCTATTGCAGCGCATACAATCATCATAATGTTCTTGGTAGCACTCGCCTTCACCATCCCTTTGTTCATCTTTGCTGAGAGTATCTTCCTTCGATTGGGTGCCGGAAGAACAATTGGCATGGCGCTGTCGTACGCCAGAATAATGTTCGCCGGTACCATAATTGTATTCTTTGTAAACATAGCGGGTACAATACTCCGCAGTGAAGGAGATGCCAAAAGAGCTATGTTCGCTATGGCATTGGGCTCGGGGCTGAACATTGTGCTCGACCCTATCTTCATCTATACGCTCGGGCTTGGTGTTGCCGGAGCGGCCTGGGCCACAATCGTATCATTACTCGTCACATCTTTGATGCTTTTCAATTGGCTCTTCCTTAAAAAAGACACCTATGTCTCGTTCAAATTCCGTGGTTTTCAATTTAAGCAAGAAATGGTGAGAGACATCTTTAAGGTCGGTTTACCCGCCTCAGCACAGCAGCTGTCCATGTCATTTACTATGTTGATTACGAACCTGATTCTCGTGCGTGTCGGAGGCACCGACGGGGTGGCCGTTTACACCACGGGATGGAGAGTGGCAACCATTGCCATACTCCCTCTCCTGGGCATCGCTACCGCTGTTGTATCCGTAGCCGGCGCCACCTTTGGTCAGCGTGCCTTCAAGAAACTTAACACTGCCTTTATGTACGCTTTGAAGATAGGCATTGCCATTGAGGTTTTGATAGCAATTGTGACCTTCGTGCTTGCTCCCCAGATTACGGCCATGTTCACACACGCCGAGGGTGCGGCTCGGATCACGAACGACCTGGTAGTTTTTTTGAGAATGGTAAGCCTGTTCTATCCTGCGGTGGCCTTTGGAATGTTCTCTTCTGCCATGTTCCAGGGTGCGGGCAAGGGAGTGAACGCCTTCATAGTCACAATCATTCGCACCGTGGCATTGACCCCCGCATTCTCAGTACTATTCGCTCTCATCCTGGGAATGGGGCTTCCGGGAGTCTGGTTAGGCATAGTGGTGGGCAACACCATTGGAGCGACGGTAGCATTTCTCTGGGCAAGGGCATATATTCGCACTCTCACGGCTACTTCGAGAAAGGACCAGGAAAAAATGCTCTCTTTTTCTAGTGAAATCTCTCCTTTATGATAGCTATTTTTCCAGTTCTTTTATCAGTTGCTTCAGGAGCATAGTAAATGGCTGGCGCTACTTCTTCTCCTGCATCGTTTTTGCAATCCCAAAACGCACTGCCTGACCTACCACCCACGTTTGTTTCTCAAGCATCGTCTGTGCACCCACGGGTATGTACTCTGTCAAGAATAATGTTATGATTGGTTAGATCGTTGACGCCGAGCAATTGGTTAAGAGATTAGGTTATGGCAAAGATTGAACTGGTTAACGTCTGCAAAAGACTCAAGGGTGACGATAAACCGATTCTACCTTCATTCAAAATTGTGAGAAATATGCAATCAGGAACGCTTGACAATTATAGAAAAGGGCCATTTTCTATTGAAAATATGAATCTGGATATTCCAGATGGCAAAACTATGGTTATTTTGGGACCGACTGGTTGTGGCAAAACCACCCTCCTAAGGATTATTGCTGGGTTAATCCCGGTGGACTCAGGAGAAATAAGATACGACCAGGTAAATATGGAAAATACTCCTCCTGGGGAGAGACGAATTGGCATGGTTTTCCAAAATTATGCATTGTATCCCCATTTCACGTCGAAGAGTAATATTCTATCCTACTTTCTATTCAAGAAAAAAACTCCAGAGCTAGACAGGATTGCCAGAGAAAAATATAGAAAAACCAGCGAGCTGATGGGAGTTGATATGGCCTATCTTTTGGACAAAAAACCCGCCCACTTATCAGGCGGTGAAAAGCAAAGGGTCGCGCTCGGACGATGTATCACAAGAGATCCAGCTCTATTCCTGTTGGATGAACCTTTTTCTAATCTCGATCAAAAGTTAAGAGAAAAATATCGTGTTAATTTGAAAACGCTACTAAAGCACTTTAATATTACTGCTGTTTATGTAACACATGACCAGCAAGAAGCACTCATCCTGGCAGACCTTATAGCAATTATGAATGTGGGGAGAATAGAGCAGGTTGGGACATACGAAAATATCTATGAGAATCCCAAAAGCATTTTTGTTGCCGAATTCTTGAATTTGGATATAGATACTCCAGCAATTAATCTCATTTGTGGCGAACATGTTGCTCAAGAGCTCAAAGAAATGATTATTGGTGTGCGCCCCGAAGATGTAGAGGTATTTGAAGAAAAAAAAGCCGATTGTATTATGGGAACCATTGTAGATATGAGAAACATACCCTTAAGAAACGCAACCATATTACGCACTAGGATTGATACAAATGAAGTCTACGTTCGAATTCCCCTAAAGAAGGGTCCGTCAGTTAATAGAAGGGTCTGGTTAAGTTTTAGAAAATATCACATTTTTGACAAAAACTCGGGTCAAAGACTCCGCAGCTATCGGAACTCCCAGAGTCCTTAATAGAAAAAGAATCCCAGAAAATGATGTTAGGAAAAATCCCTGGGTCCTTTTATGCACGAGACACCCGGAAAGTTGCTCGGAACCTACTGGGGAAGATTCTGTGCTGCAAAACATCCGAAGGCATCGCCAAAGGTAGAATAGTTGAAACTGAAGCCTATTGTGGGGATAAAGATCCAGCCGCCCATGCCTATAGAGGAAAGACCGCCAGGTCGAAGATAATGTGGGGTAGAGCAGGGGTTGCCTATGTATATTTCGTCTATGGGATGCATCATATGCTTAATGTGGTAACTGAGAGAGAAGGAAGCCCAGGCTCCGTTTTCATACGAGCACTTGAGCCAATAGAGGGTATTACACTAATGAAGCAAAGAAGAAAAACTCAGGATGCAAAGAGTCTAACCAATAGTCCGGCTAAGCTTACCCAGGCATTGGGTATCACTATGCAAGATAACGGAGTCGACCTGGAAAGTGGGCACCTTTGGATTGAGGAGGGTCGGAAGGAGAAATTCGACATCGTTTCTACGGGTAGAGTCGGTATCAAAGCGGGAAAAAAGCTTCAACTGAGATTTTATATAAAGGGGGATGAGCACGTGTCGAGAATTTGACAGTTACCCCCCTGAAAAACTATAATAATCACGTCAAACACAGGTAATCGCATCCATAAAGGGGCAGGAGAGAAGGCGAGTTATTCGAAAGATCAGGAGGCGAAAATAGAAATCTTCTGGTCAGAACAAGAAGTAACCGTCAAGCTCATCCGCGGGTGGACCCGTTCTTTCAGAATGACAAGGACGGGTTTTTTCTTTTCGAAGAGATAGCCTCCCCAAAGGTAGGAATCATAGCTCTGTGGGGCTTAAATACGTCTATATTGGCAATGTCTCCGGCCACAAATACAATTTCACTTATTGCCCTGAATGTGGTAGGTGCCTAATGAAGCGAATGAATATTTTCCTGTTGGACAACAGAGTTGTGGACGGCAGGTGCAAGTTCTGCGGGGAGAAAATTCCGGGCATCTGGGGAAGGGGGCCTGAGAAAGGGTAGGGAAGGGAAGTAATGCTAAAAGGTGTGAGTAGGAAAGTTTGGATTCTACTGATTGTGCTCATAATACCGGCTTTGCTATACTCTCTATGTAATCTAGGATATTCCTCAAACAGCTCGGGCAAGACAACTTCGGCCTCACCGAGCGTAGAAGAGGTGCCTTTCCTGAGAGAAGCCATGTTCTACAAAGTCCTGGCTGGCAATGAAGTTCAGTGCCAGATGTGTTTCAGGAAATGCATAATTGCTGAGGGAAAACGGGGCGTTTGCAGAAACAGACAGAACTACAAAGGGAAACTGTACAGCGTTGTTTACGGGAGACCTTCTGCTGTGCAGACAGACCCGGTAGAAAAAGAGCCGCAGCATCATTTTCTCCCGGGTTCGCAAATCCTTTGCATAGGCACCGCGGGCTGTAATTTCAGATGCCGCCATTGCCAGAACTGGCACCTTTCCCAGCGCTCAATTGAAGAGATGGCATATGTGTATGAGCTTATGCCTGAGAAAGCGGTAGAGCTCACCTTAGAGAAGAGAATTCCCACAATGTCCTTCACCTATAATGAGCCAACCTCTTTCTACGAATATACGTATGATATTGCTAAACTGGCTAAGAAAAAAGGCCTGAGGATTATCTTTCACTCGAACGGAGCGCTTAATCCCGCTCCTTTGAAGGAACTTCTCAAGTACACGGATGGAGTGACCATAGACCTGAAGGGCTTTTCTCAAAGGGCCTATGACAACTCCTCCGCAGAGCTCGAACCGGTCTTGAGGACCCTCAAAATCATTAAAGAAGAGGGCAAATGGCTGGAGATCGTGAATCTCATCATCCCCACCATAAACGATGATCTGGAGGAAATCAGAAAGATGTGTTACTGGATCAAGGAGAATTTAGGAGCGGATGTCCCCTTGCACTTTTCCAGGTTTTTCCCTGCCTACAAATTAACTCAGCTACCAGCGACACCTATCTCCACATTAGAAAAGGCTTATCGAATTGCCAGAGAGGCAGGTTTAAATTACGTAAGCATCGGCAATGTCCCCGGTCATGAATATAACTCTACTTTTTGCCCAAAATGCGGAAAAAAAGTGATCCAGCGAGTTCACTTTTCCGTACTCGCCAATAACATAGAGGATGGGAAGTGTAGATTTTGCGGGCAGGAAATTCCCGGCGTCTGGGAGTAGGCCCCCTCACCTGGCCAAGCGAGGCATACCTTGTTCATAAGAAGACTTTTTCCGGGTGCTGTATTTGTGCTGGGATTCACTGGTATGGTAGCCCAGGTACTGCTCCTTCGAGAAATGCTGGTAATCTTCTACGGAAATGAGCTAACCATCGGCATTATTCTAGGAAACTGGCTTGTTCCGGAGGCAATAGGCGCTTTTTTCCTGGGTAGACAGATAGAGAAAATCAGAGCAAAACTTGAGGCTTTTGTGGCTGTTCAACTAGGTATCGCAGTTCTTTTTCCCTTAATGATCTACCTTACCCGAATTTTCAAAGGAATAATAGGGGTCCCCGTTGGTGAGGGTTTGGGTCTTTTGCCAATTTTCTATTCCTCATTCTTAATACTCCTGCCGGTTAGCCTTCTACACGGAGCATCTTTTACCTTTGCCTGCAAAATACACTCTCAAGTACTCAAGAAAAGAGCAGTTTCCATCGGCAGAGTCTATGTGTACGAGACCCTGGGGGTCCTGGTAGGCGGGGTTGTCTTTACTTATCTTTTGATCCCTCATTTTCATTCTTTCGAAATCTCCCTGGGACTCGGATTGTTAAGTGCTGTAGTATGCTTAGGCCTGTTAGGGAGGTTTTGGCAGGAAGAAAAGGCAAGGTTAAAGAGATTCTGGGGTGCTGCCTCAGTAGCAGTTCTAGGAATATTCCTTGTCTCACTTATCACTCCAGCAGCGGACATGCTTCATCATCTTTCCGTAAGTGAGCAATGGAAGGTGGGGAAGGTAGAATATTACCAGAATTCCATTTACGGGAATATCGTCGTCGTAAGAAAGGCTGAGCAATATACCTTCTTCTTTAACGGCATCCCCATTGTTACCACCCCTGTTCCAGATGTAGCTCAGATTGAAGATTTCGTCCATCTTTCACTGCTTTCCCATCCTGAGCCTCAGGAGATCCTGGTTATCAGCGGTGGGGCTGGTGGAGTCATAAACGAGATATTGAAACACGAAATAAAAAGGCTTGATTATGCTGAACTTGACCCGGTGCTCCTGGAGGCCGTCCAGAAATTTCCCACTCCTCTTACCGAAGCTGAATTAGGCCATCCCCGAGTCAACATCAAATATGTAGATGGTAGATACTTTGTCAAAAAAACTGATCAAAAGTACGATGTGGTTCTCATAGGTATATCGGAGTTTTCCAGCCTACAGGTGAATAGATTAGCAACGGAGGAATTCTTTATAATGGTAAGAGGCATCTTGAAGGAAAAGGGCATCTTAGTCATCTCATCTCCTGGCTCCCTGACCTATCTAAATGAAGAACTAATAAATCTTAATCTCTCAATTATTAATACCCTCAAGAAAGTTTATCCTTCGGTGAAGATAATTCCCGGAGATTCCAACCTTTTCCTTGCCTCAATCTCTCCTGAAATCGATGAACTGCAGTCTTCCCTCGTCATAGAAAGACTGGAAGAGCGTGAGCTCCAGACTCGGTCTCTGACCCCTCAGTATATCCAATATAGATTGGACTCCAGATGGCTGGACTGGTTCCTGAGTTCCCTGGCCCGTGGGAAAGAGAATACTTCCAATAATGAAACAAAGATTAACAAAGATTTTCATCCCTTGGGCACGTTCTATAGCCTCGCCTTTTGGAATGCTCTTTTTTCGCCCTGGGGCCAAGGATTATTCAGGTGGCTTGAAAGAATGAGCCTTCGGTTCTTCTTTGTAGCCCTAACGGTATTGGGGGTGCTCTTTGTCTTGTTTGGATATAAGAGTGCAAGACTCAGGAAGGGAGCTGTTCCCTTTGCCATCGTCTCCACCGGCTTTGCCGGAATGCTGTTGAGCTTAGTCTTGATTTTTGCTTTCCAGGTACTTTATGGATACCTCTACTACTGGATAGGTCTTTTAACCAGCATTTTCATGGCAGGAACGAGTGTGGGTGGGCTAGTTATGACACGCTCATTAGAAAAGGTGAAAAAAGATATCTCTTGTCTTTCAAAACTGGAAATCTGTCTAATAGTCCTCTGTCTTTCCTTGCCAGCTCTCTTCCTCGGGCCGGGTCCCTACCTTGGCGAATCACTCTCCCAGGGAGTCTTTCTCGTTTTGTGTTTCGTCTCAGGACTCCTTGTTGGGGCGGAATTTCCCTTGGCCAATAAAATACACCTGAAGACCTCTCCCAGCTTAAGCAGTACCGCAGGTATGCTCTACGCTGGCGACCTTGCAGGCGGGTGGCTTGGGGGAATCATTGGTGGAATAGGACTTCTGCTTGTCTTGGGCCTGTGGAAGACGTGTCTGGTCATAGCATACCTCAAAATAATCAGTCTCATATTACTCTTGATCTTGGGTAGGAGGCTGAAGTGAGAATACTGAGAAACAACAGAAATGCGTGGTTGATTTGCCTTCTCGCTGTAGCAACTGTTCTTCTCATGTCAGGCTCAACTTTTAGCTTAGCGAAAAAAGAACCTGTTTGTCGTGAGATCTCACAAGACAAATATGAAATTGGCCCCCTCTTTGTAGATGCTGAAAAAAGAGAGATACACTTAACTGGCCGGGTTATGAAAAGAGAGGGCTGGGTACAGTTTCTGTTTTATTGCCATGGTTACAGGTGGCTTGAGGAAGAATCTGCCATTATAGTTGATGCTGATCTTATCTTCCTGCAGACTGCCATAGCGCTCCTGGATTGGAAGCTCTGGCACGGGCTCTGGGAGAAAAAAGTGAGAGACGAGGACATTAAGGTTAAGCTCAACTGGAGAAATGGAAAAAGTATCTTGGCCACCCAACTGCTCAGAGATGGTGACGGTGTCCAATTCTCTGAGCTCATATTTCTTGGGTCTCCCTATTTTGATGAGGCAGTTTTGGGGGAAGCTTTCAGCGGGCCCTGTAGCCTGTGTCCTTTATATGCTTTGGAAGAAAAGGCGCTCCGAAAAGAGTTTGTACGACCCTCAGGGAAATCCGGCTATTTTCTTGATGAAAATCTTATGCCCCCAAATGGAACTTATCTTAAGATAACTATTGGGCTGGGGAAACAAAACTGATGGCCGAGATTATAGAGCTATTTCTGATTGGACTTGCCTCATCCTTCTCAGCGTGCCTCCTTTTTTGCTCCCCACTCATTGCCGGGTATATAGGAGCAACCCAAAAAGGTTGGTCTTCAGCTCTCAAGGCTGTATCCGTCATTCTAGTTTTTCGCCTGGCTGGTTTTGTAGTTTTGGGACTCATGGCATTCATGACTGGAAGACTGCTCTTGAACTGGCTAATTGGAGCACAGAGAATTATATTTATCCTGGGTGGAGCCCTGGTCGTGTCCTTGGGAGTACTAATCATCCTAGGCCAAGAGCCCCGGAACCCATTCTGCAGGATTGCACAGAAAATAAAGACAGTTTCCACTCCTGGAGACCTTGTCTTTCTTGGCCTTCTCATGGCGTTTTTGCCCTGTGCTCCTCATCTGGTTTTGCTCGCATTTGTAGCCCTTAGCGCGAATTCCATATTTCAGGGAATGGGTTTGGGTGCTGCCTTCGGCATAGGGGCTTCTGTATCTCCTTTGATACTCGGTGCGGTAAGTGGGGAGCTTTCCCGGATTACCTTCTCCAAACCGTGGGTAGGCAAAGGATTTAGGATTCTTTGTGGTGGGTTAGTAATAGCTGTGGGCTTACAATTGCTTATGGATGTGCTATTATGACAAAAGCGCGCGCACTTCAATTGGGAAAATCTCTCGCAGTTAGGCATTTGCGGAATAGACCAAGGCGAAAGGAGCGTCTTATGATAGGAAAATGTGACAATGTAGAACCTAAAGGGAGAGCTATGGAGAGGTGCGAAGGCTGAAGGAAGATCACTCCAACAGACACAAAATAGTCTATCTAGAGGAGAAATAATGGAGAAGATAAAAGAGGCTATTTTAGCAATAGACATGAAGGACTTCCTAAAGGGCCTGAAGGTGTCAAACCCTAAGGCCCTAGAGGAGGCTACCGCATACTTTACAGAAAAAGAAGCGTTGGTCCGATCCGAAATACTCAGGGGTTATTTTGGAGAGAAAGGAATAAATACAATCATACAAACCACTACCAGAGAGTTGACAGGTCTGCAAGAAGGTTCAAATATTCTGGATATCGGAGCAGGAACGGGATTCTTTACCGCAGCTATAAAGAGAAGATTGGGTAAAGACCTCAACTTTTATGCTATGGATCTGACCCGAGCAATGTTACTGGCTGGATTCGAACATATGGAACAATATGGAATCATCCCTTTTCTTGGTGCTGCGGAGCAAATCAAAGAGAGTATAGAACTATCCAATTCATATTATGAAAGATCAAGGGTGACGATTCCTTCAGCCTATCAAAGGATAATATCCATTTTGACACTGCATCACTGTGAAGATATTGACAGGGTATTCAAGAGCATACACTCTGTCATGGATAGGAGAGCAAACTGTATAGTCATTGATCTATGCGAACATCCATTCACTGAGTTCAAGGAAAAGATGAGAGATGTACATCTTGGCTTTAACCCGGACTGGATAAAGGAGAAAGCTGCTAAGGTATTTGGGGAGGTAAAGGTAGAAAAATTGCCTGGAATAGAGTGCAAAAAATCCGGAAGAGCTGCAGAAGTATTCGTTGCCTTGATGAAGAGCTTCTGAGCTATCTTGAAGAAACTCTAACCTCTTCTATCCCCGCTTGCCCTCGGTGTCAGGAATGGAGGTAAACTATGAGGAAAATAGAAAGATATGCCTTGGTATCAGTTATTGCTGTGATATGTATGGATACAATGATCTTTCTTGTTTTGGCATCGCCGAAGATACATAGCAAAACCACTTCAAGGCATGGATCAGAGATAATAAAACTATCTGAGCCCAGATATGCTAGCAATACATCGGTCGAAAAGGCTTTGTCTGAGAGAAGGTCGATTAGATCTTATGAAGACGAGCCGTTGACACTCCGAGATCTATCACAACTTCTCTGGGCTGCGCAGGGAATTACAGATCCAAGAGGCTTCAGGACAGCCCCTTCTGCAGGAGCTCTCTACCCGCTTGAACTCTATGTCGCTGCTGGAAATGTGACTGACATTCCAGATGGAGTTTACAAGTACAAGCCATATGAACATGAATTGGTGAAGATTACAGAAGGTGACAAAAGAATTGAACTGTTCCGTGCTGCCCTTGGGCAAGGTTCGATTAGAGAGGGCGCAGTGGTCATAATATTCTCTGCAGTTTATGAGCGAACAACCGTCAAATACGGGGAACGAGGTATAAGATACGTGCATATAGAGGTCGGTCATGCAGCCCAGAACGTCTATCTACAAGCAGCTTCTTTGAATCTTGGAACAGTCATTGTCGGGGCCTTTTACGATGACGAAGTGAAGAAGATTATGGGTATGAGAGAAAATGAAGAGCCTCTCTGTCTAATGCCTGTGGGGAAGATATGAAGAATCAAGATGAGACGAGATTGGACTCCCCGTAATATGACAATTATTTGGACTTCACCCATCGGTCAGTAGTTAGAATGCGTGAACAAAAGGAAATATTAAGGGTCAAGGTGACGAAAGAAGCTATTAAGGAAAGCTACGCTAAAATTAGCAGATTTTATGCTGCGGTAGAAGGGGCGCTTGAGAAGGGGCTTAGGAAAAAGGGATTAGAACTTTTAGCTGTCCAAGAGGGTGAGGCAGTTTTAGAAATTGGTTTTGGAACAGGCCATGCATTGGTCGAGCTAGCAAGATGTGTTGGCAAAGATGGGAAAACCTCCGGTATTGACATTACACCGCAGATGGTAGAAATAACCAGGAAAAGGTTGGAAAAAGAAGGGCTCATAGATAGGGTGGAAGTGTACGAGGAGGATGCGAGGAACATCCCCTTTGAAGATAATCTGTTTGATGCAGTTTATATGGCGTCGAGCCTAGAACTCTTCGATACTCCTGACATCCCAAAGGTTCTTGAGGAAGTCAAAAGGGTCCTAAAGCCCGGTGGGAGATTGGGTGTGATCAGTATGTCAAAGGAAGGTCACGAAGACTCATTATTCTTGAAATTCTATGAGTGGCTTCACAAGAAAATCCCAAAATATGCAAGTTGCAGGCCGATTTATGTTGAAGATTCAATAAGAGAAGCTGGATACAAGATAGCAGAAGCAGAGGAGTTCATACTTACTGGATTAGTACCAGAGAAAATCGTGGTTGCCAGAGTGTGAAGACAAGTTTCAGGTAGGCCATCATGAATTGGGTTCATCCCTCATATAGACCCGGAGAAATGGTAGTGTTCGCTACGAAGAGATCATCTACGATGAGGAATTCATCCCGATTCCAATTTCCGTCAATCAATCTTCTCAACAGGCCAACGTCCCCTTTCAGTCTTTCAAATTCCCATCCTTTGTCCAGGGCTTCCTTTCTCGCTTCTTCCTCATATCGTTGAAAATTTCCAATACCCATATCGATATAGGTAATTCGGTTATAGTGCCGTAGCCCATTCCATATATTCTCGATACCTTTCCTTTGAGCCTAAGAGAAGAGTGATGCAGTCATGAGCTCTGGGGATAATCAAAGGGATTATTTCCGTCTTGAGACCGGAAATTCCGTTACTGCACAGGCCATAACCGAGGAGAATGGCTTCATATCTGTTCTTGGGAACCTCATCTATCTCCTGCTGCAGAGTTTGAGACATCTCCTTTTGTCCAAGGTCATGCAAGCCCTTTCTTAAGAACCTGGCATCAACTATGTTCTTTGATTGAGAGACACAATAGCAAATCTCCCTATACATTATTTCACACGCAAGAATTACTAATCTCATTCTCATCTCCTCCGATGAAGTAGTAGCACGAGTTCAATAGCTTTGTTGCATTATAACCAAAAATAAGAAGAAAGGGAAGGTAGCCGCCTTGCACCACTTCAGATGCACAGTGGTAAAGTTCGTATTGCAGAAAGTATGACATAATCACTTTGCATTGACAGGACTGCAGGCATCTTTGACATCATGCGAAAGTGATTCTAAAATAAACTCTACCTTATGGAGAAAAAACACCTAGAAAAATTCATTGGGAAGGAAATGAGATCCAAAATTGCCCGATATCCGATATTCGGAGAAGTTGTATACGAATCATTGGCGGGCATCCATGAGCTCCTTCAGAGAACAAACAAGAACTATACGCTGTTTGCTTACGTACGAAAAGTTGAAGATAGATGGCATGAGAATATCCTACATATCCAGAGGCACTTTAAGAATACCCATGAGAGGGATACACTGTGGAACCGGGCAAGCGAAAAATTGGGGGAGAATATACAGAGTGGAATAACAAAGGCCACTGACCCAGAAGAGAAGCTAGAAATTGAGAATATCCTCTGCGCGGTGAGATCTGAAAAGTAGTCGGCAAGATTACTAGGCAAAAGAAGAATGCAGGAGGCAAGACATATGGCTGCGAAGAAAATTCTTGTGATTGTAGGAGATTTCGTGAGGTGAAATAGGTATGAGATTGACTGTATTGGGGTCTGGGGTCTTTAAGCCCAAGACGGCTAGATACCCCGCTGGACTGGCTTTGACCATAGGTGACAAGACTATTGTCTTTGATGCCGGCAGTGGGACTTTTATGCGCTTGATAGAGGCAGGGATAGATTATACGCAAATAGATCATATATTTGTTACTCACCTGCATATAGACCACGTTTCAGATTTGCTGCAATACCTCTGGGCCTACCATCTCGACAGGCAAAGAGATCTATATCTGTTCGGCCCCCCTGGACTCAAGGAATTCTATGAGCACCTGACAAAGCTGGCTTCTCAATTCTCACACCTACCCTTTGAAGTAAGACTGGAGGAAGTAGAGGAAGGCACTGCTATCTCATTACCGTTTCTGACAATAGAGGTGATGAGGACACACCATGTGGATGAGCTTGTCTCGCTCTGTTACAAAGTGAAGGGAAATAAGAAAATATTTGGCTACTCTGGAGACACGGGTTACTCGGAAAAACTAATAGAATTCTTTAGAAATGCGAGCCTCCTGGTTCTGGAGTGCACCACGTTAAATGAGCAAAAAGTAAAAGGTCATCTTATCCCCAAAGAGTGCGCTGAAATCGCTAAGAGGGGCCATGTCAAGAAACTGGTCCTAACACACTTAGATTTGGATTTACAAAAAGTGAAGGAGCAATGTCTGGAAGATTTTTGTGGTGAGATCATAGTAGCGAAAGATTTGATGCAGATACAAGTATGATGAGGGGCGTGGCGGCTATTCTTCGTCCCGGCTAGGTTTAGCTCGAAGTTCTTTTTTGCGAGCTTGCATTTTCTTTTGCTCAAGCATTTTCTTCTTGGCTCGTCTTGATCGTCTACGTTTTGTTCTGCGGATTTTCTCGCGGCGCATCTGCTCTTCACTTTCCTTACCCAGTATCTGATTCTTAATCTTGCGCACAAGCTCTCGCCTGGCAAGGAAACGGTTGAGGCCTTGAGATCGCGCCTTTTGCATTTTAACCTTAAGACCCGTGGGCAGGTGCTTCAGATAGACACACGTAGCTACCTTATTGACATTCTGTCCTCCCGGACCTCTCGCTCGAACAAACTTCTCAATTAAATCCTCTTCGCGCACACCAAATTTGCGCATGTCCTCTTCCAAACCTTTCTCTTTTATCTGACGAACCCCAAACTTAAGCATTTGTTTACCTTTAGACTAATTATTCACATAATAGCATCATCTGCCAGATAAGGTCAAGAAACACCTGAGGATAATTCTCCTGCGTTGCTGCACACACCGATCGCTATTCTCCAAAAAAAGGACTGCGTCGTCTGGGGGCCCTTAGCCAAAAGAAATTCCAATTTGACAAAAAGCCCCATCTGGTCTATGTTTTTGGGTATAAAACCGCCTGGAGAGTGCCGCTAAGACATAAGGAGTCAAAATGAAAACGAAAATTCTCTATGGTGATGAGCTAAGAAATTATGATTTTGGCCCAGGACACCCATTCAGAAGCGATAGATTTACCTCTTTCTTGAAATTGTATGAAGAAAAACTCGGCAGGAACAAAGATTTTGAATTGGTGAAAAATAATGAAGCTGCCTCTGATGAGGAGCTAGAACTCTGGCACACAAAAGATTATATTCAAGCTATGAAAGCTGCCTCTACTGGTATAACAATACCTAATTTGTCTAGATTTATCTCTCAAGACAATGTGAATCCGCTAACCAGGGAATTTCCCAAGAGCATAGAAAAAGCAGCCAGGGTAATAGTCAAAAACTCAATGCTTGCTCTCGATCTTGTCCAGGGGAAAAGAACTGAGAGAGCCGTAAATATCGGGGGAGGTCTTCATCATGCCAGATCTAGCTATGGAGAGGGTTTTTGTGTGTACAATGACGTGGTTGTAGCTGCCAGGTATGCTATCAAGAAATACAACCTGGAAAGGATTTTGATTCTTGACACTGATGCCCACGCTGGAAACGGAACATGTGAGGCTTTTTATTCAGATCCGCATGTCTTATTTATCGATCTTCATCAAAGGGGAATCTATCCAGGAACTGGTTATGCTGACGAAATTGGAGAGGCTGAAGGCAAGGGTTTTACGGTAAATGTGCCCTTAGCTGCCGGAACAAGTGATGAATCATACGAGGTCATTTTTGACGAGATAATTCTTCCTTTGGCAGAAGAATACAGGCCAGAGATTGTTGTGAGGTATGGTGGTTCTGACCCACACCCCAGGGATGGGATAACTTCACTCGGCCTGCATCTCTCAGGCTTCAAGATGATAGGGGAAAAGGTGAGGGAAATATCCAAGCTTTGCGAGAACAGATCTCTTGACTTAATTTGCTCCGGTTATAAGCCGGATGTTCTAGCAAAAGTGTGGCTGGCTTTAATAGCGAGCTTAAGTGGTGTACAACTCGAACTTGAAGAGGAAGAAGTGAGGGTCAAAACTGATGAAATGCTCACTGAGACAAAAGATGTAATAAGAAAGGTAAAAGAAAACTTGGGGCCGTACTGGAGAAGCATGAAACATTGATTCTCTAATCCTGTTCGCCAAACCCCTCACATTGGCCAAAATGGATACCATAAGAATATAGGGGTACGGAGCCATATAAGCCCTGACTTATTTAAGCTGGAATTGTGCCAAAAGGCTAGGTATTCCTAGGTGGACGCTGGTCAGTTTGAGTGCCATGGAAAGATTGCAGGATGTTTGGACTTATGCTATAATTATTTGATATTGATGGTTATCTTTGCAGGTTACCCGAGGCAAGTCAGAAAAGATAGAAAAATGAATGAGCACTGGCAAGTGAGCCTCTATCATTCATCTATGAGAGGTGCGACACCATGAGAAAAAAACAAAAGGAGGCTGCAATGATTACCTTTGGGGGGAGAGAAAAAAGAGCGTGGTTGTTAGGAATAGCTACTGTCGTTTTTCTCCTGGGGACGGCTCTCGGTGCTTCCCCGGAAGTTACCAGGGAAGGAGCTGCCCTTTCCCTTCAGGAGACTCTGATTCAGGCATCAGAGAAAGTGGCCCCGGCGGTGGTGAACATCCGAATCGTTAGGCTTACCTACGATTCCTTTTTTAGGGTTGTTCCCGGTCAAGGACAAGGTTCGGGGGTTATTTTCAGCAAGGAAGGATATATTCTTACCAACGAACATGTAATTCACGAGGCAAGGGAAATCAAGGTAGTCCTGCCTGATGGTAGAGAGCTTGAAGGAGAACTTATCGGCTCTGACCCCAGCTTTGACCTGGCGGTGGTGAAAATTGAAGCAGAAAACCTTCCTCTGGCTAAGCTGGGTGATTCAGACAACCTTAGGCCAGGCGAGTTCTGCATTGCGATTGGTAATCCTTTCGGATTGCAGAACACTCTTACCTTTGGGGTAATAAGCGCCACGGGAAGAAGCATTGGCCCAGCACGAGGAAAGATTCTCGAGAACCTTATTCAAACGCAGGCTCCCATTAATCCGGGAAATAGTGGTGGACCATTGATAGATCTGGAGGGAGAGGTTATTGGAATTAACACCGCCATCATCCCTTATGCCCAAGGTATAGGATTTGCCATACCCATAAATACAGCTAAAGAAATTATCGATGAGCTCATTGAACACGGAAGGGTGATACGGCCCTGGCTGGGAGTTTCCACTCTTTGCATGACTCCTCAGGTCAAGGAGCGGTTCAATCTTGATGTAGATTCAGGTTGCTACATAATTAGAGTAGTTCCCGAAAGTCCGGCCGAGAAGGGAGGAATCAAGGAGGGAGATGTAATTGTTAAAATCAATGACCAAGATGTAAGAACCATTGAAGATCTTCAACGAGTCATAAAAACAAAGAAAATTGGAGAAGAGGTAACCATATCAATCTTCAGAGAAGATGAACATAAAAGGGTAAAGGTGAAACTGGAAGAGAGGCCTGCGGAATAGGCAGAGGTGTATCCTGGTGCCGTAAGATGCTAGGAAGTGAGAGCGGGGGAGGCAAAAGATGGACGTAATGGAAGCTATCAAAAAAAGACGGAGCGTTAGAGTCTACCAGAACAAACCTCTGCCAGAGAAAAAACTGAGAAAAATACTGGAGGCAGCTCGCCTTGCTCCTTCAGCAAGAAACCTACAGGCCTATAAGTTTATTGTGGTGAAGAACCATGAGCTAAGAAAAAGACTAGCAAAGGAAGCCACCCGCCACTCCTTCATAGGGGATGCTGCGGTGATAATTGTTGCTGTGAGTCTCGATCCAGATTATGTGATGCCTGGCGGAGTGCCTGCTCATCCTGTGGACATTGCTATAGCTCTTGACCATATGACCCTCGTAGCCGTAGAGGAGGAACTCGGTACCTGCTGGATCGGGGGATTTTACCAGGATCAGGTGAAAAACATCTTAAGTATCCCTGAAAAATACAAAGTAGTAGCCCTCCTTCCTGTGGGTTGGCCGGCTGATAGTCCAAAAGGAAAAGTAAGAAAAACTCTGCAAGAGATAGTTTGCCATCACTCCTTCGTTGAATAAAGCTTTGGCTACCACCCGGCATCCGGCGCCGTCGAACCTGAATGATGGGACCTTGGAATTGAGCCAGGACACCATTGGATCAAAGTAAAATCAAGGATCGTGAACAACATGAGAAAACTAGTCCTATTCGACATAGACAAAACTCTAATTAAGAATTCGAAGGCCCACCTCAGGGCATTTTCTTTAAGATCGGCGGATTTGGAAACGAAAGCATAAACCGTACTAATTTTGATAATTCCTGAAGACTCTACATCCCTTGAGCTAAGGAATGAGTCTCATTTCCAGTTGATGCGTTCTATTGCGGTGCACTCTACAGGGTTCTCTATACCAAGAATTTCGAACTGAGTCTTGATTTTCTTACCTTGACACACGAAGTTCGCGATTTCGCACTCAGCTCATCTCATACCTTATCTCTTCGACAATACCGCAGTCAAAGGTAAGGTCAACTTTTGTTTTCTTGCCCGGGTTAAGATGATCTATAGGAATGGACAAAGAGTCAATCATTCTATTATAGCTAAATTCCATGAGATACTTGAGATTGACCGCATCCTCCATGTTGTACCTTACCAGAGCAGGCAGGGCTCTCTCATCACCTCCAAGGTGTCTTTGCCACAGAATTGTAGCAAGATAGCCGTCTATATCTCTGAGCCCCTTTTCTCTCTGGATACCGAGATTCGCCTCTATCTGTTTAAGGCCGCCGGAATATCCGACTCTATGAAGAACATACCTAAGATCAATGTGAGCCTGGGTAAACCTGAAGTCCTTAAATTCAGACGCGATAAAGGGTACGTCGAAGCATTTCCCGCCGTAAGTCACTATAACCGAGTACTTCTCTAGTTCGGTGGGAAAGTCCTCGAGATTTTGGCCCTCAATGAAAGTCTTCATTTCTCTCCCGTCAAAGAGCCCAATGACAGTTATATAATTGCCCTCGCCTCCCAGACCGGTGGTCTCTATGTCCAGAAAAACAGAGCCGCCTTTAAATTCCGCATAGATCCTCCAGATTTCTCTTCCAGGAAGTAGATGTTCGAAGAAAAGAGCATCGCCATCTGCCAGGGCTTCCATTGACTCCTCAATGTATCTATCTAAGTCCGCGCGGCTTTGTCTACTAAGACCTGACAGAGCAGAATTCGCTAAGTAGCCCTCCCAGGAAATAATCCCCCTTTCCCAGAGTTTCAACTCCGTCTTTGGTCCTATTCCGGGGATATGAATGAAGGTGTGTCTTAGCATCTTATCCTAATTAGCGCTGGCCCGTTGATCTATTTGTTCCTTGCCAACGGTCCTCATTCTTCCGAGATAAGGAAAAGGTTCGGAGGCATTATCAAAAGAGAGGCAAATCACCCAAAAAGAATACCTCGAAGCCGGATAAATTGCAAGTGCCTCTTTTGAAATGAAAGAAACTTGCTACAGCTGATTCTGTGGCCACGATATCCAGGTCTTCCCACTCAAGAGAACTGCCTTGAGATGAGTGTTACGTAAAAGCGAAAAATTCCGCTTTTTGTAAAAGCAAATAGTTCCGCTTTTGATTCTCCTTGAAGTATGGTGGTTGAAAACTTCAAGGAGAAGAATCATGAAGCGGAAAAATCGAAAAGATGAATCTGTCTACCCTGAGAAAATTCTTCATCGGGCTAAAGTCCTAGGTTTAGTCATTAAAAAGAAAATAACTCAATCTGGGGCGGCTAAAGAACTAAAACTAAGGTCTGACAGGCAGATACGGAAACTTTTAAGGAAATATCGTAACGGAAACTATTCCCTGAGCTCTCTAATTCATACTAAATCAGGAGAACCTTGGAATAAGATAGACACAGTGATAAGGGATAAGGTAAAGGAGATCAAGAAGATGCATCCCAATTTCACCAATCCCCATATAGCCTATGTTGCCGAAAGAGAACTTAAAGAAAGAGGAATATTGGTAAAGCTTAATAGGACAACAGTGAGAAACATTCTCCTTGAGCTTCCTGACTACAAACCGGCAGTAGTTAGATTCAGACCAGCAAAAAGATTTGAGATGGAGAACGTAGGAGAACTTATCCAGCTGGATACCTCATCCTCAAGAGGCTGGTTTTTCTACTTAGGAAAAAAGCTCATCTACTGCATAGTTTGCCTGGATGATCACTCCAGAAAGATCCTGGCTGGACATTTCTTTAAAAGTGATGATGTCTATAGCAATATGCTCGTTTTAAGAGAAGTGATGGAAAAATATGGTGTCTTTGAGATAGCTTATACTGATTGTGATAGTAAATTCAAGTTCAGTCCCAGAAAACCATCCATGTATCAGACTCTGATAGTTACCCCAGATGAGGTTATAACTCAGATAAAATATGCTCTTTTAAAAATAGGCTCCACTCTCTTACCGCACTCCCCGGGAAATACCAGAGCTACAGGGAAGATAGAGAAATGGTTTCAGTTTCTCCAGTCCTGGTTTTGTAGGGAGTATGAATTTAAGAACCTTTCTTTAGCCCAGCTTGATAAAGAGTTCCAAGAGTTTATTAACTTTTAACTTTTACAACAATAGATTTCATGAGGGAATAGGTGAGACGCCAAATGAAAGATTTCAAAGAGCGCTTGAAGAGGGAAAAACAAGATTTCGCCCTCTTCCTGAAGATATAAATCTTGATGATATATTCTGTCTTACAGAAAAAAGGTGCCTTAAGAAAGATAATACCTTCAGCTACGATGGGACCACCTATAATTTGACGAGAAACAGAAGATCAATTACTCCCAAGGCCAAAGTGGAACTGCATATTCATCCACAGAGAAAGATCAGAGCCTTTTACAAGGATGAATTTGTTCAGGAGTTTTCCTTGGATTAGAAAATAGGAACTTTTCGCTTTTACGTGAGGTTCAAACTTAGACATAACCTAAGTTTCCAGTCAAAAAATCTCAAAAACCGGAACTATTCGCTTTTACATTAGTAGGAACTAATCGCTTTTACGTAACAAGGTTCTGGTCACAATGATTGTGCACACTTTTCTTGTTAATGACAAATGGATCGAGACAGCAGACAGAATCTAAAATGATGGGAGGAAAAAGGCATATTGCCTCACCTGTTACATATCCTAGAGATTTTAGTTTCTCATAGGGAGTTAAGTTTCCCAGTCCCTGATGGGGACGATCCAAGTTATAGATCTTTTGCCACCAGATACCTCTTTTGATAAAGTCTTTTTCATTTCTTATCATGAGGAGATAAGGGATATAGAACTCCTGATCATCAGTTTGATGGCTTCTTTCTACAAAGGCATTATCTTCCGGATGGCGTTTTCGGATAACAGACCGTCTTACTCCAAGCGGTTTGAAGACATCTTCTAGATTTCTCTTAAAGGATCCAGGGGAGGAAGCAGCAAACTCTACTCCTCCATCAGTCTGAATGTGGACAGGGTAGTGAAACCCAAAGGAGAAGTATCCACCAGGTAATGAGTTGGAGGAAGGCTTTACCCGAGAACCAGTCTTTCCGGTATGAGAAAGAGAGAAAGCGGATCCGAGTGAGAACGTCAATTGCTGTCCATTGAAAAAGAGGAAGATTCGAGGCCTTAAGGTACCTGTAAACCCTGTCAGGGAGGGTCTCTTTGTCCAGAATCTGTTTTACATCAACCTGGAGTTCTTGAAAAGGAAAGAGCTTCTCGAAACAATAGGAAGGTGAGGCCCGGGACCTTTTCACTCTTTTCCTTTTCTTCCTTTGAAGGCGATGTCGCTTTACTACCTTGCCAATGGTAGACTCAGGGATATTGACACCTTCTTTTTGAAAGATAAAGTACCTAAGGCGTCTTTTGCCTAATTTTGTCTTTTTGCGATACTCTACAATCATGCTCTCTTTCTCATCTTCCAGGTGATGAGGGTGCTTACGTTTAGGCTTATGAGAAGTGTCTTTAAGATCTCCCTCATCTCTTTTCCTGATAGCTCGATAGACGGTATGGGGTGAACACCTCATTACTCTCGCAGTAGCTCTCACATTGTTCTTTAAAGAGGTGAGATTGTACAAAAGAGCTCTTCTGGAAAACTCTTCATCTGTATCTTTTTTGAGCTCTAAGTATGATTGATGCTGGACTGTCATAGCAGGAGGCCTCCTCTTTGAGAGTTAGAAACATATTCTTTAAACTTCCTCTCATCTTAGAGTGCTTCCTGCTTGCTGTCCAGATCTGTTTCACCTTCTTGAAGTAGTAACTCCTGTTACAGTACTTCCTAAGAAAGTGTGCACTATCATTGTAGCCAAGAGAAACACTGAGTTGACAAAAATGGGAATCTGGATAATAAGTGTATGTGTTTTCTCAATATACTCCCAAATATGAACCCGGGAAGTTGATGACAACTTCAAGATGAGATGATGGATACAAAACAACTTAGATCCTGTTCTGGAGAGGGTCCTAGGCACAGGTGGCAACCTTTGTCTTCTATACTAGCAGGGCTAGTAGCTGGCGCCGTGTTGCTGGCAAGCCTTACAGTTGCCAGTGCCCAGAGTTTTGATCTACGCGAACTCGTACAGGAATTCACCCTGGACAATGGTCTCAAGATTCTGATGGTCAACCGAGAGCGCTCACCGACAATCTCCTTTTGTCTGTTATTCAAGACGGGCGGTGTTGACGAGCCCGTAGGGAAAGCAGGACTTGCTCATGTCCTCGAACATATGATGTTCAAAGGAACAACTACCATAGGTACCAAAAATTATGAAAAGGAGCGCGTTCTTCTGGAAAAGGTGGACCAGCTAGCGGAGAAGCTTTTGAGAGCCCAGGAAGAGGGGAGAACTGAGGAGGAGATTGACTCGCTGAGGCAGGCGTTTGAAGCTGCTCAGGCGGAGGCACAAGCGTATGTAGAAGCTGGGGAGCTCAATAGAATATATGATGAGAACGGGGCAGCAGGTTTTAACGCAGCAACCTGGCAAGATGGAACCATCTATATGGTTTCTCTCCCCTCAAACAGGCTGGAGCTGTGGGCTCGGTTAACCGCCGATTGCATTATCAATCCGGTTCCTCGTGAGTTCTACAAAGAGCGGGATGTGGTAATGGAAGAGCGCCGTCAGCGCACCGAGACTGATCCCACTGGCCTCCTCATTGAACAGTTTCTCGCTACAGCATTCATAGCCCACCCTTACGGGAGGCCGACAATCGGCTGGATGTCAGACCTGGAACGGATGCTTCGCGATGACCTCAGGCAGTTCTATCGGCGCTACTATGTCCCTAGTAATACAGTCATCGCAGTGGTAGGTGGTATTCAACCAGAGCGGGATATTGAGATTATTCGGAGGTACCTCTCGGTTATCCCTTCCGGGGAGGCCCCACCTCTGGTAGTGACCCGGGAGCCAAAACAGCAGGGGGAACGTCGCATTACAGTTAAGTTCGATGCAAAGCCTGAACTATTCGTTGGCTATCACAAGCCAACTTACCCCCATAGGGACGCATATGTCTTCGATGTGATCGATGCCCTCCTGAGTGCTGGCAGAACCTCTCGTCTCTTCAAGCGGATGGTAGACAAGGAACGCCTCGCTCTGTCAGTCGAGACTGGATCTAGTCTCCCTGCGGACAGGTACGATAACCTGTTCTTCTTCCACGGTGTTCCCCGGACCCCTCATACAACCGAAGATCTGGAGAAGGTCCTCTACCAAGAAATTGAGCGGATGAGAACCAAATCGGTTACCCTCCAGGAGCTCCAGAAGATAAAGAACCAGGTGCGGGCAGATTTTATCTACGCTCTTCAGTCCGACGAGGGTCTAGCATCTCAGCTCGTCTATTATGAGGCCTTCTTCGGTGGCTGGGAGAGAATGCAGGAGTTCAGTGACATAATTGAGTCGATTACCCCCGAGGAAATCATGGAAGTAGCTCAAAAGTACCTTGTTGAAGACAACCGGACAGTTGCCACACTGGTAGAAAAGAATGAGAAGAGAGAGGAATGATGGGAGGAAGCTAGACCATGGCGGTAGAAGATAGGCAAAAGCATGGTGACATCAGAGTACTCAGTTTAATAACAGCTCTAGCCCTGGCTCTCATCTTGGTCGTATTCCCTCTGGAGGGGATAGCCACACTGACCGAGCTCAATGCGGCTGTCGAGTTTCCCCATCCCTCTGAGCTTCTGTTCGAGCCTCTCGAGTTCACGCCGCCTGAACCAGAGCGAATACAACTGGAGAATGGAATAGTTCTCTATCTTCTCGAGAATCATGAACTACCAATTGTTGAGGCGAGGGCATTCATTCGAGCGGACTCCGACTACGACCCGCCCGGCAAGGTGGGACTAGCGTCACTCACGGCTCACGTAATGAGGACAGGTGGCACGGAGAGTCTGAGCGCAGATAATGTAGACGAGCGTCTGGAGTTTCTCGCTGCTTCAGCATCGGTATCCGGATTCTCCACCTTGAGTGAACACCTGGATGAGGTGATGGGAATATTCAGAGACATCCTGATGCATCCCGTCTTCCAGGAGGAGAAGCTGGAGCTGGTCAGACAGCGCACACTCGAGGTAATCCGGCGGGAAAATGATCGACCTACGCAGGTCGCAATTCGTGAGTTCACCAAACACGTGGCTGAGGGACATCCCTTGAGCTGGTTCCCCACCGAGGAGACGATCCAGAACATCGCCCGGGAGGATCTCATCCTATTCCACCAAAGATTCTACCATCCTAATAACCTGATCCTCACTGTCGCAGGGGATTTCCAAAGAGATGAGCTAGTTAGGAATATTCAAACAGCCTTCGCAAGGTGGGAGCCTGCCCAGATCAACTTCCCCGAAATTCCCCCCCTTTCACCAGAATCGGAGCGGATTGTCTACTACGCACATAAAGAGATAGATCAGAGCACCATCGTTATGGGTCATCCGGCGATGCGACAGAAAGATCCAGGATTCATTCCGTTCACCTTCATGAACCGGATCCTGGGAGGCAGCCCTGCTGGTGATGATCGGCTGTTCCGAGAGATCCGCGAAAAACAGGGACTAGCATATGCGGTGGGTAGCTTCGTTTCGGGTGGTCAGCGCTACCGGGGGATCTTCGCGGCATACTCAATCACCCGGGCCGATGCAACTGGGAAGGCTATCCAGCTTGTTCTGAAAGAGCTTCAGCGTATGCGGACGGAGAGGGTAACCCAGCAGGAGCTAGAAAAGACCCAAAATGCTATCATCAATCAGTTTGTGTTCCGGTATGCCTCAGCGCTGGAGATTGCAGCTCGAGCTGCCTCTCTTGAGTTTTATGGCCTTCCTCAGGACTATTACAAAACCTACCTTAAGCGAGTGGAAGAGATGACTGCGGACAAGATCCTGCAGGTCGCCGGTGAGCACCTGCGTCCGGATGAGATGAAAATTATGGTGGTGGGTTCGAAGGAGCTATTTGATCAGGATTTGGAAACCTTCGGAGCAATGGTTCGAATTGAGCTCAGATAAGAAGAATTGACAAATCTCATCCGAAACTGCCGTCCCCTGCGAACAAGTTCATTAGTGACAGCTTCCTAACCCATCACCTAAGCCAATTGACCGAAGGCTAGTGTGTGATAGGACTTTCCCAGCAAAAAAAGAGATAGGTAGATTCAATGCCCGCCAGAAAAATAATCCACGTTGACCTTGACGCCTTCTTTGCTTCGGTGGAGCAGATGGACAATCCCGGGCTCAAAGGTAGACCGGTCATTGTAGGTGGCAGTACAGAGGGAAGAGGAGTTGTCTCTACCGCTTCTTATGAGGCAAGAGCATTCGGTGTCCAGAGCGCTCAACCTATCGCTCGGGCGAGAAAGCTGTGCCCGCAGGGAGTATTTCTAAGGGTGAGAATGGACAGATATCGAGAAATCTCACGGAGAGTACTAAAGATCCTTTCCTCTTGCACCCCCAAGGTAGAACCTGTCTCCATAGATGAGGCATTTCTCGATATTACCGGCTGCGAAAAACTTTTTGGGCAAGCTGAAGACATAGCCCGGGAGATCAAGACCCGCATAAAGAAAGAGGTGGGTCTCACCTGTTCGTTAGGAGTAGCCCCCAACAAATTCTTAGCAAAGGTAGCCTCAGGCATGCAAAAACCTGATGGATTAGTCATAGTAAAGGGCAATGAGAAAGAAAGCTTTTTAGCCAATCTCCCTGTGGGCAAGATCTGGGGTGTAGGGAAAGTCACGCAAAGAGAGCTTCAACAAATGGGAATTTACACAATAAGACAGCTGGGAGAATTATCCTTTTCAGAGCTACAGAAGACCTTTGGCAGGATCGGGGCAAGACTCTATAACCTCTCTCATGGGATTGACAGAACTCCGGTGCTAACGGACAGGAAGATTAAGTCCATGAGCAGCGAAACTACCTTTCCTCATGATATATCCGAAAGAAAGGTATTGGAAAAGACTCTGTATGAGCTGTCGGTCAAGGTGAGCAAAACATTGAGAAATAAGAGTCTTGGGGCAAAATCAATTCAGCTGAAGGTGAGATTCTCTGACTTCACTACCTTCACCAGGAGTCACACCTACAGGGAAGCTACCAACCTGACCGAATTCATATGGCAAAGGGCAAAGGAGCTTCTGGACAAAAAAGTTGATCTTTCAGCTCGGAAAGTGAGACTGATCGGCTTGGCTGTCTTCAATCTAGGTGCCCAAAGACAGATGGAGCTCTTCGTGCCGGAGAAAATGCAAAGACTAGAGGTGGCTCTGGAAAAGATAGAGAAGAAGTATGGCGTACGAGGAATAAGAAAAGGTAGGACTCTCTAGAAGAGTCTGCAAGAGTCATTTGGCCCTACAAACACTCTTACTATTCCTTTGCCGTTTAGTTCGCAAACTTGACAGAACTACAGAGGTTTAATAACATAAAGACACGGGGTATTTATAGTCTTCCGTAGAAGAGAGGGGCTGGGTGGGATTGATTCGGCGACATCTCAAATGTCTGGCTGGTCGACTCGAACTTCCCAAGAACCGACTCGTAATCCAAGCGGAACTGGCACTCTCCTTGCTGCTACCTGCTCTCCAGAAAGAACAAGACACTTTCCGTGACAGACCCTAGTTCAACATACTCATTAACAAAAATTCAGGACTTTTGGGCTTCTCATTCCTACCTGACAAATTTTCGTTGCTTCAGAGTAAGGCTGGGCATGGGCTAAAATCATGTCAAATGCCTCTTTACTTTGAGGGGTGTGGGCGAAGCATAGGCAATAAATCAAGTGGGAGGAGGTGATAATGTCTTTTCGAGAGAATGGGAGAGTTTATTTCCTAGAGAATAAACGCAGAAGGAGATGGAAAATGAGAGGAATTAGAAAGAGGTTTTTGGTGACCTTGATAGTTACGGTCCTGTGCCTGGGGTTGATTGCATGTTCCCTTGCAGGGGCGAAGACACTAAAATATGGACATGCCAATGTACCCATCTACTTCTATCACACTGCAGGAGTAGCTTTCGGAGAAAAACTGGAAGAGTTAACAGATGGCGCATTAGCCGTAAAGGTGTACCCGTATGGTCAGCTGGGAGGGGAAAGAGATATCACAGAAGGCTTGCAACTCGGCACTGTGGATTTGCAGGCAACTTCTATAGGAGTAACAGGCACATTTGTTCCAGCTTTGAGAATACTGAATTTACCTTTCCTCTTCGGAGGTCCTAAACACTGGATGAAAGTTATGGACAGCCATGTGGGGGCCCAAATCTTACAAAAATGCAGAGAGCAAGGGGATAAAGTTGGCCTCAAAGTATTAGCTATTGCGGCACCCGACTTCAGATTACCCATGAATAACATCATGCCAATGACAACTTTGGGGGACTTCGAAGGCCTAAAAATAAGAACTATGGAAGTTCCTCTTCACGTGAAGGCTTACCAAGCCATAGGAGCGAACCCCACCCCCTTGCCTTTCGGTGAACTCTACACTGCTTTGCAAACAGGAGTTGTCGATGCTAACGAAAATGGTCCGCTTACGTTATACGGGATGAAATTCAATGAGGTGCAAAAATACTTAACCTTACTTCCCGTTGTTTCTAATGGAGGTATATTTGTAATGAGTGGGAAGGTCTGGGACAAACTGCCAGAAGATCAGCAGCTTGCTATAACAAAGAGCATTTCCGTCTGGAGAAAGAAGATGAGAGCGGATGCTCTAGAAAAGGGAGGATGGGCCATAAACAAAATGCAAGAGGAAACGGGATTGGAAGTGAACACCCTGGAGGATCTTACAGCTTTCATTGAGGCTACAAAACCTGTATATGACTGGCTATATAACAATTTGCCCGCAGATACAGCCGACTGGGCCAGAGAAATGGTACAGAAAATAAGAGAAATAGGCGACACCATCGAGGAAGAGGAGTGGTATGGGATAAGTCTGTGACATGCTAGATTCTGCTACTGAGTGGGCCTTAACCCATTCTTGGGTTAGGGCCCACTAGTTTAAGAAAGAGGGTGGATTCTATGGTCAAAGCGGTGAACAAAGTTGGGTACTTATTAGAAAAGGTGAGTCAAGTACTGTGTATGTTTAGCCTGGGAACCCTCATTGCCATTACTAACATTGCGGTTTTCTTTCGCTATGTTTTGCACTCGCCTCTAACTTGGTCCAATGAACTAGCAATTTATCTCTTGATGTCTTTTACTTTTTGGGGAGCCACGATGGGATTGCTGCACGACAAGTTTTTTTGCGTTGATAGCATCAGAGAACTTTTTCCCAAACGAGTGCAACTCATCCTCCTATCCGGCTCAAAAGTTATCATTTCAGTCTTTCTCATATTTGCTATTTTTTTCACCAAGCCTCTTGTTGAACAGGCAAAAATGACAAAAACATTAAGTCCTGCGATGGGGATACCTATGTATTTGATCTACGTTCTTCTTATGGTAGGTTTTCTGTTTATGTTATCTGCTAACCTTTTTTCACTTCTCAACTCCTTATCAGAAGTTGGTGAGAATAGACAAGGGAGAGAAAATTGATTCTTGCTATCTTCGCTGTCCTAATTGCCACGGGAATTCCCATTGCTTTTGTTCTCGGTTTCAGTTCATTAATATATCTTGTAAAAATAGAAATGCCGCTGGTTCTCATTCCTCAGAGAATGTTTGTTGGACTGAACTCTTTTCTCCTGCTGGCCGTGCCTCTTTTTGTGGTAGCGGGAAAGCTGATGAACGAGACCGGAATTACTGACAGACTGGTTGCCTTTGCTTCACTCCTGTTGGGGCGTCTAAGAGGTGGGCTGGCTTATGTGAATATAGTTGCCAGTATGCTTTTTGCTGGAATTACGGGAACAGGAGCAGCTGATACCTCTGCCATAGGTTCTGTGATGATTCCTGCAATGAAAAAACAGGGTTATCGTGCTGATTACAGCGCTGCTGTAACTGCTATCTCCTCTGTGATAGGCCCTGTAATTCCTCCCAGTCTTGCTATGCTTGTCTATGGTGCTATAGCTCAGGTTTCTATTGCCAAGCTCTTTCTTGGAGGCGTTATTCCTGGAATACTGTTAGGGCTGGTTCAAATAGCAATAGCTGCCGCTTATGCCAAAGTGAGGCACCATCCTTTGAGAATGGAGAAACTTTCCTTTCGAAGATCGGTTAGGATAACCTACGAAGCTCTATTGGGCCTTGTAATGCCTGTAATAATTATCGGAGGCATATTGAGCGGAGTTTTTACCGCAACTGAGTCAGCCACCATAGCTGTACTTTATGCATTATTGGTTGGGTTTTTTGTATATCGCAAGCTCACATTTTCTAAATTGGGAAGAGTTTTGTTGGAAGCAGGGATTTTGATAGGTCCAGTTCTAGTAATAATTGCGACTGCTAATCTTTTTGGGTGGATCTTAACGGCCGAGGGAATTCCTGACACGATAGCAGCTTTCATAACTTCGCTCACGTCAAACCCCTATTTGATTTTACTTCTAATGAATATTGTTTTTTTGTTTGTGGGAACATTTATGGAAACCCTGGCTTCTATTATACTTTTGACGCCGATCTTCTTGCCTTTAGTTACAGGTATTGGAATTGATCCTGTTCACTTTGGGATAATATTGGTGGTAAACTTGAATATTGGTCTAACAACTCCTCCCCTGGGAGTATGTATGTTCATTGCCTGTCCTCTGGCTGGAATTTCCATAAAAGACTTTGTCAGAGCTATCTGGCCTTTTCTTTTGGCATCAATTGGGGTGCTATTCTTAATTACCTATGTTCCGGGGTTAGTCATGTTTATACCCAATCTCATAAGATAAGAAAAGAGGCGCTTGTATGAATGGAAGACTACGACTAGGTGTAATTGGCTGCGGGAGAATTGCCCAGGCTCATCTGGAAGCGATAAACTACCTGAATAAATATGCAGAGCTGGTAGCGCTGGCAGATATTGATGAGAAAAAGGTAAAAGATTCAGCCAGCAGATTCGGAGCAGAGAAATACTACCTGGATTATAAACAATTGCTGAGGGATCCTCGAGTAGACGCTGTGATAGTAGCTTTACCTCACCACCTCCACTGTGAGGCTGGCCTGGAATCCGCACGAGCTGGTAAGCACATCTTAATGGAAAAGCCCATGGCACTGAATGTTAGAGAAGCGGACAGAATGATCGCTGAAGCAGAGAAGAACAAGGTCACTTTGATGGTTGGGCAGAGTAGACGCTTTTCCGATGCTGTGATGGAAGGTTACAAACGTGTTGGAGAAATTGGAAAGTTGTTCAGAATAGTGATTAATTTCCTTGTTTATTTCCCCGAACCTCCAACAGACTGGTGGACCTCTTTAAGAAAGGCCGGTGGGCTAATTGTTCCTTTGCAGGCTAGCCATTCTGTGGACTTTGTCCTTTGGTTCCTGAAGAAGCTGCCGATTAATGTTTACGCTACAGGTTTCTCAAGGAATCCTTTATGGGAAGGAGAGGACGAGGCAGATATAATAATGAATTTTAGTGAAATAGAGGTAGCTTCAGTTCACCTTTCCCTTAATACCCCTTCGCCCATTCACGAAATCATAATTGTTGGCGATAAAGGAACGATGCGACTTTACGAGTATCCTACTGGAAAGCCTCTTGGTTTTAAGAATAAGCTGGAAATAAACGGGAAGATAGTGGTGGAAAAAGAGCAAATTCCAACTAATTATGCCTTACAGTTAAAGGAATTCGTTGATGCTGTCAAAGAAGAAAGGATTCCTTTGGCCTCAGGTAAAGAAATAAGAAAACTTATTCAGGTAATGGACGCAGTAAACGCGTCGATTGCCACCGGTAGACCTGTTCGTCTCAATTAAGGAGCCTTCGCAACCTCTTGTATTCCCCCCCAATCCGTACCAGTTTCTCCAGGTCTGTACCTCACAGGTCATTACGGTACAAGAACTCTGGATAATCGCCGTTAGGCTCGAGGGACAGAGCAACTCGAGGAGTTGTGCCAGGGTGCGAACGAAGAGGCGCAAGTCTTGTCACTGTACTTATTCTTACTAAGAATCATGAATAGGCTTAGAGCTAGATTTAATGGTTATGATCTCTATCAAGCGGGGATTCCTTATTATCCTGGCAATTTTACTAGAGATAGCATAATATCGGCTATTTTGATGCAAAACCCAGAAATGTTAAGGCAACAGCTTTCTTTTTGTGCAGAAAGGCAAGGAAAAAAGAAAAGCCCGTACTCTGGCGAAGAACCTGGAAAGATATTTCACGAATATCCACCCGTAAAAAAACGAAAATCATCAACTGAATACAACGCATGTGATAGTAGTGCATTCTTCTTAATAGGTCATGAAGTTTATCAAAGATTAACCGGTGACAAAAAATTTGCGGAAACTTATGAGAAAAATATCATTCGAGCAGTTGACTATATTGAAGCACATTTGAGGCAATATGCATTTATCGAGGATCCAAAGTTGTCTGGAAGTGGACGATTTGCATTAAAGGTAACCTACTGGAAAGAGTCCGAAATCTTTGGAAGGAAAAATGGAGAACCGGTATATCCAGTCATTTATACTTTAGCGCATGTTCAGAATATGCGTGCATTAAGAAGTGCTTCTTTTCTCTTAGAGAAAAAAGAACTGGAGCAACTTGTATCTAAAATGAATAAATACCTCATGAGGCATTTATTCAATAAGAAGACAGGGGCTTTTTACTTAGCTATCGACCAAGAAGGACCAATTGGTGCAATTAGTTCTGATCAATTGCATGCTTTATTTTATCTTGATGTTAGGGATATAGAACCAGAATGTGTTGAGCAGATTGTTGAGTCTTCTTCTGTACTAGAAACAACAGCTGGCTATAGAACGCTTTGTGAAGAATGTGCAGCATTGGTCCAGGATAAGTATCACGCAAAGACAGTTTGGCCCTTTGAGCAGGCAATAATCAACATCGGGGCAAGAAGATTTGGCTTGGATCATGTGATAAGAGTAAGTTCGAGAATTACCCAATGGTTAGATACAGATCCTGAGATAGTTATTCTGGAAGGCAAAGGATTCAGGAAAGCTGGATGCGACCCCCTCTTATTGAGTATCGCCGCAAAGACATATTTCAAAGCGCCCCGAAGTGAGCCGCAAACCCCGTGTTAGTCGAGGTCGCCTATCCAGTTCTTTCTTATGACTGAAATAGTTCGCGCAAAGATCCGTGGTATCGGTTCACCAGCCAGGCTACACCCTTGACAGGAAAAAGCAGCGTGCTATGGTTCACGCGTTGTGGGACTACCCCACCCAACATCGACTGTATCCTGTTCTTGATTTGGGCTACCTTGGGAGCTAGGAACCCTCCATAGCAAACAAGCCTTCAAAGTTCTTTCGCATCAGTTGGAGCAAGGAGGGATTTAATGCTTCAATCGCAGATTTTCCCTGTTTGACGAACTGGTAGCGGGGGAACCAGTAATGATGATTTACCTTCCGAGGACGGATTTATCATCTGGAATAGAGGAACCTCGGGTCGGTCCTTCAAATTCACTGATGGGTAAGGCTTTTTGATTGGGCAGAGTACGGCAGTTTTCAGAATTCCGGAAGGGGTCAAAAAGCAAGAGAGGAGGTGAAGAGCACTACTTTGAGAAAGATAGACCCCGACAGCCAATTTGATTATACAAGGAGGCAGCAGTGAAAGCAATGAAAAGTAAGCGTTGCATGAGCATAGCTGTAGCGTTAGTTCTTGCGGCTATGTTGTTTGTAGTGGGAGCGGGACATGCAGAAGCTGAACTGGGTGAAGGCTTGAACTTCGTGTACGTAAATCCCGGTGATCCGGCGAATCCTTTCCATGCAAAGACAGTCAAAGGTTGGAACGAAGCGGTCTCAGCACTGAAAGTGAAGGCAACTATAAACTTCGCTTATGGAGATCTCTCAAAAGCCTTAGACTACACTGACGCGGCTATTGGACTGGGGGTTGATGGCATATTCATTTTCAGCTTAGATCCAGAGGGTATGCATCCCTACGTTAAGAAGGCAGTTGAAAAGGGAATAGCCGTTGTGTTAATGAGCTCTCGGGACCCGGTGTATGGCCCAGACAAAGTTCCCTTCGTAGGCTATGGACTCGAAGAGCAGGGTTATACTCTGGGTACATACCTGGCTAGACAGCTAGAGGACGGGGCTCATATTGCCCTCTTCGCAGAGTTCATTGCACCATATTCGGCACTACGACGTAAGGGAATCCTTGAGGGTTTGGACGATGCAGGACTCACCTATACCGCTTCTGACAACTTTGAATGTGGGGAAGATCTAGCCAGGGCTGTAGACATAATCAAAACATATCTGATAGCGCATCCTGAAACAGATGCGATAGTTGGGTTGGGAAGTGTGAGTACACCATCCGGCACTGTGGCTCTGCAGGATCTTGGGTATGAACCAGGAAAGGTAAAATGGGTTGGCTTTGATCTCTTGCCTGAGACCATGGAAGGCATAAAACTCGGATATGGTGCCTCGAACGCAGATGAGGTTTTCAACTTCGGGTTCAATGGATGCATAGCACTATACCTCAAGGCAAAGTACGACTTTGTGGTGGGAGATATGCCTGTTGCCACGGTAATGGTAGATAAGGACACCATTGAAGGATTCGAGTATTGGGTAGAAAAGGGAATAAAGTAAGCCAAAAACCTACCTAGAAGTGGAGGGGGTCCATCAGCGCGATGAGATGACCTTCCTCCACTTCACGGTAGGTATTCATGCTTGAACTTCACTGATTTGTGCTGGCTGCAGAACGACTGGAGCGTTTCTTGTGGTAGTGAACACCGAAGGAAAATCTTAGATGCCTACCCGACAAGGAAGAATCATCGAGTTGCTTGGAAGAATCATCCTGGTCAGAGAGGCGATGATCTCTTTGATAGCGCTTGGCCTGGTGGTACTTTTTTACTTTACCTCTTTTCAGCATAAATTTCTTTGCGCAGATGTTCTACGGACCATGTTTACTGCTGCCCCGGAATTAGGCATCATAGTCATTGGGATCACGATCCTCATGATTGCCGGGGAGTTTGATCTTTCTGTAGGCTCAGTTTCAGGCTTTTCTGCTCTGATTGCAGTTGAGCTTTATGTTCTTGGTTTCAATCCGTTTCTGGCCCTGGCTATCGTTCTGGGTATGAGCCTTGCCATAGGTGCGGTGAGCGGTCTCATCAGGGTAAAATCAGGCGTCCCGTCCTTCATAGTTACCTTGGGAATGTTGATGCTTTGGAGAGGAGTAATATATATCCTTACGGCAGGATCTACACTAAGGTTCCCGGTGGGAAAAACACACCCTGCTTTTCATAATCTTTTTACCGGAAATCTTGTAGGAATTCCGGTACAATTCTTGTGGTTCGTACTCATCGCCGTGGTCTCTGCGCTAATCCTCAATCACCACAGATTCGGCAACCATATATACGCCACGGGCGGTAATGTGGAAGCGGCAAAAGCTATGGGGGTAAACACAAACAGGACCAAGGTAATCTGCTTCATGTTGGTAGGAGCTCTTTCCGCCTTTGCGGGGGTCCTGCGGGCCTCCCGAGTCCGGGGATTCTATGTCCAACAGGGAACGGGGATGGAGCTAATGGCTATCGCAGCCGCAGTAGTTGGAGGGACTTCCCTTTTTGGAGGTGTGGGTACTACCATAGGAGCTCTCATAGGGGTGTTAGTTATTACCTTCCTAGAGTATGGTCTTATCGTGTCCCGAGTTCCCGGATATTGGTTTCGAGCAATTTTAGGCATACTCATTATTTTGGTTGCAGTTGTAAATTGGCTGGTAGAAAGAAAGAGAGAATCATAGTGAAAGAAGCATCGCTACTAGAGGCAAAAGAGATTCATAAATGGTTCGCCAAAGTCCACGCGGTAAGCGGGGTGAGCTTCACCATTGAAAGAGGTGAAAGTGTGGGACTCATAGGTGATAATGGTGCCGGCAAATCAACTCTGATAAAGGTCCTATCTGGATATCATCGTCCCGATAAAGGGGAAGTATTTATTGAGGGGAAAAAAGTAAAAATAGATTTCCCCGCACGTGCGAGAGCGCTGGGGATCGAGACAGTCTATCAAGAACAGGCACTGGTGGACCTAATGAGCGTGGCAAGAAACATGTTCATGGGAAGGGAGCCGGTCAGACGTGCGGGTTTTCTTAACAAGAAGAAAATGCATGAGTGTATGGGAGTATTGGATCAGATGGGTCTTTCCATTAAGTCACCGGACGTTATCGTGAGATACCTCTCGGGGGGAGAAAAACAGGGTGTGGCAATAGCGAGAGCCATGTATTTTAAGGCCAAACTTGTGATTCTCGATGAGCCCACCAGAGCCTTGTCGGTCAAGGAGGCCCAGACGGTACTAGATTTCATAGGGCAACTAAGACAAGAGAATGTTTCGGTAATCTTCATCACCCATAATCTTCATCACGTATATTCTGTTGTAGAAAGATTCTTGATTATGAGAAAAGGGAAACTAGTAGAAGACGTTAAGAAAGAAGAGACCTCAGTAGAGAAGCTCACGGAAGTGCTAATTCACTGAAATGGGAGCGGGTCCTAATCGAAGGTGGTGAAAATGTATATTGGGTATGCATCAGTTAGAAGAAACTCGCAAAGAAATCTTGACCATACAAAGTCATAATTCAGGAGGACCCGATGAGGTTAGAGAAGTTATTTTCCCCCATTAGGATTGGCAACATCGAGGTGAAAAACAGAATAGTCATGGCTCCCATGGGAGCTAACTTTGAGAATGTTGATGGTAGCGTTACTGAGGCCCTGATTTCCTACTTTGAGGCTCGGGCAAAAGGTGAGGTAGGCCTTATTCTCTCTCCCATCACCATAGTAAATGAAGAACAGAGGATATCTACTCTGGGTATCTTCTCTGACAGGTTTATTCCCAGTATGAACAGGCTTTCTGAAAGAGTGCAGTCGTATGGAGCAAGATTCCTTCTGCAGATAGGTCACCCGGGGGGGCAAGCCGCGAGAGGGGTCACCGGGACAAGGCCTGTTGCTCCCTCCAGCATCAAGAGTTCCCTTTATGCGGAGCCCCCGAGAGAGCTAACCCCAGAAGAAATTGAAGGTCTGATAGAAGAGTTCCTAGGAGCAGCAAGAAGAGCCGAGGAGGCAGGATTTGATGGAGTAGAAGTCCATGGTGCCTACTGCTATCTCATCGGAGAGTTTATCTCTCCCTATGCTAACAGGAGGGAGGATGAGTGGGGAGGAGACTTTGAGAGGAGAATGAGGTTTCCCTCTGAAATAGTGAGGGGGATAAAGAGACAGTGTGGGGAGGATTTCGTAGTTGGATTCAAATTCAGCGCTCATGAGCACTTTGAGACAGGAGTGACCCTTGATGATGAGCTGGCAAGGAAAATAGCAAGATGGATGGAAAAAGAAGGTTGTCACTACCTCCATGTTGCTGCCATCTCATCCACAACCCCCGGGCTCCTGGACGAGTGTAGCTTCCCGGCGGTTCCCTCTCTTTACTCCCCTCAAGGGGTTATGGTGAAGCTAGCTGAGAATGTGAAAAAAGCAGTGGGTATCCCTGTAATTGCAACAGGTGGAATAACCGATCCTGAATACGCTGAAAGAATACTGGAAGAGAAAAAGGCAGACCTTGTTGCCCTTGGACGAACTCTCATTGCCGATGCTGATTGGGCGGCCAGGGCTAAGAAGGGGACTGAGATAAGATACTGCATAAAATGTAACGCCTGTCACAAAAGACTATTCGCAAAGAAACGTCTAAAATGTACTGTGAATCCTATTGTAGGAGAAGAGCGCAATCTCGAGATAAGGAAAGCCTCACCCACAAAGAAGGTTGTGGTCATAGGAGCAGGTCCTTCCGGTATGCAGGCAGCCTTAGTAGCATCAGAGAGAGGCCACAAGGTCGCGCTTTTCGAGGAAAAGAAGAAAGTCGGAGGCAAAATGGTATACGCCTCTATTCCAAAGTTCAAACCGGAGATAGGTAACCTCCTTTCCTGGTATGAGAAAACTCTGGAGGAAAGTTCTGTTCAGGTTAGGCTGGGGAAAAGAGTAAGTAGCTTGGATGATCTTTTGAAAGAGAATCCTGAGGTTATTATTGTGGCAGTGGGAGCAGAACCCCTCATTCCGGATATACCGGGTAAGGATAAGGAAAATGTACTCACCGTGCTTGATGTTTTCGAAAACCAGAATCTTGAGATTGGAAAAAACATCCTGGTGGTAGGTGCAGGGCTCATAGGATGTGAGACTAGCTGGTACCTAGCTTCTCAGGCGAGGTCAGTAAAGCTGATAGACATTCTAAGTCAAGATGAGATCCTGCAGGATGAGCATCCTACCAACCGCTGCACATTGATCCGGAGTATGCAAAAACAGGGAGTGGAGATTCTGGGAAAAAGAGAGATAAGAGAAGTGAAGGAACAGGGGGCAGTTGTAAGAAAGGAGGATGGAACAGAAGAGTTTATCCCCGCAGACAACGTGGTTCTTGCTACCGGATTCGAGCCTAAAGATAGCCTGAAAGATATCTTTTCCAAAAAGCTACCTGACACTGAGGTCTATTTTGTGGGAGACTGCGTTGAGGCAAGAAAACTCTATGAGGCCATCCAAGAAGGCTACCGGGTAGGCTCTACGATCTAACCTCTGCTGATGTTCTATCGCTTTTGGGTTTTTCCCAGATAGAACCCGGCTTTTGCCTACGAAGTGAGCTGGCCTTTTGCTCATCTCATGCGGTGAGGTGGGCCGTGGAGGTACCTTCACCACTCCTTGAAGCCCGTGAGGAGTGCATTTTCTCTTAGGGAAGACTTTAAGACAGAAAACAGGGTGAGAGGAGGTGAGTGAAAATGAACACGCAGACTGCAACCATTATAGCAGCAGTTTTGGGAGTACTTGGACTCATTTTGATATTGGCAGGCCCAGCCTTTGACTTCCTCCCAAGCAACCCTTCTATTTTCGCTGCCTTGGTGTGCTGGATCGTTGGTGGCGTGATTAAGGGATTCGTGAAGAAAGCGAGGAAGGAAGAAAAGAAGTAATACCCTTTTAGAAGAAATACTCCGCTCCTGCGCTGAAGGTACGGCTTTGGTAAAACATACCGAACTCCGTATCTCTGTCGCCAAAAAAGAAATTCCCCAAAACGTAAAGAGAAAGGTCTCGCATCCCCTCATAATCTATCTTGACATTCATGAGGAGGCTGGCATCATCCAGGTTGTAGATGTTATTCGATGAGATCTCGAAAAGGTCCATGACGTTTGGCCTATTCAACCTCAAAAAAAGGTAGTTCTGCCTGAAATTGGCTAGATTGAAATAGGCGTTTCCCATCAAAAGATACGAGAGATACAGACTGTCATCCTCATATCTTTCCCCCGAGAGCTTCAAATACTCAAAATAATCCCTCCATTCTGAGGAGCTATAGCCTTCCTGGTTATGGTAGTATTCCAGGACGAGATTGGTATTGTCCAAGAAGGTATATTGACCGCCTACCAAAACCTTTGGATAGAGCTCTTCACTTTCCCTTTTCTTCTGAATGAACTCATAATAGCCGGGATCTAACTGGTTAAGATAGTAACGATAGGTTCCCTTTTGTAAGGATGCCTCGCTATGAACCTCCAGGCTTTCCCCTATGGTGCTGGAGAAGTTTAAGCCTAACTTTGGTCTTTTCTTCTCCTCAGCATAGGCGATCAGGGAAAAGTCGAGATTCCTCATCAAGCTATAGACCTTAACCAAAGCCCGGGCATCATCCTTTTGTCCCCATGACTCTATCTTGGGGCTAGCTACCACCGTCAGGGTAATATAGGGTAGGAAATACTCGCCTCTAAGGCAGACCACTCCTTCTCGATCTCCCCTCTTTTCCCTGGTGTCCTCGCCCTGATCAATTTCTTCGAAACGGGCCATGAAATCGGTAGGGTTCCAGGCGTAGCCAACGCCTTCGGTTATGTTCTGCTTTCCTATGTTAAAGAAGAGAGATTCTGAAGAATTAAGTTCCAGGTAGACCTCATCCAGGATGTTATCAAGTTCGCTTTTGTCTTTGCCTACGGGGTAACTCGCCCTATCTTTCAGGTAGAATCCCAGGCTTTCCCCAAACCAGGAACGAAGGTCAAACTTTATTTGAAGCATGCTGTCGCTCCTGGGTAGCTCCAGGATGTCGTTACGGGGATTCAGAAAAGAGGCCTGGTTTATCTTGTTGTAGTTTGATTGATAACGAAAGCTTCCCCCATATTCAACCTCTCCGGCTGGGCAACGGGTGGAAAAGCTCAGAAGAAAGATTGAAATGGCGAGTACCCTTTTCAACACAGGTTATCCTGGCAAACAAAGATAAGAATTAGCCGTAAGATCACCTTACGTGTTTGAGGTAGTTCTTCTGGAATATCCGATCGGGAAATTCTTCAATCTTCATATTGCTGTATTCCATTATGGAGCTTTGTCCTTCTCTGAGGTTATCAACTATAACCAGCCGCGTTACCCTTTCCCTTCCCAGCATCTCTTCATATCCTTGATAATAGGCAGTCTTAAGCAATTTCCCCGAAATGGTATAAAACTCCGATTTCAAGGGATTAAGGGTATCCTTCTGGACCCAATAGATTATTCGATGATAGGTTACCTCCTTAGTCTTTGCCTCTAGCTCCAGGACATAAGAGAGCTTTCCCTCAAGCTCTTCCTCTCTGAGGAGCCTGGGGACATAATCTGCAGCAAAATTGGTACGGGCCACATCGCCGTTGGATACCTGGCCCATTAGCCTTTGCTGCTGGGAGATCCTGATGGGATTCCTCGCGGTAGGAATGTATATCCAGAGATTGTTGCCCACCATGAGCATTACCTTTCCCTTGTCTCGCTTGGGATAGGTGAACTTAACCAGGCTCTTATCTATTCCTTTGACCAAGACCTCAAACTTAGAGATCTCATCCTTGCGATCCGGCTTTAGGCTGGTGACCTTAAGCTCAAAGCGAAAGGAATCTCCCGGACCCCTGGCCTTATCCGCCTCTTCTATTATCTTTTCCGGATTAATCGCCCTCACCGGTGAGGCACTGAAGACAAACATAACCACACTTAGGACCAAAAGAAGTATCTTCTTCATCCTTTCATCCTTTCTAAATGTATCTTAGGGCATCAACCACTTTGAGTCTAGCCGCCTTAAATGCGGGATAGATCGATGAAACCAAGGCAGTCCCCACCGCTAAGCAGAAGGCAAAGATGAGATCCTTGGGGACCACATTGATAAGAGCGGTATACCCTTCAGTGAATGTAGGTGGAGGGGGAATATAGATTCCTTTAATGGAAAGGAGTTTCGCGGCTATCGTCCCAAAGGCAAGACCTAAGGCGCCGCCAAGGGCTCCCAGAATCAAGCCCTCCATTATGAACAGAGACAAAACTCCCCTTCGCTTGGTCCCCATTGCCCTTATCGTCCCTATCTCCCTCATTCTTTCAAACACAGACATGGTCATGGTATTGGCGATGCTAAAGATAACGATGACCAGGATGATGAATCTCACCACCCAGAAAATGCCCCCGTATAGCTGTACCACCTGATGGTAGAAGGTGGCGAGATCCGACCAGGTCTTTATTTCCAAATCCAAATTGGCCTGACTAAACTTCTTTTCTAAGTTATCCGCCACTAAATCAGTGTTTTCTGTCTCATCCAGAACGACAACAATACTCTGCACATTTTCGGTATATAAAAGGGTTTTGGCTAATTCCATAGGTACCATCACTGCCACATCATCGTACTCCTTCACGCCAGTCCGAAATATGCCCCTTAACTTAAAGTCAACGGCATTTAGCGCTCCCTCTGCCGTGGAAGTCAGGATAGTTAAGTAATCATCTATCTTCACCCCCAAGCCCTCGGCTAATCCTTTTCCAATGATTCCTTCCTCTAATCTCTCACTTGTTAGATCCTTCCCCTCAACTATGCTAACACTCATACCCAGCTCCCTTTCCTTCTCTGGCTCCACTCCTTTTCCAAGGCAGATGACGCTACTCTCAGCTCCGCCAATTAGGCCTGAAAACTCCAGCCGGGAGGTAACAAAATCGACATGGTCTTCATCCTCGATGATTGCCTTTATCCTGGGATAGTCCTCGATGGTATAGGCCAGAGGATTAGTCCCTCCCTTCTCGGAATATCCGGCCTTGTAGACCTGAAGATGCCCCAATCTACTGTGAATGGTGCTTTCCCTCAAGCCCCACATGGAATAATCGACGAATCCTCCAAAGACTATGATGGCCATGCAGCCAAAGATGATGGAGAGGAGGGTAATGACCGTTCTCCTCTTGTTTCGAAAGACGCTGCGTGCAGCAATTCTAACATTCATCTTGACCTCCTATATTATCCTTCCATCCTGAAGACGGATCGTCCGATGAGCATATTTCATCACCATGGAGTCATGAGTGGAGAAAATGAAGGTGGCCTTCATCTCCTCATTTATCTTCCTCATCAAGTCCACGATGGCCTCGCCTGTTTTGGAATCAAGGTTGGCTGTCGGCTCATCAGCCAGGATCATCTCTGGATCAGTCACCAGAGCTCGGGCAATGGCCACCCTTTGTCTTTGTCCTCCACTTAGCTGGTTGGGACGATGTCTGGTAAAATCAGCTAACTCTACCTCCTCCAACATGCTCAGCACTTTTTCCTTTCGAATTCCACGAGGAGCCCGTTTTAAGAGGAGTGGGTATTCTATATTTTCGAAGGCGGAGAGAACGGGAATTAAGTTAAAAGCTTGGAAGATGAAACCTATTCTCTCTGCCCTCAACCTCGATAGTTTATTGTCGCTCAACCGCTCCACATCATCCCCATCAAGAAAGACCTTGCCGGAAGTAGGCTTATCCAAACAGCCAATCAAGTTGAGCAGGGTGGTCTTGCCGCTTCCCGAAGGACCAGCAATACAGATAAACTCGCCTTTTTCTACCTGTAGCTCTATCCCTCTCAGGGCATTGACTACGGTCTTTCCCAGATAGTAATTCTTCACCACCTTTTCCATGGATACAAGAGCCATCTGATCCTCCTTTGCTGAGAATTCATAACGCCCATCCCAAACCTACCACTTACCTGGAAACTCTCTGATGGTATCCTGTGGGAACAAATTAGCGTAAACCTCAGCGCTTGTCAATCTGCTTGGAGGGTTCTGGTGTGGAAATTTCTCTTTTTGACGTCACTCACTTTTGAGCTAAGATGAAAAGGAGCTCTTTGCAGTTCCCTGTCAAAACAAGAGGCACTGATGATGAAAAAGATACTGGGGCACGTAAGTCCTGTAGCTCTTGAGCGATACCGCCGCTGATACTCTTACTGAAACTTCCTTGAATTCTCCAGTCTTTGTGAGATTGCTATGGAAGTGGGGAATATTGTTGAAGTGGCTAGGTATGGCCTAACGCAAAAAGGGGAAAGGTGAGAAAAATGAAGGCTGTGGTGAAAGTTGGAAGAGGTAGAGGCAATATAGAGATTTGGGACGTTGAAGAGCCTAAGGTTGGACCTGGTGAGGTGAAAATTGAAGTTAAGGCAGCAGGGATCTGTGGAACTGATATCCACATTTATTATGACGAATTTATGGTCAACCCTCCGGTTATTCTAGGTCATGAGTTTTGTGGTGTGGTTAGAGAAGTCGGAGAAAATGTTGTCGAATTTAGAGCAGGTGACAGGGTAACCTCAGAAACAGCTGCTAGGATTTGTGGAAAATGTATGTTTTGTAGGACGGGGAACTATAACCTTTGTCCAGAGCGTCTAGGTTTGGGTTCCGGGGTAAATGGAGCATTTACCAAGTTTTGTGTGGTTAGAAAGGAGATAGTCCACCCCCTTCCTGACAATGTGGATTTTATGTCAGGTGCTCTTTGTGAACCACTTTCGTGCGCGGTTCATGGAATAATTGAACAAACCGGCATTGAAGCAGGTGATACTGTTGTAGTTGTAGGACCTGGCCCCCTGGGACTTTTATCCTCACAGATTAGCAAAGTAGAAGGAGGGTACGTTCTTGTTCTGGGACTGCCCGTTGATAAAGAAAGACTTGCCCTAGCAGATGAGCTGGGAGCAGATCTTATAGTAAATATTGATAAGGAGAATCCAAAAGAGATTATCAAAGATTTGACCAAAGGATATGGGGCAGATGTTGTGCTCGAGTGCTCTGGATCCTCCGCCGGGGCAAAACTAGGTTTGAGGCTGGTAAGAAAGAGAGGCAAATTTACTCAAATGGGGCTTTTTGGTAAACCCATTGACATAGACTTTGAACAAATTGCCTATAAAGAGCTGAAGGTAACAGGATTTTTTAGCCAAAAATGGACTGCCTGGGAAAAAGCTCTTCAGCTACTCGAGCAGAGAAAAGTACAGACAAAGCCACTGGTGACAGAGAAACTCCCCGTAACAGAATGGGAAAAAGGTTTTGAAAAAAAGGAAAGAGGAGAAGCAATTAAGACACTATTATACCCTGTAGATTAGATTCTCAGTAGCTTAAGAAAGCTCAAGATGAAGCTTTCCATGACTATCCCTCCTGGGTGTATCAGGCCCTAATTGCTCTAACAATATAAGATACGCCGCCCAGGATAAAACCAGCAGCTACCCAGATATACAGAAGTACGGGATAGATCAAAATAGCTGCACCGACACCCATATACACAAGGCCGGTAAAGACCAGGCTCACCTTTTCGGTCCTGCTGACTTTGTTACTCATCTTATCCACCACCTCCATGAACAAAGGAATCCTCAAAGTCTTAGCTACTATGGGATGTTCTCCGTTGAAGAGAACTATGTTTTTTCTGACTTCACTCCAGAAATCTGCAAAATAAACGACATTTAGAAAAAGCACCCCGGTAAGTAGAGCAACAGCATAGCTCAAAGACGACCAGTATTCTCCCCAGGTGAGGAGAAAGCCAATCTCATCCATGAAAAAGCCCAATCCTACTCCGTACACCAAAGCGGCTATTTTTTGTACTCTCTCTTGTCTGTAGTTAAGAGCAAGCCAACCGCCAACACAAAGAAGCACAAATCCATAGAAAAAGTGATGGACGTGCAATCCTTTTATTATTAAGTTTTTTCCGACATAAGTAGCAGTTTCCTGGTATACAGGACTATCGGCTCCCGTCGCAACTACCCATAGTCGGGCAGAAAGGAAAGAAAAGAAAAAAGAAGTCATAATTATGAAGGGAGTTGACTTATCTTTTTTCCGGTCACGCTTCATAATGTAGAGTCCCTATCCAGAATATCCATATTCGAAGAAGCCCACAGCCCACTCTTTTGTGAAATGTCACACATGGTATCTATTTCGGATTTTCTTTGTTAGTGTACCGTTACATGTAGTCATACTGTCTAGATTTGGCCTAGACTCTGCTGTCGCGGCACTAGCCTATCCTTTTTTCATCGATTGTACTATGCCGACCACTCCGAAGACAATCAAAAACAGAGCTACAAGATAAGCCACGATTGCCGGAACAATAAAGATTATGACCCCAAACACTACTGCCAAAACATATGCCCAAATACTGTTCATTGAGAACCACCTCCTCTCACTACCCAATCACCTCTCAAGGAAAGATAAAGCCCAAAATAGCGAAATGACCTAGGAGATTCCTCTCTCCCCACTACCTTTTTCTTGAATCTAGCTTGGAGATCACCATTTGTCAACCTCTCATGGCGCAAAAGATTCTGAAGACTCTGGCACTCTATTTGCCAAAGATCAATAATGAAATCTCAAATCTGAGTTCACCAATAATAGTTAGATTTTGGACATTAGCTGATAAAAGAAATCGGGACTTGACAATTGGCGCCAAGAGCCGCAGTATCAGAACAAATAGATTTGGAAATAAAAGGGGGTTACTCATGCGCTTTTTTAAGAGAGAAAATAAGACGCGGGAGCTAATGGACGAGCATGTGGAGGCTGTGGGCAAAGCAACGGATCATTGCAGGGATGCTTTTTTTTCCTATTTGGGAGGGGAGAAAAAGAAATTTGAAGCTGCGACCCTTGCTGTCATTCAATCAGAAACCAGAGCGGATGCAGTGAGAAAAGAAACGCAACTGCTGCTCTATGGAGGAACTTATCTTCCCATATTTCGAGAGGACCTCCTGGAACTACTCGAGCTCATAGACAATGTTGCCGACGATGCAGAAAAAGCGGTTGATTTTCTCCGCATAGAATGCCCCGAAATTCCATCTTCCTGGCACGGGGACCTTAGAATAATCGTGGAGAAAACTCATCAATCCTTTGTTTTTTTCAAAGAAGCTTTTTCAACGCTCCGCAAAGAACGCTCGATTACGCTTTCCTACACTCATAAAGTTCAAGAAGCAGAGAAAGATGTAGACACGCTTCAGGACGCACTAATGGCAAAGATCTTTCAATCTGAGCTGGGCCTTGCCCATAAAATGCAGCTTCGTGATCTCATTCTAACCATAGGTTACGTCTCCGACTCTTCTGAGAACGCTTCGGATAAGGTGGGTTTGATGGCTATAAAGGGGAGAATCTGATGTTCTTGTTGTTAGCTGCTGTGTACCTGGGCTGGACACTAGGAGCAAATAATACCGCCAATGTGTTCGGCCCCGGCGTTACCAGCGAAATCATTAGCTACAGGTTGGCGATTATCCTGACCGCTGGCTTCGTCGTGATCGGTGCAGTAATAGAAGGGCCCAAAGTGATGGACACAGTAGGACGATTTACAACCTTAAGCCTTTCCACAGCCTCTTTGGCTGTCTTATCTGCCGCCATCACAGTTACTTTGATGACTTTTCTAAAGCTACCGGTTTCTACTTCCCAGGCTATTCTGGGAGCCATAATGGGTATCACCATATTTGCGGGCGGGTGGAGTTCTGTACCACAGGATAAGCTGACCAGGATTCTTTTATGTTGGCTTTTTACACCTTTCGGGGCCATGATCATATCAATTGTTCTATTTGTTACCCTTGCTCCAATCATAAACAAAATTAGATCTTTCATAACCTTTGCTCTTATTATGAAAATAGGAATAGTTGTCGTTGGCTGCTACGGCGCCTATACTCTGGGAGCAAATAATGTGGCTAACGTTACCGGGGTCTTTGTGGGGACAGATTTGATTGGCCCTCTGGGGGCAGCTTTAATAGGAGGAATAGCCATTGGCGTGGGTGCGCTTACTTATAGCAGGGGGGTTATGATATCTGTTGGGAAAAGAATCTTTCCCTTGGGCTCTTTCTCCGCTTTAGTTGCTATTCTTGCTGCAGCCATAACCCTTCACGTTTTCACTGAGCTCCGAGTTCCTGTTTCCAACTCACAGGCTATAGTGGGAGCCGTAGCTGGAATAGGACTGATCCGGGGAACGAGAGCGATAAACAGAAGAATGATTTTCAGTATTCTATGTGGCTGGATTGCCACACCTCTGGTAGCGGCCGTTCTATCATTTTCTCTACAGATTCTCTGACTATTTACTCCCAGCAATTCATAGGAATTCCCCTCAAAAAGCGGATCGAGATGGAACTCGGACTACCTGTAGTCATCGAGAACGACGCGAACGCCAGTGCACTTGCTGAATGGATGTACGGAGCCGGCAGGGGATACGACTATGTTGTCTACATGACGATGGGGACAGGAATAGGTGGAGGTATCGTTGTAAAGGGCAGGTTGTATAAAGGGACAGGTGGCCTGGCGGGTGAAGTAGGACATCAGATTCTGCTTCCGAATGGGCCAAAGTGTGAGTGCGGCAAAAGAGGTTGTCTAGAGTCTTTGTGCTCGGGTCCAGCCATCACCCGACGAGCAAAGGAAGCAATCAAGAAAGATCCCAAAACTCTTATATTGAGAATTGCCGAGGGTAAGATAGAGAATGTAAAAAGTGAGATGGTTGTTCGTGCTGCGAGAGACGGAGATAGATTAGCAAATCAGCTGATCTATGAGACTGCAACGTATATGGGATGGGGAATTGCTAACATAGTAAGCATTCTTAACCCCGATGTCATCATATTGGGAACTGTGGCCACTGCGGCTGGAGACCTGCTTCTCGCCCCAATTAGAGAAAATGTCAGAAAACTCGGTGTGGGAGAAGCAGCAAGAAGAGTAAAAATACTGCCGAGCGAATTGGGTGACCAAATCGATAACTTGGCGGCGGTTTCACTTGTTATTCGACGTTTTCAAGAATCTTGAAAAAAACCAAACATAAGCCAAATGCCAGCGCTTGCCAATTCGTTTGGAGGACTCAAGGAGCCTTGATCTTGTTTCTGTCTGAGGAAGCTTTTCTGTTTTAGTCGAACAGTTAGTATTTTCTCTTTCCCTATGACCTGTGCCTATCTTAAGTACCTTTGAACTGGCTCGAGAAGGGCTAGCTAGCTTTCTAAGGCATTTGTTGTTCGCACCAGTCTATCTTAGCCCAGGGCCAACTTGCCTTAGTTCAAATCAATGGTACACTAAAACAATTAGAGAAATAGCAAATTCTTTGCTAACAAAGAGGTAAAGAATTGAAAACAAAAAAACTATTGCTAAGCTGTCTTGGGTTGGTCTCCTCATTTCACCTGCCGCCTGGGCCCACGAGGAGGCGGCCAACGAGACTTTCTCAGTTAGCTTTCCCATGTTTTCCGTATACTCAGTATTTCCAATTCTGCGAACAAGCTACTATTGAACTTCGCCATCGTTTCGTCGAGTAAATTAACCTGGATTGAGCAGCAATAAGGAGGCAAAGATGCGGGAGATGGTTGAGTACATTGTCAAGCAGATAGTGGACAATCCAGAGGAAGTAAAGGTTCAGGAGGTGAAATCAGAGAAGGTTATTATTGTTGAGATCTCTGTCGCCAAAGAGGACATGGGTAAAGTGATAGGCAAAGGAGGCAGAATAGCCAATGCCCTCAGAATACTAGTAGGAGCCGCTGCAGCGAAATTGAAAAAGAGAGTTATGGTGGAGATCCTGGAAGAATAGACATTAGGAATGTGGGTGAATATCCTTACTTTGTTCCCTTCTATCGTTAGAGGTCCCTTTGATGAGAGTATGATTAATGGGGCTCAAAAGAGGAGGATCCCGGAGCTTTCCAGTTCCGGAAAGGAAAGAAGTAAGGTCAGGTAAATGGGGGTTCCAGGATAGAACCGACCCAAAACTCATAAAGGAGGAGAAAGGATGAACAAAGGAGAATTAGTAGAGCAAGTGTCCAACTGGACAGGGCTAACAAAGAAAGCATCAAGGGAAGCAGTGGAGGCAATAGCTTCTGTTATCACCGATACCTTGGCTAGAGGAGAAAAAGTTACTTTAGTTGGTTTTGGAACTTTTAAGGTTATGCAAAGAAAAGCGAGAACAGGAAGGAATCCTCAAACAGGACAAAGTATCCAGATCCCAGCTAAGAAGGTCCCCAGATTTAGACCGGGAAAAGATCTAAAGGACAGAGTTTAAAAGCGAATATCACGTGAACAACAATAAACACTACAATTCGAGGAGAATAATCTTGAGGGAAATAGTAAAGTGACTAAAGGTACAATAAAAAAACTGATGAGAGGCCGGGGTTATGGATTTATTGCCACTGAGGATGGAAAAGAGGTATTCTTCCACCGAACAGCTCTTGAGGGTCTAGAGTTCGATTCCCTAAAAGAAGAACAATCAGTGGAATTCGAAGTCAAGGAGGAATCTAGAGGTCCTCGCGCAGTGAACATAAGGTCATCTGAAAAGACCAAAGACTGAGAATCTAAGACATCACCAAATCCAATCATACTGCAGTTTCGAGGCTTTATCAAGCTTCATGTAGACTTATTCGTTAGTCGATGTTATCGACTAAGTCTCATCCTTTCACTACTGTCTTTTCCAACACCTGTTCCAGAATCTGGACACCTTTCTCCCAGGAGAACTTCTTCTCCACTAATGCGCGAGCGCCCCGGCTAACTCGCCCATACAGATCCTCATCCTTGAGGAGTCTAGCTATCCGCTCAACAAAGGTCTCGGTATCATCAGCGATAACGATGTTACTCATGTCCTCGACAGGGATTCCTTCTGCTCCCAGTGAGGTTGTCACAACTGGAATACCCATGGCCATCGCTTCCAAGATCTTTCCTCGAAAACCTTTCCCCAATCTTATAGGTGCCACAAAGACTCGTGCTCTCTTGAGATAATCCCGTACATCCTCCACAGTGCCGGTGACCACAATGTTCGGGTCTTTCTCTGCTGCGGTAAGAATATCGAGTGTTGGATCACGACCAATAACATAAAACTTGACATCTGGAAAAGTTTTCTTGAGGCGTGGCCAAATCTCTTTAATAAAGTACATAACTGCATCTCGATTTGGATCATGCGGATAGTTACCAAGGAAGGCTACACTCATTTCCTGCTGGCCAGGGGATACAGGACTGAACCTTTCCGTATCGACACCGTGGGGAACGACGTCAATGTCAAGATCTGGAGTATAGCGAAGTAGCCCCTCCCGTTCCTCGGGTGTGAGAGTTATGATCTTGTCCATCTCTCGATACATAGCGAATTCATATACTTCGAGGCGATACAAATCCAGCATAGCTCTGAGGCCCTTGGTTGAGAAAATCCCGTAAAGATCACGAACTTTCTTGCGAGCGATTGTGTAACATTCGTGGCAGGATAGAATTCTTTTGGTTCGTGAATTAATGCCGGGATTCTTGTAAAGGTACTGGCCCATCACTGAATATTCGGCTATCACCACATCATAGCTGGAGCGCTGCGTCATTTCAGCCACAGTGCGGCGCATTTCGGATGACTTGGTATTGCACATGTACGGCGGCACCTCCGAGAAGAAAAAGTCGCTCGTTCGTCGGGACATGTTCCGCGGCGAAGGGTAGGGCATTAGCTCAAGTTCGCTCAGGTAAGGCTCGATCGTACCCAAATATTTTCGCTCTTCATCCCGTATGAAGGAAGCTAGCCCAATTCGATGGTGACGAGAAAGATATTTGATTCGGTTGTAAATAATTATCGGCCCGCCTATGACCCTGCCATGAGGAAACTCTTTTGGGACCACCAATATTCTCATGCCTTCCTTCTCCATCCCAGAACCGGTAAGCGAGGCCTCCTTTATTCCTGAATCACCCGACCTGCGGCAGCCCGGGTGAGCTCCTGCCATCTTGTGGTAAGATCTTGAAGATGGCGGCAAGTATCTATACCTTTGTACGGATTACGTCTCGCTAGTCCAATGTTCACCTCGCACTCATCCATACCTCTCTTATCTTGAAGTTTTTCATATTCCTCCTTCAAGAGCTCATTTGTTCTAGTGATCCTCTCCTCCAGATCCTGACCTAGAAATGCGCCGGGGTAGGGCATGAGCTCTTCCTGGCTCACACCTTCTATTCCTTCATGATCCGTCACTTTTTTTCTCTCATACAAGAATCGCTTTATATCCTCCCTGAGACTCCTCCAGGCCGGTGGGGAAACTTTTGGCGGGAGATGCCTGACGGAGAGCTCCCGGTCAAGCCAGAAAGCTATTCCATTTATCCTGAGATTAATGAGAAAATCAATGTCTTCCCCCCGTGTGATGAGAGGATCAAAGGGAACCTTCATCAAGATGTCCCGGTGAAGGACCATATTACCTCCAAAGACAAAGGGAGTTGGCTTCAGACGAGGTGGCCTTCCAATAATGACCTCAAAAGCCTCGTTCATGCAAGCGGCATTGTTCCAGTAAGGCCTGCGCCATCGGGGTACCCTGTCCACATCGAGCCTAAAGCTTTGAGGCTGCAGGTAGTAGCCCGCCACCGCCTGAACTATCCGGTGTTCATGTTCAGTCCCAAGGAACTCTCGGGCTTTGTTCAAGAACCTTTTGTCAGTGATCACTTCATCATCATCAAGGAATACGGTTATTGTGCTCCCGCTGAGAATACCAGCGAGCGAACACATATTCCGTACGGCAGGATAACTATCCAAACCGATAAGCTCACATGCAGTTTCCGATACACCTTCACCAATAAGGGCACGGCGAAGGCTGGCGAGATTTCGACTGTGCAAGACGGTAATGTCATAGAGTGAGCTGTATGGCTTAGTTATTTCCTGTATCCTGGCTATGACGTCCCTTGTGAGATGAGGGGTATTGGCAACTGCAAGAATAACTACTTTGAACTCCTCACTCCTAATGAGTTCTAAGCTATCCAAGAGTCTTGCCAGGGTCCCTTCTTGGTTCAGCGGAGTCGGGTGGTCAAACATGATCACCTCACCAGCATCTGAACACCCACCTGCAGGACCCCAGTATGAGGGAATAGCTATGGTTATATTTTCCATTATTTGCTCGATCCAATCATTTGCTTGGTGGAAATATTCATAAGGGACAATGTCCTTTTATCGATTTACCGAGACAGAAACAGGACGACAGTCCCACCAGCTGGATGTTCTACTCACGACAGGCAGCTTTCTTACGCTACTCAGTATCCCGCATCTCGGGAGGTATCTTACCAGGAAACACAAGAAAAGAAAAGAGCTGTCCAAACTCTTTTACATCGATGGATTGACAAGCGCCAGGTTTCATCCTATTCTACCCCTGGAAGACGCAAGGAACGACTTTTGAACAACTGGTAGGTGACTCAGAATGTCATGTTCATTTTGATAAGATGATCGTGATGTTGGAATTGAACGGCCTGGGGGTAGTTCCATGTTTAAGTCTATAATTTTTGATATGGATGGAGTCATAATTGATAGTGAGCCGGTTCATTTTGAGGTCGAAAAGAGGCTCCTTAAAGATTTAGGTGTAGCCATTTCTGACGAGGAATGCCATTCTTTTGTCGGTACTGCAAATAAAGAGATGTGGCTACACATAAAAGACAAATACAAGCTTGATGAGTCAGTTGAAGAGCTGGTTGAAGTGGAAAGAACCACCTACATGGATTATCTACGATCCCAAGAGAATCTGAAGCCAATACCTGGGGTAGCTGAGTTGATTGAAGAATTATACAGAAAAAAAGTGAAAGTTGTCGTAGCATCCTCTGCTTCAGTGAAAAACATTGAAATAGTTACCAGGATGTTTAACTTGGAAAGATTCTTCGAGGTAAAGGTTAGTGGAGATGAGGTCAATAAAGGAAAACCAGCTCCAGACACTTTTCTTTACGCTGCTAAGACGATAGGCGCCGAGCCAGAGGAATGTATCGTAATAGAAGATTCAAAGAACGGGGTCAAAGCAGCTAAGTCAGCAGGAATGAGGTGTATTGGTTTTAAGAATCCGAACTCTGGAAGGCAAGATTTGTCTTCTGCAGATATCATCATAAACAGTTTTTCAGAGATTAATTACCAAAAGCTGCGCAAGATTTACGAGGAATGGCAAAAAGGATATAGACAATCTATGAAATGATACCTGCTGAACTTTCAATCTTCGCCAATCCGACTCCGTGAAGCACAACAAATACAAAATCAGATCCTTGCATGACACCACTGTCCAAGATAACTGCCGTGATACCATATCCATAATCGCCCTTGGTCAAGCCCGAAGGAATGGCCGAATTGACAGCTACTGAAATAATGATATAATAATAGTATAAGATGGGTGACGCAGCCCATAAAGGGGGTAATTGACAAGGGGGACCATTCGAAAAAGCAGGAGGCAAAGCCAGAGATGTTCTGGCCAAAGGAAAATGTGGCAGCTGAGGTTCTCTACAGGTTAACCCATTCTTTCGAGTAAAGAGAATGGGTTTTTGCTTTCAAGAGTAGCCCTGGTGAAATCCCCTTTCGTCACCTCAAGACGCACGGCACCGAAGCAGGAGCATATGTTACGTAATTCAACGGAGCTTGCTGAAATAGCTGCAGAAAACAGTGCAAAGTAGTACAGCATAAAGAGAGATTCCGCAAGAAGATAATTTCGGAAAGGAGGGGAGTGTGAAGACTGAGCAGCCAATTTTATCGAAAGGAGGTGTTGAACGAGATAATAGAAGACGAGCAAGGATAGGTCCTTTGAGATAGACTAGAATCTTTCAAAAAGGAGGCTAAGAATGTTCAAGAAAACGGGAAAGAGTAAGCTACTGAAAGAAGCTGCGGTCATAATGCTATGCGCAGCGGTAATGCTGGTGGGCACTCTGGGAAGTAGCCTGGCTCTGGCAGAGAAAAGGTTTGAGGGTGTTGAGATTACCGTATTTACACAAACCCCTCCCTTTATCGCCAAACCGGTGCAGATGTTTAGGGCTGATTGGGAGAGAGAGACCGGAGGAAAGGTGAGATTGATTACTGCTCCCTGGGGGGAGCTATACCCCAAGATGTTTAGCTCGTTTGCCCTAGGAGCCAAAAACTACGATATCATCATTTTTCCGGCAGCCTACCTGGCAGACTTTGCTAGTAACGAGTTTTTGGCTCCTCTTGATAGCTTCATCGCTAGAGATCCGAAAATAGATTGGGGAGATATACTCCCAGTTTACCGAGAAAAAATCTCCACCTATGCTGGCACAATCTATGCTGTTACTATGGATGGGGATAGCCACATGTTTTACTACCGGCGAGACGCCATCGAGAATCCTGAGCATCAAGCCAAATTCAAAGCCAAATACGGATATGACCTCGCTCCTCCTAAGACCTGGGTAGAGGTTCGAGATATAGCCGAATTCTTCAATGGATGGGATTGGGACGGCGATGGCCGGAAAGAATATGGAGTGGTGGAGGGTATGAGGAAGGGTGCTCAGGGATTCTGGACCTTTTTTTCTCGGTCGGCAGCCTATACCTCCATACCTGGACAGGCTCAGGGCCTCTTTTTCGATCCTGAGACCATGAAACCCCTGATAAACGATCCTGGTCATGTCCGGGCACTTGAAGACTGGATAGAGATGATAGAATTTGGCGTTCCCGGTATGATTAACATGGATAATGGGGAGGTAAGAAGTGTTTATGCTGCGGGAGAAGCCGCTATGGCTATAGATTGGGGAGATGTTGGAGTTGTATCAGATACCGATCCCGGGTCTACGGTTAAGGGAAAGGTAGGCTACAGCATACTTCCGGGAACCACCAAGGCCTGGGACTATGTCAAGAAGAGCTGGGTAGATTTTCCTGGAGTGAACCATGCACCCTACCTTGCCTTTGGAGGTTGGATAGGAGCAATCGATGCCAAGAGCGACAATGTAGAAGCAGCCTATGACTTCCTCTCATTTCTGGGTAGTCCGGAGAATAGTTACATCTGTGTAACCACGCCTAACACAGGTTTTAACCCTTATCGGAAGTCACATTTTGAGAAATTAGCCGGCTGGTACGGATATGGGTTTGTTCACCCAGAAGACTATCTGGGGGCCATAGAAGCGACTATCGCTCATTCCAACGTTCAACCTGATATAAGAATTCCCGGAGCATTCCGCTACTTTGAAGCTCTTGATGCTCAACTTGCCATGGCTCTTGCTGGAGCGAAAACGGCAAAGCAAGCCCTTGATGGCGCAGCTAAAGAATGGGAGGCAATAACCGAAGATCTGGGTAAAGAAAAACAGCTGAAAAACTATAGAGCCTCGCTGGGATTACCTATCGAATAAGAGAAAGTATGAACCAACCTCGTTTTTTATCGTCCCCAGAGGCTTAAAGGTTTCTAGGCCTCTGGGGACGTGTCATATTTGAGGTGAATACATGTCAATGAGAAACATACTGAGTTCATTTACGGGAAAGAAAGCAGGAAGAGCATTCCTTCTTCCCGCAGTGATAATCCTTTTGGCTTTAACCATATTTCCTTTCCTTTTTTCTCTTTTCTTAACCTTTGGTAAAGTATCTTTTCTTGGGGGTCTGCAAATTAATTATGCCGGACTCAAGAATTGGATCAGGCTGTTTGGTGATGAGCGCTTTTACAATGCCTTATCGAACACCGTTCTAATTGCAGTGATTGCAGTAGCTAGTGAATATGTTTTGGGCTTGGGGTTAGTTTTGCTGCTAAGTACAAAAGTCAAAGGCAGCACATTTTTTAGAGTTTTGTTCTTCCTTCCCATGATGTTGACTCCCATTGCAGTTGGATATATGTGGAGAATGATGTTTAATCCTACCCGGGGGGTCATTGACCATGTCTTACCCTTGCTGGGTCTTCCTGTGGTCGGCTGGCTGACGGAGCCGAAGATAGTGCTGTATTCAATTATACTAACGGATATCTGGCAGTGGACACCTTTTATGATTCTCATCCTATTTGCTGGTTTTCAGAGTATTCCGCCGGCTTTATTGGAAGCGGCCAAGGTAGATGGCGCCTCTGGCTGGCGGCTATTCAGGGAAATTATATTTCCCTTATTGATTCCGGCATCTGTCGCCGCCATCTTACTCAGAACCATTGAGGTTCTCAAGATAGTGGACAAAATATATATTTTAACTGGAGGAGGTCCGGGGATATATTCCGAAAGTATGACTTTATTTGGATACAGTCTGGGACTTCGCGCCTTCGATTTAGCATATGGGGCCACCATCGCTTTTAGCCTTTTTGCTACCGTCCTGGCAATTTCCATTATTTTCTTACTGATAACCAGACGCTCTCAGGAGATTACCTTAGAATGAAAGCTGTGAGAAATGAAAGATTTATGAAGGTAACTACCTATTTCTTGCTCATCGCCTGGGCAGTTTTTGTTCTATTTCCTATCTATTGGATGCTAACGACTTCCTTTAAGTCGAAGTTAGACGTCTTTCATGGTCCCAAATATATTCCCTGGGTAGATTTTAGGCCAATAGTGCAATGGTGGATAAGGATATTCACAGTGGAAAGAGAAGAGGTGATTCGCCCGCTGATTAATAGTGTCGTAATTGCCAGCATTAGCTCGCTACTTGCGGTCTTATTGGGTACCATGGCCGCCTATGGCTTGACAAGATTTAAGTTTAAATTTGGCCCTTTGCGTAATCAAGATATCCTTGTCTGGATAGTCTCCCAGAGGATGATGCCGCCCATTGTGATTGTGCTGGCCTTATTTTTGATGTTTAAGGTAGTAAATCTTTTGGATACTCGGCTCGGCATGACCCTCATCTATACATCATTCAATTTGCCTATCGCTGTCTGGATGATGAGGAATTTTTTATCGCAAATTCCTATTTCTATCGAAGAGGCAGCCATGGTTGATGGAGCTTCACGGTCTCAGATATTTTTCAGAGTAGTTCTTCCCCTAACTCTGCCTAGCCTGGCGGCTACTTTTCTTCTCTGTTTTATTTTTGCCTGGAATGAGTTTCTCTTTGCCCTAATCTTGACCTTTGATCGAGCTAGCACTATGCCCATATTGATTGCCTCTCAGCACTTTCAAAGGGGACCCCAGTGGTGGGACATATCAGTCATGTCAACCGTAGCCATAGCTCCCGTGGTGATCATAGCCCTTAGTCTACAACGCTATTTCGTCAAAGGCCTGATACCCATAAGTAAGTGATAACGGGCCCCTATTATCCGGCCCTGGCGTTTGCAGCGGGGAATGAAAGATAAGGCTGGACTAGAAAAAAGAAATTGGGGAGTGTGCGTGCTTGACAAGAAAAGAGATTTCGTAAAGAATTGGTAATGAACTTAGATCTTGCCTGAGGAAAGAGCCAAAAACAGGGCCGGGAGGAGGTGAGAAACAGGAAAATTGACAGCCCGCTAGCTCTGGGAAGGAAAGTTTTCCAGAAAGATGAGTATCGGAAGATGGGGTTTTTCCTCGAGGGACTTTCCACAGGAAAATGAGCAATACCAAGGAGAGAGAAGATGAAAAGAAAAGTAGTGCAGCTTCTTCTGGCGGGGGCAGTCATCATTAGCTTCTTCGCTGCCTCTGTCTTACCCCTGTCGGCAGTAGGTCCAGGTGACATTAACTGGGACAAGCCTGGATCTCTGGTTGAGAGAATAACCGGTCAAGGACCTGTAGAGGCAGTACCTCCAGAACTTGAGGGATATGGAGTGAAGTTCACGGGAAAAAAGGGAATGCTCACCGGATACAAGCTTCCTGAGGGATGGAAAAAGGCGATAGGGGACGTCAAACGAATCGTGCTCCTGAACTCCGGCAGTTTGGTGCATGACCCCGCTACTGTCCTCAATGCAAAGATATTCGAAAAGATGACCGGGGTCTCTGTCGAACTCATAGAAATGAGAGATGAACTACTCTGGCCAAAAACTCTGTCCGTGGCCATGGCTAAATCAACTGATGTGGATCTATTCTATGTAGACCGTGGAATGATGGACATACCGCACCTGAGCGCTCCCGGTTGGATTTATCCCGTAGACGTACTATACCCTCCTGAAGCGCAGAAGCTTTTCTCCGAGGGAGTATTGATGAGTATGAGGGGAATCCGTGGTAAATTCTATGCCACGCCCTTGTCCCTCTGGAGTGAGTATCTGTTTTATCGACCTTCCTGGCTAGAAAAAGCTGGTGTTGAGGTGCCAGAGACTTGGCAGGAACTGGTTGTGGCAAGTAAGAAACTTGATGACTGGGCCAGTGCAAACCTAGGTGCTGGCTACTCTGGCATGGTGTGTTCCATAGGCGATCCTGACTCCGTATACCGACTCTGGACTATGATTACATACGCTAAGGATGAACTAATTGTGAAAGAGGGGAAAATCAGCATTGACCCAGAAGTATGGAAGCTCTTTACTGACCTCTGGGTAAGGGGAGGTACATCGAAAGAATCCATCGAGTATAGATGGCCGGATGCACCAGAAGTTTTCGCCAAAGGTAAAGCAGGACTCATAATTGCCGGGAGTGTTTTCATGAAGAACTTTGGTAACCCGGAGTTCGCCGGGGCCATACAGGGCGATTGGGTTGTAAAACCCGCTCCTGCCTGGAAAGGTATAGGCATAAGGGGACGAAGCCTGGGAGAGCCTGACACTTGGGCCATTAACCCCTTCATAGCCCCCGAGAAGAAAGCAGCCGCCATGCTGTGGCTTGACTTCTTCAGAAGCTACCAGGGACAGTTCAATGAACTTTATGTCGAAGGCAACGAGTCCTCTATGAAGACTGTGTACAATCATCCCGTCATAAAAGCGGAGGTAGAGTTCCCCGATGTGAGGAGTGTGGCAGTCGCTAACCACATGGGAGAAACTTTCCCGCCTCAGGCCCCGGAAGTTCTCGAGATGTTCAAGGAATATCTCCACAGGGTGGTGATGGGAGAAATGGATCCGGATACCGCTTTGGAGATGCTCGAAGCGGATATCGATCTAATGCAGTAACTTGTTTGGGAAATCAGAAAAAAGCTGGCGCGCCATTCATAAAGTGGCGAGCTAGCACTACACTCAGAAAGAACATCATTAATGGGATACGCGGCTAGACTGTAAGCCGCGTATCCCATTATAGCACGTACAAAACTGAACCGTTCTTTCTTGCAAACTACTTAAGAATATAAAAGACACTTCGGATGTCTAAAGGAGGTCTTCTTTGATGGCAAAGAGAAAACTGGGTATTTTGACTTTTTCGGATGGCCGAAAGCGTATACATGATTATTTTCTCGAGACAAACAAGGCTTATCTTAGCCGATTGACGGAGGCCCTAAAGAAAACGGGCGAGCTGGATCTGGTTGTGGCAGATAAGATCATTCACACTCCGGAGCTGGCCAAGACTCAAGCTGAAACTCTAAAATGTGCCAGAGTAGATGGGACTCTCTTCAACTTCTCCATATGGTCATTTCCCCATTTTCCGGTGATCGCCGCTAAGAATGGACAGGAACCGTATCTGTTGTTCGCTCATCTAAATCCGCAGATTCCAGGTTTTGTTGCTATGCTGGCTGCGGGTGGCTGTCTCGATCAAGTAGGTGTCCGCCACAAGCGCCTCTGGGGCGATGTTTCGGACAAGAACGTGATCAACAAAATCCTACGTTTCTCCCGTGCCGCTTCGGTGGTCAACCGTTTAAGGGGTCAGACCTGTGGCATAATAGGGGGAAGGAGCATGGGAATGTACGTCGGAGCTGTGGACACGAGACAATGGCAGAACCAATTTGGGGTGGATTTGGAGCATGTTGATCAACTAGAAATCGTAATGAGGGCAGAGAAAATCCCTGAACCTACGGTGGGAAAAGCATTCCAATGGCTGACAGAGAAGGTACGAAAAATTGAGTACGATGGAAAAGCACTCACTCCGGATAAGCTAAAACAACAGATCCGTTTCTACTATGCCACCAAGGAGATTATAGAGGAAAAGAAATTCAGCTTCGTTGCTATTAAATGCCAGCCCGAGCTGAGCGAATACTACGTGACCCAGTGTCTCAGCCAGGCTTTTCTGAACGACCCTTATGACATGGATGGAAAAAAGGAGCTTATTCCGACGGGCTGCGAGGGCGACCTGGATGGGGCTTTGAGCATGCAGATCTTGAAACTCTTGACCGACTCCCCCGTTTTGTTCATCGATCTACGTCATTACGACCCGGCTGATAACGTCTTTGTGTTTGGCAACTGTGGCGCGCAAGCCACCTATTTTGCAGGAAAATCTAACGATCCAGGAGAAAACCTCAAACATGTTACCTTCTATCCCCAGATCCTGCACTTCTACCCCGGCGGTGGGGCTACGGTTCAATATATGTGTGCGCCTGGCGAAGTGACCATAGCTAGACTAGCGAGAAGAGATGGGAAATATTGGATGGCCATTATTTCCGGGGAATTTGTCTCATATCCGGAAGAGAAGCTCAAGGAAATCTCTCCTGAGTGGCCCCAGGGGTTCACCAAGCTGTTCGTAGATGTGGATGAGCTCATTAGCGAGCTTGGGGCAAATCACGTTCATGCGGTTTATGGCAACTGGGTGAGGGAACTGAAAGATGTCTGTAACATCATGGGCATCGAGTACAAAGTGTTCTCGGGCAAAAGTTTGCCCCACTGAACTCATACTCCAGTTCATTTTCCCTGCATCCACTGTAGCTGGCAAGAGTATAATATTTGAGCTGAGACTTGAAAAGGATCTGAGCGGCTAAGACCATGAAAATATCTGATAGCAAGTACGGGGTGATTATTACTACCCCCGGCCTTATCATAATCATTGCCTTAGTAGTATTTCCTGTGATTATTCTTCTTGTAACCAGCTTCCTACGGTACACCGCTGTATACCCGATAAGTTTTACCGGATTCAAGAATTACCGGTACATCTTGAACGATCGTCTCTTTTGGCTGGGCCTGCAGAAAACGGTAGTATACGCTGGGGGAGTGACAGCATTAACATTCAGTGGTGGGGTAATTCTGGCCTTACTTTTATCCAAGGTCACCAGAGGCTCAGGAATCTTCAGGTCGCTGGCTATGTTTTCCTGGGCGGTACCCTTAGTTATTTCGGGTTTCATGTGGAGATGGATATTCAATCCCAATGTTGGTATTTTCAGCGATCTTCTCATGAAAGTGGGGCTAATATCAGAACCTGTCCCTATTTTTTCCAACCGAATCCTGGCCATGCTAGGATGCATAGTAGCCGATGCCTGGGTTCGAATTCCCTTTATGTGCATTTTCACTCTCGCCGGTATAGAGAGTGTTCCCAGGGAGCTCTACGATGCAGTTAAAGTGGATGGAGCCGATTGCTTCGGCGCCTTCAGGCATATAACCCTTCCACTTATCAAGCGCATGGTACTTGTTGGACTTCTCATAACCAGTATGATCACCTTCAGAACCATTGACGTCATATTTTCCATGACTGCGGGAGGACCGGGCAGGTCTACCTATATCTTAAGCCTCTACCTTATTGAGCAGCTCTGGCTGAGAGTAAACTACGGTACCGGATCGGCAACCGGGGTCATAATGTTGCTCTTAATATCGAGTTTTGCTGGTTTGTATGTGTATTTCATCTTTAAGAAGGAGTGAAAATGAGACCGAGAGATGGAGTAGCCAAGATCCTGGAAAAGCCTGCTACATCGTACGTTTTGCTTATCATAATTCTGGCTGCTATGCTGGCTCCCATAGTTTTTACAGCCTTTACCTCCTTTAAGTCGCGTCAGGAGACATTCAGTTGGCCGCCAACCTATTTTCCCCAAAAACCTACCCTACAGGCCTATCATCAGGTAATTTTCGAAAGCCCCATAATAAAGCACCTGCGAAACTCACTGATTGTTACTCTGGGAACCACAGCTGTTGTGATGGCCGGGGGACTCTTTACTGCCTATGGTTTAAGTCAATACAGGTTCAGGGGCTCGGGGGTGGTGCTTCTCATCTTCATAGCAACTCGGATAGTCCCGCCCATATCCCTGCTGATACCGTTTTATATCATTATGAGTTTCCTTCACCTGATAAATACTTTCACCTGTCTAATCATCCTGAATACTTTTCTATGGTATCCCTTTGCTGTATGGATGCTTAAGTCGTTTTTTGATGCGTTCCCACGGGACTTAATAGACTCAGCAATTGTGGATGGCTGCACCAGAACTCGTGCTTTTCTCAGCATTGTGCTACCCATCTCTGCCGCCGGAATAGCTGCGGTGGCGATAATAACGTTTCTCTGGACCTGGAATGAGTTTCTCTATGGCATGATATTTACCAACACCCGGGATGTGCAGCCCATAACCGTGGGGGCTCACTATTTCGTGGGTGATGAACTCGTACAGTGGGATTCCATAGCTGCGACGGCTATGTTTGTGGCCCTACCAGGTCTAATATTTTTCTCAATTGCTCAAAGAGCCATCGTAAAAGGATTAACCGCAGGAGCTATTAAAGGATAGAAGCCCGAGGCTTGTTGCATCACCCTTCCTGCCTGTTTTCGTCCCAGTACAATCCATTTCTTGGAGGCCCGGGAAACTGTCTCTGGGCCGTATTCAGTTCTAGCTAAAGGGTTTACACGCTTCTTTTCTGCTATAAGGCACTTGACACATTTTTTTTGTGGGGTATACTATAGGAAAATAAATCTAAGTTTATAAATCTACCGACACCAAACTGATGCAAACCGCTGATATCCTGGAAAAAATAGACATCCCACGACATAAACTCTATTACCTGGAACAAAAGGGCTACATTCACCCCCAAAAGGTTCCCAGGGGTGAACTAGAGGTAAGAGAATTTACCCAAGAGGACTTCAAAAAGATTCAGATCATATGGAAGTATCTGAAGCAGGGGTTCAAGCACAGAATTGCCTATGAGAAAGCGATGCAGGAGTTAGGTAGCCGCCAGTTGGAGTTTGGCCTGCAGTCCAAGAATAGAGTGGGGTAGGGATTCTTGTCCGCAGGGGGAGCGCCAAAAGGGTGAAAATGCCGAGGATCATCGCCATCACCAATCAAAAGGGAGGAGTTGGAAAGACCAATATTACCTTTAATCTTTCTGGTGCCCTGGCAGAAAAAAAGAAAAAAATCCTCCTCATTGATTTGGATCAACAGGGTAATCTTTCCTCTGCCTTCCTCGACAGTATCTACAGTCTTAAGATAACGGTAGCAGATATCCTCTTAGATGATGGCATGCCCATCCTGAGGGCCGTTCAAAAGACCTCTTTTCAAAAGATAAACATCATTCCTTCCAATATTGACCTGAGCAAGATAGACATTCAATTGGCGGGAGAGCCGGACGCCCAATACTTTTTGGCCGATAAATTAGATGAGATAAAGGATGGCTACCACTACATCATCATTGACTGCCCGCCAAGTCTAGGTTTGGCGACCAGAATTGGACTGGTTGCATCGGAGGAGGTTATCATACCCTTGGAGTGTCAGGAGTGGGCGGTAAAAGGAACAGCTCACCTCCGAGGTGCCATTGCCAAAATAAGAAAGAGAGCCAATCCCAAGCTCAAAATCATGGGATACCTTATCAATAGATATGATGGAAGAAGAAAGCTGGAGGAAGTCTACCGCGACACTATCCTGGACCGCTTCAAAGATAAGGTTTTCAAAGTGGAGCTCAAAAACAGCATAAGGTATGCTGAAGCAGCCACCTTCAAGAGACCTATCACCAGCTACCTTCCGCTGTCCGAGCAGGCAGAAACATACCGGAGATTAGCCCAGGAGATCCTAAAGTATGGCTAAGACAAAAGAGTTCATTCTGAGAAAGTATGCCCAGAGCACCTTTGCTTCTTTCCCTACGGAAACCGAGCTGTTTGCCAAAAAAGAACGACGCGGTTTCAGGGAAGGAACAAAGGGCCTTTCTGGTGCCAGAATGATTGACATCTCCAGGATAAAACCAGATTCTGACCAGCCCAGAAGAAGCTACGATGAGAAAACCCTAGGGGAGCTGGCAGCATCCATCAGGAAGTGGGGTCTTCTTCAGCCCATTACCGTGGAGTATATGGAGCAGGAAGATTGTTTTAAGATTATTAACGGTGAGCGTAGATATGAGGCAGCTAAGCAGGCCCAACTCTCACAGATACCCTGCATCGTTAAAGATATAGATCGGCTCCTTCGACTCATTCACCAGCTAACTGAGAACATTCAGAGACAGGATTTACCACCTTTGGAAGAGGCAGAGGCTATTCAGACCCTCATTCGCAATCGAAAACTAGAAAACCCACAGTACTCCCAGAGAGAAGCGGCTAGAGAGTTGGGCCTGCCAAAAAGCTACGTCAATGAAATGCTCACCTTACTGAAGCTACCCCAGGACATAAAGGATAGCGTCCGAACATCGGACCCCGTCCCTAAATCATTATTATTACTTGTTATGAGACAAGGTGATGCGGAAAAAATAAGAGCTCTGTACAGGGAGATAAAGGAAGGAAGATTAACGGTCCGAGAGGCAAAAACACACCTTAGAAAATCAAAAACCAAGAGAGGAAGACCAAAATACTACCAGTACATATTCCAGGCTCCTGAAAAAGATTTTACTCTAAAGATTAAGTTCAACAAAGCCAAGGTAGACCAATTCGAGATAATCAACGCTCTTTCCCGGGTACTTCGTAGTTTGAGGCAAGAAATAGCATAGTCTTACTCAAGCCCAAGACTCCCCTTGCAGCCGAGAGAATCGCCACTTACCCTTTATTTAAGCTGTTTTTGAGAAAAAGAATAGCCGTTTGATCAAAAAAAAGACGGGAAACCTCTCACCGCCAATATTTTGCCCTGCTCACGCATCCACCATAAGTCCCTTTCAATTTGACAATGGGCTCCAAAATCCTATGATTTGGAGGAGGATCTGAAAGTCCCAAATCCTGAGATCCTGGACGAGGCTACCAGATACTTTGAAAAAAAAGGCTGCACAAGGGAGGATAAGAAATGTTTAGAAGAAAAGAAAGAATAGTGCGTCTGGTAGGAGTGTTGACTTTTCTTGTTCTTGTAAGATGGGGATATTCTTCTGTTTTTGCTGAGGAAGTCAAGATTCTCTCAGCTGTACCTCAAGGTTCCGTGGAGAGCATTAAGGAAACCTCCGCCATTATTGTCAGTTTCAACCAACCCATGGTCCCCCTCCAGCAACTTCCCGGGGAAGAAGGAACAGGCCCTCTTCATATCAAGCCCCCAGTTTCTGGAAAGTACCGCTGGATGGGAACACGCACCCTAGTTTTTCTTCCCGAGGAAGGTAGGCTTCCTTACGGAACTCACTTTACTGCGACTTTGCCCGCTGGTTTCTCCTCAATTTCCGGCGAAATTCTAAAAGAGGATTTTTCCTGGTCATTCCAAACTCCCCCGCCAAACATCATTTACCACTGGCCTCGAGATGAAAGTCAGTGGATTGGTTTGAACGAAATTATGATCCTTCAGTTCAATCAGAAGATGCCCCTTGAGGAGGCAAGAGGTTTTTTGGAACTTACAGGAAGAGATCCTGAAGGAAGAAAGACTTATCTTCCCTTTCACTTGAGATATTTATCTCAGGAGGAAATGGATAAAGAAAATCTTCGAGCCAGGGGAGGAGAAATTCTCGTCTTGACGCCTGAAGAAAAACTTAAACCGGCCTGCCTTTACCAGGTAAGACTTCTCAAAGGGCTTCCAGGAGCAGAAGGTCCTTTGGGGATGGTGGAAGATTATAAATTTGGTTTTTCAACTTACGGACTTTTTAGATTCATAGGTATGGATAAGCCTCATCTCAGTCATCCTGGAGAATATGTGGTGCTTGATTTTAGCAATCCTGTCTCCTACAAGGAAGTAGCTACGAAAATCTCTTTTCAGCCCGAGGTAGAAATACCTGATTACTATTACCAATGGGACTATTCTTCCCCCCGCATTCACCTATATCTTACCCTTCAGCCCGATACACTTTATGCGGCAAACTTCTCCCCTGATCTTAAAGATAAATTTGGAAACTCTCTTGATGAGGAAGTAGATTTCACCTTTACCACAGGTCCCTATTCTCCCTGGGTCTGGATGCCTACCAGGTGGGCAGTTCTTGAGGCTTATGGAAACCTCTTATATCCCATCACCTTCATGAACACAAAAAAGGTGCGGCTTCGAGCCACCTCACTCGAGGTAGATCAGGTTATTCCCCTCCTTTCAAAAGAAGGAGTTTTCCGGCAGGATGAGGAAATTAAAGATTTGGAGAACTTCCTTAATGTTAGTAGGGAATGGACAATAAAAGGACCTCGGAATGAGGAGATGGTAGATTTCATAAAAGTCAAGGATATCTTGGGCCAAAAGAAGTACGGCGCTATTTTTGCAGAGCTTCATATTCCTCAAGTAGAAAAATATCAAAGGTATAGAAGAGTTTTTATTCAAGCCACGGAAATGGGAATTACGGCCAAATTCTCTGCTGAAAATAATCTTATCTGGCTCACCAGCCTCAAAACCGCCGCTCCCATAGAGGGGGCCCAGGTAGAAATAAGAGATGATTTCAACAAGATTTTCTGGCGAGGGACCACTGATTCTGAAGGGTTGGTTCGAACACCGGGATGGAAGAGCTTGGGGATAAAGGCCAAAAGAGGAGGAGAAAAACCTCGTCAGTGGGTTCTTGTCAGGCGAGGAGAGGATACTGCTTTTATCAATTCTGATTGGGGGACAGGAATTTACCCCTATCAGTTTGGTATCTCGTATGACTGGGGTCCAGTCCCACAGAAACTTGCGGGTTACATCTTTACAGAAAGAGGTCTTTACAGACCGGGCGATGAGGTTCATCTCAAAGCAATAGTGAGGGAGAAAAAGAAGGGGAAGTGGGAAATTCCTGAGACAAAAGAGGCCTGGATCCTTGTAAGTAATTCTCGGAATGAGGAAATCCTCAAGAAGAAAGCAGATCTTTCTTCTTACGGTTCTTTCTCCCTCTCTTTTATTTTAGAAAAGAACGCTCCTTCGGGGTACTACAGAATTGAGGCTTCTCCTTTTGAAAATGAGGAAGAGAGAAGAAAGCACCCCGAGACTAATTTTTCAGGATCCTTCAGAGTAGAAGATTTTCGCTTGGCTAATTTCGAGGTAAGTGTAGACTTCGATAAGAAGAGTTATACCTTCAAAGATTCGTCAAGAGTGACCATCGAGGGAAACTATCTTTTCGGCGCACCGATGAGCGAGGAAAAAGTCTCCTGGAGAATAAGACTGAATCCTGAACGTTTTTCCCCTCCGGGCCACAAAGGATATTTCTTCGGCCCCGGATGGTGGGAAGAAGGCGATAAGAGCCAGCTTATAGAGTTTGGCGAGGGAAAGCTGGACTCTTCAGGAAGATTTTATCTGGAAAAAACTCTTGAAGAAATTGGTTTCAAAGGCTCGGGCCAGCTCCTTGTGGAAGCAGTGGTTACGGATCTCACTCGTCAAAGTATTGCATCTCGCACTGCGGCAGTGGTTCACCGGGGCGAGCATTACATCGGAATAAAGCCTTCCACCACTTTTACCAAGGAAGGTGAGGAAGTTAAGATTGAAGCTATCGCCCTGAGCCCCGAGGGAGAACCTGCTCCGGGAAAAAGATTGGAGCTTCGCATTCTAAAGCGGGAGTGGTATTCAAGGAGGGAAGAGCTACCCGGAGGGCGCTCAAGGTACGTTAGCGAAAAAGGGGATAAGGAAAAAGCGTCCTGGCGACTTATCTCTGGAGCCGTACCTCTATCTTTCTCCTTTATTCCTGAGGATGCTGGACTCTATCTTATCGAAGTGACGGGACAAGATTCCCGGCAAAATATAATCCTCACCGGGACTTCTTTCTACGCAAGTGGGAAAGGATACACCTTCTGGGAAGAAAGAAAAGATGATAGGATTGAACTGGTGGCTGATGCTGAAAACTATCATCCCGGAGATACAGCTAGAATCTTAATTAAATCACCATATGATAAGGCAAAGGCCCTGGTAACTCTTGAAAGGGAGGGCATTATAGAAAGTTGGCAAGAAGAGATAAAAGGAACTGCAGAGACTCTTTCGATTCCTATTACCCGTGATCATATTCCCAACGTCTTCGTCTCAGTTATTCTTCTCAAAGCAGGAGCCTCCCCGGGAGATGCTCCAGAAAAAGAAGATATAGAGAAACCTTCGTTCAAAATAGGCTACCTTGACCTTTCTGTTGATCCCACGGAGAAGAAGCTGAAGGTAGAGGTTATTCCCGACAAAAAAGAATATTCCCCTCAAGATAGGGTGAGAGTGGTCATTAAGGTAAGAGGTGCCTCTGGTGAGGCGGTCTCATCTGAAGTTTCCGTAGCCGTGGTAGATATGGGGCTCTTGAATCTTATAGGATACAGGACTCCGGATGCCTTCAGCACTTTCTATCGCCATCGACCGCTCTCAGTCGGTACCTCAGAGATGCGCTTCTTCGTAATTGAAGAAGCGGAGATGGGGCTCAAAGGAAGAAGTCCCGGAGGCGATGGGGGAATGGAGAAGTTTGCTGGAATGGCCATGAGAGAAAGGCTGATTCCTACTGCTTACTGGAATCCCTCGGTGAAAATTGGACCAGAAGGATTAGGTGAGGTAACTTTTGAGCTTCCAGATAATCTCACTACTTTTAAGATAATGGTTACGGCTCTTACCAAAGAGTCCTTCTTTGGTTCAGGAGAGGAAAAACTTGTGGTGAAAAAAACCCTGCTCTTAAAGAGTGCTCTTCCTCAATTTGCCCGTATGGGGGACTCTTTTGAAGCTGGAGTAGCAGTATATAACTACACGGGACAGGAAGGAGAAGTTCAAATCTTAGGAGAAACAGAAGGGATTACCCTTAAGGGAGAAAGCTTTAAGAAAATCTTCTTAAAATCCGGAGAGGGTAGGGAAATTAGCTTCTCATTTGAAGCTGATAGAATCGGAGAGGCACGATTTTTCTTTAAAGCCGTAATGGGAGAGTACAGCGATGGCCTTATCCTCACTCTTCCTGTACATCTTCCGAGACAAAAAGAAACTGTAGCCCTGTTGGGAAGCACCCTGGAAGATGCCTATGAAGAGATTCTCATTCCTGAAGATATCTATCCCGATATAGGAGAGGTGAAAGTAGCTATTTCCTCAAGCCTTTTGCTTTCCTTAAAGAATCCTTTTAACTCCCTGCTAACTTACCCCTACCAGTGTTTGGAACAGCGCCTCTCTCGCATATTTGCTCTGATTTCTTTCAAGGATGCGCCAGAGATTCTTGATCTCTCACTTCCAGAGGGGATGAGGCCCGAAGATATAGTCAAAGAGACCGTGAAGGGAGTTTCCCTTTATCAGAGGCCGAATGGAGGATTCTCTTTTTGGGAGGACTCCTCGTATGACTCTCCGTATCTCACCTCTTACACTCTCTTTATCCTGAAGAAAGCTGAGGAAGCAGGTTATGAAGTTCCTTCAAGCGTCATGGAAAAAGGAGCCAGATATCTTAAGGAACTTCTCCATGGGAAACTGGAGAAAGAAACATACCCTTACAGCCAAGCTGCCTGGACAAGCTCTGAGGCTTTTGCACTCTATGTTCTGTCTCTATTAGGGAAATCCGAACCCGCCTACATCGAACATTTGTACAGAAAAAAAGACAAGCTGCCCCTCTTTGCCCGTACCTTCTTACTTAAAGCCATCCATCTGGCAGGGGGAGATAAAGAAATAAAGCTCGATTTGGTAAGGGGTCTCATGAACAAAATGAAGATCTCTCCCACCACTGCCTATTTTGAGGAAGAAGACAATATCCCCTGGGTTTTTCACACAAATTTTCGAACTACCGCTATGATCCTTCAGACTCTTTTGGAGATAGAAAAAGAGCCCTCAATTTCCCCTCAAATCGTTCGGCATCTTCTGGAGGAAGAGAGGGCTCGCTTCACATCCACGCAGGATAAGGCCTACCTTTTGTACGCTCTAGCCGACTATCTTCACCGCTACGAGGGGGAAGAATCTGAATTTGAAGTGACGGTGAGGCTCAAAGGAAAGACTATTCTCGAGCACATCTTTACAGAGGGAACCGACAAGGTCAGCGAGAAGAAAGTTGCGATAGCGTCTTTACAAAGAGGTGAAAGAATACCCTTACAGATCAATAAAGATGGAGAGGGCAGGATGTATTATGAGATAAGAATGCGGTATTGCCCAACCGGGAAACTGGAACCTCGGGACGAAGGAATCGTAGTCTTTAAGACGTTCGAGACTCTTGATGGGAGAAGGATAGAAAATTCTTTCCGCGTAGGAGATCTACTAGTGGTTAACTTGAAAATAGTTGTTCCTGGGGCAAGACACTTTGTGGTAGTGGATGACCCCCTGCCCGCAGGCTTTGCGGCTGTGAGTCTCTCCTTTGAAACTGAAAGTAAGGAACTGGCAAAAGAATTGGAGAAAAGAAAAGATGAGTTTTGGTGGCGAGGGTTCAGGCATATGGAGATGTATAACGACAAGGTTCTTCTTTTCGCTGATTATCTTGCTCCGGGAATTCATACTCACACCTACCTGGTAAGAGTTCTAGCTCCAGGAACCTACTCTCTTCCTGCTACCCGAGTAGAAGAGATGTATACACCGGAAGTTTTTGGAAGAAGTTCCGAAAAGCAGATAATTATTAGGTAAAAGATGAAAATTTTTGGTGCATCGTTTGGACTGGTTCTGGTGCTAATAAGCGTATCCTTGTATATTCCTTTTCCTCGAGGAGTCCTGGAGCCTTCCTCCATAGTCTCTTTAAGAATTCTCGATCGCAAGGGGACTCTCTTGAGAGAGCTTCTCTCTAGTGAAGAAGGAACAGGTCAGTGGGTTTCCCTTGAAGATACTTCCAGAAACGTAGTTCTTGCCACCTTAGCAGCGGAGGACAGCCGTTTCTATGAACATCCGGGAATTGATATAACAGCTATTCTGAGGGCTGCGGCTCAGAACATACGAGCAAGAAGACTCATCTTTGGCGGTTCCACTCTCACTCAGCAGGTAATCAAGAACATCTATCATTTTCCCAGAAATTGGTTCTGGAAGATCATTGAGGCATGGCATGCCTTGAGGCTGGACTTTTCCCTTTCCAAAGATGAGATTATGACCCAGTATCTCAACCGTGTTCCTTACGGTAATCAAACTTTTGGAATCAATGCAGCTTCCTGGTTTTATTTGGACAAGCCTCCGTCCCATCTTTCTTTAGCTGAGGCAGCCTTTTTGGCCGGACTGCCCCGGGGCCCTTCCATCTATAATCCCCATCGGCATTTTCCTCGAGCGAGGAAAAGACAACGAGAAGTCCTACGAAGAATGCTCGCGAAGGAAATGATTACAGAGGAAGAGTATAGAAGAGGTCTCAAAGAACCTCTCAAAATTGTCTCACCCGATGCATCCTTCCGTGCTCCTCATTTTTGCAATTTCCTTCTCTCGAAAATCCCACCAAAGATGAGACAGAATATCTCCTCTATCCGTACAACTTTGGATTTTGAGCTTCAAAGGGATGTTGAAGTTCTTCTAAAGAACTCTGTCGAGTCTTTAAAAAAATGGGAAGTTAGCAATGCGGCAGCCCTTATTCTGGATAACAGAAGCGGTGAGGTTCTTTCCTTTGTGGGATCGGCTGACTTTTTCGACTCAGATCATAGTGGACAGGTGAGCGGGGCTACCTCCCTGAGACAACCGGGCTCAGCCTTGAAACCTTTTACCTACGCTCTTGCCCTGGAACAAGGAATGACACCAGCCACTCTCATCTCGGATACAGAGGTTCGTATCCAAAGCAAGGGAATTGAGTGGGTTCCTAGAAACTACGACGGGAAGTCTCACGGACTTGTCAGGCTGAGAGAGGCCCTGGCCTGCTCTTACAATGTTTCAGCAGTAAAGGTTTTACAAGGAATAGGAGTGGAGTCTTTGCTTCATAGACTCAGGAGGCTCGGTTTTGCAAGTCTCAATAAAGGAGTTGATTATTACGGTCTTGGTCTTACTCTGGGAGGTGGAGAAGTCACGCTGCTCGAGCTGGCACGAGCTTATTCAACTTTGGCAAGATCAGGGGTATTTAAGCAGGAAAAGATAGCTCTCCAGATACTAGATACCCAGGGAAGACAAAAGTCTCTTCCCAAAGGCTCTTCTCGTCGCGTTTTCTCTCCTGAAGTCTCTTATATTATCACCGACATTCTCCAGGATCCAGATGCCCGGATCCCTGCTTTTGGAGAAGGATCTGTTTTGAGTCTACCTTTCCCCTGTGCCGTAAAAACTGGAACTTCCGGAAATTTCAGAGATAACTGGGGAGTAGGTTATACCCCCCGCTACACCGTAGGGGTATGGGTCGGCAACTTTGACGGAAAGCCCATGCGAGATGTCTCCGGAATTTCTGGAGCAGGTCCACTCTTTAGGGATATTATGCTTCTTTTGGAAAAAAGAGAAAGAAGGAGTAATCTTAGTTACACTATTCCCGAAGGACTCAGCGAAGTCTATGTTTGCCCTAAGTCCGGAATGTTAGTCGGCTCTTTTTGTCCCGGGAAGATCAAAGAGATCTTTATGAAAGGAACTGAGCCTCAAGAAGTCTGCAATTTTCACCCTCCGAGGCTTCTGGCAAACTCAGAATGAAATGCTCGGTCTATCCAGGCTCCTCCAGGTGCATTCGGGAGAGTCTTGAGAACAGGGTACCGAGGTCCAGATAAAGTCTAGCCTGAGCTTGTGATAACGTGTACTGCCACTTTCCCGCTTCCTTCCAACAGCAATTTCTGGTATGATGATCCTCTGGAGACCGTGCAGTGTCATGTGGTAGGTAGAAACACTGGATGGCGTGGCCTCTCGGACTATCAAGAGTCCCGTAGAAGCTAGAGATCTGCAAAATATGCTATCCAGGTAGAATGAGAGATTTCTTGCCAGCTGGAGTGGTTATGAACAATAAGAAAATTACCCTGGACGACCTGAGAAAAAGAATTGAGGAATACAAGAACCATGTGGTCAATATTGATTCCATCAATGAAAACATTCGAATGATGCTTACTCTACGAGATGAAATAGAAGATTGTCTTTCCTACCTGGAAAAAAAGGGAACTCCTCTGGCGGCAGAGAAGGTGCGACTGGAAAGTTTTGATATCATCATAAGAAATAGAATGAAAATGGCGTATCGAAAACTAGCTGCCTCCTTCGACCTCCTATCCTATCGAGGGAAAAGAGCAATTCCGCGGTCTCGCTGGTGGTGGTACCTGGATGAGCTCCTCAAAGAAAAAAGATCTCAGATGGGGAAAAAATGGCTCATCAGAGCAGGAGTAACGGCTGTGGGTCTTTTAGCTGCTTACGTTATTCTGACCAGGGTTGTCCCTCAACCAGAACCATGGCTCGTCCATCAGATGGAAGCAGACAAACTCTATGAGGAAGGTAAATTGGACGAAGCTATCGGGATCTACGAAAAGGCCCGGGTTCTGGAGCCTGGCAATAGCACCATTCCTCTGATGTTGGGGATTATTCATGAGGATAAAGGACTCCTTCGCGAAGCAAATGGTTACTTTGAACGTGCTAAGCTCTTGTCTTCTCAAGAAAAGGATTTCTATGATTTGCGCGGAATGATTTATTTCCAGAAGGGTAAGCTGGACAAGGCTATTGTTGATGTCGACAAAGCCCTCGAAATAAGCCCCGATAGCGCCTTTTCCCATTTTCTTCTGGGGAATATTTATGAGGGCCAGAATAAAATTCCCGAGGCGATCGCTGAATATGAGATAGTCTCCCGCCTGGATGAAAAGCCAGAGCTCACCGTGCAGGCCCGCTTCAAAATGGGAATGATGATGCTAGGACCTCCCTCTGGCCCTGGCCAGCAAAAACAGCAGTCTTTTGACTAATCTTTCCCATATCCGTAACTCTTTCGAGAAACACAAAGAACTATCCCATTCAATCCTGGCAAAAACAATTGAAAAGCGTAACGTCAGCAAAGAGATGGGAGAAAACACAAGCTCTGCACCTCATTCCAGTTGACCTATGACTACATTCGATTTGCATTTGATACACGAACACGAAGGACGAAGTATGTCATCAAGTAGATACCGCTGGGTTATCCTGCTTATTGCCTACCTCTGTATGCTGGGCTTTGCCTTCCCACTGCAGTCCCTACCACCCGTTCTTACCCTAATCATCAGGGAGTTGAGATTAACCCACACTGAGGCTGGCCTCTTAATGAGTCTTTTTGCATTGCCAAGTATATTCTTTGCCATTTTGGCTGGCAGCGTCTCGGACCGTTGGGGGCCCTTTAAGACCGGTGTAATTTCACTGGTTCTGGTAACTGTGGGAATGTTAATCTTTGCTGTTAGCACAAGTTTTCTTTGGCTAGGTTTCGGAAGAGTTGTTGCCGGAGTTGGAGCAGCAACTATTGCCATAGTGGCTCCACAGATAATCTCGCAGTGGTTCAGAGAACACGGTCCAGGAACGGCAATGGGAATCTTTAATACTGCAATGCCGGTTGGTACAATCATATGCTTTGCCAGTTTCGGCAGGTTGGCTGAGCTTTTGGGTTGGCGAATACCAATGGTTATTACGGCGATGATAAGCACATTAGCTCTGGTATCCTTTCTCCTCCTCTACAGGCCTTCGCCAAATCCATCAAAAAGAGTGGTGCCTGAGAAGGAAGAAAAGGCAGGGCACCCTTTGTTGATCCTGCTAAAGATTGGGCTTCCAATTTGGCTCATTGGGTTTTGTTGGATGTGGTTCAATGCAGCAGTCATTTCCTTTTCCAGTTTCGCACCTGACTTTTTCGTATCAAAGGGATACAGTCTCGCCTTTGCTGGTTTTCTTGCCAGTCTTCTCATGTGGGGATCACTGGTCCTCAGCCCGGTAGTTGGTCGCCTGGTAGATAAGGTTGGCAACAATGACCTTTTCATCGCAGTGGGGGGGATAGTGCTGGCTTCGGCAATTTATCTTGTTACCAGGTCAACCAATTTCTTCTTTCCCATGATCCTTATGGCAATAGCAGTGGCACTTGTTCCAGCTCCGGTCTTCTCCTCCCCATCAAGAATCTTAGAGCCCAAGAATCTGGGATTGGGCTTTGGTATCCTCGCCATGGCAAGCGGCACAGGAATGTTTTTCGGTCCTTATATAGCAGGCTTTGTGAGAGACAAGACAGGCTCATACGAAATGAGTTTCATCTTTCTCTCCATCCTCGCTCTTTTGACAACAGTGACAGCTCTTATCCTGAGAGTCAAGATGAAAAGAGACTAGATCCCTTCCTTCTCAGTTTCTCATCTTCGGAATTCCTCTTTAAGCCAGCACCTTAGGAAAAATCATACAAAATCTTGGGGAACTTCCAGAAGAAACTGACGGTTGACAAGAACCTGCTAGCCATTAAGATGGGCAATGAAACTGGGTTCTCGTCAGGAGAAAAGGCGAAATGCAGCGAGTTCTATCGAAAAAGAGAAGCTTTCTTCCAAAGAAGTCAAACAATGAGATTTTCTTGTGGGAGTTACTAGAGAAAAATGAACCGTATCCAAAAGATAGGGCGAAGATAAAAGTGGTAGAGGCAGACTGCGCTGCCTGCAGAGCAAAGGAACAAGGGAGGACCGGATGAAAAAAAGACGTTTGGTTATTCTACCGGGAGTGCCAGCGGTCACAGGAGGCACCAGTGATAGATCTGCAGTGGGTCAACATGAGCCCGATCCCGAGTATTTTGGGATCAGAGCTAAAGGCAAAATAGCCATAGAAGCAAAACCAGAGCCTTTAGAGATCGATCTTTCCAGGACAGCGATCCTGGTAGTCGATATGCAGAATGCTTTTGTGAAGAAAGGCGGAATGCTGGAGAAGGCAGATCGCCCTCTTGTGGGCGAGGGAACTATCAAGCCCATCCAAAAGATTCTTAAGGTTGGGCGAGAGAAGAACATAAAAATCATCTACATGAGATACGTGTATAACAAAGATCTCTCCGACAGTGGCGGGCCTCAATCCCCCAATTGGTACAAAGAATCAGGATTAATCCTGATGCATGAGCACCCGGAACTCAAAGGAAAGCTCTTAACCGCTGGAACCTGGGATGCAGAAATCATCGACGAACTCAAGCCGCTGCCGGACGACATAGTGGTCGATAAGATGAGATACAGCGGCTTTTGGGGAACTAAGCTGGACTACGTCCTCACAACCCTCAACATCAAGTACTTGGTGTATACAGGAATAGCCATAAACGTGTGCCTGGGGACCACCTTAATTGACTCCTTCTTTCGCGAATACTGGCCCATCCTGGTAACCGATGCTGTAGATCACATAGGGCCAGAATGCTGCCGGGATGGACTGCTTTGGACAATAGAGAGGTTCTTTGGGTGGCTCACCACTTCGGATCAGCTGATTGAGAGCTTATCCAAGTAAGAACTGACAGCCGCTGAACCCATTCTTTCAAGCAAAAGGATGGGTCTTTTTCTTTTTGATAAAGAAATGGCGCATGATAGGGCGAAACATAATCCAATACTGAGGACTCTCTTATAACCGACAGAAGGTCTCTCAAAGACGAAAGAATAAGGAGAAGCGGTGAAGCAAAGAGCAGTGACGGAAAAGGTAGTTCATTTCCTGGCCAAGCGTTGGAGCTCTGAGGCCGGATACCGCCAGGTACTTTCTATAGCTATTCCTCTCATTTTGAGTACGGGGGCCTGGTCCATTCAACACTTCGTCGACCGCATGTTCCTCACCTGGTACTCCCCCGAAGCTATCGCCGCGGCCATGCCAGCCGGTATGCTTAATTTTACCATAATGAGCCTGTTTTTGGGCACCGCTGGCTACGTGAGTACTTTCGTCGCACAGTACCACGGATCAGGTCGAGATGAGAGAATCGGCCCGGCCTTGTGGCAGGGAATGTATCTTGCCATAATCGGTGGTATAGTTCATCTGGTGCTTGTTCCTCTGGCTGGACCCTTTTTTCGCTTTGTGGGACATGAGCCTCTGGTTCAACAGTATGAAACAGTCTACTTCCAGGTGCTCTGCCTTGGGGCCACTCCGGCTATAGCTTCCTCTGCCATGTCGGGCTTTTTTAGCGGACGGGGTAAAACCTGGCCCGTCATGTGGGTGAGTACCCTCGGAACTGCCGTAAACCTCATCATGGACTACGGACTGATATTCGGCAGATGGGGCTTACCGGAGCTGGGAATAAAAGGAGCAGCTATAGCAACGGTAATCTCTGCATGTTTTTCCTTCGTTGCCTACCTCATTTTGCTTTCCCGCCCTACCCACGACGGTCGCTACTATACCCTGAGAGGCCGGATGTTTGAGAGAGTCCTTTTTCTGCGGCTCATGTATTTCGGGTTTCCCAGTGGAGTTCAGTTTTTCCTGGATATGGTCGGGTTTACTACCTTTATCCTCTTAATAGGGCGCTTGGGAACTCCTCAGCTCGCAGCCACCAACATCGCCTTCAATATCAACACACTTGCCTTTATGCCCATGATAGGCTTTGGAATCGCAGTTTCAGTTCTGGTGGGACAGTACCTGGGGAAGAATAGGCCAGATCTCGCCGAACGCAGTGTCTACTCGAGTTTTCATCTGACGTTTCTTTACATGGCAAGCGTGGCAGCTGCTTACGTGCTGGCCCCTAGCATCTTTGTTGACCCCTTTGCTTCCCAGGCGGATCCTGCAAGCTTCATAGCCATTCGGAAAACCACCGTAATTCTCCTTCGTTTTGTGGCGGTTTACTCCCTGTTCGATGCCCTGAACATCGTTTTCGCCTCGGCAATTAAAGGAGCAGGGGACACACGGTTCGTCATGTTTATGATTGCAATTGTCTCATCGGTTGCTCTGGTAATTCCGAGCTACATCGCCCTGGTGCTTCTCGACGCCGGCATCTATACTGGTTGGACCATTGCTTCGGCCTATGTCAGCATACTAGGGCTCATTTTCTTGTTTCGCTTCATGGGAGGGAAGTGGAAGTCTATGCGGGTGATCGAGCAGGCGAGCTACGTTAAGGAGTGAAGTGTCAGCCAAGACAAACTGTCACTCTTTCAAAAGGCTCTTTTCATATCCTTTTTCAATGACTATAGCCGACACTCCTTGAGAAAGTCGACAATTTCGCCAAGATCGGCTGTGGCCAGAGCTACCACCTTGTCGGCCGCACCATAGTAGATACGGAGCTGATTTGAGTTCCTGTCCAGGACAGCTCCAGTGGGGAAGACCACACCTGGCACGTCGCCTACCTGTTCGTAGGCCGCGGTGGGGCTTAGAACCCATTGCTCGCTCCGAGAGATCACCTTCCACGGTTCTTCTAGATCCAGCAGAGCAAGACCAACCCGATATAGACTTCCCGAGGCAGCTACTCTCACTCCATGGTAGATAATCAGCCACCCGTCAGGAGTCTCAATTGGCTGCGTGCCCAGTCCCACCTTATGGCAATCCCACCATCGCGCTCTTCTCGGGATGACCACTCGATGATCTCCCCAGTGTCGTAAGTCAGGCGAAAAACATATCCATATATGAGCTTCACTCCTGATGATTGGCCGGTGAATCAGGATAAACCGGCCCTTGAAACGGCGTGGGAACAGACAAGCATCCTTGTCCTCGGGCGGGAGAAGAGATCCCACACGATGGAAACTGTCAAAATCCTCGGTCATGGCCAGGGAAATGAGAGGACTTCCGCCTGAGAAAGAAACGTACGTAATAGCGTATTTCCCTTCTTCGCTCAGATAGACAATTCGCGGATCCTCAAGTCCGTACTGTTCTTCCTGGAAACCGTCATCTGGTTGGAGTGTCGGGCCAGGAGAGATGCGCCAGTTTGTCTTACCATCCTTGCTTTTAGCCACAGTCAAATGGGAGAAACCTCTTAGGTCCTCCACACGCACCAAGAGAAGTGTCTCCCCCTGGAACTCAGTGGCCCCCGGGTTGAAAACCGCATTCACAGGATACGGCCAAAGCGACGGCGTAAGAATGGGGTTACCAGGATAGCGATGGAACAAAGACCGAAGGTCACCATTACTCGCTGCATCCGACAATTTGTTCCTCCCTCTTCTATTTCGCTCTACTCGGTTCCGCGATATCCGCGGCACTTCCTCTCCCGAGAATTGCCTCCGGCTCTTTTGGTAATTCTAAGGCAACAGGTGCTGAATGTCAATTATTTCGTCCCCCAAAAGCTAATATACCCTATCTTGGAACGAGGGGCCTTCCCAAATACTTGACGCCAGCCAAAATCGTATCTATAATATGTGTGTAACCTCCAGACAAAGGGAGGGGAAACCATTATGGCTGGATACACCAAAGGCAGAGTTCCCATCTAGGAAAAGAACCACCAATCCTCAGAAACCCTCACCATCCAGTATCCCCACTTCTGTCGACGCAGCTCGAGACTGAACGTTTAGTCTGTCTCACTCTAATCGGTAAGTCCACAAGGTAACCTTGAATGGCAAAACAGTAGGAGATACCTCATGAGAGGTCGAGAGACTCAGCAAGCGCTCGAAAATGAAACCGTCTCGAACGGGTTTAACAGTTCAACAAAAGAATAATGAGAGGTTCCTTTTATGCGAATAGGGATTATTTCCACCTATCCCCCTATCCAGTGCGGGATAGCAACCTACTCTTCATATCTTGTTTCGGAGCTCGAGGCAAAAAAGCCCTCTAACAAAGTGCATGTGGTTAGCCCTTATGGGAAAGGAAAAGAACACGCCTTTTCTGTTTCCAACTTTGATGGCCTCGCCCTGTCGGAGCAGGTGTTCAATGCCATGGCTAGATTTCAGCCAGATGTAGTGCATGTTCAGCATGAATACGGACTATATGGACCGAATCAGGGCGTCGCTATCACACCTCTTCTCTACAGATTCAGAGTTGCCGGCATCCCGGTAGTAGTTACCTTGCACACAGTCTATGAGAGTTTTTCTAAATATGAGAAGCTGATTGTCGAAGCTATCTGCCGGATAGCGGATGCCGTCATCGTTCATGAGGACCACCAGAGGGAGAGCATTGCGAGAGCCCTCTCTTCCTTCGAGCACATTGATGTGGTTCCTCACGGGGCAAGAACTGTTGAGCCTGTGCCTGAGGCAAAGGATAGGCTGGGCGTGGTGGGTAAGAAAACTGTTCTTCTGTGCGGATACTTTCGACCCAAGAAGCGTTTTGATCGAATCATCTCTATTTTCCCCCGGATTGTTGAAAGAGTGCCTTCCGCGGAGCTGGTGGTAGCGGGAGGAGCACGTCTTCCAGAGAAGAGCGAATACAGCCACCGTCTTCTTAGATTAATCAATGCCTCTGCTTCCAGGGATAGAATCAGAATCCTCAAAGGGCCTTTCACGCAGGAAGTTTTTGACAACATTCTCAGTGCCGCCGATATGGTCGTACTTCCCTACGAGATAGGATCTCAGAGCGGAATCCTCGCCCACTGCCTGGCTTTTGGGAAACCTGTGGTCCTTTCTCCCCTTCCTTCCTTTCAGAGCATGATAAATAAGGTTAACTGCGGCTTCATAGCTCATTCTGATCAAGATTTTGTTGATTGTATCGTTGAGATTATCTCTCATCCAAAGCTTGCCGAAAGCCTTTCAAGAAATGCAAAAGACTACGTGAAGAGGAACATTTCCTGGAAAATAGTTGCCGAGAAGCATATTGAAATTTACCGCCGGATTGTGAGGATTTCTCGCGGAGGGGAACGTGCGAAGGTTCTGGCAAATTTCGCCTGAGAGGCCTTCATCAGCTTCCCCCTCTTTTCTCACCGCCTAGGGTAGGTCCCAAAAGTTCTCCAAGAAACACCTGCCCCGCTAAGAAATCGCTGCCCTATCAAACTCTTTTCGATGAACCACAGAAAAATATATACTACATTATCCCTAACGTGATAGATAATCCGGTATTGACCGAATCTTAACCGAAATAGCGGAATTTTGTGGGAAATCCTTATTTTCTTGCTAGACTTGAGGGTAGGGAAGGATGAGGTTTCTAGGATTTTGAGCTTTTGCAGTAGCCTAGCTCTTAGATTGGCCTGAAGCCACATGGCCTAGTGCGCCGCTGGCGATGTGACGCCAGCGGCGGGACCTCGTGATTCTTAGTTATCTCTTACCATCTCCTGGACGATCCGTAGCCTCCTCCGGAGCCTCCTCCGGAGCCGCGATCGCTCTTGGGACGCGCTTCATTGACCGTGATCTCCCTATCCCCGAGAGAATGTCCGTTAAGAGCCTTGATTGCCTTTTCGGCCTCTTCATCGGAACTGAAGTCCACAAAGCCAAATCCACGGGAGCGACCTGAGTCGCGATCCGTAATGACTTTGACATCCTCAACACTCTCGTACTCGCTGAAGAGATCCTTCAGCTCCTCTACCGTAGTTGTGTACGATAGATTTCCTACATACAGGGTTTTGCTCATTTCTTCCTCCTTGGTTTTTGAGCACTACCAAAAACTATAGTATTTATTTAGTCTCTATGGTCTAAGGTCTTTTTCTAAGATTTTAGACGGTAAGTAGCATGGAAGGATTCAAAGGACATGGCATAAAGAAGCGGACACTAGGCTTGGGAATACTCAATTCTCCATCTTCATACGCTATTCTTTGCAACTTGCATGCTCTTCATGAGACTCAAGAAGTAATTATACACTGTATTAGTTCTTTGTCAAGCTTAGTTCTTTGTCAAGCTTAGTTCTTTGTCAAGGGCCCAATTTGAATCTGCTGGCTGAATTTCAAAAGTGTACTATCTAAAATTTGGAAGCGCGCTTTGCAATTCTAATTGACAGGCACAGCGCGTGAACTAGACAACGCTTCTGGGTCGTGCCAAAGTAGTGTACAGCAGCAAATGTTCGCTTCGCTCTTTCTTGCGATAAATAGTGGAATGGTCATGCCTGAAGAAAGGGAAAAACTGCAGGGAAGCTCCAATTCAAACCTGAACAAAAACTCACAGAATACTTGGGGAGGTGGATTTGCATGAAAACATTAACCAGTAAGCATGTTGTTTTTTGTTTCGACTGTAGGGATTCCCCAGTAGTTACCATAGAACCCCCGGAAAATCTAGTTGTTGAAACCCTGGATACTCGATGCGGTGAGCTAAGAACGGAACAAGATGTTTTTCGGACAACACCTGATTTTTCTAGCCTAATCCCAAAGTCAAATCCGGCGACTGGCCCCATAGAAGTTAAAGGTGCTCAACCAGGGGATGCAGTGGTGGTGGGAATAGAAGATATCTTGCTGGACAACCGAGGATTTGTCCTGATAAAGCCAAATTGCGGGATCATAGATGATATGGTACCCGACCCCGTTGCCAAGATCCTACCTGTTAAAGATGGGTATGTTCATTTCTCTCATGGTATTCGTTTGCAGACTCGGCCAATGGTGGGAGTCATGGGTACCGCTCCTCAACATGGGACCCCTGCAACTGAGAAAGTAGGGAAGTGGGGCGGAAACATAGATAGCAAACGTATTACAAAAGGGGCTCAAGTGTTTCTTCCTGTTTTTGTGGATGGTGCATTGCTTTATATGGGAGATGTTCATGCTCGAATGGGAGATGCCGAGGCCACCGGAACAGGGGTGGAAATTGGTGCAAAGGTAAGAGTAAGGATTGATTTGGTGAAGAACGCACATATCAACTATCCGTATATCGAAACTGATGAACTCATGATCACTATGGGTACCGGCTCTGGGTTTTACAAGGCAGCAAGAATAGCTGTTGAAGAGATGATTAGCAGACTGGTGGAGCGGGAAGGAATCTCACACCAAGAAGCATACATGCTGATTAGTATAGCGGGGGATGTTAGACTAAACCAAGCCTGCAATTCACCTATGGTCGACTTTAGTGTCCGAGTAGAGTTCCCTAAGAAAGAGCTGCGGGTGCAAGTTCCGAGAGAGAAGTGATCCCGGAATCACCAGAACACCTTGCAATCTGTCCAGTTTTGAGCTATCTTTTTCCTGGGCCATTATGTCAAGGAGCCACGAATTCACAGAAATTGCAGGACGCCATTAGTCTTAAAAACGAAAGCCCTAAAAAGCTTGAAAAGAAATACAGAGTCTAAGGAGGCAAAGAAAAATGAATGACATTGAAAAAGTGTTAATGCACGCTTTGTTCACCCACTTGCACCACAACATTGACCAGGCTATTGATTTCAAAGCTATAGAAGAATTAAACCAGCAAGTTGCTAATAAATGGCCTGGCGCTTTGTTAGTTGGCCCAGGAGATGATGCTGCTGTTTTCCAAATGCCAGACATTGAAGGATATTTCGTGGCCAAACAAGAAAGCCACTGTTCTCCTGGCGTACCCAGACCATACGATGCTGCTGCTACTGGTGCAGGTGGTGCCATGCGAGACGTTATTACCATGGGCGCTAGACCTCTTTTCTTGCTTGATTTTGTAGGAACTAGGCCGATGGAAAAGAAAGTTTTAGTTGGACCTTGCGGTTTTGCTGGGAAGTGCAGCTGTGGAAAATGCATGGAGATGACGAGTCAAGAAAGATTGAATTTGATAATGAAGGGTATAAAGGATATGTGCGCCGCTATGGATGTTTTCATTATTGGGGGAGGAATTTCTACTTCTTTCAGCGATATTGTCCCAGCAGTCGTGGTAGCGGTAATCGGGAAATTGGTTACCGAAAAACCTCTTACCAAACCTGCCAAGGCCGTCGGAGATAAGATCATACTGGTAGGCGAAACCGGCAATGACGGAAACGACACTTTGTTTAGAGCAGGTTTAGCAGAAGAAATGCGGCCAGCTGAAGCTCTATTTGATGAGGAAAGAGTAACTATGGAGGCAAGCTTAGCTGCTTTCCAGACCGGTAAAATCAAAGCCTCATCTGATTTGGGAGCAGCCGGCATTGGAGCCGCTGTCTGCGAGTCAGCAAGGTTTGGTGGATTTGGAGCAGAAGTCGACTTATCAACAGTTCCGGTCAAAGTTAAAGGCATTACACCCGAAGAGATAGTGATCTGCGAAACTCAGGCCAGAATGGCTTTTCAGGTTTCCCCTGAGAACATTGTTGAACTAATGAAAGCTATTCAATCCAAGGGCGCTGTAGCGGCAGTGATTGGTGAAATCACTACTGATGACAAGGAAGTATTTAGATATGACGACAGAATTGTAGCAACTATTCCTAATAAACCTTCTAAAGAAATTTTGAAGAGTTTAGGAGAAAGTTAACAATGGCAGGAGAATATGCTAAAGCTGGAGTTGATTATGGAAAGATTGATCCTTTCAAACAGATTATGGTGGAAATGGGAAAACAAACTCTAGCTTTTCCCAATCGGCGTGGAGTCTTCATTAACGATAATGTATTACATGCTCACGGCGCTGTCTATGAATATCGTGGCGGCCTACCTCACATCTGGTGTAAGACTCAGGAGGGTCTCGGCAACAAGAATTGGATTGCCGAATGGATGTACCAGTTTGCCGGTACAGGCAAGACCTACTATGAAGGGATTGCTATTGATACTCTTTTGATGGCAGTAAATGATGTGATTGCCCAGGGAGCGATGCCGACCGTGTACACGGATGAGGTTGCTGCTGGTGACAGCGAATGGTTTACAAATAAAAAGAGAAGTAAGGATTTTGCTGAAGGATGTTTCAAGGTATGTGAAATGGTTGGCATGGCTTTGCCGGCGGGAGAGTCACCATCACTCCGTTACCTTGTTAAAGCTGAGCCCCCGGTAAAAAGCGCTCCGTCTTTGAGTGGTTGTGTAACTGGCATTATCGCCCCAAGCAGCCGGCTCATCACGGGAAAAAAGCTCGAGGTCGGTGACCACATAGTGGGAGTGACTTCTTCGGGTCTACATGCAAACGGAATTTCGTTAGTTATCAAACGTGCCCTCACGCTTCACGAAAAACTGCTCACCAAACTGCCCAACGGCAATACACTTGGTGAGGAGGCACTAATTCCTACTCGATCATACGTAGCTTTGGTTGAAGCGCTATTAGATGCCAAGGTGGACATTCACGTTCTCCTGCCAGGTACTGGCGGTGGAGTAGGCAAGGTAGCTTTCGATAAACGAGCGTTCAGTTATCGCATCCATACCTGGGTAGAAGTACCACCTCTGTTTCAGTTTATGCGAGAGCTTGGAGTAAGCTTAGAAAGCTGCCTGGCGGTTTTCAACTGGGGAATCGGTTACTATATATTTGTGCCACCATCCGAGGTGAGCCGCACTATTAGTGTCGGACAAAAAGCTGGTTATCAGCTTACCGATGTTGGCTTCGTCGAGAAAGGCGAACGCAAAGTCATCTTCGAACCAGAAGGTATTACTTTCCCACCCCCCTGATTTGACAATGAACCCCAGGAATCTGGAGAACGGGAAGGACGAATAATGAGAACTCTTCGCTATGTCTTGTTGACAATGCTTTCTGTGGTAGCGATATCCGGGTACTCGTATTCCGAGGAGAACCAGGATCTTCTCTTTCAAGTTTCCGCCATCAATGCTCTCCTGGAAGGGGTCTACGATGGAGACATAAGTTACGGACAACTCAAGAGGTATGGCAATTTCGGGATAGGCACTTTCAACAGCCTCGACGGAGAGATGATTGGACTGGAGGGCAAATTCTATCAAATAACAGCCCAGGGCTTAGTCAATGTGGTTGACGATGAGATGAAGACACCATTTGCGGTGGTGACTTTCTTTGAGCCGGATAGGACGGTATTGTTGCCTGAAACTTTGGACTATGGCAAGCTAGAAGAGTATCTCGACAGGTTACTACCGACCAAGAACATTTTCTATGCTATCAAAATAGAGGGTGTTTTTGAGTATGTTAAGACCAGAAGCGTCCCCAGGCAAAATAAACCGTACCTTCCACTGATTGAAGTCCTAAAGAACCAACCAACATTCGAATTTCGTAAGATAAAAGGAACAGTAGTAGGATTTCGCTGTCCTCTCTATGTAACAGGGATAAACGTTCCCGGCTATCATCTTCACTTTATCACAGAAGATAGAAAGGCGGGAGGACACCTACTGGAATGCCGCCTCGAAAATGTGAGGGTTGAAATTGATCATACCTTACAGTTTTATATGGTACTCCCCGAAGATGTCGAGTTCTACAAAGCCGATCTAGGGAAAAAGAAACACCAAGAGCTGGAGAAGGTGGAAAAGTGAGACCGTACAAGGAGTAAACTATTGAAAAGCAAAAAATGGCTTCGGCCGCTCGTAGCTGTGGTTTTGGGTGCCTGCCTGGGAGTGTTAGTATCTTCTGCCGATCAGCAAAAGCTTGCCCGAGCTTTTGCTGACACTACTATTGCCATCATGTCCACCGCTGATCTACAGAGCGCGATAGCCCCCTATACTGTTGACGATGACGGTACAGACCTTACAGTGGGCGGACTTGAGCGAGTTGCCTCAGCTGCGAGGAAAGTTCGTAGTGAGGTAGATGGTTCCCTACTCCTTTCATCAGGCGATGATATGATTCCGCCCTTGCTTTCGATGTTCCATGGCGAGCCGGAGATGCGGGGCATGAGCCTTGCGGGCTATGATATTGTTACGCCCGGAAACCACGAGTTCGATATGGGAACCGAGGTCTACAGGAATGCTCTCAATTTCGCTTCTTTCGAGGTGGTCTCGGCCAATTTGATTATTGATAACCATGAGGTCCGAGACCGGATATCGCCCTACGTGGTCAGAAATATAGCTGGCATCAAGGTCGGTGTTTTCGGGATGATGACCCCTAATTTTCTCAGGATATGCAACCCTCCCGGTGGCGTTAAGGTAGATGAGGATATCATCTCGCGGGCTCAAAAGACTGTGGATAAACTCGTCAAGGAAGGATGTAGCCTCATAATTGGCCTCACCCACACCGGGGTAGAATTGGACCGCCAGCTTGCCAAAAGAGTAGATGGGATAGACATCATTGTTGGTGGCCATGACCACGAATACGTCTATGAGACCTGTGGCAATACAATAATAGTGCAAGATGGTGCCAGAGGTGAGCATCTCGGTGTCCTCCGGTTCACCTTCAGGAATGATGAGATTGTGAATCCTACCTGGGAAAAGATTTTGCTCGATTCAACAGTGGGATATGACCCTGAGATTCGCGATCTTGTCGCAGGCTACATGGACAAGTATAAGGATCGCCTGGGCCAGGTTATTGGTGAGACTACAGTTGATCTCGATGCCCGAAAAGATGTGGTTCGTAGTCGTGAGTCGAACCTGGGGAATCTCGTAGCAGACTCCTGGCTCGCCTGGTTCGCTGATGCAGATATTGCTTTGGTTAGCGGTGGATCAATCCGGGGCGATAAGACATATTCTGCGGGGCCAATAACTTATCTCACAGTGAACGAGATTCTGCCATTCAGGGATGAAGTGCTGAGCGTCGAGATGAATGGGACTGACCTGAAACAGGCCCTGGAGATTTCAGCCTCAGTGCTGAGGGTCCAAGATGACGGATGCCCGGAGAGTGGCAGGGCGGCTTCAGGTGGGTTTTTTCAGGTCGCTGGCCTCAGAATAACCATTGATCTTACCAAACCACCGTTCTGTGCAGTTTATTCGAATCGGACAGTTTCCAAGGTAACCAATTCGGGTTCAAGAATTGTCAGGGCCGAAGTTTGTCAAAATGGCCTATGGACCCCGCTGGATCCCTCCGCCACCTACACGGTGCTGGTGAACAAATGGACTGCAAGCGGGGGTGATGGCCATTATATTTTTCTCGGAGAGGATATTTCCAAAGAGAACACCACCATGTTCACTACCGACATTCTAGCTGGTCATATTCAGCGCCACACCTCAATTTCACCGCAGATTGACCGAAGAATAGAGTTTGTGGGTAAGTAGAAAGCTTCAATTGACGCGCTCAAGATGTTATGAAAATTCATCCAAGGGACGGGGGAGACTGAATTGGGATAGATCTATCCCAATTGTTGAGCTCTTCAAGGGAAGAGAATTTGATTGGAGGTAGGACCATGAGAAAATCCTTCGGCGTGGCTCTAGTATTGGCTATGATGGTACCCCTGCTGTTAGGCTCTTGTGTAAGGAAGGTTTCATCTAACCAGGAAGTACCCGGGAAAGCAGCAACAAGAATGGTCCCTGTGGGGGATATTGATATTGCCTACAAAGTTTTTGGTAAAGGGGATCCCCTCCTTTTGATAATGGGCTACAGCGGCACTATGGACCTTTGGGCGATAGATGTACTAAAAGAGCTTGCCTCACAGTACAAGGTGATCATATTCGATAACCGTGGAATGGGGAAAACAACTGCTTCAGACAAGGAGTTTACCATTGAGCTCTTCGCGGATGATACCCGTGGCCTCCTGGATGCTCTGGGCATTGAGCGTGCCCATGTACTCGGTTGGTCTCTGGGTACCTACATCGCCCAGGAGCTCACACTCAGGCATCCTGATTGGGTTGAAAAGCTCATACTGTATGCTGGGGACTGCGGAGGTAAAGAGGCGATCTATCCGAGCTCTGAGATTTTGGACCTCCTTCGTGATACATCAGCTCCAACTCAAGAGAGAGGAAAAAAGCTTCTTACCACTCTTTTCCCCGAGAAGTGGCTGAAAGAGCACCCTGACCCCCGCACTTATTTTCCTGAAATAACGGAGACAAGTTCTCCAGAGAACATAGAGCGCCAGTACCAAGCCTGGCAGAACTGGAAAGGTACACACAGCCGGCTCGCCAAGATAACCCAGCCTACCTTGCTCATTACCGGAGCCAATGATATAAATACTCCCTGGCAAAACTCCGTCATGGTGGTGAACCTCATTCCCGGAGCCTGGCTGGTTCAATTGAAAGGCGGGGGCCATGGCGTGATGTATCAATATCCAAAGAAGTTCAGCCGAATCGTGCTCACCTTTCTTGAAAACTAACTGCTTTCCAGTGTGGTTCCGCAACGAGGCTTTCACCATTGCTCCCTCAGAGTTCCGGCGGACTTCGGCTGTGAAGCTTTAGACCACGCTGATAATTGCCACTACGTCAAGAAGAGCTTTGCAAAAGATCCAGCAGCACCAGTAACAGACATATTGTTTGGCAAGGTGAGGATACTACTCCATGTCCCGGGTGGTTCGAGAAGGTAGAAAAATGAGACTAACTGACCGACTCTTCAAGCTAAGAGAACACAAAAGTTCTTTCAGGATTGAACTCATCAGCGGAATTACTACCTTTCTCACCATGGCCTATATTGCTTTTGTAAATCCGGAAATTCTTGGCGCAACCGGCATGGATAGAACCGCTCTCATTGCCGTTACCTGTCTTGTTACTGCCGTATCCACTATTGTGGTGGGAATCTTCACCAACACCCCTATCGCTATGGCCCCCGGTATGGGCCTGAACGCCTTTTTTGCCTATTCATTAGTCCTGGGGGTGTGGTAAATTGGGAGACTGCTCTAGGCATCGTTTTTCTCTCTGGCCTCCTTTTTCTCATCTTGACCCTCTTAGGTGTCAGGCAAGCCATTGTCCGCTCGATTCCCCATTCCCTGGTAATTTCCATATCTGTAGGCCTGGGCATCTTCATTACCTTTATCGGCCTTGTGAACCTGGGTCTGGTGGTAAGAAATGAGGCCACTTTGGTAGGACTTGGTCCCATAAACGCCAATGTACTGATAGGTCTTTTTGGCTTTTTGGTAATGATTATTCTCGAGATAAAGAAGATTAAAGGTTCTCTTCTTATTGGCATTGTCTCTGCCACCCTGATGGCAATAATCCTGGGTAGGATCGATTTTCCCACCTCTCCCATTGCTCTTAACATAGATATTACTCCTATAGCTTTCAAAATAGACATCCTGGGAGCTTTGAAGTGGAGTTTCATTGGGGCTATTTTCTCTTTAATGTTTATGGATCTCTTTGATAGCTTGGGTACTTTAGTGGCCATCTCCTCTGAAGCAAACCTGGTGGAGAAAGACGGCAACATACCCAATTGGGCCGACTTCTTTCCATTGATGCCGCAGCGACCATGTTTGGCGCTCTAATGGGGACATCTACCACCACCTCCTATCTTGAATCGGCTGCCGGAGTACAGCAAGGAGGTAGAACCGGACTTACCTCCATTGTTACAGGAATTATCTTTCTGGGAGGATTACTCTTTATCCCCCTGATAGGCATAGTCCCTTCTTACGCTACAGCTCCTGCACTAATTATGGTTGGACTTTTCATGATGAGACGAATTGTTGAGATTGATCTTAAGGACCTAGAAATCGCTATTCCTTGTTTCTTGGTAATTATCCTGGTATCTTTAACCTACAGTATTAGCACGGGCCTTGCCTTCGGGTTCATCTTCTATGTATTGATTAAGATCATATTAAGAAAACTCCATCAGATTGCTCCTGTCCTCTGGGTAATTTTTGGCCTTTCCATCCTTCACCTTGTACTTCACACCTTAGAGTTCTGAGTCTTTCTTTCTCAAATACTCTGTGATTCACTAATGTAGGTGCACCACAACCATTTCTCATTCCTGGGTATTTCCTCTCAGTGAACTAAATACCTTTCTTCGAGACACGGCTTAATCAAAACCTGACTCCCAAAGCTACTTCTCCCTATTGTTGCCTACTTGACTCGCCACCAGACGAATACTAGAATGTGACTCGCCAGAAAGGCTGTTCGTAAATCCTTGGGCTCATAACCAGAAGCAAGACCTCTGGCAGGGTGGGACTCCTTGATGAGAAACCAAAAGGCACCACCAGAATAGGGATGCCCCACGTGCAGGACACAACACATTTTGGAACTCCAGGATAAGAAGTAAGGAGGCTATTTGTATTCTCTATTGCTAGACGAGACAACTAAAGCCAAGAAGGATAAAATAACAGAAATTGATTGCTATAACGCAATGAAAAGATGTGTGCGTTTTGAGAGATGCAATGCTCCTCTTTGTCCTCTCGATCCTAATGTACAAAAAAGGACCTATATTAAAGGCGAAGCAGTCTGTAGGTTGGACCCGAGAGAACTAATGATAATACTCAATAGAAGATTTGAAAAGCAGTACAGAGAATTTAGGAAAGTTTGTCAGCGAAAAAGGGCAAAACTTAGATCTTTGAAGGTAGCCCGGGATGGGAATAAAAAATACCCGGAGTACCAACAATTAGAGATAAAAGCCTTTCTCGAACAGGACTAGAGATTGGAAAGGTTGTGGCACTGCATGATGTGTATTTTTCTATAGTAGTATTTATTAGCCATAATATACATCATGTTTTTTCTATTGCTGACAGATTAACAATACTGAGTCATGGAAAAAAGATTGCAGACTTAAAAATAAGCGAAACAACAGAGGAAGAAGTTTCAACTGTAATAATGAATAAGTAGGGTAATTATGATAAATAGGCTGTAGGCGGAGATCTCGACAATTTTCTCGGATATGCGGAAAAAAGTTCGAATATCGTCCGTCCCCCGGAGCCAACCGAAAATAGTGGGGGAAGATAGAAGAAGGTCTAATCCCAGAAGAATGAAGTATTTAGGAAGGTTCGAACCCCTAGAATCTTGATGGTTTTGAATATTTCTTCCAGAAAGACCTTCTCAACAATACCCGCTCATCTCTCCAATGCAGGTCAAGGCACTATTGCAACCTGATTATTGAGGACTACTTCAAGTAATCCGATTGAAGGAGATTCTGCTCCAACAGTGCTTTCGTAATCCTAACGGTTAGTGATCCAGCTGCACCCGGTGCCACCTGGTACCTTTGAAAATAGATGGTGAGACCCTGAGGGTCGAAATTGAAATTCTCGAAGTTCTCAAAGTTGGGGGCTGTACCCTGGTTTATCATTTCTTTTAGACTGTCATCGTCTTTCCATCCTGTGGATTGAAGCTGGCTTGTAATATCCTCAGCTGAGATTTTGGATATGTTCTTCAGCGCTTCTTCGGAAGAGTCGAAGAAATCCTCAATGCCTATCTTTTTCTTCTGGGATATATCGTGATTGAAGGTGTGAATTTCTTCGCTCCCGTGAGCCCCGCCACTGAAATAGTATATCTTTATCACCAGACTTAAATATTGAGTGTTAAGCTGAGCCGACTCCCACGAAGCAATGAATGGGAAAGGCTGTTCAGGATTCTCGGGTACTGGCTTTCCGGCAGGTATGGTATCTAGCCTTGCCTCCCAGTTATCCGTGGATTGCTCTTTGAAACTATTAATCTTATCGGAAATCAGGGCGGCAATTTCCTGGTTGAAGTCTCGTCCGGCTGCCGGGAACTCTGGATATTCAGCCTGGATATAGAAGAAGTTATCTAATTCCCGAATAGATTGAATCGTCACCGGCAAGGAGCTAATGGAAGGCGGTTTTGCACTAGTCTCTCCCACCAATAGTCCCGTCATCGCGAGCAGCCACATAGCGCTTATGCATAGAATCAAGAGCTTTTTCGTTTTCATACTTTCTTTCCCCCTAGATGGACCTAGTCTTGCCGGGACGATGCAGCTGTTCGCTCAAAGGCACCGCATCCATCGTCATTCAATAGATTAATGGTTACACCTCTTATAGCGCCTTCCGGATTGGCTTGAAACTGTGCAAACCCACCGGGTATACTTATGTCGTTGTAAAACGGCCAGTATATGGAGAACGTGTCTCTATTCCAGGGTGTCAGGTATATTTCGACCTTGTTAGGTCCTATGGTCAAAACAAGATCTTCGTTTTTCTCGGTGATATTGATCTGGCCGTAGACATCGTTTCGGTAATTACCAACGTATTCTTCCAGGGCCATGGCCGGTAAAGGATCTTCGGGACGGACCGGAAGTTGGGTTTCTGCCCTTTTCATTCCTTTTTTCATCTTAACGAGCATTTCCCCGCTCCAATCCACATCGGGACCTCCTAGGTACATATCAAAGAATCGGAACGCCAGGGCCTCGGGCAGGGAGGAGTCTATCAGATTGGAGAGAACAACTATACCAACCTTTGCCTCAGGCACTATTGCTATCATCGTCTTGCATCCTGTCGTACCACCATTGTGCCAGACAATCGGGTAAGGAACGTTTTCCCTGTAGACCCATGCCTGAGCATAGTATTCTTTTTTTCCGCCCAATAACATGGCAATAGTTTTCGGTGTATGCATAAAGTTCATGTTCTCTTCCGTAACTAGAGTCTTACCGTCAAATACACCGCTCCCGACTTGAAGTTTCAGCCAATTTGCCATATCGGTTATATTCGAATTGATACCTCCGGCCGGCCCATACACATAGCTCCAGGAGAGATATGGCCAGTTCTCGGAAAGAGTGATGATTTTGTCCCCCAGCCTATGGTGTAGAGAAGTCACATCTTTCGCGTCTTGAAATGATTTCATATCCATGGTGGAATTGAACATGCCTAGCGGTTGAAAAATACGCTCTTTTATGTTCTCCTCCCAGCTCTTGCCTGTATGCTTTTCGATAAGCTCAGCAGCTACCAGAAAAAGATTGTTCTGGTAGGCGAATTCGGAGCGAAAGCTGCTGGTAGGTTTTGCATAGCGAAGCGCATGTCTGATGTGATCCCGGTCAAAGCCGAGCATTACCAGTGTGTCTAATGCATGAGCCGGCATCCCACTTCGTTGAGCCATCAGGTCCTCTATCATGAATTCCCTGGTAACCCAGGGATCGTACATTTCAAAATCCGGCAGATGTTCAGTGACACGATTTTTCCATTCTACCTTCCCCTCGTCCACCAACATGGCTACCAATGCCGCCGTAAACGCCTTGGATGTCGAACCAATCTGAAAGATAGTATCTGTGGTAACCGGATCGCTTCCGCCAAGTGTTTTGACGCCGAAGGCCTTGGTGTAGATGACATCCTCTCCCCGGACAATGGTTACGGCCATGCCCGGTGTTTCCCAGTCGCGCATACCCTTTTCCGCATACTCTTCAAAATCCGCCAGTATTGCTCCGAGTTCCTTATCGCTTGGAAGGTTAGCCTCACCTTGAGCACCGAGAGAGAAAGAGAAAGAAATGAGACAGGTGATCACTAGGACATGTATCCAGCGCATAACATTCCTCCTTTTTGAGTAAATCATACCCTCAACATACATAAGCCTACCGGTTTTTCTCAAGGCTTGTTCGAATTTTGCCCAGTTTGGCTCCCCTTGTTCGTGGAGTTTCGGACTGGTTTATTGTCATGGGATAAGGAAGACCTGCTCCTTATTTGACCGCGGTGGCGATCGCTTTTCCTTGCTTATAGTGTGTGCCTACCTGGGCGGTAATTTTGACCTTGTCTTCCTCAAACATAACAACAATGTCGGAGCCACCGAATGTGAAGTAGCCAAACTCTTCTCCCTTGGCAAGTGTTGCCCCCACTTGGGCAGTCATGTTGACTGATGAGACCTGCCCCATACCGATCGGGAGAACCGCCACTAGGCCTACAGGTGAGTCTATAACTATGAGGCCCCGGGCCTGGGTGAATTGATAGCCAGTCCCATCCACCATGTCAAGAGAACCGTCATCCTTTTTGATTACATCCAGGACCACTCTACCTTGTATGGTCCGAATCTCCTTGACCACTCCTCCTACCGGGACATGATACCTGTGGTAGTCATGCGCACTAAGATAACTGTGCATGAGTGTTCCTCCCCTGAACTTGTCTTGAAAGGGACTACCATCCAGGAGTTCATGCACGGACCATTTGAAGCTTTTCGCTGTTATCTCTGAGTCTTCATCAATCCTCCACTGTCCCTGAAATACACTGTCTGCAGGAGAGACAATAATACCATCGTCACATAGACCATCTATGGGTCTTTTTCCAGGTCTTACCTGTCGGGCAAAGAATTGGTTAAAGGTGAGCCACCCGCTCGGTGCTTTCATATAATCATCTATGTCGTAGATAGGATCGGTATAGAACGTCTCTAGCCCCTTCGCGGACTCAGTGGAATCCAGAAAGCTCCCCCAGTCTTTAATAAACTGGAGAGTCCATTGTTGAAACATAGGGTCTTTTTGAAGTTTGCCGTCTGGGGACTGGTCAATGAGGTAGTAGAATTCCAAGGCTCTCGGAAGCAAATCTCTATCAGTAGGAATCAATGTTACCATTTCATCCAAGAACTCGTAATAGGCTGTAAGCGTTGGGGCATCTAAGCGTTCGGCTCTTTGAATCGACTCTTCCAGAGCTTCCTTGAGCTCTGGCTTGACCTCTAGAATCCTTATTAACTCTTCAACGATGGGTTGATGTTTCATGCTTGAATCTCCAGTGGAAGAACCGCCTGCCGCCAGTGCGGACGAGTCACTCCAGGCGTTTCTGTCCGTCGTTACGTTGGAGTAGTTGATGAGCCCACTTACAATTAGAATCATCAGACCGACGCCAAACACAACCAGGAATTTCTTGCGAACCGACAAATTGTTAAGCATTCCTAACCCTCCTTATCATTTCCTTCATGTTATTAGCACACACTAATAGTTATTCATCAACTCCATTCCAGGAAAACTCATAGATGTTGCTGGAGCTAAGGTGGATCTCTCGTAGTTTCTCCTTAGTCACGCCCAATTCGCCGGAATCATACCGCAGAAGCGGCCATTTGTCAATTGGCCGACTATAGTAGACAAGCACCACCTTCATATAGGCCACTTTCAATGTCCCAACTCAATGCCGCTGCTTGACGAAATTTCCTGCTCTAATAAGATCAGGGTAGTCTTTTGTTCGGGCATAAACACCGGAGGGATTATGGGCAAAAGGGATCTCAGTATTCCGGAGAGATTGGATCTCCGGCCGACAGGCCCAGACTTGGAGGAGTGAATTGAGATTAGTGCAGGACGATTATTGCGGTAATATTCAATATGAGTGATGAATCCTGCTTGTTCCAAAAAGTAGGTTTGCTAAAGCATTCACGAAGATTACGTAGGCTTGATAGAAATACCAAAGAGGAGGATCTGAAAATGGAGAGGAAACGTTTCTGGAGGATTGTCGTAATCGGTGTTTTTGTCCTGGGTGTGGCTATGGGAGTACCGTCGCTAGGGACTCCAACTGCTTCACAAGAACTGTCCATTAAGACCTCTGAGTATGGGAAGGGCTACCGCCTGGATAAGAATGGTTGGATCTCCGTCCACATTGAGGGGGAACCTTACGAGAGAGGTTTTCAGCACGGATACTTCCTCGCTTCAGAGCTAAGCGAGATTATGAGAAGTCTCAAATATCTTACTTACTGGAATACTGGTAAAGACTGGGACTTCTTCGTAGGTGCGGGGGAAAAATTGTTCGTACCCAAAATGAACAAGGAATTCCTGGAGGAGATGAAGGGTATCGCCGAAGGGGCTAAGGTGGCCGGAGTGGACATCACCTGGCAGGAGGTTTTGACCTGGAATGGCTATTTTGAACTTGTGGGCTACTGGTGGCCCAATGAGAAAGCGGGGAAATTCGCGAGCGGCGATCACACTGACAAGGACCGCTGCAGCGCATTTGTCGCCACTGGATCGGCCACCAGGGATGGAAAGGTCGTCATGGCTCATAACAGTTGGGACGCATTTGAGCAGGGCCAGTTCTTCAATCTAATTTTGGACATCCAGCCGGCTGAAGGCCATCGTATCTTGATGCAGAGCGTGCCAGGTTACATCCACAGCATGGCCGATTTCTTCGTGACCGACGCCGGCATCATGGGCACCGAAACCACCATTGGGGCTTTTGGGGAGTACGATCCCGATGAGGTACCGGAATTCATTCGAGTGCGAAAAGCTATGCAGTATGCGGATGACCTGGATGAATTTGTCAAGCTTATGAAAAAGGAAAATAACGGTGGCTACGCCAACAGTTGGCTGCTGGCCGACGCCAATACGGGTGAGATCATGTGCCTCGAGCTGGGCCTAGAGTACCAAAACGTTGAGCGGAAAACCGATGGCTACTTCATCGGGTTCAACGCCCCTACCGACCCCAGGATCCGCAACTTGGAGTGTGGTAACACGGGCTACACTGACATAAGGATGCCTACGGGAGCACGACGGGTACGCCTTACCCAACTGATGAAGAAGCACCACGGCACCATAGACATTGAAATAGCCCAAGAGATTCTGGCTGACCATTATGATGTTTATCTCAAAAAGGAGAACAATCCTTGTTCACGTACCGTGGAGGGCCACTACGAACTGGATGCCTTCGAGTACTGGGGAGCGAGAGTTCCCTACCAGCCGGCGGGGGCCGTGGACGGCAAAGTGATGGATAGCGACATGGCCAAGGATCTCAGTTTCTGGGCCAGGTGGGGTAGCTCCAGCGGTATGTCCTTTGATGCAGAAGAGTTTCTGGCTGAACACATCCAGTGGTCTCACCTGGAGGGGTATCTCAAGGATAGGCCAACTCAACCCTGGACTCTATTTGAAGTAGAAGAGACGAGGAGGTAACCCTCATTCCACACACAATAATAAGGTTCATTGCCTGCGAGTTCATAGCCCTCAATAGTAAATTTGCAAAAGGTGAGTTCCAGACTCTTCGATCGATAGAATGCGTTGCTGCTTCTTAATCCTTTTTCAAAACGAACCTTGGGGGTAGAGATATGCCGGAGGAATTTCTCGTGGCACAGGACCTTCACAAAAGCTTTAGTGCGGACAAGGCTGTTGATGGGGTTTCATTCACCATCCACACCGGGGAGATTTTTGGCCTCCTGGGCCCAAACGGCGCTGGCAAGACTACAACCATACGCATGCTCTCTACGGTTTTGGAACCGGACCGCGGCGATGCTACCATAGGAGGCCATTCCATACGTCGCGATGCGGATGCTGCTCGCAAGCTCATTGGAGTCTGTCCCCAGGAGCTGGCCCTTTACCAGGATCTTTCTGCGCTTGCCAACATGATTTTCTTTGGGAGAATGGTAGGACTAACGGGTAAGGAAGTGCGAGTTCAGGCTATGGCCCACTTAGAGCTGGTCGGTCTTACAGAAAAAGCCAAGAGCAAGGTGGGGAAGTTCTCCGGGGGGATGAAACGCCGCATCAACCTCGCCATTGCCCTTATGGGTCATCCTGAGCTGCTCTTTCTAGATGAGCCCATAGTAGGCATAGATCCCCAGTCACGGAACAACATCTACCAGACGATTGAGGACCTCAGAGACAAGGGGATAACCATTCTCTACACCACTCACTATATGGAGGAAGCGGAGGAGAGATTAGATAGATCTGACCTACTGCTCGTCCTTCGCGTGCCAAAGGGATTCTCCAATAGGCTTGCATCTGGTGACCCGGCGGAGCTGATCCTTAGCCAGAGAGGTGATGCTGGTCAGGAAGGTCAAATAGTGGTAAGCCTAGTTCGGGCTGTAGCTGAGGAAATGGGTCAGGAATTCAAGGTTCGTGAACAAGTTGCCCGTGCTCTCGCAGGAAGGAACATCTCCCAGGAGCGGCTCCTCACCACGCAGCTCACCGTGGGAGAGCTCTTTACGGGCAAGTTCCTGGCTGGTCTCGCCCGTGGATTTCTGCAAACGCTCATTTTGTTGAGTCTCTCCCAGGTGGCTTTTCATCTTTTCACCCCGCTTACCTTCGCCGAGATCCTAATAGTTGCCCTCATTTTCGCAGCAGCAGTCAGTGCTCTTGGACTTGTTATTGCCTCGATAGCTCGAACTGAGGATGGGGCTATCTGGATTGCAGTTTTTTTCACCATGGTCATGGTCATGTTGGGAGGGACATTCTTTTCGATCTCCCAAGGATCGCTCCTGTACCCCTTGAGCAGGATATCTATCAACACCTATGCCAACGATGCCTTCAAGGCTATAATAGCTGGGGAAGGTTCCTTGGCTCACCTTAGGGGGGAACTCGGGATAATGGCAGGCATCATCATAGGAGGGCTTGGCGTAGGCCGAGTTTTTTTCAGGATAATGCCTGGAGGAAGATAAGAAACTTATGAGAGAGCTAAGACACATCCTCATCGTCGCTGCAAAGGATTTGAAGCTTTTTACCGCCGACAGAGGGGCACTTTTTTTCTTCATAGTTTTTCCTCTCTTTTTCATAACTATGATGAGTCTTGTCAGTCCCCAGAGGGAAGATCCCCGATTAGAGCTCCATCTCGCGAGCCAGGAAAGAGAAGACAGCTTAAGTTATGAAATAATCGCGGCCATGAGAACTGAAGATGAGTCCGAGCCAGGGTCTGGTGAAGCGAGAATAATATGGGAACAGGACTACGAGAAAGCCTACCAGGCAGTAAAGGAAGAAAGACTAGAAGGATTCTTACTATTTCCGGCGGATTTTACCGAAGCGATATTAACGGGCCACGGCACTAGCCTCAAGGTGATCTTTGACGCTGATGCCGCGAATACCAGTGCGGCTCTTAAGGGGCTTGCTCAGATGATTTCCTCTCGAGTTGGCTCCCAGTGGGTGGCTACGAGCACCATCCTGGAATTGCTGACGGAGCAGGGGCTTTCTGCTTCTTTTGATATCCCTACTGTTGGAAAGATCACCCAGGAGATGCTGGAAGCTCAAGGAAGCTCAGCTGCCGAAGACTTCATAGGACTCCGCGCTGAGAAAGTAGGAGAGATAGAGGCAAAGAGCTCCTCTAACTGGGTTATTCCGGGGTATCTCGTGATGTTCGTCTTCTTTGGCGCTGCCGTAGCGGCTGAAGCGATAGTCCGTGAGCGCAAGAATCACACCCTGGAGAGACTCTTGGCTAGCTCGGCAAGAAGGGAATCCATTCTGGGGGGTATTTTCGCAGGAATAGCCACCAAGGGTCTAATTCAAATACTTATCTTCTGGACAGTCGGGATTCTCTTCTTCAACGCCGATCTCGGACTTTCTCCCGTAGGGGTTATTATCCTCTCTATCCTGATGGTCATTATGTCCTCAGCCTATGGCGTTATGCTGGCTACCCTGGTCAAAACTGAGCGCGGGGGAACCATCCTCATGCCGCATAACATCCGCTTGAAGCCAAGTACCTCTGTATGATCTGGAGATAGGGATCTCCCTGTATCAAATCCCCGTAATACGCAAGAGCTAGCGTTCGATGTCCAGACACCAGACACCTCTCCACAATTCCTGTCACCACGGCCCATAGCTCCCATTCCCTTTGACAATAGACCCAAGGCGCGCTACACTATTGGCGCACTTAAGACAGACAGTCCCTAGGGGGAACCAAGAAGGCGACGTATCCTAAACTCCAGAGGGTCACCCAGCAAGCCTTCTGAGGACAAGAGAATGTACCTAGTAAGCTCGTCTGGACAAAACCCATTCTTCCGAATGCGAAGAATGGGTTTTTCTGTGGCACTCGCTACCCTGCTACCTGCACTAGAATCTTAGTAACTGGAAGGGATCACTCAATCAGTTGCTTTCCTGCAGCAATATCCGTATCTCTTGAGAGTGAATCAAATAACAAGGAGGCCTCAAAATGCTGAGTAATCTGTCTATCGGTATGAAGTTCCTTGCGAGATTTGGTGCGATTGTCCTTATTCTCGTCATGAGTGGTCTCATCGGATGAGAAGTGCTGCAACACGACAAAATGAGGAGAATGATGATGGTAAAAAGATTCCTCTTTGCATTCCTGTTCCTTATCTTTCTGAGCGGTAGCCTTCAAGGTCAGGATCAAGAAACCATACTCAAGCCAGGACCCGAGAATCCGAATGAAGGTTTGACCATAGAAGATGTTGTGAACGGCGCCGTTGGTCCGTTTGATTTCTATTCTGACGGATACGGAAATCCTGGCGCAACTGGTTCGGGGTATGTATCTGTATTGACACTTGAGACCGGACTGGTTGCCTCGGATATGGATGAGATCCTCGAGGAGATTGTCTCGTATGACCGGGCGGAAGCTCGCGGTACTTATATCGGTCAGATTAACATGATAACGGCTTCATCGTTCAACGGTATCAATGGTGCAGTATGGGGATATCATATCGCAAAAGCGGACTCCATAGCAAATAACACTCTGAAACCTTTATTCATGAAAAAACGAAGTGATGGGATAGAAATCCCAGTATATCCCGTTGAGCCCCTCTTGGACGCAGGAAAACGTCTTTTTGGCACCAGTACTCAAAGAAGATTCCCCTTGCTCCCGGGAGCGCACGTAAGATGTGCAGTTAAGTCAAATACAGCGAAGGGACCCACCTTTGTATGGTGTGCAATTGCTCTGGCCATAGCTGAAGATCGCACCTTAGCTGCGAATCTTTTTATTGAGGATACGGGTGAGTCCACTTATCTTGAGTCGGAAAAGGATCGCGAAGAATTCTTGGACCGCCTCTATAAGAACATTGCCGAGAGTATCATCCGTTGCGGTGATGACCAGGATGTGCAATACAAAGAGATTTTTGTGGGGGCGAAGATAGAACGGGTGCCTGAAGGATATGTTGGATGCGCATTGACATGTGCTCCCTACGTAGTCCTGGCAAGAAAAGCCGTACCTTTCGGGAAAAAGCCAGATGTACTGTTAAACTTGACCCTATCAGAGTGGGAGAAAGCCGTCGACTTATCGCCTCTGGAGGAAGAATCTCATAAGACCTAAGGCCGATCAATCATCCACGAAAGGAGGAAGTACGTTATGAGGATCAAAAGTGTTCTGGTAGCATGCTTGATAGTATCTGTTCTCATTCTGACATTTTCGGGGCAGCTGTTTGCCGAGGTTGTCCAGGCAAAAAATGATGCCTCTGGCAACGTGTCTCCAGAAGTCTTCGGTAACAGAATTCCGAAAGATTACTTTGTAACTGCCGGCAAGGGTGATACGGATATAGGGCCCGGAGATGATCCCTGGGAGACAGGATCATACGATCTTGCCCTGATGGAGGCAAAGATAGCAAATTTCAATGTGATGGAGTACACCTCCGTTCTCCCACCTGAGGCAAGGGAGATCCCCATATCCGAGGCTGAAAAGCTATTTCATCACGGCGCGGTCATTGAAGTCATAATGGCATCAGTGAATGGCGTCAAGGGAAATACCCTGTGTACGGGTGTCGGGAGGATACAGGTGAGAAGAAGATCCGACGGAACACACATCGGAGGCTTTGCCGCGGAATACGAGAAAGTGCACCAAGACAAGATAACAGCGGAAGAAGCAAAAAGGACTGCTGATGAGATGCTGCACATTTCATTAATGGGGGAATTCAACAGGCGATACGACAGCAATGAATATGAATTTTTCGATGAGAGGCACGAAGTCAACTCTTTCAAAGTAGAAAAGAAGTACGGAACGTCACTTGTTGCCCTTTGCTGGGTGAGCTACATCTATCCTAAAGGAGGGACAGAATGAGAAGAAGTATCTTTGCGCTTCTAACCAGTGTCATCATCATCTTGTTCTATGCAGGGACCTTGAGCGCCTGTACTACAATTTTGGTCACAAAAGGGGCGAGCATGGATGGGTCAGTATTCGTTTCCCATTCGGATGACGATGAGTTGGGCGACCAGAGGATTATTTATGTCCTCGCCGCTGACCATGAGGCCGGTTCAAAAAGACCAGTCTATTATGATGCATGTTCCTTCGAGGTTACTACCGTGCGCTACGTCGGAACAAGCCGCGGTCCTGGGTATGACACGCCAGGTCCTAAGACACAGCCCCTGGGATACATTCCGCAGGTGGAGCATACCTACGCCTACTTTGACGGCAACTACGGCATCATGAACGAGCACCAGCTTATGTTTGGAGAATGCACCAATGGCGCCAAAATAGAGCTAAAACAGGAAGAAGGGAAAAGGATTTTCTATAGCGCTGAGCTTTCCCGCGTTGCCCTTGAACGCACGAGGACCGCGAGAGAGGCAATCAAACTCATGGGAGAGCTTATCGAGGAGTATGGATACTACGGAACAGGTGAAACTCTCTTGGTGGGCGATAAAGAGGAGGGGTGGGTATTCGAGATGGCCTGTGGTACGCTCGATGAAACCGCAGGTCTTTGGGTTGCAAAGAAAGTGCCGGACGGGGAAGTTTTTGTAGCTGCAAATGAGTTCAGAATCCGGGAGGTTGACCCGGATGATCCTGATATGATGTTTTCAGAGAACCTTTTTGAGGTAGCCGAGAAACGAGGTTGGTGGAAGCCGGAAGATGGAAAGCTTGATTGGCTGAGGACCATAAGCCAGGGGGAGTATAACCACCCTTATTATTCCCTGCGCAGAGTCTGGAGTGTTATGAGAAGGCTTAAGCCATCGGCTAATTTCAGTCCCTGGGTCGAAGATGGATTTACCAAGGCCTACCCCTTTTCAGTTAAGCCGGACAAGAAGCTCACCGTAAGTGATGTCATGGCCCTCCATAGGGATCATTACGAGGGGACAGAATTTGACATGACCAAAGGACCGGCTGCAGGGCCGTTCGGTTCTCCCTATCGTTGGATTGGAGAGTATGATGGTGCCCAAAATAACGTGAGTGACTCGGATATTGACATGTGGGGAGCATGGGAGCGGCCTCTTTCTGTTTTTTACTGCGGGTATATGTTTGTCAACCAGGCGCGAAGCTGGCTTCCTGATCCGATTGGTGGAGTGTGCTGGCTTGGTCCTGATAAACCGTATCTAACCGCCTTCGTACCCTTTTATGTAGGGATGACAGATCTTCCAACGTCCTACCAGACGGGTAACACAGAGAAATTTGACCGGAGTGTTGCCTGGTGGGCTTTTAACTTTGTGGCAAATTGGGCCAACTTAAAGTTCAGCTACATGAAAGAAGACATTCTGGCCAAACAGAGAGAGATTGAGGGCAAGGAATTCTCCATGCAACAGGGCATTGACAAGGAAGCATTGAGACTGCACAAAGAGAATCCTCTTCTAGCAAAGGAATACCTCACCACTTACTCCATCGATAATGCAAACAGTGTGGTTACCCAGTGGTGGGACCTAGCGGACATGCTCATCGCAAAATATAGTGACGGCTTTGTCAATATTCCCAAGACCGCTGAAGAAGTCGGTTATCCCGAATGGTGGCTGAAGGAAGTGGGATACGATAAAGGACCCATTTCATACCAGAAACCGGAATAAGTCGACACAAAAAATAGGTAGAGAGGGTGAAGTGTCCGTGACCGCAGGGGGTGAACCCAGAGACCTTCTGAGGAAAAGGAAATGTGCCTGCCAAGGGTATCAACACGTCAACCCATTCTTTCGAATAGAGAGAATAGGTTTTCCTTTAATTGAGTTGACAGTTTTATTCTATCTATAAATAGAATATCGGAGAAAAATAATGAAACTGGATAGGTTTACTTTTAGGGCCCAAGAAGCTTTAGAAAATGCTCAGAGTATAGCAGAAGAAAATCATCAATCAGAAATCACCCCAGAACATCTTTTATTTGCTCTAATAGAGCAGAAAGATGGAATCGGCTCTCCCCTTTTAAAAAAGGTAGGAGCCGATACTAATAGCATAAAAAACAGTCTTAAAAAGAAAATGGAAGATTCTGCCAAGGTCTATGGTAGTAGCCAAGCCTACATCTCTCCCTCTTTGAACGAAATCTTGAAAGACGCCCAGACCGAAACTACTCAGATGAAAGACGAATATGTGGGAATTGAGCATCTTCTCATTGCTCTTTCTCAACATAATTCCTTTGCCAGTCAGATTCTGAGAGAAAATGGAGTAAATAAAGACACTCTTCTTAAGGCTTTAGTCGATATTCGTGGAACTGAGCGCATTACCGATCAGAACCCAGAAGAGAAATATCAAGCTCTCAAGCGTTATACCAGAGACCTTACTTCTTTGGCTGAACAGGGCAGCCTTGATCCAGTAATTGGTAGAGACCGAGAAATACGGCGTATCATTCAGGTTCTCTCGCGCCGAACCAAGAATAATCCAGTACTCATAGGCGAACCCGGAACAGGTAAGACCGCTATAGTAGAGGGCCTAGCTCAGAGAATGGTAGCTGGCGATGTACCGGATAGCCTGAAAGATAGACGTCTTCTGGCTCTGGATATCAGCTCGATGGTAGCTGGAGCTAAGTTTCGGGGTGAATTTGAAGATAGGATGAAAGCTGTTTTACGTGAGATAAGGCGGGCAGCGGGCCAATTAACTATATTTATTGATGAACTTCATACAGTAGTCGGAGCGGGAGCTGCCGAGGGGGCAGTGGATGCCTCGAATATGCTAAAACCGGCTCTCGCCCGAGGAGAACTCAGGTGTGTCGGTGCAACTACCCTGAACGAATATCGGAAAAACATAGAAAAGGATGCTGCTCTGGAGAGGCGATTCCAACCTATTTATATTGGAGAGCCCTCCGTTGAGGATACCATAGCTATTCTGCGTGGCCTCAAGGAACGCTACGAGATTCATCATGGAGTGAAAATCAAGGATTCAGCTATCCTTGCTGCCGCGAGGCTTTCCCAGCGCTATATAACTGACCGGTTTCTTCCCGATAAAGCTATAGATCTTATTGATGAGGCTGCGGCTGGACTTCGCATGGAAATTGATAGTCGGCCTACTGAAATAGACGATGTGGAGCGAAGGATAACTCAATTGCAGATTGAGAAAGAAGCCTTGAAAAAGGAAAAGGATAAGGATTCTCAAGCAAGACTGACGGAATTGAAAAAGGAGTTAGCCAACCTGAAAGAGAAAAGCGACGCGCTCAAATCTCACTGGAACAATGAGAAAACTATTATTCAGAGAATCCGTGAAGTGAAAGAAAGAATCGAACAAGCAAGGATTGAATCAGAAAAGGCAGAGCGAGAAGGAAGGCTAGAAAGAGCAGCAGAACTTCGTTATGGCACCCTTATAGAATTAGAGAAATCCCTGCAAAAAGAAAATGAGAGCTTAGCTCTCTTGCAAAAAAGTCAAAAGATGTTGAAAGAAGAAATAGATGAGGAAGACATTGCAGAGGTCGTTTCCAAATGGACCGGGATACCGGTGTTACGACTTATGGAAGGAGAAAAAGACAAACTCTCTAAAATGGAGGAAAGGTTAACAAAGCGAGTAGTGGGTCAGGATAGAGCCATAGAAATCATTTCTAACGCCATAAGAAGAAGTCGAACTGGCCTCCAGGATCCCCGGCACCCGCTGGGTTCATTTATTTTTATGGGCCCCACCGGGGTAGGAAAAACAGAACTTTCCCGCGCCCTGGCAGAGTTTCTCTTTGATGATGAGGAAGCTATGGTAAGAATTGACATGGGGGAATATACCGAAAGACACACCGTCTCCCGTCTTATTGGCGCGCCCCCCGGATATGTTGGTTACGAGGAAGGAGGGCAGCTCACTGAACCAGTAAGAAGAAGACCTTATTCAGTTATCCTTTTTGACGAGATAGAAAAGGCTCATCGCGATGTCTACAACACATTACTTCAGATTCTCGATGACGGTAGACTCACTGATGGACAGGGAAGGACGGTAAATTTCAAAAATACGGTTATTATTATGACCTCCAATATAGGCACGAGCTATCTGCAAGGAATGTCTTCCCAGAATCGGCAAGATACGGAAAACAAAGTGATGTCCGCTCTTCGAGCCCAATTTGCTCCGGAATTCCTGAATCGAATTGATGAGGTAATCATCTTCAACCCCTTGGGGAAAGAGGAAATCAAAAAGATCGTCGATATTCAGCTTTCGGAAGTAAATCAGCGATTAAAAGAAAAAGACCTTGAGCTTGAATATTCAGAAAAAGTGAAGAATTATCTAGCTGAAAAAGGCTTTGACCCGGACTATGGAGCAAGACCACTAAAAAGAGTTATCCAGCGGGAGATACTGGATTCTCTGGCTAAGAGTCTTCTGGAGGGTAAGTTTAAGGAAAAAGCTAAAATTCGAATAAATCTGGAGGATTCGAGGCTTACTTTCTCCTAACTTATCCTCTGAGGACGCCATCAGGAAGTTTCCCAGTAAGTCGAAGGAAATCCGAGTCTTTCTTGCTTGTTTAAGCCAAGATAAACAGGTGGTACATCTACGCGAGTTACGTGCTATTGCCATGTGATAATTCTAGATAGTTTTCATTCCGGTGGAAAATACAAAATTGGGGGAATAAGATGGAAGAAGGTAGAATTTCTTACCACGAATCTGTTCGTCGGGTATACAAAAGGATCAAGAAGGATGGCATGAACAACATTTGGGATCGATACGAAGCCCAGGGTATGGGTGGGGATCCGGACAAAAGATGTCCTTTCTGTATGGGAGGGGTGCGGTGCGACCTGTGCTCGAACGGGCCCTGCCGGGCAGATGTAGCCAAAGATAAGAGGGGCGTATGTGGCATCACTGGTGACGGCATGGCTATGCGTATGATGTTGCTCAGAAATGTTCTGGGCGCATCCACCTACCATTACCATGCCGATCAAACAGTGAAAACCCTTCGTGCGAGTGCACAAGGTGAGACTCCGTTTGATATCAGAGAGCCCAACAAACTGAAAAGTTTTGCTAAGCGACTGGGCGTAGACACATCTGGCAAAGATACTGAAATCGCTGTTCGTCTGTGCGATTTTCTGGAAGCAGATTTTAGTAGAAAGTACTACGAACCGAGTCAGATCATACAAGCGCTGGCTCCCAGCCACAGCAAAGACAATTGGAGAAAACTAGATATCTTTCCCGGCGGAATCTATGGAGAGATGATGCTGGCCACAAGTTCATGTCTTACCAACGTCGATGGTTACTACGTGAGTCTGGCTCTCAAGGCTATGCGCCTTGGAGTGGCAATGGCCTACCAAAGTCAAATTGTCACCGAATACTGCCAGGATATTCTCTTTGGGATACCCAGGCCACATACGGTGCGGGTAGATATGGGTGTACTCCACCCGGACTATGTTAATGTCCTTCCCAACGGCCATGAACCATTTCTCGGGTTTGCAATGGTTGAGCTAGCTCGAAAGTCTGAATGGCAGGAAAAAGCGAAAGCTGTGGGTGCTAAGGGACTGCGCGTTATTGCCAACATTGAGAGCGGTCAAGAGATGATTCAAAGATGGGAGACAGACGACACCTTCTACGGTTTTACTGGGAACTGGATTATGCAAGAAGCAATTCTAGCCAGCGGGTGTGTGGATCTATTCGCGGCCGATATGAACTGCTCCATGCAGATCGATCCATTGTACGCCGAGAAGTATAAGTTCAAACTGGTGCCGGTGAGCGAGCTGGTTGCCTTTGAAGGTATTGAAGAGCGAATCAATTACAAACCTGAAAAGGCCAAGGAGCAGGCTGCTAGGCTCCTAGAGATTGCTATCGATAACTTCAAGCAGCGCAGGGTATCTGTCGAGCCAATTGCCCAACTACCCATAAAAGAAGCCGTAGTTGGCTTCTCAACAGAAAGTATTCTTGAATCCCTTGGGGGCACCCTTAAGCCCCTTACGGGAGCCATAAAAGATGGGGCTTTGCGCGGAGTGGCAGGAATGGTCTCGTGCACCACACTAAGAGACTACGGCCAGGACGTACACACCGTCCGCATGGCAAAAGAACTGATTAAACGTGACATTCTAGTGCTTTCGATGGGATGCGGCAACGGAGCACTGCAGGTGGCCGGTTTGTGCAGCCTGGAAGCAAAGGAATTTGCAGGAGAAGGTCTTAGAAGACTGTGTGAGAAACTGCAGATACCCCCTGTCCTTAGCTACGGAACCTGCACTGATACTGGGCGTTTGGCAGATCTACTGGCTGCCCTTTCAAATGCTTTGGGAAGTGTACCAATACAGGATCTTCCCGTAGTTGCTGCGGCACCTGAGTATATGGAACAGAAGGCTACCATCGACGCGGTGTTTGCTTTGGCCCTAGGACTCTACACCTATGTCAACCCCGTACCAACAGTCACCGGAGCACCGAATTTGATTAGACTTTTGACTCAGGACTGTGAGCAGATAACCGGCGGTATGCTGAATGTTGAAGAAGATCCAGTCAAAGCAGCGGATGCCATCTTGACCCATATAGAAGCGAAGCGAAAGAAACTGGGGTTCTAGAAAGTGGAGTGAGTGCAACGCGAAGATCATGTGTCGGGGACAATGGGAGCATTACATCACAGACCTAGGCAACAACGTCGGCACCATTATCGAGGCTTATCCGAGAGGCCCTGTCCTCTTTCACCAAGAAGAAAGAAGATTCTATTAGCACACTTCTTAGAAAAATCAGGAGTCACCTACACAATCTCTGAATTGGTCAATCTGCACTTGTTGGCTAATCCAACCTATCCCAGAAACCCAAGAACCTTCGGACAAGAACTGAGAAAGAAACGAATGGATTTGGGATTACAAATAAGGGACCTGGCCAGACTGGTCAATGTCACACCTGACACAATCATAAACTGGGAACGAAGAAGCGTCAGACCGACTAGCAAAAACCTCACAATGGTAAAGAGATTCTTGGATTCGAACAGAGGAAAAAGTTTCAACTATAATAATGAATAAGTTGGGTAATCATAATAAATCTGTAAAATCTATTAATCGGAATCTTACCTCGCTCGCTACCAAAGTACCAGACGCCACTGCGATAGGGCAAGGGGACCTTTCGGGAAAGGTAAGCGTTTGGGCAATTCCGTATCTCCAAGGGGCGTTGACAAGGATTTTTTTACGATATAATGCCACTAACTCGATAGGAATAATTACCTTTAGCCAGTAAAATGACCCTTTCAACAAAGGCAGCTTAGGAGTTATGTTTTACCGAGGTCTTACCTCGCCCCCCTTCGGAGCCCCGAAGCATCTGGACTAAACTACCAGAATAAAGATAGGACGGGAAGGAGGCAGGGAAAAATGGATCTTGGACTAACAAAAGAACAAGTGATGGTTAGAGAGACGGCGAGAGAACTGGCCACAAAGGAGATCGCTCCTATAGCAGCGGAGATTGACGAAACCGGTCGGTTTCCTCATCCTCATCTTTGGAAACGATGAGCAAAGAAGAAAATATCTCCCCCCTCTTGCCAAAGGCAAAAGCCTGGGTGCTTTCGCCATTACTGAACCCAGTCTGGTCAGTAGCAGAGACAAAGACCTGAAATACTCTCCAGAACCACATTTCGGACACTGCTCCAAAATCCTCATTATTGCTGATTGTAAGTCCTATTCCATTTGACAATGAGCCCGAAAAGCACTATAATGTATGTGTCTCAGGCGATTCGGTCTATAGAATATTTTAGTTTTGCTGATGAGGTGCTCACGTTTACCTATGCCATTCCTATTCGAGAATTTGACGATGAACCCGGAAGACGGTATGACCACAGTAGAAGGTAGGATCAGAAACCTTCTGAGGAAAAGGAGCTCTTAGTTAATCAAAACGGGAGGTAGTGGAATGAAAAAGGGAGAGTTAGTACAGGAAGTAACCAATCAGACAGGATTAACAAAGAAAACCTCAAGGAGAGCGGTTGATGCAATGACTTCTGTTATCGCGGATGCATTGACCAGAGGAGAAAAAGTTACTTCTAAACCTAGATAGTCTAATCTATTCCTGAGTAGTAATTGGAGGTAAGAATGGAGATTCCTTCGCAGGAAGAGAAAGAGGTAGTCGAGCACGAGGCTGCTGAAGAAGAATCAATATATTTATTGAAAGATCGGGCAAACATAGCTTGTGATGGGGGTAATTATGCTGAGGCTCGTGAGCTTTTTGAGGTATTAAAGGAGCGAAGCCCAGAGCCACTTCGTACTCCTCTACTACATAAATACGGGGTTTGTTTAGCACGATTGAGAAAGACGCTCGATGCACTAAAGGTATTTGATGAGGCTATAAGAAAAGGCAGAGATAGCCTCTGTGATATCCTATCTGGTTTGGAAAAAGCAAGTATACTACTAGAACAAGGAAAAAGAGAAGAGGCCCTCGCTACATTGCGGACAGTTAGAAAACGAGATCCTAAGACATTCAAAGACTATTCAGGTAGGAAGGAATATTCACGTCTTCGAGATCCAGTAGCCAGGCTGGATTAGCCTCTCCTATGCGTTCCTAACTATACAACCACAGGTCGTTCCAGTGCAATTGGGATAAATCAACTCAAACCTATCTTTGTATTAGTATGGGACTCTATTTTTGACTAGGAAAATCTGACTCCAAAGCGCCGGAGAGTCACAAGGAAGAAATGGTCTTGACAAGTCCTGGACAAGAGCCCTTTTCAAAAATGTCGGAGATGAAATTTGAATTCTGCCACCGGCCTTCTTAGCGCCGCTCAAGATGTTGGTGGTGCTGCTGTGGAAAATCAAGCGCGCTATCAAATTCTTTACGATGGACCACAGCAAGAATATATACCACATTATCCCTAACATGATAGATAATCCGGTATTGACCGAATCTTAACCGAAATAGCGGAATCTTGCGGGAAATCTTTATTTTCTTGATAGATTTGACGGTAGGGAAGGGCGAGGTTTCTAGGATTTTGAGCTTTTGCAGTACTTGTACTTTGCGGAAGACTGTCATCAGAGTTATCTACAGGTGAACCGATTCTTTCAGACGACAAAAACAAATAATCTCTCTAGATGAGTTCTCATCGGAACTTTTGGCAAGCTCTTGTTAGCTAAGAGTAGGTATTTGCTGCTCCCGGGCAATCACGTATCAATTTGTCACCTAGCCCTTCAATTCCTATTATTCCTCCATCAAAAAGTGTGCACTATCATTGTAGCCAAGAGAAGCGATGACTTGACAACATCAAGGCACTCGGTAAACTACAATGTGTTCTTTGTGACAGAAGGTTACTGAAATACCCTGCAGGACCCCATCGGGGTCAAAAGGGAAGAGGGTGAAAATCCCTCGCGGTCGCGCTGCTGTGACCGGAGCGAAATCCACCTGTCTGCTTTTGTGAGAGCAGGCGTAAGCCACTACAGTAGCCGGTGAGGAGCCGTCTACTGTGGGAAGGGGTGGAAAGTAGGAAATCCTTCTCATTAGAAGGGCATGCCGGAAGCCAGAAGACCTACCTGCAGGTAAGTTACCACTCTTCTTCGCGGGATGAGAAGTTGTGGGTTTTTTGTTGAGTAATAGAACCCCAGCTTTCTGAACCGAGAAGGCTGGGGTTTTCTTATGGGAGACGGTTCCATGAACGGCCGAATTAAGGAGTTACTGGAGTAGGGAGTATTTGGGTTTGTGCTGTCGGATACAAAGAACAAGAGCAAAGGAGAAAACAATGTCTCTACTTAACAGATTACCTATCGTAACCTTGGGTTTAGTGCTTGTCTTGAATGGTTGGGCCGAGGCTGCAGAAAATCAAGAAGAAGGCATCCTGGAGCTGGAAGAAATAGTCATTACTGCTACCCGCACACCTCATCTATCAAAGGACGTTCCGGTGAGCACCACGGTCATCACCAAAAAAGAGATCGAACAATCCGGTGCTTCCACAGTGGCTGAGGCGTTGGAGAATGTGGCAGGAATGAGAGTGACCGCTTACGGGGGTCTGGGTTCGCTGGCTACAGCACATATTCGTGGTTCGACAGCAAATCAAGTCTTGGTTTTGATGGATGGACGAGAGTTGAATCCCGCTGCTTCCGGAACCGTAGATCTTTCCCTCCTTCCGGTACAAAGTATCGAAAGGATCGAAGTAATTAGAGGTCCCTTCTCTTCTGTCTACGGAGCTAACGCTCTGAGCGGGGTGATCAACATCATTACCAAACCTACCCCAAAAAAAAAGCAGACCCAGATTGGAGTTTCCTCTGGCACCTATGAAACTAGCAGGTACGCTCTTACCCATGGTGCAAAGTCAGGCAAGGCTGGATATTTTCTTACAACTGAGCTACGAAATTCCGCCGGGCACAGAGAAAATAGCGGCAATAGCGAAGCCCACGCCACGGCAAAGCTGACCTGGGAAGTAGCTAATTCATCAGACCTCTCCTTATTGGCTGGCTGGTCTCATCGAAACGCGGCAGTTCCCGGGTCTACTACTTATTCCACTCCCAGTGCCCAGCAAGAGGACAAAAGGGACTTTTTGGATCTGTCCTACCACAAAGACCTAAAACGAGAGTCTCGCTTCCTTGCCAAAGCTTTCATTGAAGAGTACGAGATATGCTACAAAGACCCCGAAGCCTGGGGTGGCCCAGTGAGGGATACAACCGAAAATCTTGCTAGTGGGCTGCAAATACAGTATAGCCTCTCCCGGGGGAAACATCTCGCCACCATGGGTTTGGAGCTAAAACAGGATCGGGTCAAAGTCACTACTATTGATGGAACTTCGAGAATTGGTGGTTCCCGGAGGGTGGATACGAATTCTCTTTACTTTCAGGATGAAATGGATCTTTCTCTTCGCCTGGTCCTTGTCTCTGGATTGAGGTACGACAATCACTCTGCCTACTCTTCCCAATCTAATCCGCGAGTAAGTGCGCTCTATCTTTTAGGAGAAAGTACCCGCCTTCGTGCATCCTACGGTCAGGCTTTCAGACCCCCTACGGTGAACGAGCTTTACTGGTATGAAGATTGGGGTTGGGGAATGGGTTTATTTGGAAATGAAGACCTTAGGCCAGAAGAATCTAGAGGGTATGAATTGGGGTTGGAACATACGTTTAACCTGCCCTTGCTAGCCAGAATAAATTGGTTTGATAGGAAAACTGACCAGTTAATTACCTGGGTGGAGATTTCGCCCTGGCGCTGGCAGGTCAGCAATGTGGACAAAGCGCATAATCAGGGGATAGAATCAGAGCTCAGATACCACTTGACCCCAAGGCTATCTCTTGGACTAAACTATATCTCTCAACAGGCTAAGGATGAGGGCGAGGAATATAAAGGAAATTGTCTCGTATATACACCCGAATACAAAATGGGTTTGAGCGTGGATTACGAGACAGATTCTGGGGTAAGTATTCATATAGAAACAGAGAAAGTAGGTGAGCAATATACCAACAGAGAAAACACCCAAAAATTACAGGATTATCATCTCCTCAATGCCAGGGTTTCTCGAAAGATAACCGGAAAGGTTGAACTCTATGCGACGGGGGAGAATCTACTCGATGAGCCATACGAAGTGTTCAGGGATTATCCTATGCCGGGTAGAAGAATCAATCTCGGGATCATGATAAACCTCTAGAATGAGAGCTAAAAAGGTGAAAGTAGGAGTTGGTAAGAAAATCAGGGTGGGCAGATTGAAAGTGGAGACTTTTTCTCTACTCATTTCCATAATCATTCATTTGGGATTTCTTGGCGCTTTCCTTTTTCTTTTCCCCCGAGACTCTCCCCAGCATGTGAAGAGAATAGAAATAGACTACATAATCTCCTTGCCAATGGGAGATCATGACCCAAGAGAATCATCAGGGAAGCCTCTTGTTTCTTCCTTGACCTTTGCGTCGGGAAGAAAGAATGAGGACTCACTCAAGCCGTTTTTGATTCTAGCGAAAAAATTATCCATGTCTTCCACCCTGAGACTTCAAGAAAGGATGCTCTCTCTCAAGGAAACATCCAACAGCGGGCAAAGAGAATCTCGGTTAGTCTTCTCGTCACCAACAAAGGTGCGCTTACCACTCCGAAAAACCGACTCTCTCAGAGAAGGGAGCTCCAAGATGATTCGTGAGAGAGTGGAAGGGAATGTTTCAATTGACAAAACCGCTATCTTTTCGGCTTTCTCAGTACCCAACTACTATGCTGAATTGGCCACATTAAGAGATGCTGGCGTCTGGATATCCCACATCAGCCATGAGAGAACACATAAGGCCAGAGTTATATCATCCTCTCGAGATCCGTTTTTCCCACCGCGAAGGAACTTTGTCCCTCTCCCTGTGAGGCGAAGTGAGAAGAGCTACCGACATCACCAGACAGGAACCACAGAAAAAGGTGTGCGACCCGAAATCACAATGACAGGATTCTCAGGAGTCTTTCCTTACAAAAAGGCCGCTTCCAGGGAACCAAATTCCCCCCCAAGAATATCCCCTGGCAGGGCCAAGGAAAATGGTGGGGGTGAAATCTTATCATCTTCCTTAGATCCGATGATGCAAGCAGCGAGTTCTGGTTATTCCCGCACCGTTAGGGAAAAAGAATTCTCATCTCTCCTAATCGAGCCAGGTTTTCATGGAGAAGGAATGAAAGTTCTTAAGGCAGAAACTGAACTCCTCACCCAGGATCTCGGGTTAAGAGAGTATACAGAAAAGATTCGAAATCTAATCAACGCCAACAAAGAATACCCACCAGTGGCCAGACAGCGCGGATGGGAAGGAAGAATAAAGGTTAGATTCATGATTAATTCGAGCGGTACGGTAATGAAGACCGAAATTTCGTCTCCCTGTGGTTACCAAGTGCTCAATCGGGCCGCGGAAGGACTGATAAGAGACAGGTCACCCTTCCCTCCCTTTCCCTTTTCCTGGCGCGACGATCCTCTTGTCCTGGAAGTGCTCGTTGCCTACGAGTTAGAGGAATCTACTTTTGCAAAGGAGAATGAAAGTTGAAAAAAATGGTAGTGTTTTCATTTCTGATAGGTCTGGGAATAGTCCTATTTTCCTCCGAGTGGGGATATTTACAACAGAATCCGGCACCGTACATCAAGCTGGGGGTAGATTATTATCACCTGAAAGAATACACCAAAGCCAGGGAGGCCTTCGAGCAGGCTGTTAAACTGGATCCGGACAACTTTGAGGCCCACTACAATGTAGCTCTTACCTTGATAGAACTTGAGGATTATGAGGAGGCTATCCGGGAACTCATGGCCTGCCTAAGACTCAAGTCCGGCCACCCAGGTATTCACTTACTACTGGGCAACCTATTCTCGTATCAACAACTACCTGAAAAGGCCATACTTGAATATGAGAAAGAAATAGCTATTGATCCTAGCAGTGGTCTGGCCCGGTACAACTTGGGCCAAATCCTTTACTGGCAGGGAAAATACCAAGAAGCAGTGGAGAACTTCGAAAAAGCCATCGATCTTAACCCTGATTTAGAGGGAGGGTATACGAATCTAGGAATGAGCTACTTTGAACTTCGGGATTGGGACAAGGCTTTAGAAGCATTTCAGAAAGCGGTCACGCGGGACCCCAAAGACGTGGATTCTCATCTTTATTTAGGAAGAGTGCATCTGGAACAGAATAACCATGAGAAAGCAGAGAAGGAACTCCGGATAGTGATAGGGCTATATCCGAGAAATAGCTATGCCCACACCTATTTGGCTAACATTTATATGGAGAAGGGGGAGTATTCCAACGCACAATCTGAGCTGGAAATAGCAGTACAAATAGAACCGGATGAGCCTGTCTTCCGTTACAACTTGGCTCACACCTATGTTCAGCTACAAAAGTATGAGCAAGCAATTGAAGAGTTTCAGCGGGTTCTGAAGCTCGAACCTTTTTTTGAGGATACCTACTTTCGCCTGGGTAGTATTCACTACAAACAGGGCAAGATCGAGCAAGCCATCGATTGTTATGAGAAGGAAACCCAGCATCATCCAGACAATCCAGATGCCTATTTCAATTTAGGCCTTATCTATCTTGAACAGAAAAAATACAATCTCAGTGAACAAAATTTAAAGAAGGTAATACAGATTAACCCGCAGGATGCTCAAGCCCATGAAGTGCTCGGTGATCTGTATGCAGAAAAAGGGATGTATTCTCAGGCAGCGGAGGAACATGAAAAAGCGGCCCAGATAAAACCTGAGAGTTCCCAGCCCCCAGAATAAGTTTCACTAACCGAACTTTACTCTTTCCCTACCCGACGGTGGGTATGGATGTACCAAGGACTTCCCGGTGGGACGCTATTTCAGAGATGCTAAGACTCTCTCTCTGCAACCCACAGCCGACTTTGTGAGGACAAACGTTGGGAAGATGCTCCTGGGTATACCCATGGGCCCTCCTCCAAAAGCTGGCGGACCACCGAAATAGAAAGGGGCAAACAAGCCGGGGGTCACGCACACGCCCTACTTTTGGCGTTGATCTGTATCCTAGTCGTACTAATCATGCCCCAAATGGTGCTTACAGAGACAATCAAGACTATTTTTGGCCAGGGTCGCTCATTGGTTCTATTTTAAGCCGATACTCGGCCTGGGGAGTACTTTGTTTTTGATCGGCCTTCTTAAATGAAGCCTATTTTCTTGAAGTGTCGCCGATTTCAATCATGAACGCTGCCCTCACCGCATGATCCTACTAATACGCTCACCTTCCCGGAGGCTTCTTTAGGAGAAGGCTGGAGGTAGGTTTTCTAAAATGAAGGAATTCAAAGATCTTGTTCTTTTAGTTTTGAGATACAAAAGGGGGATAATTATTGGTCTTGCCTCTCTTCTTTTTGTCGATACCGCTCAGCTAATCATACCTCTCATCGTGAGGGGCGTCATAAACTCTCTTTCTCTCGGGGTAGCTACAGGGCCACTTCTTAGAAGATATGCTCTATATATTCTGGGGCTGGTTCTCCTGGTAGCAGTATTTCGGTATCTTTGGCGCTATCACATTATGGGATCTTCTCGAAAGGTAGAGGAGTACCTTCGCAACAAGCTCCTTTTTCATATCCACACTCTCTCACCAAGTTTCTTTGACCGTACAAAAACCGGTGATCTGATGGCTCGCTCCATCAATGATATCAACGCTATAAGAATAGCTACCGGCAGGGGAACCTTAGCGTCATTTGATGCCCTCTTTTACTTTGTATTCTCTTTGAGTTTTATGCTCCACATAAGTCCAATACTCACCCTTTACACCTTCCTACCCCTATCTTCTATCGCAGTTATTGTCCTGGTCTTTGGTAGGTACATCCACGATCGCTTTGAGAGAGTACAGGAGGGTTTTTCTACTATTACAGAGATAGTAAGAGAATCCCTATCCGGGATAAGAGAGATTAGAGCATTTGTCCAGGAAGAGGGGAAAGTGAAAGAGTTCACCAAAGTCAACCAAGAATACGTTAAGAGGAACATGTCCCTGGCAAAAATAAGAGGAGTATTCTTTCCTCTTATCATGCTCATTGGGGGCCTCGGCACTGCCCTGGTTGTTCTATTTGCAGGAAGCAAAGTAATTCTTCAGGAAGTGAGCTTGGGTGATTTGGTAGCTTTCATTACCTATCTCGGAATGCTCACCTGGCCCCTCATGGCTATAGGGTGGATAATCAACATTACCCAACGGGGAATGGCCTCTATGGCAAGGATAAATAGGGTTCTCTCCGTTTCTCCCGAAATAAAAGATGAAAAAGGTGCATTGGAGCTTGATATCCGTGGCAAAATAGAGTGCCGCCACCTTTCCTTCGGCTATTCTGGCCGGAAAGACTTGGCCTTGAATGATGTAAATCTCCTCCTCGACCCCGGGGCAAAAGTTGGCGTTGTAGGAAAAGTGGGGTCGGGAAAGAGCACCCTGATTCAGCTCCTAACAAGGATCTACGATCCTCCTCCCGGACGTCTTCTCATTGACGGGGTTGACGTAAGAAAGATTCTTCTTTCGAGTCTCAGGGAAGCTATTGGGGTGGTACCTCAAGAAAGCGTCCTATTCTCCACCTCGCTTAGAGAAAACATTGCCTTTGCAAATCCTGAGGCTGAGGAAGAAGAAATCCTAGAAGCAGCGAAAGTAGCAAAGATTTATGAGGAAATTACCCAGTTTCCTGAAGGTTTCGATACTTCCGTGGGAGAGCGGGGCATCACTCTTTCCGGCGGACAAAAGCAACGGGTTGCTTTAGCGCGAGCCCTGGTAAAGAGGCCAAAGATCCTTATTCTTGACGATGCCTTCTCTTCCGTGGATGTAGAGACAGAAGAGGTAATCCTCGCTAACCTCAAGGGCGTCATGCAAGGCCGAACTCTTCTCATTATCTCTCAAAGGATTTCTGCGGTCAAGGATCTCGATTTTACCATTGTTCTAGATGAAGGAAGAGTTGTGGAGAAGGGGACTCATGCTGAGCTCGTGGACCTCGGCGGAATTTATGCGAGCCTCTTTGAAAGACAAACAATAGCTCGAGAGGAGCTGGAATATCTAGAAGGGATATCCTAGGCTATGATTAAGAGGTGGTCCTCATCTTTCGGTAAAAGCAGGGTAGGGGAGAGAATTTACGATTCCGGCCTGCTTCGTGCGCTCCTTCGGTATCTAAAACCTTACAAACTCCTCCTTGTTATTTGTGTCATTCTTCTCATTCTTACAACCATTTTCAGTATTTCTCTACCGTATATTACAAGGCTAGCTATCGATGGCTACGTCGTTTCCTCTCACGTTAGAGTGAAGTTTTCTGGCAGGGACTTACTCTTTGAAGAGGCCGTTAAGAAAGAATACGCTCAGAATCTTCTACACCTCACGGATGAAACCTATTTAGTGGATCTATCCAAAATCCGAAAGGAAGATAGGTTCCTACTGGAAGAAGGTGGCTACCTTTCAAAAGAGAGGTACTTTTTCCTGGATCCCTCAGGACTAGAACCCTCGGAGAGAGAAAAGACTCTTCGGGCATTAAGTAAATACCCCGAGGTATTCAGTGAAAAGGACTCATCTTTTTTTGCCCGCGCGGATGATCTCAAAAAGATGGAAAAAGAGGACATCAGGATCGTGAGGGAAAAGGACCTGCAAGGGATAACATTCCTTGTCCTCGTCTTCATCCTCATTCTCATCCTCAACTTCTTTTCTAATCTCCTCTACGTTTATTTCCTTGAATACACCGGGCAAAAGACAATGTACCAAATGAGGATTGACATTTTCTCGCACCTTCTTCGTCTTCCTCTCTCATTCCTCCAGAAAAACCCGGTAGGAAGGCTCGTAACCAGAGCTACTAATGATGTAGCCGCCGTTAATGAGATGTACACTGCTGTACTCGTCAATGGTCTTAAAGACATCTTCCTTTTGGCGGCAATCCTCTTTGTGATGTTCAGAATGAATGTAAGACTCACCCTCTCGATTCTCGCTCTAACGCCTCTGGTTGTCTACATAAGTTTCATTTACCGCTCCAAAGCAAGAGATGCCTATAGAGTTGTAAGAAAGAAAATTACCAAGCTTAATGCCTTCTCTCAGGAAAGCATTTCCTCAATGAGGATAATTCAGCTTTTCTCCCGGCAAAAGGAGAATTTTGAGAAGTTCAAGAAAATAAATCGAGAAAACTACCTGGCGGCTCTTCGCCAGCTTGTCCTCTATTCCCTTTTTAGACCCGTCATAGAAATCGTAAGCTCTGCCGCCATCGCTCTTTTAATCTGGTATGGAGGGAAAGGAGTAATGAGTACTACCTTCACCTTTGGGGCCTTGGTAGCCTTCCTTTCCTACATTCAAATGTTCTTTAGTCCCATAAGAGACCTTGCGGACAAATACGACATTTTTCAAGGGGCCATAGCCGCCTCTGAGAACATATTCAATCTCCTGGGTGAGAAGACCGAGAGGGTAGGGGGAAAGAGGCTCACTCACCCCAAAGGTAGGATTGAATTTCAGAATGTTTGGTTTTCTTACGATGATGAATGGGTACTTAAGGATGTATCTTTCAGCGTGGACCCAGGTGAGAGGGTAGCCTTAGTTGGACATACCGGTGCCGGGAAAACCACTATTACCAGGCTTCTTTTTAGATTCTATGAGGTAGGAAAGGGGAGAATCCTAATGGACAGCGTCGACATTCGCGAACTTGACACTGCTTCCCTTCGCTCTCAGATGGCTCTCGTTCTTCAGGATATTTTCCTTTTCTCTGGAGACATTGAACAGAATATAAGGCTTGAGAATCCCAACATTTCTGAAGAAGAGGTGAGAAAATCACTTGAATATGTAAATGCCAAGTTCTTTGTTGAAAAGCTTCCCGGAGGGTACAAGGCCAAAGTCCAGGAGCGAGGTGCTACCTTCTCTCAGGGGCAAAGGCAACTTCTAGCTTTTGCCCGTGCTCTCGCCTTCAATCCCAGGATTCTCATCCTGGATGAGGCCACAGCCAGCATTGATTCTGAGACAGAAGTTCTCATTCAAGATGCGCTTGGAAGACTTCTTCAGGGCAAGACATCCCTCATCGTAGCTCATCGTCTCTCCACGATAAAGAATGCTGACAAGATTATCGTTCTTCATAAGGGAAGAGTAGTAGAGCAGGGAAGACACCACGAGCTTCTAAAGAAAAAAGGGCACTACTCTCACCTTTATAGACTCCAGTCCAAGGGATTTCTTTCTACTTAACCACATTGCCTAGCGCGCCGCTGGCGATGTGACGCCAACGGCGGGACCTCGTGATTCTTACTTATCTCTTACCATCTCCTGGACGAACGGTCGGATCCTCCAGAGTTTCGATTCGTCCTGGGACGTGCTTCATTGACCGTGATCTCTCTATCTCCGAGAGAGTGTCCGTCAAGAGCCTTGATTGCCTTTTCAGCCTCTTTGTCGATACTGAAATCTACAAAGCCAAATCCACGGGAACGACCTGAGTCGCGATCCGTAATGACTTTGACATCCTCAACACTCTCGTACTCGCTGAAGAGATCCTTCAGCTCCTCTACCGTAGTTGTGTACGATAGATTTCCTACATACAGGGTTTTGCTCATTTCTTCCTCCTTGGTTTTTGAGCACTACCAAAAACTATAGTATTTATTTAGTCTCTTGGTCTAAGGCCTTTTTCTAAGATTTTAGACGGTAAGTAGCATGGAAGGATTCAAAGGACATGGCATAAAGAAGCGGACGCTAGGCTTGGAAATACTCAGTTCTCCATCTTCATACGCTATTCTTTGCAACTTGCATGCTCTTCATGAGACTCAAGGAATCATTATACACCGTATTATTTTTTTGTCAAGACCCACCTTCTTCCGGCTCGCTCTCGGGGAGCCTGTTAACGAAATGCTCACCACGCTTGAGCTGCCGAAAGGCATAAGAATGAGTGTCCGATGTTCGGATACTGTGCCAACCAGTCCACTGAAATACGCGGCAGAAACGGGACTGGCCAAACCACTCCTGTAATTTAGTGCTTAGAGCGAGGAAGATAAAAAAGGTTCGAGTCCTGTCCGGGGAGCCACGCTCCTCCAGCTGTGGGAACTCCTGCAAAGGGACGTTCATCCTGAAGTGAGATGGCCCTGGGAAGGATGTCTGAGCGGGCAACGATCGTAACGTTCTCGCCGTTAACTTGGATTCTCTCCACAAATAGTTTGATGTATCTCTTGGCTAGCTTCGTATCTTGACGGAGCGACCATATTACCTTTCGGCGGATGTCCTGGACAAACTGTAGCGACAAGATCTGGGATGGCACGGGGCCACTCCTAAGTTTCCGTATCTCGATGAGCCTTCTCTCAAGAAGGTTGATGCTGCGCCGCCTTGTTTCAATCCTTTCGTTGATGTTCCCTTCTTTCAAGCTCCCCTCTTCGATGAGCTTGTAGATGTTATCCAGCTTCCTCTCCTCGTCTCGAAGCTGGGCGAGAATTGGCGTTTTTTCCTGTCTTACATAGTCTCTGCCCCTCTTTCGTTCTCGGAGCCAGAGTCTTGCGAGTAATGTCAACCTTCTCACGCTGAAGAACTTGGAGATAAGATGTTCTAAGACCTCGCGGTCCAAGAGCTCAACCGGTATTCTCTGGCCCGAGCAACTACCCTCCCTGAGATATCCTCTGCAGTTGTAGTACTGATACTTCCCTCCTTTTCCCGTCTCTAGAGTCATGGATCTATGGCAGATGTGTTGGAGGATGCCACTGAGAAGTGTACGCGAAGCCACAATTGCGGGATTAGTCTTTTTGGGGGAGTTCTCTCTCATAATCCTCTGAGCTTCATCGAAGACAGCTTTCTCAACAATGGGATCGATCCTCACCTTTATCTGCTGGTCCTCTGGTTTTTCCTTCCTCGTCTTGCTATCGTATCTGTTGTAGATCCGCTCTCCTTTGTAAATCGGGTTGGAGAGAATCGCAAGGACATTGTCTTTGGTCCACCTTCGCCCGTTTCTCTTTGTCAAGTCCTCAGAGTTGAAAGTAGAGGCAATCTGTTTGGCCCCTAGAGCCTTCTGGACACGAATCCGAAAGATTCGCAGTATCACTTCCACCTCTACCGGGCATATCTCAAGGGCCGATTTCGGATTTCCGTACTCATCCATCACCTTTTTGATCTGGTATCCAAAGGGAGGGATGCCACCGTTGAAATAGCCCTTCCGAGCGTTGGCTTTCATCCCTGCAAGGGTGTGGAGGGCATTCAGGTCACTCTGGAGCTGACTCACAGTGTACTCAAAGTTCTTGAAAGCATTTGCTACAGCCTCGTTCAGGTTCTCGGTGGGCATGGTGATTGAGATAACCTGGATTCCTTTTTTCTTCAGCCTCTCTTCGTAGTAGTGGGCTTTCACGAAGTCTCTGAAGAACCTGGATCGGGTGTACACCAGAATACCCTGTGCTTTCACCATTCCGGAGAGAAGTTCCTCAATCATCCTCTGAAACACGGGTCGTCGCTCGTCCCGTCCCGAAGCGGCTTCACCCTCATACACCTTCACCACGTTGTGCCTGTGAGTCCTGCAATACCTCTCCATCTCCCGGATCTGTTCGGGAATGGAAAGATCCTTCTTGGCCTGCTTGGGGTCGGACACCCGTGGATAGATTACCAGGTCCATTTTTTCCTCTAGTTCATGCAGGGATAGACCCTGACAAATAAAAGCCCTTCCAAGATATCCTCGAACACAGGGAAAATGGCCGTTTTCTCATCCCGCAGAATGATAGTCTCCATTTCGGGCAGAGTATCGGTCAATCTTAATGCATTCTTCCTCAAGAATCCAGCTTGGATGAGAACATGACGCAATTTTCCTCTCATCTTCGCAGGGCAGAAGAGCTCGTAGTACGGATCCGCATCTGGATACAGGTTGGAGAGGGAATTGTTGGTCTGGGACAGAGGCGCAGGCACCCGGTCCACTACGATGATCTCGCCCGTCTCTTCGAAAATGTCCTCTTGGTTTCTGATGAGGAGCTCGTCAGAAAGGGATAGCTCAGCGATCTTCCTGATCGATGGTTTCATCACGTCTGGCATGGTGTGCATGGCACAGACGTTCTGAAAAAGGGGTATTAGCTGAGTCTCCGGAGCGAAAGACCCTGTTGGGAAATAGAGTATGCTAGGAAATAGCCTACGGCGAAAGATGTACGGGAGGAATTTCCCTTTCTCCTGCTCCTCAATGCGTTTCCAGCACTCCTTTTCCGCTTCAATCCTTTCCAACTTCATCCGATCTTTCCTCCGTAGTCTCTGCCGCCAAGAGAAAGATCAAGGCAGCGAGTCCAAGGAACACAATGGACGAGAGTAAGTCATCCTTCTCCTTAGCTCGTCGGTTGAGACCCCTAGCCCGCTTATTCTATCTCTGGGTAAGCGGGCTCTCTATTTAACTCAGCTTACTCTTTCCCCTGACGGATTATTTGCAAACGATCCCTCAAGATTGCTATTTGTATTGCCCAATCCCATAATTGGTCTTCGGACAAATTCCTAACTGTTTCTTCGTTCAAAAATGCCAAGTCAAAATCCCCTCTAAGCTTAGCGGAATAATTCACTATAGATCCCACTACCTTTTGATAATTCTGAACATACCCACGTCCTACCCAAATGTTCTCTTCCTCTGGTCTACTCTTTGAAAATGCAATAGCATCGCCTAAACCATCCCATATTTTTTTCAGCCAACAGTCGTATTTCTCTATATTCTTTTTTATATCTTCCATTATTGGTAGCCTTTATCGCCCTCTATTTTCCCTGAGCATGAAGGAAGGGAGGTTTCTTGCTGGGCTCCTCCTCCCGGGCCTTAAATTTCTTAGTTAGGAGGTAATTATTATAAGTCTCTTTTGAGAACGTCAATAAGAAGGCCTCTAGAAGCCCAACTACAAAAACTGTCCCAATATCACCACCTCCTCCCTTCTTCATCCCCCGGGGAAGAACTTAGAATACTCTTCCCCGGGGGATGCTCAGTGTAAACCCTAAGGGGCGCTCAGGTTGTCAGGCCAAGACATTGCCCTATCTTCCCTTTAGGAAAAAGTTCTACGTTATTCCCAATCATAATCAGTCTTTTTCACTAACCACTTCCGATGATACCCCCAAAAGTTAGTTTCACCCACGGGCCCTAGCTGTAAACGATACTTTTCTGCTAGAGGTAACAACAGCTCCAACGCTTCCTTGACCCTATCCTCATTGTCTAGTTTTTCTTGGTCAATAACGACACTACTCGCCAATCTCTTCTCGATATAATCCAGTCTTTTACCTATCTCATCTGGATAGGTTTTCTTCCTAACCTCCCCATGTTCCATACGCATATGCCCGGTCAGACCCGCTCTACTTTTGAAAGTTCTAGCGCAAACACTACACTTAGGTTCTTCAACCTGTTTTGTCTCCATTATTTTATCTCCCTAACAACATACATTCAGTACTAATATAGTACTTTCTTCAAATAATGTCAAGTCTATCCCCTCCAGCAAACTTTCTTCTTCTCCCAAAGTAATCTTTTATTGGACCAATAAGCAATTCTATTTCTATCCGGTCCTTCGGAAACTCAAAAAGAGGGACTCCCCCCCCCAGGAAGTAGGGCTAAACCCTTTCGATTTACCCCCTATTTAGAGGTGAGTTTAGCAAAAATAGAGAAGGTTGAACCTCCAAATATTTCCTGGGAGCCAAAATCAATATATCAGTAGTTACACTGAGTCTAATGAAAGATAAAGAGTTAATATCTTCGATTCAGGTCGAAGATAGAGAACAAGAGAAATTGCCGAATGAATTTTGAAAATGCAGGAATAATGCTAATTTGAAGGCATGTAACGACAATTATACATATATGTAAGATTAAATTGATATTTAAGATTGGAAATGGGTAACTCTGTCTTGGTCTTCTCGTGTGATGAGAGCGTAGTCTACTGTTGACTGTTCCCGCAATTGTCTGCCCGCGCTATCCAACAGCCAGGATCTTTCGTCAGAAGACCAAATTCGTAATCTGAAAATCCACGAGAGTCTGGGCAGATAGTTCTGGCTAGATGCTTGGCATCCGCGTGAGCGCCGCTCACTATCGGAGCGTGTCACCCAGAGGGCTATCAGAAAGACCGCTTACTAGCATGGCCTTTTTCGGCTGCAGGAGGGCCGATCATGAGAAAGTAATCTTCACCAGAGCCCTCCAAACAGATTGTCAACCAACTTTTGCAGGAAATCAATTGTATAGTTTTTTCTCTAGAGGGAAAACACTACCTTTATGATTATCCTCTTTTCCCTGAATGAACCTTCGAGCCAGCTCATGACCTGCTGGGAAGAAGATCTTCAGTCTCTCCCCTTCTTTCTCAAACTTAGCCGGGATATCAGTGAGCTTATTAGTTATAGTCTGAATTCCTAAATCCTCTATTCCTGTTCCGG